>Ga0335085_10000022_pt1 | contig 586298 bp, 579 predicted proteins | sample Lox_Sample_45_FD_206712 | JGI IMG/M metagenome (GOLD analysis project Ga0335085, IMG submission 206712) | Soil microbial communities from Loxahatchee National Wildlife Refuge, Florida, United States - Lox_Sample_4.5 | ecosystem: Environmental > Terrestrial > Soil > Wetlands | place: USA... | reverse complement strand
TCTCGAACTGCTCTTCGCTCAGCCAGAACAGGTTGCTCATGGGCCAACCCCAAAGAATCAGCCCAAATATGGAATCACAAACCTAACCCACTGGGAATCCCTCGATCTTTATGAGTCCACACCCTAGTCCGGCGGCTCCGCGATCGACTTTGCCGTGACCGGACGCCGATTTGCATCGGCACGTCGGCAACGATGGTCAGCGACGACGCGAGTACTGATCCAGCAGCATCCGTGGCCATCGTCGCGTCACGGCTTTTCGGAACGCAGATCACAAGTGATAGCGTAATCGACGAGAGCCTTGAGCGAGCGACAGATCCGGCAATTAGCGTCAAGTCGATCGGAGATCGACTTGCTTCCGCTGTAACAGGCGAGATTCCCGAGGCGTTGTCAGACGCCGAATTGCGGTCACATCCGCTCGCGGTGTGGATCGAGCTTGAGATAGGACTTGAAGACGGCCAACGCCTTACCCGGCGTCCGCCCATTACGTTGAGCGCTGCAGCGCTGAAATTGGCAGCGCTGACGGGTTGTGATGTGGCGCGTTGCCAATCTCAAATCCAGTCAATGCTCATTCTCATGAGCAAGCCTGCGAGCGAGAGAGGCGGCAGTGGCGATAGAGCATTTCTAGCTTTCAAACTGCATCAGTTCTTTTCCGGCGCCGGACGTCTGTATTCGACGCTGAGAGAGCCGGGCCGACGAAAGGTCACCCTTGATGGCCAACTCTTCGATCCGGATGACGAACAAGCGCGCCTTTACCCGACCTTCTTCTGCCGTAACTGCGGGCAGGAGCATCATCCGATTGTGCTTACCGAACAGGGTGGAGTCCGGAGGGCACTGCCGAGGCCGATCGACGAGCCGCCGCTCAATGACGAGGATAAGTCCGAACAGGCCGGATATTTGATGCCTGAACCGTTGAATGATGAGGATTTCTCATTCGACGGAACGCCTGATCAATATCCAGAGGATTGGATCGATCCCGCAGGACGCATCAAGAGCAACCTGCGTCCGCTTGCGCCACAGCCCCTCATTATTGATGAGGCCGGTCAGATCGGAGTGCGCGGCCGACGCGCGTGGTTCCTGCCCGGCAAGTTCCGCTTCTGCCCGGCTTGCAAGGATCAACCACCTGGGCAGGCCCGAGAAATAAACAAGCTGGCCGGCTTATCCGCAGAAGGTCGTAGCTCGGCGACGACGCTTCTTGTGTCGAGCGCGTTGCGTTGGATGAATGATCCCGACAGCGGCCTTCAGATAGAGAAGCGCAAGCTTCTCGGCTTTACCGACAATCGACAGGATGCGGCCCTTCAAGCTGGGCACTTCAACGATTTCCTATTCGTGGCGCTTCTGCGAGCGGCCATATTCGCGGCAGCCTCCACCGCCGGCCCCGATGGCCTATCGGACGACGAATTTGGTCGACGGATCCAGTCGGCGCTCGGTTTCACTACAGCCAATCGAGACCGGCGTGCGGAATGGATGCTCGATCCCGAAATCAAGGGGGCCGGTCAGATCGAGGCAGAACGCACTTTGTCGCGCGTCCTGGCATATAGAGTTTGGAGCGATCAGCGCAGAGGGTGGCGTTTCACAAATCCGAACCTTGAAGAGTTGGGACTGCTGAAAGCTCATTACGTCTCGCTCGAAGACCTGGCGGCTGACGATGACGCGTTTGAGGGAGCGCCAACCGAGCTACGCCGTGCAGATGCCGAGACCCGTACAAGAGCGCTGCGGGAACTTCTCGATACAATGCGTCGTGGGCTCGCCGTCACGGCCGATTCGCTGGACCCCGCCGTTGTGGAAGCGACTGCAAATGCTGCGCGACAAAGTCTGAGAGACCCTTGGTCCATCTCGCAGCAGGAAAATCCCCGTGTCGCGGCTGCGCTGATTATCGATGCGCCGAAGAAGGCTGATGCCGGGGTTCGGGGAGAACCACTCATCGTTCGCGCTGGCCCGCGCAGCAGCCTCGCTCGGAGACTTGGCCATCCGAGGCTATGGGGACGCAGGCTGGATGGAAAGACTTATACCGCCGTCTTGAGGTCGTTGCTGACTGCGGCAACGAGCTATCAGTTAGTGCGCCAAGTGTCGACCAGCTTTGACGTCGACGGGTGGCGCTTAGCGGCAAATGCAGTTCGGCTGGTGGCCAGCGAAGGCCGCCCCGACAATCGACCGCCCAACCCCTATTTCGTCGAACTATACCGGACGCTCGCAAAAGCTCTGTCAGACGGCGGTGCGGGCCTGTTTGGGATGGAAGGGCGTGCCCACACCGCCCAAGTCGAACAAACACAGCGCGAATGGCGTGAGTGGCGTTTCCGGTGGGGCGACGACGATCAGAGACGGATAAAAGAAGCCAAGGATGTTATGCGCCAAGCCGGCGAACCCGACGTATTTCTGCCGGTCTTATTCTGCTCGCCCACTATGGAGCTTGGCGTCGATATTTCGGCGCTGAATGCAGTTTATCTACGCAATATGCCTCCAACGCCTGCCAATTACGCTCAGCGTTCGGGTCGCGCGGGCCGCTCAGGCCAAGCCGCGCTGGTCGTAAGCTATTGTGCGGCCCAGAGCCCGCACGACCAGTACTACTTCGAGCGGCCTGAGCGGATGGTGAACGGCTATGTCCGGCCGCCGGCGATCGAGCTCGCCAATCGCGATTTAGTCGAAGCCCACCTTCATGCCGTCTGGCTTGCCGAGACTGGCAAAGAATTGTCGGCGGACATCCCGCATGTCCTCGATCTCAGTGCAGCGTCACTGCCCGTCCAGGGTGAGATCGCCGAGGCATTAAATGATCCGGATGTCGCGACGCGTGCCGCCAAGCGCATGGAGCGAATCCTTGTGAGCATCGATCCCGAACTGACGCCTGAATCGGCGCCTTGGGCTGCGGATCGCACCGCGTTCGCAGCGGCGACCGCCGCCGATGCAATGCAACGCTTTTCCCGCGCCTTTGACCGTTGGCGTCAACTCTATGATGGAGCTCGAGCCCAGCTTATTGAGGCGAATCGCAAATCGGAAACCCACGGCATTTCCGCCGCCGAGCGCAGAGATGCGAAGACTCAGCAGGCGCAGGCGAACGAGCAGTTAGCATTGCTCGAACGCGGCAACGCCAGCGGCGGGTCGGACTTCTATACCTATCGCTATCTCGCGACCGAGGGATTTCTGCCTGGGTACAACTTCCCGCGCCTGCCGCTCTACGCCTACGTGCCAGCGGTTGGCGGGATTGGCGCGAAAGCGGCCTATCTGCAGAGAGCTCGCTTTATTGCGATCGCAGAGTTTGGGCCAGGTAGCCTGATCTACCACGAGGGACGAGCCTTCAGGGTCTATAAGGCCAAGCTGCCGGCAGGCGTCCGGAACGAAGATGGTGGTCGGCTCGCAACTGGGACGATCTATATCTGCGATGAATGTGGGGCCGGCCACGAACAGGAAGAGCCAGAGCGCTGTCACGCCTGCGCCGCGCCGATGACCGGTATTCATCCGATCCGAAACGTAATGCGCATCGACAATGTCGAAACCAGGCCTGCGGAGCGCATTACGGCAAATGACGAGGATCGCCAGCGTCGAGGATTTGAAATTCAGACGATCTTCGCTTGGCCACGGCGCGAGGGGCTGATCGATACGACATCCGCCGTTGCGTCCGACGATGAGGGCGCCATTCTCAGGGTGGACTACGCGTCCGGTGCAAAAATTAGCCGCCTGAACAAAGGGCTAAGGCGACGCAAAGAGAAAAGCATCTTGGGGTTTGGGATCGACCCCGCGACTGGCAGATGGGTTGGCGGCGAGATTGACGAAGAGGGAAGTCAGGATCCGGACGAACCGATCAAGCAACGCATCGTACCAATCGTTCAGGACAATAAAAATGCCGCGCTGCTCCGCCTGCACGGGGAACCGCTGAGCGAAACGTCCATGACAACCCTCCAACATGCTTTGGCCCGGGGCCTGGAGCTTGTCTTCCAACTCGAAGAGGGAGAGACGCTGACGGAGCCGGTGCCCTCGCGTGACAAGCGGCGGGCCATATTGGCCTACGAGGCTACGGAAGGAGGAGCCGGCGTGCTCGGCCGCCTAACGAATGATCCCCGAGCATTGGCTCGCGTCGCGCGCGCTGCGCTGGAACTCATGCACTTTCAAGATATCGATACCGCCGTCGCGGCAAGCGATCCGAGGTTGTTGAAGACGGACAACAAAGCCGACTGTGTGAAGGCGTGCTACCGCTGCCTTCTCTCCTACTACAATCAGCCCGACCAGGAGCTGATCGATCGAACAGATCCGGCAGTCCTCGGCGTGCTTTTGCGGTTGGCTCGGAGCGAGGTGAACCCCGCAAAGCCTCCAGTCATCGACACACAAAGTGACACCTGGTTGGGTGCCTTCAAGAAGTGGGGTCTTCCGGCGCCGCACGGCGAAGCACTGACGGTCGAAAATCGAGAAATTCGGTTCGTCTGGCGCGACCATCGCGTGGCGGCAGATATTGGCGAGATACCGGACCAAGTTACTGCCGCGGCCGACTCACTCGGCTTTGCGCTTGTTTGCTTGCCGGCCGAGCCAGCCGAAGCAGCGCCTGCCGATCTCCTCGAGCTGCTCGGAAGCGCCTCATGAACGCGAATTTTGCACCCGGCGATCTCGTGTTCGCCCGAGGCCGTGAATGGGTGGCCCTTCCATCTGCTGACACCGACCTCTTTTGCCTTCGTCCATTATCCGGAGCCGAGGGCGACATTCAGGTTCTGCACCCAGCCCTTGAGCGCGACCCGATCAGACCGGCGCAATTCGACGTGCCAGAGGTTTCAGACCGCGTCGCCCACGCATCGCAAGGCGCCGCGCTGTTGCTGTCAGAAGCGCTGCGTCTTTCGCTTAGGCGCGGCGCAGGTCCGTTTCGATCGGCTGCCCGGGTGGGCTTCGAGCCGCGCGCCTATCAGCTTGTTCCTCTTCTCATGGCGCTGCGCCTTCCGGTCGTTCGGCTTCTCATCGCCGATGATGTCGGTATTGGAAAGACCATCGAAGCGGGCTTGGTCCTTCGAGAGTTGATCGACCGTGCCGAAGTTGATCGCTTCGCGATCCTTTGTCCGCCGCATCTGGTTGAGCAATGGACCGGGGAGCTTCGGGAGAAGTTCGATCTCGACGCCGTAGCGGTGACAGCATCATCTGCCGCGCGGCTTGAGCGCGGACTGCCGGCGTCACAGACGCTGTTCGATGCGCATCCCTATACAGTGGTGAGCTTGGACTATATCAAAGCTGACAAGCGACGAGAGAGCTTTGCACGGGTTTGCCCTGGCCTCGTGATTGTGGATGAGGCCCACGCGTGCGTCGGAACGCACCTGGGAAAACAACAGCGTTTCGAATTGTTGAAGCGACTTGCTGCCGATCAAGACCGCCACATGCTGTTGCTCACAGCGACTCCACACAGCGGCGATGAGGATGCGTTCGATCGGTTGCTCGGCCTTTTGGATGACAGCTTTGGGGTCGCGGCGCTCGAAGAGGAAACTTCCCGTGTCCGCTTAGCGCGCCACTTTGTTCAGCGTCGCCGCATCGACATCACTGGCCGGGAATGGGGTGAGGATCGAGTCTTTCCTCATCATGAGACGAAGGAAAGCCCCTACGCATTCACGCCGGACCACAAAGCGTTCCATGACGCGGTGCTTGACTATTGCCTTGGTGTCGTCGACGGCGCCGGCCCAGACCAAAGGCGTCGTCGGCTCGCTTTCTGGGGAACGCTGGCCCTCATGCGTTGTGTCGGGTCGTCACCGGCGGCGGCCGCCAGCGCGCTCCGCAACCGGCTTACCGCTGAGCCAGACCGGCTCGAAGAGCAGGTATTCGATGACGATGCTGATGAAGCCGACGCAATCGATGTGGAACCGGCGTCGGGCCTCGACGGTTCAGATCCACTCGCTGCTCTGGTTACACAGGCCGAAGTGCTGGTCTCCGCGCCGGATCCCAAGCTCGAGGCGACGATCAGGGAGCTAAGGCCACTCCTCGCCGCGGGTGCAAACCCCGTCGTCTTTTGCCGCTTTATCGCGACCGCGGAACACGTCGCTGCAGGACTCAGGAAGTCGTTTCCCAGGCTGCGGATTGAGGCGATTACAGGTGCGCTGACTGCCGAGGAGCGTGGTGCGCGTGTCGAAGACATGGTGACCGCTGAGCAACGGTTGCTCGTCGCCACAGACTGCCTATCGGAAGGGATCAATCTTCAATCGCTGTTCGATACAGTCGTCCACTACGACATGTCTTGGAATCCGACGAGGCACCAGCAACGCGAGGGCCGTGTCGATCGATATGGGCAGCGATCGCGGCTCGTCCGCTCGATCCTCCTCTATTCACCGGACAGCGCTATCGATGGCGCAGTTCTGGAAGTGATCCTGCGGAAGGCCGAGCGCATCAGGAAGGCAACCGGCGTGACCGTTCCATTGCCGGACGACCGTGGCGCCGTCACTGGCGCACTAATGAATGCGGTTCTGTTGCGAAAGGGACGCTCTCGTCAGCTCGCGTTTGACTTCGGGCTTGGCGAGGCCGCCGAACAGATGGAGACGCGCTGGCGCAACGCTGAGGAAGGTGAGCGCAAATCGCGAGCCCGCTTCGCTCAGAATGCCTTGAAGCCAGAGGAAGTAGCGCCGGAATGGCAGCGTTGGCGTGAACTGCTCGGCGGTCCCGATGAGGTCCGACGATTTGTCGACAGGGCGATGAGCCGCTTCGACGCGCCCCTCGAGGAGGCGGGTCCCAATCTGGCGAAGGCGCATTTGGCGGCGCTTCCGAGCGCGGTGAAAGAGCGTCTTGCTGGGCGCGGCTTGGAAGGCACTCTGCGTCTTTCATTCGATGCGCCGGCAGCGGCAGACGCCAGCTTGGTCACACGCAATCATCCGTTATCGGCAACGCTCGCCGAAGCGCTCTTTGAGGGGGCATTAGACCCGCGGTCCGCGCCGACCTCGTCGTTGGGACGTATCGGCGCCTGGCCCACATCTGCCGTCAAGTCCATGACGACAATCTTGCTGCTTCGTCTGCGGGTCAAGTTGACAGTCCATGGCAGGCGCGAGCGGCTACTGCTCGTGGAGGAGGCCGGAGCCCTGAGCTTCGATGTCTCGCCTTCCGAGCCCAGGTTCATCGGTAACGATGCGCTGGCGCTGCTTCAGCATTCCGCGGACGGCGATCTCGCACTGATCGCCCGCTCTAGGATACTGAATCAAGCTCGAGACAGGGCACTGAATGTATATGGGACGGCGCTCGTCGCCCATGCACGCAAGCGAGCGGAAGAACTGGCCCAGGACCATGGCCGCGTTCGCTCCGCCGGTGCTGGTGTGGCTCGGGTCAGCGTCGAGCCGGTATTGCCCCCAGACGTTATTGGACTTTACGTCCTTCTGCCGCAGGGGGCGTAACGAATGGCACGCTCCCCGCGCACTTTCGCCCTGGCGGCGGAAGCAATCACCGTTGAGGGCGCTCTGATTGCTCCAGCCATGTTGGCAAGAGTGGCCGCGCGAGAAGCCGAAGGGCAAAGCGACGCAGACTACAGAATCCCAAAAGGTCTAACTCTGCGGGATGAGATAGCGCGCTATTTTCGCATCGGCCAGGCTCTGTTCGCGGAGCTCAATGCGAGCAACGTCCCATCTGTTGGTAAGACAATCACTTTTGCTGAAGCCCTTCTACGTGACGTGTTTGGCTTCACCGACGTCACGCGGGTTGGCAGTCGAACGGTCGATGAGCGTCTCTATGCGGTTACCCTGGAAGGATTGAGCGGGCGAGCACCCATCGTTGTTGTTCCGCCGTCCGATAATCTCGATCGCGCGAGCGATCATCTGCCGGCGGACGGTCGTCGGCGCTCTGCCGCAACAGCCTTGCAGGACTGGCTCAATGCTCAGGAAGGCGCACTCTGGGGCTTCTGCTGTAATGGAGAGCGGCTGCGGCTCCTGCGTGATAATGCCAGTCTCACGCGTCCAGCCTATATTGAAGCGGATCTCCGGCAGATCTTTGACGCAGAGTCGTTCGCCGATTTTGCCGTTCTATGGTTGCTCATCCATGCAAGCCGTTTCGGGGCTATTGGAACTCCAGCGTCGGACTGCGCCCTTGAGCGATGGCGTGAAGCCGGCGGTCGTGAAGGCGCAGCAGCCCGGGAACGCTTGCGTGATGGAGTCGAAGCGGCGCTCAAAGCGTTAGGCACCGGGTTCCTGACGAGCAATTCTGAGCTTCGTCGGCGCGTTCAGGACGGTGATCTGCCGCTCAGTAACTTCTTCGGCCAGCTCCTGCGTCTGGTCTATCGGCTGATTTTTCTGTTGGCGGCTGAAGATCGCGGGTTACTGCATGCGCCAGAAGCATCGCCGACGGCCAGAACGCTGTACGGTCAAGGCTATTCGCTGTCATCACTGCGTGACCGCGCTGTCCGCAGGACGGCTTGGGATTCCCACCACGATAAATGGGAAGGACTGACGGTCGTCTTCACAGCTCTCGCGCGAGGCGAGAAGCTTCTGGGACTCCCGGCGCTCGGCGGTCTGTTCGGACCCGATATGACGCCGGATCTCGATACAGCTCACCTGACGAACCGCTCGTTGATGGAGGCGATTTTCCGGCTTGCTTGGCTACGTGAGGATGCCGGTCTCGTGCCCGTCAACTGGCGCGATATGGAAACCGAAGAACTCGGTTCAGTCTATGAAAGCTTGCTGGAACTGACTCCACGCCTTGTGGAAGAAGGGCGTGAATTCGCGTTCGCCGAGGGCGGCGAAGCGAAGGGTCATGCCCGCAAGACCACCAGCAGTTATTACACGCGTGACCCTCTGGTCCAAGCACTGTTGGATGGTGCGTTGGATCCTGTGCTCAAACGGGTGGAGGCCGAGGCCGACGACCCGGCCAATGCGCTACTAGGTGTGACGGTCATCGATCCCGCGTGCGGCTCGGGTCACTTTCTGCTCGCGGCCGGGCGTCGTATCGCAACACGGTTGGCACGTGCTCGTGCCGGCGGCGTTGCCTCGGCCGAGGACTATCGGCATGCGCTCCGAGATGTCGCACGCGCCTGTTTGCATGGCGTCGACCGCAATCCAATGGCGGTGGAGCTGACGAAGGTCGCTCTCTGGATAGAGACTGTTGAGCCAGGGAGACCATTGGGTTTTCTCGACGCCAATATCCGCTGTGGTGATGCTCTTTTGGGCGTGCTGGATTTCAGCATCCTGAGTAAAGGAGTGCCAGACGAGGCCTACAAGCCGCTTGCAGGAGATGACAAGCCGACCGCTCGGTTTTACGCATCGCGCAATCGGGATGAGCGCGCAGGCCAAGGCAGTCTGGACTTTAGTCGTGGTGGCGGAAAATTACCGCCGTCAGCGCCACTGGCGCGAGTGCGTGCCGAGGTGCGCGCTCTCCCTGAAGACAACGTCGAGCAAATTGCCGAGAAGCGTCGTCGGTTCGAGGCCGCATTTGCGGATCGCTTGAGCCATGCTTGGGGCGAAGCGTCGGACCTATTCGTTGCCGCGTTCTTACTTCCTAAGACAGGAGGGCCACCAGCTTCTGCCGAAGCTGCCTCGATCCCGACGACCGGTGATGTTTGGCGAGCGCTCGCAAACGAGCCCGCACATGCGTCTCTCGTGGAGCATGCCGCCGAAGTATCTCGCGAAGCACGTGCCTTTCATTGGCCTCTTGAGTTCCCAGACGTCATGGCGCGCGGAGGCTTTGACATCGTTTTGGGAAATCCTCCTTGGGACACGATGAGCCCGGACGCAAAGGAATTCTTCTCTCCGTATGACGGCCAGGTTCGATTTATGTCCCCGGAAGAACAGAAGGGTCGGATTGCGGAGTTGCTTGCACTTCCGGGCGTCGAGGAGGCATGGGGCGCGTATTGTCATCGTCTCTACGCGCTCGCAAACTTCTTCAAAGAGAGTGGCCGCTATACACTCTTCGCTGAGGGAAACCTCGGCAAGGGCGATTTCAACGTCTATCGAATGTTTACGGAGTTAGCGCTTAGAGCGACGCGGCCAGGAGGTCGCGCCGCACAGCTTGTTCCCGAAAATCTCTATAACGGCGCCAATGCAGCAGCGATACGCAGATTCTTGTTCGACAATTGTAGGCTCGACCGCCTGATCGCGTTCGAAAACACGCGCAAGGTCTGGTTTGACATCGATACTCGGGCGAAGTTTTGTTTGTACGTTGCGTCTCCCGGATCGAAGACAGTAGCGTTTGGCGCAGCCTTTGGAATCAACTCTGAAGAAAAGCTCGCCGCGCTCACTGGCGGTCTTCCGATCGAATTGCCGGTTTCTCTGATCGAAGAGTTCAGTCCCGAGGCTTTTGCAATAGCCGAAGTAGCCCATCCGTCTGACATATCCATATCACGCAAGCTGTATGCGCGCCTGCCAAAGTTTGGTTCTGAACAGCAAGCTGCGGCCAAACGGGAGTACATGCGCGAGATTGATATGGGTAATGATCGTGAGGACTTTGATGACGACCCTGAAGGCGCACCTGTCTACGAGGGACGGATGGTTGAGGCCTTTGATCATCGCGCAAAATCGTATGTTTCCGGGCGCGGTAGATCAGCAGTGTGGCGAGAACTTGAGTTTGGCTCTCCAGCAAAGACGATCGCTCCACAGTGGCGGTTGGCCTTTGAAAAGGTGCCTGCGAAAGCTGAAACGCGTTGGAAGCGATATAGGCTTGGATTCTGTGACGTTGGCGGAGTCACTAACGCCCGATTTTTGATGGCTGCGCTGATACCGCCGAACGTGGTTTGTGGTCATTCGGTGCCAACCATTCTTTTCCATCCGCAGAATGAGTGCCTCGCGATGCTATGGCTCGGCATCGCAAATTCGTTCTGTGTGGATTTTTTTGGCACGCAAGAAAGCGGCTTTGCACATGACCTACACGGTGCTCGACAGCCTTCCTCTTCCACGAATTTACGGAGCAACGCCGGTCGAGAGAGAAATCGCTCGGCGGGCGCTTGTGCTCACAGCGACCGGCGCTGAGATGGAGAGCTTCTGGAATGGGACGGCGCCCACGCTTGGACTCGACCCAAAAACCGACCGCCCATGTGAGGATCCAGCTAGGCGCAGATCGCTCCGAACAGAGCTTGATGTCCTAGTTGCTCGCGACTTCTTTGGCCTCACGCCGGATGAAATGCGCTACTTGCTCGACCCTTCTGACGTTCTTGGCTCGGACTGTGGTTTCGAGACATTTGGGGCGCTGAAACGGGCCGAACAGCGCGCCTCAGGAGGCGCCTTCACGACTCGTGATCAGATACTTCAGGTCTGGCGGACACTGCGAGTGCCGGTCGATTTGACGTCGCTACCCGACGGTGCATGGGCACGGAGTGGACAGCCTCAACTGGGCGACACGGGGGCAGCGCTCGCCGCGATCCTCAAAGCGATGCAAGGCCCGATGCCAATCCGAAGTGTCCGGCTCGCCGCAGCCCTGCTACTTGAACCGCGATTGGCGGCGCCGTTAATGCCGGCCGCTTCCGCTGTCCAATGGCGTCGGCTCGTTGGAACAGAGGCCGATCCGTTGCCGGGAAGTGTTGCAACGTTCGCCGCCCGGGTCAATGCTGCATGGGGCGCGGCAGTTCGCAATCATCGAGGCAATGATCGACTGCTCGAAGACGTTAGTAGCGGGACCTGGGCGCCTGGATCCGGACTCGAGACGATCGACACCACCGGGTGGCCAGATGGTCGAGCACGGTACATTCTAGATTTGCTGACTAGCATCGATCTCACCGCGGCCGTAACCGCGATGCCGAATGAAATCCAACGCTGGATCGTGGATGTCGCAGCCTGACCTTATAGGGCCGCAGCCCCTCAGCATAACTCGAGCAACCGGAGTTGCGGGGCCGCGCCTCTGGGTCAGACGCCTCGTCATTTGGAAGGAACCCGGCGGGGAAAAGATCCGTGACATTTCGCTCGCACCCGGCCTGAACATCATCTGGTCACCGGATGGCGCGGACGATATTGCGGTCGGCGGGCAGACGAACGCGATTGGTCATGGCAGCGGCAAGACACTGTTCTGTCGGCTTATTCGCTATTGCCTGGGCGAGGATCGATTTGCAACCGAAGCGCAGCGCGAGCGAATTGGCGCGGCCCTTCTCAATGGGCTCGTCGGCGCGGAGGTTATTCTCGACGGAACCTGTTGGGCCATTGTCCGGCCACTCGGTGTCCGACGCAGACACATGGCGGTATCGAACGGCAACTTGGAAGAAATCGCCGCCGGCGAAGGTAGTTCGACAGGGCTCGAACCGTTCATTCAGGCAGTTGAACAGAGCATCATCACGCCCGGGCTTGCCGAATTGATCCGGCCCGGTACGGGCGGAGCGGTTTGGCCTGTAGCGCTGGCATGGCTCACGCGGGATCAGGAATGCCGGTTCGATGATGTTCTGGATTGGCGCTCGCCAGCGTCCGATTCCGATTCACCGTTACCTGCCAGCGGTCGGGAAAAGGGCCCGCGGTTGGAGGCGCTACGCGCCTTGCTCATGGCGATCACGCCCGAGGAGCAGGCAACGCGAACGCAGGTCGTGGCGCTCGATGAGCAGCGCAGGTTGCTGGACCAAGAGATTGGCCATCGGCGGTGGGAGATCGAACGATCGCAAGCGCGCCTGATTCCCGCGATGGGTCTCGCGGATCAAGCGCTGCCGGAAATGCCGCTTCTAATTGACGTCATGCGCAAGGCCGCGGCCGAGCGGGTCGCGGTCGCAGCAGAATTGCCTGCCGGTGGTAATGCTGAACTGCTCGCCGCTCGAAAGGAATTCGAAACGGCTCGATCTGAGTGGACACGCCTCGATGGCGAGCGAATTCGTATCGAGGCATCGATCCCGGTTGAGGAACGCCTTCTAAGCCAAATCCAGGGTGAGTTGCCTGGTCTTTCATTCTCAACGATCGAGGCAGAAAGCCCGGTCTGTCCGATATGTGAGGTGCCGATTGACCGAGCACTGGCCGAAGGGTGCAAGCTCTCTCACAAGATTCCAGATGCCGCGGCGTGCCAGCAGCGCTGGGCACAACGACAAACGGACGTTAAGGAGCAGGGCAAGCGGCTGCAGGGTCTCCGGCAAGAACGAACGCAGGTCCTCCAGCAAGTCGCGCTCGCTAGGCAGAAGTTTGAACAGCTTCGGGATCGTGTCGTCGCGATTGAAAAGGCGCGCGATTCGCGAGAAACAGCCTGGTATTCAGCAAGAAGAGTGCAAGACGACGTCGAGCGGCTCTCGGACATTGTCGGCGCACAAGATGCAGCGACAAAGAGCCTGCGTGATATGACGACCAAGGTCGATGGAGAACGCGAGCGGCTTGGCGCCTTCCGTGATAAGCAGGCTCGTGTGTTTGGCGCGCTCAGTGAGAAGTTCGACCCCATCGTGAGGCGTCTGCTGGGTCACAACGCAAAGGGCCGAATATCGCTTTCCGGCCTTGGGATAGAGCTTTCAGTTGATCTTGGTGGAGACCGAGTGACGGCGGCTATCGACTCGTTGAAGATTTTGGCATTTGACCTCGCCGCGATGTGTCGCAGCATAGAAGGCGAGACCCGCGTTCCCGCCCTTTTGCTTCACGACAGTCCGCGAGAAGCCGATCTCGGACTCAGCATCTATCACGAGCTGTTCCGACTAGTGCGCGACCTGGAAGGAACGGCCGATCAGCCACCGTTCCAGTACATTGTAACCACTACGACGGAGCCGCCAGAAGCTTTCAAGGCCGATCCTCGATTGCGCCTCATTATCCGGGGCGAACCGGCCGACGAGCGCCTCCTAAAAATGGATCTTTGATGTGACCCAGATCGAAGATCCGCCTGGCTTCATCGTACGAACCGAAGCGCAGAAAGCCGCAGCGGCTAACGGATTTCGATTAGAGCGAGGAGCTAGCGGTGGTTGGCTGAGTTTCGGTTCGACTACGACGCAGGTGGGCGTCTGGCTCGCTGGCGCTTCCGAAAACGGCCCGTGGTTTCTGTCAGTGGACCGCGCAGAGGTTTGTGCAGAATTCAACCTTCGACCCGTAGCAAGCTTGTTCGGTCCAGGTGTCGCGACGTTTGCATTCGAGACGTTACGAGCGCTCTACGCCGCACTTGATCACATCTACCGATTGGGCATCAGTCTACCTGACGCGCCGTTCCAGGCTTTTCAATCTGCAGTCCGTGACCTGCCGCTAGCAACAGAGGCTGAGCGTCTGGTCATACAGCGAGTAGGCCAGAATCTATTTCGTGAGGCTCTCCTCGCCTATTGGGGTGTTCGTTGCCCGATGACAGGAATAACAGATCCCGAGCTGCTCCGGGCTTCGCATATCGTCCCATGGGCGGAATGCGACAGCGACCAGAAGCGGCTCGATATTCACAACGGCCTTTTGCTCTCGGCGTTATGGGATGCCGCGTTCGATAGCGGTCTAGTGAGTTTCTGGGACGATGGAGCTCCAATTGCTTCGCCTCACTTAACAGCGACGGCTAAGAATGCGCTGGGATTTTATTTGAATCACAGGCTTGTCGGTTTAACAGCCGCACATCGCTCCAACCTAGCTTGGCACCGTTCTCGCTATCGGTTTTCGAGGTAAGGCTATCAATGGTCGGAATCGTGGGACGGACTTGGCAGTAGACTCCAACGGCCATGATCAACTCGCAGCAATGATTTCATTTGGTGAAGGAGGTTTGCGCGATAAATGTTGGCTATATGGCTTTGAGCCATTAAGCTGAGACTGACACCTGTTCCGACGTGACGCCATCAGCCCTAAGTGTTGTTGTGGATTCGGGACCGATGAGGAATGGGGTTGTCGTGAAACTGTAACAGTTGAGGGGGCAATGGTAGTGGGTTTTGGTCATGAACATTGTCTCGAATCCAACAGCAGGGCTTCCGCGATCTCTCGGATGCAATGATGTTGAGCGCTACAAGTGGATGTGCGGACTTCCTCGCCTCGGTTGGGCTTGGGAGTTCCTTCGACGTAACCCAAAATACCGGTCTGACTTCGCAGCCGCCTCGGCGGGTGCGCCAAACGATAGCGTAAACGACGCATTAACCGGCGCGTTGAAACCGCGACATTGGCCTATGGTGCGTCTTCGAAGACCCGAGACTTGATGCGCGTTCCGCGAACGTCATGTGGCGCCGGAGTGCTTGCACGGCGGTCTTGCCGCTGGCCGCGGTCGAGTTGCCAGACGATGGCACATGGCGGCGGCTTGCATTGGACCGCATGGCATGCCGCGTCACAATCCACGTCGAGGGCGAACACCGGCATGTGCTCTTCGCCCAAGAAGGCCGCACCCTCCAATTGGAAGTGTCGGGGCCAGAAAAACTGGAAACGGCTGCCCTTGTCACGCCGGCACTGCCTGCCTGCACACTCGCGTCGGGCCGGTTGTTGGCGGTCAAGCGTCTTTCGGACGTCATCGCCAGCGGCCAGTTGCGAGCGTCCCTGTATCCTCGTGAACGTCGCGCGCCTCGCTTGATCCGTGTTGTTCGAGCGCTCGACGGTTGGCAGGCCGGAGTGCCACATCGCGACATAGCGGTTGCGCTGTTCGGCCAGCAGCGGGTCGAGCGGGATTGGAACCATCCTGGGCGACATCTTCGTGACCAGGTACGGCGTGCGATCGCCTATGGGCGCGATCTTATGAATGGGGGATACACCCGTTTTCTGGGCTGATTCCACTATTCCACAAGGTGCTTGTACCCCTGTTCGGTCATCCACCGAGCTCTCCGCAAGTGAAGTTCGAAGACCCGTTTAGCGCGTTCCGGCTCCTGAACGGCGTCAATGCCAAGGATGACCCGGCAGATTTCGTCTTCGGTCGCGCGATCTTCGACCGCATCCAGCAGCCGCACATACGTTATAAAGTGCGCTCGGTCATAGTCGGTGATGCCTTCCGACCAAGGCACCTCATCACAAATTGCGCAAAGCTCTGCTTTGTCGTTCTTCGTCATGCGAACTTCCTAGGCAACGTTGCGGGGACGATAGACAAGGCGTTGTATCGGCGCGATTGCCGAGCGGTGAATTGAAGGAATGCTCCACCGATTTTTTGGATACTCCGGCAACCCGGAGTTGGGTATCTGGATCCCCGCTCGCAACGCGACAGGGAAGATAAAAACTCGCGACGGCACGTGACGGCATTTGGCACTTGATTTGTGGTGCTACTCATCGTTCGTCGCTCTTCTTACGCGCGAGTGGAGCAGATGTGGCTTCTCCTCGTTCTGCCGCCAGCGCTCTTATCAGGGAGACAATCCGCTTGCGGACCAGCGGATCGTTGATCTGTGCAATCAGATCGGCCAAATCTGATCGCGATTTGATCCGGCTAGATATCCGGAGCTTGCGGGTACTGGTGCGGTCGACACCTTCGAAGAACGCGTCGATCTCAACTCCCAGAATCTGGGCGAGCTCGAACAGGCGCGCCGCGCTGATCCGGTTATTGCCATGCTCGTATTTCTGTAGCTGCTGGAAGCTCACGCCGATCTCTTGTCCGATCTCGTCCTGACTGAAACCGCAGGATTCTCGCAAGGCGCGCAGGCGCAGCCCCACATGCTTATCCAACTGCGTTGTGCGCTTCGAATTCATGCATTCGGCCGAAGGGTTTGATTGCCCAGGCCTGCCGCATCGGCCGGATCGTCCTTACCGAGAATGGCGTCACAATGGGCTTTGGCTTCGCGAAGGTGCCGCTGCAACGCTTCTGCGACGGCCAAGGTAGCGGCACTGTATTCGCTGTTCTGGCTGCGCAGGCCAAAGCCTATCAGATCGACGGCCATAGCGAACGACATAGCCGCGTCGATGGACGCATCGATCGCACAGATTGTGTGATATAGCCCTGCTGCTCGGGCGGAAGTGGGGAGAGGCGCAGTGGCTGATGTTCGTGCCGACGCATCGGATTGATTCGCTCTTGCCTGCTCGTCAATCGGCATTGTCACCTCCTTGGGATTGCTGGGTATGACTCGTGGGCGGCTCCGGGGGGCGGACCGAAGCTGGGCGCGGGCGGACTCCGCTGTCTGCAGACTGGCTACCAGGACTTCGGCGACGCCGTAAATGGTGGGTCCGTCATCAAGGCCAAGAGCGGTCATCCCGAGGCCAATCAGGTCAAGCGCTTGAGCCAGCTTTCCAGCCGAGTCGAGCGCGTCTTCGAGCTGGCCGACGAGCGCGAATGCTTCGGGTGATACCCGGGCCGCGCGGCCGCAACGCCGATTTCCGGCCTCTGTAATCGTCATCCGACGAATCCTCGATGACCGGGATCAGGTCCGGTCCACACACTATAGTTGATAAACTTATAATGTGTAATGGGCTGAGCTTGCCGCATGGATATGCGCAAGCTGGTTGGCCACAACGTCAGGCGGTTCCGGGAGCGGAAGGGCTTGACGCAGGAACGTTTCGCCGAACTTTCCGGATTCAGCCAACAATATGTCAGCGGGCTGGAGTGCGGCCGCCGCAATCCGACGGTCGTCACGGTCTATGAACTCGCGACGGCTCTGGGTGTCACCCACCTTGACCTGCTTCGTCCTCCCCACACAAGAAAGTAGCGTCTGTCGTCAGGGCCGACGATTTCGCTCCGGTCGTCGGCCCGCGCTGGTCGCGCGGGCCACATGGTGAGCCGCCGGCGGTCGCACTCGGTCCCGCGGCTTCGCCGCTCCTGCGGGTGCGCCGCTTCGCGCGCGCTGCCGCGCGCCGCCGGCGCCTCATCGGCGCGTTCGCCCCGCGAATGGCGGGGCTCCTGGCAGCCTCCTTCTTTCGCGCGGCTACCGCCGCACTTGTCTGCTGATATCGTCGCATTCGCTCCGGCTCGGTCGCGGGATCGCTAGCGCTCGGACGCACCGCATCCCCGGTCCTCCGCCGCCCACGACCTTCGACCGCGGGCGGGCTCGGGCCGGGTGCCCCCTCGGCGCGCCTGCCCGCGACCTCGGGAAAGATCATTGTAGTTCTCACAAGCGTCTTCGCCACTTGACTGCGGGGTCACCCGACAAGCGCTCTTGCTTTCGCCCAACGGATGATGGCGGTGCGGCTGCGCGCGCGAGTCAACGCGACGCGCAACAGCCTGCGGCTCTGCGGGTAAGGCGCCTTTTCGTTCTTTTCGTCGAAGAAAAAGGATTTGAAAGCCCCTTCGACCAGGACGACGCCATCGAACTCTTTGCCCTTGGATTTGTGGATGTTCATCAACAGGCATCCCCGCGGATCCTGCTCCAATGAGATCAGCTTCTCCTGGTCTAAGATGCGCTTGATCAAGATCGTGGCCGTTCGGTAGTTGCCCGCCGCGAGCCAAAGCTCGGCCAGGCCGCGCCCCAACGCATCGGTAGCGCGGAAGAGGCGCACAAGGCGTACCTGGCGACCAATCTCGGCCAGCGCGCTCACTTGCGCCATGATCTTCTGTGCTGCTTTCCAGTCGACGACCGGATCGCCGACGAACACCGCGGCGCCCGCCTTCAGCAACGCCTCCAGCTCCTTTGCCGCCTTGATCTTGAGCTTGCCGCCGGTTGCCGCCGCTGCACTCGCCTCCGAGAATTTGCGCGCGGTATCTTTGGCACTGTTAGACGGCTCCGTCGCGTTTTTCAGACGGTAATAGGCGGCGATGAATTTTAGTGTGCGGGCCAGCGCCGCATTGTGAGTATCGTCTTTCCATTCCAGGATCGATGCGAGCACCGCTGCGGCCGCTGCCGACAATTCTGCATCCCATAGGACATCATGCTCGAGACTGGGAAGCATGGTGGTCTTGTAGGGACGCTTTTCACTCAGGATGGCGGAAATCTCCGCCACCAGGCCGTTGCTGCGGCAAAGCACGGCCACGGTTGGATCGGAAATGCCCGCCTTGCGCAATTGCGCTATCATCCAGAGTACGGCGGCATGCACCACAGAGTCGAAAGCATTGACTTGGTAAATGTACTGCGCCACTTCCGGTGCCTTGGGCAAAGCTTTATTCTTCAAGACCGCGTCGGCAAAGGCGAGTATGCCGCTGTTGGGACTGCGATGGTTTTCACCTGCGAGGTCGACGACCTTGGGTTTGAGAAACGCAATTGCCTTCTCGATCCGCTGCGGATCGACCTTAGGCTCATATTGAAAGATGCTCTGATCCGGATCGGCTAGGCAAAATACCGTTGCGGACTTCGAGAGCGCCGCCACCAACCGCCATTGATCGTCATCGGTGTCCTGGAATTCGTCGACAATGATCAACGGATACTTGGTGGCGACGAGCGCGCGCACGGCGTTGCAGTCTTCGAGCAGTTGGGCCGCTGCCGCCGCGAACTGGCTGAAAAGAAGCGTTGTGTCTTCTTTGGCGCGGCGTGCGCACTCTGCTTCCCAGTCGCCGTCAAAATCGGCGGCTTCCAGCCGCTCCGCATCGGGATAGATGATCCGTGGTATATGCCCGGCCAGAAGACGCCCATGCGATTTGAGAAGCTCCAGGCAAAAGGAGTGGTAGGTTTGCACTTCGATCATCTGACGTTCGTTATGGCTCAGAATCGACTTGCACCGCACCATCACTTGGCGCACGGCCGCCCGCGAAAAGCTCAAGAACAGGACCTGCTGGCCCGGACGCAGCGCGGCGATGGTCCGTTGCGCTTTCAACAGCGCAATTGTTGTCTTGCCCGAGCCTGGACCGCCGGTCACCAGTAGATGTCCGGCTTCCGCGAGAATGGATTTCCGTTTATCGCAGAGCTCGATTTTCAAAGAAGCAGCTCATCCAATTCACCGGGTTTCGGAGGCTTCAGGTCTTTGTCAATCGCCTCCAATATTGTGCGGATCGTCTTGGGCAGTTCCGCGCCTGTCTCGCATTGCCGGATGAAGAGTGCGGCGTAGCCATAGGCGTCGCCTTTGCGCTCCTTCAACACGTTCCAGGCCAGCATGGTCGCATCAGCGTCCGGCTGTGCGGCGTCATAGGCTCCGCATTGGGTGGGATAGTCGCCGCGGCCTGACACTTCGACGAGAAAGCGGCGATGCACCGCTACCGGCGTTTCCGAAACGATCAGTTCCTCGATCCCTGTCGTCGGCGACATCCAGTGCCGCGTATAGGTCCCCAGCTTGGCGGTCTGATCGACCGTCAACGGCGTCTTCGGTTGATCCAGAAACCCATAGGCCGGCTTGCCTAGTACAGCGAAAACCGGTCCGAAACGCGGGACGGACCCGTCACCGCCGGCGTTGAACACCGAGACACCGGCCAGGTCGAGATGCATGTACCCGGTATTGTCATTCTCCAGAATCGTAGAGGCCTCCGGGATGAGCGCCATCTCCGTTGAGCCTTCCACCACCAGGACGGCGCGGCCGAGGATAGCTTCCGCGAACTGACGGCGCTCGGTCTTGAACGCCTTCGGCTTGAAGCCCGAGACGTCGATTGGCGCGCCCTTCAAGAGCCCCTTCGCATCGCGATCCAGGATGACAATGTCGTCGGCCTCGAACTGCTCGATGATATAGGGCGAGTGCGACGTGACGATCGCCTGGCCCATTTCGGCCAGCACGAAACGGGTGACACGGCGCTGGGTGTGCGGCGGCAGTGCAATCTCCGGTTCTTCCATGGCGAAGATCACCGATTTGTTCTGCTTCAAATCTGCGATAGCGGTTAGCAGTGCAAAGACGAGCAGATTGATCGAGCCGGTTCCCAGTCTTGCAAACGGCACGGGATGACCGATGGGTTCGGCGGCGATGAAGAGGCGTACCACCTCGCGCAAATGGTCGCGCGTCAGCTCCGAGGCATAGAATGCGGTGGCGTCATCGCCCGCAACGAGATTCACGAAACGGGCCATGCGCTCGCGCAGATCGGTGCGGATTTGGGCCAGTTGCTTGACGTCGCCGATCGCCGGCGTAAGTGCCTGCAAACTCTTGAGCGACTCTTCCCACATGTCCGCAAGCCCAGTGCCGCCGAGCCGCAAAATTGTATCGAGGAGAGACCCGCGCTGCAGGCTCAACGCGCGCGAGCCGGTGCGCAAGGTACGCAAGAAGACGAATCCGCACAGCCGCTTGTGCTCGCGGCCAAAAATCCGTCGCCCTTCGCCAAGCGCGATCTCACCGGTTTCGTCCTCATCCAGCGGTTCGACGGGGTGATCGAAAAAGGTGTTGCCGACGAAGTCGTCTTCGTCGCGGTCGTATTGGCCGAGAAACACCAGCGGCAGACACCAGGTCGTATCTGCACCATCTCCGGCAGCGGGCCCTACCTGGCCCTGGTCAGCAAAGTCACGTTTCTTGTTGTCCCACCGCCGCAGATGCCGGTTGAAACGGAGTTGTGCCTCCTCTGGCAGATCGGTCAAGACGACTTCGATACGGATAGGGATCGGCGTCTTGTCCTCGCCGATATAATGTCCGCAATGAAAATCGTGCTCGTCGACGACAGGACGGCGATAGAGCCGTTCCGGCCCCAGCACGAGATCGAGTGCTTCGCATACCGTCGACTTACCAACATTGTTGCCGCCGACCAGCAAGGTATGCCCAGCGAAATGGACGACGCCAGAGGCGACGCCCCGGAAATTCGTAATTGTGAGCCGTTTAACCCGCATCAAAGCTCCTCAATTGACGGTTGCAGAATAGGGGAACTCAGGGATGCCGGCGAGTGCCCGGATCTTGCGGCACTTGCGATCGTCCAGCACCACATCGTCACGCTAACAACCTAATTGACCGACAGATTTGGTGGGGGAAAGCCTTCCCCCTGGGCCGAGCCCGAGCGGTCTCGGCCGCACCCCCTTCGAGCGGGGCTCCGCCCCGCAACGCCCCGTCATACAGCCATCGCCTGCCGGCGATGACTTTGTCTTAGAGCAATTCCCCTCCGCGGGGCGGGCGGCGCTCCCTGCTAGGCCCGCCGCGGCGGGGCGCAACCCTGCGCTCCGCTCCGGGTGCTCCGCTTCGCTCCACCCTGCGGTGCGCCCCGCCTCTGACGGCGGGCCTCTCCGGTCGAAGGCGCCGCCCACCCCGCTTCTGGGGAATTGCGGGCGCGAGGTCCGAGCAGGAGGCGCCACATGAGCCAGACCCACCAGCAGTCCGCTAGCGGCTCGAGCCGCATTTCGCTTTATGAAGAAGTCACCGACCGGATCGTCCGCGAGCTTGAAACCGGCAGCGTCCCGTGGGTGCGGCCTTGGTCCGCTTCAGGTGCTTCCCTTGGCCTGCCTCGCAGCGCGGCCACCCGCAAGTTCTATTCGGGCGTCAATGTCCTAATCCTGTGGGATGCCGTCATTCGGCGTGGTTTTGCAAATCAGGAATGGCTCACGTTCCGGCAGGCGTTGAACTTGGGAGGGCATGTCCGCAAGGGCGAGCACGGCACGGCCATTTGCTTCGCCGACCGCTTCATTCCGAAAAAAGAACAGGAACGCGCCCGCGAGGCAGGCGACGCGCCCAACGCCGTCCCATTCCTCAAACGCTTTATCGTGTTCAACGTCGAGCAGTGCGACGGCTTGCCCGCGCATATCGTCGCCATGTCTAAGCCCGTGCCGCCAAGCGAGCTTTCGCCGGAAGCCGAGGCGCTGATTGCCGCGACCGGCGCACGCCTTGTCGAAGGCGGCGGGGAGGCGTTCTACCATCGCGGCGAGGATTTCATTCGCCTGCCGTTCCGCGAGACCTTCCTCTCGCCCGCCGATTATTATTGCACGGCTCTGCATGAACTCGGCCACTGGACGGCGCATCCCTCGCGCCTCAACCGCGACCTGCAACATCGCTACGGCTCATCGGCTTACGCGCGCGAAGAACTCATCGCGGAACTGACCAGCGCCTTCCTCTGCGCGCAACTGAACATCGTTCCGCAAATCCGCCACGCGGATTACCTGGGCCACTGGCTGCAAATCCTGAAAGACGATAGCCGCGCGATCTTCCACGCGGCGAGCCAGGCCAGCAAAGCCACCGACTTCATCCTCGCCTTCCAGAACACAGGCGAGGCCGCGATTCCGACCGCCGAGGCGGCGGAATAGGTGCATCCCGCACCATCCGGCCTCGCGCGTCTTGAACCTTGGACAGTCCGTCACGCAGGGCCGGCCCACTTCCAAAAGGAGCTTACACCCATGGAACTGGCACACATCGAGTTCAGCAAGCTCAAGATTTCCAAGACCAATATGCGCTATCGCGATCCGCCGCCGGATGTCTCCGACATCCTGCCATCGATCCGCGTCAAGGGCGTTCTCGAACCGCTCATCGTGCGGCCCGAGGATGGCAAGTATGGCGTCGTCGCCGGACGGCGGCGCTGGTTTTCGCTCAAGGCCGTCAAGGAGAAAATGGGGGAGGTTGCAGCACCACCTTGCGCCATCATGGCGGAGGGGGACGACGCCGAAGCCATCGAAGCCTCGCTGTTGGAGAACGTCGCGCGGCGCGATCCCGACCCGATGCGCGAATACGAGACCTTCGTGCGACTCATCAAGGAGGGGCGCACGGTGGACGGCATCGCAGCCACCTTCGGCATGACGGTGACGCAGGTGCGCCAGCGCCTCGCGCTCGGCAATCTGTTGCCGAAGATCAGAGACGCCTATCGCGCCGAGGACGTGGACGACGAGACGGTGCGCCATCTGACGATGGCGTCCGTCGCGCAGCAGCGCAAATGGCTGCGCCTGTTCAACGATCCGCACCAGTACGCGCCACGCGGTTACCAGTTGAAGCAATGGCTGTTCGGCGGGCAGCAGATCGCCACCAGCGTCGCTCTGTTCAAGCTGGCCGACTACACCGGCCAGACCGTGGAAGACCTGTTTGAGGAGGACTGCTACTTCGCGGATGCCGACCTGTTCTGGGCGCTACAGAATCGAGCCATCGCGGACAAGAGAGACTCGTTCCTGAAAGCTGGATGGATCGCCGTCGAAATCCTCGAAATCGGTGCGCACTTCCATCAGTACGAGCACGTCAAGGTGTCCAAGAAGAAGGGCGGCAAGGTGTTCATCGAGGTGCATCACGATGGCGCGGTGCAAATCTTCGACGGCTGGCTGTCGCAGAAGGAGGCCAAGAAGCTCGCCAAGGCCGAAGCGCGCGGGGCCGAACGCGGCGAGAAAAAGCAGACTACCAGCACCGGCCCGATCATCACGCAGGCGCTGGAAAACTACCTTGACCTGCATCGCCACTTGGTCGTGCGGCAGGCGCTCATCGGCGCTCCGCAGATCGCACTCCGGCTCGCTGTTGCCCACATGGCCGCGCCATCCGGCAATTGGAATGTGCGGCCCGATCCGCAGACCACGCGCAATCCGGCGATCCGTGCCAGCATCGAGAATAGCCCTGCCGAGGCGGCCTTCGCCGTCGAGGAACAGGCGGTGCACGAACTGCTCGGATGGGCGCAGGACGATGACGACACCTTTGTCGTGCGCCGGGAGATCGCGGACGTGTTCGCGCATCTTCTGAAGCTGGACGAGGGTGATGTGCTGCGCGTTGCCGCCTTCTTCATGGCGCGCAGCCTGCAAGCGGGTAGCGCTGTGGTGGAGGAAGCGGGCGCGCGGCTGAATGCCGACGCGCGGGCTACTTGGCAGGCCGACGACACCTTCTTCGACCTCATCCGGGATCGCGCGACGGTCAACGCGCTGGTCACGGATGTGGCAGGGGATGCCATCGCCAAGGCCAATATCGCGGAGAAGGCCAAGACCCAAAAGCAGATCGTGCGCGATTGCCTCGCGGGCACCAATGGCTGCACCAAGGTCGAAGGCTGGCTGCCCGGCTGGCTGGAGTTTCCAGCGCGTGGCGTAGGGCAGGGCACTGCGCAGTCGACTGGCACCGCACCCGAAATTGTGCCGGAATGCATCGCTGCCGAATGATCCATGATGGTGCAGACATATGGCGGCGGAGCGATCCGCCGCCCGTGCGCCTTGTATCCGCCGAAAACTTCCAAAGTGACTCTGGGACGGATCGCAGCAATTCGCCCCGAGTGTGCTGTGACTGCCTCGACGCGATACCGCGCGCCAAGCGGTGAAGAACTAGCGCTAAAGTCCCTCGAAAGTTCCCCCCCGGGGGCTCTAACGCATACCGAATTTACCCCTGTCGTAGAAGCTGCGGCACATTGGAGACCTGCAAGCCCATAAACCCTAGGACTCGTTTGGCCGCCGAGAGGTGCACTTCTGCCGTGGTAGGGCCATCCGCCGTTCGGGCAAGCGCAAGATGCGCTCTCGCAGCTAGCCAAAGACTCCCGAATTCAAGGGAAAGGTCCAGCGCCCGCTTGAAGACTGCGCTCGCGTAGGACGCCTGTCCCAGAGAAGCAAGCGTTTCTCCAAACCCCAGGTAGGCGTCGACAGCGGTTTCATCACCAACAGCACTAAAGCTACCTCCGCGTCCGCGCGACCTCTCGGCTTGTTTGTATGAGTTTGAAAATAGCTTGCCGGCGTCCTCGAATTGACCGTTGCACAGGAACATCCACGCGGACGCGTTGGCGCGGCACCACCAGAGCTCCGCTTCGTCTTCACTTGTATATAGTTCGCCTAGTTCGACGTAATGCGAGCGGGCCTCTTCAGTGTATTGATCGACCATCAGAGATGGAACTCTCGCATTGGCACCCATCACACATCGCCACACCCATGCCCGTGTCAAAGCGACGGCTATTCTGGCCCTCCGCCGCACCTTCTCCGCAGTGCGTCCATCCGCGAGCTCATCGCTGGAGAGATCGCGGGCAATGACTAGGAACGAGTTTATAGCCCCATCAAAATCACCGAACAGTATTGAAAGTTGTCCGAGCAATAGCATCAATTCGATTGTAGGAATCTCTTGCACGACGCTCCTCACCCGGTCCCTCCATGCATCCGCATTTGAGAAACCCTCTGGTTCCGTGATCGGTCTCGACTGAACACCGAGTAACCCAAAGAGCTCTTCAGAAGGAAGATTATCGACGGTCGTCACAGCGGCGGACGTCCTCGCCAATTCTAAGAGTGGCCACTGCAGGGCTCTGAGTGAAGTAACGACGACACTAGGGTGGCTTCGTTGCTGTACCAAATCCAGCAGAACAGGGAATACGTCATAATCGTTCCCGCTGTACCCAGTTATTACAACGTGATGCCGTTCAAGTAACCGCCTCAATACCTTCGCCTTGGAATCTGGCAGCACTCGCCCCGCCCCTTTAACAGTAGCAATCAGGGACGACGGCTTGGCCAATGAGCCATGAACCTTGAATACCGGGAGTATGTCGGACGACGGTTGGGCCAACCAGAGATTAGCATCTCCCTCATCTGCGATTACCTGAAAGCGCACGCCCTCGTCGCGGAGGCTCGTTTCAACGTGGCAGTCAAAATTCGTTGTAACAATTGCCTTGAGCGATTGGCGGCGAGCGAGCGCCGCGACAGATCGATGATTTTGGTTGGGGCACCCCAGACCGATGCACTCTAAGATCGAGGCCAGCGTTGTTGCACCGAGGCACGCTTCAAGCGCTTGGCATAGAACCTCGGGGGCCATTTGGAAGAGAGTCGGATGGTCGACAAAGGCCTTGATGCGCTCGGGAAACGGCGCGTCCCATCTGGCGCCATCGTGAGCAACGGTCTCAATTACTGCGGATACGATGGATTCACGCAGGGGCCGCCAAAGAGGCGCGTTGCTCGGCGGAGCGACAGAAAGACCGGCACCGCAGAATATTACGAGATCATGTTGGGGTAACTCTCGCAATTACCGCCCCTGACAATAGTATTGAAATCTGACATACGAGTCCCGTAGGCCCCCCCAAGGGCCGAGTGAGTGTAAGTCTACGAGATGCGCACGGGCATCTCCATAGACGTAAGTGCCCCGACCGTCGTTAGTTGGGTTTGACCACGGCCTATCAAAACAGTCCCCAGAAGCACATTTGGCGCGCGCTGACCCTGCTGCTCGGTACCGGTATCGCCGAGATCATGCGGGCGGACGTCAGCAAGACTGCGGACCGGCGTTGGCAGGAGCTGTTCATGTCGTCGTTCGTGGAGGGTCGGCTGCGAGAAAAACCCACTGCTCGCGCATCCCGTCGCGCCTGACTGGCTGCACCCGTTGGCCCCTTTCGCACCACGGTGTCTTCGTAACAGCCGTATGATGGCATCCACTGTCAGGCTTGGGTTTGCGTGGATGGGGCGCATCAAAGATGCTTGCTCCGTGCCAATGAACCTCCGCTGTTCAGATGTCGACCGACGGCTGCCCCTTTCTCCACAACCTGTCGAGCGACCAAGTCTCCCTTGCTCTCGGCTAAAGACCTATGGGCGGGTTCGGGCCTTCCGAAACCATCGCGGCGAGAAATTTCCCCGCGCCCTTCGGGCGTTCCTCGCGGACGCTACGCTCCAAATTTCACGCCGCTCCGGTCCTTCGCTGCGCTGCGGCCCAAGTAGGTTCGGGTGCCCGTCCGCCGCCCATGAACGGTCCGCCATCGCAAGGGAGAATGGTCTCCCGCGAGCACAGATGGAGACAGCAATGCCTGCAATCGGTCACGTCACGAAGCAGAAAGACGGCAACTTCAAGGGCCAGCTCAAGACGCTTTCATTCCGCGCTCCGATCGACATCCTCGTCAATCCGAGCAAGAACAGCGACACGCAGCCCGACTATCGCGTCTACAGCCAGGCGGTCGAGGTCGGCGCCGGCTGGATCAAGAAGGGCAAGACCTCGGGCGAAGACTACGTTTCGCTGAGCCTCGCCGATCCCGCGTTTGGGCCGAAGAAGCTCTACGCGAATCTCGGCCGTGCCGCCGGTCAGGATGACGACAGCGTGTTTGCCGTTATCTGGAACCCCACCGACTAGCACTGTCGGACGCCCCGCGCGCGATCACCCGCGCGCGGGGCTTCGCGCGTTCTTCACAAAACGGCGAAAACCGCCATGCGCATTTTTCGCCCGTCCCGCTCCGACATCAGCGCGCGCACAGTGACATCGGGGGGCGCGATCGCGTTCTGCCGTCGCGCCTTTCGATGAAGGAGCGGCGAATGGACGACAGAAGCGCCCGCGCGGCTGCGGCGAGAAATGGCAGCCCCTATCTCAACACATCCCACGCGGCCCATTATCTGGGACTTTCCCAACGCACCCTGGAGCGGATGCGCACGCTGGGTATCGGACCGGCCTACCGAAAGCACGGCCACCATGTGCGGTATCTCATAGACGAGCTCGACCGCTGGTCCGCCGCGCACGAGCACCTTTCGACATCCGAGCACGCGTCGAACGGTGCTACACAGGCCCATCCGTGATTGCGCAAGTCGTGACGATTTGGCGACGTTCTCACTTATCTGGCGCGGCCGCCATATGCTTGAGCCTGACGCTGCTCGGTGCATCGTCACTGCGACACGCGCCCGAACTGGTTTGGAACGCCAGCGCCAGCGCGCCCATTGGCCTTTATCTGCGGTTGTCCGAGCCCGAGCCCAAGCGCGGCGACCTGGTGCTTCTGCAACCGCCACCGAATGTCGCCAAAATTGCAGCAGTTCGTGGGTATTTGCCTATGGGCGTGCCACTCATCAAGCGCATCGTCGCGCTCTCAGGCGACACAATCTGCATGGACGGAAACGAGGTGCAGCTCAATGGACACGCGTTCGTCCAACGCCTCAACCGCGACAGGAGGGGACGTATTCTTCCGCATTGGAGCGGTTGTCGGACACTCACTGCGAAACAGCTCTTCCCTGTGATGCAGCGCGTGCCAGATTCGTTTGACGGACGCTATTTCGGGCCACTTCCGATATCGGCCATCGAGGGCCGCATGGTGCCGATATGGACCCAGTAAGCCTCTTTGCCGTCTGCACCTTGGCGCTTGCCAGTAGCCCGGCCGGCCAGAGTTGCGGGGATACGGGCGTTTACACGTTGGATGTCACACGGCCAACCGCAACGGTAACATTCGGAACTCCAACCGGCCATCAGATCGGCCGATGGCAGTCGTTCATTGCGGAAGCATCCCGCAAATTCGAAGTTCCGCAGTCGTGGATTCGCGTGGTGATGCGCCACGAGAGCGGTGGGCAGACAGTGCTCGATGGTCAACCGGTCACGTCGGCGACAGGTGCGGCGGGCTTGATGCAAGTGATGCCGAAGACCTATGCGAGCCTGCAAATGCGCTACGGATTGGGAACCAATATCTACGATCCGCACGACAACATCATGGCGGGTGCGGCCTACCTTCGGGAAATGTACGACCGCTACGGCTATCCCTCGCTGTTCGCGGCATACAACGCCGGTCCCAAGCGTCTTGATGCCTCATTGCTTGGCGGCAAGCCGCTTCCCAGCGAGACCGTAGACTACCTCGATGGCATCCTCCCCGGCGTCGGAAAGCTGCTCAATTGGTCACTGGAACCCACTGATAGTTCTGATGGCCGAAGCCCGTCCCAAGCCGGTTCGCGCGCCGAGTTCAATCCTCCGGCCGATCTCTTTTTCACCAAATCGCCTGCAACAAATCGAACCAATTCCGCCAACGAGTCCGGCGCGATTTTCGTCCAATCGAACACACATCGACGACATCGTCCGAGTGCTTCCAAGGACGAAATCCTCGTCCCGATTTCATCGCTGCATCAATGACCCCGCTGAAGGCGGAGCGAGAATTAGACGAGCAGATTCCTTCGCTTAGGTACGAGCTACTAATCACCAGGGCGCTGAAAGCGTCAAATGTCTCGCCATGAATTCTATTGGAACTGGAAACGCTGCTATCCTTCACTCGAAGTGAGTGTTATAGATCGAATGTCGAGATGGGCAGGAACTGGGCGCCTGATCGTGGGCATTTTAGATTTTTTCGGTCCAAAGTGGAGACACAGCAACAACGACATACGCCGGTCGGCCGTTAGTCGGTTGTCCGACGAGGCACTTTTGGCGAAGATTGCGAAGACGGACAGGGCTCCGGGTGTACGCATTGCAGCCGTCAGAGAGCTTAGAGGCAGCGCGCAGGGGGCATTACTTTCCGAGATTGCCAGGACGGACTGTGATGAAGACGTGCGCGAGGCGGCCGTCGATAGACTCGACGACCAGGACGTCTTGGCGGAAATTGCCGGGACAAACAGCAACAAACGAGTGCGTTGGTTGGCCGTCAAGAAACTTAGCAATCAGACTCTTCTGGCCGAGATTGCTAAAACGGACAACGACGAAAACATTCGCAAGGCAGCCTTTGAAGGGCTCATAGACGGCGCATTATTAGCGGAGATTTTCAAGACAGCAGGCGACGGGAATGTGCGTCGGTTGGCCGTCACGCGGCTCGCAGAGCAAGCCTCATTGGTTCACATTAGAACCATTTATGCTACTAACGTCGACAAAGACCGACGCAACACGGCAGCGAAATTGGATAACGAATATCAGATTCTTCTGGCGAACATTGCTAAGACGGATAGCGACGCGAGCATGCGCCGCATTGCCGCAGAAGCGCTCACCGACCAGGTCGTTCTTGCGGAGATTGCCAAAATGGACAGCGACAGTTACGTACGCAGAGTGGTCGTCGAAAGAATCGATGACCACGCCATTCTGGCCGAGATTGCCAAGACGGATTGCGAGAACTCGCCAGTCTACGCTGTCTCGATGAAGGACATACGTGGCAAGTTACCGGAACTACGGGATTTAAGTGTCGGGCGTGCGGTGAGAAGCGGGGCTTGATCGGGGCAACAGTGATAGCGGCGGGATACTCCCTCCTTGAGCCCCTCAATAGGGCGTCGGAAGAGGATCGGGCTTTTTTTTGCGTATCGCGGTCGTCAATTTCCTCTCAAGCCTATGATGGCTTTTGGCTAATCGATGGCACTAAGGGAACTACGGGACTATTTGTTATTGAAAGGGTTCTTGATCATACTCCGCAGTGGGCCGTTGATCGGTATCCGCGAATTGCTTCAGTTGCTTTCTGATCGGCAAGATAAAAGCAGTGGCGGCACGGTGTGACTATGTTGTGGTCTGCACATCTCTTTTTACGGCGGCATGGCTGTTGAGGATGCCGCCACACGCGCCGAACGCACTGTGCCGCAACGCTTTTCATGCCTCCGATTGGAACGCGGGCGAACGCGGCGTGAAGTATCGTCCATGACGAAGGACGACGACTTCGAGCCCCGGCTTGGCCGCATCCGCGCGACGAAGAGCGGAAGGAGCGCCCGTTATCTCCAGGGCGTCCTTCGCGGTGTCGCGCGCGCGACGGGATCGGCCAAGCGGAGCGGCGCCCGTTTCGACGGTAGCCGCATTGGCCGCGGCTCCGGCGTCGGTCGCGTGCTGCACGGTCGCGATCGTCATGCCGCCTTCCGGGCCCGGCGCGTCGTGATCCAAGCGCGGGTGATTCGCCTCAAGCCATCGAGCGTGAACGCCGCGCGCCTTCACCTGCGCTATTTGCAGCGCGACGGCGTCACGCGGGAAGGGCTACCGGGCGAGCTCTATGACGCCAGCGGCGACAGGGCCGACGGGCGAGCCTTCCTGGAGCGCACGGAAGGCGACCGGCACCAGTTCCGGTTCATCGTGTCGCCGGAGGACGGCGCGGCCTATGACGACCTCAAGCCCTTCATCCGACGGCTGATGACCCAGATGGAGACGGATCTTGAAACGCGACTCGATTGGGTGGCGGTCGATCACTTCAACACGGCGCATCCGCACACCCATGTCGTGCTTCGCGGGAAGGATGACAAAGGCAACGACCTGGTGATCGCGCGGGAGTACGTCGCGCATGGGATGCGGGAACGCGCGGCGGAGATCGTGTCGCTCGACCTGGGGCCGCGAACGGACCGCGAGATCGAAAATCGGCTGCGCGCCGAGATCGAGCAGGAGCGTTTGACTAGCATCGACCGGGAACTCCTGCGCGAGGCCACGGAGGAGGGCTTCGTTCAGGCCGCGCACCGTGATGCCTTCCGTCAATCGATCCGCGCGGGTCGACTCCAGAAGCTGCGCAGGCTCGGACTGGCAGAGGATGCGGGTTCCGGTCTCTGGCGGTTGGCCGGCGATGCGGAACGCGTTCTCAAGGTCATGGGCGAGCGCGGCGACATCATCAAGACCATCCACCGGGAGATGGCGCGGAACGGGCTGACACGATCGATGGCTGACTACGCTGTCTTCGACGTGGCGCAAGGTCAGCACGCTATCGTTGGCCGCGTCGTCCGGCGCGGGTTGGCGGACGAGTTGCACGACCGCTATTACCTCATCGTGGATGGGATCGACGGCCGCGCGCACTACACCGCCATCGGACATGCCGACGTTGCAGAGCCGACACCAGAAGGGGCGATTGTTTCTGTCCATCAGCGGGAAGCAAAGCCACGCACGGTGGATCGAGCAATTGCGGAGATTGCCGGCGAGAATGGCGGACGCTACAACGCCGAGGCGCATAGGGCGCGCGATCCACGGGCGTCGGATGAATACCTAAGCGCCCATATTCGGCGGCTGGAAGACATGCGGCGGGCGAGCGCGCCCGTGGAACGTCACGCAGACGGCTCTTGGACCATCGGGCCAAACTACCTCGATCAAGTGAAGACGATTGAGGCGAAACGCTCCCGCGCCACGCCCGTCGTGGTCGACACATTGTCACTGACACCACTCAATCGGCAGGTGACCGCCATGGCTGCAACGTGGCTCGACCGCGAGCTGGTGTCAGAGTCGCCGAGGATCATTTCGGATCGCGGCTTCGGTCATGAGGTATCCGAGGCGATGAAGCAGCGCCGGCAGTGGCTGATTGAACAGGGGCTCGCGCAGACGGACCAGGGCAAGGTGGTCTATCGTGCGGGGTTGCTGGCGGAACTGCGCCGACGGGAGCTTGCGCGTGCCGGCGACGCATTAGCAGCGGACATTGGCGTGCCCTATGCCGAGGCACGGTCCGGCTCCCGGATCGAGGGTGTCTATCGCCAGCGGGTCGACCTGACGAGCGGCCGGTTTGTCGTGATCGAGAAATCCCGCGAGTTCACCCTGGTCCCTTGGCGCCCGGTGCTGGAGCGCAATCTTGGCAAGCCGGTGTCCGGGGTCTTGCGTGGGGATGCGATTTCTTGGACGCTGGGGCGCCAGCGTAGCGGGCCCCCGCTCTGAGGAGCGTGGGTGTACCTGCCCAACTCATTTTGAGTAATCGCGCTTTGTGGTAGTTTTCCGAAAGTATTGGTCCTATTGCTTGTGAGGCTAACGTGGAACTTCTACGATACATTTTGCCATCCGTCGGAGTTCCATTGTTCGCATTCGTAGCCAATTTTGCTTGGCGCAGCCACCTACAATACCCCCTTACTGCAGCAGCCGATCTCATTCTGGCAATACTGAGTTATGACCTGACCGTACTATGCGTACCTAGTGTCTTAGCGCCGCTCGTTACCAATCCGGATTTGAGACCATACATTTCAGAACTCCATTTTACTTTTCTGCTTATTGGTTGCCTAATTTGGTACACGTCAGTCCGATTTTCGGAGCCATCGTTGGAACGTTACTATTCACATTCTTCGCCTAAACGCATGAGCTTCCCGATTTGGACTTTTTCAGCCAGTTGGACTGGTGCCGCCTGCCTATTTGGTGTCCACATATTATTCTTCGCTCATAGTAGGATTTGATCGAATGGTCTCGTTCGTAATTCAGGCACTGACTGTTTGCGCTGCGATCGTGGCGCTGTTCTTTGTGCTGTTGGTATTTCTGTCCCGGGTGGGCCTCTTTCCAAGATTCTCAATCGATCGAATGGTTGTTGATCATAAAACTAACTCGGTGAATACCCCTGGAACGCGGAACGTTGGCAGCAGTGAATTGCGATCGATTGGCATCCTACGCACCGTCACGTCCATGTTCGGCGAAAGTGCGGCCGTCAATGCTGCTCTAGATAAGCAGTTGTTTGATCTATTGAGCCAGAAAATTCACGATGGACGCTCAGAGGACGAAATTTACGATGGGGCAAAATACGTCATCTACAAAAGCATTCAATCGACACTAGATGATGTCGGCCGGATGTTTAGCGAACTTACGGGTGCTCATTGTGCGGCATCGCTGCACATGGTTGTGGGGTTAGATGCTCAGATCGCCGATGCTCGGACTCTGAAGATGCAGTCCGTTTTTCGGGATAGCGCTTCGCAATCTGGTCGCACTTTTGACCATATTTATCATGTCGCTGAAAATACGATGACAAAGAAAATCATCTTAGAGCGGAATTCGGCATGGATGGCGAACGATCTCGCGAGTATGATCGATTACACCAACAACAGGATGCAATGGCGAGAATACTACAATTCGGTTTTTGCGATTGGAGTTCCGAATCTGCAGGACGATACGAACTTTCCATTCATTGGAGTTCTGACTGTTGATAGCTTGAATGCGCAGTTCGTTTTTGAATATATGGCACCAATTTTGCAAGAATTTTCGTTTAGACTTTCCGCCCTTCTTTATCGGCTTGCCAGAATTGACACATCTCACCAACATTCGGAAGCGTACGTCCCAAGTACAGAACTGGCTCCGAACGTTATAAGCTTTGTGGAGGCGGTGGAGCGGAGGAAATTATCAAGGGCCGCCATCGAAGCCGCAGTGAATCCCGACGAAATTATGCTAATTGAAAAACTTCGTGCCAAGGCGCGAGATGTTTTGAGAAATTCGGCATAGTGCGCGCGAGGTTGTCGAACGTCGCGTCTGGTAGGCTTGAATCGCGAACCTATCCGTTGATCGGGCGCGATGTGGCACTTAGTTTACGTGATCGCTTGGAAGGCGGATGTCGTAGCCTGTTAGGCGCGCAAATGCAGTTGCTCCGATAATCGCCGCGCCGATGACCGCGAGGACATGCTGCCAAATGCCAGAGGTGGTTCCGGAAGCGGTCGCGAGCTGGAGTACGAGGCTATAGCCGGCCCACAATGCGGGAATGACGAATAGTCCTGCCACAATACTGCGGACGAGAACGGACCTGGTTGACGAAAAGACGGCCTGGCCGACGACAAAAGTGATAACGCCCGCAACCAGCCCCGCGAAAATTCCTCCGATCACGCCCGCGCCGGAGGTTACCGCCCAATAGCCGACCGTCACACCGATGGCGGCCGGGAGTGCATAGACCGCGAAATTATACAACAGGACACAAAACAGGACGACTGCGATCAAGGCCAGCATCATTTCAGCCACTCCGTCCTAACGGCCGTCGCTGCGGCCGAACGCATTGCCCCTCGAATTCGCGACGAGTGTACGCTCTTCCGACTGGAGGGCCAACGCCAAGATTTTCACGCGCGATGATGCAATGACGATGTTTGGCGGTTTCTGCGCATATAAGGGCGATTGCCGATTGGGACCTGTCGCATGAATCCTGATTCGCAGGAGACGCGGCATGACGCCCACCAAATTCCTCGTCGGTCAGATCGCGATTGTGTTTCTCGTCGCCGTCGGCGGGATGTGGTTCGCGACGCAGTGGGCCGCATGGCAACTGGGCTATCAGGCACAACTCGGTGCTCCCTGGTTCAAGCTTGCCGGCCATCCGCTTTACCAGCCGTGGAGCCTGTTCGGCTGGTGGTATGCCTATGACGCCTATGCCCCGGCGCTGTTCAACAAGGCCGGAGCCATCGCGGCACTGAGCGGCTTTGCCGGTTGCGCGGTCGCGATCGTCGGCTCGCTCTGGCGCGCGCGCCAGTCGCATCTTTCGACCACCTATGGATCGTCCCGCTGGGCGACATCGCGCGAGGTGAAGAACGCCGGGCTGTGCCGTTCTGCAGGTGTGTTCCTCGGCAGGCTCAAGCACGAATACCTTCGGCACGACGGGCCGGAACACGTCATGGCCTTCGCGCCGACCCGGTCGGGCAAGGGCGTGGGTCTTGTGGTGCCGACGCTGCTGTCCTGGACGCAAAGTGTCGTCATTCACGACATCAAGGGTGAGAACTGGCAGTTGACGGCTGGGTGGCGGTCCAGGTTTTCGCATTGCCTGTTGTTCAACCCGACAGACGCACGCAGCGCCCGTTACAATCCGCTCTTGGAAGTCCGCAAGGGTCCGGACGAGGTTCGCGACGTCCAAAACATCGCGGATATCCTGGTCGATCCGGAAGGCGCGCTGGAACGGCGCAATCACTGGGAAAAGACCAGCCACTCCCTTTTGGTCGGCGTCATCCTTCACGTCCTCTATGCCGAGGAAGAGAAGACGCTCGCACGAGTCGCGAGCTTTCTGTCCGATCCACGCCGCTCCTTCGAGCACACGCTACGCGCCATGATGGCGACGAACCATTTGGGCACGCCACAGGCGCCGGTCGTGCATCCGGTCGTGGCGTCGGCCGCCCGCGAAGTCCTGAACAAGAGCGAGAACGAACGCTCCGGCGTGCTTTCCACGGCGATGTCGTTTCTGGGGCTTTATCGCGATCCAACCGTCGCACGGACGACGGCTGCGTGCGACTGGCGCATCGCCGATCTTGTGGATGCGCCGCGACCGGTTTCCCTCTATCTCGTCATCCCGCCGTCAGACATCTCCCGCACCAAGCCGCTGGTTCGCTTGGTACTGAATCAGATTGGCCGCCGGCTGACCGAACGGCTGGAGGGCGATCCAAGCAAGAGCCGCAGGCACAAGCTGCTGATGATGCTGGATGAGTTTCCAGCATTGGGACGGCTCGATTTCTTCGAGACGGCGCTGGCCTTTATGGCCGGCTATGGCATCCGCGCCTATTTGATCGCGCAGTCGCTTAACCAGATCTCCAAGGCCTATGGCGAGAACAATGCCATCCTGGACAATTGCCATGTCCGCATCGCGTTCTCGTCCAACGACGAACGAACGGCGAAGCGGATTTCCGACGCCTTGGGGACGGCGACCGAGCTTCGCGCGCAGCGGAATTACGCCGGGCATCGGCTCGCGCCCTGGCTCAGCCATGTCATGGTCAGCCGCCAGGAAACGGCGCGCCCGCTGCTCACGCCGGGCGAGGTGATGCAGCTTCCGACCGATGACGAGCTGGTTCTGGTATCGAGCCTGCCACCCATTCGCGCCAAGAAGCTTCGCTATTACCTGGACCGGAATTTCACGGCACGCGTGACCACCGCGCCGTCGCTTGCCGAAGGGCTTTACCGGGATCGCCCGGCCGTGCGCCCGGACGACTGGACCGGGCAGGTGCGCGGCCTGGTACCGGAATTGGCCAACTCCGCAGTCGATCAACTCAATACCTACGAGGAGGATGGCGGGCCTCAGCAACATCGCCATCCCGGTCTGCCGGATCGTGAAGACGGGCAAAAATTGAATGGGACCGGCGGCAGCGACCTCGACCTGCAGGAACCGAACGACGATCCGCTATCCGATAGCGCCGCGATTGACCGTGCGCCGCTGGGCAGCGTGGCTCGCGCCTACGCCATGAACGAGGGCGCGCCGCACCGCTCGGCCGGCGACGACCTCTTGCCGGAATTTTGAGGCCCACGATGAAACCGCGCCACCAATTCTATCTCGACACGGCCAATCAGGAGGAACTCGACCGCCTGTCACGGCAGCCCGGCACGACGCGATCGTCCATCGTCAACGCGGCCTTGCGGGCCTATTTTGCGAGCCGTGGCGCCGGCGAACTGGAGCGGATGTTTCGCATGCGGCTCGACCGCATGAGCGAAAGCCTTGATCGCATGGAGCGCAATCAGCACATCGCGCTCGAAAGTTTTGCTTTGTTCGTGCGCTACGAGCTTGGCGTGACGCCGCAATTGCCGCCATCCGAACAAGCAGCCGCGCAGGCGATAGGCCGCGACCGCTTCGAGCATTTCATGGACCAGGTTGGCCGCCGCATGGCCGGCGACCGGCGCATAGCCGAGGACATCGTGCAGCGCACGGCACGCGCGCTCGAACCACCCCAAGCCGAAAGGATGGCTGCGGAATGAGCGCGGCAAACCAATTAGCCGAAAGCCGCGAGCGCCGCCGCACTATGTTGCGGACGGCCATGGGCCCGGCGATTGCGATCGCCTTGGCCGATCCGCTGGTCATCGAGGTCATGGTCAACCCAGACGGTGTGCTTAGGCTGGACCGCTTGGGGGAGGGCCGTTCGGAGACGTCGGCGCACATCGCGCCCTCGGAAGTCGAACGCATCATCCGCCTGGTTGCGAGCCATGTCCGGCTGGAGGCGCATGCCGGAAATCCCATCGTGAGTGCGGAACTTCCCGCCGAGGACGGAATCGCGGGCGAGCGGTTCGAGGGCTTGCTGCCGCCGGTATCCGCCGCGCCGTGTTTCACCATCCGCAAGCCCGCGAAGCGCATCTACACGCTCGATGACTATGTGTCGGACAGGATCATGACTCCGGCACAGGCCGGTCTTTTGCGCCGTGCTGTGGCAGCCCGCAAGAACATCCTTGTCGCGGGCGGTACCAGTTCGGGAAAGACGACGCTTGCGAACGCGCTCTTGGCCGAAGTCGCGCAATTGGACGAGAGGGTCATCCTGATCGAGGACACGCGCGAGCTCCAATGTGCCGCGCGCGATTGCGTGGCGCTTCGGACCAAGGCGGGTGTCGTCTCCCTAGCCGATCTCGTTCGTTCGACGCTCAGGCTCCGTCCCGACCGAATCATTGTGGGCGAGGTGAGGGGGCCAGAGGCCCTCGACATGCTGAAGGCCTGGAACACGGGTCATCCGGGCGGGATTGCCACGGTGCATGCCAATTCGGCGCAGAGCGCACTCTACCGGCTGGAGCAGTTGGTCCAGGAAGCGGTGATCACGGTGCCGCGGCGGCTCATCCCCGATGCCATCGACGTGGTCGTCTTTATCGCGGGCCGCGGTGTCATGCGGCGCATCGAGACCATCGCCGAGATGCAGGCGCTGTCGGGCGACGGCGACTATGTGCTCATCCACACCGAGACCCCGCGCCTTCAGGCGCTTTGAAGGAGACCTTTGATGCTTAAGTCCGCCGTTCGTGTGCTCGCCTTGGGGACGACACTGTCCTCGCTGCTCGTCACCGCTGCTTATGCGGCCGGCACGAACATGCCGTGGGAGCAGCCCCTTCAGCAGATTCTGGATTCGGTGCAGGGACCGGTCGCCAAGATCGTCGCGGTGATCATCATCGTCATCACTGGATTGACCCTGGCATTCGGCGAAACGGCGGGCGGCTTCCGCCGCTTGATCCAGATCGTGTTCGGCCTGTCGATCGCCTTTGCCGCATCAAGCTTCTTCCTGTCGTTCTTCTCTTTCGGCGGCGGAGCGCTTGTCTGATGATCGAAGGTTTCGAGATTCCGCTGCATCGCTCGCTCACCGAACCGATCCTGTTGGCCGGCGCGCCGCGGTCGATCGCCATCGTGAACGGCACAATTGCTGCCGCACTTGGACTTGGGCTCCGGCTCTGGGTCGCGGGCCTGCTTCTTTGGGTCATCGGCCATTCCATTGCCGTCTTTGCCGCCAAGCGCGATCCGCATTTCGCGGAAGTGCTGCGCCGGCACTTGCGCCAGAGGTCGTATCTCGCATGCTGAACCTCACCGAATACCGCAACAAATCCGACCGGCTGGCGGATCACCTGCCGTGGGCGGCACTGGTAGCCCCCGGCGTGGTGCTCAACAAGGACGGCAGCTTTCAGCGCACCTTCCGCTTCCGGGGACCGGACCTGGAAAGCGCCACCGAAGCAGAACTTGTGGCGGCCTGCGCCCGCACAAACAACGTGCTTCGACGGCTGGGCTCCGGATGGGCGTTGTTTTTCGAGGCGGAACGCTATGCGGCGCCCGGTTACCCCGACTCCGAATTCCCCGATTCTGCCTCGTGGCTGCTCGATCAGGAACGGCGGGCGCAATTCGAGGACGGCAATTCCTTGGACAATGAAGGCTTGCGCCGGCAGGCCCGAGAGCATTTCGAGAACGCCTATACAATGACACTTCTTTATATGGCGCCGCCAGACCAGGTGGCGCGCGCCGAACGCGCCTTGATCGAAACCGCCGACAAAGACCGCAACCGCGATTGGCGCCGCGAACTTGACAGCTTCGTCGCGGAATCCAATCGCGTCCTCGATCTGCTTGGACAGATCGTGCCGGACATCGCGCCGCTCGACGATACCGAGACCCTGACCTACCTGCACGGAACGATCTCGACCAAACGTCATATCGTGGTCCCACCAGAGACGCCGATGTACCTGGACGCAGTCTTGGTTGACGACGCGCTGCACGGCGGAATGGAACCGATGCTCGGCAGCCAGCACCTGCGGGCATTGACCGTGCTGGGTTTCCCGAACACGACACGGCCCGGAATCCTCGATGCCCTCAACCATCTGGATTTTCCCTATCGTTGGACGACGCGTTTCATCGCGCTGGACAAGACCGAGGCGACCAGGGCGCTGACAAAGCTTCGCCGCCAATGGTTCAACAAGCGCAAGTCCATCACGCAAATCCTGCGCGAGGTGATGCACAACGAGCCGGTGCAGCTTCTGGACTCGGACGCCGACAACAAGGTGGTGGATGCCGACGAGGCGCTGCAGGCCCTTGGCGGCGATCACGTCGCGTTCGGGTATCTGACGACAACGGTCACGTTGTCCGATCCCGACAGGATTCGAGTCGAGGAGAAGGTGCGCGCCGTCGAACGCGTGATCAATGGTCTTGGCTTCACTACTATTCGCGAGAGCCTCAATGCCGTGGAGGCGTGGCTGGGCACCCTGCCGGGCCATGTCTATGCGAATGTCCGCCAGCCCTTGGTGCACACCCTCAACCTTGCCCATTTGATGCCGCTGTCCTCCGTCTGGGCGGGACCCAGGCGCAATGCGCATCTCAACGGACCGCCGCTGCTTTATGCCGAGACCAGCGGATCGACGCCGTTCCGGCTTTCCACCCATGTGGGTGACGTCGGCCATATGCTGATCGTGGGGCCGACCGGCGCGGGCAAATCCGTCCTCCTCGCCCTGATGGCGATGCAATTCCGGCGCTATCGGGAATCCCAAGTCTATATTTTCGACAAGGGCGGTTCCGCGCGCGCGGCGACGCTCGCCATGGGCGGCACCCATCATGCGCTCGGGACCGAAGGCGCATTGGCCTTTCAGCCGCTGGCCGGGATCGACAATCCGGATGAGCGCAGCTGGGCCGCCGAATGGGTTGGGACCTTGCTGGCCCATGAGAAGATCGGGCTGACACCGGAGGTGAAGGAGACGGTCTGGTCGGCCGTGACCAGCCTAGCCTCGGCGCCGCGCCAAGAGCGGACACTTACTGGCCTGTCGGTCCTGCTTCAGTCGAATGCGCTGAAGTCAGGTCTTCTGGCCTATACCCTGGAAGGGCCATTTGGCCGTCTGCTGGATGCAGCAGAAGACGAACTCGCGCTTTCCGACGTGCAGTGCTTCGAGACCGAAGACCTTCTGCACCAGGCGAGCGTCGTGCTGCCGGTGCTGACGTATTTGTTTCATCGGCTGGAGGCCCGCTTCACCGGCCGACCGACTCTGCTCATTCTGGACGAGGCATGGGTCTATCTCGACAACCCGGCGTTCGCGGCCCGCATCCGCGAATGGCTGAAGGTTCTGCGCAAGAAAAACGTCGCGGTCGTGTTCGCGACGCAGTCCCTCGCCGACATTTCCAATTCCTCGATCGCACCCGCCATCGTCGAGAGCTGTCCGCAGCGCATCTTCTTGCCCAACGAACGCGCGATCGAACCGCAAAGCCGCATTTCCTATGAGCAATTCGGCTTGAACGAACGGCAGATCGAGCTTGTCTCGCGCGCGGTGCCGAAACGGCAATACTACCTGCAATCGCGCCGTGGCAACCGGCTGTTCGAGCTCGGTCTTGGACCGATCGCGCTCGCGTTCTGCGCAGCATCGTCGCCGGCCGACCAGGCACTGTTGTCCCGCATCGCCGCTTCCGGCCCGCCAGACAGCTTTGCCGCCCGCCTTTTGGCCGCCCGCGATCTCGATTGGGCCGCCCAGCTCATCGAACCAACCCGAAAATTGGAGGCTGTCGCATGAAAACCCGCACGCTTCGCGCCGTCTTGCTCGTCGCTACCGTTTTGTCTTCAGTGGTCGCTATTCCCGCATCCGCCCAATGGGCGGTGTTCGACGCTTCGAACTATGCTCAGAACCTGCTTCAAGCGGCCCGCGCACTGCAGCAGATCAACAATCAGATTCAGCAGCTTCAAAACGAAGCCACGATGCTGCAGAACGAGGCGACAAACCTTAAATCACTTAACGCCTCGCAACTGTCGACGATGGTATCCGCGCTGATGCAGATCAGTAACCTGATCAATCAGGCGCAGGGCATCGCCTTCAACGTCAACGCGACACAGACCGCGTACGCACAGAGCTTCCCTCAGAATTATTCGAACAACACATCGAGCAGCACTTTGGCCGCGGACGCGCATCAGAGATGGCTGGATGCGATGTCTGCCTTCCAGACCACGCTCTCCGTCCAGGCGCAGGTTGCGCAGAACGTGCAAGCCGATAGCGCGACGCTTTCGACCCTGACCAATGCGTCGCAAGGTGCGCAAGGCAATCTGCAGGTCAGCCAGGCGACCAACCAGTTGTTGGCTCTGTCGATCAAGCAGCAGCTTCAGATCCAGACGCTGATGGCCGCGCAATATCGGGCCGACAGCCTCGACCAGGCACGCAACGCGGAGTCGCAGGAGCAGGCCCAGACGGCCTTCTCGAATTTCCTGGGGTCCGGCACCGCCTATACGCCGCAATAACGCGCAAAGCCGGCATGAGGCCCACGTGAACAATCTCAACGTCATCGACCAGTTCATGCAGACCTTCATCCGCTACATCGATAGCGGGTTCGGGCTTCTGCAGGGTGACGTGGCCGGCCTGACCACGATCCTGGTCGGCATCGACATCACACTGGCGGGATTGTTCTGGGCCATGGACGGCGAGGCGAACATTCTCGCCCGTCTGATCAAGAAGGTGCTTTACGTGGGCACATTCGCGCTCATTATCAACAATTTCTCCAACCTCGCGAACATCGTCTTCAACTCGTTCTCGACCTTGGGGATCGATGCCACCAATGCGGGGCTTACGGCACAGGATCTGTTGAAGCCGGGCAAACTGGCCGGCACGGGTTATCAGGCCGCCTATCCTCTGCTGCAACAGGCTGGCCATCTGATCGGCTTCACTACTTTCTTCAACAACTTCGTGACCATCGTGGTGCTGCTGTTCGCCTGGGCGGTGGTGATCCTGTCGTTCTTCGTTCTCGCCATTCAGCTCTTCATCACGATTCTCGAGTTCAAGCTCACCACACTCGCGGGCTTCGTGCTCGTGCCTTTCGCGCTGTGGAACAAGACCGCATTCCTGGCGGAACGGGTTCTGGGAAACGTCGTCTCCACCGGCATCAAGGTGATGGTGCTCGCCATCATCATCGGCATCGGCACGACGTTCTTCGGCCAGTTCATTGCCGCGTTGCAAGGCCATCCGCCGAGCCTCTCGGATGCGATGTCGCTGATGCTCGCGTCGCTGTCGCTCTTCGGGCTCGGTATTTTTGGTCCTGGAATTGCCACCGGCTTGGTCTCCGGCGCGCCGCAGCTTGGCGCGGGCGCCGCGATTGGCACGGCGGGCGCGCTTGTTGGCGGTGCTGCCCTGGCCGGCGCCGGCGCCGTTGGGGCAGGCCGCCTTGTCGGCGGAGCCAGCTTGGGCGCCATTCGCGCTGGCACCGCCCTGACAGCCGGCGCAAGTACCGCCTACAATCTTGGCCGTGCCACATCAGGTGCTTCGGGCACAGCAGGCGTTGGTGCCGGACTGGCCGGCATGGCGCGCGCGGGTGCGGGCATGGCCCGCGGCGCCGGTGAGCGGTTTGCCTCAACCTTCCGGGACAGCGCTCAGGCCGGCCGCGATGCGGCCTTCCGCGCGACGGGTGGGTCAAGAACGGGATCGACCTCGCGTCGCGAAAATTCCGGCACCGGCGACGCATCGGGGCAACCGGCTTGGGCGCGGCGGATGCGCGGCGAGCAACGCTTCCGCGCCCATGCCCACACGACCACCCAAGCCATCAAGGAAGGCGACCGGCCCGGTTCGGCCGCGACCCCCGATCTCGACGAGCGGGAGAGATAGATGTTCCGACGCGTCATGCAGCGCTATGGCCTGACCCCCGAGCCGGAGACGCCCTATCAAAGGGCGGGACAGCTCTGGGACGACCGCATAGGTTCCGCGCGGGTGCAAGCACGGAACTGGCGGCTCATCGCCTTCGGTTCGCTTGGCCTGGCGACCATCCTGGCCGGCGGAATGTTATGGCAAGCCGGTCAGAGCCGCGTGGTTCCTTACGTCGTGCAGGTCGACAAGTTCGGCGCGGTCCAGGCCGTCGGCCCCGCGATCCAGAATTATGTGCCGACCGACGCGGAGATCGCCTGGTATCTGGCGCGGTTCGTCACCGACGTGCGCTCGCTGTCGAGCGATCCGGTGGTGGTGCGCAAAAACTGGCTCGAAGCCTACGATTACGCCACCGATCACGGTGCGGTCTTCTTGAATCAATTCGCGCAAGCAAACGACCCGTTCAAAGCCGTGGGGCAGAAGACCGTCTCGGTTCAGGTCACGAGCGTCGTGCGCGTGTCGGGTAATTCGTTTCAGGTGAAGTGGATCGAACAGACTTTCGACCACGATACGCTCGCCAAGACAGAGCACTGGACCGCCATCCTCTCCACCGTGACCAAACAGCCGACGACGGCGGAGGTCTTGAAGAAGGATCCGCTGGGCCTCTACGTCAACGGCATCAACTGGTCGCCTGAGCTCGACAATTGAAGGAGCACGCCATGCATCGCTTTGCCCGCATCGCAATCCTCATCCCACTTGCCGCTCCGCTCTCCGCTTGCGCCGGTGCGTCCTGGCTGCCGTCATTCCTGCAGCGCGATCCACACTACACCCAGGCCACGCTGGTGCCCGATCCGCCGCCGATTGTTCGCACTGTCAACCTGGTCGAGCCGCTACCGCTGCCCGGCCAGCTCGAATCGAAACCAGTTGCGGAGAAACACTCCGTCCGCCCGCCGAGGGCGCGCGTGCTGGCCGCCAATCGGGCGGCACTGGAGGAACCCTCAAGCGACAACTACGTCAATGCCATTCAGGTCTATCCGTATTCGAAAGGCGCGCTCTATCGCCTCTATGCCGCCCCGCAGGAAGTGAGCGACATCGCACTGCAGCCGGGCGAGAATTTGATCGCCATTTCCGCCGGCGACACAACGCGCTGGGTGGTGGGCAACACCACCAGTGGCGCCGGCAAGGACCGGCAGGTGCATATCCTGGCGAAACCCTTCTCAGCTAATCTCCACACCAACCTCGTCATCACCACGGACCGGCGCTGTTATCATCTCGCGTTGGAAAGCACGCCCCGTACCTATATGGCGGCGATTTCCTGGACCTATCCGGACGACAGCCTGGTCTCGGCCAATCAGGATGCAGGGACTGTCGGCGCCTCAGTTGCCGATCCGGTTCCATCGCTGGACGATCTGCACTTCGATTACGCGATCAGCGGCGACGATCCGCAATGGCGCCCGCTCCGCGCCTTCGACGACGGCAACCATGTCTATATCGAGTTTCCGGAAGGCATCGCGGAAGGAGACGCACCGCCTCTGTTCATCGCCGGCAATGACGGCAAGAGCGAACTCGTGAACTACCGCATGCGCGGGCGCTACTACGTCGTTGACCGGCTGTTCGTGTCCGCCGAGTTGCGCCTCGGCCAGGATCATCAGCAAGTGGTGCGGATCACCCGCACGGCGAACACGCGCACGGCCGACGCCGGCACCGACAGCAAGACGCAGTGATACCGCCATGACCGACACCTCTCTTGGCCAGCCTCCCAAAGCCGATCCGGAGTCCTTGGTGCTCCGGGCGCGGCCGCGGCCGGTGGCGCGGTTCAAGCGAAACGTCGTTGTCGGCGTCGTCGCGATCGCGTCGCTCGCGATCTTCGCCGCGTGCTGGATCGCGTTGAAGGCGGCACCTGGCATCGCGCCCCAGACTGGCCAGGAGCTCTACCATGTGGACAACAAGCCCGAGGCCAGCGGCTTGGCGTCGCTTCCGTCGCGCTACGATCAGGTCAAGCCGCCGAAGTTGGGTCCGCCCTTGGCCGGCGATCTCGGTCCGGCCGAGCTTCAAGCCCGGACCGGGGCAGGGGTACCCGTCTCGGGCACGCCCACCGAAAACGACACGGCCCGCGCCGAGGAGATGCATCAGGCCCAACTGGCGCGGCAAGCCAATGAAGGAAGCGTGTTCTTCCGTGCCACAGGCAACGAAGGCACGACATCTTCGGCCGGGGGCACCGGCCCGGCACCGGAAGCAGCCGGCGCGGCGCCGCCCCCGAGCGGCAATCGTCTGGCGCTTGACCCGGTCCGCGATCAGAACGATCAGCAGCGCAAGCTCGACTTCGTGAGCGCCAGCGACGGCCGCAGCATCTACAATCCGCATGTTCTGCAGGATCCGGTTTCGCCATACGAGGTGATGGCAGGCACGCTGATATCGGCGAGCCTCATCACCGGGCTCGATTCCGACCTGCCGGGTCTGGTCGTGGCCCAGGTCACCCAAAACGTCTACGACACGGTCACGGGCCACACGCTTCTCATTCCCCAAGGCTCGCGGCTCGTCGGGACCTACGACAGCGTGGTGGCGTTCGGGCAGAGCAGGGCGCTGGTCGCCTGGCAGCGCATTATCATGCCCGACGGTTCCTCGATCCAGATCGACAATCTGCCGGCAACGGATGCCCAGGGCTATTCCGGGCTCCAGGATCAGGTGGACTATCACACCTGGGCGCTGATCAAGGGCGTGGCGCTCTCGACGCTTCTGGGCGTGGGAAGCGAGTTGTCGCTCAACGGACAAAGCGATCTTCTGCTTTCGATCCGCGAATCCACCCAGGACAGCGTCAACCAGGCCGGTCAGCAGATGACCCAAAAGAATCTGAACATCCAACCCACTATCAAGGTCCGCCCAGGCTGGCCGCTGCGCGTCATCGTGCACAAGGATCTCGTGCTCAGGCCTTATCGCGGCTGAAGGAGGAAATCATGGCCGAATTGAAGCTTGCCAGGCTTCCCGATCGCAAACCGGCGAAGATTACGATCACGGTCAAGCCGGAATTGAAGCACGCCCTTCAGGCTTATGCCGATGCCTACCGCGAGGCGTACGGCGAGGAAGAGACGGTCGTCGACCTCATTCCCTACATGATCGAGGCGTTCCTGTCAGCCGACCGCGGTTTCGCCAAAGCCCGCAAAAATGGAAGCGCCGAAGATGTAGCGCAACCGTCGCGACCGCGACAACGCCAGCAGCGAGAGCATCATCAGGAGTGACGTGAAGCAAGACGGAGAACGACCATGGCTATCATAGGCACATTCACCCCAACCAAGGACGGTGGCTGGTCCGGCTCAATCCGGACTCTGACCATCGACGTCAAGGCGCGCTTCGTACCCAACGACAATCGCGAGAACGACCGCGCGCCGGCGTTTCGGATATTCGCCGGCCGCTCGGAACTGGGCGCTGCCTGGGCGCAGCGGACCAAGGACGAGAACCCGCGCGACTACCTCAGCGTACAGATAGATGACCCCAGCCTCTCCGAACCGATCTCGGCGGCGATGTTTCCAGCCAAGCAGGGCGAAGAGGCGCAGTTGGTTTGGAACAGAAGACAGTGAAAAGCGCGAACGTTTCCTCGCGCGCACCACCAATGCCGTGAATGAGTTGATCTGGGAAGCTTGCTGCTCTCTCGTGAAACACCCCGACGAGTGGTTCGCCGCCCAAGATCATAGCTGGAAATCTACCACAAATAATTGTATATCGAACACAAGTGCAGCATAAGGTTGTGCATCAAGTGGAGTCGCGTAAAGTTTGGGCTTGACCGGTCTGAGAGGTATGTTGAGCAGAGGATGCGAAAGCTGCTGGTGGATGACGCCTGCAAACGGGAGTGAAGCAAATACACAGGAACTACCTTCTCGAGGAAAGTGCTACTTAATGTCCGCGAACTTCATAGCCCACTGAAGCAAATTCCAGTCGCAGAAAGATGAAACACCGACAGGGGATGACGATGCGAGCGAATACCGCATACTTCAGTGCGACAAACTCGATCGCCGACCCAGCTCGTCTGGCTGAGGCTGCTTCGCCGGAGGTGCTCGAGTACATAGCGCTCAAGCAGGAGCAGCAAACGCGGCTCATACTGCGAGATACTGCCCTCTATGTAACAATCGGAGCAATTCTCACAAGCGCATCGATTCTCAATGCGGCTTCGTCGACCTCCGCTAGCCAGCTAATCCAGTTCGGTTCTCTAGCCGCGCCCGCATTTTCGCTCGCAATGTTCCTCATATATTTTCGAAACGACTACTATTTGTCCCTTGCTCGGCGCTACATCGTGCGGGAACTTGGCCCGCGGATCGAAAAAATCTCGGCGCTCGGTGATGGTTCCGCCCTGAATAATTTGCGCGCCAGCTCAAGTTTCAGATGGGAAAAGTACCATCGCCGTCCGATCATTGTGTGGCTGGCGATGCGTCTGATCTCGATGCTTGTCATGTCAGCGGTGTTCTTGGGACCAGTCATCGTCTGTTTCTGGCTTGCCGAAAATACACCTGGGGCTGGGTTTACTGAGCTGGCAAAGGTGGTTGGAAGCTCTGCATCGGCGATAATTGCGCTGGGAATTATTCGTCTGACCTTCTTGTAGGATTGAGTCCATGTGCCCCGTTAGACGCGTCCTCAGTGAACCGCAGAGTAAGCGTAGACGTTGTGTGTACCAAGGAATCGAGATGGCCAAGGATGCGCAGCGTGCGTGTCGCTCATAGTGGAACCCGTGGAACAACGCGAAACCATGTCGGGCCACGGCGCCGAAAATTCTGCGCACCGGCGTTGACCACGCAGCTGAAAACGCAAGCAAGGGCTTACGACAATGAACCAGAAGCGATCGCCCGGCGACGTTAGCAATGAAGGCGTTGAGCCATGTCCGTGGAACGATATCTTTTTAAAGAGAGTTTGGCGCGGCGATGTAAGGTTTACCGACCTAGACGCTATGGGAATGGTCAACTATGGAACGTATCTCCATTTTGTTGATGATGCAGTGCTCACATGGTGGCAACAGTTGCCGCTGGACTTCAAACCAAGTCCTTCCGAGTTTGGTATCGTGACAGTCGCAGCAAACTGTGTATGGATGCGACCAGTATCGATGCGATGCTCGCTGGAATCTGCAATCGGTGTTGATCGAATCGGAACAAAGTCATTTCAGTTGCTCTGCGCACTTCGAAAGGTCGGCGACGCTGAGCCGTGCTTTGCGGCGAGTCTCACTCAGGTCTACTTCCGGGACGGCGAATCAACTCGACTCGACGCTTCCACACGTTCGGAGCTGGAAAAACGAAGATTGGGAGATTGTGCACGCGACGTCTTCTATCGACATCTCCGTATGGGTGTGGGATAGGAGGCTATTTGGTTAGCATGGTCGTCGCACCCGATGATCTAGCCACAGAGGACGGGGGCAATGCGGTTTGGAGAACTCAAGACTATGGCTGCGCGCGAGACCGCGGATGAACTTGACTTGGAATCTCGCCTTGGCTCGATTCAAAGCCAGCTTAGGCAGTTCGAGGATGATCCCCTCATCATTGATCGCGCGCGGGGCATTTATTTATACGACACCACTGGCCACCGTCTGCTTGATTCAATGGCCGGCTACTGGCTGGCGTGCCTCGGATACGGCGATCCAGAAATTGTCAAGACGTTAGCAAGGGCAAGTGAACGGTTGTCGTTCTGGCACATCTTTGAGACGGCTCATTCACCGGTGCTTCGATACGTCGGCGAGCTGCAAAAGTACCTTCCGGACGCGCTAAGGGGCAAGATCCTATTCGCAAACACGGGCTCGGCCGCAATGGAGAATGCTTTACGTGTCGCTTGCGCACGCGATGCGCAATTGAGACGAAAGTCGGTGCTAGCACACTTTGATCGGTCCTATCATGGCAGCACCTTTCTTGCGCAGCAGGCTACACCCTGGAATGATTGGCCGGATAGCCTGAGGCTTCCGGAAGGGCGTGTTCAACAGATTCCCTCGCCTTCCAGCAACAGCAGAGCTCAACAGTGCATCGAGGCGCTCGACACGCTGTGCCGCGGTGAACATGCTCCCACGATGCTACTTACCGAGCCGATCCAAGGCGTCGGTGGCATGGTTGTACCTCCAGCAGGCTTTTTCGATGAACTCGCGGCCGTTTGTCGACGCAATGAAATTACTTGGATAAGCGATGAGATTTCGACGGGCTTCGGCTCCACGGGGCGTCTATTTGCATTCGAATGGAATACTGCACTGCCCGACATCGTGGTGGTGGGCAAGAAGATAGCGGCCGGTTATTTCCCAATGTCTGGTGCGATCATCTCGCAACAGTTGGCTTGCGATGTACTTGAGGATCGTCCCTTCCATTATGGATACAGCACGTCCGGACATCCAGTTGGCTGCGAAGTTGCCAGAGTAGTTTTGCGCCGCGTCAGCGATCCGAAGCTCCTCTCAAACGTAATTTCGCGCGGTGTTCAACTTCGAACAGGATTGGAAGAAATCAAAAAGCACCGTGGAGTGATTCGCTCGGTTTGCGGTGAAGGGCTAATGGTGGCAGCTGAACTACCAAAGTCGGATTTCACTCATAAGATAGGACAGAAGATGCGTGAGCTGGGTGTGTATCAGTTGCCAGAAGGCAAATATCTTACATTCTGCCCAGCCTTCGTAATCAGTCCTGAAGAGATCGACGAACTACTTAATGTCGTTGATCGCGCCATAGTCGAGTGTTCCTGAGCCCGCGATGGAGTCGGTACCATGGCGACTGGGATGTCATCAAACGACCAAGTCTCCGCAGTATCCGTCGATAAGGCAAGTGTTCGGTTCGGCGACATAGTTGCGATCGACGCAGTGTCTCTCGAACTTAAACAGGGTCAGCGGCTTGCCGTCGTCGGTGAGAGCGGTGCCGGCAAGAGTACGCTTCTTAACTTGATTGCAGGGTTGATTTCCCCGAGCGAGGGAGGGGTCCGGGTGCTCGGGCGGGACGCCGCGGGGCTTGGGCCGACAGAACGATCTGTTGGACTAATGTTTCAATCGGATGCGTTGTTTCCTCATTTGTCAGTTTTCGAGAATGTTGCATTTCCGCTTCGTGCACGCGGCATGAGCGGGGCAGATATAAAACTCCGCGTAAATCAGTTGTTGGACCAGGTTGGAGTACGCGACAGGGCTGCGGCACTTCCAAGAACGCTTTCTGGGGGGCAACGTCAACGAGTGGCACTGGCGCGTGCATTGGCGCTTCGTCCAGCTATCTTACTTTTCGACGAGCCACTGACCAATTTGGATACAGCGCTGAGAGGTCGACTACGCGAGTTGATTTTGGCCATTCAGCGTGAGGCGAAATTCACTCTCCTATTGGTGACACATGACTCTAATGAGGCCGCTCAAATCGGTCAGCAAGTGGCGGTATTGCGCAATGGCAGGCTCGTGGCGCTCGATTCCGGTCATGCGTTGTACTGGGAGCCCCCCAGCAGCTACGTAGCAAGTCTCTTTGGGTCGTTTACGAAAGTGTATGGTTCGCTTGACAGAGAAGACAAAGTTGAGGTTCGGCGCGAGTCACCGTCGCAATTTCTCAGCTGTGAGCTGGATGATCGCGGTAAAGACGCGATCTCCGGTATCGTTCGTCCCGAGCTCATCTCTCTCCGTGAGGAGTCCGAAGGTGAACAGCCCAAAGGGCCCTTTTGGTATGAAGGCACAATTGAAGATGTCCGCGATTTGGCTAGGCAATGGTCTGTAAAAATTCGACCATCGGGTACATCACTTTCCATTGACGCCCTGATCCCGTCCGCGCGGCGTCATCGCCCGCCGCCGATAGGCGAGACCGTTCTCTGGTCGGTTGATTGGAATAGGGTGCATTGGCTTGCGTCTGAGACATGAATCCGCGCTCGCGGTGTCGTGATGAACATAGGACTCATTGGTTCAAGCCGGAAACAGGGCCGGCGGACACCAACGTAGTCCCGAGAGTGCTTCGCCACACCTGACATGTCTGAAATAGTCTTAGAGATATGACTTGCGGCTGCATTACGCCAATATGGTCGCCGGGGCGTTCCAACTTTGAGAGCAACTTGTGGCCTCCGCACCTCACTGGCAATGCAACTCAGGAGGGCATATATTACGGCCTGCCCTGGGTTCCTAACGAAGAATGGGAAGAGCAATGTTTAGCAAGGCTAATAAGTCATTTGGCCCTATGTCGACGGGCCGTGCGCGACAGGCCCTAACCTTCGCGATTGGTACGATATTCGCGTTGGGAATCGGGATCTGGCTAGTCGGCTGCAGCAAAAGCTCCGAGCGCAAGGGCGAGCTTGTGGTCGCATCGTACGGAGGGGCGTGGCAGGACGCACAAAAGGCCACCATGTTCGATCCATTCGCAAAATCTCAATCCGTGACGGTGAAGGGAGTCGTTTACGACGGCCAGTATGCTCGCATCGCTGAGATGGTGAAGGCGGGCAAGGTCGAGTGGGACGTGGTCGATGCAGAAGGCAATATGGTGATCCGAGGGGCCAAGGAGGGAATCCTTGAGCCAGTTGACTATAGCATCGTCAATCGGACCGACATCATCCCTGCCGCTATTAACGACCACGGAGTTGGTATTGTCGCATGGTCTTGGGTGCTCGCTTACAAGAGAGGCTTACTCAATGAGGAGCAGCTCAAAGAGCCTTGGAAAGTGTTCTTCGACCCGAAAGCTGTTCCTGGAGCGCGCGGTCTGCGAAACGATCCACGACGGACACTTGAAATTGCCTTGCTGGCCGACGGCGTGCCTCCAAACAAGCTGTACCCGCTTGACGTCGACAGAGCATTCCGAGTCCTAACGAAATTTCGCAATCAAATGAGGGCTAGCGGCTATCCGATCGTCTGGTGGGACGCGTACGCACAACCGCCGCAGCTATTGCGGGACGGGGAGGTGGTACTTACACCTGCCGCAAATGGTCGCATCGCGGATGCGCAGAAAGAGGGCGCTCCAATCGACTTCACGTGGAACGACGGGATCGTGGATTTTGATTGGTGGATCGTTCCGCGCGGCACGCCAAATCAAAAGCTGGCAATGCAATTTATTGCCTTCGCTTCGTCGCCACAGGCACAATCTGCAATCATAAGGCGGATACCTTATGGGCCCGTGAGCAAGGCGGCCCTAGCACGCCTTCCTGTAGATGTCGCCTCTCGGTTGCCCACCTATCCTGCCAACCTCCAGCGGGAAATGATGTTCGACACTCAATGGTGGGCGGATCATTTGGATAAGATTCAAGAGCGGTGGAACCAGTGGAGGACCTCCAACTGAACCGCAAAAGACTCGGGGGGATTTGTCTGTCATGGCGAGTTGGGTGCGACGCCTTCTCGAACTGGCCTTTGTAGCCGTCGGCCTCGTTCTCGTAATTGCCCCGACCGTAGTTCTGGCGGTGGGAAGCTTCGGCAATTGGGATGAGGGTTCGGGGCACTCGGCCTGGGCCATATTGGGTTGGGCTGGCGTTCAAGCGATACTGATGAATACGCTCGAACTGGCCGTGATCGTTACGGTCGCGACGTGTGCGATTGCCGTGCTGCTGGTGTTCCTGATGCAGAGGTCATCACGGCGCATGGTAGTCTGGATCTTGCCTGTTCTTTTACTACCCATGTTGGCGGATCAGCTCGCGCGAAATTATGGCTGGTACTTTATTCTCCGCACCGATGGAATCTTGAATCAGGCGTTGTTGTCGACGGACCTGGTTAAGAAACCCATACAATTCCTCTACACCTCGCGAACCGTTGCCATGGCAATGATCCAGGGTCTCTTCCCCCTAGCGGTGGCGCCGCTACTTCTTGCGGTCGCACTCCTCGATCCAAGCGTGGTAACTGTTGCACGCAGTCTCGGCGCGACGGCTCTGCGCACGCTGACGCGCGTTGTGGGTCCCTTGCTTCAACCGGGTCTCATCCTGGGCGGATGCTTCGTGTTTGCAACTTCTTTTGGCTACTACATTACGCCAAAAATGTTGGGTGGCAGCGAAGGAATGACGATTGCCGCGCTGATCGACCAGCGGGTAAACCTGCTGCTCGATTGGCCTGGAGCTAGCGTACTTGCCACTTTGCTTGCGCTCATCGCATTTGTCGCGATGGGCGTGTTTTTCTATGCATTCGGTGCTCTGGAACCGGTATCCGGTTTCACCGCTGTGCCCGCCCCATCGAGGCGGGGCACCTCACCATGGCTGGGAGGCAGCTTATGGGTTCTGGTCCTTGCATTGGTCGTAACGCCGATCGCCCCCATCATCGTGACTTCGTTCACGAAGACGAACTATCTTACGTTCCCACCGAGCGGTTTCGGGCTTCAGTGGTACTCGACCGCAATCACTTCGCCCCAATGGCTTTCAGCTTGGCGCGTGTCGATTATTGTGGCTACTGCTGCGGCATTCCTGGCAACAGCCTTGAGCACCGGCGGCGTGCTCCTCGCCGCTCGCAGCCGAGAGCTTCGCGTCGTAGCGCTTATTATTGTGTCGTTGCCCTTGCTGCTGTCGCCGCTCGCTATGGCCATCGGCATCTATCGTGCGCTTGTGGCCATTGGCCTAACTAATGAATGGCCTAGGCTAATTCTTGGCCATACGATTCGAGCTCTTCCGTTTCCGGCGTTCACCTTGTTTCTTGCAGCCCGGTATCTCGATCCAACCTTGGTAAAGGCCGTGCGGGTGTACGGGGGGGAGCGTCTAGTGTCTTGGTTTCGCGCGCTTGGGCCGCATTTTCTGCCTTCAATTGCTGTCGGCTTCATTTTTGGATGGCTCGCGTCGTTTTCTGATCTTGAATACTCTCTGTTTCTTGGCGGGCCATCGACAATCACTTTGCCAATACGGGTTTGGAGTCAACTGTACTATGCTGTCGACCCTAGCGTAGCTGCCGCGGCCACTGCGAGCACATTGCTGGGAGCGGCCCTGATATTTGTTGCCTTCGAGGTCGTCCGCAGTGCAGCCGGCAATGCCCTAGTGCGCGGAGCAGCAACGTGACGACGGACAAGCATTGCTGTTCAACGGCGCTACCCGAGGGTTGGCTAGTCTGGACGTACCACGCACTGCGTAGTGATGGCCCTTGGTATCAGGACGAAGATGACGCACTCCTTTATGAGACGCTCGCAACTTGTCTTGACGTTGATATGCTTATTTTCAAGCCGTCGGGCACAAGGCGACTAACTCGGTGTAATGTCGTAGGCCCACACAAGAGCCCCGAGCTATCAGAAGGCTACTGGAAGGACGTCGAGAATTTTTCCACCGAGTGGAAAAGAGTCGAAGGACCTAACACCACCAATCTTCGTCTTCCTACCATACCAAATGGAGCGGATGTTTTTGCGCGGCGTATTGAGGTGGGACGTAGCGGTGGAGACAATTGGGTCTTGGGTGTCATCGGAGAACCAACCCAACGCGTGTGTGAGCGTTGCTTTGCTCAAATGGCTGAATTCCTTAGGATACCTCAACCGACAGAATACAAAGGCCCGCCACATCCATCATTGGAGTTGCTCCCGCTCGATCAAAATACATGGGTCACCCTGAGACAGCGGGATCCGGTTTCCACACTCCTTAAGTTGAAGACGCAGGAGTTCTTTCAGTTGCTAGCTGAAGGGGCCCGGTCAATGCTTCCAAAGGAATATATCGACGAATTCAAGTTTTACCTCGATGGCCTCCGCAGGCATAGCTTTGGCGCTACGGTCGTGTTCAACCAACAATTTGTTTTGCCCGGTTCCAGCGGCTTTGGTTACTTCCTTACAGATAAACAGGAGGACGAGATTGCGGAGCGTTTGGGGCTTGAGAACGAGAGGGGTGGCGCGGAATTTAAGCGTGCTTGCTGGTTGCTTCAGGGCTTCGAATATGCGTCAGGAGGTCGGCAGGAAGGCTTGGTGGCCGCGGTGACGAAGCGACGCCAAGTCATGTGGGCAAGAAATTTCAGCTCGAGGGCGATCTATGATCTCAAGGAAGATCTGATCCAGGACACGTATCTTAGGAGTCACTTACAAGGTGCTCTTGGTGATGACGAAGCAACGCTAGTTACGGCGACAATCGAGGACATTGTTGTTCATAGGCCGATTCGTGGTCAGGAACAGAACTTCCTTATTGAGCTTCCTTTCTATGCTGAAATAAAGGGCGATGAAGGGAGTCCCTCGTTTCAACCGATTGCCGCACTTTTCCTTGTCCTCCCGAAACGGCCAAGTGCTTCAGTCTTGTCGCTGATTGTACTTTGTGGACGGAATGCATTTCGAACTGCGGTTTTGGCTGCGGTATGTGGCTTGGCGCCGGGGACGGAAGCGAGTTTCGGGCGACAGCGCTGGTTTCCACTTCTGGCGCGCGGAATACCACTCGGCTCGGACTTCCTTGATACGGCATTCCCACGGGTAAAGATGAAGCCGTTCCATGATATGGAGGCGATATTTAAGGCCAGTCAGGTAAAGCTCGCAGATGGAATTAGAACGCTCCAAGGGGCGCAAATTCTCCTAGAACACCACGACACTGAGCAGCTTGTAAGGCTAATCCAGCGAAGCACTGATGAAAGGATGGCGCAGTGGGCCTATTTCTTGCTAAAAATGAGAGTAAGATCTAAACAGGAAGGGCTTCAAAACGACGTTTATATCCTCGATCTTTTGCACTACCTGACCGGTTGGAGCGCCGAACGGAGGTCTAATGGAGCTTTCAAGGATTTGATCGCAGTGCTCGGCAGACCGCGAAATCTCAACGTCCTTCCTTTTGCATCGCATACAGAGATCATTCTATCTGTGTCGGGGTTCGCCGGGGCGGAAGGCGATTGGCAACCACCAAGCATTATAGCGCGGCGTGAGCGTGATAGATTGACGCAAGATGAACCATACAGCCAACGATTGTCCAAAAGCGTGAAATGGAGAAATGTCGGAGACGGCGTTGGCCATGATGCTATTGTGGATAACCCTTGGGAACTACCTGCGAAGGTGTGGGGTGACGGCGAAGGAGAGAGCGAAAAAATTGGTTTCCCTAGCCCGGGTCACCCTAGTCCTCTATTCTGGCTCAAAAAGGCGCGAGTGAGAATACCGAACTATCGGACTGATGATCCGGCGGGTGCATTTGGTGTGTTCCTTGGAAGATTGGTCGAACGCGCTGCGGAACAGCAGCCTGGGTGGCTACATCTATCTGTACGGCATGACGTCAGGCGGCTCGTCGTCGAGGCACTATGGGAGTCCGAACGCAGCGCAACGATGACACCTCCTGCCTATCTCTTACCTGAGGATCAACGATGGGAGGGTGGCGACATGGGTTCGGTTTCGCGCATGCAGCATGTGCCTAATAACTGGACATCTCAGAAGGCCGGGTGCCACGCAGTGCAAGTGTTTGGCTGGTATGTGGCGTTGCCGTTGAAATATGAAGGGGGAAAGCCGGCCTTCTATAGGCCGCAAGCTTGAAGTCGGAACGCGCAGTACGAACGATGGTGTAAGAAAAAGGTCAGTGCGAGATAATTCTTAAGCGCTTTCAGCATCGTTTAGAACATCAGACTGAATTCGCTTCTGGCGTCATTGAAGCATCAAGATGAATTGCGGCGAAGGCTCTTTTGCGACCTTGCGGCTTCACCACGATATCGACCTCACAGCCGAGCTTCGTAAGCATCCGCATGATGCGTTCGACGGATACGTCGCGGAACCGTCCTTTAAGCATACGCGATAGATCGGGCTGACTTACGCCGGTGATCTTGGCGGCTTCCGTTTGCGTGAGGAGCTGCTCTTCCAAGACATCTTGAACGCGGCTCATGAGTTCCGCCTTGAGCAGGTGTGTCTCCGCGTCGGGGAAGCCCAGATCGGCAAAGACGTTCTTTGTGCCGCGGCGGATTGAGGTGTCTTCACGCTTGCTCATGCTCAGTCTTTCTTCCGTGCTTTGTAATCTTCCTCGGCGAGTTTCAATCGTCGCTGTACCATCTCGATTTCTTCACGGGGCGTCTTAATGCGCTTCTTCGACTTCTTCTGGAACGCGTGCAGGACGTACACGGCATTCTCGAATTTCACGGTATAGACGGCACGATAGGTGCCGTGCTGATCGTCCTCAACCAGCTCAACCACGCTCGCGCCGCCAAATCCCTTAAGCGGCTTTGCCGTCAAGTGCATCCGACAGGTCTGAGCCAGATAGAGCGCGTGCCCCATTTCCTGCTGGACTCCCTCCGGAAATGAGGTGAAGTCCTTGTAGCTCGAACCCACCCATTCAACAGGTTTCATCTCCACTATCCCGTATTATGGTTGTTTCACCATAAAATGTCAAGACACCGACTCAGGCTGCTATCAGGTTCGGCGCGGTCTTTGCCGGCGATCTCAACTCTCGGACGTGCTTCGCCCAGGCATCCAGTGCTGCCCGCTTCTGAGGAAGGTACTCGTTGAGGTCGTAGATCTCAGTGACCTTGGCCCCGTCACGAACACGATGACCAAGCACCTTCGACACAATGAAGCGGGTGAAGCCGTACTTTTCGTCGGTCAGCGTGGTCGCTCCGGTCCGCCGGAAATCGTGCGGCGAGCCGTGCGGAATCCCGAGGCGCCTGCAAAGCCGGGTCATGGCCCGCGCAACACGGTGACCGTCTAGGTGATTTGTAGGGTCAGCGGTCAGCGGGAACACGAACTCGCTATTTCTGCCGTCGAACAGCAGTCTCGTAACAGCGGCAGCGGCATCCAAAATGGCGATTGCTTCGTCCGACAACGGTTTGATCTCGGTCCGCCCGCTCTTTGTCCGCTCGCGCGGCACGGTCCACTTCTTCGAAGCCCTGTCTATTTCGTCCCATCTAGCAGCGGCGGCCTCTCCGCGGCGGCAAAGGGTGATGATCATCAGCCGGGTCGAAAGGCATGTCAGGGGATCGAGCCGGGACTGCGGGTCTTCCGGCAGGACTTCACCGGGCAAGATTGGCTTGGAGTGAAGAACCAGCATGTCCCAGAGCACCTTCAGGGAGGCGTCGCTAAATCGGCGCTCGCGGCTATTCCAGGAAAGGGGATGAGACAGGCCGGCCACTGGATTTGATTCGATTCGGTCCTCATGGACCGCAAAGGCGAATATGCCGCTCAGGACTTCGCCCACGCGACCGACGCTAGACGCGGCTAGACCGCTATCCGAGGCCAAGTCTCGCATGAACTCCTTAATGTCCCGGCGCCGAACTTCGGTGACAATCTTGTCGCCCAGTTCGGGCGCAATGTGGTGTTCATATAGCCGGGTCTCATGGGCAATGGTGGATAGCCTCTTGGGCTTTTTGCGTCCCCCATGGAGGCCCAGCTTGGCGGCCTTGAAAGCCGCCCTGGCGAGCTGCTCCACGGTGTCGCCGGTTCTTTGGGTCTTCTTTGCAGCGGCCCGCTCGGCTGACGGGTCGCGCCCCTCGACGACCTCATTCTGGAACGTGCCAGCCTTCCTCTTGGCGTCCGCCAATTTCAGCGCCGGATATGTCCCGAGCTTCATCCGGCGACGGGCACCGTTCGCCGCGACATATCGAACCTCAAAGATTTTCTCGCCACCGGGGTAAATTCGTATGGACAATCCCCGAGCGTTCTTGACTCCGACCTCATATCGGCCCGCTTCGTTCGGCTGCAGGCCCAGAAGCTCGCGATCGGTCGAGATCAGCTTGGTGCTAGACTTCATATATGCCTCTTTCCGAACGGAGCGATTCACGCTCACCCGAGGGCACTCGGCCGCCCTGGGGGGCAGCCGGGGGGCAGAAAAGCAGAAGCTTCCCGCACCTTTGCCGAACGACGTGAAACCAATTATGCTTGGGAAGCAACGGGTTGGCAGGCGGGTGAAACAACCCGCAACAGCCCGAAACCGATAAAATATTTTTTACACCGATGGGGTCGGCGGTTCGAACCCGTCACCGCCCACCAGTCTTCGCCGCGCAATGGCGGAAACTGTCACGGCCTGGCGCGCGCAAGCGTGCGAAGACAGTCCCCGGCCCCCCGCGGTTTCTCCTTGGCAAACTTGCCTTCGCTTCGCGGCAGCGGAGCGAACGGTCCATCGCGGCGGCCTCTGGACACGCCGTGGCCCGACGGGCGAAGGCGGGCAGGCGTCCGCGAGCTTCAGGGGACGCAAGCCGCCAAATTCCGCCGACATTCAATGCGCCTTCGCCTTACGACACGCCGCCGCCGAACTGGATGTTCAGGGTCACGCTGCCGGTGTTGGTGATGATGCCGGTCTGCTGGTCGGGGATTTCGGTGTACCAGCTGGCGTGGGCCGCGATCGTGTGGGGCTTGGTGGAGTTGCTGTCGACCGCGAAATTGAAGGAACCGGCGCTATCGGTGGGGTTCCTGACCACGAAGTCGCTGCCACCTTCGGTGTCCTTGTAGGACTTGGTCTGGTTGGGGGCGAGCTGGTCCATGAATGTCTCCTGAAAAAGGGTTTGGCGAATGACGCGGAGAACGCCCGTGCCGTGAACGTTCACATTTCGCGCGCTTGCCGTACAGTGCCTGTCTCCACGCGCATAAGGGGGGCGGCATGCGGAGCCTGCTGGTTGCGGCAATGTTCGCGGCACTGCCGCTCGCGGCGCGCTACGGCCAGACGCTCCTCATCCGGGCCGGCCGGATCGCCGCCATCGGCCCCGAGGTGAGTATCCCCGCCGATGCCGAGGTTATCGATGCCCGCGGCAAGACGCTGCTGCCGGGATTCGCAATGGTGCATGAGCATCTCTTCTGTCCTACCGGCCAGTGCAACTACGGCTCGTTCCTCTACAGCTTCCCGCGCCTCCATCTCGCCGGCGGCCCCACGACCGCGCACGGGTATCTGGGGCGCGATGGCGGCGTGGGCTCCCTCGAGCCCGGCAAGCGGGCGGACATCGCGGTCGTCGAGGGCGATCCCATGAAGAATCCGTCAGCTATCGAGGCCATGCCTCTGGTTTTCAAGAAAGGCGTTGGTTACCGCGACGACGCGATCTTCGGTGCGCTGAGGGGCCCGATCGGGCTCTACTGACGGCGGACTTGACGGGCAGGGCGGGCGGTGGCGGAGTTCGCCGTATGAGAACCATTTTCCTTCCGGCCGCGCTTGCGGCGTCGCTCGCCCTTTCCGGATGCGGCATGTTCGGCGGCGAGGCGCCGCATCCCGCCCACAAACGGGAAGCCCCCTGGCATCCCGCTTCGGCGATGCTGACGAAATATGTCACCAATGCAGACGGCAGCCTGACGCGCGCGCAGCTGGAGGCGGGCCTCAGGGCGGACTTCGCCAGGGCCGACGTCAACCATGACGGCAAGCTGGACGAGAACGAGGCCCGCGCGGTGAACCAGGAGCGGCTGGCCGCGGATCAGTCGACCGCGTCTCCGCTCGTCGACTGGAACCACGACGGCTATATCGACTTCAACGAGTTTGCCGCTGCCCCGCGTTCGCTGTTCGACCAGCTCGATTTCGACGGCGACGGCGTGCTCACCGCCAAGGAGCTCAGTCCCAACCCGTCCGAACAACTCCACCACGCGCACCCGATTCCGGTGCGCCGGGGCGGCAACTGACTGCGCCTTGACACCCCCCGGTCCGGGCCCTACATCGGCGCTCCCTCGGGTGGACCCCTTAGGTTCCCCGATGGCGCCCGCGGGGGCGTAGCTCAGTTGGTTAGAGTGACGGCCTGTCACGCCGTAGGTCGCGGGTTCGAGCCCCGTCGCTCCCGCCACCCTACGCTGCGCAGCAGCGGAGGGTGTCTCCCGAAGTTCCACAAGAGCGTTGGGAGACTTCCAAGTTTGGCGCAGCTTTGGGTGGCGGGCCTGCCTTGGCTCGCGAAGCGGGAGTTGGCTGCAGCGTCGTAACCCGAAAGGCGAAGGCGAGCCAGTTACCGCACGCCAAGGCCCGGCAAGCCGCCCTTGCTTCTCATGGTCCCTCACTTCCACCGCAATCTTTGGCATATTCGGCCCCGCGAAGGAGATGATCGCATGTGGCGTCGGTTGATTTTGGGCGGGGTGCTGCTCGCCGGGCTGGTGGCCGCGGCGATGCCCCTGCGCGCAGACGGCGGCACGACCCTGACGGTGGACGGCTATGTCAACGGCGGGGATTTCAAGAGCGGCGTCATCTCGTTCACGCTGGACAGGATGGATCAGCGCTTCGAGCTGAACGCGTCCTTCGTTCCCGACGCCGATGGGCTCTACCAGGCGATCAGCGATTCGGCGAGCAAGGACATTTCGGTCACGGTCCACTTCGATCCCGACACCGCCTATATCGACTCCGCCACCTCGCGCCCGACCTACATCGCCCGCTCGATCGAGTTCCAGGGCAAGACCTATGTGGGCGACACCGCGAGCCCTGCCCGCAGCGGCGTCGGCCTGCTGGGGCCGCGCGAACAGGCGGAGTTCGCGCTGGGGCGCGGCATCGCCTACGCCAACGCGGGCGACACGAAAACCGCGCGGCCGCTGCTCGATGCGGCGCTGAATTACCCCGAGCTTTCGGCCGGCCTGAAGGCGCTGGCGGCCAAGGCCCGGGGCGGCGTGATCGAAGGCGAGGCGCTGATCAACTGGCCGGTGGGCGACGAACGCGACCGGCTGATGCTGGCCGCGCTGACCGACTTCAAGACCTGGAGCAAGCTTGCGCCCGACGACGAAGATGCCATCGCGTCGGTCGCCAGCGCCTATGCCGAACTTGGCGCCTATGCCGAGGCCCGCAAGCTGGATGAGGATGCGGCCGCGCGCTGGTCCGACCGCGCGTTCTGGTCCCTCGTCGGAATCGCCCGCATCGACCGCATGACCGGCGACCTCGCGGCGTCGCTGCGCGATCTCGACAAGGTGCAGTCCCTGGCCGGGGCGACGGCGGGCATGCCCTACCACTATCATCGCGGCTGGACGCTGGCCGCGCTCGGCCGCGACGAGGAAGCGATCGACGAATTCACCGAAGGGCTCAAGGCCCAGCCGGATTATGCCTGGGCCTATCTCCGGCGCTCTTGCTCCGAAGCGGCCCTCGGCCGGCTCACGGAGGCGCTCGACGACTACAATCAAGGCGCAAGCCTCGCACGGAAGGATTACAAATCGATACCCGACGGAACGGGCAAGACCGCCGATCTCGCGCGTCTCGACCAGGTGGCTGCACGCCTGCAATCGGCGCTTGCCCAGGACCCGCGCCGGAAGATCTCCGGCCTTTGCGACGGCTACTGGGACTGGGGTGACGAGACGCGCGCGCGCAGCAAGCTCTTGCCCCCATCGCCTTAAAGACCCTTCAGCGGGATAGGGGAAGCGCGCGCGACTTCGCGGTTCCGCGCCGGCAAAAAAGCCTGTTTCCGGGCCGCGAATCTTGGTCTAAACCCGCATTGCCAGCGGGTGGAAGTCTCTGATATTGCACCCGCGAAAAGGCCCCGGTTTCGCACGCCTGTCCACCCCCCGCGAAACCAGTCAGGACGTCGGATGCAAGGCCTTCTGATCGAATATCTACCCATTCTCCTGTTCATCGGGATCGCGGGCGCCGTGTCGCTGGCCCTGACGGCGGTGCCATTCCTGATCGCGCCGTCAAAGCCCGATCCCGAGAAGCTTTCGGCCTATGAGTGCGGCTTCAATGCGTTCGGCGACGCGCGCATGAAATTCGACGTCCGGTTCTACCTGGTGAGCCTGCTTTTCATCATCTTCGACCTGGAAGTGGCGTTCCTGTTCCCGTGGTGCGTCACGCTCATCCATGTCGGGCACGGCATGGCCGTCTTCGCCTTCTGGTCGATGATGGTGTTCCTGGGCGTGCTGACCGTGGGCTTCGTCTACGAGTGGAAGAAGGGCGCGCTGGAATGGGAGTGATCCACCCCAATTCGCCTTACGGCACTGGCGCGCGCAGTGGCGTCGAGGGTGGGGCGCCCATAACCGAAAACGATCCGTACTACCGGCAGATGAAAGCCGAGATGCACGAGAAGGGCTTTCTCGTGGCCTCCGCCGATGCGCTGATCAACTGGGCGCGCACCGGCAGCCTGATGTGGATGACCTTCGGGCTCGCCTGCTGCGCGGTGGAGATGATGCAGGCGTCGATGCCGCGCTATGACCTTGAGCGCTTCGGCTTCGCCCCGCGCGGCTCGCCCCGCCAGGCGGACGTGATGATCGTGGCCGGCACGCTGTGCAACAAGATGGCGCCCGCGCTGCGCAAGGTCTACGACCAGATGCCCGAGCCGCGCTACGTCATCTCGATGGGAAGCTGCGCCAATGGCGGCGGCTACTATCACTATTCCTACTCCGTGGTGCGCGGCTGCGACCGCATCGTGCCGGTGGACATCTACGTGCCCGGCTGCCCGCCGACGGCGGAAGCGCTGGTCTATGGCGTGCTGATGCTGCAGCGGAAGATCCGCCGCACCGGCAACATCGACCGGTGACGCGATGACCGATCTCGCCGAACTGGGCAATGCCATCGCCGCGGCCCTTCCGGGCGCGGTGAAATCCACCGATGTCGCCTTCGGCGAGCTGACGCTGGAGATGGAGGCGGGCGAAATCGTGCGCGCGGTGAAGGCGCTGCGCGACCAGTTCGGCTTCACGCTCCTGATCGACATCTGCGGCGTGGACTGGCCGCAGCGCGAAAAGCGCTTTGACGTGGTCTATCATTTCCTGTCGCTCGGCCGGAACGCGCGCATCCGCCTGAAGGTGCGGACGGATGCCGACACGCCAGTGCCCTCGATCGTGCCGCTGCATCCCTCCGCCAACTGGTTCGAGCGCGAGACCTTCGACATGTACGGCGTGACCTTCGCTGACCATCCAGATTTGCGCCGCATCCTCACCGACTACGGCTTCTCCGGCTACCCGCTCAGGAAGGACTTCCCGCTCACCGGCTTCGTCGAGCTGCGCTACGACGACGAGCTGAAGCGCGTGGTCTATCGGCCGGTGCAACTGGTCCAGGAATTCCGCGAATTCGACTTCATGTCTCCGTGGGAAGGCGCTCCCTACATCCTTCCGGGCGATGAGAAAGCCACGAAGGAGCCGCCGAAGTGAGCGCCGCCCCCGAAATTCAGACCGGCAAGCCCGACGAAGACAATACTGTTACACTCAATTTCGGGCCGCAGCATCCGGCGGCGCATGGGGTGCTGCGCCTGGTGCTCGACCTGGACGGAGAGATCGTCAAGCGCGTGGACCCGCATATCGGGCTGCTCCACCGCGGCACCGAAAAGCTGATCGAGCACAAGACCTATCTCCAGGCCATCGGCTATTTCGACCGCCTCGACTACGTCGCGCCGATGAACCAGGAGCACGCCTTCTGTCTCGCCATCGAGCGGCTGACGGGGCTCGATGTTCCGCCGCGCGGCTCCTGGATCCGCGTGCTGTTCTGCGAAATCGGCCGCATCCTCAACCACCTGCTGCAGGTGACGACGCAGGCGATGGACGTGGGCGCGCTCACCCCGCCGCTCTGGGGCTTCGAGGAGCGCGAGAAGCTGATGGTGTTCTACGAGCGCGCATCGGGCGCGCGCATGCACGCCAAATATTTCCGTCCCGGCGGCGTGCATCAGGACCTGACGCCGTCGCTGCTGGAAGACATCTACAAATTCACCGATCATTTCCCCAAGGTGCTGGACGACATCGAAGGCCTGCTCACCGCCAACCGCATCTTCAAGCAGCGCAATGTCGACATCGGCGTCGTCAGCCGCGCCGACGCCGAGGCCTGGGGCATGTCGGGCGTCATGCTGCGCTCGACGGGCGCGCCCTGGGATTTGCGCCGCGCCCAGCCGTACGAGTGCTACGACGATCTCGAATTCCAGGTGCCGGTCGGCAAGAACGGCGACAATTACGACCGCTATCTCATCCGCATGGAGGAGATGCGCCAGGCGAACCGGCTGATGCGCCAGTGCATCGAGAAGATGCCGGCCGGTCCGGTGGTGACGCAGAACCACAAATTCGTGCCGCCGCGCCGCGGCGAGATGAAGCGCTCGATGGAGGCGCTCATCCACCACTTCAAGCTCTACACCGAGGGCTTCCACGTGCCGGCGGGCGAGGTCTACGCCGCGGTCGAGGCGCCCAAGGGCGAATTCGGCGTCTACCTCGTCGCCGACGGCACCAACAAATCCTATCGCTGCAAGCTGCGCGCGCCGAGCTTCGCGCATCTGCAGACCATGGACTACATCTGCCGCGGCCACATGCTGGCCGACGTCTCCGCCGTGCTCGGCTCGCTCGACATCGTGTTCGGGGAGGTCGACCGGTGAGTGCTTCCATCCATTGCGACGCGCACGGGGAATCGACGGTGACTTTCGTGTGCGTCCACATTGCGGAGGCATTGAATCACGATCGAGCGTGCGGATTCTACTACAGTTCGCTTGAAGCGGATGATGAGCCCAGCGCGTGGTGTGAGGCGTGCGACAGCATATTTGCGGCAAATGGCGGCAAATGGACCGACGAAGCAAACAATCAGCCCGAGTTGAGGTTACTTTGCCACGCATGCTTCATGCGCGCCGCTGAATTGAACGGGGTGGGGCCCCAATGAGCGTCCGCCGTCTTTGCGAGCAGCAGCCTGCGCACTTCGCCTTCCGGCCGGAGTACACGCCGCGCATCGCGCGGGAGATCGCGAAGTATCCAGCCGGCCGCCAGGCCTCGGCCGTGATCGCGCTGCTGTGGTTCGGGCAGGAGCAGGAAGGCTGGGTGTCCAAGCCGATGATCGAGGAGGTCGGCCGCCTGCTCGACATGCCTTATATCCGCGTGCTCGAAGTCGCCACGTTCTACACGATGTTCAACCTGGCGCCGGTGGGCAAGCACCTGGTCCAGGTGTGCACCACGACGCCGTGCTGGCTGCGCGGGTCCGACGACGTCGTCGCCGCGTGCAGGAAGCACATCGCGCCCGCGCCGCACACCATGTCGAAGGACGGCATCTTCTCGTGGATGGAAGTCGAGTGCCTGGGCGCCTGCGTGAACGCGCCGATGCTGCAGATCGGCAAGGATTTCTACGAGGACCTCGACGGCCCGAAGACCGAAGCGCTGCTCGAAGCCTTCCGCCGCGGCGAAACGCCCAAGCCCGGCCCGCAGAACGGCCGCCGCAGTTCCGAGCCGGAAGGCGGCGCGCTGACGCTGAAGGATCCGCAACTTTTCGACGGCGGCTACAGCAGCAAGGGAGCGCCCGGCTGATGCTTTCCGATCGTGACCGTATCTTCACCAATCTCTACGGCTTCGAGGATCCAGGCCTCAAGGGCGCGATGGCGCGCGGCGCCTGGGACGGCACAAAGCAGATCCTCGAAATGGGGATCGACAAGATCATCGACGAGATGAAGAAGTCGGGTCTGCGCGGCCGCGGCGGCGCCGGCTTCCCGACGGGCCTGAAGTGGTCCTTCATGCCCAAGGAAGTGAAGGAGCGGCCGCATTATCTCGTCGTCAACGCCGACGAGTCCGAACCCGGCACCTGCAAGGACCGGGACATCATGCGCCACGATCCACACACGCTGGTCGAGGGCTGCCTGATCGCCAGCTTCGCCATGCGCGCGCATGCCGCCTACATCTATGTCCGCGGCGAGTTCATCCGCGAGCGCGAGGCGCTGCAACGCGCGGTCGACGAGGCCTACGAGGCCCGGCTGATCGGGAAGGACAATATCCACGGCTGGGATTTCGACTGCTACGTCCATCACGGCGCCGGCGCCTATATCTGCGGCGAGGAGACGGCGCTGCTCGAAAGCCTCGAAGGCAAGAAGGGTCAGCCGCGCCTCAAGCCGCCGTTCCCGGCCAACGCGGGCGTGTGGGGCTGCCCCACCACCGTGAACAATGTCGAGAGCATCGCGGTTGCGCCGACCATCCTGCGCCGCGGCTCGGGCTGGTTCGCCGGTATCGGGCGTCCGAACAACACCGGCACCAAGGTGTTCTGCATCTCCGGCCATGTGAACAAGCCCTGCAACGTCGAAGAAGAGATGGGCATTCCGCTGAAGGAGCTCATCGAAAAGCATGCCGGCGGCCTGCGCGGCGGCTGGGACAATCTCTTGGCGATCATCCCCGGCGGCGCGTCGGTGCCGCTGATCCCCAAATCGATCTGCGACACGGTGCTGATGGATTTCGATTCGCTGAAGGACGTGCAGTCCGGGCTCGGCACCGCCGCCGTGATCGTCATGGACAAGTCCACCGACATCGTGAAGGCGATCACCCGGCTCGCCTATTTCTACAAGCACGAGAGCTGTGGGCAGTGCACGCCGTGCCGCGAAGGCACCGGCTGGATGTGGCGGGTGATGAAGCGCATGACGGTGGGCGACTCGCGGCCGGAGGAGATCGACCTGCTTCACGATGTCACCAAGGAAGTCGAAGGCCACACCATCTGCGCGCTGGGCGACGCGGCGGCCTGGCCGATCCAGGGCCTGATCCGCCACTTCCGCCCCGAAATGGAGCGCCGCATGATCGCTCGCAAACAGGCGGCGGAGTAGGGCGATGCCGTCACGCAAACTCATCATCCAACCCTCTGTGTCATGGCCTGCGAATGCAGGCCACCCAGTTGGGTTCTGCATGCTGCAAGCCGGTTCGGAAGACGCGACGCTTGGTCGTCGTGTCCCGCATTTGTCGTCACCTGGATGGCCCGCCCGGCGTGCTTTGCACGCCAATTGCTTGGTTCGCGCGCAACGCGCGCGGGCCGGCCATGAAACGGGGATGTAGGACGCATGCCGTCTAGAAAGCTCATCGTCAACGGCAAGGAGATCGAGGCGGACGACGCGATCACGCTGCTGCAGGCCTGCGAGCAGGCGGGCGCGGAGATCCCGCGCTTCTGCTATCACGAGCGGCTGTCGGTGGCCGGCAATTGCCGCATGTGCCTGGTGGAGTGGGTGGGGGCGCCCAAGCCGCAGGCGTCGTGCGCGCTGCAGGTGCGCGACATCTTCCCCAACAAGGACGGCACGCCTGCGAAGATCAATACCAACTCCCCGGTCGCCCAGAAGGCGCGCGAAGGGGTGATGGAATTCCTGCTCATCAACCATCCGCTCGACTGCCCGATCTGCGACCAGGGCGGGGAGTGCGATCTTCAGGACCAGGCGATGGGCTACGGCCGCGCCGCCTTCCACCGCTTCAACGAGAACAAGCGCGCGGTCGAAGACAAGTATATGGGCCCGCTGATCAAGACGATCATGACCCGCTGCATCCAGTGCACGCGCTGCGTGCGGTTTGCGACCGAGGTGGCGGGCGTGCCCGACCTCGGCGCCACCGGCCGCGGCGAGGACATGGAGATCACGACCTATCTGGAGAAGGCGTTCGCGAGCGAATTGTCCGGCAACGTCGTCGATCTTTGCCCGGTGGGCGCGCTGACCTCCAAGCCTTACGCCTTCAACGCCCGGCCCTGGGAATTGCGCAAGACCGAATCCGTCGACGTGATGGACGCGCAGGGCTGCTCCATCCGCGTCGACACGCGCGGGCCGCAGGTGCTGCGCGTGCTGCCGCGGCTGAACGAGGACGTGAACGAGGAGTGGATCGGCGACAAGGCGCGCCACGCCTGCGACGGGCTCTCGCGCCAGCGCCTCGACCGTCCTTATATCCGGAGAGACGGGAAGCTCCAGCCGGCGAGTTGGGCGGACGCGTTCGCGGCCATCGCGGCGCGGGCGAAGACGTCCGATCCGTCGAAGATGGCCGCCATCGTGGGCGATCTGGCGGCGGCGGAGGAGATCAAGGCGCTCAAGGACCTGATGCTTTCGCTCGGCGCCGCCAATCTCGAATGCCGGCAGGACGGGATGAAGATCGGAACCGGTCCGCGCCAGTCCTGGCTGTTCAACACCACCATCGCCGGCGTCGAGGCGGCGGACGCGATCCTTCTGATCGGCACCAATCCGCGCTGGGAAGCGCCGGTCCTGAACGCGCGCATCCGCAAGACGTGGCTCGCCGGCCCGGTGAAGATCGCCAATATCGGCGCGGCCTACGACCTGACCTATCCCGTCCAGCAGCTCGGCGGCGCCGAGGCGCTGGCGAAGATCGCCGATGGCAGCCACGATTTCGCGCAAGTGCTGAAGGATGCCAAGCGGCCGATGGTGATCCTCGGCACCGGCGCGCTGGCGCGTCCCGACGGCGCGGCGATTGCGGCGCTGGCGGCGAAGATCGCCGGCGACACCGGCATGATCGGGCCGGCGGGCACGCCGGCCGAAGGCGGCTGGTCGGGCTTCAACGTGCTGCACACCGCGGCGAGCCGCGTCGCCGCGCTCGACCTCGGCTTCGTCAAGGGCGCGGACATCGGCGGCATGGCCGGGATGGACTTCGTCTATCTGCTGGGCGCCGACGAGTTCGACATGGCCGGGCTCGGCAAGGCCTTCGTTGTCTACCAGGGCACGCATGGCGATGCCGGCGCGCACCGGGCCGACGTGATCCTGCCCGGCGCCGCCTATACCGAGAAGGAAGGCCTCTACGCGAATTTCGAGGGACGGGTGCAGCGCGCCAAGCGCGCCACCTTCCCGCCGGGCGAGGCGAAAGAGGATTGGGCGATCCTGCGCGCGCTGTCGGACGTGCTGGGCAGGCGCTTGCCTTACGACGACCGCGAACAGCTGCGCGCCGCGATCTACAAGGAGGCGCCGCATTTCGCCAGCCTGCACGAGACGCCCGATCATCCCGGCGCCGATCCCGCGATCTGGAACGCCATCGGCGCGCCCGGGCCGGTCGATCCCAGGCTGCCGCTGGAGAGCCCCATCCGCGACTTCTATCTCACCAACCCCATCGCGCGGGCGAGCGTGACCATGGCCGAATGCAGCCGCACCTTCGTCTCCGGCGCGGCCAAGATGGCGGCGGAGTAGGGCGATGGTGCTGATCCCCTTCCTCAACTGGCTGTCGCTGAAGCTGTTCGGCGCCGCGGCGCCCTATTGGGTCGCTTGGACCATCGGCGAGGCCATCCTGATGGCGGTGGTCTGCCTGGTGCTGATGCTGTCCGTTGCCGCCGTCATCCTGGCCGACCGGAAGATCTGGGCGGCGGTGCATCTGAGGCGCGGGCCCAACGTGGTGGGCGCCTTCGGCCTCCTGCAGACCATCGCCGACGCGCTCAAGTTTCTGTTCAAGGAGCCCATCATCCCGTCGGGCGCCAACAAGGTGCTGTTCCTGATCGCGCCGCTCATCACCTCGACGCTGGCGCTCGCCGCCTGGGCGGTGATGCCCGTCGGGGCGGGCGTGGTGTTCTCCAACATCAATGTCGGCATCCTCTACATCTTCGCGATCTCCTCGCTCGGCGTGTACGGCGTCATCGTCGCGGGCTGGGCGTCGAACTCCAAATACGCCTTCCTCTCCGCGCTCCGGGCCGCGGCCCAGATGGTGTCCTACGAGGTCTCCATCGGCTTCGTGATGATTACGGTGCTGCTGTTCGCGGGCACCCTGAACCTCTCGGGCATCGTGCATGCGCAGGAGCATTGGTGGTTCGCCTTCACCATGCTCTTTCCGATGTTCGTGATCTTCTTCATCTCCTCGCTGGCGGAGACGCAGCGCCCGCCCTTCGACCTTCTCGAGGCGGAGTCGGAGCTGGTGGCGGGCTTCATGGTCGAATATTCGGCGACGCCGTTCCTGCTCTTCTTCCTCGGCGAATACCTCAATGTCATGCTGTTGTGCTGCCTGATGACGGTGCTGTTCCTGGGCGGCTGGCTGCCGGTGTGGGGACTTTCCTTCATCCCCGGCCCGATCTGGTTCCTGCTCAAGGCCTCGTTCCTGTTCTTCATGATGGCGATGGTCAAGGCGATCGTGCCGCGCTACCGCTACGACCAGCTGATGCGGCTCGGCTGGAAGGTGTTCCTGCCGCTGTCGCTCCTGTGGGTGGCGCTGACCGCGGCGTGGGTCGTGTTCGGCCCGCATGGAGGTGCATGATGGCGTTCCTCGACCGCACCGCGCGCAACATCTTCCTGTGGGAGTTCGTGAAGAGCTTCGCGCTCGCCATGCGCTACTTCTTCTCGCCCAAGGCGACGCTCAATTATCCGTTCGAGAAGGGCCCGCTGTCGCCCCGCTTCCGCGGCGAGCACGCGCTGCGCCGCTATCCCAATGGCGAGGAGCGCTGCATCGCCTGCAAGCTGTGCGAGGCGATCTGCCCGGCGCTCGCCATCACCATCGAGGCCGAGCCGCGCGCAGACGGCAGCCGCCGCACCACCCGCTACGACATCGACATGGTGAAGTGCATCTATTGCGGGCTGTGCCAGGAGGCCTGCCCGGTGGACGCCATCGTCGAGGGTCCGAACTTCGAGTTCGCCACCGAGACGCGCGAGGAACTCTACTACGACAAGGCGCGCCTGCTGGCGAACGGCGACCGCTGGGAGCGCGAGATCGCGAAGAACCTCGAACTGGACGCACCCTACCGATGAGCTTCGCGGAGATCCAGGCGCGCGCGCAATCGAGGGTGGGGAGGGACGATCCGGCCCGCCGCGCGAAGTACTTCCGCGCCGCCGAGCAGGCCCGCACGCTTGCGAATCTCAAGGCGGAAGGCTTCGTGGTGCCGCTGTCGGAATGGCTGGGCCACAACAACGGCCCGCCGTGGGACCTCGAGACGCTGTTCCTGGAATATTGCTGGCGCAAGGCGCACGAAGAGGCGTGGCGCGGGCCGACGCCGGAGATCGCCGTGCGCCGCGCCCGCAAGGCGGCAGAGCTGGGCCTCAGCTATCGCGACTACACGCTGGAGATCCTGGAACGCAGCCGCTATCCGGATGAGGTGCTGGCGCGCGAGATGAAGGCGAGGACGCTGCAGTGATTCTCCAGACTCTCGCCTTCTACTTCTTCTCTGCGGTGCTGCTGCTCTCGGCGCTGATGGTGATCAGCGCGCGCAACCCCGTGCACTCGGTGCTGTTCCTGATCCTGTCCTTCTTCAACGCGGCCGGGCTGTTCGTGCTCCTGGGGGCGGAGTTCCTGGCGATGATCCTGGTCGTTGTCTATGTCGGCGCGGTCGCCGTGCTGTTCCTGTTCGTGGTGATGATGCTCGACATCGACTTCGCGGAGCTGAAGCGCGGAGCCATGCAGTATCTCCCGTTGGGCGCGCTGCTCGGGCTGGTGCTGGCGGCGGAGCTGATCATCGTGAGCGGCGTGATCGGCGCCAAGGGCGGTCCGCTGCCGATGGCCGCGCCGGGCGCCCTCACCAACACCGAAGCGCTCGGCCACGTGCTCTACACGGACTACATCTATTACTTCCAGATCGCGGGGCTGGTGCTGCTCGTGGCGATGATCGGCGCGATCGTGCTGACGCTGCGGGCGCGGCCGGGCGTCAAGCGGCAGTCGATCGCCCGGCAGAACGCGCGCATGCCGGCCGACGCCGTGGCGCTCGTCGACGTCAAGCCGGGGCAGGGGGTGTCATGATTATCGGGCTATCGAACTACCTCGCGCTCGCCGCCATCCTCTTCACCATCGGGGTTCTCGGAATCTTCCTCAACCGGAAGAACGTCATCATCATCCTGATGTCCATCGAGCTGATCCTCCTGGCGGTGAACATCAACTTCGTCGCCTTCTCGGCCTATCTCGGCAATCTGGTGGGCCAGGTCTTCGCGCTGTTCGTGCTGACGGTCGCCGCGGCCGAGGCGGCCATCGGGCTCGCCATTCTCGTGGTCTACTTCCGCAACCGCGGCTCCATCGCCGTGGAAGACGTCAACGTCATGAAGGGCTGACATGTACGCGGCGATCGTCTTCCTTCCCATCGTCGGCTCCGCCATCGCGGGCTTGTTCGGCCGCTTCATCGGCGTCAGGATGAGCGAGGCCGTGACAACGGGCTTCCTGTTCATCTCCGCCGCGCTCTCCTGCTACGCCTTTTACGACGTGGCGCTTCTCGGCCACGCCCAGGTCGTCCAGATCATGCCCTGGATCACCTCGGGCGACTTCAACGCGAGCTGGACCATCCGGGTCGACACGCTGACGGCCGTAATGCTGGTGGTGGTGACGGGCGTGTCCTCGCTTGTGCATCTCTATTCAGTCGGCTACATGCACGAGGATCCGAGCCGGCCGCGCTTCTTCTCCTATTTGTCGCTGTTCACTTTCGCCATGCTGATGCTGGTGACGTCGAACAACTTCCTGCAGATGTTCTTCGGCTGGGAAGGCGTGGGCCTGGCGTCCTATCTCCTGATCGGCTTCTGGTACGAGCGCCCCAGCGCCAACGCCGCGGCGCTGAAGGCCTTCGTGGTCAACCGGGTGGGCGATTTCGGCTTCGCGCTGGGTATCTTCGGCGTCTTCTACATCTTCCACACGCTCGACTTCGACGCGGTGTTCAAGGCGGCGCCGTCGATGGCGGGCCACAGCTTCCATTTCGGAAGCTGGGACGTGGACGTGCTGACCACGCTGTGCCTGCTCCTTTTCGTGGGCGCCATGGGCAAGTCGGCGCAGTTCCTGCTCCACACCTGGTTGCCGGACGCGATGGAGGGCCCGACCCCCGTCTCCGCCCTCATCCATGCCGCCACCATGGTCACTGCGGGCGTCTTCCTGGTCTGCCGCTGCTCGCCCATGTATGAGCACGCGCCCGTGGCGCTCGAGTTCGTCACCTTCATCGGCGCCACCACCGCGTTCTTCGCCGCCTCGGTCGGCCTCTTCCAGAACGACATCAAGCGGGTGATCGCCTACTCCACCTGCTCCCAGCTCGGCTACATGTTCGCCGCCGCCGGCGTCTCGGCCTACGGCAACGCCATGTTCCACCTTTTCACCCACGCCTTCTTCAAGGCGCTTTTGTTCCTCTCGGCGGGCGCGGTCATCCATTCGATGCACCACGAGCAGGACATGCGGAAGATGGGGGGGCTCGCGAAGTACATTCCGTTCACCTGGGCGATGATGCTGATCGGCAACCTCGCGCTCACCGGCGTGGGCATCCCGGTGCTGGGCGTCGGCACGGCGGGCTTCTATTCCAAGGACGGCATCATCAACGCCACCTATCTCAGCCACGCGCCGATGGCGACCTACGCTTTCGTGCTGACGCTGGTGGCCGCCGGGATGACCTCGTTCTACTCCTGGCGCCAGTTCCTGATGACGTTCCACGGCCCCTACCGCGGCGCCAAGGCGGCCGCCCATCACGGTCACGCGGACGCCGCCGAGCCGGGCGATGCGCATCACCACGCCGTCGATCTCTCCGAAGTGCATGAAAGTCCGCTCTCCATGCTGGCGCCGCTGGCCGTGCTGGCCGTGGGCGCGCTGATGGCGGGCGCGCTGTTCGACAACATGTTCGTGGGCGGGGTGTCCGAGGGCTTCTGGCGCACCTCGCTGGGCGCGATCTCGGGCCATCACGGCGGCATGGAAGTGCCCACCTGGGTGGAGCTGGCGCCGTTCGTGCTGACGATCCTGGGCTTCGGCGTGGCGTGGTACTACTACGTGCTGCATCCCGAGCTGCCGCCGCAGATGGCCGCGCGCGGCGGGCTGCTCTACAAGTTCCTCTACAACAAGTGGTACTTCGACGAGATCTACGATTTCCTCTTCGTGCGCCCGGCCATGTGGCTCGGCCGCGCGCTGTGGAAGATCGGCGACGGCAAGATCATCGACGGGCTGGGGCCCGACGGCATCTCGTCCCGCGTGCTCGACGCCACGCGCGGCGCGGTGCGGCTGCAATCCGGCTACGTCTATCACTACGCCTTCGCCATGCTCTTGGGCGTGGTGGCATTGGCGACGTGGTTCATGCTGGGCGGCGCAGCCGCCTTCGAGGCGTGGGTCCAGCACGCCGCCAAGCTGGTGGGGGGCTGAGCCATGGGCTTCCTTGCCGCGCATATCCTGTCGATCGTCACGTTCCTGCCGCTCGTCGGCGCGTTCGTCATCCTCGGCGCGCGCGGAACGTCGGCGGCGAACGCCGCACGCTGGGTGGCGCTCGCCACCACGCTGGCGAATCTGGCCGTTTCGATCTGGATCTGGATGCATTTCGACGGCTCGACGGCGGCATTCCAGTTCGTGGAGCGCGCCGCCTGGCTCGGCGGCAACATCGACTACCACATGGGGGTGGACGGCATCTCGGTGCTGTTCATCGTGCTGACCGCGGGACTGATGCCGTTCTGCATTCTGGCGTCGTGGAAATCGATCGAGAGCCGCGTGCCGGAATACATGATCGCGTTCCTGGTGCTGGAAACGCTGATGATCGGCGTGTTCTGCGCGCTCGACCTGGTGCTGTTCTATGTGTTTTTCGAGGGCGGCCTGATCCCGATGTTCCTCATCATCGGGGTATGGGGCGGCAAGCGGCGCGTCTACGCCAGCTTCAAGTTTTTCCTCTACACGCTGCTCGGCTCGGTCCTGATGCTGCTCGCCATCCTGTGGATGTATCTCTACGCGGGCACCGCCGATATCGAGACGCTGCTTGCCCATCCGCACTTCCCGGTGGCCATGCAGACCTTCCTGTGGTTCGCCTTCTTCGCGAGCTTCGCGGTGAAGATGCCGATGTGGCCGGTCCACACCTGGCTGCCGGACGCCCATGTCGAGGCGCCGACCGCGGGCTCGGTGATCCTGGCCGGCATCCTGCTCAAGATGGGCGGCTACGGTTTCCTGCGCTTTTCGCTGCCGATGTTCGCGAGCGCGAGCGTTGAGCTCACCCCGTTCGTCTACGTGCTTTCGATCATGGCCATCGTCTACACCTCCTTCGTCGCGCTGGCGCAGGAGGACATGAAGAAGCTCATCGCCTATTCCTCCGTCGCCCATATGGGCTTCGTGACCATGGGCCTCTTCACGCTCACCCACCAGGGCGTGGAAGGCGGCATCTACCAGATGCTCAGCCACGGCGTGGTCTCGGGCGCGCTGTTCCTCTGCGTCGGCGTGATCTACGACCGCATGCACACCCGCGAGATCGCCGCTTATGGCGGCCTCGTCGCGCGCATGCCGGTCTACGCCGCCTGCTTCATGGTGTTCACGCTGGCCAATGTCGGCCTGCCGGGCACGGGCGGGTTCGTGGGCGAATTCCTGACCATGCTGGGCGCGTTCCTGGTGAACACCTGGGTGGCGATCTTGGCAGCCACTGGCGTGATCCTGTCCGCCGCCTACATGCTCTATCTCTATTGGCGGGTGATCTTCGGCAAGCTGATCAAGCCCAGCCTGATGGCGATCAAGGACCTCTCCTTGCGCGAATTCGCGATCCTGGCGCCGCTGGTCGCCGCCACCATCGTGATGGGCGTCTATCCCAATTTCATCTTCCGGGTGACGAGCGCCTCGGTGGAGCACCTCATCAAGATGAACGAGCAATCGCTGGCGCAGGACCGCGCGACGGCCCTGCCGCGGGAGGCTTCGCGATGAGCGGGTTTGCGACGAACCTCCAGACGCTGCTGCCCGAGATCGTGGTCGTGTGCGGCGCGATGGCCTTGCTGCTGTTCGGCGCGCTCAGGGGCGAGCGGGGCATAAGGCTGGTGTCGTGGCTCGCCATCGCGGTGCTGGCCGCGGCGGGGTGGCTGGTGATTTCGCCCGCCTCCACCGCGCCCAGCGCGTTCGGCGGCGCCTTCGTGGCCGACGATTTCTCGCGCTTCGCCAAGATCCTGATCCTGGCCGGCTCGGCGGTCACGCTGCTCATGGCGCAGGATTTCCTGCGCGCGGAGGGGCTCGCCAAGTTCGAATTCCCCGTGCTGGTGCTGATCGCCACCGGCGGCATGATGCTGATGGTCTCCGCCTCCAGCTTCATCGCGCTCTATATGGGGCTGGAGCTACAGAGCCTGTCGCTCTACGTGCTGGCCGCGTTCCACCGGGACAATCTGCGCTCCACCGAGGCCGGGCTCAAATATTTCGTCCTCGGCGCGCTCTCCTCCGGCATGATGCTCTACGGCATCTCGCTGATCTACGGCTTCACCGGCACGACCGATTTCGCCGCCGTGGCGCACGCCGTCATGGCGGGCTCGGGCATCGGGCTCATCTTCGGCATCGTGTTCCTGATCTCGGGCCTCGCCTTCAAGATCTCCGCCGTGCCGTTCCACATGTGGACGCCGGACGTCTACGAGGGCGCGCCCACGCCGATCACCGCCTTCTTCTCCATGTCGCCCAAAGTGGCGGCGATGTTCCTGTTCCTGCGCACCATGGTCGGCGCGCTGGGGCCTGCGCTGCACGAATGGCAGCAGGTGATCGTGGCGGTGGCCGTGCTCTCCATGGCGCTGGGCGCGATCGCGGCCATCGGCCAGACCAACATCAAGCGCCTGATGGCCTATTCCTCCATCGGCCACATGGGCTACGCGCTGCTCGGCCTCGCCGCCGCCACGCCCGCCGGCATCCAGGGCGTGCTCATCTACATGACGATCTACGTGATCACCAACGCGGGCGTGTTCGCCTGCATCCTCGCCATGCGGCGCGACGGCGAGGCGGTGGAGACCATCGCCGATCTCGCGGGCCTGGCGCGCACCCAGCCCCGGCTCGCCTTCGCCTTCATGATCTTCATGGTGAGCCTGTCGGGCATCCCGCCCTTCGCCGGATTCTTCGCCAAGTTCTACGTCTTCCTCGCCGCCATCCAGGCGGGGCTCCACGTGCCCGCCGTGCTGGGCGTGGTCGCCAGCGTGGTCGGCGCCTATTACTACTGGCGCGTCTTCAAGATCATGTATTTCGACGAGCCGGCCCAACCCTTCGACCGCGATCACGGCACGCCGCTCAACGCCATCATGGCGGCGTCGGGCGCCTTCACGCTTCTCTTCATCGTGGGCGCAGCCCCGCTGGTCGCCGTCGCGTCGGAAGTCTCAAGGACGCTTTTGCCGTGAGCACCTGGCCCTCGGGCTATGGGCTGAAGGATTTCGAGGAGATCGACTCCACGAACGCGCAGGCGCGCCGCATGGCCGCCGACGGCCAACTTGGTCCGGTGTGGATCTCCACCGCGCGGCAGACGGCGGGCCGCGGCCGGCGCGGGCGGGCCTGGGAGTCGCCCACCGGCAATCTCGCCGCCACGCTCCTCATCGCGCCCGAGAAACCCGCCGCCGAATGCGCCCAGCTTTCCTTCGCCGCCGCCATCGCCGCCGCCGATGCCGTGGCGGGCTTCGCGCCGGGCGCCGACGTAAGGGTCAAGTGGCCCAACGACGTGCTGGCGAACGGCAAGAAGCTCGTCGGCATCCTGCTCGAATCCCAGAACGGCTGGCTCGCCATCGGCGTGGGCGTGAACCTCGCGCATTTCCCTCCGGATACGGAGTTTCCCGCCACGTCCGTCGCCGCCCTCGGCGCGCCCGCGCCAGCCCGCGACGCGGCGCTGACCGAACTCGCCGCCCATTTCGCGAAATGGTATGAAGCCTGGCGGGCGCGGGGCTTCGCGCCCATCCGCGATGCGTGGCTGGCGCGGGCGGCGGGCCTGGGCACCCGCATCCGGGCGCGGCTTTCCAACGGGGAGACCTCGGGCGTGTTCGAAGGGATCGACGAGACAGGCGCGCTGCTGCTGCGGGAGAACGGCGCGCTCCGCGCCATCGCCGCCGCCGAGGTGTTCTTCTGATGCTCCTCGCCATCGACGCCGGAAACACAAACATCGTCTTCGCCGTGCAGGACGGCAAGGACATCCGCTGCGAATGGCGCGCAGTGACCGAGACCACGCGCACCGCGGACGAATACGCAGTCCTGCTGGCGCCGCTTCTCCAGTTCAACGGCCTGGCATTCGGCGATATCGACGCCGCGATCATCGCGACCGTGGTGCCCGCGGCGCTGTTCGACCTGCGCCAGTTCTGCCGCAAATACATGAATTGCGAACCGCTGGTGATCGGCGACCCCGACGTCGAACTCGGCATCGGGGTGCACACCGACCGCCCGGCCGCCGTGGGCGCGGACCGCCTGGTCAACGCGGTGGCCGCGCACGAGCGCTACAAGGGCGCCCTCATCGTCATCGATTTCGGCACCGCCACCACCTTCGACGTGGTGAGCGCCAAGGGCGACTACGAGGGCGGCGTGATCGCGCCGGGCGCCAACGTGTCGGCCGAAGCGCTGCACCAGGCCGCGGCCTTGCTTCCGCGCGTAGCCGTAGCCCGCACCCAGAACGTCATCGGCAAGGACACCGTACCCGCCATGCAGGCGGGCCTGTTCTGGGGCTATGTCGGCCTGATCGAGGGGCTGGTCGCCCGCATCAAGGAGGAATATGGCGAGCCCATGACGGTGATCGGAACGGGAGGCCTCGCCAATCCGTTTCATCGCCAGACCAGCGTGATCGACCATCTCGATCCCGACCTCACGATCCGGGGCCTCATCATGATCCATGCGCGCAATGCCCACAAACGCGGGAAACCCGCGGCGTGACGGATTCGCGAACCGGCTTCGGCGGCGACACGCTGGTGCTGCTCCCGCTCGGCGGCGCGGGCGAGATCGGCATGAACTTCAACGCCTACGGCTTCGGCCCGCCGGACGCGCGCAAATGGATCGTGGTCGATTGCGGCGTGCTGTTCGGCCGCGAGACCGACACGCCCGGCGTCGACGTCATCATGCCCGACATCGCCTGGCTAGCGGAGCAGGCGGAGGATGTCCTCGGCATCGTGCTCACCCATGCGCACGAGGACCATATCGGCGCGGTGGGGCATCTGTGGCCGCTGCTGCGCTGCCCGCTCTACGCAACCCCGTTCACCGCGCGCCTGATCGAGGACAAGATGGAGGAGGCGGGGCATTTCGAGCGCGCCCGCGTGGTCCGTCTCGGCGGAAAGCTCAAGCTCGGCCCGTTCGACATCGAATTCCTCTCCATCACCCATTCCATTCCCGAGCCCAACGCGCTCGTCATTCGCACGCCTCTGGGCACGGTCGTGCATACGGGCGACTGGAAGCTCGATCCCGATCCCCTGATCGGCAAGCCGACGGACGAGGCGGCTTTCCGCAAGCTGGGCGACGAGGGCGTGCTCGCCGTCGTCTGCGATTCCACGAACGCGCTTGTGCAGGGCCATTCGGGCTCCGAAGCCGACGTGAAGAAAGGCCTCACCGAGCTGATCGGCACGCTGAAGGGCCGCGTGGCCGTGACCGCGTTTGCGTCGAATGTCGCCCGGCTCGACAGCGTGGCCAAGGCGGCCCGCGCGCATGGCCGAGAGGTGGCACTGGTGGGCCGCTCGATGCACCGCATCGTCGGCGCGGCGAAGGAAACGGGCTACCTGAAGGACTTCCCGCGCCTGATCGACGAGGCCCAGGCGGCCCAACTGCCACCGCGGCGCGTGCTCTATCTCTGCACCGGCAGCCAGGGCGAGCCGCGCGCGGCGCTGGCCCGCATCGCCGCCGGCGATCATCCTTCCGTCACGCTGGGCCAGGGCGACGCGGTGATCTTCTCCTGCCGCATCATCCCCGGCAACGATGTCACGATTCACGCGCTGCACAACCAGCTTTCCGCGCTGGGCGTAGAGGTGCTGACGGTGGAGGACCACTTCGTCCACGTCTCCGGCCATCCGGCGCGCGAGGAGCTTACCGAGATGTACCGCTGGACGCGGCCCCAGATCGCCGTCCCCGTTCACGGCGAGCTGCGCCACATGGCGGAGCACGCGCGGCTGGCGCACTCGCTGCAGGTGCCGCAGGCGGTGGTCGTGGAGAATGGCCACATGCTGCAGCTGGCGCCTGGCCGCGCCACGATCGTCGACGAAGTCCCGTCGGGCCGCCTCTATCTCGACGGCCGCGTGATGACGAATGCGGGCGACGGGCTCACCCGCGTCCGCCGCGCCATGGCGTTCGCGGGCTTCGTCGGGATCACGCTCATGCTGGACCAGAAGGGCCGTATCGCCGGCGAGCCGTCGCTGTTCCTGGAAGGCATCCCGGAAGACGTGCATGCGCCCGTGCGCGACGCCGTGGCCGAGACGGTGCGCCGCTACAATCCCAGGAAGGGCGACGAGGAGGCCTTGAAGGAGCAGGTGCGCCGCGCCGTCCGCCGCGCCGCGCTCGACGCCTGGGGCAAGAAGCCGCCCACGCGTGTGGAGATCGCCTGGGTCTGATAGTCTCGCGGGCGTTCACGGACTGAGCCCGCGCGCGTCCATTCGTGGGGCGCGCCGTGCGGCCCCGGAAAATTTAGAGGAAGCATATGTCTGCGCCGCCGCTGAAGATCGTGTTCCAGAACAAGTCCGGCCTGCCCGACAACAAGATCTACACAGGCTTCGTGGGCCAGTCCGCGCTGACGGCCACCAACGTCGCCACCGGCGCCCCCATCGCCATTTCGACCTATGCCGCGCCGAGCTGGTACAGCCTGGACAAGCTCAGCCAGGGCATCAGCACGACGATGATCGGCGGCGGCCGGGTCTATTTCTGCTACGACAAGCCCTGGACCTTCCAGCGCGCCGGCTATGAGCCGAGCCCGGTGAGCCCCAGCGATCCCAACTACTATCTGCGCTACGACAAGATGGAGCTTACCTACACCGGCGCCCCCGCCGACGTGGCCGACACCACCTCCATCGACTATTTCGCCATCCCGCTCGCGCTCAATGTCTATTCCGGCGGCACGGGCGGCACATTGGTCGGTTCGGTGGCCGGGCCGACGGCGGCGAATGCCGTCATCGCCGCGCTGGGCGGGCTGACCAATCCCCAGAACTCCGCCGTCGTCAGGGCGCAGGGCACGAACGCGTTCGCGCGCGTGATCGGCCCGGGCGTCTATCCGCCGCCGCCCGGCCTGCCGCCCTCGCCCTACGACAATTTCACGACCTACCTCCAGTATCTCGCCAGCACCTACGGCCCGGCCAGCGGCGGCACCATCGCCACCATCGCCGGCCGCTTCGCCGGCACGCCGCCCTTCGCCACGCCGCAGACGCAGGGGCAGGACTACAAGTTCATCGCCACGATCGATGCGGGCCTCAACATCACGCTCAAGGGCACCGGCAGCGTGGTGGGTAGCCACACGCTTCTCTACACGAAGGCCCAGCTGACGGCGTCCGACGGCATCTACGGCGCCAATCCACAATTTTCCATCGATGGCGCCGCCCCATCCAACCCGCTGAACGATGTCTATGGCTGGGTCACGGGCGACCTGCTGTCCGGCCTCAACGTCGGTGCTGTGGGCAGCACGGTGACGGTCTCCGGTCAGCCTGTGGGCAAGATGTCGAGCTCGCAGTGGTACAACACCAAGATCCTGAGCCAGTATTTCGGCAAGCTGCAGCCCGGCAACCCGCTCAACTACAACCGCTGGGCCGCCACGATGGCGCCGTTGTCGCAGGCCTATAACTTCGCCTATTCCGACCGCTTCGCCCACGTCACGGCCACGCTCAACACCGGCTCGCCCAGCTATGTGGACACGCTCCAGATCGTGATTTTGCCGGAGCGATAGGCGCGCCGGACGCGAGCCTCGTTCACAGCCGGATCGTGCGGCGCGTCCATTCGCGACGCCCACGCTTGAGGCACCCATGTCCGCATCGCCGGTCGAATTCACTCCTCCCTTGAGGATCGTCTTCCAGAACAATTCCGGCCGCCCCGACAACAAGATCTTTGCCGGCTTCGTCGATTGCACGACGTTTGTCGCCACCAACGCCGCGAACGGAAACAGCCTCGCCATGGCTGCCTATGGCAGCCCCAACTGGTACTCGCTCGACACGCTGCCTCTCGGCATCGACGTTACCAGCGTGAGCGGGCGCCTCTATTTCTGCTACGACAAGCCCTGGGTGTTCAACAATCCTGGCTACGAGCCCAATTCCGGCAACCCCAGCGACCCCAATTATCTCCTTCGCTTCGACAAGATAGAGATGACCTACAGGGGCATGCCCACCGACGTCGCCGACACCACTTCGATCGACTATTTCAGCATCCCCATCGCGCTCAAGGCATGGCTGGGCGGCACCGGCGGCACCCAGGTCGCATCGCAAACGGCATCCAACACCACGCCGGTGGCGGCATCCTTGAGCGGCATCACCACTCCGGCCGGCGCGGCGGTGGTGAACGACAAGTCCGAATTCGTTCGCGTGATCGGTCCGTCGTCGTACGGATCCACCGGCTCGCCTTACGACGACTTCTCCGCCTATCTGGCCTATCTGCGCGATACCTATGGCCCGGCACACGACGGCATGATCGCGGCGATCAAGGGCCACTTTGTGGGATCCCAGCAGCAGGCCACGCCGCAGACCCAGCCCCAGGACTACGACTTCAAGGCCACGATCGATGCGAACTGCAACATAACGCTCACAGGCAACGGCACGGTCGTCGGCGCCCATACGCTGGTCTACAGCAGGGCGAATCTTGCCGTGCCCAGCGGCATCTACGGGGCCAATCCGCAGTTCTCCCTCGATGGCGGCACGCCCATCTATCCCCAGAACGATCTCTATGGCTGGATGACGGGCGATCTCCTCTCGGGCATAAACGCCGGCGCGGTGGGGAGCATGGTGACCCTTTCGCACAATGCCACGCCCGTCGGCGCCATGCCGAGCGCGGACTGGCGGAATCTGCCGAAGCTCTTCGACACGCTTCAGCCCCTGAATCCGTACTTCAACCGCTATGCCGGCCGGCTGTCGACGCTCTCGCAGGCGTACAACTTCGCCTACACGGACCGGTTCAACGTCGCTTTCCCCAACGTGACGGTGACGCTCGATCCCGGCCGCATGGATACGCTTCAGGTCGTCATCCTGCCGGATAATTGAGCTCCGCCCGCCGGTTGCAATCCGTCCCGCCGCCCCCGAATATGGCGGCGGGACATCTGCAACCGGACTGCTCCATGATCGGCCGCCTCAACCACGTCGCCATCGCCACCAGGGACATCAGGAAGGCCGCCGCGGTCTATCGCGACACGCTGGGCGCGAGCGTGTCGGGCGAGCTGCCGCAGCCCGACCATGGGGTGACCACCGTGTTCGTCGATCTCGGCAACACCAAGATCGAGCTGCTCGAGCCGCTGGGCGACAACTCGCCCATCGCCAAGTTCCTGGAGAAGAACCCCAACGGCGGCATGCACCATGTCTGCTACGAGGTCGACGACATCTACGCCGCGCGCGACCGGATGAAGAAGCTGGGCGCCACCATCACCGGCACCGGGGAGCCTCGCATCGGCGCCCATGGCAAGCCGGTGATCTTCCTGCACCCGAAGGATTTCGTCGGCACGCTGGTGGAGCTGGAACAGGCGTGACCGCGCTCGCCGTCCACTGGGCCGTCCTCCTCAGCGCCTTCGCGACTTTCTGGTTCCTGGCGCTGTTCTGCCTGTTCCCGGTGGGCCTGGGTGAGGCCGACCCCCAGACCGGCGCCCCCTCCAACCCCCGCCTCGCCCTCAAGATGGCCTGGGCGACGGCCATCGCCGCGGTGCTGTTCGCAGGCTTCTACGCACTCATCTATTTCGGCGTCGTCGATCTCTGAGCCCGCTACGTCAGCGCGATCTTCAGCGCGAAGGCCAGCGCGATCAGGGCGACGGCGGCGTTCACGTCGCGGCGGCGGCCTGAGGCGATCTTGACCGCGGCGTAGGCGATGAAGCCGATGCCGATGCCCGAGGCGATGGAATAGGTGAAGGGGATGGCGAGCGCGGTGACGAGCGCGGGCGCGGCTTCGGTGAGGTCGTCCCAGGCGATCTCCTTCAGCGCGCGCGCCATCAGCACCGCGACGAAGATCAGCGCCGGCGCGGTGGCATAGGCCGGGATCGCGGCGGCGAGCGGCGCCAGGAACAGGCTCAGCAGGAAGAGCAGCGCGACGGTCACGGCGGTCAGCCCCGTGCGCCCGCCCGCCTGCACGCCGGCGGCGCTCTCGATATAGGCGGTGACGGGCGAGGTTCCGAGCGCGGCCCCGATCATGGTGCCGGCGGCATCGGCGAAGAGCGCCCGCCGCGCATTCGGCAGGCGGCCGCGCTCGTCGAGCAGGCCCGCCTCATGCGCGACGCCGGCCAGCGTGCCGGAGGTGTCAAGCATGTCGATGAGGAGGAACATCAGCGTCGAGGTCGCGATCAGGCCGGCCGGTCCGCTGAAATGCATCTGCAGCAGGGTGGGCGCGAGCGGGGGCGGAAGCGCGGCGATGCCCGGCGCCGGCTCCACGTGGAGCAGCACGGCGGCCAGCGTGGCGGCGACGATGCCGATCAGCACCGCGCCCGCGATCCGCCGCGCCACCAGCGCCGCCATCAGCACGAAGGCGCCGGCTGCGATCAGAACCCTGGGATCGGTCAGCACGCCCTGCTGCACCAGCGTGGCCGGGCTCGCGGCGATCAGTCCGGCGTTGGCGAAACCGAGCAGCGCCAGGAACAGGCCGATGCCGGCCGCGATGGCGAGCTTGAGGCTCCTTGGGATGGCGTTCAGCAGCCATTCCCGCGCGGGCGTCAGCGAGATCGCCACGAAGAGGGCGCCCGACAGGAACACGCAGCCCAGCGCCAGACGCCAGTCTCCGTGCAGCGCCGGCACCGCGGTGAAGGCGAAATAGGCGTTCAGCCCCATGCCGGGCGCCAGCGCGATGGGCAGGTTGGCGTAGAAGCCCATGATCAGGCAGGTCAGCGCCGAGGCCAGGCACGTCGCCACGAACGCCGCGCCGGGATCGAGCCCCGCCGCGCCCAGGATCCGGGGGTTCACGAACATGATATAAGCCATGGTCAGGAACGTGGTCGCGCCGGCGACGAGTTCGCGCCGCGCATCGGTTCCGGCGGCCTCGAGATGAAATACCCGCTCCAGCATGTCCGACTCGTGAAGTTCCCCGTCACAGGGTCCGCCGCTAACCACGCAGCGCGCAACCCTTGACTTGCGGCCCCGCCGACGGGACTCTCGGCTCCAGCGGGGAAGACATGCGTGCGTTGGGTCCGATCGTACTGGTCTGCATGGCGCTGCTGATGGCGTTGCCGGCGTCGGCGGCGCCCTGGCGCGTCACGAAGGACCACTGGTCGGCCGACGACGAGGCCGGGTTTGGCAGGTTCGTCCAGGCGCTGGGGGAGACGGATTGCTCGTCGTCCGAGAGCTGCCTGCGCAATCCGGCAAATCCCTATCGCGGCAGCGACCAGCATTTCGTCGACATCGACGTCGACTGCGCCAAACTCCCCTATCTCCTGCGCGCCTATTATGCGTGGAAGAACGGCCTGCCCATGTCCTTCGTCAACGGCGTGTCGGGCGAGGGTGGCGATCTGCGTTACACCAAGACCGCCAACCGCGCCACCTCGCGCCACGACATGATCGACCGCGGCGGCGGCATCGATGCGCCGCGCGAGATCCGCGAGATGCTCGAGACGGTGTTCTCCGGCACCTACCGCACCGACGCCGCCGAGAAGGGTGGGGTGCTTTCCGATTTCTATTCGCCGGCGCTGCAGCCCGGCTCGATCCATCCCGGCACCATCGTCTACGACGTCAACGGCCATGTCGGCATCGTCTACAAGGTCGACGAGGACGGCCGCGTCTATTATATGGACGCGCATCCCGATTTCTCCATCAGCCGCAGCGTCTATGGCGCGCAGTTCGGCCGCAGCCCGGCGCGGCTGGGCGGCGGGTTCAAGAACTGGCGGCCCTTCAAGCTGGTGGGCGCGCACCGCGACGCGGCGGGCCATCTCCTGGGCGGCCACACGGCGTTCGTGGAGAACAGCCAGATCGCGGACTATTCGCTGGTGCAGTACACCGGCACCGAGCCCAATCCCAAGGGCGATCCGCTCAAGGCGAAGTACGTCTACAGCGGCCAGAGCCTGGGCTTCTACGAATACGCCCGCGTCGCCATCTCCGGCGGCAAGATGGACTTCAATCCGATCTACGAACTGAAGATGACGATGCAGACGCTGTGCAACGACCTGAAGGACCGCGCGCAGTTCGTCGATCAGGCGGTGTCCGAGGGCTTCCCCAACAAGGAGCATCCCGGGCGGCTGCCGGACAACATCTACGGTTCGGACAACAAGGACTGGGAGGACTATTCCACGCCCTCGCGCGACGCCCGCATCAAGACCGCGGCGGCGCAGTTCTACAAGGACATGCAGGAGATGATCCGGCTGTGGATCAACCGCGATCCACGCATCGTCTATGACGGGGAGTTCCTCAAGCAGGATCTGGAAGCCGCCTACAGGCAGCAGAGCGACGCCTGCACCATCACCTATCTGTCTTCCGGCAAGCGCCCCATCACCATGAATTACGACGACATGATGCAGAACCTCTTCAAGATGTCGTTCGATCCCTATCATTGCATCGAGCTGCGCTGGGGCGCGGACGCGGACGATCGCGCGAGCTGCCCTGACGGCAGGGACAAGATGAAGTGGTATCTCGCCGAGCAGCGCCTGCGGAACCAGCCGGACCGCACCTACGACGCGCAGATGGGCTTCGACATCAAGGAGCTCAACGCGCACGTCAAATGGACCGGCATCGACACCCCGCCACCCGTCGACGTGAAGAACCTCATCGACAACATGGGCGACCAGGTCCCCTTCACCGGCATGGCGGCGGTGGGGCACTGAGCTTCAGTGATGCGGCACCATTGCCGGCATCAGCAGGAAGCCGGCGCCGTCGGTGAGCCAGTGGCAGAGGATGTTGGCCCAGAGGTTGCGGCGCCACCAGTAAAGCGCCGTCAGCGCCAGCCCGCCCCAGGCGGCGATGATGACCTGGCCCCAGCCCCATGAGGTCAGGTGCGCCAGGGTGAAGAGCGCCCAGGTGGCGAGCGCGGCGAGCGCGGGGCTGCCGCTCCATTCGGCGATGCGCTCGAAGCCGTAGCCGCGGAACAGCGTCTCCTCCACGAAGGCGGCCCGGGTGACGATGGCGGCGCGGAACAGGAAGGGCGCGGCGAGCAGCGAACTCATCTGCCGGTTCACGCTCAGGTGCAGCGCCGGCAGCGCGATCTGGAAGACGATTCCGATCCCCACCACCGCGACGATGGCCGCCAGCACGCCCAGCACGAGATCGAGCGCGCCCGGCCTGCGGTAGCCCAGCGAGGACAGAGGCCTGCGCTCCACCAGCAGCACGTAGAGCAGCACCACGGCGAACAGCAGCCACCAGAAGGCCTCGCCGCCGGCGCGCTCGCCCAGGGGCGCAAAAAGCGGCGTGAAGATACGGTGGCAGAACGGCAATCCCAGGGCGATGAGGAGCCCGATGACGGTCTGGATCCGGCGTGTCGCGCTCATAAGACCCCCCTCGTGCCCGGACGGGAAAACACTTGCTCAAGATCGCCCGGCATTTGCCCTTCGGCAAGGCTTTCCGTATGAAGGTGCACCGCAGCAAATCAACCGGTTCGCCATGCGCCTGTCCCGCTATTTCCTGCCGCTCCTCAAGGAGACGCCCGCCGAGGCGCAGATCGTCTCGCACAGGCTGATGCTGCGCGCGGGGATGATCCGCCAGGAGGCGGCCGGCATCTATGCCTGGTTGCCGCTGGGCTTCGCGGTGCTCCAGAAGATCGAACAGATCGTGCGCGAGGAGATGGACCGCGCCGGCGCCATCGAGATGCTGATGCCGACGCTGCAATCCTCCGAACTATGGAAGGAGACCGGCCGCTACGAGGCCTACGGCCCGGAGATGCTGCGCATCAGGGACCGGCAGGATCGCGAGATGCTCTACGGCCCGACCAACGAGGACATGATCACGGAGATCTTCCGCGCCTATGTGAAGTCGTACAAATCGCTGCCGCTGAACCTCTATCACACGCAATGGAAATTCCGCGACGAGATGCGCCCGCGCTTCGGCGTGTTGCGCGGCCGCGAATTCCTGATGAAGGACGCCTATTCCTTCGACATCGACAAGGAAGCGGCGCGGCGCTCCTACAACAGGATGTACGTGGCCTACCTGCGCGCGTTCTCGCGCATGGGGATCGCCACCATCCCGATGCGCGCGGAGACCGGGCCCATCGGCGGCGATCTCAGCCACGAATTCATCATGCTGGCCGAGACGGGGGAGAGCGAGGTCTATTGCCACAAGGACCTGCTCGACATGCCGATCCCGCCGGCGGACATCGATTTCGACGGCGACCTCGAGCCCATCGTGCGCCAGCGCACCAGCCTCTATGCCGCGACGTCGGACGTGCACGAGCCCGCGCGGTTCGAGGCCGAGGTGCCGGCGGACAAGCGCCTGGCCACCCGCGGCATCGAGGTCGGCCAGATCTTCTATTTCGGCACGAAATATTCCGTGCCGATGAAGGCCATGGTGACGGGGCCGGACGGCAAGGATGTGCCGATCCATGGCGGCTCCTACGGCGTGGGCGTGTCGCGGCTGGTGGGCGCCATCGTCGAGGCGAGCCATGACGACAAGGGCATCGTCTGGCCGGAACCCGTCGCGCCTTTCGACCTGATTCTGCTCAATCTCAAGAACGGCGACGCGAAGACCGACGCCGCCTGCGCCGATCTTTACGCCAAGCTTGGCGCCACTGGGAAGAACGTCCTCTACGACGACACCGACGAGCGCCCCGGCGCCAAATTCGCCTCCGCCGACCTCATCGGCGTGCCGTGGCAGGTCGTCGTCGGCCCCAAGGGGCTGGAAAAGGGCCAGATCGAGGTGAAAAACCGCAAAACGGGCGTCCGGGAGGAACTGACGGCCGAGGCGGCGCTCAACCGCCTGTCAAAGAGTTAGGTTTATACAGGCTCGTCGTGGCCGCCCTCGTGGCGGCCGTCCGTTTTGCAGCGGCCTGTCCGGAGAGAACTCTGGAATATGGATGGCCGGGACGAGCCCAGCCATGATGATCGAAGGGAAAGACGCCGCCTCGTCCATGTCCGACCAACGCACAAATTTCGGCACGCGAGGCGCCGGCGGAACAGTGCCTGCCAGAGCCCCGACACCCTCCCGCGCCACGCGGGCCTTCGCGCCGTTCGAGTGGATGATCGCGCTGCGCTACCTGCGGGCCAAGCGCAAGGAAAGCTTCATCTCCGTCATCTCCATCATCTCGCTGGTCGGCATCGCGCTGGGCGTGGCGGTGCTTATCGTCGTGATGTCCGTGATGAACGGCTTCCGGATCGAGCTGATGGGCAAGATCCTGGGCTTCACCGGCCACGTCAGCGTGGATGGCGGCATCCACGGCCTTCCCGATTTCGACGCAGTCGCCCGGCGGGTGCATGCGGTGCCCGGTGTGATCACGGTCTATCCGGTCGTGGAGGGGCAGGCGCTGGCGACGGCGAACGGCGCTTCGCTCGGCGCGCAGATCCGCGGCGTGCGCGGCGCGGACCTGAAGAACATGTCCGTGATCGCGAACTCGCTCGCGCCCCAGGCATTGGCGGATTTCATGGGCGGCGACGCCGTCATCGTGGGCCGCGGCATCGCCCAGCGGCTCGGCCTCTTTCCCGGCTCGCAGATCACGCTCACCGCGCCCAGGGGAAACGTCACGCCCTTCGGCGTCACGCCGCGGGTGAAGAGCTACGAAATCGCCGGCACCTTCGATTCCGGCGCGTCAGAATACAACAACGCCGTCATCTTCATGCCGCTGGAGGAAGCGCAGCTCTATTTCAACCTCCCCAATGCGGTATCGAGCCTGGAAGTCATGGTCGCCGATCCGGATGAGGTCGACCGCATGGTCGATCCCATCCAGCGGGCCGCCGGCCCCGCCGCCCGCATCCGCACCTGGCACGACCTCAACCTCAGCCTGTTCAACGCCGTGCAGGTCGAGCGCAACGTGATGTTCCTGATCCTGTCCATGATCATCCTGGTCGCCGCGCTCAATGTGATCTCCGGCATGGTCATGCTGGTAAAGGACAAATCGGGCGACATCGCCATCCTGCGCACCATGGGCGCCACGCGCGGCGCCATGATGCGCATCTTCCTGATCGCGGGCGCGAGCATCGGCATCGTGGGGACGGCCGCGGGACTGCTTCTCGGCTTGCTGTTCGCCACTTTCATCGATCCCATACAGATGGCGATCTCGCGCATCACGGGCGTGAACGTGTTCAATCCCGAGATCTATTTCCTCACCCACATGCCGGCGAAGATCGTGCCTTCGGACGTGATCGCCGTGGTGCTGATGTCGCTGGCGCTGTCGCTGCTCGCCACGCTCTATCCGTCCTGGCGGGCGGCGCGGCTCGATCCGGTGGAGGCGCTGCGCTATGAGTGACGCATTCGCGGGGGCCGCCCTGCGCCTGTCCGGCGTCGCGCGGCGTTACGCGCAGGGGCAGAGCACGCTGGAAGTCTTCCGCGACGTCAGCCTCGAGATCAGGCCGGGCGAGCTTGTGGCGCTGGTCGGCCCCTCGGGCGCGGGGAAATCGTCGCTCCTGCACATGGCGGGTCTGCTGGAGATGCCGTCGGGCGGGGGGATCGAGATCGGCGGCGAGGCCGCGGCGACGCTTTCCGATAGCGAGCGCACGCGCCTGCGCCGCGATCATATCGGCTTCGTCTACCAGGCGCATCATCTGCTGCCCGAATTCAGCGCGCTGGAGAACGTCATCCTGCCGCAGCTCATCGCCGGCAAGAGCTACAGGGCCGCGGAGGCCGAGGCGCAGCGCCTGCTCGATCTCATGGGGCTCACGAACCGGCTGGAGCACCGGCCCTCCCAGCTTTCCGGCGGCGAGCAGCAGCGCGTCGCCATGGCGCGGGCGATCGCCAACCATCCGCGCCTCCTGCTGGCCGACGAGCCCACGGGCAATCTCGACCCGCGCACCGCCGCGGGCGTGTTTGAGGCGCTGGTCAATCTCGTCCGCGGCGAAGGGCTCGCGGCCCTCATCGCCACCCACAATCTCGAACTCGCCGCCCGGATGGACCGCGCCCTGATCCTGCACGAAGGCAAGCTGCTCGATGGCGGCAAGCTCGGGCGCGGCGGCTGACGCGCGTTCGCGCCGTCAGAGATTGCAGACGATGTTCCCGGAGGACTGCACCGCGAGCCAGTTCATCAGCGCGGTGTGGCTCGTGATGTACCAGAACGAGGTGCGGATACGGCCCTCGCCGGTCGACATCGCGCTCCAGCGCACGTTGCGCGGCTGCTGTCCCGGCTGCGAATAGGTGATGTAGGCGAGCCCGCTGGGCGCAATCGCGCCGTCGGCATCGAGCGAGAATTGCGAGCCCTGGGGCTCGTTGAAGCCTTCGAAATTGCCCGAGCCATTCGCGAAGGCGATGGCGCGCGGATCGGAGAGCGTCAGGTTCTGCGGCGGCCAGCCCGCCAGCCACACCAGATTGGTGCCCGGCATCTCGATCGACGACCACAGCAGATCGACCTGCACCTCGACGCGATCGTATTTCACCGACACGTTGCTGACGGTGAAATAGGACCACTGGGTGATGTAGCCGACGTTGACCGGATTGCTGAAGGTGATCGCGCAGGCCGATGTGCAGTTCGTATTGAAAGAGCCGCCGGTCAGGTAGAGCCGTGCCTTGCACACCTCGTCGGCGTGCGCGGCGAAGGCGGAGACGGCCAGGAGCGCGACTGCGCCCACTGCGCGGCGGATCATGCATCGGCCTCCGGGATCGGCTCCCGGTTCTAGGCCCGATGCGCGGAGAATCCAACTACCGCCGCGGCTTGGGGGGCAGGGGGAGTGCGATGTGCTCCGCCTTGGAACGCGACCCCGTGAGGACGCCGAAGCCGCCGCCGAAGCGGCCCAGGGCGATACTCAGCGCGAAGCCGAAGAAGCTGGAACGGCTCATGCCCAGTTCGGCGGCGCGCGCGTCCGCCGCCGCGATCAGGCTCTTGGGGAGGTAGACGTTCACCCGCTCCGACGGATCGGGCGGCTCCACGCCCACCATGATGAAGGCCACGAAGGATTTCGGTGTGGATATCTTGTCCACCGGCGTGGGCGTGGGCAGCGGATCGTCACGTTCGGTACTGGAGACCACGGCGCGGGCCAGCGCCTGCTCGGCGCGCGCGATCGCGTCCTCCTGCGTGGTGCCGGCGGCGACGCAGTCGGGGAAATCGGGAAACCAGACGCCGAACGCGCCCTTGCCGGCCCGTTCCAGCACCGCCGGATAAAATCGCCTCACGATGGCTTGGACTCCTGGTGTGGGTTATGACACACTCGCACGCGTGTGTCGATACGCACACCAAGGATACAGCGGCGGCCCAACCGGGGGAAGCGTGGATGCAGGCGACGATGACGGATGCGGAACTGGCGGTGGTGCGCCGTGCCTTTGCGAGACAGGTGCTGGCGGCTGTGGGGGTGGAAAACGCCCGGCTCGAGCATGCCTTCGCGGCGGTGAAGCGGGAGGCGTTCTGCGGCCCCGGGCCGTGGCAGATCTACCGCTTCGGCCAGGTCTACCGGCCCACACCGTCGGCCGATCCGGTCTATCTCTATACGGACGATCTCGTGGGCCTCGTCCCCGAGCGTACCCTCAATAACGGCCAGCCCTCGCTGCACGCGCATCTGATCAACCAAGCCAATCCGAGGATGGGCGAGCATGCCGTCCACGTCGGCACGGGCGGCGGCTATTTCACTGCGGTCCTCGCGGAAATGGTGGGCGCGGACGGGCGCGTGACCGGCATCGAGTTCGACGAAGGCCTGGCCCGGCGCTCGCGCGACAATCTGAGGGAGCGCGCCAATGTGCGCATCGTGCATGGCGATGGCGCATCCGTGCCGTTCGATCCGGCGGACATCATCTACGTCAATGCCGGCGCCACCCATCCCGCGGCGCATTGGCTCGACCGGCTGAACGACGGCGGCCGGCTCATCCTGCCGCTGACCACGAACAAGGCGTTCGGCAGAGTGGGCACGCCGCCGCAGCAGATGATAGGGCAGGGCGCGGTGCTCCGCATCACGCGGCAGGCGAGCGAATTCCATGTCAAATGGATCTCCGCCGTCGCCATCTTCCCCTGCGAGGGCGTGCGCGATGAGACTTGCGAGCGTCTCCTGGCGGAGTCGCTGGCCAAAGGCGGCCTGCAGACCGTCACGCGGCTCTGCCGGCGTCCGGCGCGCCCGGACGAGAATGCCTGGCTCAGCGCGCCGGAGTGGTGCCTTGTCCAGGAGCCTCAGGGGCCGCGCCCTGCGGATTGTGGTTAGGCACGAACGTGACCCCAAGATATCGATCACGATTTGTTCTTGACAATGCGAGAACGATAAGGGAACATCTTCCTCCAGAAAGCAGGAGGACGGGATGCTTTGGTTCAAGGATGCAACGGCGGGGCTCGGGCTCATCGCCTTTATCGCTGGCAGCTACGCGCTGGCGTCGGCGCTCACTGCGGTGGCGCTGATCCACTAGCTGTGGACGGCGCGCGGCCGGCCTGCCACGGGCGGCCGGGCGCGCTAGCGTGACGGACAGGAGAATCGGGAGAAGTCGAGGCATGGCACAGCCGGCTGCATTCGTGCATTTGCGGGTGAAGAGCGCCTATTCGCTGCTCGAGGGCGCCTTGCGCGCCAAGGAGCTGGCCAGGCTCGCCCGCGAATACGCCATGCCGGCCGTGGCGGTGACGGACGTCAACAACCTCTTCGGCGCATTCGAGATCAGCGAGACGCTGGCGAGGGAGGGCATCCAGCCGATCGTCGGCGCGCTGGTCTCCGTCGATTTCGAGACCGCGCCCCATCTCGGCGGCTCGCGCCCCAGGCCGCCCGCCATGCCGCTGCTGGTGCAGAACGACGCCGGCTACCGCAACCTCTCCAAGCTGCTCAGTCACGCCTTCCTGGGCGCCGCGCCGGGAGACTGGCCGCATGTCACGGCCAGGGATCTCGAAGCCCATTGCGAAGGCCTGATCGCGCTCACCGGCGGACCCGGCGGTCCCTTGAACAAGCTGATCGTGGATGGCCAGCCCGCGGCGGCGGAGGTGCTCGACAGGCTGCGTGCCATCTTCGGCGACCGGCTCTATATCGAGCTGCAGCGTCACGGCCTGCCGGAAGAGCGCGCGGCGGAGGACAAGCTGCTCGAACTGGCCTACGCCAAGGACATCCCGCTGGTCGCCACCAACGACGTCCATTTCGGCCGCGAGGACATGTACGAGGCGCACGACGCGCTGCTCTGCATCGCCGATGGGGCCTTCGTGTCGCAGCAGGAGGGCAGGCGGCGGCTCACCCGCGAGCACCGCTTCAAGGGCGCGGCCGAGATGGCGGCGCAGTTTGCCGACCTGCCGGAAGCGATCGAGAACACGATCGAGATCGCCAAGCGCTGCGCCTTCCGCCCCAAGAAGCGCAACCCGATCCTGCCGCAATTCGTGCCCGAATCCGGCCTGTCGCCGGCGGACGAGCTGAGGGCGCAGGCCGAGGCCGGCCTCGCCGCGCGGCTGGCGGAGCATGGGCTTTACGCGGACAAGCAGGTCTACCGCGACCGGCTGGAGTACGAGCTCGGCGTCATCATCGGCATGGATTTCCCAGGCTACTTCCTGATCGTCTCCGATTTCATGAAATGGACCCGCGCGCACGGCATCCCGGTCGGCGTGCGCGGATCGGGCGCCACCTCGCTGGTCGCCTGGGCGCTGGACATCACCAATCTCGATCCCATCCGTTTCGGGCTGCTGTTCGAGCGCTTTCTCAACCCGGAGCGCATCTCGATGCCGGATTTCGACATCGACTTCTGCCAGGAGCGGCGCGACGAGGTGGTGCGCTACGTGCAGCACAAATATGGCGCCGACCGCGTGGCCCATATCATCGCGCTGGGCAGTCTGCAGGCGCGCGCGGCGGTGCGCGACGTGGGCCGCGTGCTGCAGATGCCGCTGGGCCTGGTGGACCGCATCGCCAAGCTCATCCCCAACCCGCCGGGCAAGTCGATTTCGCTGGCGGAAGCCATCGAAGGCGAGCCGCGGCTGCGGCAGTTCGAGGAGAACGAGCCCGGCGTAGCGCGCCTTTTCTCCATCGTGGGCAAGATCGAGGGGCTCTACCGCCACGCCTCCACCCATCCGGCGGGCGTGGTGATCGGCGACCGGCCGCTGGACGAGATCGTGCCGCTCTACCGCGATCCGCGCTCCGAAATGCCGGTGACGCAGTTCGATTACGAGGACGCGGAGAAATCCGGCCTCGTCAAATTCGATTTCCTGGGCCTGAAGACGCTCACGGTCATCGCCAAGGCGGAGGAGCTGCTGAAGGCGCGAGGCATCGCGCTTCACACCCAGAGCATCGGCTTCGAGGATGCCCCCACGTTCGAGATGCTGGCGCGCGGCGAGAGCGTGGGCGTGTTCCAGCTGGAAGGCGCGGGAATGCGCGACCTGTTGCGCAAGATGAAGCCCGACCACATCAACGACCTCGTCGCGCTGGTCGCGCTGTACCGCCCGGGCCCGATGGATTCGATCCCGAAGTACATCGCGGTGAAGCGCGGGCGGGAGGAGCCGTTCTACCTGCACCCGCTGCTCGAGCCGATCCTGAAGGAGACCTTCGGCGTGATGACCTACCAGGAGGACGTGATGAACATCGCGCGCCACCTGGCCGGCTATTCGCTGGGCGAGGCCGATCTGTTGCGCCGCGCCATGGGCAAGAAGATCGCCAGCGAGATGGCGGTGCATCGCGACCGCTTCATCAAGGGTGCAGGCGAACGCGACATCCCCAAGGCCATCGCCGAGCAGATCTTCGAGCAGGCGGAGAAATTCGCGGGCTACGGCTTCAACAAGGGCCACGCCGCGGCCTATGCCCAGGTCGCCTACCAGACGGCGTATCTCAAGGCCAACTATCCGGTCGAATTCCTTGCCGCGTCGATGACGCTCGATATCGGCAACACCGACCGGCTCAACATCTTCCGCCAGGAGGCCCAGCGGCTCTCCATCCGCATCGCGCCGCCGGACATCAACCGTTCGCAGTCCTGGTTCGCCTGCGACGCGGAGAAGGGCGTGATCTTCTACGCGCTGGCCGCCGTGAAGGGCGTCGGCCGCCAGGCGATGGATCATGTGGTGGCGGAGCGCAAGGCCAACGGCCCGTTCCGCAGCGTATCCGATTTCGCCCGCCGCGTGGACCCGCGCCATCTCAACAAGCGCGCCTTCGAGAGCCTGGTGCGCGCGGGTGCGTTCGACGCGCTTTCGCCCAACCGCAAGCAACTCGTGGACTCGTCGGACATCGTGCTCAATGCCGCCACCCGCAACGTGCAGGACCGCGAAAGCGGGCAGTCCACGCTGTTCGGCGAGAGCGCTGGGTCGTCCGGTTTGCGCCTGGCCCAGAGCGCGGACTGGCCGGCGCATGAGCGGCTGACGGAGGAATTCTCCGCCGTCGGTTTCTATCTCTCCGGCCACCCGCTCGACGCCTATGGCGCCTCGCTGCAGCGGCTCGGCGCGGTGACCAGCGGGTCGCTCGCGGAAGACCGCCGCGCCAATTTCCGCGCCGTGCTCGCGGGCACGATCATCCGCAGGCAGGAGCGGCGTGGGCGCAACGATCAGCCCTATGGCTTCGTCACCCTGTCGGACACGAGCGGCATGTTCGAGGTGATGGTGTTCAGCGAGGTGCTGATGGCGTCGCGGCCGCTGCTGGAAGCCGGCAAGTCCGTGCTCATCACCGTGGCCGCCGACCAGATCGACGAGGAATTGAAGCTGCGCGCGCTCAAGATCGACGATCTCGACAGGGCGGCCGCCGACGCGGGCGAGGGCCTGCGCATCTACCTGGAGGACACCCGCCCGCTCAACGCCATCGCCGGCGAATTGAAGAAGCCCGGCAAGGGGCTCGTGACCGTGGTGGTGCCCGCGAGCGAAGGCCGCGAGGTCGAGATCAGGCTGCCGCAGAAGCAGCTTGTCAACGCCGTCATCCGCAATGCGATCAAGTCGCTGCCGGGCGTGGCGCAGGTCGAATCCGTCTGAACCTCCGACGCGGAAGTGCGCGACAGGTTGAACGGCCATCAGAGCCGGAAAGGAGCATTTGGGTGTGCTGGAGTCCTGAAGTCACGCATGGCGCGGCGATCGCGGCCGATCCGCGCGACATGCTGATGTCCTTCATCGAAAGCCTGCCGCGCACGATCCGGGGCGAAATGCTGATGTTCCTGCAGCTTTATGCGGGCGGCGGCCGCGTCTCGCTGGACGATGGGCGCTCGCCGTCCCATCTGCGCGAGCATCTCATGGCGGGAGGGACCGCTGCGGTGGGGCGGCTGCTCGCCGCGCTGGCCGCGATCGATTTCTCGCTCGAAACCATGGTCGCGCGCGCCCGTGAAGCCGAGCCGGTGCTGCGCCGCCTGGCGGAGGACTGTTCCGGCTCAGCGGCCTTCCGCGAGTCGTATCTTTCGCTCCCCCTGCGCCGCCGCCACGGCGAACAAGCCCTGTCCGACTGGCGCCGCCTGCGCGAGACCGCGCTCACGACAAGCGCGCTACGGGCATTCGAGGAAGAGCAGCTGGGGTTGCGGCATAAATGACCTCTCCCATCTTGGGCGGTCAAAGCGAGGCAATCGCCTTGCCCAGCCGCTCCAGCCCCGTCTCCAGCAGCTTCGCGTCCTGGGCGAAGCAGAGGCGGATGAATGCGTCGGAAGCGGTATCGCTTTGGGGTGCGAAGGCAGAACCGGGAGCGACGCCGACGCGGGCGGTGCGCACGAGATCCTGGGCGAAGCCGAGGCTGTTCTTCATGCCCTCGACGTGAAGGAAGCCGTAGAACGCGCCTTCGGGCGGTATCCAGTGCACGCGGTTCTGCTCGCCGAGGAAGCGCTCCACCACGCGCTTGCCGTTGTCGCAGCGCGCCAGCATCTGGGCGCGGAACGCGTCGCCCTCGGGAGACAGCGCGGCGATGCCGCCATACTGCGCGAACACCGTGGCGCCGGTGTTGTTGGCCATTGCGAGGATGCCCATCTGCTCGGCGAGCCGGAGCGGATGCACCAGCCAGCCCAGCCGCCAGCCCGTCATCGCCCAGGGCTTGGAGAAGCCGTTGACCACGAACACGTCATCCTCGTCCTCCGCGACCTGCAGGAACGACGGCGCGTGCCTGGCGCCGTCGAACACCAGCGTGCCGTAAACCTCGTCGGAGATGATCGCGATGCCCCTGGAGCGGCAGAATTCCAGCAGCGCCACCTGCTGCGCCCGCGGCATGATCCAGCCGGTGGGATTGTTGGGCGAGGAGATGAAGATCGCCCTGGTGCGCCCATCGCACACCGCGAACAATTTCTCCAGGTCGAGCGTCCAGCGCGCGGCTTTCCAGTCTTCGTCCAGCCGGCAGAACTTGATCGAGGCGCCGCAGATCTGCGTCGCCTGGAAGATGTTGGGCCATACCGGAGAGATGCAGACCACGTTGTCGCCCGTCTCCACCACGCATTGCAGCGCGCACACCACCGCCATCATGGCCGCGCCCGGCACGGTGATCCGGTCCAGCGGCAGGTCCACCCCGGCGGTGCGCCCGTGGAACGCCCGGATCGCCTCGCGCAGCGGGTCGATGCCGCGGGCCTTCACATAGAAGGTCCTGCCGTCGTCCAGCGCCTTCTTGGCGGCGTCGCGGATGAAGGCGGGGGTGACGAGGTCGCTTTCCCCGAACCAGAGGGGGATCAGGTCCGGCTCGCCCAGGGCCAGCCTGGAGACCTCGGCGATGCCGTTGGCGGGCAAATCGAGGATCTGGCGGCGGATGGGGCTCCGGGCAGGGCTTTGGATCTTGGGCATTTTCTGGTCCATATCCCGGTTTCCCGCGGCGGGTTGCAACCGTCAACCCATGCCCCTATAAGCCCTGCCATTCCGAGCGCGCGAGGGTGGGTTTCGAGGCGTGTTGCCCCGTCCCCGTCCGGTGCCTGTCAAAAGGTAACCCCCGCGCCTGAACAACCGGAGAAGGAGACGTTTCGTCATGGCTTTGCCTGACTTCAGCATGCGCCAGCTTCTGGAAGCCGGTGCCCATTTCGGCCACCGCACCCAGCGCTGGAACCCCAAGATGGCGCCCTACATCTTCGGCGCCCGCAACGACATCCACATCATCGACCTGACGCAGACCGTGCCGCTGCTCCACCAGGCCCTCGTCGCCCTGCGCGACGCCGCGGCCGGCGGCGGGCGCATCCTCTTCGTCGGCACCAAGCGCCAGGCACAGGAGCCCGTCGCCGCGGCCGCCAAGCGCTGCGCGCAGTACTACGTGAATTCCCGCTGGCTGGGCGGCACGCTCACCAACTGGCAGACCATCTCCAACTCGATCAAGCGCATGCGCAACATCGAGGAGACGCTGGGCTCCGCGCAGTCGAGCGGCCTGAAGAAGAAGGAACTTCTCGGCCTGCTCCGCGAGCGCGACAAGCTCGAGCGGTCGCTGGGCGGCATCAAGGAAATGGGCGGCCTGCCCAACATGCTGTTCGTGATCGACACGAACAAGGAAGCCATCGCCGTCGCCGAGGCGCGCAAGCTCGATATCCCGGTGGCCGCGATCCTGGATTCCAATTCCAATCCGGACGGCATCGCCTATCCGATCCCCGGCAACGACGACGCGGCCAGGGCGCTAGCGCTCTACTGCGATCTCGTCGCGCGCGCGGTGATCGACGGTTTGTCGGAGAGCCAGGTCGCAGCCGGAGTCGATACCGGCGAGGCCGAGGTGCTGCCCGACCTGCGTCCGGCGGCGCAAGCCGCCGCCGGCGAAGGCGCCACCGCTTAAATCCGGAGAACCGATATGTCGAACGTCACCGCGAGCATGGTGAAGGACCTGCGCGACAAGACCGGCGCGGGCATGATGGACTGCAAGGCCGCGCTCGCCGAAACCAATGGAGACATGGAAGCCGCCATCGACTGGCTGCGCAAGAAGGGCATCTCCAGGGCCGCGAAGAAGGCGAGCCGCGTCGCCGCGGAGGGCCTGATCGGCGTGGCCGCGGACGCCACGGCCGCCGCGCTGGTGGAAGTCAATGCCGAAACCGACTTCGTGGCGCGCAACGACGAGTTCAAGGCCTTCGTGAAGAACGCCGCGGCGCTGGCGCTTTCCGCCGAGGGCAATCTCGAGAAGCTTCTGCAGCAGAACCTCGGCGGCTCCACGGTCGAGGCCACGCTCAAGGAGCTGATCGCCAAGATCGGCGAGAACATGAGCGTGCGCCGCACCATCATGATGGCCGTCGATCCGGGCGTGGTGGGCACCTACGTCCATAACGCCAGCCCGGACTCGCCCGAACTCGGCAAGATCGGCGTGCTGGTGGCGCTGAAGTCGTCCGCGGACAAAGGCAAGCTCTCCGCGCTGGCGCGCCAGCTGGCCATGCATGTCGCCGCCGCCGCGCCGATCGCGCTGACGGCGGAGCACATCCCGGCGGACGTGCTCGCCCGCGAGCGCGCCATCCACGCCGAGACTGCGGCGCAATCCGGCAAGCCCGCCAACGTCATCGAGAAGATGATCGAGGGGCGGATGCGCAAATATTACGAGGACGTGGTGCTGCTGCAGCAGACCTACGTGCTCGACGGCGAGACGAAGATCGAGAAGGTGCTGGAGAAGGCCTCCAAGGATTTCGGCGCGCCAGTGGCCATCGAGGGCTTCGTCCGCTTCCAAGTCGGCGAGGGCATCGAGAAGACCAACGGCGACTTCGCCGACGAAGTGAGCAAGCTGGCCGGCAACTGACGCGGGAGCGTTCATGTCGAAGCCGAAATACAGGCGCGTCCTTCTGAAGCTCTCCGGCGAGTCCCTGATGGGCTCGCAATCCTATGGTATCGACGTGGCGATGGTGGATCGCGTCGCCCGGGACGTGAAGGAGGCCATCGAGGCCGGCAGCGAGATCTGCATGGTCATAGGCGGCGGCAACATCTTCCGCGGCATCTCCGGCGCCGCCAAGGGCATCGACCGCGCCACCGCCGACTACATGGGCATGCTGGCCACCGTGATGAACGCGCTCGCCATGCAGGCGGCGCTGGAGCGGGCGGGCGTGCCCAGCCGGGTGCAGTCCGCCATCCCGATGAGCGCGGTGTGCGAGCCTTACATCCGCCGCCGCGCCATCCGCCACATGGAGAAGGGAAGGGTGGTGATCTTCGCCGCCGGCACCGGCAATCCCTTCTTCACGACCGACACCGCCGCCGCGCTCCGCGCCGCGGAGATGAACTGCGACGCGCTGCTCAAGGGCACCCAGGTCGACGGCGTCTACTCCGCCGATCCCAAGAAGGACCCCAAGGCCCAGCGTTACGATTCCCTAAGTCATCATGAGGTCTTATCGCGCGATCTTCAGGTGATGGATGCGTCCGCCGTGAGCCTGTCGCGCGAGAACCGGATTCCCATCGTGGTGTTCTCCATCCATGACCAGGGGGCGCTCGCGTCCGTCTTGGCGGGGAAGGGGCGCGCCACGGTCATCGCATAGGAGCCCGCCCATGGACACCTACAACAAGCCCGAAATCGACCGTCGCATGAACGGCGCCGTCGCAGCCCTCAGGGCGGAGCTGGGGGGGCTGAGGACCGGCCGCGCCAGCGCGGCCCTGCTCGACCCCGTCAAGGTCGAAGCCTATGGCAGCCCCATGCCGGTGTCGCAGGTGGGTACGGTCTCGACGCCCGAGCCTCGTCTGTTAACCGTACAGGTGTGGGACAGGAGCCTGGTGAAGGCGGTGGACAAGGCAATTCGCGACGCCGGCCTGGGCCTTAACCCCCAGATCGACGGGCAGCTCCTGCGCATACCGATCCCCGAGCTGAACGAGGAGCGCCGCAAGGAACTCGTCAAACTCGCCCACAAATACGCCGAGGCCGCCCGGGTGGCCGTCCGCAATGTCCGCCGCGATGGCATGGAGGCCCTGAAAAAGGCCGAGAAAGATCATAAGATCGGCCAGGACGAGCATCACAAGCTGAACGACGAACTGCAGAAGCTCACCGACGCGCATATCCGCGACATCGACGCGGCGTTGCACGCCAAGGAGCAGGAAGTGATGCAGGTCTGAGTTCAAGGGGAGGCCCGAGGGCCAGCATCGTGACCCATCCCGTACCCGAACGTTTGCCCAACCACGTGGCCGTCATCATGGACGGCAACGGCCGCTGGGCGCGCAAGCGGCACCTGCCGCGGCAGGCGGGGCACGTGGCGGGCGTCAACGCGGTGCGCGGCATCGTGCGCGCGGCATCCGACATCGGCCTGGCCAATCTGACGCTCTATGCGTTCTCCTCGGAGAACTGGAAACGTCCGGCCACGGAGGTCGGCGCGCTGATGGGCCTGTTCCGCGCCTACTTCAAGAGCGACCTCGATGAGCTGGTCGAGCGCGGCGTGCGGGTGCGCATCATCGGCAACCGGAGCCGCGTGGCCACCGACATCAAGGCCATGATCGAGGACGCCGAGGGCCGCACGCTGGACAACAAGGGCCTCAATCTCACCTTCGCCTTCGACTATGGCGGGCAGGAGGAGATCGCGTCGGCCGCGCGCGAACTGGCCCGCGCCGCCGCCGAAGGCCGCCTCGATCCGGAGACCATCACGCCGCAGCTGTTCGCCTCGCGCCTGTTCACCGCGGCGCTGCCGGAGCCGGACCTCGTCATCCGCACCTCCGGCGAGCACAGGCTGAGCAATTTCCTGCTCTGGCAGTCCGCCTATGCCGAACTCGTCTTCGTCGACACGCTGTGGCCGGATTTCACGCCCGCGGAGTTCCTGGCCACGCTGGACAAATTCGCGCAGCGCGAGCGGCGCTTCGGCGCGCTGGCACCGGAAGCTGTCGCTTGAACGGCGCGGCGGAATCCACCGTGCCCGAATCCGCGCCCGAGAGGAAAGCGGGCGGCATCCGCGCCAATTTCGACTGGCTGTGGCGTCCGCTTTTCGGCATCGGGCTGGCCGCGCTCGCGACGGGCGCCGCCTGGGAGGGCAAGTGGTACTTCGCCGCCTTCCTCGCCGCCGGATCCGTGGCCGGCGTGCGCGAGTGGCATCGCATCTTCCTCAAGGACGGTTACGGCGCCTACTTCATCGTCAGCGCGCTCGCCATCGTGGGTGCGCTGCTGGCGCAGAACACCGCGCCGCTCACCCACGAGCGCGACCTGCCCTGGGCGGTGCTCGCAGTCGGCGCGCTGATCGATCTGGGCATGTTCCGCGCGCGCAACGCGCTCTGGCACATGGCGGGGCCGTTCTATGTGGGTGTGCCGCCGCTCTCGCTGCTGATCCTGCGCCAGGTGCACGACGAGCGCTACGGCATGCCGCATTCCGGGTTTTGGCTGGTGCTGGCCGTGTTCCTCGCCGTGTGGGTGACGGACACCGGCGCCATGATCGCCGGCAAGCTGATCGGCGGCCCCAAGCTTTCGCCGAAGCTCTCGCCCAACAAGACCTGGGCCGGCGCCTTCGGCGGCGCGCTCTCGGCCATCGCGCTGACCGCCGCCCTCTTCGCGGCGCTGGGGGCCAGCGTGCTCAATGGCGCGCTGTTCGGGCTGGCGATGTCGGTGGTGGGCCAGGTCGGCGATCTCTTCGAGTCCTGGATCAAGCGCCGCGCGGGACGCAAGGATTCCGGCAGCCTCATCCCCGGCCATGGCGGCGTGCTGGACCGGATCGACTCGATACTCTTCGTGGCGCCCGTGGCGACGTTCGTCGTGGTGGTGCTGGGCCTCAATCCGCTGGTGGCGCCATGACCCGCATTGCCGTCAGCAGCCGCGCGGCGGAGTTGCCCGACCTGTCGGACGTGCTGGCGCGGCGCATTTCCGTCCTGGGCTCGACCGGGTCCATCGGCAAGAACACGCTCGACGTCGTCGCCCATGCCCGCAAGGTCTACGGCGAGGACGCGCTTCCCATCGAGGCGCTGACGGCGCAATCCAATGCCGAGATGCTGGCCGCGCAGGCCCGCAAATTCCGGCCGCGCGTGGTCGCCATCGGCGACGCGCCGGCCCGCGAGCGGCTCAAGGACATGCTGACCGGCACCGGCATCGAAGTGGGCGCGGGCCGCGAGGCCGTCATCGCCGCGGCGGCGCGTCCTTCCGAAGTGGTAATGATGGCCATCGTGGGCGCGGCGGCACTCGAGCCCGCGCTGGCGGCGGTGCGCCGCGGGGCCACCGTCGCGCTGGCGAACAAGGAATGCATCGTCGCCGGCGGCGCGCTGCTGCAGGACGCCATCGTCTGCTCCGGCGCCGCCGTGATCCCGGTCGATTCCGAGCACAACGCCATCTTCCAGGTGCTGAACGGCGGCAGCGCCGACGACGTCGCCCGCGTCACGCTCACCGCCTCGGGCGGGCCGTTCCGCGAATGGCCGCTGGAGCGCATGAAGGCGGCCACCCCCGAACAGGCGATCGCCCATCCCAACTGGTCGATGGGCAAGAAGAACTCGCTCGATTCCGCCACGCTGATGAACAAGGGGCTGGAGCTGATCGAGGCCCACTACCTCTTCGGCATCTCGCCCTCGCGGCTGGGCGTGGTGGTGCACCCGCAATCCATCGTCCATTGCCTTGTCGCCTATGCCGACGGCACGACGCTGGCGCACCTCTCGATGCCCGACATGCGCACGCCCATCGCGCACGCCATAGCCTGGCCGCGCCGCATCGCGGGGCCTTCGCCGGGCCTCGATCTCGCAAGCGTGAAGGCTTTGACGTTCGAGGCCCCGGACGCGGACAAGTTTCCCTGCCTGGGCCTGGCCGAACATTGCTTGAGGATGGGCGGCCGGGCGCCTACGATCCTCAACGCCGCCAACGAGATCGCGGTGGAGGCCTTCCTCGGCCGCCGCATCGGCTTCCTCGACATCGCGCGCGTGGTCGAGGAGACGCTGGCCGCCGAAAACGCCTGGAACGGTCCCGCCTTCGATCTGGACTCGATCCTGGCAACGGATCGTTGGGCGCGCGACACCGCCGGCGGCGTCTGCGCGCGGATCGTGGCGTAAGGAGAAATTCATGCACGGCGTCGCCGACATTCTGGCATTCGGGATCCCGGGCTTCCTGGCGCTCATCACACCCATCGTCTTCTTCCACGAGCTCGGGCATTTCACGGTCGCCCGCCTGTTCGGCGTGAAGATCGACACGTTCTCGATCGGCTTCGGCCGCGAAATCTTCGGCTTCACCGATCGCAAGGGTACGCGCTGGAAGTTCTCGTGGCTGCCGTTGGGCGGCTACGTGAAATTCTTCGGCGACCTCGACGAGGCGAGCGCGCCCGATCGGGAGATGATGGAGAAGCTTTCGCCCGAAGAGCGCGCGCGCGCCTATCAGATGCGGCCCGTCGGCCAGCGCGCGCTGATCTCGGTGGCCGGGCCGGTCGCGAATTTCATTCTGGCGATGGTGATCTACACCGCCGTGTACATGATCTACGGCGTCGGCACGCCCGCGCCCGTCGTGGGGGCGGTGATCGACCACTCGCCCGCCAAGGCGGCCGGCATCCTTCCAGGCGACCGGATCACGTCGATCGACGGCCGGAAGGTCGCGACCTGGGACCAGATGGTCGAAATCGTGCACGGCAGCAAGGGCAGGACGCTGTCGCTTGCCATCGCGCGCGACGGCAAGCCGCTGTCCCTCACCCTGCACACCGCCACCCTCCCGACGAAGGACATCTACGGCGCGCCCTTCAAGTACACCGGCATCGGCGTCCAGCTGTCCGACAGCGATTCGGCCATGATCATGCATCCGGTGGGAATCGGCGAGGCGGTTACCCAGGCGGGCCTGCACGTCCAGCTGGTGGTGGATACCTCGCTGACCTATGTCTGGCGTTTGTTCACGGGACGTGCCGATTCCGGCCAGCTGACCGGGCCGGTGGGCATATTCAAGGCCTCATCCCAGGTGGTCCAACGGGGCCTCATGGACTTTCTCGCGCTGGCAGCTTTCATTTCCGTAAGCATCGGCCTGGTAAACCTTTTTCCGATTCCCGTGCTCGACGGGGGGCATCTTCTGTACTATGGAGTGGAGGCGGTTCTGGGTCGGCCGCTCGGTGCGAAGGCCCAGGACGCGGGATTTAGGCTGGGGTTGGTGGTGGTGTTGGGTCTGTTGCTGTTCGCGACGTTCAACGACCTCATCCGGCCGGGTCATTTCTGAAACAACGCCAGGACCTTGCTCCCGGCCCCTGAGACGAGCGGATGAGCCTGATCGCTTTCCTTTTCGCCCGGCACGGTCGCGCGGCCCTCGCATTCGCCGCGATGCTTGCCGCCGTCGGCGGTATGACACCGGCTTTCGCCCAGCTCGCCGAACCCCAGGCCACCGCGCAGCACAAGCCGGCGGAGGGTGCGCCCAACGAGGCCGCCCCGCAGCCTTCCGCCGCGCCTGCCCAGCCGGCCGGGCCGCCGGTCCGCGCCATCGTGGTGAAGGGCACGCAGCGCATCGAGCCCGGCACGGTGCTGTCCTATCTGCAGATCCGCGAAGGCGATCCCTATGACGAGCAGGTCGTCGACAAGTCGCTGAAGACGCTGTTCGCGACCGGCTTGTTCTCCGACGTCAAGTTCAACTGGGACGGCTCGACGCTCACCATCAACGTGGTCGAGAACCCGATCATCAACCAGGTGATCTTCGAGGGCGAAAGCAAGGTCTCCGAGAAGGACCTCACCAAGGAAGTCCAGCTCAAGCCCCGCATGGTGTTCACGCGCTCCAAGGTGCAAAGCGACGTGCAGCGCATCGTCGAGCTGTACCGCCGCAACGGCAAGTTCGCGGCCTCGGTCAATCCCCAGATCATCCAGCGCCCCCAGAACCGCGTGGACCTGATCTTCTCCATCATCGAGGGGCCGACCACGGGCGTGGCGCGCATCTCCTTCATCGGCAACAAGGTGTTCGACGACTCCACCCTTCAGGAGCAGATCGCGACCGAGACCTCGGCGTGGTGGAAGATCCTCTCTTCCAACGACAATTACGATCCCGACCGGCTGTCCTTCGACAAGGAGCAGCTGCGCCGCTTCTACCTGCGCAACGGCTACGCCGACTTCCGCGTGGTGTCGGCGGTCGCCGAGCTGTCGCCGGACCGCAGCAATTTCTACATCACCTTCACCCTGGACGAGGGCCCGAAATACACGTTCGGCCGCGTGGTGATCGAGTCGAAGATCAAGGAGCTCACGCCCGCCCAGCTGCGGCCGTCGGTGCCGATCCATGAAGGCGACGTCTACAACGCCGAGCTGGTCGACAAGTCCATCGACGCCATCACCAACGCCGCCGGCACCAAGGGCTACGCCTTCGCCGAGGTCCATCCGCGCATCAAGCGCAACCACGAGGATCACACCATCGACGTGATCTTCGAGATCGACCAGGGGCCGCGCGTATATGTCGAGAAGATCAACATCACCGGCAACACCCGCACCCTGGACAAGGTGATCCGCCGCGAGTTCCGCCTGGTGGAAGGCGATGCCTTCAACCGCGTGCTGATGGACCGTTCGCGCACCCGCATCCGCGCGCTGGGCTTCTTCAAGACCGTGGACATCAAGCCCGCGCCGGGCAGCCAGCCGGACCGCACGGTGCTGAACGTCAACGTCCAGGAACAATCGACGGGCGAACTGTCGCTGGGCGCGGGCTATTCCTCGACCAGCTCCTTCGTGGGCCAGTTCAGCTACACCCAGCGCAACCTGTTCGGCAAAGGCCAGTTCCTGCGCGCGAGCGTTTCGGCCTCGGCGATCAGCAAGGAGTTCCAGCTCAGCTTCACCGAGCCTTACTTCATGGATCGCCCGATCGCGGCGGGCGTCGACCTCTACAAGGTGCTCACGACCTACGAGCAGGCCGACTATGAGGGCGACACCACCGCCGCGGGCATCCGGCTGGGCTTCCCGACCTCGGAATACGGCGCCGTCGGCCTGCGCTATACCTTCCGCATCGACCGCATCACGCCGTTCGGCGGCGCGCCCAGCCAGATCCAGGCGGCGGCCGGCACGGCCAACACCTCCGCGCTGGGCTACAGCTACGACTACAACACCCTCGACGACCCCATCAAGCCGACCAAGGGCATCACCTTCGACTTCAGCCAGGACTTCGCCGGCTTCGGCGGCACGCTGAAATACCTGCGCACGGAGGCGGCGTTCAGCGTCCGGCACAAGATCTTCAGCGACGATTTCGTGGGCAAGCTGGCGTTCACCGCCGGCTACATCACCGGCTATGGCGGCCAGGACGTGCGGCTCAACGAGCGTTTCTTCAAGGGCGGCGACAGCTTCCGTGGCTTCCAGATCGCCGGCATCGGCCCGCGGGTCTTAAACGAAGGCTCGCGCGGGGCCGTCGGCGGCGACGCCTATGCGATCGGCACGGCCGAGATCAGGCTGCCGGACTTCCTCCCGGCGGATTACGGTTTGTCCACCTCGCTGTTTACCGACTTTGGCACTCTGGGCCACATCGATACGGGCGTGACATGCGTCAACGTCCAGAATCCCAGTTGCGTCAAGGACAACATGGCGTTCCGGGCGTCCGCGGGCCTGGCCATCGGCTGGAAGTCGCCCTTCGGACCCGTCGAGATCGACATCGGCGTTCCCTTCATCAAGCAAAGTTATGATAAGACGCAGCTCATCCGCTTTAGCGCTGGAACAGGAAACTAACCCTATGACGTACATGACGACACTTGGCCGCGCGGCTGCCGCCGCGGCGGGCCTCCTCCTCGCCGCGACCATCGCGACGGGGCCGGCGTTGGCGGCTCCGCCAGCGCCCCCGGCACCCGCGGCGAACAACGCCACGCCGGTCCCCAAGATCCTGGTGATCAACCGCGCCGCCATCCTGGCCAACGCCAAGGTGGGGCAGGACATCGTCCGCCAGGTGCAGGGTTACAAGGCCGCCGCGGAGAAGGAATTCAAGGGCGAGAGCGACGGCCTGAAGAGGGACCAGACGGCGTTGCAGCAGCAGGTCGCGATCCTCGCGCCCAACGTCAAGGCCCAGAAGATCAAGGAATTCCAGAGCCGCGCGGCGGCCTTCGAACAGAAGGTTCAGATGCGTCAGGCGCAGATCGAGTATGGCGTGTTCAAGGCGCGCCAGCAGGTCGAAGCCGCGATGGGGCCGATCCTGCAGGGCATCATGAACGAGCGTGGCGCAAACCTGCTGCTCGACCGCCAGGCGGTCGTGCTCGGCACCGTGAACATCGACGTGACGCAGACCGCGATCGACCGGCTGAACCAGAAGATGCCCACCGTGAAGGTGCAGCTCACCAACCCGCCGCCGGAGTTCCTGCGCGCGCAACAGCAGCAGGGCGGCTGAGGCCGGGAGCGGCCGAAGCCGGGGCGGGATGGCTGATCCTCGCTTCTTCGACAACCACGGACCGTTCGCGCTTGCCGGGCTCTGCGCCAAGATCGGCGCGGAGCCGGGCGGCGTGGACGTCAATGCCCGAATCGCCGATGTGGCGTCGCTCGCCGCCGCGGGCCCCGAGCACCTGGCCTTCTGCACAGGCAAGGCGAACGCCAAGGAATTGCCCCTGTCCGGCGCGGGCTTCTGCCTGATCCTGAAGGATTTTGCGCCAGCCTCCACACCCGCGGGCATGGCGCTGCTGCGTTGTGCCTCGCCCCAGCATGCCTTCGTGGCGGCGGCGCGGCTTTTCTATCCCGAGAGCGACCTCGCGGTCTGGGACCAGACGGCGGCCATCCATCCCGCCGCGAAGATCGAGCCTGGCGCGAAGCTCGCCCCCGGCGTTGTCGTCGGACCGGGCGCCGAGATCGGCGCGGACACCCAGATCGGCCCGAACACCGTCGTCGGCCGCGGTGTCGCCATCGGGCGCAGCTGCCAGATCGGCAGCAACGTCACGATCACCCACAGCCTCATCGGCGATCATGTCGTGATTCTCCCCGGCGCGCAGATCGGCTCGCCGGGCTTCGGATTCGCCTCGAGTGCGGCGGGCCACGTCAAGGTGCCGCAGCTCGGCCGGGTGATCGTGCAGGACAGGGTCGAGATCGGGGCCTGCACGACCGTCGACCGCGGCGCGCTGGGCGACACCGTCATCGGCGAGGGCACCAAGATCGATAACCTCGTCCAGATCGGCCACAACTCCAGGATCGGGCGCCATTGCATCATCGCCGGACAGGCGGGCATTTCCGGAAGCTGCGAGATCGGGGATTTCGTGGTGATGGGTGGGCAGGTGGGCGTGGCTGATCATGCCGAAATCGGCGCCGGCGCGCGGCTTGCCGGCCGGACCGGCGTCATGCCCGGTCCGCTCGCGGGCGGCCAGGATTATGGCGGAGCGCCGGCGCAGCCTGTAAAGGATTGGCTCCGGGAAGTGACGATGTTGCGCAAGATGGTCCGGGGTGGCGGGAAGAAGAGCGATGGCTGACGGCGAAGTTCTGGGTATCGAGATCATCAAGACGCTCCTGCCGCATCGCGCACCCTTTCTGTTCGTGGAGAAGCTGTCGGACATTGTGGCCGACGAGAGCGCGGTGGGCTGGAAGGCGGTGTCGTTCAACGAGCCCCACTTCCTGGGCCACTTTCCGGAATATTCCGTCATGCCTGGCGTTCTCATCGTCGAAGCGATGGCGCAGACGGCGGGGGCGCTGGTCGTCCATTCCGGGGGCTTCAGCAACCAGAAGAATCGCGTGTTCTTCATGGCCATCGACAGGGCCAAGTTCCGCAAGCCCGTGGTGCCGGGCGACATGCTGCGCATGCCCGTGAGGGCGATCCAGAAGCGCGGTCCGGTATGGCGCTTCGAGGGCAAGGCTTTCGTCGGCGATACGTTGTGCGCGGAGGCCGAGTTTTCGGCCATGATCCAGCGGCCATGACCATTCATCCCACGTCCGTGGTGGAAGACGGCGCGGTTCTCGGCGCGGGCGTCGAGATCGGGCCATTCTGCACTGTCGCCGGCACCGCGGTGCTGGGGGAGGGTGTGCGGCTCCAGTCCCACGCCGTCGTGGGCCCGCGCACGCGCATCGGCGCGCGCACCGTCGTCCATCCGCAGGCCGTGATCGGCGGCGAGGCGCAGATCAAGGGCAACGACGCGCCGCAGGCCCGCCTCGAGGTTGGCGCCGACTGCGTGCTGCGCGAGGGCGTGACACTTAGTCTCGGCAGCAGGAAGGGCGGCAACCTGACGACGATCGGCGACCGCTGCTTCCTGATGGCATTCTCCCATGTCGGGCACGATTGCCATGTCGGCGACGACGTGACGCTGGCGAACGGCACGGTGATCGGCGGCCACTCGCATATCGGCGACGGCGTGATCATGGGCGGCCTCGCCGCCGTGCAGCAATTCGCGCGCGTGGGCCGCTACGCCTTCATCAGCGGGCTCTCCGGCGTGTCGGCCGACGTGATTCCCTACGGCATCGCCATCGGGCTGCATGTGCGGCTCGGCGGGCTCAATCTCATCGGCCTGCGCCGCCGCAAGGTCCCGCGTGCCAACATCCACGCGCTGCGCGCCTGTTTCCGCTTCATCTTCCGGGAACAGCCCGGCTCGATCCACGACAACGCCCGCGCCGCGGCGCAGGAGGCGCGTTTCATCGAGGTTCCGGAAGCGAAGGAAATGGTCGACTTCATCCTGGCCGACGCCAAGCGTCCCATCGCGCCCGCGCGCAAGGCGGGCCGCGGCGAAGACGAGGCTGCGGACTGATGCCGCGGCTGGGCATCATGGCCGGCGGCGGCGACCTGCCCATCGCCATCGTCGAAAGCGCCCGCAAGGCGGGTCGCGACGTCTTCATATTGCGCATGCCCGGCGCGGACCAGGATTTCGGCGACGCGCCCCAGGCGAGCGTCGGCATCGGGGAATGGGGCAGGACGCTTTCGCTGCTGCATGGCCACCATTGCGAGACGCTGACCATGGCCGGAAAATTGCCCCGGCCCGACTGGAAATCCATCAAGCCCGACATGAAAGGCCTGCTGGTCGCGCCCGGCGTGTTCAAGGCCGCGCTGAAAGGCGACGACGCGCTGCTGCGCCACATGATCGTCCTGTTCGAAAAGGACGGCTTTCGCGTGATCGGCACGGCGGAAGCCGCGCCCGAGCTGATTGCGGGGCCCGGCGTCTATGGCCGTCACAAGCCCGACGAACAGGCGAATGAAGATCTGCAACAGGCCTTCCGTATCGTGCGTCGCATGGGCGAACTCGACATCGGCCAGGCGGCGGTCGTCTGCGAAGGCCTGACGCTGGCCGTGGAAGCCGCGGAGGGGACGGACGCGATGCTCGAACGGCTTGGGCAGCTTCCCCGCCACGTGCGCGGCACGGCCACCGCGCGGCGCGGCGTCATGGTCAAGGCGCCCAAGCCGCGGCAGGAGCGCCGCGTCGATCTTCCGGTTATCGGCGTGCGCACCGTCGAGCTTTGCGCCGAGGCCGGACTCGCCGGCGTGGCCGTGCAGGCGGGCGCGGCGCTCGTCGTGCGCAAGGACCGGATCGTCGAAGCGGCCGACCGGCTGGGCCTGTTCGTGATGGGCGTGGACAACGTATGAGCGGCAAACCGCTCACCCTGATGCTTGTCTGCGGCGAACCCTCGGGCGACGAACTCGGTGCGCAGTTGATGGCCCGGCTGCGGGAACTGGCGGGCGATTCCGTGCGCATCATCGGCGTGGGCGGGCCCGCGATGGCGGCGCGAGGGCTGGACAGCCTCTATCCGCTGGATGCCACCGCCGTAATGGGCCTGCGCGAAGTGGTGCCGCGCATTCCGGAAATCCTGCGCCGCGTGAAGCGCGCGGTGGATTTCGCGATTGCCGAGCGGCCCGATGCCGTTGTGTGCATCGATAGCCCCGACTTCACCCATCGCATCGCGCGCGCGCTGAAGCGCCGCGATCCCGCGATCAGGACCGTGAATTACGTCGCACCGCAGGTCTGGGCCTCGCGGCAATATCGCGCCCGCAAGATGGCACGGTATTTCGACCTGGTGCTGGCGCTCTTCCCGTTCGAAGTGGCGTTCTTCGACCGCTATCGCCTGAAGGCGAAATTCGCCGGCCATCCCGTGATCGAGCGGGCGGCGCTGATGGCGGGCGGTGGCGCCTTGCGCGCCCGTCTCGGTATCGCGCCCGATGCGCCGCTCCTCTGCGTGCTGCCCGGAAGCCGCGCCAGCGAGGTGCGCTTCCTGATGCCGGTGTTCCGCGATGCGGTGGCGAAGATCGCGGTCGAAGTCCCCGGTTTGCGTTGCGTGCTGCCCACCGTGCCCAACGTTGCATCCAAGGTGCGCGCGGCGCTGGCCGATTGGAGCGTTCCTGTCGACGTGCTGGAGGGCGACGCGGACAAATATGCCGCGCTCTCGACGGCGGAAGTGGCGCTGGCGGCGTCGGGCACCGTCACCACCGAGCTTGCGCTCGCCCATACGCCGATGGTGGTGGCCTACAAGCTCGGCTGGCTGACCTATGCGCTCATGCGCCCGCTGATCACGGTCAAGCACGCCACGCTCGCCAACATCCTGCTCGAACGCCGCGCCATCCCGGAGTTCATCCAGTTCGCCTGCCAGCCCGGGCCGATCGCGGACGCGGTCATCCACCTGTTCCAGTCGCCGCAGGCCCGCGCCGCCCAGGTCGAAGACCTGAAGCGGGCCGCCGCGCTCCTGGGCGAGGGCGCCGAGCCGCCGAGTCTCAGGGCCGCGCGCGCATTGCTCGATTTCGCGCGCGGCTGATTTCAGGGAAGCCACCATGCAGCGTTACATTCTCACCGGCACACCCGGGGCCGGCAAGACCGCGCTTCTGCGGGCGCTGGAGGCGCGCGGGTATTGCGTCGTCGAAGAAGCGGCGACGGACGTGATCGCCCTGGAACACGCGCGTGGCGTGGACGAGCCGTGGCGCGATCCAGGGTTCGTGGACAAGATCGTCGCCTTGCAGGTCGCGCGGCGGGCGCGCGCCGCCGGGCCGCTGCAGATTCACGACCGCTCGACCGTCTGTGCGCTCGTCCTGGCGCGCTGGCTGGGCTTTGCGCCACCGCCGCGCCTCGAGGCCGAGCTGGCGCGCATCGCGGCCGAGGGTACATACGAAAGGCAGGTCTTCTTCATCCGCAATCTGGGGCGCATCGAGAACACGGCGGCGCGGCGCATCTCCTATGAAGACGCGCTGGCCTTCGAGGCACTGCACGAAGAGGTTTACCGCGAACTCGGCTTCCGGCTCGTCGAGATCGCGCCCGCGCCGGTAGAGGCGCGGGCGGATGCGGTCGAAGCCTACTTGCGCTTGCTCACCGGCACGTAATCGCGCTGGGTGACGCCCGTGTAGAGCTGGCGCGGGCGGCCGATCTTCTGCGCCGGGTCCTCGATCATCTCCTTCCACTGCGCGATCCAGCCGACCGTGCGGGCGAGCGCGAACAACGCGGTGAACATCGAGGTCGGGAAACCCAGGGCCCTCAGCGTGATGCCGGAATAGAAATCCACATTGGGATAGAGCTTCTTCTTCACGAAGTAATCGTCCTGCAGCGCGATGCGCTCCAGCTCCATCGCCACCTTGAGCAGCGGATCGTCGCCGTGGCCGACCTCGTCGAGCACCGCATGGCATTGCTTCTGCATCGCCGTGGCGCGCGGATCGTAGTTCTTGTAGACGCGGTGGCCGAAGCCCATGATGCGGAAGTCGCTGTTCGGGTCCTTCGCCTTCCTGATGTATTCGGGGATGCGGTCGACGGAGCCGATCTCCTCCAGCATCTTCAGCGCCGCCTCGTTGGCGCCGCCATGCGCCGGGCCCCAGAGGCAGGCAATGCCCGCGGCGATGCAGGCAAAGGGATTGGCGCCCGAGGAGCCCGCGAGCCGCACGGTGGAGGTCGAAGCGTTCTGCTCGTGGTCGGCATGCAGGATGAAGATCGTGTCCAGCGCCCTGGCCAGCACGGGATTGACCCTGTACTCCTCCGCCGGCACCGCGAAGGTCATGCGCAGGAAATTCTCCGTGTAGCCGAGGTTGTTCAGCGGATACACGAAGGGCTGGCCGACCGTGTACTTGTAGGCCATGGCCGCCAGCGTCGGCATCTTGGCGATGAGGCGGTGGCTCGCGATCTCGCGCTGGCGCGGGTCGTTGATGTCCGTGGAGTCGTGATAGAAGGCCGAGAGCGCCCCGACCACGCCGCACATCACCGCCATTGGGTGCGCGTCGCGCCTGAAGCCACGGAAGAAGGTCGCGAGCTGCTCGTGCACCATGGTGTGCATGGTGATCGCGGAGTTGAACGTCTTCGCCTGCTGCGCGTTCGGGAGTTCCCCGTGCAGCAGCAGGTAGCAGACCTCCAGGAAGTTCGAATGCTCGGCGAGCTGGTCGATGGAATAGCCGCGGTAGAGCAGCACGCCCTTGTCGCCGTCGATATAGGTGATGTCGCTTTCGCAGGAGGCGGTGGAGGTGAAGCCCGGATCGTAGGTGAAGATGCCGGCTTCGCCGTAGAGCTTGCGGATGTCGAGGACGTTGGGGCCTTCGCTGCCGCCATAGACCGGCAGATCGAACGTCTTGTTATCGTAGATCAGCGAGGCGGAACCCTGTTTGGTGGCTTTGCTCTGTCGCATCGGACCCCTCTCCATCTTGCACTGCAGCAATTATAGGCCTGCTTCGTTAATTCCGTCACCTGATTTGGAAGGAATTGCGGCCGCGCCGAACAATTATTCATGAGGCGTAAGCCCTTAGTCTGGCTAGGGATTCGTCCTTCCCCAGCACCTGCATCACATGAAAGACCGGGGGCGAGGTGGTTCGTCCCGTGAGCGCCGCCCGGAGCGGCTGGGCGACCTGGCCAAGCTTCAGTCCTTTCGCATCCGCGAAGGCGCGGGTTTTTTCCTCGAGTGCGGGGGCATTCCACAAGGTCTGGGCCAGCTCACCGGCAAGCGCCCCCAGCGTCCGCCGCGCTTCGGGCGTCAGGATCTTCTCGCCGTCCGGCTCCAGCGCGCGCGGACCGTCGTCGTAGAGGAAGTCCGCCGCCTTCGCGAGTTCGACCACGGTCCTGGCACGCTCCTTGAGGCCCGGCATCGCCTCGATCAGCCGCTCGCGGGCCCGCGCGTCGAGGGCGCGCCGCGGCGACATGCGGGCGAGGTGGTGCTCCACCTCGTCGGCCAGCGCGCCGTCGGGCATCTGGCGCATGTAGTGGGCGTTGAGGTTGTCGAGCTTCTTGAAGTCGAGCCGCGAAGGGCTCCTGCCGATGCTTTCGAGGTTGAACCAGGCGATGGCCTGTTCCGTGGTGATGATCTCGTCGTTGCCGTGGCTCCAGCCCAGGCGGAGCAGGTAGTTGCGCATGGTCTCCGCGAGATAGCCCATGTCGCGATAGTCCTCGATCTTCTGCGCGCCGTGGCGCTTGGAGAGCTTGGCGCCGTCGGGTCCGTGGATCAGCGGAACATGGGCATAGACCGGCGCGGGCCAGCCCATGGCGTCGATGATCTGCAGCTGCCGCGCCGCATTGTTGAGATGATCGTCGCCGCGGATCACATGGGTGACGCCCATGTCGTAGTCGTCGACCACCACCGCCAGCATGTAGGTCGGCGTGCCGTCGGAGCGCAGCAGGATCATGTCGTCGAGCTGCTCGTTGGCGAAGCGCACGTCCCCCTGCACGACGTCATGGACGATGGTCTCACCCTCCCGCGGCGCCTTGAGCCGGATCACGAACGGCGCGCCCGCGGGCGCTTCGCCCGGATCGCGGTCGCGCCACCGGCCGTCATAGCGGATGGGCTTGCCCTCGGCGCGCTGCCGGGCGCGCATCTCGTCCAGCTCCTGCGGCGTCGCAAAGCAGCGATAGGCCTTGCCCTGCGCCAGGAGCTGCTCGGCGATCTGGCGGTGTCGCCCGGAGCGGGCGAACTGGTAGATCGTCTGGCCGTCCCAATCGAGGCCCAGCCACTCCATGCCCTTGAGGATGGCATCCACGGCTTCGGGGGTGGAGCGTTCCCGGTCGGTATCCTCGATGCGCAGCAGGAAGGTGCCGCCGGTGTGGCGGGCAAACAGCCAGTTGAACAGCGCGGTGCGCGCGCCGCCGATATGGAGGTATCCGGTGGGCGAGGGCGCGAACCTGAGGACGGGCTTCGTGTTTTCGGTCATAGTGGGACAATTCGTGATGGCTGCGTACAGGCCGAGTTGGCGAGGCTTCTAGCAAACCGGGTCCCGTGGGGGTAGCCACGATTCTGACGCGCGCGATGCCGCGCCGGGCCGCATGGCCGCCGGCGCGCGCGGCCGTGCCCGCCCTTGTCCGCTGGCTCATGCGCGCCTTCTTCGCCGAACAGGACCGCTGGGCGCTGTGGCTGCCGGTCGCTCTGGGGGCCGGCGTGGCGGCCTACTTCGCGCTGCCCGCCGAGCCCACCGTCGCGCTCGCCGTGGGCGTCGGTGTCGCGGGCGTCCTCTGCGCGGCGGTGGCGGCGTCCAGTCCGGAGACATGGCTGAAGGTCGTGCTCGCACTGGCGGCCGCATTCGCCATCGGCTTCGCCGCCGCAAAGCTTCGCACCGAGCAGGTGCGCGCGCCCGTGCTCCGGCACCGCATCGGCCCGGTCATGCTCATGGGCCGCGTGGAGGCCGCGCAGATCCACGGCGCGGGCACGCGCGTGACGCTGACGGTGTCGTCGCTGGGCGACGTCGCGCCACCGCAGCTGCCCGCGGAGGTCCGGGTCTCGATCCGCAAAGGCGGCGAGATACTGAAGCCGGGCGACTCGATTTCGGTGAAGGCCGTGCTGCTTCCGCCGCCCGAGCCCACCGTGCCGGGCGCCTACGATTTCGCGCGCGCGGCGTGGTTCGCGCGGATCGGCGCCGTCGGCTACACCTATGGCGGCGCGCAATTCATCCCGCCGCCGCGCGCCCCGACGCTCAGGGAGCGGGCCGAGCTGGCGGTGGAAAGCCTGCGCTGGCGCATGAGCGCGCGCATCCACGCCGTGCTGCCGGGCAGCACGGGCGCCATCGCCGCGGCGCTGATCACCGGCGACCGCGGCGGCATCTCCGAGGCCGACGACCAGGCCCTGCGCGACGCGGGCCTCGCGCACGTGCTCGCCATCGCGGGCCTGCACATGGCGCTGGTGGGGCTGGGACTGTTCTGGGCGATCCGCGCGCTGCTGGCATTATTTCCCGCCGTCGCGCTGAACCATCCGATCAAGAAATGGGCGGCGCTGGCGGCGCTTTCGGGCGCCGCGTTCTATCTGGTGATCAGCGGCGGAGCGGCCGCCACGACCCGCGCCTTCATCATGCTGGCGATGATGCTGATCGCGGTGCTGTTCGACCGGCCGGGAATCTCGATGCGCGCGCTGGCGCTGGCGGCGACGGTCATTCTGCTCCTGCAGCCGGAGAGCCTGATCGGGCCGGGATTCCAGATGTCGTTCGCCGCGGTCGCGGGCCTCGTGGCGGTCGCGGAATGGGAGCAGGCGCGGGCGGCGAAGCGCGACGAGACATATTCCGGCCTGCCGCTGCCGGGGGTGCGCCGCTACATGAAAGGCATCGCGATCACCTCGCTGGTCGGCAGCCTCGCGACCATGCCCTTTGCCGCCTATCACTTCGACCGCGCCACGCACTATGCCGTGCTGGGCAATCTCGGCGCCATGCCGATCATGGGATTCGTGGTGATGCCTTCGGCGGCGCTCGCGGTGATCCTGATGCCGTTCGGCCTCGATGCGGCGCCGCTGCACGTGATGGGCTGGGGGATCGAGGCCATGCTCGCGGTGGGCCGCTGCGTCTCGGGCCTGCCGGGTGCGGTATCGGTGGTCGCGGCCTGGCCGGTGTCGGCGCTGATCGCGCTGTCGCTCGGCGGATTGTGGATGGCATTGTGGCGCGGCGCGTGGCGCTGGCTGGGACTGGCGCCCGCCGCCGCCGGGCTCCTGTTCGCATGGCTCGCCGCGCCGCCGGATATCCTGGTCTCCCGCGACGCGGGCACCATCGCGATCCGCAATCCCGAGGGCCGTCTGGTGCTGCTGCACCGGCCTTCGGACGAATATTCCGCGGCCGACTGGCTCAAGCGCGACGGCGATGCGCGCCTCGCCGCGGCGACGCTCGCGCGCCCGGCCGATGGGGTGCGCTGCGACGCTTCGGGCTGCATCGCGCGGATGAAGGACGGCGTCCTGCTCGCGGCGCCGCGGCGGCGCGACGCGCTGGCCGAAGACTGCGCCTCGGCCACGATCCTGATCGGTGAGTTTCCGTTGCGCGGTCCCTGCGCCGGCCCACGGCTGGTGATCGATCGTTTCGACGTCGCGCGCAACGGCGCCTATGCCATTCGAATCCAGGACGGCATCCGCGCCCGCAGCGTGCGCGAGGAGCGTGGCGACCGGCCCTGGAGCCCGCCGCCGCGGGGCCACCAGTCTGTCGCACGGCCCGGCGCGGACCGCTTCACGCGTCGCGGGGCCGCGCCCGGCTTCAATACCGGCGGATGAGCCCGACCAGCTTGCCCTGGATCTTCACCCGGTCGGCGCCATAGAGCCGTGTCTCGTAGGCCGGGTTCGCGGCTTCGAGCGCGATGGAATCGCCGCGGCGGCGCAGCCGTTTCAGCGTCGCCTCGCTGTCGTCGATCAGCGCCACCACGATCTCGCCGGTGTTGGCCGTGTTGACCTCCTGCAGGATGACCGTGTCGCCATCGAGGATGCCGGCGTTGATCATGGAGTCGCCCGTCACCTCCAGCGCGTAGTGATCGCCGCGCGCGACGATGGCGCTGGGCACCGGCACTTCCGAAACCTTGTGCTGCAGCGCCTCGATGGGCGTGCCTGCGGCGATACGGCCCAGGATCGGCACCGCCACCGCACCGTCATCCGATTTGCGCGGGCTTCCGGCCGCGCGCACATCCACCGCCGTGCCGCGCGGCACGCGCGATGCGGGCATGTGGCTCTGGCGCAGGGCCTGGCTGCGGGAGGTCGCGGGGCGTTGCGTGTCCGCCACGTTCTCGGGCAGGCGCAGGATCTCCAGCGCGCGCGCCCGCTTTTCCATCCGCTTGAGGAAACCGCGTTCCTCCAGCGCCGTGATCAGCCGGTGGATGCCCGATTTCGACTTGAGATCCAGCGCATCCTTCATCTCGTCGAACGATGGCGGGACGCCGGTCTCGCGCACACGCTCATGGATGAACATGAGCAGTTCGTGTTGCTTGCGCGTCAGCATAATCCATGTCTCCCAAGGGTTTTCGAACAAATCCGAAACACGGAGAATCGTTCTATTTTAGTTCCGGGAACAGGTCAAGACCCAATCTATTGTGGTGGGAACCCGGGGAACCCGGTCGAATTCCGCCCGTTAAGCAACCCGGTGGGGCGTGAACCTGGAGACGCGACACATGAAACTGATCGGCAAAGCGGCCCTCACGGCCCTTTTGGGGGCGAGCGCGCTGGCCCTGACTGCCACCAGCGCCTCGGCCGAGATCGTATGCAACCAGTGGGGCGAGTGCTGGCATGTCCGCCATCACTACGCCTACCGCCCCGAGTTCGGGCTGGTGGTCCACCCCGACGACTGGCGCTGGCGCGCGGGCGAGCACTATCGCTGGCACGAGCACCATGGCCGGGGTTACTGGCGCAACGGGGTCTGGATCACGTTCTGAGCGAACGGTCCTGAGCGGAGCGGGCGGCCACGCAGCCGCCCGCTTTGCTATTCCAGCAGCAGGATATCCACGCGCGTGCCCGGCGCCGCCGCGGGCGCGTGCGGCGGCCGGACGATGAGCGCGTCCGCCGCCGCGAGCGTCGACAGCATCGAGGAATCCTGGACCGCGAAGGGCTCGGCCCAAGGCTCGCCGTCCCGGTATTCGATCTTCGCGCGCACATAGTCCTGGCGTCCGTCATTGGCGGGCAGATCGCGCGACAGGCGCGCGCCGAGCGGCGGCTCCTGCGCGCGCGCGCCGAGCATCGCCGCGATGGCGGGCTTGAGGAACAATCGGGCGCAGACCAGCGTCGACACCGGATTGCCTGGCAAGCCGAGCAGCGGCGTGGCGCCGAGCCGCCCGAAGATCAGCGGCTTTCCCGGCCGCAGGGCGATCTTCCAGAAGTCGAGCACGAAGCCCTTCGGCCCCAGCGCGCGCTGGACCAGATCGTGGTCTCCCACCGACGCGCCGCCCAGCGTCACGATGAGATCCGCGCCTTCGGCAAGGCCAGGAAGCGAGCCGACCGCCTCTTCGGAATCCTGCAGGATGCCCAGATCCCGGGCATGTCCGCCCCACGCGTCGATCATCGCCGCAAGGCCGTAGCCGGACGACGCCACGATGCCGCCCGGCTTGCGCGTCTCGCCCGGCCGTGACAGCTCGTCGCCCGTCGCCACGAACGCCACGCGCGGCTTGCGGCGCACGTCCACGCGCGCAACGTCCCCGGCGGCAAGCAGGCTGAGGTCGCGCGCGGTGAGGCGGTGTCCGGCCGGCGCCAGCGTTTGCCCGTGCCTGAAATCGAGCCCGGCGACGCGGATGTGCTTGCCGGCAATCGCGGCGGCGTGGATACGCACCGCGCCGTCCCTCGCGCCGGCGTCTTCCTGGATCACGATCGCGTCCGCGCCCCGCGGCACCGCGCCGCCGGTGAAGATGCGCACCGCCTCGCCGGATTTAACGGCGCCCGGCCACGGCCTGCCTGCCGGCGCCGTTCCGACGACTTTCAAGGTCGCCCCCGCCTGCGCATCGGCGGCGCGCACCGCATATCCGTCCATCGACGAGACCGGCGCCGGCGGCTGATCGGCCGCGGCGATCGCGTCTTGCGCCAGCACCCGGCCGGCTGCGTCGGCGAGCGGAACGGCTTCGGGCGGCATGGCCCCGAATGCCGCCACGATCCGGGACGTGGCCTCGGCGACGGAGATCATCGCCTGGTCCTGTAAGCGCCGCTCTTGCCGCCGGACTTCGCCAGAAGCCGGATGCGCCCGATGCGCGCCGCGCGATCGACGGCCTTGATCATGTCGTAGATCGTGAGCGCCGCCACGCTCGCCGCCGTCAGCGCTTCCATCTCCACCCCGGTCGGCCCCGTCGTCGCGGCCGTGGCGCGGATGCGGATGGCGCTGCGCTTCCTGTCCATCTCGAATTCCACCTTGGCGCTCGTCAGCGCGACCGGATGGCACAGCGGGATGAGCTCGGACGTCTTCTTGGCCGCCATGATCCCGGCGATCCGCGCCGCCGCCAGCACGTCGCCCTTCTTCGCCCTGCCCGAGGTCGCGGCCCTGAAAGCCTCGCGCGACAGCACGATCACCGCCTCCGCCTCCGCCTCGCGCGCCGTCGCGGCCTTGGCCGAGACATCGACCATGCGCGCCGCGCCCCTGGAGTCGAGATGGGTCAGTTTCGCCATGCGGGGATGTTAGACGAGTTGGCCGCGCCCGTCATGGCGCTCCTCACCGCCCCAGCAGCGCGCGCGTCGCCTCGGCCACGTCGTCCCGCCGCATCAGGCTCTCGCCGATGAGGAACGTCGTGACGCCGCTCCCGGCTAGGCGCGCGAGATCCGCGGGCGCCGACAATCCGCTTTCGGCCACGACGAGCGCATCCTTCGGCAGCCGCGGCGCCAGCCGGGCCGTCACGCCCAGGTCGGTCACGAAGGTGTGGAGGTCGCGGTTGTTGATCCCGATGAAGTCCGGCCCCAGCGCGGCGGCCCGATCGCACTCGGCTTCGTCGTGGACCTCCACCAGCACGTCCATGCCGAACGCGCGCGCAGCCGCCATCAGTTCGCGCGCCAGCGCGTCACCCACGATGGCGAGGATGATCAGGATGCAGTCCGCCCCCCAGGCCCGCGCTTCGGCGACCTGGTAGGGATCGAGCATGAAATCCTTGCGCAGGACGGGCAGGGTGGCGGCTGCGCGCGCGGCGGCGAGGAATTCCGGCGCGCCCTGGAAGGACGGCGCGTCGGTCAGCACCGACAGGCAAGCGGCGCCGCCTTGCTCATAGGCGCGCGCCAGGGCCGGCGGATCGAAGTCCGCACGGATCAGGCCCCTGGACGGACTGGCCTTCTTGATCTCGGCGATCAGGCCATATCTCCCCTCGGCGCGCCGCCGGACCAGCGCGTCGCGAAATCCCCGCGACGGTGGGGCGGCGCGGGCGCGCGCTTCGATCTCGGCAGGCGGCATCGCGGCTTTCGCGCGCGCGATCTCCCCGCGCTTGTAGACCGCGATGTCGTCGAGGATGGTCATGCCGCGGCCCGTGTGAACGCCACGAAGCGCTCGAGCGCCTTTTTCGCCGCGCCGCCGTCGACGGCGTGAGCGGCCAGCGCCGCGCCTTCGCGGAGATCCTTCGCCTTGTCGGCAATGCACAGCACGGCGGCGGCGTTGATGAGCACGATGTCGCGATAGGCGCCGCGCGCGCCGTCGAGCAGGTGGCGCAGGGCGGCGGCGTTTTCCTCCGGGGTCCCGCCTTCGATCGCTGCGGAGGCGAGGCATGCAAGGCCTGCGTCCTCCGGCACGATGGTGCGCCGGGAGATGCGGCCGCCGTCGAGTATCGCGGCAAACGTCGCGCCGGCGATGGCGATCTCGTCGAGGCCGTCGGCGCCGTGCACGGCCCAGACGCGCTCGGACCCCAGCGCCGAAAGCACCTCCGCCACCGGCCGCAGCCATTCCTTCGCGAACACGCCGATGAGCTGGCGCCCGACCCGCGCCGGGTTGGAGAGCGGGCCCAGCAAATTGAAGATCGTGCGCCGGCCGAGCTTGCGGCGCACCTCCGCCACGTGCCGCATGGCCGGATGATAGGCCTGCGCGAAAAGAAAGCAGAGCCCGGTCTCGCGCAGGCAGGCTTGCGCGGCTTCGGGGGGAAGATCGATGCGCGCGCCCAGCGCCTCCAGGACGTCGGCCGCGCCCGTGCGGGAGGACATGTTGCGGTTGCCATGCTTGGCGACCGGCACGCCGCAGGCCGCGACCACGAACGACACGGCGGTGGAGACGTTGAGCGTGCCCTGGCCGTCGCCGCCCGTGCCGCAGAGATCGACGGCGCCCGGCGGCGCCTCGATCGTGCGCATCTTCGCCCGCATCACCCGCGCCGCGCCGAGGATTTCCGCAACGGTGGGCCCGCGATCGGCGAGGGCGATAAGGAACGCCGCGAGATCCGCCTCGGCCACGCCGCCGGTCATGATCGCTTCGAAAGCGGAGGAGGCGGCATCGGCGTCAAGCGATTGCCCGCCGCGAACCTCGTCGAGATAGGGCGTGAATGCTTCCGTCCGGCTCATGCCGGCACGCGGGCGAAATCGCGCGCGAGGGCGAGGAAGTTCGCGAGCAGCGCGTGGCCGTTCTCCGAGGCGATGCTCTCCGGATGGAACTGCACGCCGTGCACGGGGTGGGTCTTGTGCATCACGCCCATAATCACGCCGTCGTCCGCCGTCGCCGTCACCTCCAGGCTCGCGGGCATGTTCTCCGGCCTGATGGTGAGGGAGTGATAGCGCGTCGCCTCGAAATCGTTGTTGAGCCCGCGGAACACGCTCCTGCCGGTGTGGTGGATGCGGGAAAGCTTGCCGTGCATCGGCGCGGGCGCGCGCACCACCTCGCCGCCATAGACCTGCCCGATGGCCTGATGGCCCAGGCACACGCCCAGGATCGGCACGCCACCTTTCGCTTCGCGGATGAGATCGAGGCAGATGCCCGCCTCGTTCGGCGTGCAGGGCCCCGGCGACAGCACGATGCCTTCCGCACCCATGGCGAGCGCTTCGCGCGCCGACAGCGCGTCGTTGCGCTTCACCACCACCTCCGCGCCGAGCTCGCCGAGATAGTGGAAAAGATTGTAGGTGAAGCTGTCGTAGTTATCGATCAGGAGAAGCATGGCCCGGCCTTTCGGCGCGCAAGAAAGCGGTCGGGCCCGCGCGCGTCAAGCTTGGCGCGGGGTGAGGGCCGGGGTAACTACATTGACAGGGCTGCGGATCGGCCTCCTATTGGCCCATGTCACGAAAGCGCATGATTCCCGGCGCGCGCGATCTCTCCCGCCAGGCGGGCGTGGCGGCGTTCTGGTTCCTGTTCGCGCTGGCGCTTGCGGTGGGCGGCGGGCGCGCGCTTTCGGGGCTTCCGCAGCTCGCCGAAACGCTCGTGCCGCCGGAATTGATGTCGGCCCAGGCCGGACAGGCGCGCGCCACGCCCAACTCGGATGTGGCGCTGCGCGAGCGCTTTCCGGCAAGTTCCCATTCGCCGCAATGGCTCGTGCCCGTGCAATCCGGCGCCTATCCCGAATGGCTGGCGGCGCGGCTGAAGGCGGGCGATCCGGACGCGGCGCCCGCGGCGGCGGATGCCCTGGCGCCGCCGGCGATCGCCATCGTCATCGACGATCTGGGCAGCGACCCCGTCGCCGCGCGCAAGGCGATCGCATTGCCGAAGGGTGTGAGCCTCGCCTTCCTGCCATACCCGGACGCGACACCCGCGCTGGCGAAGGAGGCCGCGCGCGGCGGGCACGAGATCCTGGTGCATGTGCCCATGGAGCCGGAGGGGACGACGGACCCGGGCCCCAACGCGCTCCTCACCTCGCTGCCGGCGGCGGAGAATGCGCGGCGGCTGGAGTGGGATCTGTCGCGCGTGCCCGGTTACGCGGGCATCAACAACCATGAAGGCAGCCGCTTCACGGCCGACCGCGTGGCGCTCACGCCGGTGATGGAAACGCTTGCCGACCGGCGCCTGTTCTTCCTCGACTCGCGCACGACGACGGCAACCGCGGTGGTGCCGCTGGCGCGCGCCTTCGGCGTGCCCAGCGCGGGGCGCGACGTGTTCCTCGACGATGTCGAAACGCCCGCGGCCATCGCCGCGGCATTGTCGCAAACGGAGGAAATCGCCCGTCGCGACGGCGTGGCCATCGCCATCGGCCATCCCAGGCCGGAAACGCTCGCCGCGCTGGCGGCCTGGACGGCGCGCCGGGGCGATCTCGTCCCCGTCAGCGTCGCCATCCGCCTGAAGACCAGCCGCGAGCTGGCTGCCACGTCGCGATAGCGAAACGCCCGGCACCAGAGGTGCCGGGCGCCGCCATGATGGCTCGTGCCGTCGGCGTTTCCGTCAGCTGTGCGTGAGGAAGTCCGCCGTGCTCAGCAGGCCCAGGTGACTGCTGCCCGTGAGCTGGATGACGATGTCGCCGTCGAACTGATAGCCGGCCACGCCGTTCTGGTCGATGATGAGGAAGGTGTTCCCCGCCTCGTCGCCGGAATCCGCGGTGAACAGCACGGCATGATCCGCGCCGAGCTGCGCGGCGCCGATGTCGTGCTTGAGGTCGGTCACGAAGGTCGCGTCCGACAGCGAACCCGTCGTCACGGCGGCATCCACGCCCGTCACCGGGTTGATCACGGTGATGCCGTCGCGGGTGGCATCGAAGCCCCGGATGGTGTCGTAGCGGGTTCCGTTGGAGTCCGTCACGCTCGTGTAGACGAAGTGGTTGGACTTGTCGCCCGCCACCAGCGTGTCCGCGCCCAGCGCGCCCTGGAACACGGTGTGTCCCTGGCCGCCGACGAGGAGGTCGTCGCCATTGCCGCCGCGCAGGCTGAGGTTGCCCGCCGCCGCGCTGCCGTCGAAATGCACGAAATCGGTGTTGTGCAGGTTGGAGGCGTCGAGGCGGAAGGTCTGGCCGGCCACGGTGTTCGCCGCGTTCAGCGTCAGGTCGTAGCTGTTGCCGTTGCCGTGCATCAGCCGCAGCTCCTGGATGTTCTGGAGCGAGCTGGCACCGAAGGTCAGGCCGTCGCTGTAGTTGCCGTCCAGGCTCACCAGGTTGAAGCCCGAGCCGCCGTCGATATCCGACGTGCCGTCGAAGTTCCCGCCGAAGATGAACTGGTCGTTGCCGCCGCCGCCCATCAGCGTCGCGCCCGAGCCGCCGCCATGGAAGGTGTCGTTGCCCGCGCCGCCGATGAAGTCGACGCTGCCGGTGTCGCCCGCGAAGAAGTTGAACTTGCCGTCGGTCTCGGCCGAACCGTCGAACCTCACGGAGGTGTCGCTGTTGCCCGGCCGCGCGTCGACCACCAGCGTGTGATGGGCCGCCACGTTGGCGTCGTTGGTGGTGATGTCGTAGCTGAAGGCGCCGGTCAGCGCGAGCTTGTCGATCTGGATCAGCGAGTTGGTGCCGAGCGTGAGGCCCGCGCTGTAGTCGCCGTCGAGCACCACCGTGTTGAACCCGCCATTGCCGTCGAGGCTGTCGCTGGAATCCAGCGTGGAACCCATCAGGAAGCGGTCGTTGCCGCCGCCGCCCAGCATCACGTCCGTGCCGCCCTGGCTGAGGTTGAAGACGTCGTCATGGGCAAAGATCCTCTTGACGAGGTGCTCGACGCTGTCGCTGGCGACGGAATCCTCGAACGTCGTCACGTCGAGCGCCAGGCCGCTGATGGTCGTGCGCTCGGTGGTCTCCGTGCCGGGGCCGTCGATGACGATGCGGCTGATGGTTCCGGACGATGGCGGTGTCGAGCCGCTGCCGCCGGAGAAATTGCCGAGCAGGGTGTAGACGGTCCCATCGGTGGCGGTGACCTGGAATTCGGTGTCGGTGTTGGCGGTGATGGTTCCGTTTTCGATGGTGGAAGGGTCGGTCGCGGCGAGATTGCTGTCGCCATCGACGATGATCTTGGCCATGGGTTATCCCTTGTGTTTTTCGAGGCGCCCTTCGCACGCGCCAAGACAAAACCGACGGCGGAATTGCGTTCCAAAGGTTCCGGGCGGGCAGGATTGAATCGATGCAATCTGGCCGCCGTCGCGCGGGTCCGGTCCGGGGATTTGATTTTTGATAACGTTGCGCGGGGGGCGGCGTATGTCCGCCTACTGGCCGCGCCTGGCCGATGAGGCGAAGCGCACCGCCTCCTCCGCCGCGGCCATCAGTGCCTTGGCCTTGTTGACGGTCTCCTGATACTCGGCTTCCGGCACGCTGTCCGCCACCACGCCGCCGCCCGCCTGGACGTACATGGTGCCGTCTTTCACCACGGCGGTGCGCAGCACGATGCAGGTGTCCATGGAGCCGTCGGCGGCGAAATAGCCCACTGCCCCGGCATACGCGCCCCCGCGCTTTTCCTTCTCGAACTCGTCGATCAGCTGCATGGCGCGGATCTTGGGGGCGCCGGTGAGCGTGCCGGCCGGCAGGCCGGCGGCCAGCGCGTCGATGGCGTCCAGGCCGTCGCGGATATGGCCCTCGACGTTGGAGACCAGGTGCATCACGTGGCTGTAGCGCTCGATGAAGAAGCTGTCCGTGACCTTCACGTCGCCGACCCTGGCGACGCGGCCCACGTCGTTGCGGCCGAGGTCGACCAGCATGAGATGCTCGGCGCGCTCCTTGGGATCGGCCTTGAGTTCCTCCGCGAGCGCCGCGTCCTCCTCGGGCGTCGCGCCGCGCTTGCGCGTGCCGGCGATGGGCCGGATGGTCACCACGCCGTCGCGCAGCCGCACCAGGATCTCCGGACTCGATCCCACGATGGCGAAGCCGGGGAACGACAAATGGTAGAGGAACGGCGACGGGTTGAGCCGGCGCAGCGCGCGGTAGAGGGCGAAGGGCGGCAGCGCAAACGGCCGCCGGAAGCGCTGGCTCGGCACCACCTGGAACACGTCGCCGGCCCGGATGTACGCCTTCGCGCGCTCCACCACCGCCAGATATTCCGCGTGAGTCATGTTGGACTCGACGGCAGCACTGCCGGGCAGGGCCGTGGGCGCCGGGGCCGAGGGCGCGGGCCGCTCGAGGTCGCCGATGGCGTCCATCAGCCGCTCGGAGGCCCGCGCGTAAGCCGCGCGCGCGTCCACGCCGGCCTCCGGCCGGACCGGCGAGACCATGAGGATCTCGTCGCGCACATTGTCGAAGATGGCCACGATGGTGGGGCGCAGGAGGATCGCGTCCGGCAAATCAAGCGGATCGGGCGGTGGCGGGCCGAGCTTCTCGATCAGCCGGATCATGTCGTAGCCGAGATAGCCGTAAAGGCCGGCGGCCATCGGCGGGAGGCCCGGGGGCAGCGTCATGCGCGTGGCGCGCACGAGGCCGCGCAGCGAGTCCAGAGGGTTGCCTTCCACCGGCACGAACGCGTCCGGCGTGGCACGCGCGTCGCGGTTGATCTCGGCCCTGCCATCCCGGCAGCGCCAGATCAGGTCGGGCCTGATGCCGATGATGGAGTAGCGCCCGCGCGTTTCGCCGCCCTGCACGCTCTCCAGCAGGAAGGCGTTGTCGCGCGACGAGCCGAGCTTGAGATAGGCGGTGACGGGCGTTTCAAGATCGGCGATCAGCCGCGCGTAGAGCACCTGCGGCTGGCCCGCGCCGTAGGCCTTCGCGAAGGCCTCGAAGGAAGGTTCGATGGCCATCGGCCGCTCATGAGCCTTCGCCGGAATCGCCGGTGGCCTGATCGACCATCTTCTGGTTGATCGTTACGCCTTTCTTGTCGCGCACGGCCATGGCGAGGATGGTGGCGATGTCCTGGGACGTGCCGGCGCTGACCTGCGAGATGAATTGCTGGTATTCGGGATCGGTCACGGGCGCGGGCGGATGGCGCACGCCGGTGACGCGCGCGACGATGTAGGCGTCGCTCCTGGACGACGCGCCGCCGACGGCCGAGCCCGGCGGCGCGGCGAAGATCTTCGCGACGAGGGCGGCGGGAAGGTCGCCGGTCGCCTTGCCGCGCTCCAGCGCGCCGCTCTTCTTCGGCGTCACGCCGAACTGCTTGGCGATCCCGTCGAGCGAATTGTCCTTCGTGGCTTCCGCCGCAAGCGACTGGGCCTTGGCGGCGAGGGCCTTTTGTCTCGCGTCCGCCGTCCATAACTGCACCGCCTGGTCGCGCACCTGCTCGAAGGGCTTGGCCCTGGAGGGCGTCTCGCTGTCGACGTTGAGGACGTATTCCTTGCCGTCCTTGCCCTGGAACGGGTCCTGATCCTCGCCGACCTCGGCCTTGAACATCTGGTCGCGGAATATCGGATCGTCGGGCACCTGCGCCTTCGTGCCGTCGGGGGCCAGTCCATTCGCGTCGACCGCGGCCACGTGGATCACGTGCATGCCGACTTTCTTCGCAGCATCGGGGAGGCTCAATCCGCTGCCGCTGGCGTCGATATAGTCGTTGGCGATGCCATCGATCCTGTCCGCGGCGATCTTGTCGGCCAGGTCCTTGCGGATATCGGCCTTGACGTCGTCGAGCTTCTTCTGCGAGCCGGGCTCGATCTTCGAAACGTGCATCAGCGCGTAGCCGGCGAGGTTCTTGAGCGGCTGGGTCACGCCGTTGTCCGCCAGCGCGAAGACGGCGGGGCCGCGATCGCCCAGCGCCTCCGACGTCACCTCGCCCAGATCGATGGGCTGCTGGTTCAGCGACTTGGCCACGTCGGCGAAGCTCATGCCGCCGTCGATCTTCTGCCGCGCCGCCTTGGCCGACGCCGCGTCCTTGAAGTTCAGCTGCTCGACGACGCGCTTCTCCGGAATGTCGTAGGCGTATTGCGGGTTCTGCTTGCGGTTGTCGTATTCCTGCTGGATCTGCTTGTCCGTCACCACGACCTGCGGCGCGATGTCGGCTGGGCCGATTTCCGCATAGGTGATCGTGCGGTAGGCGGGAACGCTGAAGGTCCCGGCATGCGCTGCGATGAAGGCCTTGAGCTGCGCGTCGGTGGGCGCGGGAATGTCCGCGGCCGCGCTCTCCGGTATCACGATGTAGTCCACCGCACGGCGCTCGTTGAGGAAGTCGAACAGCGCGCGGCCGAAGCCCGGCGGGATCTCGAAGCCGTCGCGCGCGGCGCTCAGCACCTGCTCGCGCATGTCGCCCTGGCGCACATAGGCGATGAAGCCGGGCTCCGTGAAGCCGTAGGTGTTCAGCACCTGGAGGAGTTTGTCGCGGTCGAAGGTGCCCAGCGGCCCGACGAAGCTCGGGCTGTTGCGGATGTCGGACGTCACCTGGTCGTCGCCGACCACAAGGCCGAGATCGCTCGCATAGCCGTCCATCGCGGTGCGGTTGATGAGGTCCTGCAGCGTCTTGTCGGCAAGCCCCAGCTTGCGGATCTGGTCGGGCGTCAGCTCGCCCAGCCGCTGCGAGGCGTTGCGCGTCGCGTTCTTGTAGTCGCGCGAATAGATCTCGTAGGGGATCTTTTCGCCGCCCACGCTCGCGACGCTGGTGTCCGCCGAGCCGCCGCGGATGACGTCGCCGATGCCCCACAGCGCGAAGCTCGCCGCGATCAGGGCAAGGACGATGCCCGCGGGCTTGGACCTGGCGACTCTGCGCATCTGCTGAAGCATGGGGTGTTCCGGATCGTGGCGGCGAAAGGCGGCGGATGATAGGGAGGGGGTGCGGCGAGGGCAAGGCGGCGATTCGTGGGCAATTGGGCGGATTTCTTCGTGGCGGAGCTGGGCGCGGCCGCGGCGCTCGCCGGCCTCGTCATCGTCGCCATTTCCATCAACGTCGCGCGCATCCTGTCGACGCCGCTCCTGCCGGGCCGCGCGGCGGAGACGCTGGTCACGCCGACCGGCGTGCTGGTGGCCTCGAGCTACGCGCTCGTGCCGCACCAGCCGGCCTGGCTGTTCGGCGCCGAGCTGCTTGCGACGGGCGCGGCCATGTGGCTGGTGCCGGTCATGATCCAGGCCCGCGCGCTGCGCAGTCCCGATTTCAAGGTCGACCGGCGCATCATCGTGCCGAGGATCGTGCTGGCCCAGCTGTCCAGCCTGCCGTTCATGGCCGCCGGCATCCTGGTCTGGATGGATGTGGGCGGGGCGCTCTATTGGCTGGTGCCGGGAATCGTCGTGTCGCTGATCGCGACCGTGATAAATGCCTGGGTGCTCCTGGTGGAAATCCTGCGCTGAGGGAACGATGCGTCATCTGATCGCCGGCAACTGGAAAATGAACGGCCTCTCCGCCTCGCTGGCCGAGATCGGGAAGATCTGCGAGCTGGTCGTCTCCGGAAAGCCGCAGGCGGATATCCTCGTCTGTCCGCCGGCCACGCTGATCGCGCGGGCCGCCGCCTGCGCCGACGGCCGGATCGCCATCGGCGGGCAGGATTGCCACACGGAGCCCGCCGGCGCCTTCACCGGCGACGTCAGCGCCGAGATGATCAGGGACGCGGGCGGGAGCGCGGTCATCGTCGGCCATTCCGAGCGCCGCCAGTTCCACGGCGAGACCGACGCCATGGTGGCGGACAAGGCGCGCGCCGCCTGGCGCGCGGGCCTGCTTGCCATCGTCTGCATCGGGGAAACCGAATCCGAGCGCGACGCCGGCCGCGCGCACGACGTCTGCGGCCGCCAGATTTCCGGCGGCGTGCCTGACGGGATGACACCGGCGAACACGGCCGTCGCCTACGAACCCATCTGGGCCATCGGGACGGGGCGCACGCCCACCATTGCCGACATCGCCGCGACCCACGCCCATATCCGCAAATGCCTCCGCGCGCGTTTCGGCGCGGAGGGGAACGCGGTCCGGATCCTTTATGGCGGTTCGGTGAAGCCTTCCAACGCCGCGGAGATCCTGGCCGTGGAAAACGTGGGCGGCGCGCTGGTCGGCGGCGCGAGCCTCAAGGCATCGGATTTCCACGCGATTTTCTCCGCGGTGCGCAAGAGTTAACCACGCCTGCCCACCATTCCTTAACGGGCCGCGCGCATGCTTTCCGCACAGGCGGGACAGATGGGAAGGCTCAGCTTCGATACGGCGGAAACGCTGGTCTACGATCCCGTGTCGGCCAACCGTGCCGCCACGCGCGCGGCCCTCTACAACCTCGGCTTCCGCCATATCGAGACCGCCGCCACGCTCGACGCCTTCATCGAATGCATCAAGCGCCGCGCGCCCGACCTGGCGCTATGCGAAACGCAGGGCGCCGACGACGAGCTGTGCACGGCCATCCAGGCCATCCGCCAGAGCACCGACGGCTACAACCCCTTCATCGTGCTGATCGTGACGGCCTGGGAGAATTCCACCGCGCTGGTCTCCAAGGTGCTGAACTCGGGCGCCGACGACCTCCTCCTGCGCCCGTTCTCGACCACGCTGCTCGGCCAGCGCATCCGCACCCATGTCGAGCGCCGCAAGGGCTTCGTCGTCACCTCGGAATATGTCGGCCCCGACCGGCGCAAGGACAATGCGCGTCCCTCCAACGTGGAGCTCTTCGAGCCGCCCAATTCGCTGAAGATGAAGGCGCAGGAGCGGCTGACCTCCGACGACGCCGCCCAGCGCCTCGACGCCCAGCTCAAATCCGCCCGCGGCCAGCTCAACAGCGAAAAGCTGCGGCGCGACTCCTTCCAGGTCTGCGTGCTCTGGCGCCTGCTCCAGTCGCACATCCCCGGCACCGGCAAATACGAGGTCGATCTCACCAAGCTCAAGGACCTCACCCAGTCCATGGCCCTGCGCGCCCGCGGCACGGCATTCGACGGCGCGACAGGCTGGTGCGATTCCGTCATCGCCGCCGCCGAAGGGCTGGAGGCCGGTGTGGACCGCAACGCTTCGCTTCATCTTCTGGGCCACGCCGCCCTGAACCTCACCCAGCTCTTCGTCCCGGAAAAGACGACGGCGCAGCACCTCGAAGAAGTCGACGCCGCCGTGGCCATGATCGCCGCCCGCAACGCCCCCGCGATGGCGGTCTGACCGCCCGATTCGTGCCGCTTCCAATTGCCGCCGGGTTGCTCTAAGAGCCCGCGGCAAGAGGTGCAGCCATGCAAGCGATCCTGATCATCATCCAGCTCGTCGTCTCCGTCGGCCTGATCGGGGTGGTGCTCCTGCAGCGCTCGGAGGGGGGCGCGCTGGGCATGGGCGGCGGCGGCTCGGGCCTGGGCATGTTCACGCCCCGCGGCGCGGCGGACACCCTGACCCGCACGACGGTCGTGCTGGCCGTGCTTTTCTTCGTCTGCAGCCTGGCCCTCACCATTCTGGCCCTGCATGGCCGTCCGCAGGCGATGACCATCGATTCGGCGCCGAGCGGCACGACCGTGCCCCTGAACCAGCCCAAGGCGCCTTCAGGCCCCGCCAAACCCGAGGTTCCCGCGGTCCCCACGCCGCACTGACATCGCAGCGTTTGCAGGCTGTTAACGGCTTTTCCTCGACTGCGGCATGAGCGCGTCACATTTTCTTCCGATTGCGCTTGAGTGCGCGCGTGCCTTTCGCCATGTTGGGCTTCCATGGCGCGGTTGATCTTCATCACCGGCGGCGTGGTCTCTTCCTTGGGAAAAGGACTTGCGTCTGCCGCACTCGGGGCTTTGCTGCAGGCCCGCGGGTTCAAGGTCCGTTTGCGGAAGCTGGACCCCTATCTCAACGTCGATCCGGGGACCATGTCCCCCTTCCAGCACGGCGAGGTCTACGTCACCGACGACGGAGCCGAAACCGACCTGGACCTCGGGCACTACGAGCGCTTCACCGGCGTGTCGTCGTCGAAGGCGGACAACGTCACGTCCGGGCGCATCTACAAGCAGGTGATCGACAAGGAGCGCAAGGGCGGCTACCTCGGCGGCACCGTGCAGGTGATTCCGCACGTCACCGACATGATCAAGGAATTCGTGCTGGCCGACACGGACGACCTGGATTTCCTCCTGGTCGAGATCGGCGGCACGGTGGGCGACATCGAAGGCCTGCCGTTCTTCGAGGCCATTCGCCAGCTGGGCAACGACCTGCCCGAAGGCCAGACCGCGTTCGTGCATCTGACGCTGGTGCCATTCATCGAGGCGGCCGGCGAGCTCAAGACCAAGCCGACGCAGCATTCCGTGAAGGAGCTGCGCGCCATCGGCATCCAGCCCGACGTGCTGCTGTGCCGGGCCTCGCGGCCCATTCCGCAGGAAGAGCGCCGCAAGATCGGCCTGTTCTGCAACGTGCCCAAGGAGCGCGTGATCCCCGCGCTCGACCTCTCGACGATCTACGAGGCGCCGATGGCCTATCACCGCGCCGGCCTCGACACCGAGCTGCTCAAGGTGTTCGGCTTCGCGGACGCCCCGGCGCCCGACCTGTCGCGCTGGGAATGGGTGACCAGCCGGGTGAAGAACCCCGAAGGCGAGGTGCGCATCGCCGTCGTCGGCAAGTACATGCAGGTGAAGGATTCCTACAAATCGCTGAGCGAGGCGCTGGTGCATGGCGGTCTCGCCAACAACGTGAAGGTCCACATGGACTGGATCGACAGCGAGATCTTCGAGCGCGACGACGCCGCCTCCTTCCTCGAGGACGTCAACGGCATCCTCGTGCCGGGCGGCTTCGGCGAGCGCGGCACCGAGGGCAAGATCAGCGCCGTCAAGTTCGCCCGCGAGCGCAAGGTGCCGTTCTTCGGCATCTGCTACGGCCTGCACATGGCGGTGATCGAGGCGGCGCGCGACCTCGCCGGCCTCGAAGGCGCGGGCACCACCGAGATCGGCAAGCCGCGCCATCCCGTGATCGGCCTGATGACCGAATGGGTGAAGGGCAACCAGGTCGAGACGCGCGCGGCGGACGGCGAGCTGGGCGGCACCATGCGGCTGGGCGCCTACCCCGCGGTGCTCGCGCCGGGCAGCCGCGTGGCGGAGGTCTACGGCGCCCATGAGATCAGCGAGCGTCACCGCCACCGCTACGAAGTCAATGTCGGCTACACACGCCAGCTCGCCGAGCACGGCATGGTCGTCTCCGGCTGGTCGCCGGACGGCAGGCTGCCCGAGATCATGGAGATCCCCGACCACCCCTGGTTCATCGGCGTCCAGTTCCACCCCGAGCTCAAATCCCGCCCGCTCGATCCGCACCCGCTGTTCTCCTCCTTCATCGCCGCCGCGGTGAAGCAGAGCCGGCTTATGTGAGACGCATGACTCCAAAGTGAGATTGCCGGCGCCCGTGGCGGAAGCCCCGGGCCGCTTGACAACGCGCCTTTAATATACCACAAAATACGAGAATTTGGGAGAAGTATTGTGACGGAAAAGCATGAAACCGGTGTGCGCGCCGCGGAAAAGCTGTTTTGCCGGCCGCAGGGCGCGACCATGGATGACGTCGTCGCCGCCACGGGCGGCTTCCACTACAACGTGCTCAGGCGGCTCGAGCAGCGCGGCTACATGGTGCGCAAGGCACGCGAGGGGCGCGTGACGCGCTACTGGGTTACCCCTCCCGCGGTCAGGTCCTACAAGCTCAAGGTCGGCGCGAACGGACAAACCACTTTGCCGCGCGATGTTCGCGAACGACTCGACGTGACGTCCGGCGGCGAGCTCGAGGCCAGGCTGGAAGGCGGAAAGCTCGTGATCGCGCGAACCTCGGGCCTCGACGGTCTGGTGGGAATCCTTCACAAGCCCGGCATGCGCGCGCGCACGGTAGAGGAGATGAACGAGGGAATCGCGCGCGCGGTGAAGGCGCGTGCGCGCCGGCAATGATCGGCCTGGACACCAATGTCGTCGTCCGGCTCCTGACCCGGGACGATGCCGTCCAGGCGCGCCGCGCGGCAGACTTCGTCGCGGGACAGGCGGTGCGCGGCGATCCGGTATTCGTCAGTCTCGTCGTCCTGACGGAAACGGCCTGGGTTTTGACCAGCACCTATGGTCTCGATCCTGCCGATGTCACGGCGGCCTTCCTTCGTCTCCTCGAAGCCGGCGAATTTGTTGTGGAGCAGCGTCAGGCCGTCTCTGCCGCCCTGGGGCGGGCATTGCGGAGCAAGGTTGGCTTGGCGGACGTCCTCATCGGAGTTTCGAACCGTTCCCACGGCTGCTCGGCGACGGCCACGTTCGACAGGCGGGCCGCGAAACTCGACGAATTTTTCGCGCTCTGAGCATTCCACCCGGGCGCCGGAGGATTTCCTGGCCTGGGGAATGCCGGGAACCCATTGTCGCCACGTGCGTTTTCACGGTCTTGCGGGGGAGGGCCGAGGGAACAATGCGAGATGCGACGGTGGAGCGAGCGGGCAGGGGCCAGCCTGCGGCGGGCCTGGAGGACAGCGAGCGCAACTTCCGGCTGCTCGTGCAAAGCGTCACGGACTACGCCATCTACATGCTCGATCCGTCCGGCATCGTGGCGAGCTGGAACGCGGGCGCCGAGCGCATCAAGGGATACCGGCCCGACGAGATCGTCGGCCGGCACTATTCGGAATTCTTCACGCCCGAAGATCGCGCCGCGCGCATACCGCATGGCGCGCTCAAGGTTGCCCTCGAAAACGGACGCTATGAGAGCGAGGGCTGGCGCGTGCGCAAGGACGGCAGCCGCTTCTGGGCGCTCGCGGTCATCGATGCGGTGTACGACGAGGGCCGCCACATCGGCTTCGCCAAGATCACCCGCGACATGACGGAGCGGCGGGAAGCCCAGCTTCGCCTCGAGCGCGCCAAGGACCGGCTCGCGCTGGTCCAGAAGATGGAGGCCATCGGCCAGCTCACCGGCGGCATCGCGCACGACTTCAACAATCTCCTGACGATCGTCAGCGGCCAGGCGCAGCTCATGCGCGCCCGCGCCGCCGCCGAAAAAGACATTCGCGCGCTCGATGCCATCGAAATGGCGGCGAAGAACGGCGCCAATCTCACCCAGCAACTCCTCACCTTCGCGTGCCGCCAGCGGCTGAACCCGGTGGTGGTCGACCTCGGGGAGCGCCTGCGCGCCACGCGCGAGCTTCTGGTTTCGTCGGTCGGCAGTTCGGTGACGCTGTCGCTGGACTTGGCGGCGGATGTCTGGCCCGTGGAGGTCGACGTCGGCGAACTCGAGCTCGCGCTGGTCAACATTGCCGTCAACGCACGCGACGCCATGCCCCAGGGCGGCACGCTGGTGCTCGAGGCGCGCAACGAGGCGCTCGACGGCGGCGGCCTGGCGCCGCTCGCCGGCGATTTCGTCCGCCTCTCGCTGACGGACACCGGCAGCGGCATCCCGGACGAAGTACTGCCCAAGATCTTCGAGCCTTTCTTCACCACCAAGCGGCTCGGCAAGGGCACCGGCCTCGGCCTGTCGCAGGTCTACGGCTTTGCGCAGCAATCGGGCGGGGACGTGGCGGTGGCGAGCGCCATGGGAGAAGGCACCACCGTCTCGCTCTACCTGCCGCGCTCGTTCAAATCGCCGGTGGCCGCCGCCCGCGGCGTCGAGCAGCCGGCAAGCAGCGGCGGCACCGTGCTGGTCGTCGAGGACAACGTCGAGGTGGCCGAAGTCGGCGCGATGATGCTGGAGCGGCTGGGATTCAAGGTGCTGCGCTGCACCGGCCCGGCGGCGGCGCTTGGTATTCTGTCGGGCGGCAGCGACATTTGCCTGGTGTTCAGCGACATCGTCATGCCCGGCGACATGGACGGGCTTGCCTTCGCGCGGCGCGTGCGCGAGCGGTTTCCTCACCTGCCGGTGCTGCTGGCGACGGGCTACGGCAATGCCGCGGAACGCGCGGAGCACCGCTTCCCGATCCTGCGCAAGCCCTACGATTCCGACGCGCTCGGAAGCGCGATCCGCCGTGCCATGGCGGAAGCGTAGGCCGCCTCAGCGCCTGTCCAGCATCATCTTCATCCCGTCCCTGGGCCTGAGCGTGATGCGCGCGACGAGCTCGATGTCCTGGCCGGGCGCGAGCCTGGGCCGGAAGCGCTGGGCCAGCGTAGCCAGGATGAGCGAGGCTTCCAGCATGGCGAGCTGTGCGCCGATGCAGATGTGCGGCCCGCCCCCGAAAGGGATGTAGGCGAAGCGCGGCCGGCCGGCGCTACGCTCGGGCGAGAAGCGCTCCGGATCGAAACGCAGCGGATCGTCCCACAATTTCTCGTGGCGGTGCACGATCCAGGGCTCTATGGCGATCATGTCGCCCTTCTTCACCTTGTGGCCGTTAAGGTCGTCGTCCGCCAGCGCCTCGCGCCCCGCGAGCCCGGGCGCGGGCGGATAGAGGCGCATCGACTCCTCGATCACCATCCTGGTGTAGGGCAGGTTCGCGAGGTCGGCGTACTCCGGCGCCCGCCCGCCCAGCACGCGCGCGAGCTCGTCATGCAGCTTCGCCTCCACGGCGGGATGCTGCGAAAGCAGGTACCAGACGAACGTCATCGCCACGGCGGTGGTCTCGTGGCCGGCCAGGAAGATGATCACCACCTCGTCGCGGACCTCTTTCTCGTCCATGCCGATTCCGGATTCGCTGTCGCGCGCGGCGATCAGCCGGTCGAGCAGGTCGCGCGGCGCCTCCGCAGGCGAGGCCGCGCGGCTCTCGATCAGCCGCCGCATCGACCCGTCCAGTCCCGAGAAGGTTTCACGGATGCGCTTCAGCGCCCGGCGCACGCGGATGGGCCCGATCACGGGCAGGAAGTCGAGCACGGTGAAGGACAGCGCCTCCTGCCCCGTCGCCATGGTCTCGGCGATGGTGTCGCCCATCTCGGCATCGCTGGCGGAGAACATGGTGCGCGAGATGATCTCCAGCGTCAGCCGGGTCATCTCGCCGGCGATGTCGACGGTGGCGCCGGGCGCCAGCTCCGCCCACCGCCGGGCGAGCGCGTCCGCGCATTCGGCCATCGCCGGGGCATAGCCGGTCAGGCTGCGGATGTCGAAGGACGGCGACATGATGCGCCGGTGGGCGCGCCACTTCTCGCCCTCGCTGACCAGAAGGCCCTCGCCGAACGCCGCGCCGAGTATCTCCTGCTCCAGCTTCGCCTTGGGGTAATTCGCCATGTTGTCGAGCAGCACGCGCTTGATGGCGACCGGGTCGTTCACCACCAGCGCACTGGCGAAGAAGAACTTGCTGCTCCACATCAGGTCGCGATAGGCGGCGCGCGGGATGGTGGCGATCGGATTGACCTGGCCGACCTTGATGGCCTTGAGCAGTGAGAGCGGCTTTTCGGGGACTTCGGGCCCGATCAGGACCGGGCGGTCGATGGGCTGCTGGATGGTCATGCGCCGGGCCCCTGCGCGGGTACGGAACTGAAGTGCGCACTGTGGGGCCGAATGTCAACGCTCGCGTCCGCTTAAATCGATCCGGAGCCGGAACCGCGGGCGGCGCGGGTCATTTCCCTGACAGGGACGGCGCCGGCGGGCTGCCGGAACGAGCCGCCCGGTCTCTGGACAGAAGGAACATCGCCATGAAGGTAGGCGAAGCAATGAACCGCGGCGCGCACATCGTGCATGCGGGAGACAGCCTCAAGGACGCGGCCAGGATCATGGCTCGCGAGGACGTGGGAGTCCTGCCGGTGGAGGAGGGCGGCCGCCTCGTCGGCATGATCACCGACCGCGACATCGTCACCCGTTGCATCGCGCGGGGCAAAGGCGGCGCGGACAAGGTTCGCGACGCCATGACGGATCACGTCCGTTACTGCTTCGAGGAGGACGACCTCGACGCCGTCATGGACAACATGGCCGAGCAGCAGGTGCGCCGGCTGCCGGTGATGGACGCGGCCAAGCAGCTGGTCGGCATCCTGTCGCTGGCCGACGCGGCGCGCAACTATTCGCCGGACGTCGTCGGCGTCGCGTTCTCCGGCGTGGTGGCGCCGGGCGGCCAGCACGCCGGGCGCGGCTGATGCTCAGGCCTCGACGACGCGGATGGTCCAGAAATCGTCCGCAAGGTCGTTGTTGGTGAGGTAGTCGTAGGGCATCGTGAAGTACCCCTTCATGCCCCAGCCCTTGCCCCAGGAATTGCGCACGATGAAGCGGTTCTGGCCGTCGTCGTAGCCGGCGCACATCACCGCGTGGCCGCCGACCGTCTTCTCGGCCGCGGCCGGCAGGTTGAGCACGCCGGTCCTGGCGACTTGCGCGCTCTCGAAGCTGTCGTAGCAGGTGAAGCCGAAGACGAAGGGATAGCCGGACGCGAGGCAGCCCTTCATCTGCGCCAGCGACTGGTCGAGGCGCTGGTAGCTCACGACCTGATGGCCGCGCGCGGTCGCATAGCAGGGCGCCGGCGGCTCGATCGCGAATTTGGCGACGTCGTAGCGCCACTGGTCGTTTGCCGTGCCTTCGAAGCAGGCGCCGAGCTTGTTGACGCTCTTGATGCCGTCGCGGATCTGCGCGCCGGAATCGGAGCCCACGGTGCGCTCCATGACGCGCTCGTTGAAATAGATGAACAGGCGCGACGGCACCTCCGACGGCGACGACGTGCCCTGCTTCATCCGGTCGAAATGGATCGCGCCGGCGATGGCGTTGCCGGTGCAGCTGCCGAGCTGGCCCTGGTCGTAGACCGGCGGGCATTGTGGGCGCAGGTCGACCTTGGCCGGAAGATGCACGGCCATCGGCGCCTTGTAATACTGGTCGCGGTGGTCGGGCAGGTCGGGCGCCCAGCCGTAGTACTTGATCTGCTGGACACGAAGCTTTCGCGCCGCGGCAGGCTTTTTCGCGGTGCGGCCGCGGGAACTCCCGGTTTTGCTCTTCTTGGCCATGGCGCCCTCATTGGCTTGAAATGATTGAAGGAATGCTCAATACATGCCGAAAACATAGTATGCCGTTCCAAGACAAGCCAAGTACAGTTTTGTAACACATGTTACCGCCTTGACTCGCGAGTTCCGCGACAGGAATATCGGCCGTCGTCCCGAATGCCCCCGGGGCCCTCCTCTGCTCCGATGTGCATGCGTCCGGGATGACGAGTTTTCTCCACGCGCGGAGGGACCCTCACTTTCGCGAGTGGCTGCAAGTCTGTTATGCAGAAGGGGTAGACGTCGATCTCGCCGAGTCGACGATACGGGTTGGCGAAAAGAAGCTGGCGACTCTATTGGGAGAGATGTGATGAAAAAGTTTGCGATGGTGGTGGGGCTGTTCGCGCTCGCCCTGCCGAGTCTCTTGACGACGCCTGCCAGCGCGCAGGCCACCCGCACCTGGATCTCGGGCGTGGGCGATGACGCCAACCCGTGCAGCCGTACCGCGCCGTGCAAGACCTTCCCCGGCGCGATTGCCAAGACCGCGCCGGGCGGCGAGATCGATACCCTCGATCCGGGCGGCTTCGGCGCCGTGACGGTGACCAAGGCGATCACGATGGCCGACGAAGGCGTCGGTGAAGGCGGCATCCTCGTCGCCGGCACCAACGGCATCACGGTCAACTGCTCCACCGATCCCAACTGTGTCGTCATCGTGCGCGGCCTGGTGATCGACGGCGGCCCGATCGGTTCGAACAGCCTTTCCGGCATCCGCTTCGTCGCCGGCAAGACGCTCGAGGTCGAGCACACCACGATCCGCAACTTCAACGGCGGCTCGCCGAACGGTTACGGCATCTGGTTCAACCCGTCGGCGTCGCAGCTCACCGAGCTCGACGTCAACGATTGCACGATCACCTCCAACGGCCAGGCCGGCGGCGGCGTGGGCATCGGCGGCGGCATCGAAATCCAGCAATCGCTGGGAACGCCGAACATCAGGTTCTCGATCAAGAACACCCAGGTCTACAACAACACCAACGGCATCCGCATCGACGCCCAGGGGGCAACCGGCGGATCGGTCAATGGCGTCATCACCAATACCGTGATCGACCAAACCGCCAACCACGGCCTGGCCCTGAACACGGGCGTCGGCGGAACGACAAAGATGAACGTGGTGTTCGACCGCAGCCAGTCGGTCAACTCGACCGGCGACGGCGCGGTCGCCAACGGCCCGCAGGTCACCCTCCAGCTCACCAACTCGGTGATCACCGGCAGCAGCAATCTCGGCGTGCAGGTCGCGAATTCCGGCGTGATCGATTCCTACAAGAACAACATCATTTCCGGGAACAACAACGACAACCTCGCCGTGCTTACGCTGGTCAACCCGACCTGATTTCCGGGTTCCGGCATGGAGAACAGGAGCCGGCGGCTCTCCGCGAATGGAGGGCCGCCGGTTCTCGTTTCGCCTGTTGACCGCACGCCCGCCGCCGACGCATGGTCGGCCCATGACAAGCCCAAATCCCGTCGTGAAGGTCGGCCGCGTCGAGATCGGAAACGCCAGCAAGCTTTCCATCATCGCGGGCCCCTGCCAGCTCGAGAGCCGCGCTCACGCCTTCGAGATGGCGGGCGCACTGAAGGAGATCGCGGCCAGGGCGGGCGTCGGTCTCGTCTACAAGACGAGCTTCGACAAGGCCAACCGCACCAGCGCCACGGGCCAGCGCGGCCTCGGCCTCGAGAAATCGCTTCAGGTGTTCGCCGACCTGCGCGCGCAACTGGACCTTCCCGTGCTCACCGACGTGCATGAGCGCGAGCAATGCGCGCCGCTCGCCGAAGTGGTGGACGTGCTGCAGATCCCGGCCTTCCTGAGCCGCCAGACCGATCTCATCCTGGCCGCCGCGGCGACGGGCAAGGTCGTCAACGTGAAGAAGGGCCAGTTCCTGGCGCCGTGGGACATGAAGAACGTCATCGCCAAGGTGACCGGCGCGGGCAACCCCAACGTGCTCGTCACCGAGCGCGGCGCCAGCTTCGGCTACAACACGCTGGTGGTCGACATGACCGGCCTGCCCGAAATGGCGAAGTTCGGCGCGCCGGTGGTGATGGACGCGACGCACGCCGTCCAGAAGCCGGGCGGGCAGGGCGACAGGTCGGGCGGCAACCGCGCCATGGCGCCGGTGATAGCGCGGGCGGCGGTGGCGGCCGGCGTGGCCTGCGTCTTCATGGAAACCCACCAGGACCCCGACCACGCGCCGTCCGACGGACCCAACATGCTCGACATCAGGACCTTGCCTGCGCTGCTCGCCGACCTCGTCGCCATCGATTCGATCGTGAAGGCGCGCGCGGCCGCGAACTGATCGGATTCCGGCGTTTATTTCGGGCGCCGTCCGGCTCTACTATCGCTCTGCTTCGGGCTGTGGGCGATAGTCATGACCGTTATTGATCCAGGATTTACGCGGCGCAGGATGCTGCTGGGCGCCGCGGCGCTGTCGCTCTCCGCCTGTTGCCGCCCATGGAGTGGCCAGACCGACGTGGTGATCGTCGGCGCGGGCGCGGCCGGCATCGGCGCCGCGCAGACGCTGGCCTCCCTGGGGCGGCGCTCGATCGTGCTGGAAGCCCAGGACCGCATCGGCGGCCGCGCCTTCACCGATGCGAAGACGTTCGGCGCCCCCTTCGACATCGGCTGCGCCTGGATCCACGCCGCGAAGACCAATCCGTTCTACCAATTCGCGCTGGAGCGCGGCTTTCACCTCCACTACCACAAGCTCGAACTCAACCAGATCTACTACGGCCCGCGCCGGCAATCCGGCACGTTCGTGGGCAGCGAGCACGAGGCCGAGGAAACCATCGGCACGACCGCGGAGAACGCCGCGAAAGCGAGGCAGGACGTCTCCATGGCCTCGTTGATGACCGGCTGGGCGCCGCCCGACGACGCGGCGGCCACCAACATGGGCCCGATGGACGCGGCGGTCGATTTCAAGAACGAATCCGTCTTCGATTTCTCCGGCGAGGCCGGCGCCGAATACGATCCGAACTATCTCGTCAAGGAAGGTTTCGGCGCGCTCGTGGCGCAGGTCGGCCGCGGCATGAACGTGTGGCTGTCCACGCCGGTCAGCGCCATCGACTACCGGGGCGGGGGCGTGGAGGTCACCACCGCGCGCGGCACCGTTTCCGCCCGCGCCGTCATCGTGACGCCTTCCGTGGGCGTGCTGGCGCGGAACGGCGTGCGGTTCGCGCCCGGCCTGCCGAAGGCGACGCAGGATGCCGTCCACGCCCTGCCGATGGGGCTTCTCACCAAGATCCCCATGCTCATCTCCGGCAATGAGGACTTCGGCATCCAGCCATACGAGAACGTGCTGGACGAGGACTCCGCGAAGCTCGATGACGTCTACTTCCTCGCCTGGCCCTGGAACACGCGGCTGATGGTGGGCTTCCTCGGCGGGCGCTATGCGTGGGAGATGGCGGGCGCGCCGGACGCCGACACCATCGATTTCGCGAAGGGGAAGCTCGCCGAAGTCTGCGGTTCGTCCGTCAAGTCGAAGGTCTCGCAGGCCCTGGTTACGCCCTGGGCGCGCAATCCGTGGACGCGCGGCGCCTATTCGGCCCAGGCACCCGGCCACTACGACGCGCGCGCGGCCCTGCGCATCCCGGTGGCCGGCCGCGTCTTCTTCGCGGGCGAGGCTGTGGCGGAAGACGGCCTGTTCGCGACCTGCGGCGGCGCCTATCTCAGCGGGCAATCGGTCGCGCGCGCGGTGAGCGACACGCTGCCGCCGCCCTGACGGCGCGCCCTCAGCCGGCGGTCACCGCGTTCCAGTCCATCACGATGCCGATGACGGCGAGGATGAGCAGGCCGAGCGTGGCGAGCGCGGTGATCCCGAACCCGGTGCCGCGCTTGTCCGGCGCCTTCATGTAGCCCTGCATGTAGAGGATGCGTCCGATCAGCCAGACGAGGCCCAGCGCCGCCGGCAGCCAGCCGACCATCTTGAAATAGCTCGTGGCCAGCCAGAGCAGCGGCAGGAAGATCACGAACTGCTCCAGCGTGTTCATCTGCACGCGATAGGCGCAGTCGAATTCCGGATGGCCCGACGTGGCCGGTGCGGCGACGCCGTGCTTGGTCCGCATCTGACCCACGCGGATGCCGGTGTAGAACACGAACAAGATCGCCAGAATGGTGACGACTGCGGTGAGCAGCGTCGCGGGCATCGCCATGTTGTCCTCCATCGAGGGCACGACTCGGCCCCCGTTCAGGGAACTGTACAGCAATCGCAAGTCGCCGTTGCGACCCGTGTCCGCCTTGCCGCGATGCGACTCAGGGCTGTGGCATCGGGCTAAGCCACGCGAAACGTTGACAAGTTCGCCGGGCGCATCGGCATGTCTGCCCGGTCCCGCGGCGTGCTACGCTCGGGCGGGGAGCGTCGTAGTGCGACGCAGCGAGGGGGAGACGTGGCCAGCTACACCGTCAGCACCTATCAGTACACGGACACGAACGACGTGCCGGGCTTCGCCGTCGATTCGGATCACTCGACGCTCACCGTCACCGGCGCGGGCTCGATCGTGACGGGCGGCACCGGCAGCGACGGCATCGATCTCACCGCCGCCTACGGCTCCCTCTTGCTGGACGGCGCCGTCACCTCCAGGCAGGCGACGGGCGTCTACGTCGGCGGCTCCTACGCCTATGTCGGCGTGCATGCGGATATCTACGGCGCCAATGAAGGCATCGACGTCGCGCTTGCCCTGAATCACGTGAACGTCGTCGTCTCGGCGGGGGCCACGGTGACCGGGCACGCGGACGAAGGCATCGACCTGATGGCGGCCTATTCGCACCTCACGGTGTCCGGCACGGTGGCCAGCGACCTCTACGACTACGCGATCACCGCCGGCGGCACCGCCGACACGCTGACCGTCTCTTCGCATGCGACGGTGGACGGCGGCATCGATCTCTATTCGCCTGCCGGCACGCTCGACATCGCGGGTACCGTCACCAGCAGCACGGGCGCCGTCTATGTCCACGGCGATCTGGAACGCGTGACGGTCTCCGGTTCCGTCACGGGCTACAGCGGCATGGGGATTTCGGGCAGCTATGGCAGCGTGCGCATCACGGGCGACGTGGACGGAACCGGAAGCGATGGGCAGGCCCTCTATGTCACCGGCATCGGCAATCACGTCGTCGTCGGCGCGAGCGGCACGCTCGAAGGTGCCGGCCTGGGCGCCAACCTTTACGACGGTTATGCCAATACGCTGACCAACAACGGCCACATCGACGGCTACGGCGTCCAGATTTTCGCCGGCTTCAACAACACCTTCGTCAACCACGGAACCGTGTCCGGCGGCGTGTATGTCTACGGAAGCGCGGGCGTCCATATCGTCAACACCGGAACGATCCAGTCGCAGTACGACGGGTTCTACGCCGGCGTGGCCAGCGTGGAATTCGACAACAGCGGAACGGTCGATGGCGATCTCTATTGCCTGCCCACGCGCCCGCCGGCGCATGTCGTGGCCAGCGTGTCGGTCGAGAATTCGGGTACCTGGACCGCCACGGAAATATTCGGCGGATATTACAACACCTTCCACCTCGTCAATTCGGGGAGCATCTACTTCAAGGCGGGATATGGCGGCGGCCACGACGACCATTTCGGCCTTTACGCGCCCTTATACTCCACCTTCGTCAACAAGGCCGGCGGCACGATCGGCGGAGAGGCGGGTTCGCACATCGATTTCTACGGGGCGAGCATCGACAACGCCGGAACGATCAGCCTGCCGATCAATTTCGGCGGCACACTCGTCAACGAAACCGGCGGCGTCATCGACGGGCACGTGGAGGTCTATTACGGCTCGGTGTTGAACTACGGCGAAATCAACGGCTCCGTGGTCGGCGCCGCGACAAGCGCCGGCGCGACCGTCGTCAACTATGGCACGATCGAGCGGGTGACGTTCGCCGCCGCCGGCTACCTCTACAATTACGGCACCATCACCGGCCATGTGACGGGCAGCGCAGCCGGCGACACGCTGATCGCGAAGAACAGCCATGCCAACTGGTTCAACGGCAACGCCGGCGACGACAAGCTCGGCGGCGGCGGCGCGGGCGACACGCTCTACGGCGGATCGGGCAACGACGTCATCCGCGGAAACGGCGGCAACGACATCATCACCGGCGGCAACGGCGCGGACGTCATCACCGGCGGCTTCGGCAACGACACGATGACGGGCGGCGCCGGGGGCGACAAGTTCATCTTCGCCGCCGGCTTCGGGCAGGACGTCGTCACCGACTTCACCACGGGCGGCGGCTCGGGCCACGACCTGATTGACTTCAAGCCCGGCACCTTCGCCGATTTCGCGTCGGTCCAGGCGGCCATGTCGATCGACGGCAACGGCGATGTCGTCATCACGCTCGATGCCGCCGACACCATCACCCTCACCGGCGTCCACAACACCGGAGATCTCGTGGCGGCCAATTTCGGATTCACCTGAGCGCCGCCGCGGTCCCCAGCGGAGACCGCGGTGCGCCGGCTTGCTATTGACCGGAGCCCTGCTGCTGCCAGCGGGCCCGGCGCTCGGCGATCTTCTGCTCGAGGGCCTGCTTCTGGGCGGCGGGGAGCGCATCCCACGCGGCCTGCAGGCGCGCCCTGAGCGCCTGCTTGTCGGCTTCGGACATCGCCTGCCATTTTGCCCGCAGCTGGTCGCGGAACTGCTGGCGTTGCGCGCCGGTCATGTTGCGCCAGTCGCCGGCGCCCGGCTGCTCGGTGCGCAGCATGGCCCGCTGCTCGGGGGTCAGGAACCCGTGGGGTGCCTGACCGGTGGCCGGACCGGTGGCCGGACCGGTGGATTGTGCGAAAGCGGCCCCGGCGGCGAGGAGCGCCGTGCAGAGGGCGAGGATGGGCATACGCATGAAGGAATACTCCGTGGATGCGCCCCATCCGGGGAGTCCTCTCCCGCATCCGCGCGGTCGCGTCAAGCGTGCGCGCTTGTCATGTCGGAACCCGGCCTTGCAGTTATTCCCAAGTAATGACGGTTTCTATGCAGGAAATCTCCTATATTTTACTTGATTTATACTTATACGGGCCTAAGGTCGTCCAAGTGTTCGCCGGCGGCTCCACCAATCTTCGGCGGCACGGCCTGTTTAAGGACTCCCCCGCTGGCACACACCGCCAGCCCGGCGGGCCGTCCCTCCGCAGAGGAGGGGCGGCCCGCCTTTTTTCGCCGCCGCGTTGACGCCTTGCGCGACCGCCCCCCGCTACCTAGAAGTCCGCCCGCAAGCCCAGCCGGGATTCGCCCCATGACCGCCATCGTCGACATCGCCGCGCGCGAGATCCTGGACAGCCGCGGCAACCCGACCGTGGAGGTGGACGTGCGGCTGGAGGACGGCTCGTTCGGCCGCGCCGCCGTGCCTTCGGGCGCCTCCACTGGCGCGCATGAGGCGGTGGAGCTGCGCGACGGCGCCAGGCGCTACGGCGGCAAGGGCGTCGAGAAAGCCGTCGGCGCCGTCAACCGGGAGATTTTCGACGCCATCGGCGGCATGGACGCCGAGGACCAGGTGCGCCTGGACCGCCTGATGAAGGAACTCGACGGCACGCCCAACAAGAGCCGGCTGGGCGCCAATGCGATCCTCGGCGTCTCGCTCGCCGTCGCCAAGGCGGCCGCGCAGTCCGCCGCCCAGCCGCTCTACCGCTATCTCGGCGGGCCGGACGCGAAGGTCCTGCCCGTGCCGCTGATGAACATCATCAATGGCGGCGTCCACGCCGACAATCCGATCGACTTCCAGGAATTCATGATCATGCCGGTCGGCGGCGCGACGTTCGCCGAGGCCCTGCGGGCGGGCTCGGAAGTCTTCCACACGCTGAAAAAAGGCCTCTCCGACGCGGGCCACAACACCAATGTCGGCGACGAGGGCGGCTTCGCGCCCAATCTGAACAGCGCGGACGAGGCGCTCGCCTTCATCATGAAGTCCATCGAGAAGGCCGGCTACCGCCCGGGCGAGGACGTGGTGCTGGCGCTCGATCCCGCCTCCACCGAATTCTTCAAGAACGGCAAATATGTGCTCGAAGGCGAGGGCAAGACGCTCGATCCCGCCGGCATGGTCAAGGTCTACGAGGATCTTTGCGCGCGCTATCCCATCGTCTCCATCGAGGACGGCATGGCCGAGGACGACTGGGAGGGCTGGGCCGCGATCACCAGGGCGCTGGGCAGGAAGCTCCAGCTCGTCGGCGACGATCTCTTCGTCACCAATACCGCGCGGCTTTCCGAGGGCATCGGCAAGAGCGTCGCCAACGCCATCCTGATCAAGGTCAACCAGATCGGCTCGCTGACCGAGACGCTGGACGTGATGCGCATGGCGCACCGCAACGCCTATGCCTGCGTCATGTCCCACCGCTCCGGCGAGACCGAGGACACCACCATCGCCGACCTTGCGGTAGCCACGAATTGCGGGCAGATCAAGGCGGGTTCGCTCTCCCGCTCCGACCGCCTCGCCAAATACAACCAGCTTCTGCGCATCGAGGAACAGCTCGGCGACCAGGCCATCTTCGCCGGCAAATCGGTGCTGCGCGCGTAAGGAGCATCCCGTGAAGAAGAACAAGTTCGCCAAGCCGCAGGCCTACGCGGCGCTGACCAAGGACACCCGCTTCGAAGGCACCTACGACGTGCTCGTGCCCGTGCCCGACCGCGTGAAGCCCCAGAAGGCCGCGCAGCAATTCCCCACGCAAAAAGCGGCCGAAGACTGGATCCACAGCCCCGAAGGCGTGCAGGCGATCGAGGCGATATTGGCGGGCTGACGAAAGTTTAGCTGGCTACATTAAAATCTCGTGCATGGAATGGCGCTGCAATCCCGAAGCGGCGGCAATGGGGCATGCGCCATGGACCGGCAAGATCGTGACGATGACCTGGAAGCGATGTTCGCCCGCATCCGCACCTGGCCGAAGGATTGGCAAGAGCATGCCATCGCGCGCTTCCATCTGATGGAGCACGACCTCAAGAATCCTTATGTGCTTTCGCCGGAGGAATTGGCGGATATCCGGGAAGGCCTCGCGGAGGCCGATCGCGGCGAATTCGCGACCGGCGAGGACATCGAAGCGCTTTTCGGGCGGCGCTTTTGCTCCGCGTGGTCGTGACGAAGACGGCCCAGCGGCAGATTGGCCGCGTTCGCGCTTACATTGCAAACGACAATCCCGGCGCTGCTGAGCGCGTCCGCGAGCGCATCCACGAAGTCATCGGGCATATTGCGGCGTTTCCGGATTCGGGCCGCGCGACGATTGAGCCGGGCGTGCAGCGTGGTACGCGCGTTTGCGCGTTAACGAAAATGTCCTTGACGCCGCGAATCAGTGTGTGATTCGTTCGCAGCCATGCGAATCAGGCGCAGCGTCAAGGATTTCTTCGGGCGGATCGTCATTCCCGCCATTTCCATCGCCGTCGCCGGGTACTTCGGCTACTACGCGCTCAACGGCCCCCGCGGCTGGATCGCCTATCAGGAAACCGGCGCCCAGCTCGAAGCGGACAAGACCCGCCTTGCTGCGCTGCACGATCAGAACGGCCGCCTGCGCCACCGCATAGACCTGCTCCAGGACGGCCATGTGGACTACGACCTGGTCGAGGAACTGGCGCGTGGCAGCCTGGTCGCCAGTTCGCCGGACGAGGTCGCGGTGCCCCGGCGGCGTCCCGCAAATCCGGTCCCCTGACATTCCTTCATTCCCGCCCGCCATACTTGATAAAGTCCGGCACGCTTGCCAAAACCGCCCGGCGGGGCATCAGGAGACATTCATGGCGGACGCCCGGGAGGCGGCCGCGCCCATGATGGGCGCAAACCCCGATCTTCAAACGAAATTCTACCGCGACATGCTTCTGATCCGCCGCTTCGAGGAAAAGGCGGGGCAGCTCTACGGCATGGGCCTGATCGGCGGCTTCTGCCACCTCTATATCGGCCAGGAAGCCGTGGTGGTGGGCATGCAGGCCGCGCTCAAGGAGGGCGACCAGGTCATCACCGCCTATCGCGATCACGGCCACATGCTCGCCTGCGGCATGGACCCCAAGGGCGTGATGGCCGAGCTGACCGGCCGCGAGACCGGCTACTCCAGGGGCAAGGGCGGCTCGATGCACATGTTCTCGGTCGCCGAGCATTTTTACGGCGGCCACGGCATCGTCGGCGCCCAGGTTCCCATCGGCACGGGGCTGGCCTTCTCCAACCAATACAAGAAGAACGGCGCCGTCTGCCTCACCTATTTCGGCGACGGCGCGGCCAACCAGGGCCAGGTCTACGAAAGCTTCAACATGGCCGAGCTCTGGAAGCTGCCGGTCGTCTACATCATCGAGAACAACCAGTACGCCATGGGCACGAGCGTGGAGCGCTCGAGCGCGGAGACGGCGTTCTACAAGCGCGGCTCCTCCTTCAACATCCGGGGCGAGCAGGTCGACGGCATGGACGTCGAGGCGGTGCATGCGGCCGGCGCGCGCGCCGTGAAATGGTGCCGCGACGGCAATGGCCCGATCATCCTGGAGATGAAGACCTACCGCTACCGCGGCCATTCGATGAGCGATCCCGCCAAGTACCGGACGCGCGAGGAGGTGCAGGCGGTGCGCGAGAAGCGCGATCCGATCGAGCATTTCGGCGCCAGGCTGGTCGAGCGCGGCGTCGCGACCGAGGACGGCCTCAAGGCCATCGACAAGGACATCCGCGCCATCGTCAACACCGCCGCCGAATTCGCCAGCGAAAGCCCGGAGCCCGCGCCGCGGGAGCTCTACACGGACGTGCTGGCATGACGCTCTTCAATTTCAGACGACGCAAATCCGTTGAAACGATGCTGGCCGAGTTGGCCAAGCTGGGAATCCGGCTGTCGCCTGGCATCGAGCCGGACGAACTCCTTGCGGATTTTTCGCGTGAGGCGATAGAGAAGTCCGGCTTCGAGATGCTTCTCGTCGCAATGGGCAGTCCCAACGCCTCTTTCAGCAGCGACGTTTGGCATTTCGACGCTGAGGCAATTGAGGATCACGGTAGCTATGTCGACCTGGCGGAGCATTGTGTCCGATTGGCGAACCCGGATCTTTCGTTTGTCAGAATTTCGGATCATGTGGAGGTCGACGAGGGCGAGGCTTGGATCGAATACGAAAACGGCTCCGGTGTGGAACGCGTGATACTCGCTGTCGACGATGACTGGGTCGATCCCGCCTTTTTTGACGATTTGGACAAACGGCTGGAATCTCGCGGCTCGAAGCGGAGGTTTTGGGCGCATGTTTTGGGTCAGGATTCTCTGATCATATGCCAGCCCGAAAGCAGCATCGGGTCCATCAACCGGACCAGCGGACTGAAATTCGGCAGTCTTCGGTTGTGAGCGAGAAACGTTGATGAGCACTCAAATCCTCATGCCCGCGCTGTCGCCCACCACCTCTTGTGTCATGGCCCGGCTTGTCCGGGCCATCCAGCTGCCGCGCGTCGGCGCGGCGAATGAGTCTTTCGCTCACCTGGGTGGCCCGCAGTCGCGGGCCATGACACCGAGGGGTTTCATGCAATGACCCAGATCCTCATGCCTGCGCTTTCTCCAACGATGGAAGAAGGCAAACTGGCCAAATGGCTGGTGAAGGAGGGCGACACGGTCAAGTCCGGCGACATCCTGGCCGAGATCGAGACCGACAAGGCGACGATGGAGTTCGAGGCGGTCGACGAGGGCACGATCTCCAGGCTGCTCGTGCCCGAAGGTACCGAAGGCGTGAAGGTCAACGCGCCCATCGCCGAGATGGACGGCGGTGCGTCGCTCGGGACGCGGCCTGCGGCCGTTCCTCGGGATGACGCGGAGTCGAAGCTCGCCGTCAAGGCTGAAGCGCCCACTCGTCATCCTGAGGTGCGAGCGGAGCGAGCCCCGAAGGACAATCAGCAGGATGTGGCCGAGCAGGAATTCCCCGCCGGCACCGAATTCGCCACCATCACGGTGCGCGAAGCCCTGCGCGACGCCATGGCGGAGGAGATGCGCCGCGACCCGGCGGTGTTCCTCATGGGCGAGGAGGTGGCGCAGTATCAGGGCGCCTACAAGGTGAGCCAGGGGCTGCTGGACGAGTTCGGCGCCACCCGCGTCATCGACACGCCGATCACCGAGCACGGTTTCGCGGGCCTGGGCGTCGGCGCGGCGTTCGGCGGGCTTCGCCCCATCGTCGAATTCATGACCTTCAACTTCGCCATGCAGGCGATCGACCAGATCATCAATTCCGCCGCCAAGACGCGCTACATGTCCGGCGGCCAGATGCACTGTCCCATCGTCTTCCGCGGACCCAACGGCCCCGCCGCGCGGGTCGGCGCCCAGCACAGCCAGGATTATTCGTCCTGGTACGCGCACGTGCCGGGCCTGAAGGTGATCGCGCCCTATTTCGCCGCCGACGCCAAGGGCCTGCTCAAGGCCGCGATCCGCGATCCCAACCCGGTGATCTTCCTGGAGAACGAGATCGTCTACGGCCGCTCGTTCCCGGTGCCGAAAGTGGACGACCTGATCGTGCCCATCGGCAAGGCGCGCGTGGTGAAGGCCGGCACGAACGTGACGCTGGTCGCGCACTCGATCTGCGTCGGCCTGATCCTCGAGGCGGCCGAGAAGCTGGCGGCGGACGGCATCGATGCGGAGCTGATCGACCTGCGGACGCTGCGCCCGCTCGACACCGCGACCGTGGTCGCGAGCGTGAAGAAGACCAACCGCATCGTGACGGTGGAGCAGGGCTGGCCGGTGTGCTCCATCGGCTCGGAGGTCTGCTCGGTGGTGACCAGCGAGGCGTTCGACTGGCTCGACGCCCCACCCACCAAGGTCACCGGCAAGGACGTGCCGATGCCCTACGCCGCCAACCTCGAAAAGCTCGCCCTGCCGACCGTGGACGACGTCGTGGAGGCCGCCAAGGCGGTTTGCTACCGGTGAGCCGCAAACCGAAAACCTCCTGGCATCGCGGCGGCTGCCATTGCGGGGCGGTCGCGTTCGAGGTCGAGGCGCCGGATTCCGTCGAGCTGGTGGACTGCAACTGCTCGATGTGCAGCAGGACGGGCTACCAGCATCTGATCGTGCCGAAGTCGCGCTTCCGCCTGCTCAAGGGCGAGGACAAGATCACGACCTACACCTTCAACACGGGTGCGGCGAAGCACACCTTCTGCTCGGTGTGTGGGATCAAGCCGTTCTATGTGCCGCGCTCGCATCCGGACGGGATCAGCGTCAACTTCCGTTGCCTCGATCCGAAGGAATTCAAGTCGGTGGTGACGACGGAATTCGACGGCAGCCACTGGGAAGTCAATGCCGCCTCGCTGGCGCCGCTGGAGGCGTCATGACCCAGATCCTCATGCCCGCGCTGTCGCCCACCATGGAAGAGGGCAAGCTCGCCAAGTGGCACGTCAAGGAAGGCGACGAGGTCCATTCCGGCGACATCCTGGCCGAGATCGAGACCGACAAGGCGACGATGGAGTTCGAGGCGGTCGACGAGGGCCGCATCGCCAGGCTCCTCGTCCCCGAGGGCACCGAAGGCGTCAAGGTCAACCAGCCGATCGCCGAGATGGAGGGCGACGGCGAGGGCGAAGCGCCGCCGCGCGACATCCCTACCGCCATGGCCTCGATCAAGGACGCGGTGGCGAAGGAAACCGCGCCCGCGACACCGCGGGCCAAAGTCGCCCAGAGCGACGTTCCGGACACCATGCTGAGCGCGGCCGGGCGCGGCGGCCGCATCTTCGCCTCGCCCCTGGCGCGCCGGATCGCCGGCCAGAAGGGCCTCGACCTGGCTTCGCTCAAGGGCAGCGGCCCGCGCGGTCGCATCGTCAAGGCGGACGTGGAGGCGGCCGAGCCGGGCCGGGCAAAAGCGCCCGCGCCCAAGCCGTCTGCGCCCGCGCCGCAACAGCCCGCCGCGGCGCCCGCCGGCGTTGCGCCGCTGCCCGATGCGCGGCTCTTCTACAAGGAAGGGGAATACGAGGAGATCCCGCACGACTCCATGCGGAAGACCATCGCCCGCCGCCTGACCTCGGCGAAGATGCTGATCCCGCATTTCTATCTCACCGTCGACTGCAACATCGACGCGCTGATGGACATGCGCGCGCGCCTCAATGAGAAGTCGCCCAGGAGCCCGGATTCGAAAGAGCCCGCCTACAAGCTCTCCGTCAACGACTTCGTGGTGAAGGCCTCCGCGCTCGCCCTGATGCGCGTGCCGGAAGTGAACGCGAGCTGGACCGAGACCGCGATCCTGCGCCACAGGCACGCCGATGTCGGCGTCGCGGTGGCGCTGGATTTCGGGCTCATCACGCCCATCGTCTTCCGCGCGGAGGAGAAGGGGCTGGCCGTCATCTCCAACGAAGTGAAGGCGCTGGCCGGGCGGGCGCGCGCCAAAAAGCTCAAGCCGCAGGAATACGAGGGCGGCGGCTTCTCCGTCTCCAATCTCGGCATGTTCGGCATCAGGGACTTCACCGCCGTGATCAATCCCCCGCAATCGGCGATCCTGGCCGTCGGCGCGGGCGAGCAGCGGGCAGTGGTGCAGAACGGCATCCTGAAGACCGCCACGGTCATGACCGTGACCATGTCCTGCGACCACCGCGTGATCGACGGCGCCACCGGCGCCCGCTTCCTCCAGGCCTTCAAGACCTTCATCGAAGAGCCGGCCGCGATGCTGCTATGATGCGCCGGGGGGCAGCGCGATGAGCGATCTGGAAGCGATCCTGGAAACCGGCGCGGCGGCGGGCGTGGAGCTTGCCGCCTCGGCGCTGGCCGAGCGCGGGCAGCCGCCCGGCAAATGCCCCAATTGCGGCTCGCCCATGATCGGGCCCTTCTGCGCCGTCTGCGGCCAGGAGCGCGACACCCACCGCCGCTCGATCTGGTCGCTCCTGGGCGACCTGTTCGAGGACATCATCAGCTTCGACAGCCGCATCCTCAGGACCGGCGTGGCGCTGATGGCCGAGCCGGGCGAGATCGCCATGGCGTTCCGCGAGGGCCGCCCGCGGCGTTACGTGCCGGCGCTGAGGCTCTACTTCTTCGTCTCGCTGATCTTCTTCGTCATCCTCAACATCACCGGCCTTGCGATCATGCAGTTCGAGGTCGTGGCCACGCCGCAGACGATCGTCGGGAAGGGCGGAAAATACTTCCTGGTCAATCCGGACAAGACCCCGGATGTGGGCGAGCCAAAGCTCATCCCGGTCCCCAAGGTGGAAGCTCTGTCGCCGGGCACCCATTACGGCCTGAGCCTGCGGGCGCACTTCTTCTCGCCCGTCGGCGCCTATCACTCCGACCTGCCGCCCGAGGCGCGCGCGAAGATCGCCAAATACGCGACCCGGGGCATGGGCGGCGTCGACGATCCCACCGGCGTGTGGATCACCGAGCGCGTCTACGGCACCTTCAACCGCCTGGTCGCCGATCCGGCGGCGCTGAATGCCTCGCTCACCGCCTGGGTGCCGCGGGTGCTGTTCCTGCTGCTGCCGCTGTTCGCGCTGCTCCTGATGCTGTTCTACATCCGCCGGCGCAAGCAATTCTATTTCGTCGACCACCTCATCTTCTCGCTCAACATGCACAGCTTCGTGTTCATCGCCCTGATCGTGGCGGTGGGTGTCGCGCAGGTGTTCGATTCCGGGCTGGTGGCGCTTGCGGCGATCGCCGCGATGGGACTCTATCTGCTGATCGCCATGAAGCGGTTCTACATGCAGAACTGGTTCTGGACCGGGCTCAAATTCCTCTCCGTGGCGTTCATCTACACGGTGTTCTTCCTCCTGCCGGCGCTCGGCGGCGCCATCGTGGCGAGCATCTTCTGGACCTGACATGGATTCCTACGACGTCATCGTGATCGGCTCCGGACCCGCGGGCTATGTCTGCGCCATCCGCGCCAGCCAGCTCGGCCTGAAGACCGCCATCGTGGAGCGCGACCGGCTGGGCGGCATCTGCCTCAACTGGGGCTGCATCCCCACCAAGGCCCTGCTGCGCAGCAGCGAGATCTGGCACCTGATGCACCGGCTGCCGGAGTTCGGCTTCTCCGCGGAGAATTTCCGGTTCGACATCGGCAAGATCGTGGAGCGCTCGCGCAAGGTGGCGCAGCAGCTTTCCAACGGCGTCGCCTTCCTGATGAAGAAGCACAAGATCGCCGTGGTGACGGGCGAGGCGAAACTCGCGGGCTCGGGCAAGGTCGCCGTGACGAAGGACGGCAAGACCGCCGAGATCGCCGCGAAGAACATCGTGCTCGCCACCGGCGCGCGGGCCCGCACGTTCCCGGGACTGGAGCCCGACGGCAAACTCATCTGGACCTATCGCGAGGCGATGGTGCCGCCGGCCTTCCCCAAATCGCTGCTCGTCGTCGGCTCGGGCGCCATCGGCATCGAGTTCGCCAGTTTCTACCGCACCCTCGGCGCCGAGGTGACGGTGGTCGAGGTGCTCGACCGGGTGCTGCCGGTGGAGGACGAGGAAATCTCCCAGCTCGCCGCCAAGGCCTTCGCCAGGCAGGGCATGACGCTACGCACCTCCACCACCGTCGAGAAGCTCGACAAGGGCAAGGACAGTGTCACCGCGACGCTCAAATCGAAGGACGGCAAGACCGAAACGCTCACCGTCGACCGCGTCATCCTCGCGGTGGGCATCGTCGGCAATGTCGAGAACAATGGCTACGAGGCCGCGGGGCTGAAGATCGACAAGACCCACATCGTCGTCGACGAATGGGGCGCGACCGGGGTGCCGGGCCTGTGGGCCATCGGCGATCTCGTCGGCCCGCCCTGGCTCGCGCACAAGGGCATGCATGAGGGCGTCATCGTGGCCGAGCGCATCGCCGGGGTGAAAGGCGTGCATCCGCTCGACGTCAGCAAGGTGCCGGGCTGCACCTATTGCTGGCCGCAGGTCGCCAGCGTCGGCATGACCGAGGCGAAGGCCAGGGCGAGCGGGCGCAAGATCAAGGTCGGCCGCTTCCCCTTCATCGGCAACGGCAAGGCCATCGCGCTGGGCGAGGCCGAGGGGTTGATCAAGACGGTGTTCGACGCGGATACCGGCGAGCTCCTCGGCACCCACATGATCGGCGCCGAAGTCACCGAGCTGATCCAGGGCTACACCATCGCACGCGCCGGCGAGCTCACCGACGCCGACCTCGCCCACACCATCTTCCCCCATCCGACGCTCTCCGAGATGCTCCACGAAGCGGTGCTCGCCGCGGACGGCGCGGCGCTGCATATTTGAGCTTCCTCTCCCCGCGGCAGCGGGGAAGGAAGCGCATGCCGTCACCCTTTCAAAAGCAGCTTCCCGATATCCCCCGCCAGCGCCTTCGTGTCGTCGGTCGTCAGCAGCACCTCGCGGGCGCGGCCGTCGCGGTCGAACAGGAAGACGGCGGCGGAGTGCATGACTTCTTCTCCGGCCGGCGCGGGCTTGACGCTGTAGAGCACGCGATAGCGGCGGGTGAGCTTGTCGATCTCGTCGGGCGTGCCGCGCAAGCCGTCGATCCCGGGCGCGAAGGCGTTCACATAGGCCTTCAGCGCCGCCAGCGTGTCGCGCTTCGGATCCACCGTCACGAACAGCACGCGCACGTCCCTGGCGCGCGGGCCCAGCGCCTGGAGCGCGAGCGTGAGGTTGGAGAGCGTGGCGGGGCACACGTCCGGGCAATTTGCGTAGCCGAAATAGAGCGCCACCGCCTTGCCGCGATAATCCGCCGCCGTCACGCCGGCGCCGTCATTGGCGCGCGTCATCGCGAAGGCCAGATCGGGCATGGCGCCGGCGATGTCCGTCACGCCGGGCCGGATTTCGCCGCGCCCGCAGGCGGCGAGCAGCAGGCAAAGCAGGATCAGGGCGCGTTTCATGATGCCGTGCATAGCATGCCCGGCGTGCGCCGGCGGCGTGCGGCCAAACGCCTCTGGAAGCGCGGCGCGCGCCCGGCCATTTTCCCGGCCCATGGCGACCATCGCCCTTTCCCCGGAGCGCGCCTCGCGCGGCTGGCTGTGGTACGGCGCGCTGCTTCTTCTGGGCGGCGCGCTCTATGTCGCCTCGACGGAATTCCCCGCCGAGATGCCGTTCTGGATGCCGTGGGAGTTCTCCTGGCCGGAATTCCTCGCCTGCGCGCTGGCGCTCGCCTGGTTCTTCCGCGGCCTTGGCCGCGTGGAGGAGAAGCCCGCGCCGTGGCGGCGGATCAGCTACGTGCTCGGTATCGCGTCGATCTACATCGTGCTGCAGACCCATGTGGACTACTACGCCCAGCACATGTTCTTCGTGCACCGCGCCGCGCATTTCGTGCTGCACCACGCGGGCGCGTTCCTGGTCGCGATGGGCGCGGGCGGCCCGGCGGTGCGCGCGGGCATGCCCGATTTCCTCAGGCCGCTCATCGACAGCCGCCCCGTGCGCGCGCTGACGAACGTACTGCAGCATCCGGCGGTGGCGCCGGTGCTGTTCGTGGGGCTGCTGTATTTCTGGCTGATCCCCGCGATCCATACCCGCGTGATGCTCGACCGCACGCTCTACGATCTCATGAACTGGACCATGGCGGTCAACGGCATCATGTTCTGGTGGATCGTGCTCGATCCCCGGCCGAAGCCGCCGGCGCGGCTGTCGCATCTCATGCGGGGGCTGATGATCCTGCTCATCGAACTGCCGCAGATGGTGCTGGGCTCGGTGTTGTCGCTGTCGAACACCGATTACTATCCCGTCTACAAAATCTGCGGCCGCGCTTTCGCGATGACCGCGCTCAACGACCAGCACTATGGCGGCCTCATCATCTGGCTGCCCGGCACGCTGACCAGCTTCGCCGCCATGATCGTGGTGCTGGTCAACATGCGCCTCAACGAGGAAAGGGAAGAACGTGAGAAAGCCGCTTAGCATCGCAATGGCCGCGCTCGCCGCCGCGCCGCTCCTCGCCGCCGGCGCGCGGGCCGCGGACCTGACGGTGACGGACGCCTGGTTCCGCTCGCTCCCTGGCACCCTGCCGGCCGGCGGCTACATGGTCGTGCACAACGCCGGCGCCGCGGATGCCGTGCTGACCGGCGCGTCCTCGCCCGCCTGCGGCTCCATCATGCTGCACAGGAGCGAGGACGTGAACGGCATGTCCGGCATGGTGATGGCCGACAGCGTCACCGTGCCCGCCCATGGCAGCTTCGCCTTCAGCCCCGGCGCCTATCACCTGATGTGCATGGCGCCAAGGATGAAGATCGGCACGAACGTGACGGTGACGCTGGAATTCGAGGGCGGCCGGAAAGTGGACGCGCAATTCGCGGTCCGCAACGCGACCGGCAAGTGAGCGGGGCGTTCGATTTCCTGATCGTCGGCGGCGGCATGGCCGGGATGTCCTGCGGCTATGAGCTGGCCCGCCACGGCCGCGTGGCGGTGCTGGAGCGCGAAGCGCGCGAAGGCACGCAGGCCACGGGCAGGAGCGCCGCGCTCTATCTCGCCAGCTACGGCGGCGCGGCCGTGCGCCGGCTCAACCGCGTCAGCCGCGCGTTCTTCGACCGGCCGCCGGAAGGTTTCGCGGAAACGCCCATCCTCGCGCCCCGCGGCTGCCTCAATATCGCGCTGCCGCAGCACCTGGCGTCGCTGGACGAACTGGCGCGGGAGTCCGCCGATTGCATGCGCCGCATGGGCCGCGACGAAATCCTGTCGCTGGTCCCGATCCTGCGTCCGCAATACGCCGGCGGCGCGCTCTACGAAGAAGGCGCCGCGGACATCGACGTCAATGCGCTGCTGCAGGGCTACCTCCGCGGCATGAAGCGGGCGGGCGGAACCTTGGTGACGGACGCCGGCGTGACCGCGATCGCGCGGGCGGGCGGCCGGTGGACGGTCGAATCCCGCGGCGGACGTTTTATCGCGCCCGTCCTCGTCGACGCGGCGGGCGCGTGGGCCGACGAGATCGCGGTGCTTGCCGGCGCGCGCCCGCTCGGCCTTCAGCCCATGCGCCGAACCGTAACGCTGATAGATGCGCCGAAGGTGGCGGGCTTCGCAGGATGGCCCGCCGTCGCCGACGCCATCGGCAGCTTCTATTTCAAGCCGGATGCCGGGCAGCTTCTCATCTCGCCCGCCGACGAGACGCCGATGCGGCCGGTCGTCGATGTCTCCGACGACGAGGACGACGTCCGCCTCGCGCTGCATCGCTATTCCGAAGCGACGACCGGGCAGCCCAGTCGCCCGCGCCACAGCTGGGCGGGCCTGCGCACCTTCACGCCCGACCGCGCGCAGGCCATCGGTTTCGATGCGAGGGTTCCGGGATTCTTCTGGCTGGCCGGGCAGGGCGGCTACGGCATCCAGTCCGCCCCCGCCGCCGCCCAGCTCGCCGCCGGGTTGATCGCGGGCACGTCCGCGCCGGACGTCGACGCGGACGCGTTCTCGCCGGCCCGCTTCGCCGGCGCGTGAACGCCCCTGCGAAGCGGGACGGCGAGTCCGCGGGGATATTCCGTCAGCGGCGGAACAGCCGCAGCATGTTGCCCGTCACCGCGCTGGCGCTGATGACGATCGTGGTTCCCAGCACCAAGAGGCCGACCAGGGTGTAGGTCGCGGAGATGCCGGTGACGGCGGTTCCGGTCGAGGTGAGCGCCAGGATGCCCAGCACGACCGCGGCGAGGCCCGCCAGGATCTGGATGCCCGTCGCGGTCGAGCTTGCCGCCTGGATGAGGTGGCGCCCGGTCTCGGCGAGGCCGCTGGAGGTGGTGAGCCGGATTTCGTTGAGCCGCTGCACGCTCGGGGCCGCGACGACGAGGAGCCCGCCGGCCGCCAACAGCGAAATCGGCAGCAGCGTTCCCGGCGAGACGCCGACGAGCGCAAGCACGCCGAGCACCAGCACGCCCGCGCCGATCACGACTTCGCTGAGCATGCCGCCGCCCATCTCGATTCCGGCCATGGTGGTGTCCCCGGACAGCGACATGAGCCTCGAGAATTCCGCGGCGATGGCGCCGCCTTCGGTGAGCAGGGCCGCGCCCAGCACGATGACGGCGATGGCCGTCAGCATGCCCGCGTCCGTGCGGCTCAGCCCGACGATGGCGAGGACTGCAACGGCAATCCCGCCCGCAGCTTCGGCGATGGAACCGGTTGCTTCCACCCGCGCCAGGCCTCTTTCTTCCGTGAATGTGGTGGCCATTGCGATCTCCCTGGTTGCATGGGATCGCGGGCTCCCCGCGCGGCCGGCGCGGGCGGCTTTCGCAAACCCTGTTGTGTCGATGGCAACGGCAAGGCGCGGCACCGCGTTCCTGCGACCTATCGCCGGGCGGATCGCGGGCGCGCGGGACGGCCGACAATCGTCGTCAGGGCAACTCGCAGGCCTTCGTGCCGGCGACGTCCCCGGAAAGGTCCTGCGCCGCCGAAACAAACGCGTGCCTGTCCGCGTCGTTGGTCAGCGCCGGATAGACGCTCTTGAGCGTCGCGCAGGCCTCGTCGACGAGCCCGGCGCGCTGCGCGCCGTCCTGCATCTTCGCCGCGAGCGCGTGCGTGGCGCTGGCGTAGTTCTCGTAGGGCCACGCATAAGGCGCGCCGGAACTCGCGCCGAAGGCGGCACGATCCTCTGCGCGCGCGGCATCGTATTGACCCAGGAACTCCAGCGTGCGCCCGTTGAGCGCCGTCCAGTATTGCGCCGCGCTGGGGTCGAGCGCGATGGCCCTCTGGAAATCCACCGCGGCGAGCGCGTAGCTCTTCTGGTCGAACTGGAGGATCCCGAGATCGCTGTAGACTTTCGCGGCGCGCTCCCGCTGCCCGCTGCGCACCAGAAGCGTGCCCGCCAGGTCGTAGGGATCGATGTCGCTGGGAGATTCGTCGATGGCCTTCAGCAGGTCGGCGATGGCGGCGGCGCGCGCGGAGGCGGAGCCCGAACGGGCTTCCAGGCGGCCGCGCAGTTCGTAGAGCTGCTCGCAGGATTTGGGGACGCAGAGCGCGCCGTCCTTCAGCTGCGCGTTTACGGTGTCGAGGGCACCCTTGAAGTCCCTGCGGCCGTACTGGAGCCAGCCGGCGTTGGCGGCGCCCCAGCCGTCGGAGCTGTCGCGGGCGCTTGCCTCTCTATAGCTCGCGAGCGCCTTTTCGTTGTCGCCGAGCCGCTCATAAAGCTGCCCGATGTCCTCCAGCGGCCACGAGTCGCCGGGGTCGAGCCGGGCGACCATCTGGCACTTTTCGAGCGCGACGGAATATTCCTTGTTGTTGGTGAGGATTTCGCACCAGAGGGCATAGGCGAGGGCCTTGTCGACCGGCGGATCGGCGTTGTGCGTGTCGCTCAAATAGGATCGCAGCAGGTTTTCGATGAAGGTGTTGTCGACGGTCGATCCCAGCGAATATTCGTATGTCGCGTAGGTGACCGGCTCGGTCTTGCGGACGAGGTTGAGCGTCGCGTCCGCGATGGCGTCCTGGATCTGCCCCAGCGGAACGGCCTTGCTGGGATCGGCGGGATCGCCGTTGACCCGCAGGCGCATCTCGTAGCCGTTCGAGGTGTTCACGATCTCGCCGGAGATGGTGGTCTGCTTCAGGTTGAGGAACTGGCGGATATACGAGGCCAGGCGGGACACCGAGAGGTTGGCCTGCGGCACGCTGGGGTCGGGGATGCTGTTGGCCAGCTCGTAGCGCGAGATGCCCTTGGTGCGGTCCAGCGTCGCCGCCACGGCGTCGCTGACGGAGCCGTCGCGCATCCGCACGATCTCGTCGCTGATGCGCTGCGCCACGATCTCGGGCGTGAAACCCTGCTCCTCCACCGCCCTGGGAACGGCGATGTTGTCGATGATGACGGCCGAGTTCCGGACCTCCGCGACGAGGAGGATCAGGACGATGCCCACCGGCACGGCGCCGAGGGCGAGGAGCAGGTATTTGAACGTGCTTCTGATCAGGCGCCATGCGTCCGACCAGGTGAGCGTCTTTGCCCAGGTCTCCACGCGCTGCCGCAGCGATTTGCGGGCGTGATGATCGTGCTTGTGGCCGTGACTATGCTGCTCGTCGCTCATTCGCGGGCACTCCCGGAAATACCTGGGACAAATCGATGGCCGTCATTCGCGGTGCGGCCCCGTCAAGTCAATATCCGATCACTTCGCCGTCCTTGCGCATTTCGCTGGCGCCCCAGTAGACGCCGTTGGGCGCGCGCATGATGGCCTGGTAGCCGCCGAAGCCGCCCGTGCCGGGCACGATCTTGTAGCCGCGTTTCGCCAACTCCGCCTTCACCTCGGGCGTGAAGCCGCTCTCCATCTCGACCGTGCCGATGCCGGTCGAGGGTTCGCCGGTGGGCTCGCTGCCGCCGTAATGGCGCCAGCGCGCGGCGTCGCCGGCCTCCTGGATGTTCATCCCGAAATCGATGATGTCGGTCAGCACCTGGACGTGGCCTTGCGGCTGCATGTCGCCGCCCATCAGGCCGAAACTCATGAACGGCTGGCCGTCCTTCATCACGAAGCCGGGGATGATGGTCTGGAACGGACGTTTTCCGGGCGCGTAGACGTTGGCGTCCTTGGGGTTGAGCGAATAGAGCTCGCCGCGGTCCTGGAACATGAAGCCGAGATGGTCGGCGACCAGGCCCGAGCCCATGCCGCGATAATTGGACTGGATGAGCGAGACCATCATCCCGTCCTTGTCGGCGGTGGTGAGATAGATCGTGTCGCCGTCATGCAGGCGCGGATCGCCGGGCCCGAAATCCGGATTGGCGTGCGCAAGATCGATCAGCTTGCGCCGCTCGTCCGCATAGGCGTCCGACAGGAGCCCCTTCATCGGCACGTGCACGAAAGCCGGATCGGCGTACCATTTGGCGAGGTCCTCATAGGCCAGCCGCTTGGCCTCCAGCATCGCGGTCAGCGTGTCGGCGGAGCCCACGCCCATCTTCTTCAGGTCGTAGCCCTTGAGGATGTTCAGCATCTCGAGCACCGCGGCGCCCTGGCCGTTGGGCGGGAGCTCGTAGACGTCGTAGCCGCGGTAGTTGACGGAGAGCGGCGTCACCCATTCGCCGTGATGGGCGGCGAAATCGGCATAGCGCAGATCGCCGCCGATGCGGCGGAAATAGGCGTCGATCGTGTGGGCGATCTCGCCCTTGTAGAACGCGTCGCGGCCGCCCCTGGCGATCAGGCCCAGCGTGTGGGCGAGGTCGGGATTGCGGAAGATCTCGCCCTCGGCCGGCGTGTGCCCGCCATGGCCGTCGGGGATGAGATAGGTGTGGCGCGCGTTGTCCAGCTCCTCGATCAGCGCCTTGTTCTTCTCGAACGCGGCCATGTTGCCTTTCCAGTAGACGGAGATCAGCTCGGTCACCGGAAAGCCGTTGGTCGCATAGCCGATGGCGGGCGCGAGGTCCTCGGTCATCGGCAGCCTGCCGAACTTCTGGTGCAGCGCGAACCACGCATCGACCGCGCCCGGCACGGTGACGGGCAGCGAGCCCACCGGCGGAATATGCGCCTTGGGCTCCATCCCCGCCTTCCGGTACGCGGCCTCGACCTCGGCGGTCATCTTCGCTAGGTCGCGGCCCATCGCGGCGCGGCCGGAGCCGTTGTAGCCGTAGAGCTTGTGCGTTTTGGGATCGTAGACGATGGCGAAGAGGTCGCCGCCGATGCCGTTCAGCACCGGCTGCATCAGCCCGATGCAGGCATTGGCCGCGATGGCCGCGTCCACCGCGCTGCCGCCCTTGCGCAGGATGTCGATCGCCGCGAGCGAGGCCAGCGGCTGCTCGGTCGCCGCCATGCCGTGCTGCGCGATGACGGGCGAGCGCGTCGCCCACGGCGCGCCGGAGTAGCGGTCGCCGCGCGAGATCTGCCCATAGGCGACATTGGCGGTGATGGTGGTGGCCATGGCGATGTACGCGATCCCCCTCAACAGATTCATTTGCCCTCGAGCTCCCCATAGGTGACGTGGCAGGAATGGCCCTGGTTCTTGTCGAAATAGTCCTGGTGATAGTCCTCGGCCTTCCAGAAGGTCATGGCCGGCTCGATGGAGGTGACGACCGGGCGCCGGTAGCGGCCCGACGCCCTGGCCTTCTCCAGTTCTTCCTTCGCGACCCGCTCCTGCTCCGCGCCATGGGTGAAGATCACCGAGCGGTATTGGGTGCCGACGTCCGGCCCCTGGCGGTTCATCTGCGTGGGATCGTGCATCTTGAAGAACAGCTCGACGAGCTTGCCGTAGCCGACTTTCGCCGGATCGAACGTGACCTCGACCACCTCGGCATGGTTGGTCGTGCCGGTGCAGACCTGGCGGTAGGAGGGATTGTCCGCGTGCCCGCCTTCATAGCCCGACACCGCGTCGATCACGCCGGGCACCTCGGCGAAGAAATGCTCCACGCCCCAGAAGCAGCCGGCTCCGAATGTCGCCTTCTCCGTCATGTCTCACTCCTTGCGGGCGGCGCGCCGCGCGTCCCGGATTCGTTGTAGCACTTCGCGCGCGGCCGCCCGCTCCACAGGAGCTGCTCGCCCGGCTCCGCTGCCGCCGCCAGGTTCCGTTCCAGATCCCGTCCCATCCCGCCTCCGTGGCGGCGGGAGCCTACGCGAGCCCGCCCGAAGGCGACAACCCGCCCACCCGTCCGGGTTTGACGCCGCAGGTCGGGCGGCCTAAGCCGCCGCTCATGTTCGACCGTCCGCTCAGGGATTTGACCCGATCCGTGCTCGCCAGGGGCGCGGCGCCGCTGGTGCGCGGCGGCGCCACGGCGGACTGGGTGTCGGCGGGCGCTTTCCTGGTCGGGCTCTGCGCCATCCCGGCGATCGCGCGGCACGCCTATCTCGCGGGCCTGGCGTTCCTCCTCGCCAACCGGCTCATCGACGCGCTGGACGGAGCGGTGGCGCGGCAGACGCGCGCGACCGGGCGGGGCGCCTTCCTCGACATGACCCTCGATCATATTGTCTTCGCCGGATTGCCCTTCGGCTTCGCGCTGGCGAATCCCGCCTGCGGGCTCGCCGCGTCGTTCTTCGTCTTCGCGATCGCGGCCTCGGGCTTTTCCTGCATCTTCCTGCAGCGCCATGTGAGCCAGCCCGGCGAGACGCTCTACAGCTTCGTGGGCCGCATCATGGAGGACACCGAACTCACGCTCGCCTTCGCCATCGCCTGCTTCCGGCCGGACTGGTTCGCGATCGTCGCCTATGTGGCGGGCGTGCTGTGCTTCCTCACGGCGGGCTCGCGCATCGGCTATGCCGTCGCAAGGCTCGGTGAGCCATGAAGGTCGTCGTCATCGGCGGCGGCATTGCCGGGCTTTCCATCGGCTGGCGGCTGGCCCAGGCGGGCGCGCAGGTCACGGTCGTGGAGCGCGCGCAGCCGGGCGGCGGCGCCACGCTCGCCTCCGCCGGCATGATCGCGCCCACCGCGGAGCGCGTCGGCGTGGAGAGCCCGGAAGCGAAATTCGCCCGCGCCGCCGCGGCGCTGTGGCCCGCCTTCGCCGCCGAAGTCGAGCAGGCGTCGAACCACAAGGTGACCTACCGTCCGGACGGCACTATCCTCGTCGCGCGCACGGCGGCCGAAGCGCAGGACCTCGCCGCACGCGTCGCCGCCGTGCCGGGGTGCCAAATCCTCACCGCCGGCGATGCGCGCGCGCTGGAGCCGCTGCTCGAAGGGCACATCGAGTTCGCCGTGTTCGATCCCGCCGAGGCGCAGGTCGACAACCGCGCCATCGGCCTGGCGCTGGCCCGCGCCTTCGTGCGCGCGGGCGGCGTGCTGCAGTCCAACGAGACCATCGTGCGGCTGGAGGTCATGCCGAACGGCGCGCTGGCCGCGGTGTCGCCCTTCGCCAGCTACAAGGCCGACGCCATCGTGGTGGCGGCCGGCGCCTGGGCGGGGCGCATCGAGACCGTGCCCCCCGGCCTCGCGCCGCCCGTCATTCCCGTGAAAGGCGAGATGATCGCGCTAACACCCGACATCGCCAGCGGATTCCCGCGCCGGGTCATCTGGGGTCACGAGGTCTATCTGGTGCCGCGCCACGGCCGCCTCTTCGTCGGCGCCACCATGGCCAGGGTCGGCTACGACACCGCCCTGACGCAGGGCGCGGTGGGCTGGCTGCGCTCGCGCGCCGAGGCGCTGATGCCCGCGCTGGCGCAGTGGGAGGAGGCCGAGCACTGGGCGGGCCTGCGCCCCGGCACGCCGGACGACCTGCCCATCCTGGGCGAAACCGCCGTTCCCGGCCTCTATGTCGCGGGCGGGCAGTTCCGGAACGGTATCCTGCTTGCACCGGCCATGGCCGAGGCCCTCTCAAGTCTCATTCTGGAACGCCGCTCGACCTACGAGCTCTCCGCCTTCGATCCACGCCGCTTCAACAAGACGTTGGTTGATCAAGCTGAGACATCGCGTTAACCAGAAGAGGCTGCTGGGGGGCCAATACGGGGGGCGCTTCGGGGCAGGCGTATGGCGTTCGGTTTCGTCGGTGTCGGGGTTCTGCTGCTGCTTCTGGGCAGCGAGGCGCTGCTGCATGGCGGCATCGGCCTCTCCAAGCAGATCGGCCTGCCGCATCTGCTGATCGGTCTCGTCGTCGTCTCCGCGGCCACCTCCGCGCCGGAGCTGGCCGTGGCGCTGGAAGCCGCCCGCGCCCATCCGGAGATCGCGGTCGGCGGCGTCATCGGCGGCACCATCGCGAACATCCTCCTGGTCATGGGCCTGGGCGCGCTGATCCGCCCGTTGCCGAGCCCGCCCAAGGTCGTCTTCCGCGACGGCGCCGTGATGCTGGCCGCGGCGCTCGCCATCCTCGGCTTTTCCGCGCAAGGCGCGCTCGGCGACAAGACGGCGGTGTTCCTGCTGGCGGGGTTCGCCGGATATCTCGTGCTCACCTTCGCCACCGAATGGCGCCGGCCCGCGCCGCTGGCGCCGACGGAAGCGCGCGCCCATTGCCGCGACGGCGACCGGGCCGCCGGCATCAACGTCCTTTTCGTGGTGCTCGGGATCGCCATCGTCTTCGCCGGCGCGCGCTGCCTCATCGACGGCGGCATCAAGGTGGGCGAGATCTACCGCCTGCCGCAGACCATGGTCGGCCTCACCATCGTGGCGCTGGCGGTGGCGCTGCCGGAGCTGGTCATCACCGTGACCGCGTTCGCGCGGCGCTACCACGACGCGGTGGCGAGCCACGTGATGGCCGCGAACATCTTCAATCTCCTGGTCGTGCTGGGGCTGGTGGCGCTGTTGCGCCCGCTTCCCATCGCCCCGCCGCTGGCGGAGACGGACCTGCTCGTCATGGCCGGCGCGGCGCTCGTCACGATGCCGCTGATGATCGCGTCCTGGCGGCTGTCGCGCCTGAACGGGCTGTTCCTGGTGCTGTGCTATGGCGGCTATCTTGCCTGGCTGTGCTCGAAGGTGGGATGGCTTCACCTCTTCTGACCGCCGGACCGCGCCATGGAATCCTTCGTCCTTCACCAGCGTCTTGCCGCGGACACCCGGGCGGTGGCCGACTGGGGCCTCTCGCGCGTGCTGCTGATGAACGACGCGCGCTATCCCTGGCTGATCCTGGTCCCGCGCCGCGCCGGGCTTGTGGAGTTGCACGACCTCAAGCACGCCGAGCGCCTGGTGCTGATGGAGGAGATCGCGCGCGCGGGTGCCGCGCTCAAGTCGCTCACCGGCTGCGCCAAGATCAACACCGGCGCGCTGGGCAACCTCGTGCCACAGCTTCACGTCCACGTCGTCGCCCGCGGCCCGGGCGACGCGGCCTGGCCGGGCCCCGTCTGGGGGCAGGGCACGGCCGAGCCCTATGCGGCCGCCGCGCTCGCCACGCGGCTCGGCGAACTCCGCGCCGCACTCGGCGGCCGAAGCTAGCGCACGCTCTTGAGGAAGCGGCTGCCGCGCACATGCAGCGGCCAGGACCAGATGCCGTCCGCGGCCTTGTAGTCCACCGAGCCCAGCACGAACTCCGCGCGCCCGACGAGGTTCTCGGCCGGCACGAAGCCCACGCCGCCGATGGAAGGGTCGGCGCGGCTGTCAAGCGAATTGTCGCGGTCGTCGCCCATCATGAAATAGTGCCCGGGCGGCACGGTGAAGACCCGCGTGTCGTCGTATTGGCCGTCCTGCATCCATTTGAGGATGTAGTGCGTGACCCCGCCGGGCAAGGTCTCGGCGAAGCGCGGCACGCTCATCTTGTCCCCCATGTCGTCCTCGACCACGCCGGTGCCGGCGGCGCGCAGCTTCACCGGCGCGCCGTCGATCCAGAGCCTTCCGGCGATCATCTGGATGCGGTCGCCCGGCACGCCGACCACGCGCTTGACCAGCGTCTTGCTGGGATCGGACGGGAGCTGGAAGGCCACGATGTCGCCGCGGCGGGGCGCGGCGCCGAACAGGCGCCGGTCCGATTCCGGGCCCAATCCGAACGGCAGCGAATAGCGGCTGTAGCCATAGGCGAATTTCGAGGCGATGAACTCGTCGCCGATCTGCAGCGTCGGCTCCATCGAGCCCGAGGGGACGTAATAGGGCCGGGCGACCGCCGTGGTCGCGGCCAGGATCACCGCGACGGTGACGAGCGGCTCCTTGGACCAGTTCCAGGCCAGCGCGATCCGCCGGCGGGCGGAGGCGGGCAGGGTGCGCCGCCAGCCCAGGGCGATGCGGGCCTTGAAGCGGCGCCAGCCGCGGATTGCAGTCATTCGGGCCTCCCGGGCCTCGGCTCCGCGCCTTAAGATAGGCTGGAAACCGCCAAATTCACCTTACGAATGCGCGAGGCCGCGCTTGACCTCGGCTCCGGCCTTTGCGACACGCGCGCGCCATGATCGAGCTGACGCAGGAATTCACCTTCGACGCCGCCCACTACCTGGGTGCCGGCGCGCCGCAGAACGCGCGCCTGCACGGCCACTCCTTCTACGCCGAGGTGACGCTGCGGGGCGAGCCCGATCCGCGGACAGGGTTTCTGCGCGACCTGGGCGAGGTCAGGGCGGCGCTCGAGGCGATCCGCGCCGGGCTTGACCATCACCTGCTGAACGAGATCGAGGGCCTGAGCCAGCCCACGCTGGAAAACCTGTCGCGCTACATCTTCACGCGCGCGAAGGCGGCATTGCCGGAGGTCGCGCGCGTGAAGCTCCGCCGCCCCAGCTACGGACAGAGTTGCGTCTATGAGGGATGATCTCTCAACCCCCGGCAAGGGCAGGCAATGAGCAAGCGCAATCCCAGGCTTCAGCTCGGCCGCTCCGTGCCCCTGCCGCGGTCACCGGAGGCGGCGGTGCTCGATGCCGTGCCCAATCCGCAGGCCGAAACCGACTATGTCGCCCGCTTCACCGCGCCGGAATTTACCTGCCTCTGCCCGGTGACGGGCCAGCCCGACTTCGCGCATATCGTCATCGACTATTGCCCGGCGAAATCGCTGCTCGAATCCAAATCGCTGAAGCTGTTCCTTGCCAGCTTCCGCAACCACGCCGCCTTCCACGAGGACACGACCGTCCTGATCGGCACGCGCATCGCCGCCGCGATCAGGCCGAAATTCCTGCGCATCGCCGGCTACTGGTATCCCCGCGGAGGCATCGCCATCGACGTCTTCTGGCAGACGGGCCGCGTGCCGAAAGGCGTCTGGCTGCCGGAGCAGGCCGTGTCGCCCTACAAGGGGCGGTAGGCACTCTCGATGTGCGCCACGGCCCGGGAGCGCAGGCCATCCGGCGACACGCGCGTCAATTCGAAACGCGGCAACGCCATGATTTCGATTTGGCCAGCCTCGCGCATGCCTTGTGCCTGGGGCAGGCCAGCATGTGGTCGTTGACCATGCCGACGGCCTGGGCGAAGGCGTAGACGATCACCGGGCCGACGAAGGCGAAGCCGCGCTGCCTGAGCTCCTTCGACAGGGCTTCGCTCATCTTCGTTTTGGCCGGCACCTGCGAGATGCGCCGGAACCGGTTCTGCACGGGCTTGCCGTCCACGTGCTTCCAGATCAGCCCGGTGAAGCCGCCGGGCTCCTTCTCCTCGATCTCGAGCCAGAGCCGCGCGCCCGCGATGGCCGCGTCGATCTTGGCTTTCGAGCGGACGATGCCCTCGTTCTTCAGCAGGCGTGCCACGTCGCGCTTGCCGTAGCGCGCGATCTTCTCCGGATCGAAGCCGTGGAACGCTTTGCGGAAATTCTCGCGCTTTCTCAGGATCGTGATCCACGAGAGCCCGGCCTGGAACCCGTCCAGGACGAGCTTCTCGTAGAGCGCGCGGCCATCCCACTCCGGCACGCCCCACTCCTCGTCGTGATAGGCGAGATAGAGCGGGTCGGTGCCGGGCCAGGCGCAGGTCGCGGCGTCCTCGTTCAACGCCGCTTCGCTTTCTTCTTCTTTTTCTTTTTCGCCGCCTTCGCCGTGGATTTCTTCGCGGCCTTTTTCGCCGTCTTTGGCTTTCCCGCGGCCTTCACGGGCGCGATGAAGGTGGCCTCGATCTTGTTGCCGTCGAGGTCGTAGATGAAGGCGCCGTAGTAGGCCGGGCCGTAGTCGGGCCGCGGGCCGGGCTCGCCGTTGTTGGAGCCGCCCGCCCCCAGCGCGGCGGCGTGGAATTTCATCACCGCCGCCCTGCTCTTCGCCGCGAAGGCGACATGGGCGCCGTTGCCGGAGGAGGGCATGCCCTGGTCGTGCGGCAGGCCGATCCACAGTTCGGGCTTGTCCTTGGATTCGCCGTAAGCGATGGCGCCGGGCGAATAATCCGCCACGCGCCTGTAGCCGAGCGCCTTCATGACCGGGTCGTAGAACGTCGCGGCGCGCGCGACGTCGCGGACGCCGAGGGAAACGTGATGCAGCATGGGAAACTCCTGGAAGAGACCAGGCAATCTGATCCGTTGCGCCCTCAGGTCAAGCTAAATCCATGACGGTCTGATCACGCTCACCCTTGCGCCGTCCGCATCGATGGCGGCGGCGCCCGCTTCCTCCAGCCGGTCGAGCCGCACCAGCGCGAAGCCGCGCGTGCCGTAAACCGACGTGATCTCGCCGATTTCCCGGCCCTCGGCCCTGAGCGCCGTGCCGGGCGCGGGCAGGGCGGTCTCGCCGCGCAGCGTCAGCAGCCGCTTGCGCGCGGTGCCGCGGTGCTTCATGCGCGCGGTCAATTCCTGGCCGACATAGCAGCCCTTCGTGAACGACACGGCGTGGAGTTCGTCGAGCCCGCCGTCGAGCGCGAAGATTCGGTCGGAGCCGAAATCCGCGCCCTCCGGAATGCCCAGATCGAGGCGATGCATCAGGTACGTCTCGCCCGGCGCCGCGCCGGCCGGCATCTCCGCGCGCGCGCCGATGCTGCGGTGGCCGAGGCCGTCATGCCGCGGGTCGGCGAAATTGATTCCCGCTTCGGGAAGCGGCCCGCCAGGCTCCGCCAGCACCGCCAGCTGCTCGCGCGGCTCGATCTCGACCCTGGCGCGCAGGCGGTACATCTTGAGCCGTTTGGTCAGGGCCTGGGCGGACGGCGCCGCGCAATCCATCAGGATCGCGCCGTCGCCTTCGGCCAGCAGGAAATCGAACAGGATCTTGCCCTGCGGCGCGAGCAGGGCGGCATAGAGCGCCTTGCCGGGCGCGAGCGCCGCGATGTCGTTGGTGATCAGGCCCTGCAGGAAGCCGCGCGCCTCCGGCCCGGTCAGGGCGATCACCGCGCGGTCGTCGAGCCTCAGGGCCATGCGATGGAGGTAGTACGCCCTGCGCCGCTTGCCAAGCGCCCGTTGCCAATGGCTTTGGCCCATCGTAAGGGGGCGCCGGAACATCTGCCTTGACCGCATGTCCCTGCGCATCATGACCGTGGCCGCGGGCGCCCAGTTCGGCGGCTCGGAGACCTTCTTCGTGTCGCTGACGCTGGCGCTCCGGCGCGCGGGCGTGGACGTGCGCGCGGCGATGAAGGCGTTCGCGATCCGCAGGAAGGCCTTCGACGGCGCGGGGATCCGCTACACCACGGCGCCGTTCTTCTATCCGCCGCTCGATTTCTACACGCCGTGGCGCCTGCGCCGGGCGGTGGCGGAATTCCGGCCGGATTGCGTGCTCACCTTCACCGGCCGCGGCGGAGCCATGACGCCGCCGGGCGACTACGCGCTGATCGGCCGGCTCGGCGGCTATTACCGCATCGAGTATTTCCGCCGCTGCGACTACCTCGTCTGCATCACGCCCGACCTGAAGCGCTACGTGGTCGGGAAGGGGTTTCCGGAAGCGAAGGTCTTCTTCATCCCGAACTTCCCGGCGATCCAGGATGCGCCCGCCATCGCGCGCGCCACATTCGACACGCCGGACGGCGTTCCCCTGGCGCTGGCGCTGGGCCGCCTGCACAACGCCAAGGCGCTGGACGTGCTGCTGAAGTCGGCGGCCGGGATTGCGGATCTGTGGCTGTGGATCGCCGGCGAGGGGCCGGACCGGGCGCAGCTCATGCAGCTCGCCAGGGATCTCGGCATCGCCAACCGCGTGCGCTTCCTCGGCTGGCGCACGGATCGCTCGGCGCTGCTGCGCGCCGCAGACCTCTGCGTGTTCCCGTCGCGCTACGAGCCCAATGGCACGGTGGTGGTGGAAGCCTGGGCGCACGACGTGCCGCTGGTGACGGCGGCGAGCGCGGGACCGGCCTGGATCGCGCGCGACGGCGAGGACGCGCTCATCGCCCCCGTCGACGACGTGGACGGCCTCGCCGCGCGCATCCGCGCGGTGCTGTCCTCCCCGGACCTGGCCGCGAAGCTCGTCGCCAACGGCCGGCGCCGGATCGAAGAGGAGTTCTCGGAGAAGGCGGTGGTGGGGCGTTACATTGCGATGTTCGAGAAGGCGAGGCGGCGCTGATGTGCGGCATTGCCGGCATGATGACGGCGAACGGCGCCCTGCCGCCGGCGGCGGCGATCGCCGCCATGCTCGACGCCATGGCCCATCGCGGGCCGGACGGCCACGGGCGCTACGAGGCGCCCGGCATCGCGCTCGCCCAGGCCCGCCTCGCCATCATCGACCTTGCGACCGGCGACCAGCCGCTGTTCGGGCCTTCCGGCTCGGTGCTGGTGGCCAATGGCGAGATCTACAACTACGTCGAGCTCCGCAAGGATTTCGCCGGCGTGAATTTCGCCACCCAGGGCGATTGCGAGCTGCCGCTCTACACCTACGCACGCGACGGCGCCCGCTTCGCGCACGACCTGCGCGGCATGTACGGCATCGGGCTGCACGCGGGGGACGCGAACTACCTCGTCCGCGATCCCTTCGGCATCAAGCCGCTCTACTATGCGGAGACCGCGCAGGGCCTCGTCTTCGCCTCCGAGCCGCAGGCGATCCTGAAGACCGGCCTCGTCGAGCGCCGCATCCGCGACGAGGCGGCGAACGAACTGCTCCAGCTCCAGTTCACCACCGGCCGCGCCACGATCTTCGCGGGCATCACGCGCGTGCTGCCGGGCGAGACCATCGCCGTCGCCAATGGCGTGCCCGGCGCACGCCATGTCGAGCCGGCGCTGCCGGACGGCCCGCTGCTCGATCTCTCCGAAGACGAAGCGCTGGCCCGGCTCAATGCCGCGCTGATGAATTCGGTGATGGTGCATCAGCGCTCCGACGTGCCTTACGGCCTGTTCTATTCCGGCGGCATCGACTCCACCGCCATCCTCGCCTGCATGGCGAAGCTGAACGACCGCCCGGTGCGCTGCTTCACCGCGCGCTTCCCCGAAACCTCGAAGAGCGGGGAGGCGGGACATGCGCTGGCGCTGGCGAAAGCCGCGGGCGCGGACGCCAGGGAGGTGACGGTCACGGCGGAGAAATTCTGGACCCGGCTCCCGGCCATCGCCCGCGCCATGGACGATCCGGCCTCCGACTACGCCATCGTTCCGACCTACATGCTGGCCGAGGAGGCGGGACGCGAGATGAAGGTGGTGCTGTGCGGCGAGGGCGGCGACGAGCTGTTTGGCGGTTACGGGCGTTACCGCAGCGTGCTGCGCCCCGCCTGGCTCGGCGGACGCAAGCTGCGCAGCCGAGGCTTCCTCGACGGCTACGATGTGCTGCGCGACGCGAGCGCCGCCTGGCGCCGCGGCATCGCCGCCGCCGGGCATCAGCCCGCCGCGCACGACCGGCTCCAGGCCGCGCAGGCGCAGGACTGCGCCGACTGGCTGCCGCACGACCTCCTCCTCAAGCTGGACCGCTGCCTGATGGCGCATTCGCTGGAAGGCCGCACGCCGATGCTCGACCCGGTGGTCGCCGATCTGGCTTACCGCCTGCCGGTGAAGTTCAAGATCCGGCGTGGCCTGGGCAAGTACCTGCTGCGCAAGTGGCTGGAGCGGACGATGCCCGCCGCGCGGCCCTTCGCGCCGAAGCGCGGGTTCACCGTGCCGGTGGACGAGTGGATCGCCGCCCGCGCGGAAAAGCTCGCGCCCCTGGTGGCGCGGCAGGAAGGCGTCGCCGCGGTGTGCTATCCTGAAGCCGTGGAACGACTATTCCGCTCCTATTCCGGCGGCGACAGGCGCAGGGGCATCGCCTGCTGGCAGCTTCTGTTCTACGCGCTGTGGCACCGCATCCATGCCGAGGGCGTTGACGCATCCGGCGACGTCTTCGCCTGCCTGGAGGCCGCATGAATTTCGATCTTCTGATCAGGGGTGGGATCGCGGCCACGACCGGCGGCATCGCCGAGGCCGACATCGGCGTGAAGGACGGCCGCATCGTGGCCGTCGGCGCGCTGGGCAACGCGAAGGCCGCCGAGTCGTTCGACGCGAAGGGCCTGCACGTCCTTCCCGGCGTCATCGACACCCAGGTGCATTTCCGCGAGCCGGGCAACGAGCACAAGGAGGACCTCGAGAGCGGCAGCCGCGCGGCGGTGCTGGGCGGCGTCACCGCCGTGTTCGAGATGCCCAACACCAGCCCGCCCACCACCACCCGCGCCGCCATCGCGGACAAGCTCGCCCGCGCCAAGGACCGCATGCATTGCGACTACGCCTTCTACGCCGGCGCCACGCCCCAGAACGTGGGCGCGCTGGCGGAGCTGGAGCGCATGCCCGGCGTGTGCGGCGTGAAGGCGTTCCTCGGCTCCTCCACCGGGACGCTGCTCCTGAGCGAGGAGCCGGACATCCTGGCCGCGCTCAAATCGGGCACCCGCCGCATGGCCGTGCATTCGGAGGACGAGCATCGCCTGGAGGAACGCAAGAGCCTGCGCGTGACCGGCGATCCGCGCTCGCATCCGCTCTGGCGCGACGTGGGGACCGCGACGCGCTCGACGGAGCGCGTGCTCCGCCTGGCGCGCGAGGCCGGACGCAGGCTGCACGTGCTGCACGTGACGACGGCGGAGGAGCTGCCGCTGCTCGCCGCCGCGCGCGATTTCGCCACCGTCGAGACGACGCCGCAGCACCTCACCCTCGCCGCGCCGGAATGCTACGAGCGACTGGGCGCCTACGCGCAGATGAATCCGCCGATCCGCGAATCCCGCCATCGCGACGCGCTGTGGCAGGCCGTGCGCGAGGGGCTGGTCGACGTCATCGGCTCCGACCACGCGCCGCACACGCGCGAGGAGAAGGACAGGACCTATCCCGACACGCCCTCCGGCATGCCGGGAGTGCAGACGCTGGCGACGATCCTGCTCGATCACGTGAATGCGGGGCGGATGAGCCTGGAGCGTTTCGTCGATCTCACCTCGGCCGGCGCGGCGCGCCTGTTCGGCATCGCCGCCAAGGGCCGCATCGCGCGGGGCTTCGACGCCGATTTCACGATCGTGGATCTCGGGAAGACGCGAAAGATCGAGAACTCCTGGATCGCCTCGCGCTGCGGCTGGACGCCCTTCGACGGCATGACGACGCAGGGCTGGCCCGTCGCCACGATCATCCGCGGACAAACGGTCATGCGCGACCACGCGCTCACGCAGGCCGGCCAGGGCGCGCCGATCCGCTTCGTGGAAACACTCACCCCGGGCTGACGGCACTTCACGTCCGCCATCGGTCGCGCCGCGAGACCGCCGCGGCACGGAGGCGGCGAGTCCGTCAGTGCAGCGTGAACTCGCCGGCGTGCATCCGGAGTTCGGCGTCGGCGATGAAGCCGCGGGCGGCGACGCGCACCGCATGGATGCGGCCTTCGATGCTCGTCTCCCAGAAATGGAGGAATTTGTTGAGCACCGGGAATCCCGGGGCGATGTCGAGCTCCTGCCAGATGTAGCTCTGAAGCACCGCCGGATGATCCGGCATGTGGTAGAGGATCTCGGCCGTCGTCAGACGATAGCCGCGCAACGCCAACTCGAACCTGCTCATCTCGACACCCAACGCACGCCCCGAACCCGATGATCCTCCCGGCCCGTAAAAAAATAGTCTGCGCCGGGCCCGGGATTGAGGCGAGACTTGACAGGGCGCAATCCGGGCGATTCCACCAAAGCCTTGACGGCTTTGCCGTTTTTGTGTGGTTTTCAGGTCCCACAGGCCGCGCGCCGCGGCAGCACTCTTGAGCGGGTAGTGCCAGATGAAAGACCGTTTCCGGGCCGTCCTGCTGACCAGGGACGGCGCCGCGCAGAAGGCCGAGGAGGTCGAGCTCGGCCTCGGCGACCTGATGGATGGCGACGTGGTCGTCGCCGTCTCCCATTCCACCGTGAATTACAAGGACGGGCTGGCGCTCACCGGCCGCTCGCCGGTGGTGCGCAAATTCCCCATGATCCCCGGCATCGACCTGGCCGGCACGGTCGAGACCTCCTCGCATCCGGGCTTCAGGCCCGGCGACAGGGTGCTGCTCAACGGCCACGGCCTCTCCGAGACTCACCATGGCGGCTATTCCGAGGTCGCGCGGGTGAAGGGCGACTGGCTGGTGAAGCTGCCCGCCGCGTTCTCCGCCGCCGAGGCCATGGCCATCGGCACGGCGGGCTATACCGCCATGCTCTCGGTGCTGGCGCTGGAGGACGCGCACGTCGCGCCCGGGAAGGGTCCCGTGATCGTGACCGGGGCCGCGGGCGGGGTGGGCTCGGTCGCGGTCGCGATCCTGGCCAAACTCGGCTACCGCGTGATCGCCTCCACCGGGCGCGTGGAGGAGGAGGCCTACCTGAAAGGTCTTGGGGCGAGCGAAATCATTCCGCGTACGGAGCTTTCCGGCGAGCCGCGCATGCTGGGCAAGGAGCGCTGGGCCGGCGCGGTCGACAGCGTGGGCTCCCGGACGCTCGCCAACGTCATCGCCTCCACGCAGTATGGCGGCGCGGTCGCGGCCTGCGGGCTGGCGCAGGGGCTCGACCTGCCCACCAGCGTGGCGCCGTTCATCCTGCGGGGGGTGTCGCTGCTCGGCATCGAATCCGTCTACATGCCGATGCCCCGGCGCAGGCAGGCCTGGGAGCGGCTGGCGCGCGATCTCGACGTCGAGAAGCTCGCGGCGATGACCCACACGATCGGGCTTGGCGAGGTGCGCCAAGCCGCCGAGGACATCCTGGCCGGAAAAGTGCGCGGCCGCCTGGTGGTCGACCTCGCGCGATGACCTATCTCGTCCTGATCGTCTCCGGCTTCGTCATCGGCCTCATCGCGGCCGTGCCCATCGGCCCCGTCAACCTGCTCTGCGTGCGCCGCACCTTCGCCTACGGCTCGCTCTACGGCTTCCTCTCCGGCCTGGGCGCCGCGCTCGCCGACGGCGTGTTCGCCTGCATCGTCGGCTTCGGCTTCACCTATATCGCCCAGCTGATCAAGTCCCATTCCACGCCCATCGAGGTCGTGGGCGGCGTGCTCCTGATCGGCTTCGGCGTCCATACCTTCCTGGCTTCGCCCCAGATCAAGCTGGACGAGAAGCTTAAGGCCCGCGAGCAGGCGCAGGCGCAGGGCCACGCCTCGCTGATCCGCGCGATGATGACCACCTTCGCGCTCGCCATCACCAATCCCGCCACGCTGCTCGCCTTCACCGCCATGTTCGCGGGGGTGGCCGGACTCGTGGGCAACGAAGCCAGCTTCTTCGGCGCGTTCCTGCTCGTCTGCGGCGTGCTGGCCGGATCGACCAGCTGGTGGTTCACGCTCACCACCGTCGCCGGCATGTTCCACGCCCGCATCGACCAGCGCGTCATGCACCGCATCAACCGCATCTCCGGCGTCGTGATCACCACCTTCGGCCTGGTCGTCTTCGGCCACCTGATCTGGCGGCTCGTGTGAGGCGCGCGGCTCTTGCGTTCTGCGCGGCGGCCGCGCTCGCGGGCGCGCAGGCATCGGCGGAAACGTGGAGGCCGCCTGCGGGCCATGTGCAGATCCCGATCTGGCCGGGGACGCCGCCGGACGCCAAGCCGATGCCGGGGCCGGAAAAGGTGGTGACCGTCGACCATGCCCTGGCCGGGCGCCCGTATCATGCGATCTTCGACGTCTCGCTGCCGACGCTGACGGTCTATCGCCCGACGGGCGGGAACACCGGCGCCGCGGTCGTGGTGCTTCCCGGTGGCGGCTTCGAGGTGCTGGCAATCGACCTCGAGGGCACGGAAGCGTGCGACTGGCTGGCATCCCGGGGCATTGCCTGCATCCTCCTGAAGTATCGCGTGCCCAGCGAGCCCTTCGACTGGCATTGCCGATGCCGCCCGGACGGCCTGGCGACGCCGGCACGGTCGCTGGAAGACGTGCAGAGAACCATGGGGCTCGTGCGCCTGCACGCCCGGGACTGGCACATCGATCCCCACAAGGTCGGCGTGCTGGGGTTTTCGGCCGGCGGCTACCTCGTCGCGGAAATCAGCACGAAATACCGGGAGCGCCTTTACGCGCCCGTGGACGACGCCGACAGGCAGAGCGCCCGCCCGGACTTCGCCGTGCTGGTCTATCCCGGCCATCTCGCGACCGCGGACGGCAGGCTCAATCCGAACGTGCCCGTCACCGCCGACACGCCGCCGACATTGCTGGTGCAGGCGGAGAACGACGAGACGGACGGCGTGGACCAGTCGCTGGTCTATTTCGCGGCGCTGAAGAAGGCCGGCGTGCCGGTGGAGATGCATATCTACGCGCAGGGCGGGCATGCGTTCGGCCTGCGCCGCACGCGGCTTCCGATTACCGGCTGGCCGCGGCTCGCCGAAGACTGGCTCCGCACCATCGGGGTGACGCCGAAATAGCGGCCACGCCTAATCCGGCAGCTTCGGTCCCTGCACCAGCTTGATGGCCTTGACTTCCTCTTCGGTCGGGGCGCGGAACGTGCCCCCGGCGTGGAGCGTGAGCGTGACGGTCAGGCTGTTGCCGCCCAGCGCCGATGGCGGGATCGGAACCGGAAACGTGCCGGCGGGCGCGCCAGCCTTCAGGCCGAACGGCGAGATGGTGCCCAGCGGTTCGCCGCGATCGCCCGTCACGTCGATCTCCGCCCCGGAGGGCAGGCGCCCGACCGTCACCTCGAGGATGACCAGGCGGCCCTGAAGCCCCGACGACGGCAGCGGCAGCGTCACCGTGCGCCCCACCGGCGCGTCCGCGCCTTGCGCCAGGAGGGCGAACAGCGCGAGCGCGGCGGCAAGAAGACGCATGGCCGCTCAGCGCACGGTGAGCGCCAGGCCCTTGAGCGCCGGCGCGGTTCCGCCGCCGGTGGGCACCACGCTGACGGTCAGCGCCGTGGACGCCCTGGCCGCCATGGCGTTGGCGCCGCCCTTGGGCGCGGTCAGCATCGGCGCGGGGTGCTGCGCCGCCTTGGGCAGCGGCACCGAGAAGGTCGCGTTCATGGGCATGGTCATGCCCGCCATGTGGCCGAAGAAGGCGATGGTGCCGGCATAGACCTTGGCGGTCGAGCCGGGCAGCGTGATCAGCACGTCGAATTCCTTCTGGCCGCTCTCGGCGCTGGGCGGCGGCACGGTGATCTCCATCATCGCCGGCGGCGCCGAAGCGTTCAGCGCGGCCTGCGGCAGCGACAGCGTGCCGGTGTTGCCGCTCACGCTGCCCGCGTGGACCTCGCCCCTGGCCATGGCCATTGCCCCGGCGGCCGGCTTGACCACATCCTCTCCGAAGCCCGGCTCGTAGGCGTAGTCGAAGACCTCCATGTTGAAGAAATCGGCGGCCTTGCCGTCCTTCACCGGCTGGCCCTTGGCGTCGACGAAGAACAGGAACGGCTCGTCGAAATAGGTCTTGGCGTCGTCCCTGGCCGGGCGCCAGTCCAGCCCGTGCGCCTTCTGCTTGCGCGTCCACACGTCCCACAGCCGGTCCATGTTGGAATGGTGCAGGAAGAAGATGGGATCCACCGGCGACAGATTGTTGGTCATGTTGCCGTAGGGCCCATAGTTCAGCGGACCGACGCCGCCGATGTAGTTGTGGACCTTGTTGTGCGGCATGCCCTCCAGCGTGGAGAACTGCTTGGAGCTGGTGGGCGCGGTGTTGTGGGATGCCGTGCGGGTGCTGTTGAAGCTGAGGCCGGCTTCCTGGTTGTAGAAGTCGGTGACCAGAAGCCCCGCGGTCACCACGAAGGGCGACACGTCGTAGGTGGTCTTTTCGTCGAGCCTGGGATTGCTCCTGGTGAGGTAGCGCGCGCTGCAGGTGGGGGCGAACGCGATGTTGCCGGCGTTGGCGTATTGCTTGACGGTGTCGTAGGCCAGCATGTCGTTCCACATGGCCTCGAACGTCTTGTAGCCGCGGGCGTCGAGCTGCGCGTGCTGGGCGCCGGACAATCCGTCCCAGTATTTCGTCAGCGTGGGCTGGATGAATTTGGTGAACACGTCGAGATTGAACGTGAACGGCTCATAGGCCCTGTCCGCCGGCGTCAGCACGCCGTCGAACATGCCGCCCGGAATCTCCGGAAGCTGCGTCCAGTCCCAATAGGGGATGGCGAAGCTGGAATCGCCGCTCAGCTCGCGGATCGTGCGCTCGAAGAAGCCGAGATAGCCGCGATGCCAGACGTAGAACCACCAGTTGCCGTGCGGGCAGTCCATGAAATGGACGAAGGCGTTGCGGAACCAGTTGTGCGGATCGTTCGCCGGCAACCTGAGCATGATGCCGACGGCCTTGGCGTAGCTCGCCAGCGCCTTCCTGCCGCCCTCGCTGGTGACGTTGTAGCGGGTGTATTTCGGCCTGGCCTGCGCCAGCGCGCCGGCGGACGGCAGCGCCGATGCCCCGGCCGCCAGCGCGGTCGTCTCGAGAAAATACCTGCGCGTGAAATCGCCCATCGCCGCATCCCCCCGGAAGATCGAAGTATTCGATGGTCACTATGCAGTCCGGGGGAAGGACAGGCAAATGAAAAGACGGCGGCAGGCCCGCGCGAGTCTCGCCCGGTTCAGGCGAGCCCTGCCATCCGCGCGATCGCGGCCGCGGCCTCGCCGGCGATCTCGCGCACGATCTCGGCGGCGGGCTTCACCGCGCGCACGCCGCCCGCGCCCTGGCCCATGGCGAAGGCGGAGCGTTCGCGGCTGAGCCCTTCGATCTGCCCGCCGATGCCGCCCATCACGCCCGCCTGCGAGGACATCATCGCCTGCATGGGGAATTTCTGGATGTCCTGCGGGCGGCTATCCCAGTCCTTCGTCCATTCGTTGGCGAAGACGCGCATGGGCTTGCCGGAATAGGAGCGGGTGACCACCGTATCCTCGTCGCCCGCGTCCAGGATCACCTGCTTGTAGAGCGCGCCCGCATGCGCCTCGGTGCTGGCGATGAAGCGCGTGCCCATCCACACGCCCTGCGCGCCCAGCGCCAGCGCCGCGGCCAGCCCGCGCCCGTCCACGATCGATCCCGCCGCGATGACGGGGATCCTCACGGCGTCCACGATCTGCGGGATCAGCGCCAGGCCCGCGACGCGACCGGTGTGGCCGCCCGCCTCGGTGCCCTGCGCCACCACCGCGTCGAGCCCGCCGGCCTCGGCCGAGCGCGCGTGCTTCACCGTGCCGTTGACGTTCATCACCTTGAGCCCGGCGTCGTGGAACTTCTTCACCAGATGCGGCGGCGGCACGCCGAGGCCGGAGATGAACGCCGCCGCGCCGCCCTCGATGATCGCGTCCGCGGTCCTCTCCAGGGATTCCGGCACCGCGGCGAGAAGGTCGACGCCGAAGGGCTTGTCGGTGAGATCTCGGACCTTCCGGATCTCCTCCCTGATCTCCGCCTGCGAGCGCCCCGCCATGCCGAGCGTGCCGAAGCCGCCGCCGTTGGAGACGGCCGCGCACAGCTCCGCGTACGACACGCCCCCCATGCCCGCGAGCATGATGGGATATTCGATGCCGAGCATGTCGCAGAGCGGCGTGTGGAGCGTCATGGCGGTCTCGTTTCGCAGGTTTGCAACCGGCGCCAAGCAAGGCGCAGAACGGGACGACGGTCAATCCCATGCGCGGGAAGAGCGCACCCACGCCACGGCACCGGAGGGTGCGGGCTGTCCACGGCACGGCGGAACGATGCGCGGTGCGGAGCGCCGTCAGCGCGCCACAAAATCAGGGGCTACGCTGCGGCAGCCTCGCGGATCGCGCGCTCGGGCGGAAACCGGACCGTCACGGTCGTGCCTTCGCCGCGCCGGCTCTCCAGGGTGAGCTGGCCGCCATGGAGCTCGACGAGCTCCTTCGCCAGCGGCAGGCCGAGTCCGGAGCCCTCGTATTTGCGGCTCAACCTGTTGTCCGCCTGACCGAAGCGCGTGAACGCCACCGCCATTTCGGATTCCGCCATGCCGATGCCGGTGTCGGCGACGATGACCGTGAGCGCGCCGTCCGGCGACTCCGTCGCGACATCGACGCGTCCGCCGCGCGGGGTGAACTTCACGGCGTTTGCAACCAGGTTGTGCAGGATCTGCTTCACGCGGGCGCCGTCGCATCTCAGGCTGGCGAGGCGGTCTTCCGGGTGAAAGGAGATCCGCACGCCGGCCCGATCGGCGCCCGGCCGCAGCGCCCCCACGCAATCCGCCACCACGCCGTTGAGATCGACGGTCTCCTGCGCCAGCGTGACCTGGCGCGCATCGAGATGGGTGATGTCGAGGATGTTGTTGACCAGTTCGAGCAGCCGGTTGCCGCCCTCGAGGATGCTCGCGGCATAGTCGCGGTAGCAGGCCGGCTCGACCGTGCCCATCATCTCGTCCCTGATCAGTTCGGAGAAGCCGATCACCGCGTTGAGCGGCGTGCGCAATTCGTGGCTGACCACGGCGAGGAAGCGTTCCTTCGCCTGCGCGGCGACGTTCGCCGCCGCGAGCGCGCGTTCCAGTTCGCGCGCGGTTTCCGTCAGCCGCCGCTTGCCGGCCTCGACCGCGGAGACGTAACGGTCCATCAGCGCCCCGATGAGCCCGAGGCTGACGATCGAAAGGCTCACCGCGGTCGCGGCCACGGCGAGCCAGAGATGCGGCACCGGCTCGGCGGGACCGGGAATTGCGCCGTCGGGGATGTAGGTCACGGCGGCCATCGCGGTGAAATGCATGGCGCAGATGCCGAGCGCCAGCAACCCGCCGGCCGGCAGCGGGCGCTGGCCTTTCAGCCGCGCCGCCACGGCGAAGGACGCCATGCCGAATCCCGTGCCGATGACGAGCGAGGCGGCGACCAGCGCCCGGTCCCAGCGCTCGAGCGCGGGAATTTGCAGCGCCGCCATTCCGACATAGTGCATGGCGCAGATCGCCAGGCCCGTGACGGCTCCGCCCAGGAGCGGACGGCGGGCCAGCGCGGCCAGCGCGAAGCCGAGCGCGCAGCCAGCCACGGCGATGATCGCCGACAGCATCGTGAGGCCGAAATCGTAGCCGATCGGCAGGCTGCTGCGGAAGCCGAGCATGCCGATGAAGTGCGTCGCCCAGATGCCGCAGCCCGCAACCAGCGCGGCCGCGCCGATCCAGTATTTGCCGTAGCGCGGCCCGTGGTGGGACGTGCGCGCCACCATGCTGCACGCGGTGAAGCACGCGAACAGGCACAAAAGGCCCGCCAGCGCGACGAGCCGCAGATCGTGATCGTGTGCAATGCAGCCATATACTCGCAGCATGGCGGGAGCATGCCGCGGCCGGGCTTAAGCCTTGGTAGCGCCGATCCCGCGCGCCCCGTCCGGAAAACTACCTATGCGCCGGCGAAGCGCCGCTGCGCCTCCCGCGTCAGGCCGAGCGCGACGGAAAGAAAATCCGATCCCGCCGTGCCTCGCGCGCCTGGCGCCGCGCGCGCGATGGCGCGCTGCACGGCCGGCACGAGGCTCGATCCGCCCGTGAAGAAGATGGTGTCGATCCTGTCCGCCGCCACGCCCGCCGTGCGGATGCAATCGGCGGCAACGGCCTGGAGCCTGTCGAGCCTGTCGCGCACCGCGTTCTCGAAACCTGGCCGCGTGGCGCGCGCGGCGAGCCCGTCTTCCAGGAAATCCAGCGGCAGCGCCGCCTCCGCCGCCCCGCTGAGCGCGATCTTGGCGTCCTCCACCGCGAAGGCGATGCGGTGGCCGAGATGGCGGCGGACGGTCTTGAGCAGCCGCGCCACCTTCTCGGGCTCGCGGGCCTGCCTGAGCAGCCCCGCGATCTCGCGCTCGTTGCGCCAGGTATAGGCGAAATTGATCGTGGCCCAGGTCGCCAGCTCGTAATAGATCCCGCGCGGCATGGGTAGGTCCTTCTCCTCGATCCGCGTGCCCAGGCCGAGCAGCGGCATCGCCGCGTCGATGCTGAGCCGGGTGTCGAAATCCGTGCCGCCGATGCGCGCGCCGTCGTTGGCGAGGATGTCGCCGCGGCGGTCGGGCAGGCGCCGCCGCCCGGGCCCGATGCGGATCACCGTGAAGTCGGAGGTGCCGCCGCCGATGTCGGCCACCAGCATCAGCTCCTCGCGCGTGGCGGTCTCCTCATAGTGATAGGCGGCGGCGATGGGCTCGTATTCGAACGCGACCTCCGAAAATCCCGCGCGATGCGCGATCTGTTCCAGCACCGCCTGGGCGCGGGCGTCCGCCGCGTCGTCGCCGTCCACGAAGCGCACAGGCCGGCCATGCACCACGCGGGCGATCTCCGCCCCGGCAAACGCCTCGGCGCGGGCCTTGAGATGGCGGATGAACATCTCGACGACTTCGGTGAGCTTGATGCGGCGGCGCCCCACCGCCGTCGCCTCGTCGATGAGCGGGGAGGCGAGGATGGTCTTGAGCGCCCGCATCAGCCGCCCGTCGCGGCGGCCGATATAGGTGTCGATGGCCTCGCGCCCGTAGAGCACGCGGCCATGCTCCTCGAAATCGAAGAAGATGGCGGACGGGATCAGCGTGCCCGCGCCCTCGACCGGGGCGAGGACCGGCATGCCGTCACGGACGATACCGATGGCCGAATTGGAGGTGCCGAAATCGAGGCCGCAGGCGGCTTGAAACGCGGGTGGCATGGGAATCCCCTTCGCTTGAGGGGACCCCATCTATTGGACATTTTCCGCTCTTGCCAGCCTGTTTCTTCGCCTCTACACTTGGCCGCCTAGTGGGATGTCCGGAAACGGGCGTCCCATTTTTGTTTGTGTACGGATCGTTTGCCGGCGCTCATTCGGCCGGCACGGGCGCTTTAGCGGGCGTGCGCAGCGCCGTGTAGAGCGCCACCGCGATCACGTTCGGGATCCACGAGGTGTAGGCCAGCCACACCGACATCTCGCTGTAGCTGTGGAAATGGAAGAAAACGAACCCCAGCGGGATCTGCAGCCTGAGCGTCACCGCGCCGAACGTCATGGCGTAGGAGAAGCGCATCCAGATGCGGTGCACGCCGAAATTTCCCGCCAGCGCCGCGCGCCAGCCGCCGATGTTCGCCGCGATCCACGAGACCGCGAGCGCCCCGAAGCCGAGCCCCGCGACGGGCCCGCCCGAGGCGAACGGCGCCGTCGCCAGCGCCGCCGCGCCGGCGACCAGGCAGGCGACCACGTAGGTGCGCCCCGTCCAGCGATGCAGCCGCGGATGCCGGGCGCGCAGGCCGGGGATGAACTGGAACGGCCCCGCGAGGAGCGCCACCGGCCCCGCGATCATATGCGTCAGCGCCTGCACCGGCACGCGCTCGATCACGCCGCGGATGCCGGCGTCGATGCCCAGCCACACCCCGGCCGGAACGGCGAGGAAGCGGAAGGAATACAGCGCCACCCCCACGGCCAGGAACGCCATGGCGGCGCGGCTGAAGCGGACCAAGCCCGGTTCCGCGGTCCCCGATTGCATTGCATGCCCTCCCGGCTTGAGTTAAACAGTGTCAAGATAACATGGAGCGGGATTTGAACACTGTCAAGATACGGCGCGCGCCGGCCGCGCGGGCCGGATCCGGCGGCCAGAAACAGGGCCCGCGCCCCGGCCGGGGCAGGGGATCGTCGCGCGCCCGCGGCTACCATCATGGCGACCTCCACGGCCAGCTCGTGGCCGCGACCGAGGCCCTGATCCGCGAGCGCGGCGTGGACGGCTTTTCCCTGCGCGAGGTGGCGCGCCGGGCCGGAGTCTCCCCCGCCGCGCCCGCCCATCATTTCGGCGATGCGCGCGGGCTCCTCTCCGAGGTGGCGCTGCGCGGCTTCCGCGAGTTCGGCGATGCGCTCGCCGCCGCCGACGAGGCGGCCGGTCCCGATCCCGCCCGGCGGCTGCACGCGCAGGGCCGGGCCTACGTCGCGTTCGCCCTGCGCCACCCCGCGCGCTTCCAGCTCATGTTCCAGCACGGCAAGTGCGACATGGCCTATAAGGACCTCGCCGCCACGGCCGAGCGCGCCTACCGCGTGCTGGAAAACGCCGTGCGCGCGGCGATGGAGCTCGCGCCGGACGCGCCGATGACGCCGGACGCCAGCGGCTTCCTCATGGCGACGTGGTCGGTGGTCCACGGCTTCGCGCATCTGGCGCTGGGCGGGGAGCTCGATCTCGCCGCGCGCGCCCATGGCGGCCGTGGCGCCATCCTCAATTCCTTCCTGCCGCTGATGCTGAAATTCCTCCCGGTGCCGGAGCCGCGCGCATGAGCGGTGGGGCGGACGCGATCGAGGTGCGGATGCTGCGCCCGGGCGAGGAGGCGGCGCTGGCCCGCGCGGCGCCCGAGGTGTTCGACAACGCGGTCGATCCCGCGCTCGCCCGCGAATTCCTCGCCGATCCGCATCACCACATCGCCGTCGCGCTCGACCGTGGCGTCGTCGTCGGCTTCGCGTCGGGAGTCGACTACGTCCACCCCGACAAGCCGCGCGAGCTCTTCGTCAACGAAGTCGGCGTGGCCCCCACCCATCGCGGGCAGGGCATCGGCAAGCGCGTCGTCGCGGCGCTGCTCGACCACGGCCGCGCCGTCGGTTGCAAGGTCGCCTGGGTGCTGACCGATCGCGACAACAAGGCGGCGCGGGCGCTCTACGAGTCGTGCGGGGCCGAAGCCCTTTCCGACGAGACCGTGCATTACGAGTTCAGGCTGAAATAGGGTCGCCTTTGCTTATCCTCCCCCGCGGCGCGGGGGAGGATAAGTCGTTTCAAAACACCAGATACCCGCCGTCGATCGCGAAGGTGTCGCCGGTGTGGTATTTGCTGGCGTCGGACGCGAGGTAGACGGCGATGCCGCCGAAATCCGCGGGGTCGCCCCAGCGGCGCATCGGGACGCGGGGGAGGACTTTCTCCGCGAACGCGGTGTTGGTCTGCATTCCGGCGGTCATGTCGGTGGCGATCCAGCCCGGGGCGATGGAATTGGCGCGGATGCCGAAGCGGGCGTGCTCCACCGCGATGGACCGAATCATCGCCAGCACCGCGCCTTTGGTGGCGGAATAGGCTTCGTTGCGCGCCGCGCCTTCGATGCCCGCCAGGCTCGCCACGCCGACGAGCGAGCCGCCCGCGTCGCCCGTGCCGGCGCGCGCCACCATGTGCCGGCACGCCTCGCGCAGGGTGAAGAACACGCCTTCCTCGTTGACGGCATGCACGCGCCGCCAGGTCTCCAGGCTCATCTCGGAAAACGAACGCGCGCCCCCGCCGATGCCGGCATTGGCGATGACGCAGTCGACGCGGCCCATCTCCGCCACCGCCGCCTGCATGCCCTCGACCACCTCGGCCTCGTTGCCGACGTTCACCGTGCGCGCGCCCACCCGGCGGCCGTGCGCGGCGAGCGACTTCTTGGCGCTCTCGTTCTTCTGCGCGTTGGTGCCCCAGATGACGATGTCGGCGCCCGAGGCCGCCAGCGCGTCCGCCATGCCGTAGCCGATGCCGCGGTTGCCGCCCGTCACCAGCGCGACTTTCCCCGACAGGTCGAAGGGTTTGTACATGCGATCCTCCCAATAGAGCTGCCGCCACGCTACGGTATTCGCACCAAACCTGTCATCCCGGCCGGGCGCAGCGAGAGCCGGGACCCATCTCCCGGTTTGGACGATGGCTCCCGGATCGGCGCTGTCGCGCCGTCCGGGATGACAGGGGAATTGTCGTCGTAACCATTCCGGAAAGCGCCGCCTTCCCTTGGCCACAATGCCTGTGACACACTGCGGGCGGGCCGCGTGCAAGACGGCCGGGCCGCTGGGCCATGCAGGGGTTTTGGCATGACATCCGAGATCGCGGTGATGAACCAGCGGGCGGTGGCGCTCGCGGCGGATTCCGCGGTGACCTTGATCGACGGCGGGACGGTTGTCGTGCGCAACGACCAGCGCAAGCTCTACAACCTGGTCGAGGGCCACGCCATCGGGCTGATGTTCTTCGGCGTGGCCGACAAGATGGGCCACCCCTGGGAGCAGCTCATCGAGCACTACCAGAAGAAGGTGCGCCCGCGCAGCTTCGCCCATGTCGGCGACTACGCCAAAAGCTTCACCGACATGCTGGACAACCTTCCGGAATTCTTCCCGAAGGACCGGCAGGCCGACGAATACCGCCGCCTGCTCGCCAGCGTGTTCCGCTACATCCTGCAGCTGGCGCAGTTCCTGCGCGACAGCGCCGACGAGGACGCCGAGGAGGTCGACGACCTCACCATCCTGGACGAGGCGATCGAGCGGGTGTGGCGCGACTACCAGTTCAGGGACGACGGCAGCCCGCGCCCCGATCTCGCCTGCTTCCCGCAGGGCTTCGGCGCCAGGGTCGCCAGCGACTATTCCGCCCAGATCGACGAGATCGTGGCCTACGGCTTCGCCACGTTCGGGCTCTCCAGCAAATCCTCCCAGCGGCTGCGCGAGATCGCGGTGTTCTGCGTGGTGAAGGACCTGTTCCTGGAGGACATCTCGGGGCTTGTGTTCGCGGGCTTCGGAAGCGAGGACCGCTATCCGGTGGTGACCACCTGGTACGTCTCCGCCATCGTCGGCGGCATCGTCAAGCGCGGCGTGACCAGCCAGGACGCCATCGACGGCGAGGTGCGCTCGAAGATCCGGGTGTTCGCCGACAGCGAGGTGACCAACGCCTTCATCCGCGGCATCGATTTCAATCTCGAGCGCCGGCTCTATGGCGGCTTCCGCATGATGATGCACGGGCTGGTCGACCAGGTGATCGGCGCCTTCCCCGCGGCCGAGCCGTCCACGCGCGAGGCGGTGCGCAACCGCTTCCAGCAGGATTTCGTGCCGCGCTATTTCGACGCCTTCCGGCGCATGATGCTGGAATACCAGCAGCAGGCCTTCATCAATCCCGTCCTGCGGGTGATGGAGATCGCGAGCAAGAAGGAGCTGGCCGACACCGCGCGCGAGCTGGTGGGCCTCAACATCTTCAAGAAGCGCATCTCCGCGCAGAAGGAAACCGTCGGCGGCGCGATCGACGTGGCCATCGTCAGCCGGGACGGCGGCTTCCAGTGGGCCTCGCGCCAGAATGGCTGAATCGCGGCTGAATCGAAGGGCTGACCTGGGGGGCGGAAGAGAGTAGGATGAAGCGTGCCATGACCGACAAGCTGATCGACACGTCCCGACGCAGCGCCTTCCTCGACGGCGCCGCGCGGCTGAACGCCATCGCCCGCCCCGGCGAGCAGAACGGCGAGAGCCCCTTCGTTGCCGCCCAGGACCGGCTCACCGCCGTGAGCCCGGACGAGGTCTGGAACCGCCGCTTCATGAGCATGGCCATCGGCCCCGCCACGACCACCTTCGCGGCCACCCCGCCGGCCGCGCGCCCCGAGCCCTCCGCCATGGAAGAGCGGGCGCCGGCAAGGACGTTGGCCCGTCCTGAAAAGCCCGGCCCCATCGGCGCCGCCATCGGCAAGCCGATCCGCCGCTCGCTCCTGTCGCGGATGTTCGGGCGGCGCTAGTTCGCCACGCCCCGCCAAGCCAATTCCCCTTGAATTCAACGGATTAGGGAGTATTCCTGTCGTTCCGGACGGGCTGAAGCCGGGTGGGCTGGGAACGAGGGAGATGACGATGCGGATGGGTATTTCGACATTGGCGGCTGCCGCGCTGGCCGTGGCGCTGGCGGCCGGAGCGCAGGCCGCCGCTCCCGCGCCCTACGACCCGGCATCCGACCCGTCGCTCAGCGCGCAGGCCAACGCGAAATTCCTGTCGGACAACCTGCACCGGCGCGGCGTCATCCACACCGCCGACGGGCTTCAGTACCGCATCATTCAGAACGGCTACGGCAAGCGGCCGGGCGGTTTCGACAAGGTCACGGTCTACTACACCGGCAAGCTGATCAACGGGAAGGTGTTCGACGCAACCGAGCCCGGCCTTCCGGCCCAGTTCACCGTCAACAAGCTCATCCCGGGCTGGACCGAAGCGCTGGAGCTGATGCGCGAGGGCGATCATTGGGAGGTCGTGCTGCCGCCGCAGCTCGCCTATGGCGACCGCGGCGCGGGCGAGGACATCCCGCCCGGCCAGGCGCTGGTGTTCGACCTGCAGCTCATCAAGGTCGAGCCGCCGGATCGCGATCACGACGACCAGGACGACAACAGCGGCCAGTAGCAGGCGGCCGCGGACGGTATTCGGCGCGGCGCGGGCGGCGCGCCTGGTGGAGTGAGAATGTTCGCCGATTGGCGCCGCAGGATCTCGGGTGGAACGCCGCGCATCGCCATCGCGCTGGCGCTGGTGGTGGCGGCGAGCGCGCTCTACTGGGCGAGCCGGGACTACACCGTGGTCGCCCCGGACTGGGACGGCCAGGTGCGCGGCATCGCCTACAGCCCCAGCCATACCTGGACCGAAAAGGATCACGAGTTCACCCCGCCCGAGGTGATCGACGCCGACATGGCGCAGCTTTCCAAGGTCACCGGCCATATCCGCACCTACACCGTCTCCAACGGCCAGGACCGCGTGGCGGAGATCGCGCGGCGCTACGGGCTCACCGTGTCGCTCGGCGCCTGGATCGGGCCCGATCTCGATCTCAACGAGAAGGAGCTCTCGACCCTCATCCGCACGGCGCTGGCGAACAACAACGTCGATCGCGTGTTCGTGGGCAACGAGGCGATCCTGCGCGGCGACGTCTCCGCCGACCAGCTCAACGCCTATATCCAGCGCGTGCGCGCGGCGCTTCCCAACCGCATCAAGGTGTCGACGGCCGAGCCGTGGTCGACCTGGCTGCTCAATCCCGAGATCGGGCAGTACGTCGATTTCATCACCATCCACCTGCTGCCCTACTGGGAAGGCGTGCCGATCAGGGACTCCGTCAACTTCATCCCGCGCGCCTACGGCCATATCGAGGACGAGTTTCCCGACAAGCCCATCGTGATCGGCGAGGCGGGCTGGCCGTCGGAAGGGCGCACGCGGCGGGCCTCGGAAGCCTCGCTCGCCAACGAGGCCTATTTCATCCGCAACTTCGTGCAGCTGGCGCTCGACAAGGGCTACGACTACTACCTCATCGAAGCCTACGATCAGCCCTGGAAGAGCGACAACGAAGGCGCGGTGGGCTCCTACTGGGGCCTGTTCGACGCCTCCGGCAATCCCAAGTTCGGCTTCACGGGCATGCTGCGCGCCTTCCCGGAATGGCGGACTTACGCGCTGCTCGCCTCGATCCTGAGCTTCCTGATGGGCCTGCTGATCCTGGGCCGGATGCCGCGGGTGCACGCGCCGGGCTATCTCGTCATGGGCGGGCTGGTCGGCCTCGTCGCCACGGGCCTGCTGGTGCTGCTCGACACCTCGACGGTGCAGTACATCCAGCCCAGCGACCTGGCGATGACGTTGGCGATGATCCCGCTGGTGTTCCTGGCCTGCGTCATCATCCTCACCGAGGGCGTGGAGCTCGCCTCGAGCCTGTGGCGCATGGAGCGGCGCGCGCTGGTGGCGCAGATCCCGGAATCGAGCGCGCGCGTCTCCATCCACGTGCCGTGCTACAACGAGCCGGCGGAGATGGTGATCGCCACGCTCGACGCGCTGGCCAGGCTCGACTACGACAATTTCGAAGTCATCCTCTTCGACAACAACACGCCCGATCCCGAAACCTGGAAGCCGGTGGAGGCGCATTGCCGCGCGCTCGGCCCGCGCTTCCGCTTCGTGCACAAGGACGGGGTGAAGGGCTTCAAGGCCGGCGCCCTGAACGAGTGCCTCAGGATCACCGATCCGGCCGCGAAATACATCGCGGTGATCGACAGCGACTACCAGGTCGAGCCCGGGTGGCTGAGGCGCGCGCTGCCGTTCTTCGCGTCGGACAGCGTCGCGCTGGTGCAGGGGCCGCAGGACTACCGCGACGGCCGGGCCAATCTCTTCAAGGCCATGTGCTTCGAGGAGTATCGCGGTTTCTTCCGCATCGGCATGGTGGAGCGCAACGAATACGACGCCATCATCCAGCACGGCACCATGATGGTGGTGCGCAAGGATGCCCTCGAGAAGGTGTTCGGCTGGTCGCAATGGTGCATCACCGAGGACACGGAACTGGGCCTCAAGCTGTTCGAGGCCGGCTATTCCGCCGCCTATATCCCCGAAAGCATGGGCAAGGGGCTGACGCCGGATACGCTGGCGGCGTTCATGAGCCAGCGCTACCGCTGGGTCTACGGCGCCATGCAGATCGTGAAGCGCCACGGCAACCAGATCTTCCTGGGACGCGACCGGCTGACTTGGGCGCAGCGCTACCAGTTCCTCTCCGGCTGGCTGCCCTGGATCTCCGACGGGCTTGGCCTGATGGTGACGTTCTTCGCGCTGGTGTGGACGTTCCTGATGACGGTGGCGCCGATGTATTTCGACGTGCCGATGGAGGCGCTCTCCGCCGCCGCGCTGACGCTGTTCTTCGCCAAGACCGCCAAGACGCTGCTGCTCTATCCCAACAAGGTGGGCTCGGGCGTGGTGGGCGCGGTGCTGGCCTCGGCCGCGGGGCTGGCGCTGACGCACACGGTGGGCAAGGCCGTGTGGGCGGGGCTGTTCACCTCCGGCAAGCCGTTCCTGCGCACGCCCAAATGCGAGGACCCCGCCTCGCTCGAGCAGTCGCTCAAGCTCGCCTGGCAGGAGACGACGCTGCTCGGGCTCCTGATGCTCGCGGTCGTCTCGATGTTCTTCAACCGCGGCTTCGAGGATCCGGCGGCGACGCTGTGGATGGTGATGCTGGCCATCCAGGCGCTGCCCTATGCGTCGACCGTCGCCATGGCCGCCATCAGCGCCATGTCCTACCGCGCGCCCGCGCGCGTCGCCGTGCCGCTGCCGCCCGCCAATCCTGAGCTGCCGAAGGCGGCGTGACCGAACATTTCTCGCGGCGGGATGCGGGCTTCCGAATCCGCGGCAATCGCCGGACGAGGCGAGCGAAGGGGTTGACGGCTGTCCGGCGTTGTTACATGAATATATATTATGACTTCATATCATGTAACAACATCGCGCGAACCGTGGCGGCTTACGGCGCAGGAGGCGGCGCACGCCATGCCGGTTCTGCAATCCGTCCATCCCGGCCTCGAAGGCGCTCCGGCGCCCAGGCTGGCGGCCATCCGTCATCTCGCGCGCCGCAGCCGGGTGCGGGACGGCACGCTGCGCACGGCGTTGAGCCGCGCCTGCGCGAGCGGCTCGCTCAGGCTCGTCGATGGGCGCTATCGGCTGGGACCGCTCAGCGTCGAGGAGGCCGCGGCGGCGAGCGCGCGTCTGGCGCGGACGCGCGGCTATGCGCTGGCCGTCATCCCCGAAGGCGACGGAGCCGATCTTCCGCGCTTGCGCGAGCTCCTGCCGCGTCTCGGTTTTCGACCGTTTCAACGATCGGTCTGGATCGGCGCCCGCACAATGGACGATCGCCTCGGTCCGCCGCTTCGCGAGGCGAGGCTTAGCGGTTCCGTCATCGTCTTCCGGACGGACGAGGTCGACGCGGCGGCGCGGGCGCGGTTGTCGGAACTCTGGAATCTCAAGCAACGGACGAAGGCGCTGCAAAAATTCCATCGTCAGCTCATGGGCTACCTCACCGCGCCGCGGCTCGGCGAGACGGCGGCGGCGTGGCGTTGCGTCGAAGCCGCGCCCATCTGGTACCGCGTCGCGGTTCGCGACGAGCCGCCATTCCCGCTCGATCTTTGCGGACCGGATTATCCGCTGGAACGCCTCAACGCCGATTGGCGCGAGCATTTGCGCGCAATGACGCGCGCGCTGGTCGAACTCTGGACGTCGGAGGATCGATGAGCGCCGGCGCCTCGAACTGGATCCCGCGCCGGCGCATCCGCATCGCGGTCGCGCTGGCTCTCGCCTTCGCGACCGCAGCCGCCGTCGGGACGTCATGGAGCCCGGTAATGTTCGTGCTCGCGATCCCGGCGCTCGGCGCAGGCTGGGCGGCTTTCCTGATGTTGTGGATACGGCGCCAGCTGTCGGCGGACGGCGGCGGCTGGGAGCGGCGCATCCACGATCTCGTCGTCTCCCGGCTCGCGCTTTCGGCCGACGCGCGGCTCTGCGTGCTCGACATCGGCTGCGGCGACGGCAGCCTGCTCGCCGTCCTGCTGCAACGCGCGCCCGCGCTGCGCGCCACGGGCGTCGATTTCTGGGGCGCGAATTGGGACTACGCCCAGTCGGCTTGCGAGGCACGGTTGTCCCGCCTCGGCCACAACGCCAGGTTCCTGCGGATGGATGCCGCGCGCCTGGATTTTCCCGATGAGAGCTTCGATGCCGTGGTTTCGGTGATGTGCTTTCACGAGGTGCGCGCGCCGCGCCGCGCGAAGATGCGTGGTCCCGTGCGGGCGCTCAGCGAAGCACTGCGTGTGCTGCGGCCGGATGGAACATTCGTGTTCGTCGATCGCTTCGCCGATGCGGCCGACTACGGCCGTCCGCGCGAACTTGCCGCCGTCCTTCGCCGTGCAACTGACCTTCGTCGTGAGTCCCTTGTCGCGGCGCTCGACGTGCCATGGCCGCTCAAGACCAAACGCGCCATGGGGCCGGTGGAAATTCTGTCGGGCCGCAAGGCGTCGGAGCCTTCCGGGCCGCCTCGACATCTGTCCCGATGACGCCGGTTTGCGTCCGATCCCTGCGCAGCCCCTTCAAGGGCAGGACAGGATTTTGCCCGGATTGAGGATGTTCTTCGGATCGAGCGCGCGTTTCAGCGTGCGCATCAGCTCCATCTCGACGGCGCTTTTGTAGAGCGGGAGTTCGTCGCGCTTCATGATGCGGTTGCCGCCGGGCGCCATCAACATTTGTGCCATGGTCCACCCTTGCCGGCACCGGGTTCCGTAATTAGCACATCGACCCCGGCGTTGCCATACCGGCCAGTACCCGAAGCCGAACGCGGCTACCGATTCTTGTCGTTGTTCGCGCGACGCTTCTTCCAAAGCACTATGGTCGCAATTGCGAAGACGAGAGGAATCTCGGTGACGAAAGCCAAATAGAAAATGTCGCGCTCGGCATGCGTGATGTAGACCGGATGACCATGCATTTCGAATGGGACGACATGCCCCGATGCCATGTCCGGAGCGATCGGCGCGCGCGTGAACGAGGCAGCCATGATCGCGACGACAAACCCCGCGGCCGCCGCGATTAGAACCGTGATCTTGAGGAGCGTTCGCAGAGTCGTCTTGTGAGCTCGATTGTCGATTACGGGCTGGCCGCTACGGAGAGGGACTACGGCGGTATCCGCGACGCCACCGTTGCATTCCTCCTCGCGGGCCCACCGTAGCCCCTCCGCCGGCGACTTTCTGCCCCGCCGCAGCGCCTGTCCCTTCGAGCGCGTCCACCCCTCCGGACAGACCGTCGCCGGCGGAGGGACTTTGATTGCCAAACGCCCCCTGAACGCTGTCGACGGAACGCGCGTTCGAGCCCGGCACATTCAAGCCGGCATTGCCCGAAATCCCGCCCCCGCTCATGCTGCCGGAGTTTCGCGGGCCGAAATTGTTGAATTGATCCGGAAAATCGCCAAAATCGGTCAGCGTGCAGCCGGTGTCGGTGCCGCCGGTGAGGGTGCGGCGCTTGCCGTAGGGATCGTAGGCATTGCGCTCGAGCGTGTTGCCGGAATTGTCGGTCAGCGCCACGGTCGAGCCCAGGTGGTCGAGCACGAAATACTGCATGCTCTCCACCCCCATGTTGCTGACGTGCTCGGCCACGATGCCGCCGAAAATTCATTTGCCGCCTTCACCTCGCCATCGGCGTGACGGGCAGGTATTGGACGTCAAGAGTTACCGCTTTGAGTGTTCCTTTCGCGTCTTCAGATGCTCATCGATTTCCTCAAGGCTCGGCAAAAGGACGAGCACATCGAAAATGAGAACGAAAGGCCGACAAAAAATGAGAGCTCATCAAACCGCCCGAAAGAGTGCGGACCCGCGAAGTAATTCGGTCCAAACACCAGGCACTGCAAACCGACAATGGCAGCCAGAAGTCGCCCAATATTGAATGAAAAGTTCCGCCGATACCACTCCATCAGCAACTCTTTTCGGTCGGTCCGCGCTGGTCAACCTTGTAGAATGCTCCCAAGTGTTTCCTTTATCTGCAAGCCTTTGTAATCCACCACCATCAATGTTGTCTCCGGCGCCCGTGCCGTCGCAGACTCACTGACATAGGCGCCCCTGGCTGTGCGAGGTCATTTCCTTGAACGCGTGTAATTTCGCCATGCGCTCAAGAGATTTTCAGCGTCGCCGTGAAGTAGGAATGCTGCGCCAACCGCAATCAGCAGCAATGCACCGCTGAGAAATGTCATCATGGCGCCGCTGTTCGAAACGTTGAAGAACAGAGGGAAGGTCAGAAGCCAAACCACCCATAGGCCAAGAACGATATATCCGCGGCGTCGAGATGCGCGCTTAGCGACGGTTTCCGGCGATCGATGCTTATCGATAAGTCGGCCGCCTGAAAGCAGGATACGCGCGCCAATAACAGTAATCAACGAACAACAAATTAGTGCAATCTGAATCTCTCGCAAAGTAAAAATACATGCTGATGACCGCTGCGCCGAGCGTAGCGATTGCGGCCGCCAATAGCCTCCAGTTTGTATTCATCACTGCCTCTGCGGCGCTGAGTAAGCGGCCCTTCGTCTGGTCGTATGCGCGTTCATCTTGGTCAGGCACATGGAGTATATCATCTCGTGGCCGGAAAAGCCGCGGGTGGTGGCGCTGGTCAGTGTGCAGCCGGTGTCGGTGAGGGTGCGCCGCTTGCCCTAGGGATCGTAGGCGTCCTGCTCCAGGGTGTTGCCGGAGGTGTCGGTCAGTGCTGTGATCGAGCCAGAGCGTTTTGTTGGATTCGAAGCGGTCTGCTGCGCTTGCACAAATCAATCCTGAGGCTCAGCGCTTACCCACTACTTTAAGCACATCGCATCCGATTTCATTTTCGATTTCATCCATTGTGGCCGGCCGAGAACCAGACGTTCGTCGAACGTCTTTCCCGAATTTTTGAATGTCAGGGTATTCAAATACTACACACATCATTGCGTCAACGACCTGGCCAGTGCGTTCATTGATCGATATCTGATTGATCGCTTGGCCGCTTCCAAAAAACGAGATGGTCACATAACCGGGAAATAGCGGATTTCCGGTTTTCGCGGTGGTCAAGTCGAAGAAAAACAGTTTTTCATTCGGGACATGATAGCCTTCGTCTCTGGCGACGGCTTCCGCGATGTCCAATGCCACAGACGTTGGAATGAATGTCTTGACTTCCGTTCCATGAGGCTCTGGAAGCGAGCCCGCCGCTGCAAGCAGAATCAGTGAGCTGATCAGCATTTCATCCTCCTGGCGACACTGTTTATGACGCTTGCTGTTTTGGAAACGAAATGTGGATCGCCCCCAGTTTCGGCGTTTGCGGTATTAAATACCTCGTCAACCAAGTCTTGCGCGAATTGCTCCGGTGTGTCTGCCCCCCGTACGCCCGCTCCATACTGGGCGGCAAATGACTGGGCCGAAGCTGCGTAGGAAGGAAATGTTGACAGCTGTGCAGAGCTATTTTGAGCCTGCATGGAGCCATTAGCGAATGGTGAACTTGCGTTCCCTTGAAGAGAGAAAAAATTGTTGCCCAATCTGGAGAAACGGTTGGTCCCGTACTGGGACTCTGCGGCCGATAGACCGAGTACAAAGCTTGTGGGAACCTGAAGTTGCTGTGCGACTGCCGCGGCGTCTGCTTCGTGGTGCTTAACAAAGCTCACTGCATTTGCATTGTTACATAGCATGTCCTGCTTTGTGCCGCCGCTGCCGCCGAATACGGAAACATCAATTAGGAAGCCGAATGGCGACGGGTTGATTGCGAATCCGCCGAGCGGTTCCTGGTGGCGCCGGTGCCCAGTGACGACGACATTCTCGCCGGTCCCGGGTGCGCCTGTGCCGCCAATGACGCTCTCGACGGCGTCCGCCGTGCCGGCAGGCATGGGAACACCGTTGACCTTATCCTGTGGCAGGAGGGGATGATCGACGACAACTTGTTCGATATTTCCCGTCAGATCGGTGAACACGGTCGGCTGGCCATCGACATAGGCGTAGGGATTGAGATCCTGCCCATTGCCCGGATCGAAATCCACGTTGTCGGCGCTGAGGAACCTCCCCATGGTCTGGTCGTACATGCGCGCGTTCATGTCGGTCAGGCACATGGAGTCGATCATCTCGTGGCCGGAGAAGCCGCGCGTCGTGGCGCTGGTCAGCGTGCAGTTGGCGTCGGTGCTGCCGTTGACGTTGCGCCGCTTGCCGTAGGGATCGTAGGCGTCCTGCTCCAGCGTGTTGCCGGAATTGTCGGTCAGCGCCACCGTCGAGCCCAGGTGATCGAGCACGAAATACTGCATGCTCTCCACCCCCATGTTGCTGACGTGCTCGGCCACGATGCCGCCATCGGCGACGATGTAGTCGTACCAGATGACGGTCGTGCCTGAGGTGGACTTTTCGCTGCCCGAACCCGTAATGGGGTCGTTGAGGTAGAGCAGTGTTGTGGTCGGCGAGCCGGAGCACACGTCGCCGATGCACTGCTTGAGCCGGTTGTGCTCGGGCCCGTAGGTGAAGCCGCATGGGGCCCGATACTCGAACAATTTCTGTGTGTCAGTTGTCTGCCGTGCGCAGTCAATTTCGCTTTAGCATATAAAATAGTGCAACAGCCGCAAATATGCTGCCCAATGCTGCCAAGATACCGGCGGGCAAAATGATAATCGTGAAACTCGTATCCGAAGTGTGCGGTACCACATTTGCTGTGACGGGAGCCCATATGACAGCCGCAACGCATAAAGACAGTCCTGCAATCATTAGCATCTTTGGTGTGACGCACGGTTCTCCTTGAAGGCCGTCTCGCCGAGCGAGTCTCCGCACGTGAAGTATGTAATACAATCCGATTCCAATACCTGCAATCCAAAGTATCGTTCCCGATATTGCAAGCTGCGTTTGGTTTTTGTCGAAAACGAATAAGAGCAGAACCGCCACCGTCAACCACAGTCCCATACCTGCTAGCGTATTTCTCATGTGTTCCAGCTCACTCTTCTAACATGGATTTGGGCCCATCAGTTTGTATGTGATGTAGTCGGCTGCGGCATCGGTAGGATCTGTCGGTGCGAACGCCGTGATATCGCTTTGTGGTGCTGCCAGAACCACTCCGACTCCTCCACGGAATGCATTATACGTGTCGCCGGCCGCATGGAGAATCCCAACGCCCACCGCCTGCATCGTCGTGCCAAACAGTACCATTCCTTCGCCGATTGCAACACCGGTTGTGCCGCTGATCCAGGTCGGCGACGTTGGCACGAGGTCGCGGTGGCGAAGCCCACGGTATTGGAGTAACCAGCACCGATCCACCCGCGTCCATCCCGGCGGCCATGTCGCCGTCCGACATCTCACAGCGCCTGCGGAAGCGCCTCAGGATATTGAGTGCCCTGCACGATGGCCATTTTCGCATCAGTGTGCGGTATAACGCGACAACCGCAAGTGCGCTGCTCGATGTTGCTGCTTTAGCCATCGTCCCGTGAACCAAAGCGGCCAATCGCTCGCACAAGTCTCACAACTGATGGGACGAAAAGCAGGACAGTGCCGAGCAAGAATAACCCGACCCACGCGTAGAAGTACGGCATGCGTTGTTCGGAAGCACCGAAAAGACAAACTATCGCAGCGAGCCAGACAAAGGAGAGAAGCGCGATGCCGGCGCCAAGACGGCCGATGAGACGGACGCGCGGGCTCACATGCTCGCCGTCCGAGAAGAGCGAGGAAGCCGGCGTGTAGGGCAATACCTTTTGTCGCCAAGCGGTGCCGATCGCAACAATCGCCAGAAGTAATGCGCCCACGCCAAGGCCATCTGCGACAGCATCGTTACCAACCATGCGCCGATAGGCGACACCGCCGAGAATCGCAACAATTGCAAGAATCGCGAAATATCGGACGCTCTTAGACGGTTGGGGCACTGGAGACTGCCTCCTCATCTATCCGCTACATCTTAGCGCTGGACTATGCGATTCGATATAATTCTGCATTGCGTCCGATACTGAAGAGCCGATCAACGGATCCAGCGGCTTTACGGCGCCGAGCGCTGCGGGCACTCCGACGGCCATCGCCGGAACCCAGTCGCCAGTTTCGGCGTAGATCCACGCTGCAGATCCAAGCTGAAGACCGGTTCCCGCAATCGACAGGTACTCGCCAACCGTGGCTCCAGCTCCTGCGGCCAGCAATCCGGCGAATCCAACACCTGTGTCGGCAATGGGCAGAGATGCCAGGGCCGATAGAGCCGAGTAGGTCGTCGTTTTACCCCCGAACTCGCCGACAGCACCGCCGAGCTGATAGACCATCAAGGCGCCTTTCGAAGGACACGCTGGTTTATCCGGCTGCTTGTCGTTGTCGTTTCCCTTGTTGCCGTTTTGATCTGGATCTGCTCCGGGTCCTGATATGTCGTGGTATTGCCTGAAGGCGATGACGATCAAATTTTCGATTCCGGATGCATCCTGGCGGCCAGGAATATTTGGGTTGATCCCGCCGCCGCCATAGGTGTAGATTTGCAGGCCCTCTAGCTGCATTTGGCCATTCTTGCTTTTGCCAAAGACTTTGACGATTTCGGTATACGATCCGCTGCCCTCACCGGGGCTGCCGCTGCCGCCAGTCGTACCCAGGATATCGCCGCCGACAATCTTGGTGCCGTCGACGACGACGGTTTCATATCCATGCCCCGTCAGATCGGTGAACACGGTCGGCTGACCATCGACATAGGCGTAGGGATTGAGATCCTGGCCGTTGCCCGGATCGAAATCCATGCTGTCCGCGCTGAGGAACCTTCCCATGGTCTGGTCGTACATGCGCGCGTTCATGTCGGTCAGGCACATGGAGTCGATCATCTCGTGGCCGGAGAAGCCGCGCGTCGTGGCGCTGGTCAGCGTGCAGCCGGTGTCGGTGCCGCCGGTGAGGGTGCGGCGCTTGCCATAGGGATCGTAGGCATTGCGCTCGAGCGTGTTGCCGGAATTGTCGGTCAGCGCCACGGTCGAGCCCATGCTTTCGTAGAGGGCGTAGCACCTATTCTCCGTGTCCTCCGAACTGCTTCGCCGAACATTTCATCGCGAATGACAGCATTGGCAGAAGGAGCAACCCTACAAAGGCGACATTGACCACGGTTATCAAGCTCAAGGTGCCAGACATGCCCATGGTCGCGATCCAGGGACCGGCACATGGCCGCACGACACACGGACTAAGCTTTGCGGCCCGCAAGAAGAACGAGCGATGCATCTACGACCTCTTGGATCTGGCGCTGCAAACGCTAGCCGAGCCTGCTCGGAAGGAGCGTAAGAAATTGCATTATATCGACGCCAAAATGCTGCCAGAGCGGATCGGCAGCGAACAGGACACCCCAAAACAGGAAGACGCCGTACAAAAAAAATCCCACAAGCCGGGTTTGACCTGGCCCGCTCACGAATATCCAGATACCCAGAAACGCAGCGCATGCAAGGTCGAAGAGACCGTACTTTACAGTGTCGTTCACCGGCCCGGACCACCAGCTCGCGATCCCGGCGGCGAGGGGAAGCAGATAGTACAATTGTCTTTTGATGCGGTTGCCGCCGAGCGCTATCAACATTTGTGTAATGGCCCACCCGTTGTTTCCAATCTGGCTACGCCAATATCAAGCACGCCGGGCGCGTAGCCTACTGATCTGTAATCTCTACCGTTGGAATCGGTGTAGGTGACGGTTCCTGCCACGGCGCCATAAGTCCATGAGACGCTGTCGCCGGTGAAAACGTCCGGACCGTAGTTCGTGGTTCCCTCAGAAAATCCCGCCGAGGCGTCCATTCCCCAGCCGGCACCTTCGCTATCGACGTATCCGTAGGAAGGGCCGCCGGCCGCTCCGCGATCGAGGTAATACGTGCGACTGTACGTGAATCCGGCAGTGCCGACGAACGTCACGCCATTCGAAACGAAGATCGTTCTCTGATCCGCCGGCGCCTTGGCTGCGGCCTTGTCGATCAATCCTTTTGCGATCAGAAAATCGAATGTATTGCAGTTGAACATCCCCTGGTCGGTCAGTTGAATGGTGATCGGAAGATGCAGCGGGTCGTGGTTGCCGCCGCCGCACACTGTTACCGTTGACGTATTGCTGCCGGGTGGCCCGGGCACTTCGCCCTCGACGCATGGCTGTTTGTCTTTATTCTGCTTTTCGCCGCTGCCGCCACTTTCATTCCATTCAGGGGTGGACGTGTCGGTCGATATGTCGATGACCCCGGTCGGATCTATCGAGATGTCCGCCACGGGTAGACGCGGGGCCACGACTACAACTTGTTCGATATTTCCCGTCGGATCGCGGAACACCGTCGGCCTGTCATTTACATAGGCATAGGGATTGAGGTTCTGGCCGTTGCCGGAGCGGAAATCCACGTTGTCGGCGCTGAGGAACCTCCCCATGGTCTGGTCGTACATGCGCGCGTTCATGTCGGTCAGGCACATGGAGTCGATCATCTCGTGGCCGGAGAAGCCGCGCGTCGTGGCGCTGGTCAGCGTGCAGTTGGCGTCGGTGCTGCCGTTGACGTTGCGCCGCTTGCCGTAGGGATCGTAGGCGTCCTGCTCCAGCGTGTTGCCGGAATTGTCGGTCAGCGCCACCGTCGAGCCCAGGTGATCGAGCACGAAATACTGCATGCTCTCCACCCCCATGTTGCTGACGTGCTCGGCCACGATGCCGCCATCGGCGACGATGTAGTCGTACCAGATGACGGTCGTGCCTGAGGTGGACTTTTCGCTGCCCGAACCCGTAATGGGGTCGTTGAGGTAGAGCAGTGTTGTGGTCGGCGAGCCGGAGCACACGTCGCCGATGCACTGCTTGAGCCGGTTGTGCTCGGGCCCGTAGGTGAAGCCGATCTTGGAGGTGCCCTTGGTGATCGACGACACCATGTTGTAGCTCGTCCAGGCGTAACTCTCGCCCACGCCGGCGGTCATGTTGCCGTTGGAGTCGTAGGTCAGCGTCGGGTTGGTGACGCCGTTGTAGGTGCCGGTGATGCCGGTCAGCGCGTGCGGGCCGGCGCCGGAGCCGTAGGTCATGCAGCTGGCCGTGGTGCAGACCGCGTAGTGTTTGGTCATGTTGCCGGCGGCGTCGTAGGCGGTGGCCCGGGTGCTGCCGCCGTTGATGGGCGACTGGGTCTGGCGGTCGAGGGCATCGTAGGAGAACACTTCCGCCGTGCCGTTCACGGTGTCGTCGCGCTCCGCCAAATTGCCCACGCCGTCCCAGGTGTAGGACAGGTCGGTCACGCTGCCGTCGTCGGTGCCGTCGTTGGAGGCGCGGATGTTTTCGACGCGGCCGGTCTCGGCGTCGAAATCGGCATGGGCGACCAGCGGCTTGGTCGATGGCCCCGACGTCGCCTCGGTCAGATGCAGTTCCGCATCGCGCGCATTCGCCGTCCAGATCACGGCGCTGGTCGAATTGTTCTTGATGTCCGAGAGATAGCCGTAGGAATTATAATCGTATTTGAGCACCAGCCCGGACGGGTAGGTGAGGGTCGAGAGCCGGCCGCTCGCGCTGTCGTAGGTCAGCGAATAGGTATAGGTCGAGGTGTCGATCTTGTTGATCGCGACCGACTGGATCTGTCCGAGGCTGTTGTAGGTGAACGTGCGCTGGTAGGTCGAACTCGAGCAAGTGGAGGCGTTGCAGTCGCGCCACGGATGGCCCTGGCCATAGGCGCTGCCGCCGCTGCCGCCGCTGTCGAACAGAAGTAGGCTGGTGAGATCGGGCTCGGTGCGGCGCTTGGGCCGTCCGTCGAGATCGTAGGTGAAGGTGAAGCTCTGGGATTTGGCGTCGGTGTAGCCGGTCAGCTCCGACAGCACGTCGTAGGTGAACGACCAGCTGCCGCGGTCAGGGTCCGAGAACGCGGTTTCGCGTCCGCGGGTGTCGAATGTCGCGGTCGAGATGTTGCCGGCCGGGTCGGTGGACTTGGTCTTGTTGCCGAACGCGTCGTAGACATAGGACGTCGTGTGCGACAGCGCATCGTAGACGCTGGCAATTTGGCCCTCGGCATTCAGCGTCGTCTTGGTCGCATGGCCGTTGTCGTCGGTCATTGTGGTGGCGAGCGCGTCGTAGGCATAAGTCGTGGTGCTCGAATCCGCGCCGGTTATCTTCCAGACGCGCCCAAACGGATCGGGGCTGGTCCCGGTGTAGATGTAGGAATAGACCGTCCATTGCGGGGTTCCGCTGGACAGGAAGTAGGGTCGGCTGGTCTGCGAGACATTGAGATAAGCGTCGTACTGCGTCTCCTGGCGGATCCAGCTGCCGTCGAAGCCCTGCATGTCCGCCGCGATCTCGCGGCCGAGCGCGTCGTAGTAGCGGATGGTTTCGGGGCCGTTCTGCGTGGAGCCGTCGGTCTCCAGCGGCGTGGCCGTGACCGCCACCGCGCCATGCGTCGGGCAGGACGCGCTGCCGCCGTTGACGCCGGAGCAGTAGACGTAGCCGATGGAGGCCTTCGTGCCGTTTTTGTTGGTGACGCCGGTGATGCGCCCGAAGGAATCGTAGGTCGCGCCGGTGGTCAGCGTGTCGGGATCGGTCACGCTCGCGGGCGTGCCGAAATCGGCGTTGCGGCTCACCGAGGTTTCGAGGCTTTGCGCGTCGGTCGAAGTGGCAAGGAAGCGCCCCAGGCTGTCATAGGTCGAAGTGTCCGCTGTGCGGCCTGTAACTCCGGTGCCGTCGAGATATGTCGTCAGGCGGTTGCCAAACGTGTCGTAGGTGAACGTGGCGTCCAGCTCCAGCGAGGTCGTGCCGTGCTCCTGGTCGAATTCTGTCAGCAGACCCAGAGTGCCGGCGCCGGACGTGCCGTATGTGAAGGAATAATGCCGCGTGATGTCCGAGGTTCCGACCACGCGCTCGTCGCTGCGGGTCGCGAGCTGGCCGAGAATCCAGTTCGTCGTGTCGTTGTTGTAGGTGTTGGTGACGGTGTCCGAAGAGCCATCCGACACGCTGGTCGTGACGGTGAGGGGATTGTTGTAGGAATCGTAGGTATAGTCTGTCGTGACGGTGGGATAGGCCGTCGCGGTAACGTCATGCCGCGTGAGCACCGTTTCCGTGAGCTGAAGCGCATTCGCGCCGCCGCCCGTGCTGACGGAGCTGTAGGTGTAGTCGAGCTCCATCAGCGACTGCGTCCCGAGCTTGACGCTTTGCGACGACGGCAAGCCGATATAGGGGATGTCGGTGTGGTAGCTCGAGGTGAGAACGGTGCCGAGATGGGAGTCGCTCACGGCGACGCTCGCAAACCCGATGAACCCGGCGGACAGCAGGTCCGATCGCGGTCCGGCAACGGGGGGCGCCGTCATGTCCTTCAGCGCGCCGGCATAGGCATAGGTGTGCGCGTAGGTGCCGCCGGCCGCGTTCGGCGTGTCGAGTTCCTTCACGACGTAGAAGGCGCCGTCGAGATCGGCATAGCCCGACGACGCGCCCGTTCCCTTCGTGTAGAACGTCCCGTTCTCGTTGAGCCGGTCGTAGGTGACCGCGATCGCGTCCGGAGTCGAAGTGCTGCCCAGGCCCTCGTCGACGCCCGTGATGAGCTCGGGCGTGAAGGCGAAGGTGTATTCCTTGTCGTGCGTGGCGGAGGTGTTCTGGAGCCAGATGTCGTCGGCGCCGTCGTTGTTCCAGTCCGCGATCGTCGCGACGGCGGTCGTGTCGCTGTTGGAGATGGTGGTGAGCGGGACGAATCCGCTGCCGGTGGACAGCGCGATGGCGTGCGCCGTGCCGCTGGCGTGCGAGACCAGCATGATGTCGGTCTTGCCGTCGCCGTTGAAATCGCCGGTCCTGATCGAGTAATTGTGCCAGTTTGAAAGCGAGGGCGTGCCGGAGTAGCTGAAGCTGACGGCCGCGGTAAGGCCGGTGCCGGTCCCGAAATACAGCGACGCGGACGTGCTCGAAACGGCCAGGATATCGGCAATTCCGTCACCGTTGAAGTCGCCGACATAGATCGTCGAGCCGGTGAAATCCGGCACGGTCGCCGTCGAAACCGCCGGATTGCAATAGTAACCGATGCCGTTCGTCGTGCCCTGGGTCAGGATGTCGGTGCAGCCGTCGCCGTCGAAGTCGCCGGTCAGGATGCGCGTCGCGCCCGTCAGCATCGCGCTGTGCGTGCTGTCCGCCGTGAAGGTCCCGTCTCCATTGCTGAAATATCCCAGCCCGTCGGTCATCCCGTCGCCGTTGAAGTCGCCCAGGGTCATTTCCGCGGGCCAGGCGCGTGCGCTCGAAGTCTGGGTGAGCGATCCCGCCTTGTCGTTCAGCAGCACATTCGAATAGGGATTGGGAATCCAGGAGTGGTCGTCGCTATCATAGATGTAGTAGTTCTCGTTGAGCTGGATGTCGGAGACGCCGTCGCCGTTGAAGTCCCCGACCTGTCCGTCTCCCCCGTAAAAGCAGAAGTCGCCCGATGCGGTGTACATGGTCGAGGAGCCGGACAGGTAGTAATTGTAGCTGCCGTCGATGCCCGAGCGGGCAAAGGTACCGGAGGGGGAGCCGGCCCACACGTGGCCGCCGGTCGGGCAGCCCGACTGGTCGACCGTCACGAGGTCGGTCAGGCCGTCGATCGCATTCGCGGACGAACCGAGAAAATCGCCCGGCAACACCGTGACCCCGTGCGAAATGGAATCGACGTCGACGCCGGAATTCAGGCTCGGCGCGTCGCGCGAGCCCTGCCAGGTGAACGATGTCGGCGCCAGGCAGGTCGTGCCGCTCGCGTCGCACTGTTTGACCATCGACAGCTCGTTGTGGCTCGCGCCGGAGCTCGCGTAGTTGTAGGCGAGCTGATAATCCGTCACCACGGTCGAGCCGTTATACGTTTTTACATGAGTGAGGAGCTTCGTGACCTCGGTGTAGGTTCCGGCCTGATACTGCGGCGTGACGTCGTATGTCCGGTCCATGTAGGTGAACTGAACGGAATTGTAGGTCGACAGCGAAGCCGTCGCGTTTCCCGTGTAGTCGATGCGCGAGGGATAGAGCTGGCTGTTCGTCGTATCGTTGGTATAGGTGATCGTGAGATAGTTCCCGCGGATGTCGGTGATCTTGTCCTCGCCCCAGATCGCCACGGAGCTCGAGACGCCGCTGCCGTCCGCCTTCAGGGCCTTGAATTTGGAATCGGTGGTGTTGCCGAACTCCAGCGTGGCGCCGTTGCGAAGCTGGGCGGTGAAGTAGCCCGGTCCGCTGCCGGCGGTGCCGTGCGAAATGATCTTCGTGAAGTTGTCGGAAAGAAGGCGGTACTCCGTGCCGTCGGCGCCATAGGTTCCGGAAATCGCCATCAGCTCCTCGCCGCCCAGGCAGAAATGGTCGTTGGAATCGTAGTTCACGCCGCCATGCACGGAATCGATCTTCACCGTGCGCGGGCAGCGCGTGATCGACGCCAGTCCCGTCAGCGACCAGCCGAGTCCTTCGTAGCCATCTCCCAGCTGACTCGAATAGGCGAGCGCGAGCGTGGGCATCATTCCCGCCGTTCCCGGCGGCACCCTTAAAGGCATCACGTATGTGAAGGCGCCCGAGGGCGATACGGCGCCACTGCCAGGGACGGACATTTCCGGTGCCGGCTGGGCCGCAAATGCCCGGGCCGCCGGAATCGACAGGCACAGCACCGCGGCGCTTGCGGCGAGCGAGGTCCGCGCCAACCGGCGCCACGCGTCCCGGCCGAAATATTGCGTCCGCGATTGCGCACGGGTTGCCCGATCGAACATGCGACGCCCCAAGGCTGATCTCGACTTTGGAAGTCTTGCCGATTCTTCACATCATGAAAATCTGCCGATTGCTGTATATGCCGGAACAAAAGAGGCATAAGGACTTGAGGTCCATTTGGGACGATTGCCGGGGACCGACCGCGCAAGTACTGGCATGGCAAGCGTGCGAGCAGTGCATTTACAGCCATGAAGAAGCGGCGCTATTGATTTGAATTCGCTGCAGTATTGTCGAACTATTGCAATGCAAGAAGCGGGCGCGGCGATAGTTCGGAACAAGACGGATCAGGCCGTGAGCACCTTTCCCGGGTTGAGGATGTTCTTCGGGTCCAGCGTGCGCTTGAGGGTGCGCATGAGGGCCAGCTCGGCCGCGGATTTGTAGCGCGGGAGTTCGTTGCGCTTCATGATGCCGATGCCGTGCTCGGCGCTGATCGAGCCGCCGAGGGAATGGACGAGGTCGTGCACGGCGCGGCTCATCGTCTCCCATTTCGCCAGGAACGCGGCGTTGCCGCCGCCCCTCGGCACGGAAACGTTGAAATGGATGTTGCCGTCGCCGAGATGGCCGAACGGCACCGGCCGTGCGCCTGGAACGATCGTTTCGACCAGCGCCGCACCGCGCGCCAGGAATTCCGGGATCGCCCGGATGGGCAGCGACACGTCGTGCTTGATCGAGCCGCCCTCGGGCTTCTGGGCTTCCGACATGGCTTCGCGCAGCCGCCACAGCGCCGCGCGCTGCGCCTCGCTCGCCGCCAGCGTGGCATCGGCCGCGCCGCCGCGATCGATGGCGCGCGCCAGCGCCGCCTCCAGCGCCGGCCGCAGCGGCGTCGCCGCGCCGCCGGCGGCTTCCGCGAGCGCGTACCAGGGCGAGGGCTTCGCCAGCGGGTCGGCGGTCTGCGGGATGTGCGCCAGCACCATCTCCAGCCCGATGCGCGGGATCAGCTCGAAGGCCGACACCGCGCCCCCGGTCGCTTCCTGCAGCGCGGCGAGAAGCGCGATCGCCGCCGCCGGATCGGGCAGGGCGACGAACGCGGTCTCCCGCGTGGCGGGCAACGGGAACAGCTTCAGCGCCGCGGCGGCGATCACGCCCAGCGTGCCCTCCGCGCCGATGAAGAGCTGCTTGAGGTCGTAGCCCGTGTTGTCCTTGCGGAGCGTGCGCAGCATGTCGAGCACGGTGCCGTCCGCCAGCACGACCTCGAGCCCCAGCGCCAGCTCGCGCGCGTTGCCGTAGCGCAGCACGTTCACGCCGCCGGCGTTGGTGGAGAGGTTGCCGCCGATGGTGCAGCTGCCTTCCGGCGCAAGGCTCAGCGGGAAGCAGCGTTGGTGACGGCGCGCCGCCGCCTGCGCGTCCGCCAGGATCACGCCGGCCTCGCAAATCATTGCGCCCGCGTCCGCATCCACGCCGCGGATGGCGTTCATGCGGGCCAGCGACAGCAGCACTTCGCCGTGGAAAGGAATTTGCCCGCCCACCAGCCCGGTGTTGCCGCCCTGCGGCACGATGGGCGTGCCGGTCCCGTTGCAGATGGCGAGGATGGCGGAGATTTCGGCCGTCGTTTTCGGCTTCAGCATGAGCGCCGCGCGGCCGTGATACCTGCCGCGCCATTCCTCCAGCCGCGGCGCGATCTCGCGCGCATCCTCCGTAAAGCCCTGCGGCCCCACCGCCTGCTTCAGTCGCGCGATCGCGTCGCTCATGGCCGGACCGCCGCGCGGCGGAGCCGGTCGTTGATCGCTTCGCCCAGCCCGTGCGCCGGAATGGGCATGACCGCGATGGCGGCGGCGGCGCCCGCATCGAGCGCCCGCAGCATGGCGAACAAATTCGCCGCGGCTTCGATGAGATCGCCGGAGGGACTGAGGTTTCCGGCGACCGCCGCGCCGGGCGGCACGTCCGTTCCGAACGCGAGCAGCGCTTCCCCGCCGCGCGCCTCCGTCGCGTCGAGCCGCAAGGGCTTGCGCGGCGCGTAGTGGCTTTCCAGCCGCCCCGGCGAGCCCTGCGTTCCGGCGCCGGGATCGCGCAGCGGTCCCACGACCGCCTCGATGTCCGCGCGCGCGATGGCGCCGGGCCGCAGCAGCACGGGGCCGCCCGCGAAGCCGATCACGGTGGACTCGATCCCTTTCGCCGCCGGCCCGCCGTCGAGGATCAGGTCGACGCGGCTGGCGAGGCTTTCCCAGACATGGGCCGCCGTCGTGGCGCTGAGCGTGCCGGAGGCATTGGCGCTCGGCGCCGCGACGGGAACGCCCGCCGCGCGCAGCAGCGCCTGCGCCACCTCGCCGGACGGCATCCGCACCGCCACCGTGTCCAGCCCCGCGCTCACCAGCAGCGACACCTCCGTGCCGGCGCGGCGCGGCAGCACCAGGGTCAGCGCCCCCGGCCAGAACGCGCGCGCCAGGCGGCGCGCGGCGTCGTCGAACGTCACGATCGCTTCCGCCGCCGCGGCGTCGGGCACGTGCACGATCAGCGGATTGAATTTCGGCCGTCCCTTGGCCGCGAAGATGCGCGCCACCGCGCGGTCGTCCGCCGCGTTGGCGCCGAGCCCGTAGACCGTCTCCGTCGGAAACGCCACCAGCCCGCCGCCGCGCAACAGCCGCGCCGCCCGCGCGACGGCGGCCGGCGTGGCGGCAACGATGGGCGCTGTGTCCGAAACGGCCATGGCTGCTTTTAGCACGGCGGCGGGCGCAAGGGCGCGGCCGCCTACGCCTTCGTCGCCCAGAGGTCCACGTTCACCGTCACTTCGCGCGCCACGGCATCGGCGGCCGCGCCCCCGATGCCGAAATCGGTGCGAAGGACGGTGGCGGCGCCGGTCATGTGGGCGATGTTGCCGGCGACGACCAGGTTGAAGGGCAGGACCACGGGCCGCGTCACGCCGTGCAGCGACAGCGTGCCGGTGGCCACATAGGTGTTGCCGCCCTTGAAGCGGAAGCCGGTGGTGACGAAGCGGGCTTGCGGGAACCTGTCCGCCGCCATGCCCTCGGCGCCCTTGACGGCGCTGTCGGTCTCGGAATCGGCGGAAGCCTCGCTTGCGATGTCGATCGTCACGCCGGCCCGGGAATGGGCGAGGTCGGCCGGGTCGAATGCGATATCGGCCTTCCATGTCCTGAACGCGGCGGTGAAGGGCTGCCCGGACCAGCTTACCGCGAAGCTCAGGCGGCTCCTGCCGTAGTCCACGTTCCAGTGCGCCGCCCACGCCGGCGAGGCGGCAAGCGTGAGCACCAGCGCGGCGAGGAGCCCGCGCATCACGCGGGGTCCGTCACGTTCGTCCCGGGCAGCATGCGCCTCAGCACGTCGTCGCCCCGCAGGAACTGGTGATAGAGGGCGCCCGCGATGTGGATGGGCACGAGCACGATCGCGCTCCAGGCCAGGATCACGTGCGCGGCGCCGAAATTGTCCCGCACCACATGCTTCTGCGCCAGCGTCATGTCCGTGAAGAACGGGATGTCGGGCCAGTTGAACAGGCCGAAATAATGCGTGGGAATCCCCAGCGGCGAGGCGGAGACCATCAGCCAGCCGGTGAGCGGGATCAGGACGATGAGGATATAGAGCAGCACATGGCTGGCGCGCGCCAGCCGGCGCAGCGCCCGGCTCATGCCGCGCGGCAGGGGCGGCACCGGGTTCATCAGCCGCCACGCCGCCCGCAGCAGCGACAACACCAGGACGGTCAGCCCGATCGATTTGTGCGTCTGCGCCAGGCCGAACTTGGCGGGATCGCTGTTCGGCATGTCGGCGAAATAGAGGCCGAGGCAGATGTTGGCGATCACGCCCAGCGCGATCAGCCAGTGCAGGGCCATCGCCACGGTGCCGTAGCGCAGGGTGGTGTTGCGGGCGTCGGCCATGGAGTCCTTTCCGGGGCGCGGGCAGAGCTTATACGGGCATGACGCTGGGTAAATAACCGCGTTCCGCGACGATTCATTCCCGCTTGACGCCATCATGTTGCAGTTGCGAAGATTCGCCGCACAGGCATTGCACAGAGGATACTTCGTTGAACGCGCCGGACCGGGGCCGCAACCTCGACTACCCGTTCGATACGCGCCCGGAACCGGGCGAGGCGATCGAGCTCGCGCCAGGCATCCTCTGGGTGCGCATGCGCCTTCCCATGCAGCTCAATCACATCAATTTGTGGCTGCTGGAGGACGGCGACGGCTGGACCGTGGTCGACACCGGCATCCGCGACGAGCCGACCGCCGAGGCATGGAAGCTCCTGTTCGACGGCCCGATGGGCGGCCGCCCCGTTCGCCGCGTGATCGTCACGCATCTGCATCCGGATCATGTCGGCATGGCCGGCTGGCTGGTGCGCCGCTTCGACGTGCAGCTCTGGATGACGCGGACCGATTATCTGCTCTGCCGCAACCTCGCGGCCGACACCGGGCAGGAAGCGCCGGAGGAGGGCGTGCGCTTCTATCGCGCCGCCGGCTTCCCGGAAGACCAGCTCGAGATCTACCGCACGCGTTTCGGCGGCTTCGGCAAGGGCGTCTACAAGCTGCCGGGCGGCTTCCGCCGCATCCAGGAAGGCGAGGTGATCGACATCGGCGGGCGCCAATGGGAGATCGTCGTCGGCCGCGGCCATGCGCCGGAGCACGCCTGCCTGTGGTGCCGCGCGGAGAACCTCTTCATCTCCGGCGATCAGATCCTGCCGCGCATCTCCTCGAATGTGAGCCTGTTCCCGACGGAGCCGGAAGCCGATCCGCTGAAGGACTGGCTGGATTCCTGCGCCAGGCTGAAGGCGCTGCTGCCGGCCGGCGTCCTGGTGCTGCCGTCGCACAACGAGCCGTTCAGGGGCGCGCATCAGCGCCTGCAGGACCTCATCGACGGCCACGAGAGCAATCTCGAAAAGCTGCTCGACCTCTGCCGCGAACCCCGGCGCGCCGTGGACGTATTCCCGGCGCTGTTCCGCTCCCGCATCACCTCGGGCAATTTCGGCATGGCGACGGGCGAAAGCCTCGCCCACCTCAACTGCCTGATCGCCCGCGGCCGGATCGCCCGCAAGCCGGACGCCGGCGGCGTGGACTGGTACGAAACGGTGTAGTCGCTTCCCCCGGGAGGACGCGGTCGAACGGTCCCATGCCCGGGTTTGGGATCGGGGCGAAAAGGACGCTATGCTGCCGGTCGATATTGAGGGAATTCCGCCATGGGCTGGAACGACGAGCCGGACGGCCGGATCTACAAGGTCGTGATCAATCTCGAGGAGCAGTATTCGATCTGGCCGGCGGAAAGGGAAAATCCTCTGGGCTGGCGCGACGCGGGCAAGACCGGCACCAAGCAGGAGTGCCTGGACTACATCAAGGAAGTCTGGACCGACATGCGTCCGCTTTCCCTGCGCAAGAAGATGCAGGAGATGGGCCTGGACTGAAGCGGGCAGGGGCGCGGCATGAAGGTTAGCAGTCAGAACGTCACCAACTGGCTGGTCAGCCTGCTGGCCATCCTCGTGCTCATGGCGGTGGGGCGGGAATTCTTCGTGCCGCTGGTGTTCGCGCTCCTGATGTGGGCGGTCCTGAACGCCATCGTCGGCTTCCTCCACCGTATGCGCGTTCCCGGATGGCTCGCCTGGGCGGCCGCGTTCCTTCTGATCGGGCTGTCGCTGTGGTTCTTCGCCGTGGTGCTGATCGGCCAGGCCGCGGCGATCGTGGCCGCGGGGCCCCACGACATCGGCAGGCTCGAGCAGATGTGGCGCGCCAACGTGCCCATTCCGGTCTCGCTGCCGATGCCCGACGTCGATCACCTGCTCAGGGACGAGCGCGTCGCGGGCTTCCTCACCAGCACCGCGGCGTCGGCCGGCGGCGTGCTGCTCGATCTGGCGCTGGTCATCGTCTATGTCGGCTTCCTGATCGCCGAGCAGGACCATATCCCCGAGAAGATCGCGCGCCTGCAGCAGGACGGCAGCGAGAAGGAAGGCGAGCAGGTGGTGCGCGCCATCAGCCACCAGGTGCAGGCCTATCTGGGCGTCTGCACGCTGGCGAGCGTGGTGATGGCCATCGTCACCTATGCGCTGCTGAGCGTCATGCATGTCGATTTCGCGGCGTTCTGGGCGCTGGCGATGTTCTTCATCACCTACATCCCCACGGTGGGCGGCATCGCGGTGCTGCTGCCCGCGCTAATGGCGCTGGCGCAGTTCGGCTCGCCGGGCCCCGCGATCGTCATCGCCGCGGTGCTGTTCGCCACCCACTTCGTGCTGACGAACGTGGTGGAGACGCTGATGCTGGGCCGCACCCTCGACCTGAGTCCCTTCGCCATCATCCTGTCGCTGACCTTCTGGGGGCTGGTGTGGGGCGTGGGCGGGCTGTTCCTCGCCGTGCCGCTGACGGGCGCGCTCGGCATCGTCTGCCAGCACATCGAGGGCCTGGAATGGATCGCCCAGCTGCTGGCCGGCTCGCACCGCACCCGCGCCCGCCGCAAGCTCAGGTTCGGCATCCGCAGAAGCCCCGCGCCGCCATGAGCGGCGGCCGAAACCGGGCGCCGGCGGCGGATTTCACACGGCGCCCTTTTTCCAGGCCGCGACGAATGCGGTGCCACCCGGCCGTGAACGCATTTGCAGGCCATGGCGCGGCGTCAGCGGGCGATCGGCGCGCGCATCAGAGAAATGTGCAAACGGCGCAGGCAAATCCGTCCAGCGTTTCGGATTGCAGGAAGTCCTTGGTCGGCTGGGTCTCGAGCATGGATTTCGCCCAGCTGGGCGCGGTGCCGAGCGCGGCTTCGACCAGCGCATCGGCCAGTTTGGGCAGTTTCTCGAGAAGCCATGGCGCGGTGTCGAGTTCGTCGCCTTCCTTCAATCCGAGCGCGCCCAGAAGCTTGCCGATGGGCGCGCTCGCCACAAAGCACATTTCGCGGAATTTCGCCGGGCACATCCTCCAGGTCTGGAGCGTCTCTGGCCATTTGTGCTCCGTCGGCTTCCGCCATTTGTCCGTCAGATAGAAATACCAGTCCTCGAATTTTTCTTCCTTCTCGTCGATCGCCATCGTGGACTGCATGACCTGCAGGAGCGATTTCGCGGTGAGCAGATAGGTCAGGTGGCTTTCTTCGGCAACTTCGCGGCGCACCGCGTCCGGATTGGTTTCCTGCGCGTCGACTTTGCCGCCGAAGAATTGCGGCAGACCGCCGCAATAGGCCTCTTCGCCGGTATAAGGATTGAGCGCGGCCTTTACGGGAAAATAGAGGTTGTTGGAGTCGTTGAAGACGACGTAAGCCCTGGTCATGGTTCGCTTCGAATTCGTGGCTTCCCATGACGCGCGGGACTGCCGTGCCGTGAAGGGCGTGCTAAGCTGCGCGCCGCCATCGTCCCCTCCCGGCAGGATCGGTCATGTCCCTCACTGGCAAAACCCTCTTCGTCACCGGCGCCTCGCGCGGGATCGGCCGCGCCATCGCGCTGCGCGCCGCGCGGGACGGCGCCAACGTCGCCGTCGCCGCCAAGACGGCGCAGCCGCATCCGAAGCTGCCGGGCACGATCTACACCGCCGCCAGGGAGATCGAGGAGGCCGGCGGCCGGGCGCTGCCGCTCGTCTGCGACATCCGCTTCGAGGACCAGGTCCAGGCGGCGGTGGAGCAGGCGGCGGCGACGTTCGGCGGCATCGACATCTGCGTGAACAACGCCAGCGCCATCCAGCTCACCGGCACCCTCGCCACCGACATGAAGCGCTACGACCTGATGAACGGCATCAACGCGCGCGGCACCTATCTCGTCAGCCGCACCTGCATCCCGCACCTGAAGCGCGCCGCCAATCCGCATGTGCTGATGCTGTCTCCGCCGCTGGACATGAACCCGAAATGGTTCAAGGGCCACACCGCCTATTCCATGGCGAAGTACGGCATGAGCATGTGCGTGCTCGGCATGGCGGCGGAGTTCGCCGACGACGGCATCGCCTTCAACGCGCTGTGGCCGCGCACCGGCATCGCCACCGCCGCCATCCGCAACGCGCTCGCGGGCGATGAGGGCATGAGGCACTGCCGCACCGTCGACATCCTGTCGGACGCGGCCTACGCCATCTTCAACAAGCCCGCGAAGAGCTTCACCGGCAACTTCCTCATCGACGACACGTTCCTCGCGGGCGAGGGCGTCAGCGATTTCGACAAATACCGCGTCGATCCCACGATGGATTTGATGCCCGACTTCTTCGTCCCCGACGGGATCCCGCCGCCCAGGGGCGTGAGCTTGAAGAGGGTGTAGCTTCCCCCATCGCCAGAGCGGGGAAGGAAGAATCCCGTCATTCAGGGCCCGCTCGAGACGCTACCCGAACCGAACCGCGGACCAACGGGACGAAGGGCGCGAAAATGGCTCCAGGCCGCCGCCGGCGTTTTCGATCCTACAGGAAATGATCGAAGTCGAAGGGCCGCGACATGAGATGGGCGGTCGCTTCATGCTCCACCGCGAGAGAGTGAAGGTCCGCCGAGATGGAATGGGTGGAGCACGGCACATCGTAGGACGGGATGTTGACCGTCGCGTTTGAGACCCACTGGAAATCCTGACCGGCCGCGCCGCCATAGAGATGGCCGTCCAGCGTCACGCCGTCCACGTTCACCTTGGCATTCGGGACGAGGACCGTTCCCTCGAACGTGTCCTTGTTGACGCCATGCAGTTCGTCGGTGCCGAGATAGTTGATGAGCACATGATCCGCCGTGAGGCCGCCGGTCAGGTGCAGGTTGTCGAGCTTGAAATGGGCACCCTGGGGCACGTTGATGATGACGGTTTCCCAGCTATTGCCGTTGAGCGTCACGTTGTCGGCCCAATTCGTGGCGTTGAAGACGAGATTGCCGTGACAATCCCAGGTGCCGCACGAGACCTGCACGGTCTGGCCGTTGTGCAGGGTCAGGCTGGTGCCCGCTTCATGCGCTGCGGCCTGCGAAAGGGCCTGCAGGCCGGAGATGTCGGCGGCGAGCTTGGCATTGCCGCCGTAGATCGAGCCGGTCACGGTGCCCCCGGTATGGGACGGCGCGGCCCCGGTGGTGACGAGGTTGCCGTAGATCGTGTCGTTCGCGAGCTGGATGCCGCTGTAAGCGCCGACGCCGACCCAGCCATGGATGGGGCTATCGGCGGTGCCCTGGAAATTGTGGGGGTTGAAGGCAATCAGGGCGTAGTTGGACGCATCGCCCAGGCTGAAGCCATTTCCGTTGCCGATCGTGACCGTGCTGCTCATTGCTGCCTCGCGTTGCCATTTTGCTTGATCGGCTGCCCGATTTTGGAACATCGGGGAGCGACCGGGGAGGCATGGTGCGAGGTCCGTGCCGCAGGACGGTTGAGCTACCGATCCAAAATGGGCCTCCGTGGCGCTGCCCTGGCGGTTGGGGCTGTCAACGATGGCATCGCCGAACCAACCGCTACCCGTGGAAAAACTCCACCATGCGCAGGATCGCGTGGCCCACGGCGGCGCCCATTTTGGCGGCGGTGACCTGGACGGTGGTGGCGGCGGAATAGTGGGACCGCTCGTAGGTGCGCCCGACATTGGCCGAGCCGAAGGCATAGCCGAAGGCCGCGAAGCCCAGGGCCATGACGATCACGCCAGCCTTCAATGCGTAGTAGCGCCGCTCCATCGCCGCCTCCCACCCCGAAGCTTACCCAAGACGCCGATTGCGGCCAATCTTGGGCGAATCCGCTATTGGAAATCCGCACTAGCGGCGGTTTTTTTCGCCCGCCGGTTCCGGGCGCTCCGCCGCGGCCCGACGCGGGATTGGCAGCGGGATTTCCGTCGCCTGCAAAGCTTTCGCGACAAGCCCGCACAGCGCACCGGCGCGCCGAACCGGCCGGCGCGCGTCCCCCGCCATTCTGCAACAGGAACAACGGCGTATTTCCCGATTGCGTTCATGCCCGGGAAGCTGCCGGGGTGTCGCGCATACGCGGAGCGCGCGGCGGCGATGATTCGCCGGCCCCATCTCCACGCCGGCGATTCGGCCGATGGGTGGCGCGCTGTCCAGCCGGCGCGGGTGCGGACGTGAAAAGTCGGAAAGGGACGCGCCGCGGATCGCGATCGGGTGCGTCGCCGCCACGCCGCAGCACCGCGCCGCCCTCGGGTCCCCGGGGACGGAGCCAGGCCCCCGAGAACGATTTGCCCCTCAAAACTCCGGAGATTCACGTATGATAATGTGAAACGATGGCGGTTCGCGCAGGTTGGGCGGGGCGGGCAATCGCACACACGAAGGGCATTCCAATGAAAACGGGCTTCGCGGCGGCGCTGGCGCTGGCCTGCGCCGCGCAGGGCGCTTGCGCCACGCCGCTTCCGCCTTGCGCCGGCGGCATCGAGGCGGCGGGCGTGGAAGTCTCGCGGGTGGAGAAGAACGGCGCCCTGATCCTGACCGACGGCCGCGCCATCCATGTCGAGGGCGTGCTCCTGCCCGCGGGCGCGGCCGACCATGCGCCGGACTATTTCGCGGGCCAGGCGCTCAACACGCTTTCCACGCTCACGCACGGCCGCGGCGTCACGCTCACCGCCACGCCGCCCAAGGAGGACCGCTACGGCCGGCTGCGCGCGCAGGTCTTCGCGCCGGACAACGCGCAGGATTCGTGGATCCAGGTCGCGATGCTGAAGCGCGGCCTGGCGCGCGTCTCCATCGCGCCGGACCGCGCGCAATGCGCGGGCGAACTCTACGCGGCCGAAGCGCAGGCGCGCGCGGCGCGCTACGGCATCTGGTCGAACCCCGCCTATGCCGTGCGCGCGGCCTCCGCCGTGGGCCGCGCCGACATGGGCACGTTCCAGATCGTGGCGGGCAGGGTGCTCACCGCCACGCTGAAGGACGGCCGCGCCTTCCTCGACTTCGGGGCCGACTGGAAGACCGATTTCACCGTCGTCATCTCCCCCGCCGACATGGCCGCCTTCCATGCCCGCGGCATCGACCCGCGCGACTATGCCGGCAAGACCGTCCGCGTCCGCGGCTGGCTCGAATGGCGCGACGGCCCGGAAATCGAGGCGGCGGTGCCGGAGGATATCGAAGTCACGAACCCTTAGCGCGCGTCCCCGCGCGAGCGGCCGCCCGCGGGCGGCCAACCTCACCCCACGAGGTCCTTGAGAAGCTTTGGATTCTTGTCGAGGAGCCGGAAAAGGTTGACCACCGCGGGCATCGGCGTCGCCTCGCCGCGCTCGTAACGCGAGAACGCATTGTGTCCTCCGCCCGTCAGTTTTGCGGCCTCGGCCTGACTGAGGCCCAGCTTCTTGCGGATTCGCCTGATTTCCGCGCTTTGCTGCCGGCGCGCGCGCAGCACAAGTGCGTCGCCCGCAGCGGCGTAGCGGCGCGCGCTTGCCGCATCGAACTCGACCTCGCCGCACGCGCCGCACCGCCAGCCGGAAAGCCCCTCGACCTTCGTTCGCGCGCCCGCGTGGGAGACCGTGAAGGTCTCGTTCTCGAAGCGGCGCATGGCCTTGCCGCAGTCCGCGCACTTTCTGGTCATCTACTTCTCCTTGAACTGGATCACGACCGCGCCGTCGCGCATCGTGACCTTGATGTAGGCGATTTTTCCGGGCGGCGTTTGCGCATGGTAGACGTCCTGCCAGATGCGATGGTCGCCGAACACGGTCATCGACTTGTAGAAATCCCGCCGTGCGAGCGCCGCGATCACGGCCAGCATGTCAGGCAACGTCAGGCCCAGCGCCCGGCCGCCATCCAGCGCCGTTTTCGTGAACGCGGCCGCGCCCATCTCCTCCACACGGATCTTGATCGCGGCCAGCTCGTAGTGCGGCGTTCGCTTCTCCATGCCCGGGCATTGTACCCTATAAGGGTAATGTCGGCAATCTCCGGCCCGAAAACAAAAAGGCCCGGTGTCGCCACCGGGCCTTGTCCTTGCTTGGGCCGGCGAACGATTTGCCGCCCGCCAACCCAGATCCTTCGCCGGCCTTACGCCGCCTTCTTCAAGAGCATGGTCTCCACGCGCTTGACGGCGGTGGGCTCGTCGGTCTTCTCGACGGCGGCGACCTCGCGGGCCATGCGGGCGAGCGCCGCCTCGTAGAGCTGGCGCTCGGAGTAGGACTGCTCGGGCTGGCCGGACGCGCGGTGCAGGTCGCGCACGACCTCCGCGATCGACACCAGGTCGCCCGAATTGATCTTCGCTTCGTATTCCTGCGCGCGGCGCGACCACATGGTGCGCTTGATGCGGGCGCGGCCCTTCAGCGTGTTGAGCGCATTGGCCACGATGTCCGGCGAGGACAGCTTGCGCATGCCCACGGCCTTGGCCTTCGCGGTGGGGACGCGCAGCGTCATCTTGTCCTTGTCGAAGGTGATGACGAAGAGCTCGAGCTTCATGCCCGCGACTTCCTGCTCCTCGACGCGCGCGATCTTGCCGACGCCGTGGGTGGGGTAGACGACGTGGTCGTTCGCCTTGAACTCCAGCTTCCGGTTGGAGTTGGCGGGAACCTTCTTCTTGGGGGGTGCCATCATCTTGGGAGCCGGGGCCTTGGGAGCAGCATTCTTGGGTGCGAGGGTGGTGGTCGTCATCTTTCCGTCCGTTTTCCGCCGGGCGCGCAAGTCCAAGCTTGCGCTGCGGCGCATGTCTTCAATTTCCCCGATTTGAACGCTCGGCATCCGTCCGGACATGCGGGCCGCACCGTCGGGGGCGCACGGCTTGGGCCAAATCTGTCCAGATCACGCGGAGGCAGGGTCAATGCGACTGCCGGGATGCCTTTCTGCCTTTGCCGAGTGTGGGGTGTATATCACACGTTCTCGCAAAAGGGAAGGTCTAATATGTCAAGACTTTGAAATACAATGATTTATCTAAAACTGGATGAGAAATTGTCATGCTTTTCCGGTTCACAGGACGACATTTTCCGTGAATCAGGGCCGCCGGAACCGCCCCGCCAGCGTCAATTCTACGAGCCGGCGCCGGGTTTTTCGCTGAAGTACTTCTCGAACTTGTCCTCTTCCCCATCATGCGCCTTGGCGTCCGGCGGGGGATCGCCCTTGACGGTGATGTTGGGCCACTTCTTGGCGTAGTCGGCATTGAGGGTCAGCCAGCGCTCCAGGCCGGTCTCGGTATCCGGCTTGATGGCCTCGGGCGGGCATTCCGGCTCGCACACGCCGCAATCGATGCAGACCTCCGGGTCGATCACCAGCATGTTCTCGCCCTCGTAGAAGCAGTCCACGGGGCAGACTTCCACGCAGTCCATGTACTTGCACTTGATGCAGGCGTCGGTGACGACGTAGGTCATTTCGGTTCCCTTTGCAGCGTCACTTAAGGCGAGGCCGGGCGCGGATCAAGCGCCGCCCGGGCCTTGCGTCCATGCGCGCCGGCGCTGCCAGGCGGCCAGCGCGCTCTGCACGTCTTCCAGCCTGACGGCGGGATCGCCGCGCCCGGCGGCGCGCGTGGCGGCGTGGCGCACGGCCGCGACGATCTCGCCGCCGCTCATCGCGTATTTCTCCGCCGGCACGGCGGTATCCACATCGTCCGCCAGGGACATGCCGCCGAACGCGTTGCGCCACAGCGCCGCGCGCTCGGCGGGGCCGGGCATGGCGAAATGGACGATCGACTGGAAGCGGCGCGCGAACGCCTCGTCCATGTGCGAGCGGGTGTTGGTGGCGACGATGACGGCCAGCGGATAGTCCTCCACGCGCTGGAGCACGTAGCCGACATGCCGGTTGGGCGCGCGGTCGCCGGGGACGCGTTCGCCCGCGTCGTCGAACAGCAGGATCCAGTCGTTCTTCGTGGCCTCGGCGAGCAGCCGGTCGACGTTGCGCTCCAGCCCGCCCGGCGAGTCCGACTGGAGCCGCGCGGCGATCACGCTCACCACCGTGCGCCCCGCGGCCTTGCCGATAAGCGCGGCCGCCAGCGTCTTGCCCGTGCCCGAGGGGCCGCAGAACAGCGCCGCGAACCCCGGCTTGAGGTGCCGCGCCAGCCGCCAGTCGTCCATCAGCCAGGAGCTGCGCCGGAGCCAGGTCCCGATCTCCTCCACGTCCCGGCGCGTGGCGGCGTCGAGCACGAGGTCTTCCCATTCCAGCGGCGTGGCCACCTCCGGCCCGGGCATGTCGGACAGCGAATAAAACGGGGGTTGCGCCATGCGGGTCTCCTTCAGGGCTCGGTACGATCGCCTCCCATCGCGGGCCATCGCGCGGCATGCGCCCGTTGTATTGCGAAAAGTTCACGCTTGCACGGGGCGCCCGCCTGTCGCGGGGGGCGGGCTTCGTTTTACCATCTCCGCCACCGGCGGCGACGGGGCCGCCTCGATGGGAGATCCAGGACATGCAGACGAATATCACGACGGGCCCGAAGATGGGCCTGAAGACGGGCCTGAAGCCGGCACTGCTCGCGGGCGGGCTGGCGGCGGCGCTGACGACGGGCGTGTTCATCGGCCAGGCGTTGGCCAACCAGCCGCACATGGAAGCCGCGCTGGCCGACCTTCAGTCCGCGCGCAGCGAGCTGATCCAGTCCTCGCACAACAAGGGCGGCCACCGCGTCGAGGCGCTGCGCCTCACCAACGCCGCCATCGCCGAAGTCCAGGCGGGCATGGCCGAAGCGTATTAGTTCACCTTTCCGGCAATTCCACGCGCTCCGCGCGGGGTTGCCGGATCGGGGCTCAGTCTTCGCCACCCGTCTGGCGGGCAATTTCGGCGGCAATATCTTGCAACAGGATAGTCGCTTGCCGCACAGCATGGCTTGCAGGTCGCCATAACATAAGATGTTCGCGATCTCACCCCGAAGTCTTGACACCTAGTCAATATGGCGGTTAGCTGAACCTCAGCAATATTGTTTCATAAATAGACAGAAGTCATGGCGACAATAAAAGCTTTTTCGCGCTGGGACGTTCCGACAGACTTCAGCGGGGGTCGTCTTAGCCAAATTTTTTCTGTCTCTCCGGGTGGGAATGACCGTGGCCCCGGGAGTGCGACCGTGCACAACGGAGGTACGAGCTTCACTTTCGGCGGAATCGATTTAGGAAGCAGCCTAAGCTCCGGGATTCCCACGTCCGGAACAATCACGTTTTTACGCGTTAGAGTCGGACCTTCGACAGCTCTTCACATCGGAGGCCTCAGCCTTTCGGCCTCTCTTGTTGCGGCTGATATTCAGAATCATGCAAAAAATGCGCTGAATGCTTTATTTTTTAATGGTGATGATCGTTTCGTTGCGGAAGCGCGCATTGTTCAATTTGAAGGCTTTGGCGGTGACGACAAGTTTTTCGACGACGGGATGCCGCGGGGAGCGGTTTACAGTGGAGGAGATGGCGACGACAGGTTTCTGTTCAATTTCGGCTACCACGATTGCCGAGTCGACGGGGGCAATGGCCAAGACGCCATGTATATCTCGGGCGGCTCTGCTGACCTTCTATCATTTTCACGAGTATCACGGGTTGAGAAGATAAACTTGTCAGCGGGAGACTATCGGATCGACGTGAAGGCAGATGCGCAGCGGGGGCACACGCTGGTAATCGACGGTTCAAAACTCGATTCTACGCAAACACTCACCGCCACTTCGAATCACATTCTGGGCCATTTGAAGCTCATTGGTGGGGCAGGTGACGACAACCTGAAAGGCCACAACGGGGACAAGCTTATCGGAAGTGCTGGTTCGGATCAGTTAAAGGCTGTCGGCCACTTCCACGTGACCTTCTCTTACGGCGCGGCGTCGGATTCGACCGGCTCGGCCTACGACGTCATCGATAACTTTAACCCGAAGTTCGACAAGATCGAGGTCTCCGCGTCCCATCCGGTGACCAGAGTCGATCCCATGATTGTCGCCCATGTCGATCCGCAAGCGATCGGCCAGAACTACACCGGCGATATCTCGGGCGTGCCCGAACTGTCGGCGCTCGGCCCGCAAGCCGCCGCCATCGTGAAGGTGGTCGACCAGGGCGATCCGCACCATGTGCTCGACTGGTATCTGGTGATCGACCAGAACGGCACCGCGGGCTACCAGTCCGGCAGCGACCTGGTCGTCCGCCTCGAAGGCGCCTCCGACGTCGCCGCGCTGAGCACCGCCAACTTCACCACGCACGGCTGAACCGCCGCCGGAGCGTGCGGCGCAATCGGGCGGTCGCGCTCAGCCCGTCACCTCTTCATACAGGGTCCGCGCCTCGCCGGCCGGGCCGCGGCGGGTGCCGCAGGCGAGGATGCGCACGACGATGACGCCGGGCCCGCGGGGCAGGGTGAGGAGGTCGCCCGGCCTGACGTCCGTTCCCGCCTTCCCGACGCGCTGGCCATTGAGCCGGATCACGCCCGACCGCGCCGCCGCCTGCGAAAGCGCCCGCGTCCGGTAGAACCGCGCGTGCCAGAGCCACTTGTCGATGCGCAGGCGGGAGGTCATCGCGGCGCTCTTGCTGTCATCCCGGGCGGGACATCTCATCGCTTGTTCGTGAGCGCGGCCAGCACGGCGAACGGCGAGTCCTTCCGCACCACGGTCTCCGGCGCGCGCGGCTTGCGGTGGCGCGGCTTGCCCTTGTGACGTTCGTGACGGCGCGGCTGCGGGGCGTGGCGCCAGACGGCGGCCGGTGCTTCCGCGCCCGCGACCTCCACCCGCTCCCAGCCCAGCGCGGCCAGCACCATGTCGAGCGTCGCGCGGTCGCTGCCGATCAGCGACACCAGCTTGGGGATCGCCGCGTCGGCGGTGGTGCCCGCCGCAGCGGCGGCTTCCAGTTCCTGCTCGAGGCGGTCGAGCATGTCCAGCCGGATCGCGCGCGGGCCGATGCGGCGGAAGCCGGCGGCGGCGAGGAAGCCGCCGGGCGTGGCGTCGTCGGCCTCGAAGGAGGTGATGCCGGCATTGGGCGGCGGCGGGATCTTCGTCAGCCGGTGCTTCACCGCCCACAACAGCGCCAGCAGCGATGCCGCCTCGGGGCGGATCAGTTTCGGCAGATAGATCGAGCGCCGGGCGAAGCGCACGCCATAGGGCCGCAGCGCCCGCAATGCCGCGCGCTCGTCCGGCGGCAGCGTGGCGCTCCCGCGATCGAGCGAGCCGAGATTCTCGCACAACTGATGCGCCAGCCCGCGCGCGTCCGCCGGCAGCGCCTCCGCCGTGCCCGGTCTCGCGTCGGCCGCGTTGCGCAGGGCGATCAGCGGCTCCAGCCGCGCGGCGATGCGCGCGGCGAGCCAGCTTTCGAGCCTGTCCTGGATTTGCCCGCGCAGGTCGGCGCGCAACTGCTCGTCGGCTTCCGCCACGGCGCGGGGGGCGAGCGCGCCGGCGCCGGCTTCGAGCCGGCCGACGATGGCGCCGTCCCACCAGATCTTGCCGTGCTCGCTCAGCGTCACGTCCGTGACGGCGGCGTTGGCGAAGCGCCGGGCGCGGGCCTGGAACTCGCCTTCGAGCCCTTTCAGCGCCGCGGCGCGCAACGTCCTGCCATGAATGCCCTCCGCGCGCGGGTCCGCGGCGAAGCGGAAGCCGTTCAGCTCGCCGATGGTCTCGCCCCCGATGGACACCGCGCCGGAATCGTCGAGCCTGAGGTCGAGCGCATCCTCCTCGCGCAGCCGGCGCATCAGCACCGAGGTGCGCCGGTCGATGAAGCGCTGCGTCAGCCGCTCGTGCAGCGCGTCCGACAGCCGGTCCTCGATGGCGCGGGTCTGCTCCTGCCAGTGGCCCGCGTCGCGCAGCCAGCCGGGCCGGTGCGTGGCGTAGGTCCAGGTGCGGATCTGGGCGAGGCGGCCGGAGAGCGTGGCGACGTCGCCCTCCACCTCGTCCAGCCGCGACACCTGGCGGGCGAACCAGTCTTCGGGGATCGCGCCTTCCTCGCTCATCAGGAAGCGAAAGATCTGCGCCACCAGCTTCACATGCTCGTCGATGGCGAGCTTGCGGAAATCCGGGAGCTGGCAGGCGCCCCACAGCCGGCGCACGGCGGCCGGCGCGCGCGCCATGGAAGCGAATTCCTCCTGCCCCGAAAGGATGCGCAGCGACTCCAGGTCGATGGCGGGCCGCGCCCTGACGAGGCCGCGCGACGGCGGCGGCTCCTCCAGGCTCGCCATCAGCGCTTCCAGCGATTGGAACGAAAGCGCCGAATTGCGGTATTGCAGCACGCGCACCGGCTCATAACGGTGGCCCTCCACGCGGCTGACGGTCTCGTCCTCCGGCGCCCCGGACTCGGCGGTGACGCCGAAGGTGCCGTCGTTCATGTGGCGCCCGGCGCGGCCGGCGATCTGGCCGATCTCCTCGGGGCGCAGCGGGCGGGTGCCCACGCCGTCGAACTTCTCCAGCGCGGAGAAGGCGACGTGGTCGACGTCCATGTTGAGGCCCATGCCGATGGCGTCCGTCGCCACCAGGAAATCCACCTCGCCCGACTGGTAGAGCGCCACCTGGGCGTTGCGCGTGCGCGGGCTGAGCGCGCCCAGCACCACCGCCGCGCCGCCGCGCTGGCGGCGCACCAGCTCGGCGATGCCGTACACGTCGTCGGCCGAGAAGGCGACGATGGCCGAGCGGCGGGGCAGGCGGGTGAGCTTCCTGTGGCCGGTGTAGGCGAGGTCGGAGAAGCGCGGCCGCACGATGAAATGCGCCTGCGGCACGAAGCGCTGGATGGCGCCGCGCATGGTCTCCGCGCCCATGAACAGCGTCTCGTCCTCGCCGCGGGCGTGGAGCAGCCGGTCGGTGAACACGTGCCCGCGCTCGGGATCGGCGCAGAGCTGGATCTCGTCCACCGCCAGGAACGCGGTGCGCAGGTCGAGCGGCATCGCCTCGGTGGTACAGACGAACCAGCGCGCCTCGGGCGGCACGATCTTCTCCTCGCCGGTGATGAGCGCGACGCTCTGCGGCCCCCGCAGCCGGGCGATGCGGTCATGGACCTCGCGCGCCAGGAGCCTGAGCGGCAGGCCGATCATGCCCGTGCGATGCGCCAGCATCCGCTCGATGGCGTAATGGGTCTTGCCGGTGTTGGTGGGGCCCAGGATGGCGGCGGTGCGGGAGGAACCGGCCCTGTCCGCCGGGTGCCGTGTGCTCATGCGGGCAACATCGTGGCTGGGGTCGGGGCTTGCAAGACAAAGCGCCGTGCGGCACCACGTCCACAGCTTGTGGATACCCGGTTAACAGGCATGAACGGACCCTGTCCGAATCAGGGCCGAATCGCCAACCGACTCAGTATCGTCCTTTGTTCTCATACAATTAGGAGAAAGTCAAGAGAGATAGACCACTACATCTGGGGATTGGGGCGAGGATTCGAGTCCCCGAGTCGCGCCGACTCACGATCCTGTCGGTCGGTCCGCCCATGTGGAACGGGAGGGGCAAGTATTCATTTCAGGGTTGCAAATCGTCTTACAATCTGCGATAGTGTTCCTTGCGCCCGGAATCCGTCCGGGCGCCAGACATGGATGGAACAAATGGAGAATACTTCCGACGGGCGCGTGGAGCGAATCGCCCGCGTCGCCCAGGCGCTGGAAGGCGTCTTCGACGAGTGCACGGGCCTGCTGCGGGACTGGATGGCGGATGCGTTCAAGGACCGCACGCTGCTTCGGCCTATGACCGACCTGATGCGCACCAGCTCCCAGCTCGCCGGCATGATCAACCGGTTCGAGGCTTCGCCCCCGCGCGCAAATCGCGGTTCAATTCCGCAATAATCTTGCCCTACCTCCGCGGAGCCCCGGCCGGCAACACCAATCGCCTGAAGCATGGCCGCTACGCGGCCAGGGCGGTCGCGCGCCGCCGCCGGGTCCGCGAGCTCCGCCGCCGCGCCCGCCTCGTCATGGACGAGGCCCGCGCCTGCCTGGCGGAATGGCAACTGGCGGACGCGTTGCCGAACCGCGCAGAAGCGAGTAGTGAAAATCACTACTTTGGAGTCCGCCATGGACAAGACAATCTCGGCCGCAGAGGCAAACCGTGCGTTCTCGCGGTTGTTGAAGGATGTTCGAAAGGGCGAGAGCTACACCGTCACCAGCCATGGCGAGCCGGTCGCGCGTATCGTGCCCGCTGGAGAGGAAACGCGCGAGAGCGAGAAGGTCCGGCGCGATGCTGCCTGGCAAGCGCTCCTGGCCCGCCTGCGCAGTCAACCTGCGATGAATTCAGGCCAGTGGTCACGCGATGAAGCTCACGATGACGACTTATGAAGATCGCGTTGGATACAAACCTTCTCGTTTATGCCGAGGGCGTGGACGATCCGCAGCGCCAGGCTGCGGCGGAAGCATTGTTGGGCCGCTTGCCGCGCGAAGACCTTGTGATCTCGGTCCAAGTTTTGGGCGAAATGTACAATGTCCTCGGGCGGCGCGGCATGCCTCGCGCGCAGGCGCGCGCAGCGGTGCAAACTTGGCAAACGTCGATCCCCGCCATGATGACAACATCCGACACGATGAATGCCGCGCTCGATCTTGCCGAGCGGCATCGGCTCAAAGTCTGGGATGCTGTCATCCTGGCTGCTGCGGCGGAAGCCGGATGCGTGCTGCTCATCTCCGAGGATTTTCAGGACGGTTTCGTCTGGAATGGCGTTACGGTCGCAAATCCGTTCCGATCGCCGCTGCACCCGCTGCTGGCCAGCGCCTTGCGCAGGTAATGCCATGACCGACAAGCCCCCCGCCGACTGGACCAAGCTCGCGGCGAAGGAACTCCGCGACAAGCCGCTCGACGGCCTCACCTGGCACACACCGGAGGGCTTCGCGGTGAAGCCGCTCTACACCGCGGCGGACCTGGAAGGGCTGGAGGCGGACACGCTGCCGGGTTTTGCGCCCTTCACCCGCGGCGTGCGCGCCACCATGTACACGGGCCGCCCCTGGACGGTGCGCCAGTATGCGGGCTTCTCGACGGCGGAGGAATCCAACGCCTTCTACCGCAAGAACCTCGCCGCCGGTCAGATGGGCCTGTCGGTCGCCTTCGACCTCGCCACCCATCGCGGCTACGACAGCGACCATCCGCGCGTGGCGGGCGACGTCGGCAAGGCGGGCGTGGCGATCGATTCCGTAGAGGACATGAAGATCCTCTTCGCCGGCATACCGCTCGACAAGATGAGCGTGTCGATGACCATGAACGGTGCGGTCATCCCGGTGATGGCGGACTACATCGTGGCGGCGGAAGAGCAGGGCGTGCCGCCGGAGAAGCTGTCGGGCACCATCCAGAACGACATCCTCAAAGAGTTCATGGTGCGCAACACCTACATCTATCCGCCCGCGCCTTCGATGCGCATCGTCGCCGACATCATCGAGTACACGGCCAAGCACATGCCGAAATTCAATTCGATCTCGATCTCGGGCTACCACATGCACGAGGCCGGCGCGACCGCGGTGCAGGAGCTCGCCTATACGCTGGCCGACGGCATCGAATATGTCCGCGCCGCGCTCGCCAAGGGGCTGGACGTGGACGCGTTCGCGCCGCGGCTCAGCTTCTTCTTCGGCATCGGCATGAACTTCTTCATGGAGGTGGCCAAGCTCCGCGCCGCGCGGCTGTTGTGGTCGAAGATCATGGCGGGGTTCGGGGCGAAGAATCCCGAGAGCCTGATGCTGCGCACCCACTGCCAGACCTCGGGCGTCTCGCTCACCGAGCAGGATCCGTACAACAATATCGTGCGCACCACGATCGAGGCGCTGGCCGCCGTGCTCGGCGGCACGCAATCGCTGCACACCAATTCCTTCGACGAGGCCATCGCGCTGCCGACCGAGTTCTCCGCCCGCATCGCGCGCAACACCCAGCTCATCCTCCAGCACGAGAGCCAGGTGACGCGCACCGTCGATCCGCTCGGCGGCTCCTATTACGTCGAGGCGCTCACCCACGCGCTCGCCACCCACGCGCAAGCCATCATCGACGAGGTCGAAGCGATGGGCGGCATGACCAGAGCGGTCGAGGCCGGCATCCCCAAGCTGCGCATCGAGGAGGCCGCGGCGCGCCGCCAGGCCCGCGTCGACAAGGCGGAGGATGTCATCGTCGGCGTCAACCGCTTCGAGCCCGAGCACGCCGACGCGGTCGAGGTTCGCGACATCGACAACACCGCGGTGCGCGAGGCGCAGATCGCGCGGCTGAAGGACGTGAAGGCGCGCCGCGATCCGGCGAAGCTCAAGGCGGCGCTCGACGCGCTGGAAGCCGGCGCGCGCGGCAACGGCAACCTGCTGGCGCTCGCCGTCGACGCGGCGCGGGCGCGCGCCACCGTGGGGGAGATTTCGCAGGCCATGGAAAACGTCTTCGGCCGCCACCGCGCGGAGATCCGCGCCATCTCCGGCGTCTATGGCGGCGCCTATGAAGGCGACAACGAATTCGCCGCCATCCGCGGCGAGGTCGAGCAGTTCGCGAAGGAGGAGGGCCGCCGCCCGCGCATCCTCGTCGCCAAGATGGGACAGGACGGCCATGATCGCGGCGCCAAGGTCATCGCCACCGCCTTCGCCGACCTCGGCTTCGATGTCGACATCGGCCCCCTGTTCCAGACGCCGGACGAAGTCGCCCGCGACGCCATCGACGCCGACGTCCACGTCATCGGCATCTCCAGCCAGGCCGCCGGCCACAAGACGCTGGTCCCGCTCCTCATCGAGGCGCTGAAGGCCCACAAGGCCGGCGACATCCTCGTCGTCGCCGGCGGCGTCATCCCGCAGCAGGACTACGCCTTCCTGGAGAAGGCGGGAGTCGCCGCCATCTTCGGCCCAGGCACGAACATTCCGGAAGCCGCGCGCAAGGTTCTCCGGCTGATCCGTACACGGAAGATAGACGCGGCCGCGGAGTGAGCTTCCTTCCCCGCGAGAGCGAGTAGGAAAGACGGTGCGCTTCCCCACCTTCCTCCCCCGCCGTTGCGGGGGAGGCGGATGCCGTGCACTTCGCGCGGCAGACGGAGGGGTGTGAGGAACGGCGACAGTTCCTCTCCGCTGCCGCCACCCCCACCACCGGCTTCGCCGGTCCCCCTCCCCCGCAAAGCGGGGGAGGAAGCGTGGCGGCCGTCGCGCCCATACTCCCTGTAATGGTCCGCGCGCGCGGGCCATGACACGGCTGTGTGTCAATCCAAACGATCGCAACCCGCTTTATCCAGCCAGGATGCTCAGCACCAGCGCCAGCGTGTCGCTGAAGCCGTGGGCCAGGACCGGCACCCAGAGGTTTCTCCGGGCGAGGAGATAGGCCGCGCCGAATATCAGGCCGCTGGCGGCGCCGCTCACGATTCCGGCGGGCCCCTGGTAGCTGTGTGCCGTGCCGAACAGGATGCTCGACCAGATCAGGCCCAGGACCAGCGCGGCGCGCGTGCCGCCGCCGAACTCGGCGACGCGGTTCAGCACATAGGCGCGATAGCCGATCTCCTCCCCGAACGCGGCATAGGTCCAGATGATGCCCAGCCATTGCGCCACCGCGAGGAATCCCTTCGAGCCCTGCAGGGGATTGGCCGCCGCGGAATAATGGAGAACCGGCTGCGTCAGCGGATCGACCACCCATTGCCCGACGGCCTGCTGGACGATGGCCGCGGCCACGGCCATGGCGATGGTCCGCATCCAGGACTTCGGCGAATCCAGGCCCATCACGGTCCAGCGGCCTTCGCGCAGCCGGAAGGAAATCAGCGCCATGGCGACGAGCACGAATACCGAATTGGGCAACAGGTGGCAGAGATTGTCGCCGACGACGGCGATGGTGGCCGCGAGGGCTTCCGCACCCGCTATCCATCGTGCGCGGGAGGTCACGGATCGCGGATCATGACTTCGCCGCCGCCCCGTCCACCTTCAGCTGGTCGATCGTCGCCGTCACCGTGCCCCAGGAGAGCGCGCTCCACAGCCTGACCGCGACGACGAAACGGCCGTTGGGCGCGCCGGCCGCGGGCACGTCGGCGAAGTCGGCGAACATCGGCGGCAGCGCCTTGCCTTCCTTGACGATCTTCTGCTTGTAGCCGGCGATCTGGTTGTAGTGGATCTGGCATTTGTGGACGTTGCCGGACCAGACGCCCGGCACGCTCGCCTTCTCGTCGCCGAGATAGGTGAACGTCACGTCGTAGCGCCGCCGGCCGTCGAACACCTGCACGCCCGCGCCGCAGGGGTTCTTCGTATCCGCCTTGACGCCCGCGAGGATCGTGGTGATGGCGCTCATCGGATCGACGGCACCCTTCTTCTGCTCCTCGCTCACGGGATATTTCGTGGTGTTGTAGGGCGGATCGGCGAAGGTGGTGGGATCGTCGTCCTCGAAGGTCACCTTCACGCGCTGGCGCTTGGAGTTGTGGTCCTGCGAATAGGAATCATAGACATTGGGCGCGATGGAATGGGCGCCGACGCGCCCGTTGGCCACCGCGTCGATGGTGGAGTTCCAGAACACGGAGACGATGCCGGAGGTCTCGAAATGGCTCTTGGAGTCGTAGGCGCCGCCGGCGAACTTGCCGTCGTAGTCGGTGTGGCCGAAGGCGATGCCCCAGAAGGCGATGGAATAGCCCACGTCCAGCGTGGTGGGCCTCGGGGCTTGCGGATCCTGGGCCGCCGCCGGCAGCGGCGCGACCGCCGCCACCAGCGCGGCCAACACAAGACCTCCGAAACGGAATTCCGGCATGAGGCACTCCCGAACCGATTTGCCAGTTTGGCGCGACGCCCCTCGCGCCCGCCCATTATAAGGGGCCGTCCATGACGGTCCAAACATGAACGAACGCAAGGTAAAGGCGGGGCAGGCGCCGCTCGCGGACGCGATCCGGGCGGGCGACAGGCGCGCGCTGGCCCGCGCCATCACGCTGGTGGAATCCACCAGGGCGCCCGATCGTGAAAAAGCCGAAAGCCTGCTCGCCGCGTTGCTGCCGCACACGGGCCAGGCGATCCGGCTCGGCATCTCGGGCAGCCCCGGCGCGGGCAAGTCCACCTTCATCGAGGCCTTCGGCCGGCATCTGACGCAGGCCGGCAAGCGCGTGGCCGTGCTGGCGGTCGATCCCTCCTCGCGCCGCTCCGGCGGCTCGATCCTGGGCGACAAGACGCGGATGGAGACGCTGGCGCGCAATCCACGCGCCTTCATCCGCCCGTCTCCGGCCGGCGAGACGCTGGGCGGCGTGGCGCGGCGCACGCGCGAGGCGATGCTGCTCGTCGAGGCCGCGGGTTTCGACGTGGTGCTGGTGGAGACCGTCGGCGTCGGCCAGTCCGAAACCGCCGTCGCCGACATGGCCGATCTCTTCGTGCTGCTGGTGCCGCCCGGCGGCGGCGACGATCTGCAGGGCATCAAGCGCGGCGTGATGGAGCTCGCCGACCTGATCCTGATCACCAAGGCCGACGGCGATCTCCTCAAGCCCGCCAACCGCGCCGCGGCGGACTATCGGGCGGCCCTGCATCTGATGCGGCCCAAGCATGCGGGCCATGCCGTCGATGTGCTCAAGGTCTCGTCGCTGGAGGGAACGGGCGTTGCGGAAGCCTGGGCCGCGATGGCGCGCCTGCACGAGTCGCTCCGCCGGGGCGGGCAGTTGCGCGCGCTCCGCGAAAGCCAGCTCCGCCGCTGGTTCTGGAGCGAATTCGAAAGCGCGCTTCACGAAGAGTTGCACGGCCGCCGCGACATCGCGGCCGAGGCGGCGAAGCTGGAGCGCGCCATCGTCGAAGGCCGCATCCTGCCGTTTGCGGCGGCGCGGACACTTTTCCGCCGCATTATTGTCGCTTGACCGTAACGTTCGGCGGTCCTATCAGCCCGGCCTCGCCGCGCCGCTGGAGATTCTCGCGCGCCGCGAGCCCTGACTGGAAAGGCTGATGTCCCCGTCCACGATCGACACGTTTTCGCGCGCGGGCGCCCCGCAGATTGAGTTCGACCGCAGCGTCTCGCTGACCCGCGATGCGACGCGCAAGGCGTACGGCTACTGGAAATCCGTCACCGGCGATCGCCCCTGGCCCTCGCGCAAGGACATCAGCCCGCGGGGCATGAAGGACTTCGTCAAGCACATCGGCCTCATCGAGGTGCGCCCGGGCCGCCTTTCGCCCACCTACGCCGTGCGCATCGCCGGCGGCATCGTGGAGAACGTCTTCGGCTCGATCGGCGGCAAGACGCTGAGCGAATTCCTGCCGGCCAGCATCGAGGCGCGCTGGCGCATCATCTTCGACACCATGCTCGAGGCCCGCGCGCCCATCCGCATCTCCACCCGGGTGTCCTTCGGCGGCCGCGACTACCTGGCGACCGAGGCCCTGATCGCCCCCCTGGGCGAGCCGGACGGGATCTCCATGATCCTGGCCGCCGTGGACATCTGGCCGGCCGTCGCGCCCGCCCAGCCGGGGCGCCCGGCCGGACCGGGCGAGCGGACCGCTTGACCGGGGCGGGGGCCTTCCTTATGAGGGCCCCTCTTTTTTACCGGGAAATGAGCCATGGCACGCCGCTGCGAACTCACGGGCAAGGGCCTTCAGGTCGGCCACAATGTGAGCCACGCCAACAACAAGACCAAGCGGGTGTTCCGCCCCAACCTGCAGGACATTTCCTTTGCCAGCGAGGCGCTTGGCAATTCCTACAAGCTCAAGGTGTCCATGAACGCCCTGCGCTCGGTGGATCGCAATGGCGGCATCGACAGCTATCTCCTGAAGACCCGGGATTCCATGCTTTCCACGCGAGCTTTGCGCCTCAAGCGCCTGATCGCAAAGAAGACCAGGGCTGCCTAGATTTCTGCCTGGGTTTCTCCGGCGCCGGCCCACACCCCACATCCGCCATGACGGATCGGTGAAATCCGGCAAGCTTAACGACCGTTACCTTGAAAATTCAGCCTCGGGGCCGAATCGAGGCATGGCGTCTGCACCTAAACTCCTGTAATGTTTCAATTTGTGCCAGGCCTGTGGATAAGCGGCCGGCGCGGGGGTAGGGGTGTCGTGTCTGTATTCGAATCGGGAGTTCCCGCCAATCCGCGGATTGGCGTGAGGCATTCGGCAGCGGATGCCGGTATCGCGCGGCTGCCGGGTCTGGCCGCCGGGCGCGAAGCGACCGTAACGGGGCAGGTGTTGGCGGTGGCAGGTGCCGCGATGCGGCTGATCCTGCCGGTCGTGCTGCTGGCGGTGACGGGGCTTGCGGCCTTTCTCTACAGCAACGTGCCGGTCAGCTGGATCGTGGGTCCCGGCGACGGCTGGCTCACCATGGGCCAGGCGCTGCTGCCGCTCACCTTCCTCGCGGTGCATCTCACCAACCGCCGCTACGGCCCCGGCTATGCCTTCGCCCAGGTGATCGCGACCTGGATCCTCGGCGGCTTCGTGTTCCAGTTCGTGCATGCGCAGCTGGCCCAGTTCGCCGGCGTCGCGCTGCCCGCCACGCGCGAGGCCATCGGCTTCAGCCTCGGGCTCCTCGCCGCCCAGCTCGCCGCGGTGTTCGTCTTCGATCGCACGCGCGGCCCGCGCTGGTGGAGCGGCCCCTTGTTCGGCTCGCTGTGGGGCGCGGCGGTGCTCTGCTTCGTCGCCTATCCCGCGGCCTATGCCGGCACCGACGCCGACTGGGTGAACCAGATGTTCGTCAACCTCTGGCTCGCCGCCGCCGCCGCCGTCGCGCTCCTTATCCCCTACTGGCTGTTCCGCCCGATCGTGCAGCCGCTGTCGGGCTTCAACGGGTACTGATCCTTCTCCCCCGCGGAGAGGAAGAATCAGATCGCCTGCGGGAAGTTGAACACGCGGGTGGGATCGACGGCGGTCTTGATGTCGACCAGCCGCTTCAGGTTCTCGCCGTAGTACGAGCGCCGCCAGTCGAGCAGCGACGGGTCGGGGAAGTTCTGGTAGGCGCCCCCGCCGCAATACGGCAGCATCGCGCGGTAGAAATCGTTCTGCCAGGCGTGGTTGGCCGCCATCTTGCGCTTGTTGAAATCGTCGGCGCAGCCCCAATAGAGCCCGACCACCATCAGCCATTGATTGCCGCGATGGACGAAGGCGGTGTCGGTCGGCCCCACATTGTTGACCGCATCGCCGGTCTGGAAGAAGCGCAGGTCGCAATAGCCCGTCGTGCCCGGCCATTCGCGGAGATGCCGGAAGCCGGCCTTGATCGCGGCGTCGGAGATCCTGTCGACCATGAAGGCCGAGCGCTCCTGGTAGAAGGTCGGATCGGGAGGTTCGGCGAGGAACGTCTCCTGCGCCTCCCAATACGGCATCTCCTCGATCGCCGCGTTGTCGGGCGCCGCCACGGCATAGACGGGCTTCATGATGTCCAGGAATTCCGCCTCCGGCCCCTTGTACTGGCCGAGCAGGTTGACCGTCACGTCCTTGCCGGCACGCAACTGCTCCGGCGTCACCGCGCCCAGCGACACCCGGCTGCCGAGCTTCGACGGCGCGCCTTCCAGCGTCCGCATCAGGGCCGCCGCCACCTCCTCGGGCCTGGAGGTCCACTGGATCTTGAACACGGTGATGTCGCCGGGCGCGACCGGGATCGTCTTCATGGAGAACGAGGTCGAGATGCCGAAATTGCCGCCGCCGCCGCCCTGACACGCCCAGAACAGCTCGCGCCTGAAGGGGTCGTTGTCGCCCCGTTTCATCTCGACCAGTCCGCCGTCGGCTTTGACCAGCCGCGTGGCCACGACCTGGTCGCAGGCGAGCCCGTATTCGCGCATGTTGAAGCCGATGCCGCCGCCGAGCAGGAACGCGGCCGCGCCCACGCTCGGGCAGCGGCCATGGGTGATGGTGACGTTGTTCGCGGCGAGCGCCTCGTAGACGTGGTCGTTGATCGCGCCGCCCGCCAGCGTGACGATGCCGCTCGCCCCGTCGAAGGCGATGCGGTGCATCAGCTTCATGTCGATCATCAGGCCGGTGGTCGTCGAGTAGCCGGCATAGGAGTGGCCGCCGGAGCGGGTGATCAGCGGGATCTCGTTCTCGCGGCTCCATCCGATGGCGGCGGCGACGTCCTCGTCGCTCATGCAGCGCGCGATGCCCTCGGGCAGCGTGGTGGCGTAACGAAGGTTATCGGGCAGGGCGAGGCGGTAGTAATCCGGGTCCCAGGGCCGCACCACCGGCCCGCGCAGCCGCCGCGCCAGCTCCGCCCAGGCATTGTGCGACGGCGCGCGGGGCAGGGGCGCGCGGGGCAGGGGCGCGCGGCGGGCCAACGGTTTCGCGGTCGCGGGAAGCGCGAGCGCGGTGGCCGACGCGGTCGCGAGGAACGCGCGGCGGCTGAGAGCGGATATTCCGGCCATTGTATCCCCCAAATATTCGACGGCGAATCGAAGTAGTGGGGAAGTATAGGACGAGTACCAACCTCCCCCCGATGGGGAGGTTAAGTGGGCTTACGCCGCTCTGGCGCGCCGCGGTCCGGGCCGGTGGTGGCCGGGATGCTGGAGGTGGGCCTTCTCCTCGACGAAGAGGGAGATCAGCTGGTCGGTCATGGCGCCGCCGAGCTGCTCGGCGTCGACAATGGTGACGGCGCGGCGGTAGTAGCGGGTGACGTCGTGGCCGATGCCGATGGCGACGAGCTCGACCGCCGACTTGCCCTCGATGTCCTCGATGACGTGGCGCAGGTGGCGCTCCAGGTAGTTGCCGGCGTTCACCGACAGGGTGGAATCGTCCACCGGCGCGCCGTCGGAGATCACCATGAGGATCTTGCGCTGCTCGGGCCGCGTAGCGAGGCGGCCATGCGCCCACATCAGCGCCTCGCCGTCGATGTTCTCCTTGAGCAGGCCCTCGCGCATCATCAGGCCCAGGCTCTTGCGCGCGCGCCGCCACGGCTCGTCCGCCGCCTTGTAGACGATGTGGCGCAGGTCGTTCAGCCGGCCGGGATGGGGCGGCTTGCCGTCCGCGATCCACCTCTCGCGGGACTGGCCGCCTTTCCAGGCGCGGGTGGTGAAACCCAGCACTTCGGTCTTCACCGCGCAGCGCTCCAGCGTGCGGGCCAGGATGTCGGCGCACATCGCCGCCACCATGATCGGCCGCCCGCGCATGGAGCCGGAATTGTCGAGCAGCAGCGTCACGATCGTGTCGCGGAAGGTCATGTCCTTCTCGCGCTTGTAGGACAGCGGATACATCGGATCGATGATGATGCGGGGCAGGCGCGAGGTGTCGAGCAGGCCCTCCTCGATGTCGAATTCCCACGAGCGGTTCTGCTGCGCCATGAGCAGGCGCTGGAGCTTGTTGGCCAGCCGCGCGACCACGCCCTGCATCGCCTGGAGCTGCTGGTCGAGGAAGTTGCGCAGCCGGCCCAGCTCGTCCGGATCGCAGAGGTCGGTCGCCGAGACGATCTCGTCGAACTGGGCGGTGTGGATCTTGTAGCCCCACTCGTCCTGGTGGGAGAAAGGCTGCTCGGGACGCCAGGGCTTGGCGCCGTCGTCGCTCTCCTGCTCGGAGGCTTCCGCCATCTGGTCGGACTGCATCTCCGCGGCGACGTCCTCGCCTTCCTCGCCCTCGCTTTCGGAGAGTTCGGCTTCGGCGGCTTCGGAGCGGCTCTCGCTGTCGCTCTCGCCGCCTTCCTCGTTCTGGGGCTCGGGCTCGCCGTCCTCGCTTTCGCCTTCGCTCTCGGCCTCGTCGCCCGCGTCTTCGCCCATCTCGAGGTCGCGCAGGATGGTGCGGGTGAGCCGCGCGAACGCCTTCTGGTCGCGCATGGCGTTGTTGAGCTTCACCAGATCCTTGCCGGCCTTCTCCTCGATCCACGGCCGCCACAGATCGACCGCCGCCTTGACGCTCTCCGGCGGCGCGGCGCCCGTGAGCTTCTCGCGCACGATGAGGCCCAGCGCGTCGGCCAGCGGCGCCTCCGCCTTGTCGCGCGCCTTGGCGAGGCCCTTTGCCGTCAGCCTGGCTTCGAGATTGGCGGTGAGGTTGGCCGCCACGCCCGCCATGGCGTTGGCGCCGATGGCCTCCACGCGCGCCTGCTCGGCGGATTCGAACACCGCCGCCGCGTCGGCCGATTGGGGGCGGAACTGGTCGTGGACGACGTCCTCGTGATAGGCGCGGCGCAGCGCATACGCATCGCCCTGGCCGCGCACGATGGCGATCTCGTTGGGCGGCAGGTTGCGCGACGGCAGCGGCAGCCGCGCCTTCATTCCCTTGAGCGACGGCGGCTCGGCGGAGAAATTGACCTCGAGCTCCGGCTCCCCCGCCAGCGCCCGCACCGCGGTGCCCACGGCGCGCTTGAACGGTTCGGCGGGGTTCTCGGGCTTCATGCGCCGCTCCGCGCAATGGATTGGGTGAGTAGTGAGTAGTGAATAGGGAGTAGCAACAACATGTCCGACTGGCCTTCCTACTCTCTACTCACTATTCCTTACTCAATCGCTTTCACGCCACCAGCACCTTGGCCGCCGACTCCGGCAGCTCCTCGCCGAAGGCGCGCTGGTAGAACTCCGCCACGCTGGCGCGCTCCAGCTCGTCGCACTTGTTGAGGAAGGTGACACGGAAGGCGAAGCCGCGGTCGTTGAAGATCCTGGCGTTCTCCGCCCAGGTGATCACGGTGCGCGGGCTCATCACCGTGGAGAGGTCGCCGTTCATGAAGGCGTTGCGCGTCATGTCCGCCACGCGCACCATCGCGGAAACCTGCTTCTTGTCGTAGTCCGGCACCTTGGCCAGCACGATGTCGACTTCCTCGTCATGCGGCAGGTAGTTGAGCGTGGTGACGATGTTCCAGCGATCCATCTGGCCCTGGTTGATCTGCTGGGTGCCGTGATAGAGGCCGGTGGTGTCGCCCAGGCCGATGGTGTTGGTGGTGGCGAACAGGCGGAACGCCTTGTGCGGCGTGATCACCCTGTTCTGGTCGAGCAGGGTGAGCTTGCCCTGCGATTCCAGCACGCGCTGGATCACGAACATCACGTCGGGCCGGCCGGCGTCGTATTCGTCGAAGGTGAGCGCCACCGGATGCTGCAGGCACCAGGGCAGCAGGCCCTCGCGGAATTCGGTGACCTGCTTGCCGTCCTTCAGCACGATCGCGTCCTTGCCGATGAGGTCGATGCGGCTGATGTGGCTGTCGAGGTTGATGCGCACGCAGGGCCAGTTGAGGCGGCTGGCCACCTGCTCGATATGCGTGGACTTGCCGGTGCCGTGATAGCCCTGGATCATCACCCGGCGGTTGAACTGAAAGCCGGCGAGGATCGCGAGCGTGGTGTCGCGGTCGAAGCGGTAGGCGTCGTCGCGGTCGGGCACGCGCTCGGCGGGCTCCTTGAAGCCGAGCACCTTCATCTTGGCGTCGAAGCCGAACTCGGCTTTGATGTCGATCGGCTTGTCGGGCGTGCCCGACGGGTCGAGGTCCTGGGGCTTCATGTTCATCGGGAAGGTATCCGGCGTTTAGACTCTGAGCAGCGTGTCCGCCGCCTGGTCTTCGGGCGCCGCGCCCCTTAGCGTTAGGTCAGCCCGGAGGCGCGCAACACGCCATAGGCCTTGATAACCTGCTTCAGACGCTCTTCGGCGCCCCGATCGCCGCCGTTCGCGTCGGGATGATACCGCTTCACGAGTTCCTTATACCGCGCCTTGATCTCCTGCAAGGTGGCGGTCTGCTCCAGTCCCAGCGTCTCCAGCGCCACGATCTGCGGGCGCAGAAGGCGCCGCTCCGGCCTGCGGGGCTGTTCCGCTACGTCACCGAATACGCCGTAGCGGTCGTCGTACCGCGGCCCGGAGTCATGCCCGTCGCGCATGCGAGCCGCGCGCTTGCCGAGCGGCCAGGTCGGGCGATGGCCGGTGACGGCGTCGGTCCGGAAGGCCTCGATCTCCGCCTCGCTCATGCCGTTGAAGTAGTCCCACTTCTCGTTATGGGCGCGGGCATGTTCCAGGCAGAACCACATGTGGTCGGAAAGATCGGTCCGGCTGCGCGGCACGCGGTAACCACCTTCGCCCGCGCAGCCCGCCTGCTCGCAGGCGCGCACGCGTCTCACCGGTGCGGGCTGCACATCGGGCTTGATGCGCATGTCCTTGCCGAAGCGCGGCGTGTACTGGGCTCTGGCCATTTCGCGATTATGGGGACGAAGTATGAAAATTCAAGAAAACGAAGTGCTTGACAGGCGGATTTGATCGGATCGAAGTAATCCCATGTCGGTCGCCGAACGCATTCGCGACAAGCTGACGGCCGCCTTCGCGCCGGTCGAACTTTCGATCGAGGACGAGAGCGCCAGACATGCCGGCCACGCCGGCGCGCGCCCCGGCGGCGAGACGCATTTCCGCGTCCGCATCGTGTCGGAGGAATTCCGCCACATGAACCGCGTCGAACGCCAGCGCCGCGTCCATGCCGTGCTGGCGGACGAAATGAAGGATCGCGTGCACGCGCTCGCGCTGACCGCGAAGGCGCCGGGGGAACATCCGCATTCTCCCTGAGGCCCTCAAGGGGAGGGTGGTTGCTTCTCCGGCGGGGTGATCCGCAGGGCCGTGATCTGGTTGCGCTGCTTGCGCAGGATCTCGAACTGGAAGCCGTGGAAGGCGAAGCGCTGCCGCGCTTCGGGGATGGCGCGGGCCTCGTGGATGACCAGACCGGCGACGGTGGTGGCCTCGTGGTCCGGCAGGTTCCAGTCGAGCTCGCGGTTGAGGTCGCGGATCGGCACCGTGCCGTCGACGACGTAGGAGCCGTCCTTCTGTCGGCGCACGCTGCCGCGGTCGCCCGTCTCCTTGTCGTCGGGGATGTCGCCCAGGATCTCGTCCAGGATGTCCTCGCGGGTGATGATGCCTTGCCAGGTGCCGTACTCGTCCACCACCAGCGCGAAATGGGAGCGATGGTAGCGGAAGGCGCGCAGCTGCTCCTCCAGCGTCGTCGTGTCGGGCACGAACCACGGATCGAGCATGGTGGAAAGGATGTCGAATCCCTCGAACGAGCCGTGGCGGCGGACGTATTCGCCCACCACGTCGCCCACGCGGATGACGCCGACGATGTTGTCGGGCGTGTCGCGCCATACCGGCACGCGGCCATGACCGGAGGAGATGATGGCGTCGAACAGCCTTTCGGCGGGCAAATCCGCCTCGACGGCGACGACCGACCGGCGGTGGATCATGGCGTCGGACACCTGCAGCTCGCGCAAGTCGAGCACACCCGTCAGCATGTCGCGATGCGCGCGCCCGACGTCGCCCTCCTGGTGGTAGACCTCGACGGTGCCGCGGATGTCCTCATGCGGCTCCACGATGTCGCCGCTGAGATCGGGCCGGAAGCCGAACAGCTTCAGCACCCACCACACCACGGCCTGCACCGCGCCCACCACCGGCGCCAGCAGCGAAACGAAGAACTGGACCGGCAGCACGACCGCCAGCGCGAAGCGGTCGGTGCGGGCGATGGCCAGCGTCTTGGGCAGGACCTCCGCGAAGATCAGCACCAGCAGCGTCATCGCGATGGTGGTGATGATGACGGCGGTCTGCCCGAAGCGCACGGCCAGCACGTCGGTGGCGAGCGAAGAGGCCAGGATGTTGACGAAGGTGTTGCCGAGCAGCAGCGCCCCGATCAGCCGCTCGCGGTTCTCCACCAGCCGGTTGATCGCCGCCGCCCGCCGCGAGCCGTCCTTCTCGAGCTGGTGCATGCGCCCGCGCGAGACCGCGGTCAGCGCGGTCTCCGAGCCCGAGAAAAAGCCGGATGCGACCAGGAGCACCGCCAGCGTCCCGATCGATACGAGGATTGTCGTTCCCATGGTCCTATCCCGCCAGCAACGCCTGGACGTCGTCCATCCGCACGTCGCCGGTGACGAAGGCGCGCCCGATCCCGCGCGCGAGGATGAAAGTGAGCTTGCCGTCCCTGGCCTTCTTGTCGTGCATCATGTGCCGGATGAGCACGCCCGCGCTGAGCCGGGGGCCGGAGAGATCCGGGAGCGCGGCGGGCAGCCCGACCTTGCGCAGATGCGCCTCGATCCGCGCGGCGTCCGACGCCGGCGCCAGCCCGAGCCGCGCGGAGAGCCGGAACGCCAGGCCCATCCCGATGGCCACCGCCTCGCCGTGCAGCAGCCGGTCGGAGTAGCCGGTAGCGGCTTCCAGCGCATGGCCGAAGGTATGGCCGAGATTGAGCAGGGCGCGCTCGCCCGTCTCGCGCTCGTCGCGCGCCACGATCTGTGCCTTCATCTCGCAGCAGCGCTTCACGATATGCGTGCGCGCCGCAAGATCGCCCCCGATCGCGGCTTCGCCGTGCTGCTCGAGCCAGGCGAAGAACTCCGCGTCGCCGAGCGCGCCGTATTTCGCGACCTCCGCGTAGCCGGCGAGGAACTCGCGCTCGGGCAATGTCGACAGCACGCCGACATCGGCGATGACGATCCGCGGCTGGTGGAACATGCCCACGAGGTTCTTGCCCTCCGGCGTGTTGATCGCCGTCTTGCCGCCGACGGAGGAGTCGACCTGGGCCAGCAGCGTGGTGGGCACCTGCGCGAAGCCGATGCCGCGCTTGGTGACGCCGGCCGCGAAGCCCGTCAGGTCGCCGATCACGCCGCCGCCCAGCGCCACGATCAGCCCGTCGCGCTCCACGCCCATGATGAGCAGCGCGTTCACCAGCTTCTCCAGCGAAGCGAAGCTCTTTGTGGCTTCGCCCGCCGGCATGAGCACGGGCCGCGCGTCGATGCCACCGGCGCGCAGCGCGTCCACCAGGGGATCGAGATGAAGCTTGCCGACGTTCTCGTCCGCCACCACGGGCGTGACGCCGCGGGCGAAGGGTTTGAGCAGCTCCGCCGCGCGCGCGAGCAGCCCGGCGCCGATATGGATGTCGTAGCCGCGCTCGCCCAGCTCCACCGTGACGCGTTCGCTCATGCCGCCTCCACCACGCCGCGCTCCTTCAGCGCCGCCACGATCCGCTCGACGGAAGCCTGATGCGGACCGTTTTCGCTGTCCACCGCGATATCGGCCTCGCCGTAGAGCGGCTCGCGGACCTTGAGCAGGTTCTGGAGGATTTCGCGCGGATCGCCGGTGCGCAGGAGCGGGCGGGTGTCGCGGCGGCCGGTGCGCGCCACCAGCACCTCCAGCGGCGCCTTGATCCAGATGGAGACCGCGCCATCCTTGATTCGCGCCCGCGTCTCGGCATCGCAGAAGGCCCCGCCGCCGGTCGCCAGGATATGCGGGGGCTCGGTCAGGAGGCGGGCGATCACCCTGCGCTCGCCCTGGCGGAATTCGCCCTCGCCGAAGCGCGCGAAGATTTCGGCGACGGTGCAGCCCGCCGCCGATTCGATCTCGCCGTCGGCGTCGCGGAACGGCACGGACAGGCGCGCGGCGAGGCGACGGCCGACGGAACTCTTGCCCGCGCCCATCATGCCCACCAGCACCACCGTGCGTTTGAGGCGTTCCATGGCCTTTCGATTACACGCCAATTCGCCGCGCCGCCAGCGGGCTTGCATCGGCGCCCGGCTTTCGGCCACAACGGCCCTCGGGGTGCCGCTCTGGAGTGTGGATTTCGCAGATGGGTTGGACGGCGCGCATCGTCATCGCAGTCATCGTCATACTGGCCGCGGGCGCCATCGCGCTCGGCCTCTACGAGAGCAGCAAGCCGCCGCCCCAGCGCCTCTATGAAGAGAGCGTGCCGGTGCCGCAGAGCGGCCCATGAGCCCCAAGTGAGGCGGGCGTGAGCGGTCGCGACGCCATCGAAGCCTTCCTCGACATGATGAGCGCGGAGCGGGGCGCCGGCCGCAATACGCTGGATGCCTATCGCCGCGACCTTCTGGCGCTCGCCGCCGACCTCGCCAGATGGGGCGGCAACATCAAGTCGGCGGCGCGGGAAGACATCCGGCGCCACCTGAAGGGCTTCCCGTCGGCCAAGCCGTCGTCGCAGGCGCGGCGGCTGTCGGTGCTGCGGCAGTTCTACGGCTTCGCCTACAACGAAGGCTGGCGGAAGGACGATCCGACCAGCGCCATCGAGGCGCCCAGGCGCGGGCGGCCCCTGCCGAAGGTGTTGACGCAGGAGGACGTCGCGGCGCTCCTGAGGGCGGCGCGCAAGCCGGAGCCCTCGCCGGAGGATTTGCGCCTGGCGTGCCTGGTGGAGCTGCTCTATGCGTCGGGCCTGCGCGTGTCCGAGCTGGTGACGCTGAAGCTGGCGGCGGTGAAGGGCCGCAGCGATTTCCTCTATGTCCGCGGCAAAGGCAACAAGGAGCGGCTGGCGCCGCTGAACAGGTCGGCCCGGGCGGCGATCCGCGCCTGGCTGGACGTGCGCGCGGGCTTCATCACGGGCAAGGACAGCCCGTTCCTCTTCCCCTCGCGCGGCGCGGAGGGTCATCTGACGCGGCGGCGCTGCCATCAGCTGCTCAAGGAATTGGCAGGCAGGACCGACGTCGATCCGGACAAGCTCTCGCCCCACGTCCTGCGCCACGCCTTCGCGACCCATCTGGTCGAAGGCGGGGCGGATCTCAGGAGCGTGCAGACCCTGCTCGGCCATGCCGACATCGGCACCACCCAGATCTACACGCACGTCGCGCGGGACCGGTTGAAAGCGACGGTCGAGTCCGCGCATCCTCTCTCCAGGACCGCCAAACGCCCGAAAGGTTGATCCGTGAGCTTCACTCCCGTCGTCCGGCGCGTGCCGCCGAGGCTTTACCGCTCCAAGCTGTTCGTGCCGGGCTCGCGTCCCGCGCTGTTCGAGAAGGCGGCGGCGAGCGCGGCGGACGTGGTCTGCCTCGATCTCGAGGACGCCGTCGCCCCCGCCGACAAGGACAAGGCGCGCGACAACATCGTGGCCGCGCTCAACGAGGTGAACTGGGGCGACAAGATCGTCACCGTGCGCATCAACGGGCTCGACACCGATTTCTGCTACCGCGACACGCTGGCCTTGGTGGAGAAGGGCGGCGAGCGGCTCGACGCCATCATGATCCCCAAGGTCGGCAACGGCTCGGACGTCTACGCCGTCGACATGCTGATCACCCAGGCGTCGAGCTTCGTGAAGCGCAAGAAGCGGATCGGACTGGAAGCGATCATCGAGACCGTCTCCGGCCTCACCAATATCGACGCCATCGCCTCGGCGTCGCCGCGTCTCGAAACGCTGCATTTCGGCGCCGCGGACTTCGCCGCCAGCCAGGGCATGCGCACCACCAACATCGGCGGCGGCAACGCCGGCTACGTGATGCTGACGGACCAGCATCCCGGCCAGGCGCGCGACCGCCACTGGAACGATCTCTGGCACTACCCGCTGTTCCGGCTCTGCCAGGCCGCCCGCGCACACGGGCTGGTGCCCATCGACGGCCCGTTCGGCGACTATTCCGATGCGGACGGTTTCCGCGTCCAGGCGAACCGCACCGCGATCCTGGGCTGCGAAGGCAAATGGGCCATCCATCCCAGCCAGGTCGCGCTCGCCAACGAGATCTACACGCCGCCCGCGAAGGAAGTCGAACGCGCCGAGGCCATCATCGCCGCGATGAAGGACGCGCAGGAGAACGGCCTCGGCGCCGTCGCCCTCAACGGCGTCCTCATCGACGCGGCGTCGATCCGCCAGGCCCAGGTGATCGTGGGGCAGATGGAGATGATCCGGAGCGGGGCGAAGTAACATCCGTTCTGGTCATGGCCGGGCTTGTCCCGCCATCCGCACGAGCTTCTCCGGGTTGCGCACCGCGTAGATGGCGGTGACGCGGCCGGCGTCGCATTCCAGCGTGAAGACGGCGAAGATGTCGTTGCCGAGGGTGAGGATCAGTCCCGGCTCGCCGTTGACGTCGATCGGCGCAAAGCGTGCAGCGCCCTTGTGAGCATTCTTGCGGGCGATGCCGATGAAGAACCGGATCACCTTGCCGGCGCCGTAGATCGGATTGAGCGCCGCGGCGACGCGGCCTCCGCCGTCGGTATAGGCGACCACGTCCGGCGCGAAGAGGGCCTCGAGCTTGGCGGGATCGGGCGACAGCGAAGCGGCGGCGAAGCGCGCGACGAGGTCGCGATGCTGCTCCGGCGTGACATTGTGTTTCGGCCTCCCCGTGCGCACGCGCGCGCGGGCGCGCTGGACGAGCTTGCGGCAGGCGTCCTCGCTCTTCTCCAGCGTGGCGGCGATCTGGCCATAATCGCAATCGAAGGCGTCGTGGAGGATCAGTGCCGCGCGCTCTTCGGGCGAAAGGCGCTCCAGGACGTGCAGCAGCGCCAGCGACAGGTCCGAAGCGAGCTCCGCCCGCGCCGCGGCCGCGTCGGCGGCGAAGGCGCGAGCGTCGTCCGGCAGGATCGGCTCGGGAAGCCACGGCCCCACATAGCTCTCCCGCCGCGCGCGGACGCGGCGCAGCGCGTCCAGCGACAGCCGCACGGTCGCCGCCGAAAGCCAGGCGCGCGGATCGCGGATTTCGCCCGGCTCGACGCGCCGCCAGCGCAGCCACGCCTCCTGCGCCACGTCCTCCGCCGCCGCCATCTCGCCCAGCATCCGGTAGGCGATGTTGAGCAGGTGCGGGCGGTGGCGCTCGAAGGTCGCGGTGTCGCTCATCGTTCGCGCTCAGGCAGCCTTGAGCCGCGGCGCCACCACGACCTCGGAATCGCCGATGCGAACCCGCTGGCACGCCCTGGCGTGGCCCAGCGCGCGCTTGAGGACCGGGAAATTGCGCGAATACATCGCCATGAGCGAGATCGCCACCAGGGCCGGCCGGCCCCAGCGCCGCTCGACCTCCTTGCGCAGTTCGTCGAGGTTCTCCGAGCTCGTCAGCAGCGCGCGGCCATAGTCGAAGCCGAGCTGCGCCCCCGCATCGGTGGGCGTGCCCGACAGCAGCGCCCGGATCGTGGCGCCCGGCACGCCGGCCTCGAGCGCGAGGTCCGAAGCGATCTGCAGGCAAGGGCCGCAATCCTCGACCAGCGCGCCCGCGATGGCCGCGGCATGCCACGCATCGCGCGGCGCGGGCCCTTGCCACCGCGCGGCCGTCTGCGCCCTGAGATAGCGGCGGAACGCGGTCTCGGAGATGTCCGCCAGCTCGTGGAGATAGGTCGCGTCGTAGCCATAGCGCCGCTCCATGCGGCGCAGGTACCAGTGGAAGATGGGTTTCAGCATCGCGTGTCTCCCTGCCGGAAGCGCATCGCCGCCAGCGTCACGCCCAACAAGCCGACGAATACGACGCCCAGCGCCTCGGACAGCCACATCTGGGGCGTGCGTGGGGCATGGTCCGCGATCCAGCCCCAGATGTGGAACAGCGCATGCAGCGCCGGCCACACCGAACCCGCCAGCGCGAAGCTCGCCGCCGCGCGCCCGGCGCGGAGCGCGAACAGCATGCCGCCGCCGCTGGCCAGGAACGCCAGCGCGATGTCGGCGATGAAGTGATGGTTGATCGGCCCGGTCTGCGCCACGCCGGGGACGGCCGCGTACCACGCATCCGGCGCCAGAAGCATGGAGAACCCGTTTACCAGATGGAACAGGCCCAAAAGGGCCAGAACCCAGCGGGAAATCATGGTGACGCCTCCCTCATCGAGCTTAAGACGCATGGCCCCGGCAGTCTGGGACAAGGCCGATTTTGTTGACAGCCCGGGGGGTAGTTGCCACTTATCCCAGGCAAACTACCGGGTCCGGCCCCCTTCGGACACGCCCCGCGAATGACCGTACACGCCTACCTGGAATTCGAACGCCCCATCGCCGAGCTCGAGGGCAAGATCGTCGAGCTCAGGCAGCTGGCCGCCGCCGATCCGTCGGTGGATATCGAGGACGACGTTGCCCGCCTGCAGACCAAGGCGTCGAGCCTGATCAACGAGACCTACGCCAAGCTCACCCCCTGGCAAAAGGCGCTGGTCGCGCGCCATCCCGCGCGGCCGCACATGTCGGAATACCTCGAGGTCCTGATCGACGAGTTCACCCCGCTCGCCGGCGACAGGCTGTTCGGCGAGGATCGGGCGGTCGTGGCGGGGCTTGGGCGCTTCCGCGGCCGCTCCGTCGCCATCGTGGGTCACGAGAAGGGCAACGACACCAAGAGCCGCCTCAAGCACAATTTCGGCATGGCGATGCCGGAGGGCTACCGCAAGGCGCAGCGCCTGTTCGATCTGGCCGACCGCTTCAGGCTGCCCGTGCTCTCCTTCGCAGACACCCAGGGCGCCTATCCCGGCGTCGGCGCGGAGGAGCGGGGACAAGCGGAAGCCATCGCGCGCTCGACGCAGGCATGCCTGGCGCTGGGCGTTCCGTTCGTGGCTACCATCATCGGCGAGGGCATGTCGGGCGGCGCGCTGGGCATCGCGGTGGCCAACCGCGTCTACATGCTGGAGCATTCGATCTATTCGGTGATCTCGCCGGAAGGCTGCGCCTCGATCCTGTGGCGCAGCTCCGACAAGGCGCAGGACGCCGCCGCCGCGCTGCGCATCACCGCCCAGGATCTGCTGGAGCTGAAGGTGATCGACGGCATCATCGCCGAGCCCCCCGGCGGCGCCCACCGCGCCCCGCAAACCACCATCGAAGCCGTCGGCGACCAGATCGCCTCCGCGCTGCAGGACATGGACGGAATGACCGCCGACGAAGTGCGCAGGCAACGGCGGGAGAAGTACCTCGCGATGGGCCGGAATTTGGCTTAGGAGGTGACCCTCCCATACGTGTCATCGCCCGCGTTATGTGGGCGATCCCGCCACGCACCCCTCCACCGTCATGGCCGGAACGAGCACGGCCCTGACGAATTTGGGAACGACTAAGGCAATAGCGTCCTGGCAAATGCACGGATGTCGGCCACCAGATCGTCCGGCCGTTCGAGCGCGGCGAAATGGCCGCCTTCCTGGAAGTCGCTCCAGTGCGTCACGTTCATGTGGCGCTCGACCAGGCTTCGCGGCGGGAAGGGGATGAGGTCGACGGGGAAGTTGGCGATACCCACGGGTTTCTCGATGCGCGCGCCATCGGGCACGGGCGCGCCCGCATGGTCCTCCATCAGGCCGCGATACATCCAGGTCGCGGTGTTGAAGCTCCTCGTGACGAGATAGATCATCACGTTCGTCAGCAGCTGATCCATCGAATAGACTTTTTCGAATCCCTTGCGCGTGTCAGACCAGCCGTGGAATTTCTCCACGATCCAGGCGCAGGCGCCCACTGCCGAGTCCATCATGGCGTAGGACAGCGTCTGCGGTTTCGTCGCGTGTTCCTGGAAATAGGCGCCCTCCATCTGGAACAGCGCGGCGGCGCGGGTGGCGTAGTCCTTCTCCTCCTGCGTCACCGGATGCACGCCCGGCGCCCGCCAGCCGAACATGTTGAGGTGGCAGGCGCGGCAATTGGGGCTGTCGTAGGCCATCCAGCCGGAGATCGCGCTGCCCCAGTCGCCGCCCTGGGCGATGTAGTCCCTGAAGCCGAGCGCGTTCGTCATCAGCCCGTCGAAGTATTTCGCCGCCGTCCGCGGCCCGATGGGACGCCGCAGCTTGCCGGACCAGCCGTAGCCCGGGAGCGAGGGCACGATCACGGTGAAGGCGTCGCGGACCTCGCCGCCGTGCCGCTCGGGATGGGCCAATTTGTCGATGACATGAAGGAACTCGAACACCGAGCCCGGCCAGCCATGGCTCAGGATCAGCGGCGTGGGCGAGGGCCCCGAGCCGTTCTCGCGGTAGAAATGGATGCCGAGCCCGTCGACATCGGCGATGAATTGCGGAAAGCGGTTCAGTTCCGCTTCCCATCTGCGCCAGTCGTACCCGTCCGCCCAATGGGCGCAGAGCGCCTTCATGTAGTCGAGATTGGCGCCATAGGCCCAGGTGCCTTCGAGGCCGTCGCCGCGCGGCATCTCGTGCCATTCATAGGCGCGCACCCTGGCGCGGATGGCGTCGAGGGTGTTCTTTGGCACGTCGATTTTGAAGGGCTGTGGCGCGGGCACGACTGTTCCTTTCGGGAGCGGTTGCAGAGAATGGCGTTCGAGGGCGGAGCATATGACAGACACGGCGCAACCGGTACCCGGCGGAAGGCTGCCCGTCCGCGTGTGGGAGATCGTCGCACCGCAGATGGTCATCGTCTTCGGCGTGGCCGTGGCCGTGCTGGCGGGAATCGTGGCCCTCGTCGTCCTCAAGGCCGGGATGCCGCACTGGGACGTCGACGCCTTCGTCAAGACCCTCCCCACCAACCTCTACGTCGTCGTGATCACGACGGGCGTGCTGTACCTGGTGATGATCGCAGTTCTGGTCGCGATCTGCCGGCGGCGGGGACCGGCGACCTTCACGGGCTATTACGGCCGGTTCAGCGGCGGCCAGTTCCTGGGCGGCGCAATCATCGGTGCGCTCCTGGCGGTGGGCGTTTCGGCGGGGCTCGCCTGGCTTGACAGGTCGCACATCGTTTCGATGGACACCAACAAGGCCGAGGACGTGCTGACGGCCGCGCGGGATCCGCGCCAGCTGGCGCTGGCGCTATCGGTCATCGGCCTCATCGGTCCCATCGCGGAGGAGGTCTATTTCCGCGGCCTCCTTCTCGCCTGGCTGCGCCGCGGCTTGTGGGTGCCGCTTGCGGCGCTGGCCGACGCGGCGATGTTCTCCGCCGTGCACTACCAGAACGCCATGCACCCCGGCGCGGAAGGCTGGGTGCTTTCCGGCGTGATCGCCACCGTGGGCCTGCTCAATGCGATCTTCTACCTGCGCACGCGCTCGCTGTGGATGCCCACCGGGCTTCACATGTCCTACAACGCCACGCTGGTGCTCCTGTCCTACTTTGCGTGAAGGCTCACCACCAGCCGCGCCATTTGAACCAGACGATGGGCAGCACGGTGGACAGGAAGATCAGCAACAGCCCCCACTGATAGCCCCACGCCCAGCCATATTCCGGCATGTTGTGGAAGTTCATGCCATACATGCTGGCGATGAAGGTGGGCGGGATGCCCACGACGGAGGCGATGGTCAGTACCTTGAAGATGTCGTTCTGCTCGGTGTTGATGAAGCCCAGCACGGCATCCAGCAGGAATTGCACCTTGTTGGACAGGTGCACCTCGAAATCGCTCAGCGACTGCAGGTCCTGGACCACGACCTTGAGGCGCGCCTGGATCGTGTCGCCCAGCCAGTCTTTCCCCTTGTCCGCGGCGAACGGGAGGATGCGCTGAAGGCCGAGGATGCTGTCGCGCACCTGCGAAAGCGTCTCGCCCGTGCCGCCGACGGCAACGAGCGTCTCGCGCATGCGCCGGTTGGAGCGGGCGATGTTGTGCTGGCGCTCGTTGCCGTAGCGCCGGAACACCTGCCGCGACACGCCGTTCAGCTCCGCGCCGGCCTTCTCCAGCATGTCGGCGGTGAAATCGACCATGGCCTCGACGATCAGGGCGAAGATCTCGGCGCTCGAGCAGGCATCCTTCTGCTTGTGCAGGAATTTGGCGACGGAGGCGAAGCTGCGCATCTCGGTGAAGCGCACCGTGACGAGATAGCCTGGCGCCAGGACGAAGCCGAGCGGGCTGGGGCCGTCGTCCTCGGGGTGGGCGAAGAGCGGCAGGCTCATCAGGATGCGCCCGTCCTCGGACTGCAACCGGCTGGAGGACTCGATCTCGTCGAGGTCGGAACGGGTCGGCACGGACAGGCCCAACTCGCGGGCCGCCGCGTCGGTCTCCTCGACCGTGGGGTTGTAGAGGTCTATCCATGTCGCCCGCTTGAGGGACGCCCGGCCTGCGTTTCCGGGACCGGCGTCTTCGGGGTAGGTGAGCAGCATGCGCGTCGATCTCCCGCCGAGTCGCGGACGTAAACGTATGATGTTGCGGGTGCGCCCCGCCAGCGGCGCGATTCCGGCCGTGGCGGATCGTCGTGGCGCGAAGCAGGACATCGGCAGCATCCAGCCCGGCCGTTACGCCGACATCGTGGCCGTCAACGGCGACCTGACCCGGGACGTCACCCTGCTCGAGCACATGCGGTTCGTGATGAAGGGCGGTGTCGTCTACCGCCGGAACGGCCAGATCGCGGCGCACTGGTAGGCGTCACACCAGCGCCCCGTGGCAGTGCTTGAACTTGCGGCCGGAGCCGCAAGGGCAGGGCGCGTTGCGCTGGACCTTGCCCCAGGTGCGCGGGTCGTTGGGGTTGACGGGCCCGTCGGCCGCAAGCGCCGCCGCGCCGCCATCGCCTTCGTCCTCGCCGGTCAGCGGATTGATGTGGTGGGCCTCCATGCGCTGCGGGCGCAGGGGCTGGAGCTGCTGAATCTGCTGCGGCTGCTCGCCGATATTGACCTGGACGTGCATGAGCTGGCGCACGGTCTCGGTGCGCAGCTTGGTGAGCAGGCCCTGGAAAAGCTCGAAGGCCTCGCTCTTGTATTCGTTCAGGGGGTCCCGCTGGCCGTAGCCGCGCAGGCCGACATACTGGCGCAGATGGTCGAGATTGATGATGTGCTCGCGCCAATGGTGGTCCAGGGTCTGCAGCAGCAGCGTCTTCTCGACGAAGCGCCAGATGTCCGGCCCAGAGCCGGCGGCGCGCTGGGCGGCGCGGGCTTCGACCGCCTTCATGATGCGGTCGCGCACCTCCTCGTCGGCAATGCCTTCCTCCTTCGTCCAGTCGACGATGGGCAGGCTGACGCCGAAGATGCCTTCGACCTCGCTCTGCAGGCCGGGCGCGTCCCACTGCTCGGCATAGGCCTTCTCGGGGATGTGGGCGGCGACGAGTTCCTCGACCACCTGCTCGCGGAAATCGGCGATCTGATCGGCGACATCGTCGGCCCCCATGATCTCCTTGCGCTGCTCGAAGATCACCTTGCGCTGGTCGTTGAGCACGTTGTCGTATTTCAGGATGTTCTTGCGCAGCTCGAAGTTCCGCGCCTCGACCTTCTGCTGCGCTTTCTCCAGCGCCTTGTTGACCCAGGGATGGGCGATGGCTTCGCCCTCCTCGAGCCCGAGGCGGGAGAGCACGGCCTCCATGCGCTCCGAGCCGAAGATGCGCATCAGGTCGTCCTGCAGGCTCAGGAAGAACTTGGAGGCGCCGGGGTCGCCCTGGCGGCCTGAGCGGCCGCGCAGCTGGTTGTCGATGCGCCGGCTCTCGTGGCGCTCGGTGCCGACGATGTAGAGGCCACCCGCCTTCAGTGCACGTTCCTTGTCGGCGGCGACTTCGGCGCGGATCTGGGAGGCGCGGGTCTCGTGTTCGGCGGAATCGACGATGCCGGCGAGCTCGTTGCGGATGCGCATGTCGGCGTTGCCGCCGAGCTGGATGTCGGTGCCGCGGCCGGCCATGTTGGTGGCGATGGTGACGGTTCCGGAAACGCCCGCCTGCGCCACGATCATCGCTTCCTGCTCGTGGTAGCGCGCGTTGAGCACGTTGTGCCTGATCTTGCGCTTCTTGAGGAGGTCGGAAAGCTGTTCCGACTTCTCGATCGAGGTCGTGCCCACGAGCACGGGCTGGCCGCGCTGCTGGCATTCGATGATCAGCTTGACGATGGCCTCGTTCTTCTCGTCCAGCGAGCGGTAGACCTCGTCGTCCTTGTCGTCGCGCTGCATCGGCCGGTTGGTCGGCACCTCGAAGACGTCGAGGTTGTAGATGTCCATGAATTCCGCCGCCTCGGTGAGCGCGGTGCCGGTCATGCCGGCGAGCTTGTCGTAAAGGCGGAAGTAGTTCTGGAAGGTGATCGAGGCGAGCGTAACGTTCTCCGGCTGGATGACCGTGTTTTCCTTGGCCTCCAAAGCCTGGTGCAGGCCATCGGAATAGCGCCGGCCTTCCATCATGCGGCCGGTGAATTCGTCGATGATGACCACCCGGCCGTCCTTGACGATGTAGTCGCGGTCGCGCTGGAACAGGGTGTGCGCCTTCAGCGCCTGGTTGACGTGATGCAACATCGTGATGTTGTCGGTGTCATACAGGTCGCCATGCGGCAGGAGGTTGGCTTCCTTCAGCCAGCCCACCATCTTCTCGTTGCCCTGCTCGGTGAGGGTGACGGTCTTCTGTTTCTCGTCGAGCTCGTAATCGCCCTTCTCGAGCCGGGGCACCAGCACGTCGACCAGGCGGTAGGTCTCGCTCTGGTCGTCCGTCGGCCCGGAGATGATCAGGGGGGTGCGCGCCTCGTCGATCAGGATCGAATCCACTTCGTCGACGATGGCGTAGGAATGTGCGCGCTGCACCATGGTGGCGCGGCTGTACTTCATGTTGTCGCGCAGATAGTCGAAGCCGAACTCGTTGTTGGTGCCGTAGGTGACGTCGGCGGCGTAGGCTTCCTTGCGCTGCTCGTCGGTCAGGCCGTGGATGATGCAGCCGACCTTGAGCCCGAGGAAATTGTAGACCTGCCCCATCCACTCGGAGTCGCGCTTGGCGAGGTAATCGTTGACGGTGACGACATGCACGCCTTCGCCGGCGAGGGCGTTGAGGTAGACGGGCAGGGTGGCGACCAGCGTCTTGCCTTCGCCAGTCTTCATCTCGGCGATGTTGCCGCCATGAAGCACCATGCCGCCCACGAGCTGCACGTCGAAATGCCGCTGGCCGAGGGTGCGCTTGGCCGCCTCGCGCACCACCGCGAAGGCTTCCTCGAGGACGTCCTCCAGCGTCTCGCCCTTCGCGAGGCGGCCCTTGAACACCTCGGTCTGGCCCTTGAGTTCGGCATCGCTCATCCGCTCGTAGACCGGCTCGAGCGCATTGATGGCGGGCACCCGCTTCTGCAACGGCCGGAGCTTGCGGTCGTTGGCGGAGCCGAAAAAACGTTCCAGGCCGAGCATGAATTCCTCTGACGGGTTGGGCCTTACGAGGCCGAACCGGCCGAAGACAGGCTGGGGAGAGATAAGAACGGGCTTCCCCCTTGTCAATTCAAGGTTTTCCTGCCTAATCCGCGCCGCCGAAAGCGGGGGGCAGCATGGCCAAATCGACAGGCAAGGCGGGTGCGGGTGCCAGGGCGGCGCATGCCGTGTCTCCTCTGGCCCCCAGGAGCCTCGCCAAGCTGCCTCCGCTGGCGGGCGTGCGGCTGGCCTCCGGGGCCGCCGGCGTGCGCTACGCGGGCCGTACGGACGTCCTGATGGTCACGCTGGCGCCGGGAACCCAGGCCGCCGGCGTATTCACCAGGTCCAAGACCGCGTCGGCGCCAGTGGATTGGTGCCGCGCCCAGCTCAAACCGGGATCGGCCCGTGCGCTGGTGGTGAACAGCGGCAACGCCAATGCGTTCACGGGCAAGGCCGGGATGGAAGGCGCGCGTGCCGTGGCCGAGGCGGCGGCCGAGGCGATCGGCTGCCAGGCGCGCGAAGTGATGCTGGCCTCCACCGGCGTCATCGGCGAACCGCTGCCGGCGGAGCGCATTACGAGAATTTTGGGCGAGCTCGCGGCCAGCGGCTCGGCCTCCGGGTGGCGCGCCGCCGCCGAAGCGATCATGACCACGGACACCTATCCCAAGATGGCGACGGCGTCCGCGGAGATCGAGGGCCGGAAGGTTACCATCAACGGCATCGCCAAGGGCTCGGGCATGATCGCCCCCGACATGGCGACCATGTTGAGCTTCGTGTTCACCGACGCAAACCTGCCTGCCGGCGTGCTGCAGGACCTGCTCTCGTCCGGCGTGAAGGGTTCGTTCAATTCCATCACCGTGGACAGCGATACCTCCACCAGCGACACGCTGCTCCTGTTCGCCACCGGAAGGGGCGCCGCCCATCCGCCGATCGTCAAAGCCGGCGACAGGCGACTCGCCGATTTCAAGACGAAGCTCGACGCCGTCCTGCTCGATCTCGCGCTGCAGGTGGTGAAGGACGGCGAGGGCGCGCAGAAGCTGATCCGCATCGACGTTACCGGCGCGGAGAGTGCCGAGGCAGCCAGGCGCATCGCGCTCTCCATCGCCAATTCCCCGCTGGTGAAGACCGCCATCGCCGGCGCGGACGCCAATTGGGGCCGCGTCGTCATGGCCGTCGGCAAGGCGGGCGAGAAGGCGGATCGCGACCGCCTGAAGATCAGCTTCGGCGGCCAGGTGGTGGCGGAGAACGGCGAGCGGGCGGCGAAGTACAACGAGGCCGCCGCCACCAGGGCGGTGAGCGGACGCGAAGTCCAGATCGCCGTCGGCCTCGGTATCGGCACCGGCGCCGCCCGCGTCTGGACCTGCGACCTCACGCACGGCTACATCGACATCAACGGCTCATACCGCAGCTGAACGTCGCCGGTTGTGTCAAATTGGGCTATGACTTGGCCCAGCCCGTTAAGACGCGCTTCACCACGGTGACCGGATTTGGAAGCTATTAAGCCGCCGCTTGTTATCGTGATCGCCTGTGCGTTGATCGATCCCGACGGGCGCGCGCTGCTGGCGCAGCGGCCTCCGGGCAAGAGCATGGCGGGCCTATGGGAATTTCCAGGCGGCAAGATCGAGGCTGGCGAGCGGCCGGAGGAGACGCTGATCCGGGAGCTCAACGAGGAGCTCGGCATCACGGTCGAAGAGCCCTGCCTCGCGCCCTTCACCTTCGCCTCACACCGCTACGAGACGTTCTCGCTGCTGATGCCGCTTTACGTGTGCCGCCGCTGGAAGGGAACGCCGCGGGCACTGGAGCACGCGGCGATCAAATGGATGCGCCCGAAAGACATGGCGGGCTACCCCATGCCGCAAGCCGACCTGCCGCTCATCCCCATGCTGCGCGATCTTTTGTGAGCGACATCCGCGGCGCCACCGCGATCGAATACGCCATGATCGCGGGCTTCCTGTCGGTGTTCATCGTCACCGCGGTTGACCTGCTCGGTGCCAACGTCAAATCCGAATTCTTCGACAAGCTGGCGGACGTCATCAAATAGGCTCGGCCTTGTCGCCCGCGGGCCGCTCCGCCGTGCCCAGCGCGTCGGCGAGGCGTGCCCTGGCGCTTCCTGGGCGTAGCGGCTTCTGCTGGCCTTCATGCGGCGCCCATCCGGCCAGATAGACGATGTCGAACGTCGCGCGCAGGCGCCCGTCGGGCTCGGCGTGCCGCAAGCCGTAGCGCGCCAGGGCCGCCGCGAGCACATCGCGGCGCAGGAAGCGGCGGCTGCGCTCGGCCAACGCGTTGGTTTCGCCCAGCGCGCGCAGATCGGAAACGAGCGTCGCGAATTCGCGATAGCGGACGGTCGTCCGTTCGACATCGGCGACCGGCAGCGCAAATCCCGCCCGCTGCAGCAGCGCGCCCAGGTCGCGCACGTCGGCGAGCGGCGCCACGCGCGGACTGGCGCCGCCGGTTGTTTCGCTTTCGCCGGCGGCGAACGCATCGCGCAGTTCCCTGAGCGTCTCGCCGCCGAACAGGGCGGCCAGCAACAATCCGTCCGGCTTGAGCGCGCGCCGTATCTGGATCAGCGCGCCCGGCACGTCGTCGACGGCATGCAGGGCGAGCACGCTGACGGCAAGATCGAAGCTCTCCGGCTGCGCTTCCAACCTTTCCTCGCGGAATTCCGAATGTGTCCAGGCTGCCGCAAACGGTGCCAGCGGACCCGGAGGGTGGCAGCCGATGCCCAGCGCGCGGCCGAAACGCCGGTTCACCGCCGACAGCCGTTCCGTCAGGCCCTGCTGCGTTTCGGCCAGAAGCACGCTGTCTCCGCCCATGCGGCGCGCCCGCGCTTGCCGGAGCCTGCGGGCCTTGCGGTCGAAAATCCTGGGGGGAGCGTTCAAGGGCGGTTCGATTTCGGCGTGCGTCCGGCATAACCTATGCCCCATGACCGCGACATTCGAGAGCGGCGCACGGGCGGCGGGCCTTCGCAAGGCCGTGCGCGGCGTCCTGGACCTGTTGCTGCCGCCTCTGTGCGCCATCTGCCGCAAGCCCGTGTCGGAGGCGCATGCCCTCTGCCCGGCCTGCTGGAGCGAGATTGCGTTCCTGGACGGGCCGGCCTGCGCCCGCTGCGGCGCGCCGTTCGAGGTCGATCCAGGCCCGGGCACGCTCTGCGCCGCCTGCCATGCCGAGCCGCCCGCCTTCGACCGGGCGCTCTCCGTATTGCGGTACGACGACGCGGGCAAGAAACCGATCCTGGCGCTCAAGCGGGCGGACCGGCACGACCTCGTGCCGGCCTTCGCGCGCTGGCTGGAGCGGGCAGGGCGGGAACTGGTCGCGGAGGCGGATGTCCTCATGCCGGTTCCCCTGCATCGGCGCCGGCTCTGGCAGCGGCGATACAATCAGGCGGCGTTGCTGGCGCACCGGATATCCCGGCTGACCAGCAAGCCCGTGGACGCGCTGGCGCTGGTCCGGATCAAGCCGACGCCCAGTCAGGGCGAGATGCCCTCCGCCAAGGCCAGGCGCCGCAACGTCCGCGGCGCTTTCAAGGTCGCGCGGCCGCAGGCTGTCCGGGGGCGCAACGTGCTCCTGGTCGATGACGTTCTGACCACGGGCGCGACGGCTTCGGCCTGCGCGCGGGCGCTCAAGCGGGCCGGCGCCCGCAGCGTAAATGTCCTGACGGTGGCGCGCGTTGTCCGGGGGGCGAACATAGCTATATAAAGCTTGAGGAATGCGTCGAGTCCCCGCGTATGCCGAAGGTCACGATCTACACCACGCCCATCTGCCCCTATTGCGTGCGGGCCAAGCATCTCCTGAAGAAGAAGGGCGTGGCCGTGGAGGAGATCGACGTATTCATGGATTCGGACGCGCGCGCGCAGATGGAGCGGAAGTCGGGCGGGTGCCGCACTGTGCCGCAGATCTTCGTAGGCGACACCCATGTCGGCGGCTGCGACGACCTCTATGCCCTCGACCGCGCGGGCCGTCTCGATCCTCTCCTGGCCGGCGCATGACGGGCTTCCGCGCCGCCTGCGTGCAGATGCGCTCGTCCGACGATGTGGGCGAGAACATCCGCACCGCGTCCGAGCTGATCCGCGAAGCGAAGGGCAAGGGTGCCGTCTTCGTAGGTACGCCGGAGAATACCACGATCATGGCGCCCGATGCCGGCGCGAAGCTCGAGCGCAGCTTTCCCGAGGACCGCGATCCGGCATTGCCGGCGTTCTCCGCGCTGGCGGAGGAGCTCGGCATCTGGCTTCTGGCCGGTTCGCTGGCGATCAAGGTCAGCGATACCAAGACGGCGAACCGCTCGTTCCTCATCGACCCGAAGGGGCGCGTCGCGGCGCGCTACGACAAGATCCATCTCTTCGACACCGATCCCGGCGCGGGCGAGACCTATCGCGAGTCCAACACCGTCGAAGGCGGCCACCGTGCGGTGCTGGCGGAGACGCCGTGGGGCAAGATCGGACTCACGATCTGCTACGATCTGCGTTTCCCGCAGCTCTATCGCAGGCTCGCCCAGGCGGGCGCGTTCCTTCTCACCGTGCCGAGCGCCTTCACCGAGACGACAGGCAAGGCGCATTGGCACACGCTGCTCAGCGCTCGCGCCATCGAGAACGGCGCGTTCGTGCTCGCGCCCGCGCAAGGCGGGCTGCATGCCAACGGGCGGGCGACCTACGGCCATTCGCTGATCGTGGCGCCCTGGGGCGAGATCCTGGCGGAAGCGGGCACCGAGCCCGGGGTGATCGTGGCCGAGATCGATCCCGATGCTGCCAATTCCGCGCGTCAGCGCGTGCCAAGCTTGCGGCATGACCGGAACTTCGAGGGCCCTTAGATCGTCGCGGCCGGAGGGGCGCGCCGCGCTCGGATTCCGGACGCATTCCGGTTGGGCGGCGGCCATCGTCCTGACGGGCACGCCGAAGAACCCGAGAATCGCCCTTCGCCGCCGCATCGAGCTCTGCGATCCGTCCATCGAGGGATCGAAGCAGCCCTTCCACCACGCGGAACCGATGCCGTTCCCGAAGGCGAAGGATTTCATCGCGCGATGCGCGAAATCGACGGACGCGTTGGCGCGGTCGTCCGTGGCCGCGCTCGTCACAGCGAGCGACGGCGCCGCGCCGGGCGGCGCCTGCATCCTCGCCGCCGCGGGGCGGCCGCTGCCGGACTTGCGCGCGATACTCGCTTCTCACGCCCTCATCCACACGGCGGAAGGCGAGTTCTATCGCGATGCGCTGGCGCGCGCGTGCGGCGAGCTGAACGTCAAGGCCGGCAGGCTCGGGGAACGGGATGCCGCTTCATGGACCGCCTCGCGCCTGGGCATTCCGGAGGGCGAGCTCAAGGCGCGGCTCGTGGAGATGGGAAGAGCGCTGGGCCCGCCCTGGACCGCCGATGAAAAGCTCGCGACCATGGGCGCCTGGCTGGTGCTGGCAGGCTGAACCGGGCGGCGCTTTCCTGCGGATCGGTTGCGAAACCGCGGATTTACCCCCATTTTGTAAGCTGACCGAGAAGGCAACCGGGCAACCCGCGTGATCGTCTACAATCTCCGCTGCAAGAACAGCCACGAATTCGAGGGCTGGTTCCGCGATAGCGCCGCGTTCGACGCGCAGGCGGCGGCGAAAAAGCTCGTCTGCCCTGTCTGCGAGACGCGCAACGTCGGAAAGGCGATCATGGCGCCGGCGCTGTCGGGCGAAGTCGGCAAGCAGAAATCCGCGCCGACGCCCGGCGAAATGCGCCAGATGCGGCAGTTCGTGAGCGGGCTCAGGAAACACATCGTCGAGAACGCCGACTACGTCGGCAAGGACTTCCCCGAAGAGGCCCGCAAGATCCACTATGGCGAGAGCGAGGAACGCCACATCTACGGCGAAGCGTCGGTGCACGACGCGCAGGAGCTGGTAGAAGAGGGCATCGACGTGGCACCGCTGCCGCCCGACATGAACGAAGCCAACTAGCCATGCTGGCGGCACTGAGCGTCCTGGCTCCGATGTCCGGCCCGCCGGACATGCTCGATGACTGCTCCGTCGCCGATTTCGTCGGTCGTGGACGGGAATGATCAGACCGCCTTGCCTGCCACCACCATGTAGTTCACGTCCGTATCGCCCGACAGCCGCCAGTCCCAGCTGAACGGGTCGAAGACGATACCCTGTGTTTTCAGGACGTTGAGGCCACTTTCCTCAAGCATCGCGCGAAGCCGGGGCGGCTCCACGAACTTGTTCCAGTCGTGCGTGCCCCGCGGCAGCCAGCCCAGCACGTACTCCGCACCGATCTTGGCCAGCGCAAAGGCCTTCAGCGTCTTGTTGATTGTGGCGACGAACATCAGTCCGCCCGGCGCGATCAGGGCGGAGCAGGCCGTGAGGTAGGCGGAAAGCTCGGTCACATGCTCGACGACCTCCATGTTGAGCACGACGTCGAACGTCGCGCCCTCGGCCACCAGCGCCTCCGCCTCGGTCGCCAGATATTCGACGGCGACATCGGTTTGCGCGGCATGGGCGCGCGCGGTCCCGATGTTCTTCTCGGACGGGTCGGCGCCGGTTACGGCAAAGCCCAGCCGCGCCATCGGCTCGGAAAGGAGCCCGCCCCCGCAACCGATGTCGAGAAGGCTGAGGCCGTCGAACGGCCGGAGCGATCCCGGGTCGCGGCGGAAGTGTCCGGCCGCCGTTTCGCGGATGAATTTCAGCCGGACGGGGTTGAACTTGTGCAGTGGCGCGAACTTGCCGTTGGGGTCCCACCACTCGGCCGCCATGGCGGAGAACTTGGCCACTTCCGCTGTGTCCACCGTCGAAGCCGATGCCATGGGACAAATCCTGCCGTTGAGCGCGGGGCCGGGCCCGTTTATGTAGGAACCAGCGCAGCATAGCAGGTATCGAGCAGGATTGGGCCCGTGGCGAAGATCGTGATGAAGTTCGGCGGCACCTCGGTGGCCGATCTCGACCGCATCCGCCACGTCGCCACGCTGGTGAAGCGGGAGGTCGACCGCGGCAACCAGGTCGCCGTGACGGTCTCGGCCATGGCGGGCGAGACCAACAAGCTGGTGGCCTGGACGCGCGAGCTGTCGCCGCTGCACGACGCCCGGGAATACGATGTCGTGGTTTCCTCCGGCGAGACGGTGTCGGCCGGGCTGCTCGCCATCGCGCTCCAGGCCATCGGCGTCAGCGCGCGCTCGTGGATGGGCTGGCAGATCCCTGTCCGGACTTCGGCGATGCACGGCTCGGCCAGGATCGAGGGCATCGAGGCGGGGATCCTCAACGAGCGGCTGGCCGAAGGGCAGGTGGCCGTGGTGGCCGGCTTCCAGGGCGTCGCGCCGGACAACCGCATCACCACCATCGGCCGTGGCGGCGGCGACACCAGCGCCGTGGCCGTGGCGGCGGCGCTGAAGGCGGACCGCTGCGACATCTATACGGACGTGGACGGCGTCTATACGACCGATCCCAGGATCGTGCCCAAGGCGCGGCGGCTGCAGCGCGTGGCGTTCGAGGAAATGCTGGAGATGGCCTCGCTGGGCGCCAAGGTGCTGCAGACTCGCTCGGTCGAGATCGCCATGCTCCATCGCGTGCCCGTCCGGGTATTGTCGACATTCGACCCGGAGGCGGGCGGAACGCTGCTTTGCGACGAGGAAGACATCGTGGAAAAGAAACCCGTCACCGGCATCGCCTATTCGCGCGATGAGGCGAAGATCACGCTGCATCGCATCGATGACCAGCCCGGCATCGCGGCCAAGATCTTCGGCCCCCTGTCGGATGCGGGCGTCAATGTCGACATGATCGTCCAGAACGTGTCGCCGGACGGCAAGAAGACCGACCTGACCTTCACCGTCACCCGCGGCGAGCTTCAGCGCGCGCTCAAGGCCATCGAGGAGTCGCAGGCCACCATCGGCTATCGCGACATCACCTCGGCGGCGGATGTGGCGAAAATCTCCATCATCGGCATCGGCATGAAGGCCCATCCCGGCGTGGCGCAGACCATGTTCCGCACGCTGGCGGAGAAGGGTATCAACATCCAGGTGATCTCGACCTCGGAGATCAAGGTCAGTGTCCTGATCGCCGAGGAGTACGTGGAACTGGCGGTCCGCGCCCTGCATTCGGCTTACGAGCTGGACGCGGCATGAGGGAGCCAATCTGATGCCATCCGTCGGCGTCGGCAGTCCCAGAGCCCTGCTGCGCCGTCTTCGCGAGATCATGGCGGAGCAGGTGAGCGCGCAGACGCGCCTTGACCGCCTGGTGATGGTCATCGCCGCCAACATGGTGGCGGAGGTGTGCTCGATCTATCTGCGCCGCGCCGGCAGCGCCTTCGAGCTCTTCGCCACCGAAGGCCTCAATCGCGAAGCGGTGCACCGCACGCGCCTGCGCGAGGGCGAGGGCCTGGTCGGCCTGGTGGCGGAGACCGCGGAGCCGGTGAACCTCAGCGACGCGCCCGGCCATCCCCGTTTCGCCTACCGGCCGGAGACCGGCGAGGATCCGTTCCGTTCGTTCCTCGGCGTTCCGATCGTGCGCGGCGGGCAGGTCTACGGCGTGCTCACCGTGCAGAACAAGGCGGCGCGCCAGTACGAGGAGGAAGAAGTCGAGGCCCTGCAGACCGTTGCCATGGTGCTGGCCGAGGTCGTGGCCCATGGCGCGCTGTTCGACATCGCCGAACTCGACGAGCCGGAACTGCGGGCCGACCGGCCGCGCGCGTTCCAGGGCGAGGGGCTCGCGGAGGGCGTCGCCATCGGCCGCGTCGTCCTGCATGAGCCGCGGGTGCGGGTGGAGCGGCTCATCGCCGACGACCCGGCCGCGGAATTGAAGCGGCTCGACGACGCGCTCGGCGAAATGCGCGAGGCGGTCGACAAGATGCTGGATTCGAGTGAACTCGACCTGACGGGCGAGAGCCGGGAGGTGGTCGAAGCCTACCGCCTCTTCGTCCAGGACCAGGGCTGGCGGCAGAAGCTGCGCGATGCCGTGCGCACGGGTCTCACCGCCGAAGCCGCGGTCGAGCGCGTGCAGGACGAGCTGCGCGCGCGCATCATCCGCATGGGCGACACATTTCTGCGCGAGCGCCTGCACGATTTCGAAGACCTTGCGCGGCGGCTTCAGAAGCATCTGAGCGGCGATGGCGGCGAAGGCCCGGACCGCGAGCTCCCGCATGATGCCATCCTCGTCGCCCGTGCCATGGGGCCGGCCGAACTGCTGGACTACGGCCGCGACCGCATCCGCGCGCTGGTGCTCGAGGACGCCGCCGCGACCTCCCATGTCGTCATCGTCGCACGCGCCATGGGCATGCCGCTGGTCGGCGACGTGGAAGGCATCGTCGATACCGCGCGCGGCGGCGACGACATCGCGGTCGATGGCGAGACGGGCGAGGCGCATCTGCGCCCGCCGGCGGAAATCCTGTCGGTGTTCGAGGCACGGCGGGCGCTGCGCACGCAGCGCGTGGCGCGGATGGCCCAGGTGCGGGATCTGCCCGCCGTGACGAAGGACGGGGTCCACATCGACCTGATGATGAATGCGGGCCTGCTGATCGACATGCCGCATCTGAAGGAGTCGGGCGCGGACGGCATCGGGCTCTTCCGCACCGAACTGCAGTTCATGATCGGCGAGACCATGCCGCGGCTGCCCGACCAGATTGCCTTCTACAAGCAGATCATCGACGCCGCCGGGAACAGGCCCGTGGTCTTCCGCTCGCTCGACCTGGGCGGCGACAAGATCCTTCCTTACGGCCGCTGGGAGCGCGAGGAAAACCCCGCGCTGGGCTGGCGCGCCATCCGCATCGCGCTCGACCGGCCGGCGCTGCTCCGTTACCAGGTGCGCGCGCTGCTCGCGGCGTCCGCCGGCCGGGCGCTCAGGCTCCTCCTGCCGATGATTAGCCATGTGGCGGAGTTCAATCTCGCCCGCGCGCTGATCGACCGGGAACTGGAGCGGGCGCGCCAGCTCGCCCTGCCGCTGCCGACGCAGACCCTGGTGGGCGCCATGCTCGAAGTGCCCGCGCTGATGTTCATGCTGCCGCAGATCCTGCGCAGCGCGGATTTCGTCTCCATCGGCTCGAACGATCTGCTGCAATTCATGTTCGCCGTGGACCGCACGAACACGCGCGTCTCCAAGCGCTACGACGCGCTCAATCCGGCGTCGCTGACGATCTTCCGGCAGATCGTGAGGAGCGCGAAGGAGGCGAGCGGCGAGGTCTCGCTGTGCGGCGAGATGGCGGGAAAGCCGCTGGATGCGATGGCGCTGATCGGCGTCGGCCTGCGCACGCTCTCGATGGCGCCGGCCAACATCGGCCCTGTCAAGATGATGATCCGCAGCCTCGACACGCGCGAACTCGCGCCGTTCGTGGATCAGCTTTGCGGACGCACCGATCAGTCGCTGCGTACGCGGCTTCAGGCCTTCGCGGCGGAGCGCGGCATCGTCCTTAAATAGCCGTGACACGGCCGTTGCGTGCGGCGTTCGGCGCGCGTTCTCGCATATGTTACTTGCCCGCAAGGCGCGCGTTTCCTAGCGTACCGTCCAAGTTGCATCCAAGTGGGAGACATGAAATGTCCAGACTCGCTCTCGCCTTCCTCTCCAGCGCCGCCCTGGTTGCTTCCGGCTCGCTCGCCCTCGCCCAGAACGGCGCCTCCGCGCCCGCCGGCATGGCCCAGCCGATCTCGACGGTGTCGACGACGTGCCATCATGACGGAGAAGTGATTCAGACTCCGCAGGGCCTGATGGTCTGCCATCTGCGCCCGATGAGCGGCGTGCACTTCAAGTCGCGCGACTGGTTCGCCGGCGTCAGCGCTCGCGCCGCCGCCACCAACCAGTGATCGGCCAGACGCCGGCGGCGCATGTAGCCGCCGGCGTGCTTCGGGGGGACATATGAAGCTCTTGTTCGGACTCGCGCTTGCCGCCTCGGCCATCTTCGTCACGGCCGCCGCCGCGCAGGACACGCCCGCGCAGCCGGCCACGCCGCCGCCCGCCGCGGACCAGATCCAGGCCGCCATCCAGGCGCATTGCCATCACGACGGGGAAGTGCTGCTCACGGCCAATGGTCCGGTCGTCTGCCATCTCAAGCACCCGACCGGCGTGACCAACTACTCCCGCGAATGGTTCCGCGAACAGCAGCTGCGCAGCGCCTCGATGAATCACTGAGCGCGGCGGGCGGACCGGGCAATCCCGCAAGCTGGCCTGTTAAATGCTTCTCGCGGCGACACATTCTTTCGCGATTTTTTCCCGTTTTGCGGCACTTGCTAACGCGCCACACAATGGTCACAATCGCGAAACCGCGACTGAAGGGGAGCTTAACGATGCGTAATTTGGCTTTGGCGGCGCTGCTCGCGACCGCACTGGCCGCCGGTACCGGCATGGCATTCGCCGACACACCGAACGGCAACACCGGCACGGCGGCGCAGCCCGCCGCCGATCCGAACGAGATGGTCTGCAAGCGGGGCGAAGTCGTCACCGGCTCCCGCTTTCCCGGCCCGCCGATCTGCCACACCCGCCTGGAGTGGGAGCAGCTTCAGCGCAACGCCAATGAGAGCCTGAACAACATGCAGAACAGGCTCGACTCGGACCGCAACGCGAAGATCACGGGCGGCGGACACTAACCGCCTTGCGGCCGGATGCCGCTGCATATCGCGTGAATTGTTGATGCGAGGCCCCGTTCCGGCTGGCTAGACCCGGCCGGACGGGGTATTGCTTACGCGATGACCAAAGTTACCCATCTCACGCTGGAGGAAGGCGGCGGGCTCAACCGGCGCCGTATTCACCTGCGCGAGATTTCCGGCGACGCCGACAGCCCGCTGGAGACCGTTGGCCAGGACCTCCGCGCCGGCCGCCAGCGCCGGGGCGACGACCTCGCGACCGTCTCGCGGGTCCTCAAGATTCGCAAGGACCACCTCGAAGCCCTGGAAGAAGACCGATTCGAGGCGCTGCCCGGCCGCACCTATGCCGTGGGCTTCGTCCGCGCCTATGCCGACTACCTGGGGCTTGATCCCGTCCAGTGTGTCGAGCGCTTCAAGCGGGAAATCGCCGGGCGGGGCGCGGAGCTTCCTGCCGGCGGGTCCTTCGCGCCGGAGATCGAGGAGCGCAGGCTGCCGCATGGCTGGATCGTCATCGCGGGCGTCGTCGTCGCGCTGATCCTGTACGGCATCTATCACCTGGCCGTGACGGCGGACAGCCTGCTCAAGCCCGCGGCGGCGCCCACGCAGGTCGCCACCAGGGTGCCCGCGCCGAAGCCCGCGCCCACGATCAAGCCCGTCGCGCCACAGCCGGTCGCGCGCACGAGCCAGCAGGCGGCCGATGAGAATGGGCAGGCCTCGCCGGCGGACCGGCAACAGGCCGCGCTTGCGCCACCCCAGGCCGCGCCACCGCAAACGCTGGCGGAGAGCATCGCGGCGCTCCCGCCGGGCGAGGCGTTCGGAACCCAGAACAAAGATGCACGCGTGATCCTGCACATCCGCGAGACCACGCGCATCCTGGTCGAGGCGAACGACGGAACGGTCTACATCAACCGCGTGCTGCATCCCGGCGATTCCTACCGTGTGCCAGACCGCGTGGGCATGACCCTGACGGCACAGGACGGCGGCGCGGTGGCGCTGGAACTCGACGGGCAATTGATGGAGCTCGCGGGAAAAGCGTCGAAAGTGGCCGAAGGCCTGTCGCTCGATCCGCAGGCGGTCGCGGACCGGGCCAATGGGGGCGCCAACTGAGCGCCGCGTTCCGATGAGCGTTCGAGCCTACCGCGATATCGCGCGCCGAAAGTCCCGCAAGATCCGGGTCGGCAAGGTCGAAGTGGGCGGCGACGCGCCCATCACCGTCCAGAGCATGACCAACACGGTCACCGCCGACGCGCGCGCGACCATCGACCAGATTCGCGCGCTCGAGGAAGCCGGTGTCGACATCGCGCGCGTCTCCTGCCCGGACGAGGATTCCACGAAGGCCTTGAAGGCCATCGTCAAGGCCGCGACGGTGCCGGTCGTGGCCGACATCCACTTCCACTACAAGCGCGCCATCGAGGCCGCGGAGGCGGGCGCGGCGTGCCTGCGCATCAACCCGGGCAACATCGGCTCGGCCCAGCGTGTCAAGGAGGTGGTGCGGGCCGCCAAGGACCATGGCGTCTCCATGCGCATCGGCGTGAACGCCGGTTCGCTGGAGAAGGAGCTGCTGGAGCGCTATGGCGAGCCGTGCCCCGAGGCCATGGTTGAGAGCGCGCTGAACCACGCCCGGATCCTCGAAGACAACGATTTCACCGAGTTCAAGATCAGCGTGAAAGCCTCGGACGTATTCCTGGCCGTCGCGGCCTATCAGGGGCTGGCGGAAGCTTGCGACTACCCGCTTCACCTGGGCATCACCGAGGCCGGCGGGCTGATGAGCGGCACCGTCAAATCCTCCATCGGCATGGGCATGCTTTTGTGGAGCGGGATCGGAGACACCATCCGCGTGTCGCTTTCCGCCGATCCGGTGGAGGAGGTCCGGGCCGGTTTCGACATCCTCAAATCGCTCAACCTGCGCCACCGCGGCGTCAACATCGTCTCGTGCCCGTCCTGCGCGCGGCAGGGATTCAACGTCATCGAGACGGTGAAGCTGCTGGAGGACCGGCTCAAGCACATCTCCACGCCCATGACGCTGTCGATCATCGGTTGCGTGGTGAACGGCCCGGGCGAGGCGCGCGAGACCGATCTCGGCTTCACGGGCGGCGGCGCCGGTGGCACCGCGGGCATGATCTATCTGAACGGCAAACCGGCCTACAAGCTCGACAATGCCAAACTCGTCGACCACGTCGTGGAGTTGTGCGAGAAGAAGGCGGCGGAGATCGAGGCTGGCCGCGAGCCCGTGTCCGACGCGGCGCAATAATCGCCCATGGTTTCGAGGGGGAACGTGATGTCCGAAATCCAAGGCAGAAGCGCCGCCATGCCCGCGGCGCCGGAGAATTTCGTGCTGGCCATCCCCGTCGGCCTGGCCGTCGCGGTCGCGGGGGCGCTGGCCTGGGCCGTGGTGACTGTCGTCACAAATTTCCAGATCGGCATCATGGCCCTCGCGGTCGGCTACGCGGTCGGCCGGGCGATCAAGGCGGTCGGACACGGCCGGTCCCAGAAATTCGGCATGCTCGGCGCTGCCTGCGCCTTCTTCGGCTGCCTGCTTGGTAACCTGTTCAGCGCGATCGGGATCTTCGCGCAGCAGGAGCATCTCGACATCATGAACGTGGTCGCGCACGCCACGCCAGATCTCCTGTTCGCGCTGATGAAGGGCATCTCGCGAGTCATGGATATCGTGTTCTATGGCATTGCGATCTACGAAGGCTTCAGGTTCTCGTTCGATCCGTGACGGCGAAGCGCGAAAATCTCCTGAGCTCCGCCGTGGTGATGGGCGTCGCGGCCCTCAAGGCCTCCAAGGTGCTGCTCACCGTGGGGACCATGCTTGTCTCCATGGGGGTCTACAGTCTCATCTGGGGATGGCGGTTCGCCGCGGGCTTCGTGCTGCTGATCCTGATCCATGAGATGGGCCACTACGTCGCCGCCCGCCAGAAGGGCCTCAACGTCGGCGCGCCCACTTTCATCCCGTTCGTCGGCGCGTGGATCAATCTCAAGGAAACGCCGATGGACGTGGAGACGGAGTCCTACGTCGCGTTCGCCGGGCCGCTCGCGGGCACGCTGGGCGCGGTCGCCTGCCTCTTCCTCGGCGGCTACTACGGCAGCGACCTCCTCCTCGCATTGGCCTATTCGGGGTTCATCATCAACCTGTTCAACCTCATCCCGGTTTCGCCGCTCGATGGCGGCCGGATCACGGCAATCGTGTCGCCCAGGGTCTGGCTCCTGGGTGCGCCGCTGCTGCTGGCGCTGTTCTACTATTGGCGAAGCCCGATCCTCATCCTGATCGCCATCCTCGCCGCGCCGCAGGTCATGCGTGCGCTCCGCTACGATCCCAGGGCGCCGGAGAACGTCGCCTATTACGGGACCAGCCTTGCGACCAAGATCGGCTACGGCACGCTCTATATCGGCCTGGCGGCCGCGCTCGCCGTCCTGAGCTACGACGTGCATGCCTCGCTGCCGTCCTACCGGTGACGCTTCCGACGGCAATGTTCCCGGGTCTATAAGCTGCCGCCATGATTCCGCCCGCCAAGCTCGCGCGCCTTGTGGACCGCTTTCATGCGGTGGAGGCGGAGCTTGCTTCGGGCGCGGGCGGGGCGGTCTATGTGAAGCTCTCCAAGGAGCGTGCGGAGCTCGCGCCCGTGGTGTCGGCGATCGAGGCCTATCGCGGCACGGCGAAGGAACTGGAGGAGACCGAGGCGCTCATCGCCGATCCCAAGGGCGATCCGGAGATGCGCGGCCTGGCCGAGGAGGAGCGCGCCCAGCTCAAACAGCGGTTCGCGAAGCTCGAGCGCGACCTGCAGGTCCGGCTCCTGCCAAAAGACGCGGCGGACTCCTCTTCCGCCATCGTGGAGATCCGGGCCGGAACCGGCGGCGACGAGGCGGCGCTGTTCGCGGCCGACCTGCTCGGCATGTACCAGCGCTACGCCCAGCTCCAGGGCTGGAAGACCGAGCTCATGGACATGAGCGAGAGCGACCTGGGCGGCGTGAAGGAGGCGGTGCTGGAAGTCGCCGGACAGGGTGCCTTCGCCAAGCTGAAATTCGAGAGCGGCGTCCACCGCGTCCAGCGCGTTCCAGTCACCGAGGCGGGCGGGCGCATCCACACCTCCGCGGCCACCGTGGCGGTGCTGCCGGAGGCGGAGGACGTCGACATCCAGATCGACGACAAGGATCTGCGCATCGACGTGTTCCGCGCCAGCGGCGCGGGCGGACAGCATGTCAACAAGACCGAGAGCGCGGTGCGCATCACGCACCTGCCGACCGGCATCGCAGTCGCCCAGCAGACGGAGAAATCCCAGCACAAGAACAAGGCCCAGGCGATGAAGCTGCTCAAGGCCAAGCTCTTCGAGATGGAGCGCGAGCGCCGGCAATCCGCCCGCGCGGCCGAGCGCAAGGGGCAGGTGGGCTCGGGCGACCGCAGCGAGCGCATCCGGACCTACAACTTTCCGCAAGGGCGCGTGACCGACCACCGCATCAACCTCACGCTCTACAAGCTCGATCGCATCATCTCCGGCGACGACCTGGGCGAAATCATCGATGCCCTGGTCGCCGAGGACCAGGCGGGCCGGCTGGCGGAGCTGGAGCAGGAAGGGTGACGGCACTGTCCGAGGCGCTGGCGCGAGGCGCGAAAGCCTTGTCCGATGCCGGGGTCGACTCGCCGAGGGCGGAGGCGCGGATCCTGCTTGCGGACGCGATGGGGTTGGCGCCGTCCCAACTGATCGGCGGCGCCGCGCCAACCAAAGCGCAACTGGGAAGGTTCGACCAGGCCATTGCCCGGCGGCGCGCCGGAGAGCCAGTCGCCTACATCACCGGCAAGAAGGAATTCTGGAGCCTGGAATTCGATGTCGGCCCCGGCGTGCTCGTTCCCAGGCCGGAGACCGAAACCTTGGTCGAGGAGATCCTTCGGCTGTTCCCGGATCGAAGCGCGCGGTTGCGCATTGCTGATTGCGGGACCGGCTCCGGCGCGATCCTCCTGGCGCTGCTGAAGGAGTTCCCGGTTGCGGCAGGGGCGGGCGTCGACAGTTCCGGGGCGGCGCTCGAGATCGCCAGGCGGAACGCGAGGAAGTTCGGATTGCAGGCCCGTGCAACATTTGAGCTGGGCGATTGGAGTTCGCTGGAGGGACGGTTCGACGTCATTGCCTCAAATCCGCCCTACCTCAGGCCGGAGGAGGTGGGTGTGGAACTCGCTTTCGAGCCACGTCAGGCGCTGGTCGGCGGCGGTGATGGCCTGGACGCCTATCGCGCGCTCGCGCCATTGATCGCGGCACGATTGACGCCCGCTGGCACGGCCTTTCTCGAAATTGGACAGGGGCAGGGCGAGGCGGTGCGCGCCATTCTTTCCGGGGCCGGGCTTGAAACCGTCCGGATCGTACCCGACCTTTCGGGTATCCCCCGTTGTGTCGTGGCAACTGTTAACGGGTCGGACCGAAAAGCCCTCGGGCCTGAAAAAGCCCTTGGAATGGGTGGGCCGAGCCTGTAGTTTCCCGGTGGGGATCAGGGAACCCCACCTGAGTCGCTGTATTTGCGGGTTCAGGAGGCTGCGGGGGCAGCCGAGGCGTTCGGCGCCGGTTCCCGGGAAAGCAAGCGAAAGACGAAAAGCGCGGATCGACAGACGGACTTGCACGCGGCCATGGCGGCCACGTATCCGTGCCGATTTTTGGCAAAGGGGTCACAGTGAAACGTTCACGCGGACGCGGCCGCAGGCCGCAGCATAACAACGGCGGTGGCGGCGGCGGCGGGATGAATCCCAACCGCACGTTCGATTCCTCGGGTCCCGAGATCAAGATCCGCGGTTCGGCATCGCACGTCTACGAGAAATACCTGCAGCTCGCGCGCGACGCCAATTCCGCCGGCGACCGCGTGCAGGCCGAGAACTACCTGCAGCATGCCGAGCACTACTACCGCATCATGGCCGCCCAGCAGGCGCAGATGCAGCAGTACCAGCAGCAGCAACAGCCGTCGCCGCACTACAACGGCAACAATGGCGGCATCGGCGGCCAGCCCTATCCGCAGCAGGCGCAGGGGCCGTCCTTCTCGCTCGCGGACCAGGACGGCAATGACGAAGGCGACGACGCCGACGCCGCCGAATAGCTTGCCAAAATCGCGCAGCGCTTGTATGCCGCGCGTACTGGTTCCTCAACGCCGGTGCTGTCCGGCAGAACAGGATGCCGCCATGAGGGGGCTCATCATCCGCTAGTTCGTTCCGCCTGCCCGGCGGCTCGAACCTGAACGCGTCCGCATTTCCGTGCGGGCGCTCGCGATCACCTGTTCAACGGGGACCTTCATCCTTTGCGGAATCTTCTTCCGTCCGGGCCGCTGTGGCGGCATGCCGGATTCCTGCGGCTGTGGGCAGCCCAGGCCGTATCGTCCTTGGGCGCGCGCATCGCGCGCGAGGGGTTCTCCATGGCGGCGATCCTGTCGATCCATGCCGCGCCCGCCGAACTCGGAATCCTGACCGCGCTCGCGCGCGGGCCCGGCGTCGTCGTCGGCCTGTTCGCGGGCGGCATGGTGGATCGCACCAGCCGCAGGCGCGTGATGATCGCCAGCGATCTCGCGCGGACGGCGCTCATCCTCACCGTGCCCGTCGCGGCGTGGATTCACCTGCTCACCATGGGGCAGCTTTACGCCGTGGCGGCGCTTGTGGGGGCGGCGGGCGTGCTGTTCGACATCGCCGACCATGCGTTCCTGCCCGAGCTCATCGAGCGCGACTTCCTGCTGGACGGCAACGCCAAGCTCAGCGTGACGGAGTCGCTGGCCGAGATCGGCGGGCCGGCGTTGGCGGGAACGCTGTTCCAGCTCTTCACCGCGCCTTTCGCGATGCTGGGCACGGCATTCACCTACCTGGTCTCCGCGCTGCTCCTGTGGGGTGTTCCGGCGCGCGCCCTGCCGCCCGGGCCGTCGACCCAGAAGCGCCGCTGGTATCACGACCTGGGCGACGGGCTCCGTGCCATCCTGGCGCAGCCATATGTCAGGCCGCTGTTCTGGATGACCGTCGGCTCGACGTTCTTCGGTGCGTTCTTCTGGCCGCTCTATCTGCTCTACGGCTTGAAGATGCTGGGGCTTTCTCCCTGGCTCATGGGGCTGACCATCGCCATGGGCGGCGTGGGCGCGCTCACCGCCGCGGGGCTTTCGACCAGGCTCGTGCGGCGGCTGGGCGCGGGCGCGACCATGGTGGGCGGCTATTTCGCTTACGCGCTGGCGCTGGCGCTGGTGCCGCTGGCGCACGGCCCGCTGTGGCTGGCGACCGCCATGCTGATGATCGCGCAGTTCTGCGGCGACGCCTTCGCCATGGCCGCGATCGTCCCCATGACGTCGCTGCGCCAGGCGATGCTGCCGCGCGCCATGCTTGGCCGCACGGCCGCCGTGTTCGGCGCCGTCACGGGCGCGATGACGGTGACAGGCGCGCTCACGGGCGGCTTCCTCGGCGAGATGCTGGGCCTGCGGGAGGTGCTCTCCATCTCCGTGACCGGGATCGTGGCGTCGGTCTCCCTCCTGCTGTTCTCGCCGGTGCGGAAACTGCGCGAAATCGCCTGACGATGGGTCCGTCGCCCGAGGAACGGCCTTGAACGGCACGGACCGGGAACCCAAATAGATCAAGGAACCGCGCCCATCCGGGGCGGTATTCTATTCCGCATGAGACTCGGCGCGACGGCCCCAAGGGGCGGCGGCCGTGGGCTTGAGAGGCAGAAATGGACATCGAGAAATTCACCGAGCGCGCGCGCGGCTTCATCCAGTCCGCGCAAGGGCTTGCGCTTCGTTCCAACCACCAGCAGCTGACGCCGCAGCACCTGCTCAAGGTGCTGCTCGACGACGAGGAAGGCCTGGCCGCGCGGCTCATCCGCGCCGCCGGGGGCCGCCCCGAACAGGCGCTGGGCGAGACCGAGGTGGCGCTCGCCAAGCTGCCGCGGGTCGAGGGCTCGAACGGGCAGGTCTATCTGGGCCCCGAGACGGCCAGGCTGCTGGACGCCGCCCAGGAGGCCGCCAAGAAGGCCGGCGACAGCTTCGTGACCGCCGAGTTCCTCCTGCTCGCGCTCGCCATGGCGAAGGGCACGGATGCCGCGCGCATCCTGAAGGACGCGGGCGTCACGCCCCAGGCGCTGAACAAGGCCATCGCCGATGTGCGCCAGGGCCGCACCGCCGACAGCGCCACGGCCGAGAGCCAGTACGACGCGCTGAAGAAATATGCCCGCGACCTGACGGAGGCCGCGCGCAACGGCAAGCTCGATCCCGTCATCGGCCGCGACGAGGAGATCCGCCGCACCATCCAGGTGCTTTCCCGGCGCACCAAGAACAATCCCGTGCTGATCGGCGAACCCGGCGTCGGCAAGACCGCCATCGCCGAGGGCCTGGCGCTGCGCATCGTCAACGGCGACGTGCCGGAAAGCCTGCGCGACAAGCGGCTGATGGCGCTGGACATGGGCGCGCTGATCGCCGGCGCCAAGTTCCGCGGCGAGTTCGAGGAGCGGCTCAAGGCCGTGCTCAACGAGATCACCGCCGCGCAGGGCAAGGTCATCCTCTTCATCGACGAGATGCACACCCTCGTGGGCGCCGGAAAGGCCGACGGCGCGATGGACGCGTCCAACCTGCTCAAGCCGGCGCTCGCCCGCGGCGAATTGCACTGCATCGGCGCCACCACGCTGGACGAATACCGCAAGCACGTGGAGAAGGACGCGGCACTTGCGCGGCGCTTCCAGCCCGTCTTCGTGAGCGAGCCGACGGTGGAAGACACGATCTCCATCCTGCGCGGACTCAAGGAGAAGTACGAAGTCCACCATGGCGTGCGAGTCACGGATTCCGCCATCGTGGCCGCGGCCACGCTTTCGCACCGCTACATCACCGACCGCTTCCTGCCCGACAAGGCCATCGACCTGATGGACGAGGCCGCCAGCCGGCTGCGCATGCAGATCGATTCCAAGCCGGAAGAGCTGGACGAGCTCGACCGGCGCCTGATCCAGCTCAAGATCGAGCGCGAGGCGCTGAAGAAGGAGACCGACAAGGCCTCCAGGGATCGCCTCGTCGCGCTGGAACGCGAGATCGGCGACATCGAGGAGAAGGCCGACGCGATGACGGCCAAGTGGCTGGAAGAGAAGAAGTCCGTCCAGTCCGCCCAGAGCCTGAAGGAGAAGCTGGACGCCGCGCGCATGGCGCTGGACGTCGCCCAGCGCAGGGGCGACCTCGGCCGCGCCGGCGAAATCGCCTATGGCGAGATCCCGCAGCTCGAGAAGCAGCTGCGCGAGATCGAGGAGAAGCAGCAGGGCGACCTGGTGAAGGAGGCGGTCACGCCGGAGAACATCGCCCAGGTGGTCTCGCGCTGGACCGGCATCCCCGTCGACAAGATGCTCGAGGGCGAGCGCGACAAGCTGCTCAAGATGGAAGCGGCGCTGGAGAAGCGCATCGTCGGCCAGGACGAGGCGGTGCGCGCGGTGTCCAACGCCGTGCGCCGCGCGCGCGCGGGACTGCAGGATCCCAACCGGCCCATCGGCTCGTTCCTGTTCCTGGGCCCCACGGGCGTCGGCAAGACCGAACTCACCAAGGCGCTCGCGGAATTCCTGTTCGACGACGACACCGCGATGGTGCGCGTCGACATGAGCGAGTTCATGGAGAAGCATTCCGTGGCCCGCCTGATCGGCGCGCCGCCCGGCTATGTCGGCTACGAAGAAGGCGGCGTGCTCACCGAAGCGGTGCGCCGGCGTCCCTATCAGGTGATCCTGTTCGACGAGGTCGAGAAGGCGCACCACGACGTGTTCAACGTGCTGCTCCAGGTGCTGGACGACGGACGGCTGACCGACGGCCAGGGCCGCACCGTCGACTTCCGCAACACGGTGATCATCCTCACCTCCAACCTCGGCACGGAGTTCCTCGCCGGCGAGGAGACTCCGGCCGCCCGCGCGCAGGTCATGCAGGCCGTGCGCGCGCATTTCCGGCCCGAATTCCTCAACCGCCTGGACGAGATCATCCTGTTCCACCGCCTGTCGCGGGCGAACATGGACAAGATCGTCGATATCCAGATCGCGCGGCTGCAGAAGCTGGTCGCCGACCGCAAGATCGCGATCCATCTCGACAAGAAGGCCACCGAATGGCTCGCCGGCGCCGGCTACGATCCGGTCTATGGCGCGCGGCCGCTCAAGCGCGTGATCCAGCGCCGCCTGCAGGACCCGCTGGCCCAGATGCTGCTCGAAGGCAGGATCGGCGAGGGCGACACCGTGAAGGTCAGCGCCGGCAAGAACGGCCTCACCCTCAACGGCCAGGAATTCGCGGCGACCGGCGACGAAATCGAATTCGAGGCGCCGAGCAGGGCGATACACTGACGCGCGTGCGATGCGCCTCTCGCCGCTGTCGCGGCATGAGGCCGGTCCCGAAGGCGCGACCTCAGTCCTTCGCCGCCCGCAGGTCCGCGGCGGCGCTGTCGGCGACCTTGCCTTCAAGCGGCATCGAAGCGAGCTCGAGGTCGACGTGTATGCGCTGGTTGAGGAAATCGCGCAGGTCGCGGCCGGCGAGGCGGCGGCCGGTGGCGACCTTCACCTTGAGCGGGTTCACCTGCACGCCGTTGATCCGGATTTCGTAGTGCAGATGCGGGCCCGTCGAAAGCCCGGTGTTGCCGCTATAGGCGACCACCTGGCCCTGATGGACGTGGCTGCCCGGATGGATGCCGGCTGCGAAGCGGGAGAGGTGGCCGTAAGCGGTCGCGTAGCCGCTGCCGTGGTCGATGAGCAGGAAGTTGCCGTAGCCGCCCTTGCGCCCGGCCGCCATCACCGTGCCGGAGCCAGCCGCCATCACCGGCGTCCCGACCGGCACGCCGAAGTCGATGCCCTTGTGCATGCGGCTGTAACCCAGCACCGGGTGGAAGCGCATGCCGAAGCCGGAGGTGATGCGCGCGCCGTCCACCGGCGTCTTCATCAGCATGCCCTTGGCGCTTTCCCCTCTGGCGTCGAAGTAATCGACGGCGTCGCCCTTGGGCTGGTAGCGGTAGAGGGTGACGGTGCGGTCCGCGGTCTTCATCGTGACGTAGTCTATGTTGCCTTCCTTCGCGGGCTCGCCCTTGGCCGTGTAGTAATAGGAATAGAGCACCTGGAAGGTGTCGCCGGGATGGATGTCGCGCTGGAAGTCGATCTTGTACGACAGCATGTGGATCATCTCGACCACGACCTTGGCCGGGATGCCCGCCTGCATCGCGGCGAGGTAGAGGCTGGAATCGATCTTCGCGCCGGCGCGGTGATAATGCGCCTCCAGCGTCTGCTGTTGGGCGTTCGCGCTGAACGCGCCGCTGGCGTCGCGGGCGATCGTCACGTCCTGGCCGATGGTGGGTGAGAAACTCACCGACAGAAGCTTGCCGACCGGCGCGGCGGCGGCGGGCTGCACGTCGCCGGTGTCGTCGGAATCGTCGTCATCCGCCGCGTCGTTGGCGCCGGCGGGCGGGGTGTAGGTGATCTGCGCGATCGGCGCGGGCGCCTGCTTCACCGCCTCGAACGTCACGTTGATCGTCATGCCGGCGCGGACCTGGCGCGGATCGTAAATCTTGCCGAGCGCCGCGACGGCGGCGGCTGCGTCGGGCTGCGTGGCGCCCGCATCGACCAGCACGCCGGCGAGCGTGTCGCCGGAATCGAGCGTGATGCTGTGCGCGTCCACGCCGGGCGCGGGCGAATTGCTGTCGTCGTTCAGGCTCTCCGACGCCAGCGTGTCGTCCAGCGGCGGGGTGAGCTGGGCGCTGGGCCTGGCGTCGACCACGGCGCCGGGCGCCAGGCTCGCGTAGCTTGCCCCGCCGGGTTTGCTCTGCGCGGCGAGCTGCAGGAAGATCTGATAGGGCATCAGCGAGCGCTCGGCGCTCGCGGACATGGTGTGCGCGCCGGCGCCCGGCAGCGTGCCGGCGGCGAGCCAGGCGATCGATCCGGCGACCAGCGCCGTGACCGACATCGAGGCGATGGCCCAGCGGCCGTCGGTGGTGGAAAGCGATTTGGCGGTGTGGCGCGCGGAGCGGCGCCAGTCGGTCAGGAATTTGGCAAAGCTCGTGCTGTAACGGCCGCGCACTTCGACACCTGCTGTTGCTGTTATGGGACGAGTCCCAGCCCGTCGATAGGCCCGGCCGAAGCGGGGCGCGTCGCCATATAGCCCGAAGCTCATTAGAGCCGTCAACCTTTACCGGCGCGTTAACGATGCCTTGACCGATTCAGGGAATCGCGCGCGGTATTGGACGGCTCATGCGCAAGTTCGGGGCCATTCCCGCCCGCGACTCTTCATGGGCGGGGAATGGCGCTTAACTTTCTACAGCCTTACCAGGAGCACTTCGGCGATGCGGCCGTGGATCCAGCCGACTCCGCGCGCGATGTGCAGCGTGATGAAGAACAGAAGCAGGCCCACGAGCAGGCAGAGGATCAGGCCCGGCGCGGTGTTGAAGAGATGCTCGAGCCAGGGAACTTCGTCGATCTGCACGTGGCTGTGGCCGGTGACGAGGCCCGCGATCGAGCCGCCGGCGAGCGTCAGCGGCACGGTGATGCCGACGACCGCGAGCGTGAAGTAGAGGATGCCCAGCGGCAGCATCAGCAGGAGGTAGAACATCGTCGACCAGGTGCGCACGTCGATCAGCACGTCCTTGATGCGGGTCCATACGGTCTCGTCCGCCGCGGTCTCGGGCGGAAGGCGGCGCGGCATGCGCACGCCGAGCAGGCCCTCGACGATGCGGCCCTCGACATGGCCGAGCAGCCGGCACACGCCGATCACCAGGATGGCGAGCGGAATGCCGATGATGGTGATGATGAGGCCGAGGCTCGTCGCCATGCCGGCGACGACGAAGGTGAAGTAGACGATGCCGGTGACCAGCGACAACAGCATGTACATCAGCGCGCCGTAAGCGCGCGGATCCATGACGATGCCGAAGAATCCGTAATGACGGCTCTCCGGCTCGTCGGATTTGGGGAAGGGTCCCGAGAGGGTGGCTTCCATGGATTTGTACTCCTCTGCGATTTCCTCTGGCGTCCCGTAGGTCGCGACGACGGACGCCAGGATCTCCGCCTCGGACTGTTCCGGATGAGTGGCAATTTCGTTGTTGAGATGCTCTTCCGCGTCGCTCACGGCGTCGCTGATCAGGCCGGCGGGGCAGCGCAGCGCCTTCAGCGCGCCCGTGAGCGCGGACAGGTATTCCTTGACCGTGTCAGGCTGACGGCCGGAGTTCATACGTGGCTCCCTGCGCTTGCAGCGCGTCGTCTACGAACTCACGCATATCCTTCCACGCGCCCTGCCAGTCGTTCAGCGCGCGGCGGCCTTCGTCGGTGATGTTGTAGTAGCGCCGGGGCGGGCCGAAGGCCGAGGCCTCGACCCTGCTGTCGAGCAGGCCCAGCGAATTCAGGGACCGCAGGACGGGATAGATGGCGCCCTGCTTGAAGATCAAACCGCCTTCGCCTTCGGCTTTCACGGCCTTGGCGATTTCGTAGCCATACATCTCCCGGTTCGCGCGAGCGAGCACGGCCAGGAGCACGAGCGATGACAGCCCTGCCATGAGTTCTTTACGGAATTTGCGCGTGTAGTCGGTGTCCGGTGGCACGACGCAGTTCTTCCGCCTCCCTTACTATTACGAACTCCTATCTAGCATGGAGTTCGTACTATACAAGAGTGCCCTATAGAGGACGTTCAATTATTTTCGGTCCCAAGGGATTTTAGCGGTCCGGCGCCTGAATATCGACACACCTGACATGGGAAAGGAAATGCGGGTTTCCAGCCCTGTCCGGCCCCACATTCGGCTTTTTCCCGCAATTCCGGGGACGTTGAATTGCGGTTCTCTGCGTGTGTGCATCTCCTGCGAAATAATATTGCGGAATTGAACCTCGATTTGCGCAAGCTCGTGAGGCTACCACGCCACCAAGTTGAGCACATTATAGGAACAACACTGGCGGTTGCCAAGGGTCCATGCGCCGCAGGAGCGCAAGTCCTGGGGTTATGCGGAATTCATGGCTATCGACCAAGGCGCTCCAGTGACTATGGTGGAGTTTCAAAGGGGACGCCTCCGAAGGGGAATCTAATGAAACTGTCATCATTGGCGGCGCTCGCGCTTGCGGGCGTTGCGCTTTCCGGTTGTGCCACGGTCATCAAGGGCACCAGTCAATCCATCGCCATCACCACGCCGCCGGTCGAGGGCGCGAACTGCACGCTCAAGAGCAAGGAAGGCACCTGGAACGTCACGTCGCCGGGCGCCGTCACGGTCGACAAGAGCAAGGAAGACATCCTCATCCATTGCACCAAGGACGGATACCAGGACGCCGACGCGACCATCCCGTCCAACTTCCAGGGCTGGACGCTGGGCAACATAATCCTTGGCGGGGTGATCGGTGTGGGCGTGGACGCCGCCAGCGGCGCCATGAACGAGTATCCGAACGCCTACCAGGTGCCGATGACACCGTCGCCGGCGCCACAGGCGATGCCGATGACGCCCGCGACGCCGCCTGCGCCGGGAAGCAAGACCAGCAGCTGAAGGACACCATTGCGCGCGACGGCCGGTGCCGGCTCGGCGCGGCCGTCCGCGCTTGTTCAAAGCCCCAGGGAGAACAGCCGGCTGTCGGCGGCGTGCGCGGGCAGGCGGACGATGCCGTCGAAGGCGAAGCCGAGCTTCCCGAGCACCGCGATGGATCCGGCATTGTCGAGGGCGGTGATCGCCAGCAGCCGTTTCAGGCCCAGCCCGCCCCGCGCATGGTCCAGCACGGCCGCGGCGGACTCCACCGCAAAACCCTTGCCCCAATAGCGTTCGAGGAACGCGAAGCCCAGATCGGGGCCGCCGAGACCTTCGCGCCGCACCAGCCCGCAAATGCCGATGGGCACGTCGCCGTCCTTCAGCGCCACGCGCCACAGGCCGTAGCCGTTCTTCGCGTAGCTCGCGCGCGCGCTGTTGGCGATGTAGCCCCACGCGCCGTCGAGCGTGCGCACGCCGCGATCGCCGATGTTGCGGAGGAAGCCGGGCGAGTTGAGGAGTTCGAGGATGAAAGGCTCGTCGCCGTGGTCCAGTTCGCGCAGCGCGAGCCGCCCGGTTTCGGCGAGGCTCAAGACGCGCCGCTCTCGTTGGCCGCGGTCTGGAGTTGCACGAAGTTCTCCAGCCCCATCTGCCCGATCAGGCGAAGCTGGGTCTGCAGCCAGTCGATATGCTCTTCTTCGTTTTCCAGGATATGCACGAACAGTTCGCGGCTGACGTAGTCCCGCACTTTCTCGCAATGGGCGATGGCGGATTTGAGATCGGGATGGGCGCGCTGCTCCAGCCTGAGGTCGCAGCCGATGATCTCGCGGACGTCTTCGCCGATGAGGAGCTTCCCGAGATCCTGGAGGTTGGGCAGGCCACCGAGAAACAGCACCCGCTGGATCAGCCGGTCGGCATGCTTCATTTCGTCGAGGGATTCCGCGTATTCCTTTTTCGCCAGGACCGACAGGCCCCAATCGGCCAGCATCCGCGAATGGAGGAAGTACTGATTGATGGCCGTGAGCTCGTTCTTTAGCACCTGGTTGAGGTGCCGGATGACTTCGGCATCGCCGGGCAGGGACGCGATGGGGGAGAGGCCTACGCCGCCGTTTCGCGCCGGGCCTGCGCCGCGCGCGTCTCGTCCAGCATTCCGGCGATCATATCCTGGCATTTGCCGCAGTTCCTCTTCACGCCGCAGAGACCATAAACCTCCGAGGCATGACGGGGACCGGCCTCGCAGGCCGCGCGAATCCGCGCTTCGTTGAGCCTATTGCAGACGCAGACGATCATCCAAGGACGTCCCGGAGTTCGCCTATCAGGTATTGCGAGTGAGAATGATTGTCAACTGCGGGCACACCCGTATTGGCACAAATCAAGAACTTGGATATGGCGCCTCCCGCGATCCGGCCGCGCTCTTCGCCCGTCAGGCCTTCAGGATCTCGCCGATCCCCGGGCCCGGGGCGGGCTGCACCGTGAAGCGGGCAATGGTCTTGGCGCTGTAGGGCTTGGCGAGCACGTCGACGGCCACGAGCTCGCCGGCCACCTGGTCGCGCGTGACGGTCACCAGCGTGTAGCCCTTGCGGTTCTGGTCGCAGAACAGGACTTCGCGGTTCTCGTCCATGAAGATCTTTCCGCAATCCACGCCGGTGAAGTAATCGCCCATCTGCGGGCTGGTGATGGAGCTGGTGCCGAACTCCGCGGCCACGCGGGTATCGCCCGCGTCGTCGTAGAGCTGGTTGACCCAGAAGGCATGGCTGTCGCCGGAGACGATGACGGCGTTGGCGTTCGAGGCCTTGATGGCGTCGTACATGCGCTCGCGGGCGGCGGGATAGCCGTCCCAGCCGTCGAGATCGTAGGGGATGTCGAAACTGTAGAGATCGCCGATGCGCTCGGCCGGCTCGCGCAGGCGTTCCGGCGCCGCGGCCACCAGCGTGTCCCATTTCGCCTGGCCGATGGCGGCGCGGATATCCGGCGCGCGGGTGCGGGCCATGACGACCTGGTTGCCGAAGATCTGCCAGGGCTGCCCGGAATCGACCGACTTGGCGACTTCGAGCTTCAGCCATTCCTCCTGCCGCGCGCCCAGCATCTGGCGCTCGGGATCGGCGAGGATGGCCTTGAGCTTCTCCGGATCGGGCCCGACGGCATAGGGCGCGGGGGCCTTGCCGACGTCCTTCACCGCCGCCAAAACGTTGGCGATGATATCCGGATCGGTGACCTTGCGGCGCGTTTTCGGATCGCGGGAATCATAGACCGCCCAGGGGATATCCTGCGGGCGGGAATATTCGAGCTGCCAGGAGCGCGCCACCAGCCGCGTCTCCACCATGATGAGCGTGGCCAGGTCGCCGAAGCGGAAGGAGCGGTTGATCGCCTCGAAGGCGCGGCCGGGCTCCGGCTCGCGGATCGGCATCCATTCGTAATAGGCGCGCAGCGCGGCGCGCTCGCGGACGATCCACGGACCCTCGGTCCGGGGATTGTGGTTTTCCGCGCCGCCCACCCAGGAATCGTTGGCGGTCTCGTGATCGTCCCACACGCAGATCCACGGCGCGCGGGCGTGCGCGGCCTGCAGGTCCTCGTCGCGCTTGTAGAGCGCATGGCGGGTGCGGTAATCGGCGAGCGTGACGGCGTCGTGCGGCGGCTGGGGGATGCGGCCGAGCTTGCGGCCGATGTTCATGCCGTAATCGTCCTCGCCGGCGCCGTATTCGTAATAGTAGTCGCCCAGCTCCACGACGGCGTCGACGCGGTCGAGCCTGGCGATGTGATCGTAGGCGTTGAAGTACCCCGCCGGGTAGAGCGAGCAGGTGACGAAGGCGAGAACGATGTCGCTCGTCGGGCCGGTGGGCAGCGTCCTTGTCCCGCCGGTGGGTGAAACCGCCTTGCCGCAACGGAAACGGTAGAAATATCCGGTGTTCGGTTTCAGCCCGGCGGCATCGACTTTCACGGTCCAGTCCCGGTCGCCGCTTGCGGCGGTCACGCCGTGTGCGGCCATTTTCCTGAAACCCGCATCGTGAGCGACTTCCCAGATCACCGGCAGCGGTGCAGACGCCGTCCCGGCGGGCGTCACCCGCGTCCACAGCACGACGCGGTCGGCGAGGGGATCGCCGCTGGCGACGCCGTGCTCGAAAGTGACCGCAACATTTGCCGCGGGCCTGGTTCTGGCGGCGGCCTCCAGCGGCGCAGCGGCGGACAATCCGAGGAGCGACAGCACCCGGCGTCTATCGAATGTCATGAAAGGCCCCAGCGTTTGAACGGTGTCCGGCGCACGCACTAGACTACCGCGAGCGTGACGCGATGATGACAGCGGCGGCGCGCGTTGCAAGAGCGAAAGGGAGGAGGATGCAGATCGACGCCTATCTCGACCGGATCGGGTTTTCGGGCCGGCCGGCGCGCGATCTCGCGGGCCTGACGGCGCTGCATCGCGCCCATCTGCGCGCGATCCCTTACGAGAACATCGACGTGCAGCTCGGCCGCAAGGTGACGACCGCCATCCCGGCCATCTACGGCAAGATCGTGGACCGGCGGCGCGGCGGCTGGTGCTACGAGATGAACGGCATGCTCGGCTGGGCGCTGGGCGAGCTGGGGTTCGACGTGACGCGGGCCACGGGCGCGGTGGTGCGCGAGATCGCGGGGCAGGCCATGGAGGGCAACCACCTCGTCCTGCGCGTCCAGTTGCCGGAGGGGCTCTATCTCGCCGATGTCGGCTTCGGGGACGGGCCGCTCGATCCCATCCGGATCACGCCCGGCTCGTTCGAGGCGGGCGGATTCTCCTTCGGTCTGGAGAAGGCCGATCCCGGCTGGTGGCGCTTGCGCAATCACCGATGGGGCGGGGCGCCCTCTTTCGATTTCCACCTGGAGCGCGCGAGCGAGGCGCTGCTGAGCGAGAAGTGCGAATTCCTCCAGACCTCGCCGATGTCGCCCTTCGTGCAGAACCTGGTGGCGCAGCGCTTCGTGCCGGGCGGGCTGCTCGTGCTGCGCGGGCGCGTGCTGCGGCGCGTGACGCCGGACGGCGTGTCGGACACGCTCCTCCAGGGCGCCGATGAACTCGTGGCGGCGCTGAAGCGCGATTTCGATCTGGATGTGCCGGAGGTGGCGGCGCTGTGGCCGAAGATCGTCGAGCGGCACGAGGCGGTGATGGCGCAGAAGCCGGCCGTCAGCTAGCGGTTTCCTTCACCATCTTCTCGACCACGCCGTAATTCGTCTTGCCCGTGCCCAGCACCGGCACGGCGTCGACTTCGAGGATGCGGCGGGGGACGGCGAGTTCGGGGACGCCGTGGTTGTTCGCCCAGCCGATGAGGTCGTGGCGCGAGGCGCCTTTCATGGTGGTGACGAGCACGATCTGCTCGCCCTTGCGCCCGTCCGGGATCGAGACGGCGGCATGGGAGAAATCGGGCCACAGCGCCGAGGCGATGCTCTCGACCACCGCCAGCGAGACCGTCTCGCCGCCGATCTTGGCGAAGCGCTTCACGCGGCCCTTGATGGCGATGAAGCCGTCCTCGTCGATGGCGACGACGTCGCCGGTGTCGTGCCAGCCGCCCGGCGGCGGATCGATGTATCCCGGACGCTCGGGCTTGATGTAGCCCATCATCACGTTGGGGCCCTTCACGAAGAGCCGGCCGGCGTTTGGGATGCCCTCGACGGGCTCGGTGCGCGCCGTCATGCCCTGCATCAGGCGGCCGACCGTGCCGGGCCGGTTCGCGCCCGGCTGGTTGGCGGCGACGACGGGCGCGGCCTCCGTCACGCCGTAGCCTTCCAGCAGCTCGATCGAATATTTCTTGCGCAGGAGCTGCCGCGTCTCGTCGCGCAGCCGTTCGGCGCCGCACACCGCGAGCCGCAGCGAGTTGAGGTCGCCCTGTTCGCCGGCGCGGGCGTATTGCGAGATGAACGTGTCGGTCGAGAGCAGGATGGTCGCGCCCGTGGCCTTGATCCGGCGCACGATCTCGTGCGGCTGCAGCGGGGTGGGATGGAACACCGCCTTCAGGCCCAGCAGCATCGGCATCAGCGAGCCCACCGTCAGACCGAAGCAATGGAAGGTGGGCAGCGGATTGAACAGGATGTCGCTCGGGTAGAGCGCGATGTGCGAGCGCACCTGCTCGACATTGGCGAGGATGTTGAGGTGCGACAGCGCCACGCCCTTGGGCTCGCCCTCGGTGCCGGAGGTGAACAGGATCACGGCCGGGCTGTCGGCGGGCGGCCGCGAGGTGACGAGCCACGGCGCGTACTGGCCCAGCGCGGCGGCGATCTTGTCGGCGAGATTGAGCTTCTCGCGCACGTCCTCCAGGTAGACGATCTCGTAATCCCCCGCGAGCTCCGCGATCAGCGCATCGAGCTTGGCGAGGTCGATGAAGCGCCTGGCGGTGACGATGCGCTTGACCTCGGCGGTGCGCAGCGCGCTCTTGAGGCCGGCGGTGCCGCTGGTGAAGTTCAGCATCGCCGGCACCCGGCCATAAGCCGACACCGCGAAGAAGGCGATCACCGCGCCCGCGCCCGACGGCAGCATGATTCCCACCGCTTCGCCGGACCTGGTGCCGCGCTTCAGCGCATGGCCCAGCGCCAGCGACGCGCGCACGATCTCGTCATAGGTCAGCACGCGCTCGTCGCCGTCCACGATGGCGGGCCGGGCGCCGCCATATTGCGACCTGGCGCCCATCAGCGCGTGGAACACCGGCTGCTCCGCGCGCGTCACGTCGAACGGCACGATCTCTTCGCCGGAAGCCGCGGCGACGGTGGCAAGGGTCAAGGGCGCTCTCCCCGGGGCGGCCGGTCTGCGAGTCCGGTCTTGGGCCGGCTTTGCGGGCCAAGCCTAGCGCCCGTCCGCGCCGCGTGGCAAGAAAGCGCCCGCGCCGGCTCGGGGGATTGCTGCGGCGAAGCCCAGCTACCCCAATATCGACTGCGGACACATGGCCGCGTAGCTTATTTGTTCACGGATAACACGGAGCCGCTGACAACCAGAACAGCCATTGCGCCGAGCACGGCGATCATCTGGAGTATCAGTACCAACCTCAGATCTAGAATTGTCCATCCATGGAAGCAATCGCCGTCGGACTCTGGATCGAGTTGCCGGCGCACTTTGGCGATGCCCCTACGATTTGTGCTGAGAACCAATTCTCCATCGTTCAACGCTACAACGGGTTTGAGAAAAAGCAATGGAATCACAATCGGCCAAAGTAAAAAGCTTACTAGGGTGAAGCCAGTTTTGGCGTATCTGCTTTCGTGAACGAACGCTATGGCGGCATCCCACTCGTCCATTACATCTCCCATCTCTCCCACCTCGGCGAAGTACGAATATGCGGTCCTCGCTTCGCTTGAGATGCGCCAATGCAGCCAGGAAAAGAGAAAGTCGATCGGTGGATGGAAAATAGCGCGATAGTCATTTATGAATTCGCTCAGCCAATTGCGTAGTGCCAAATGAAAGATGCGCACGAACCAGCTCGTGGCTGCGATGACGCCGAGTGCGATACCAATCCACTTAGCAAAGCCGGCGTAGGCAGCGCGAAAGCTGTTCCAAAAGAAATTCAGGGCAATCTCATTGTTGAGGCGCTTACCACGATAACATATGACTATCTGGGTTAAAAGTTAAGGCGCCTTGTGAAGCCGCAGCTTCCGGCTCTGCGCGGTGTCGAGATATTCGTCGAGGCGGGCGATCCTGCCGTCCTTCACCTGGACCACGAGGCAGGCCGGCATGCTGAAGGCCTCGCCATTCGCGAGCGTGCCCGTGAGCTCATGCTGCTGCACGTAGCCGCCGTCGAAGGCGTGGCGGGCGACGATGCGGTACTTGCGGGCGCCGAGCCGCTTCTCGACCCAGGCGAGCGCGCGGAGATTCTCCTCCACCGTCTGCTCGACGCCGTCGAAATTGTGCCAGATGCGGGCGCCCGGGGCGTAGCACGCTGCGACCGCCTCCCGGTCACCGGTTTCGATCGCACGCATGATGCGGTCGGCGAGCATGTTCATGTCGTCGGCATGGGTCTTGGCGCAATGCTCGAGGCTTCCGCGCCCACGGTCAAGCGGCGGTGGCATCCGGGCGGGTTCGGGCCTATATCTCCGCCATGACCGTCGTCCTCGGCCGCAACCAGCCGCGTCATCCGGAGAAGGCCCACCGGCCCGATACGCCGGTGCTGCGCAAGCCGGAATGGATCCGCGTCAAAGCGCCGGTGGGGCGGGCCTTCGCGGAGACCAGGGCGATCGTGCGCGAACACGGCCTGCACACGGTCTGCGAGGAGGCGGGCTGCCCCAATATCGGCGAATGCTGGACGCACCGCCACGCCACCATGATGATCATGGGCGACACCTGCACGCGCGCCTGCGCCTTCTGCAACGTCAAGACCGGATTGCCGGGCGCGCTCGATGCGGATGAGCCTGCCCATGTCGGCCAGGCGGTCGCCAAGCTCGGCCTCAGGCACGTGGTGATCACCTCGGTCGACCGCGACGACCTCGCCGACGGCGGGGCCGAGCATTTCGCGCGGACCATCCGCGCCATCCGCGAACACTCGCCAGGCACGACGGTGGAGGTGCTCACCCCCGATTTCCTGCGCAAGGACGGGGCGCTCGACGTCGTGATGGCGGCGCGGCCGGACGTCTTCAACCACAATCTCGAAACCGTGCCGCGGCTCTATCTCATGGTGCGGCCGGGCGCGCGCTATTTCGCGAGCCTGCAGCTGCTGGCCCGGGCGAAGGCGCTGGTGCCCACCGGCTTCACCAAGTCCGGCCTCATGGTGGGCCTGGGCGAAAGCCGCGAAGAGATCATGCAGGTGATGGACGATCTGCGGGCGGCCAATGTCGACTTCCTCACCATCGGCCAGTACCTCCAGCCGACGAAGAAGCATGCCAGGCTCGAGCGCTTCTGGACGCCGGAGGAATTCGCCGGCCTGGAAGCGATCGCCCGCGCCAAGGGCTTCCTCATGGTCTCGGCTTCGCCGCTGACGCGCTCCTCTTACCACGCGGACGCCGATTTCGCGCAGATGCAGGCCGCGCGCGCGGACCGCGGACGCTGACGTGCCCGCCCACAGCGAGTCGCGCATTGTTCCGTATGCGGCCGATCTCATGTACGCCATCGTGTCGGACGTGGAGCGCTATCCGCAATTCGTGCCGTGGTGCGCGGCGCAGCGCGTGCTCAAGCGCGAGACGGTGGGGCCGCGCGAGATCCTGCTGTGCGAGACGGTGGTGGGATTCCGGGGCCTGCGCGAGCGCTACCAGAGCCGCGCCACGCTCAACCGCCGCGACATGCGCGTCGACGTGGAGCACGTGGAGGGCGTGTTCCGCCGGCTGCAGACCCATTGGCGGTTCGCGCCGCAGGGGCCGGCGGAACGCCCCGCCTGCCGCATCGATTTCGCCATCGACTATGAATTCAAGAGCCGCATGCTCGCCGCCGTCGCCTCGGGCGCGTTCCTGCTGGTCATCGCGCGGATGACGCACGCGTTCGAGGAGCGGGCGGGGAAGCTCTCGAAGCGCTGACGGCGCGGTTACAGCATCCGCTGCAACAGCAGCAGCGCCGCCTCGACGGTTTTCATCCGCACCTCGCTCCTGCCGATGTCGCCGAAGCGGTGGGCCTCGTGCAGGATCGAGCGGCGCTCGCGGGCGGCGGCGATGTGGACCAGGCCGACGGGCCTGAGCGGCGTGCCGCCGCCGGGACCGGCGATGCCGGTGACGGCGACGGCGAGGTGGGCGTTGGAATTCTCCACCGCGCCCTCGGCCATGGCGCGGGCCACGGGCTCCGACACCGCGCCCATGTCCGCGATCAGGTCGCCGGGCACGCCGAGGAGGTCGGACTTGGCGCGGTTGGAATAGGCGACGAAGCCGCGGTCGAACACGTCCGACGAGCCGGGGATCTCCGTCAGCAGGCCCGCGATCAATCCGCCGGTGCAGCTCTCCGCGGTGGCGATGCGCAGCCTGGCCGCCCGCGCGTCGGCGAGGATCAGCTGGGCGAGCGACAGGAGCGGGCTGGGGAACATCAGACGATCCCCAGATGCGCCAGGATCGCGATGATGACGCTGGCCATCGCCGCGGCCACGATGTCATCGGCCATGATGCCGAGCCCGCCGGGGATGCGTTTCTCCGCCTCGCTCACCGGCCAGAGCTTGGTGATGTCGAAGGCGCGGAAGAGCACGAAGGCGATGAGATAGGGGACGATCGCCGGCGGCGCGGGGCAGAAGGCGCAGACCAGGAGCTGGCCCGCCACCTCGTCGACCACGCATTCGGAGGGGTCGGGATCCATCTTCGCGCGCGAATAGAGCTCGCACGCCCAGGCGCCCAGCGCCGCGACGAGCACGGCCAGCACGAGCAGCCACCAGCGGCCGGCGAGGGCCACCACCAGCCAGGCGATGGGGAGCGCCGCGATACTCGCCACCGTTCCCGGCGCCACGCGCGTGAAGCCGATGCCGAAGACGGTGGCGATGGTGCGCGGCCAGTCCTGCGGTGGGGCTTGCGGCGGGGCTTGCGGCGCGCCCGGTGGCGGGGTGCTGGAACTGGCGGTCATCTCAGCTTCGGCGTGAGCGATAGGCGGCGAGCGCTTCGGCCGTGTCGATATCGGCCAGCGGCGCATCGTCGCCCGCTTCCACTTCGCGCACAAGCTCCTCGTGGACGGCGACGAGATGGCGCGCGCCCACGTCGCCCGTCAGCGCCGCGATGTCGGCGAAGAAGCGCCGCGCCCAGAGCACCGGATTGCCCCGCTTGCCCGCATGGGTGGCGACGCAGATGGCGCGGGCGTCCTCGGGCGAGAACGCCGCGATGAGCCGGTCGATCAGCGCGGAAGAGACGCCAGGCATGTCGCCCAGGAGGATCATTGCGCCGTCGCAATCTTCGGGCACGGCGGCGATACCGGCCTTGAGCGAGGTCGAGAGGCCCCCGGCGAAATCCGGATTGTGGACGAAGCGGACGGAAAGGCCGTCGAGCGCGGCGCGCGCCGCCTCCGCGTCCTTGCCCGTGACGACGATGACCGGCTCGGCGGCACTGGCCACCGCGGCTTCCACCGCGTGGCGCAGCAGCGGCTTTCCGTCCAGCGGCGCAAGCAGCTTGTTCGATGCCATGCGGGAGGAGAGCCCGGCGGCCAGGACCACGGCCGCGATCCGGGGCGCGCGTGGCGCTTCTGCCAGGGGCGCGTCGCGCGGCTGGGGGCGGGTGGCGATCTCGGCCAGCAATCCGCCCACGCCCATGGCGGCGATCTCCTCAGCCGATGCCGGAAGATCGGCCAGCAAGCGCCAGAGGATAAAGTCGAATCCGTTGAGCTTGGGCGAGCGGGCGCAACCGGGCAGGCCGACCACCGCGGCGCCATCGATCTCGCCCAGGAGCAGCAGGTTGCCCGGATCGACCGGCATGCCGAAACGCAGGATGCGTCCGCCCGCCTGTTCAATCGCGGCGGGGATCACGTCGCGCCGGTCGGTGATGGCGCTCGCACCGAAGACGAGGATGGGATCGGCGCCGCGCGCCTTCATCTCCGAAATCGCCGCCGCCAGCTCGGCCGGGCGGTGCGGCACGCGGCGCTCGAAGGCGATGGCGGAACCGAGCGCGACAACGCGCGCGTCCAGCGCGGCGCGGTTCTTGTCCAGGAGGGCGGACCTGGTGTCGCCGAACGCCGTCGAGATCAGGCCGATGCGGTGCGGCACGAACGGCGCGACCCTCACGGCCTCGCCGCCCGGAATGGCTTCGGCGCGGACGAGCGCGGCGCGCGGCGCGGCGAAGGGAATGACCTTGACGGTCGCCAGCATCGCGCCGGGCTCGACCCTGCTGAAGCGCTGCAGGGTGGCGACGGTGATCGATTCATCGACGGCGTCGATCGCGGCGATGGCGGCGGCATCGATGACGGCGATGCCGCGCCGTTCCGCATAAAGGTTGGCGCGGCCCGTGAAGGCGGCGCCCACGCGCACGTTCGCGCCCGCGCAGGCGCGCGCCAGCCGCGCGGCGGCCTCGTCTTCCGGAACGTCGTCCGCCTCGAGCCGCGCGGCCACGATCTCCGCGACGCCGGCGGCCTTCAGCGTCTCGATATCGGGCGCGGCAAGCACGCGGCCCTTGCGCAGGCGCTGCTCGCCCGCGCGCACGCCATGCGCCAGGATCGCGCCCAATGCTTCGCCGACGGGAACCGGACCGAACTTCATGAGCGAGACATATCATCCGGCGCGCGGGGAGGTGAGGCTCATGCTTCCCGCGGAAGGTATAGGCGCGCGCGCAGGCCGCCTTCGGGGCGGTTCTCCAGCGCGATGCTGCCGCCATGGCCTTCGGCGATGGCCTTTACCAGCGTGAGGCCGAGGCCGGAGCCGCCGGTCTCGGGGCTGCGCGAAGTCTCCAGCCGCACGAACGGCTCGAAGACGCGGGCAAGGTCGGGCCCGGGGATGCCGGGGCCCTGGTCGTCGACGACGATCTCGTAGGCGGTTGGCGAGGCATTGAGGCGCACATCGGCGGTCCTGCCGTAGGCGATGGCGTTCTCGATCAGGTTGCGCACGGCGCGGCGGATCTCGTTGGGCCGGCAGGTCAGGGGGGCCGCGGCATGGATGGTCCAGGTGACGGGCTTGCCCATCTCCTCCAGATCGGCGCAGAGGCTTTCGATGAGCGCGGCGAGGTCGATCTTGCGCATCTGCTCCCAGCCGGCGCCGCGCGCGGCCTCGAGCACCGCTTCGGTGAGCTCCTGCAGCTCGGTGAGGTTCTTCTCCAGCCGCTCGCGCACCTCCGCGTCCTCCACGAATTCGGTGGAGATGCGCATGGCGGTGATGGGCGTGCGCAGGTCGTGGCCGACGGCGGAGAGAAGCTGGCGGTGGCTTTCCAGCGTGCGCCGGACCTGGTCGGTCATGGCGTTGAAGGCGTGCGCGGCGCGGTGGATGTCTTCCGGGCCGACTTCGGAGACATGATGGGCCGCGCCGCCGCGCGCCGCGACGGACGCCGCGGCGGCCAGCTCGCGCAGCGGGCGCGTCATGCGGCTTGCGACCAGCGCCGCGGCGAGCGAGGTCAGCACGATGGCCGCGATGGCCGCGATGGCGATCTGGAACGGCCACGGCGCGGGCGGCGGCACGAAATAGGTGACGACGAGATCGGTGTTGCGCACCACCGGAAGGACGATCTCCATTACCGGCCCCACGCGCTGGCCGCCGCGCAGCCTGATCAGATGCTCGTCGCCGATCGGAGCCATGCGCAGATGCACGGCGACGGGCTGCCTGGCGCGCTCGGGCGGAAGCAGCGCGCGCACGCGCTCCGCCAGCGCCTGCTCGCGTTGCGTCATCGGCTCGGGGGGAAGCTTTCCGTAGCGCAGGCGGAAACGCCACAGGCCGACGCTCATCGTGCGCGCGGCGGTTTCGCGCTCCTTGGCGGGAATGCTGCTCAGCAGCGTGGCGACCGACACCGCGCGGTCGAGGCGGCGCTCCACCTGCGCGCGCTGGGTCTCGCTCTCGCGGGTGGCGGCGAACCACATCGCCACGCCGGCGTTGGAGATCAGGACGGCGAGCGCCGTGACCACGATGAGCTGGGCTCCGAGCGTGCGCGGCCAGACTTTCATGCGGTCGCCTTCATGGGATGACTCTCATGGCGCGGCCTTCATGCGCCTTCCGGATCGACCGCGAACATGTAGCCGCCGCCCCACACCGTCTTGATGTAGCGCGGATTGCGCGGGTCGGGCTCGAGCTTCTTGCGCAGGCGGCTGACGTGATTGTCGATGGAGCGGTCGAACAGCTCCGCGTCGCGACCCTTGGTGAGGTCGAGAAGCTGGTTGCGGGTGAGCGCTATGCGCGGATGCTCGAGGAAGGCGCGCAACAGGCTGAACTCGCCGCTGGACAGCGCGGTGGCCATGCCGTCGCCGCCGACGAGCTCCCGCTGGGCGGTGTCCAGCATCCAGTCGCCGAAGCGGATCTGCTCGGCTTCGGGCGGGCGCTGGCGCGGCGGCAGGGCCTGCGTGCGCCGGAGCACGGCGGTGACGCGCGCCACCAGCTCGCGCGGCGAGAAGGGCTTGGCGATGTAGTCGTCCGCGCCCATCTCCAGGCCGATGATGCGGTCCACCTCCTCGCTGCGGGCCGTGAGCAGGATGACGGGGATCTGCGAGGTCTCGCGAATCGAGCGGCAGAGGGAGAGCCCGTCCTCGCCTGGCATCATGATGTCGAGCACGACGAGGTCGATGGCGGCGCCCTTCATGGCCCGGCGCGCCGTGATCGCGTCCTGCGCCGTGGTGGTGCGGTAGCCGTGCTCGCGCAGGTACCGCGCCAGGGGCTCGCGGATGTCGCGCGCATCCTCGACGATCAGGACGTGGGGCTTGGTCTCTTCCTTCGTCATGGACGGAAAGATGAAGCGGCCCCGCGCCGTCTGCAAACAAAATTGTCGCAAATCTTCGCCCGCGCGCGGGTCGCGGCCCGATTTGCGACCGGGCCCCACGATCCGGACAAACCTCCGGCCCGGGGCGGCTGTATCAGGCCCGCATAGTCTGGAGGAGACCCACATGAAGAAGAGCTTCCGGTTTGCATTGCTTGGCGGCGCGGTGCTTGCGATCTGCGCTGGCGCCGCTTTGGCCCAGATCGAGGATCCGCCGCCGCCGGACATGCCGGGGGGCCCGAGCGAGCGCCCCGCGGGCCGGCTCGCGGACCGCTTCCTGGCGGAGTTCGACCTGAACCGCGACGGCAAGGTCACGCACGACGAGTTCAACCGCACGCTGGCCGCGCACTTCCAGCAGATCGCGGGCAAGGCGGGATACGTGACGGAGGATCAATTCGTCGCGGCCCACCTGAAGGACGTGCGCGCCCGAAGCGACGCGATGTTCCGCCGCCTGGACTGGAACGGCGACGGGCGGGTGTCGCTGGACGAATTCCTGGCGCCGGCGCGCGCGCGCTTCGAGCTTGCCGACCGCGACGGCTCGGGCACGGTCGATTGCGCGCTGAAGCAGCAGGCATCGTGGAGCGGCGGCGCCGCGCCCGAGAGGGTCGACCAGAACGGCTTCTCGCATCGCCGCCTGGGCGGCTTCCGCGGGCGGGGCAACCTGTGCTCCAGGAACGACCTTAACGAAGACGGCAAGCTCACGCGCGGCGAGCTCGACAAGGCGGTGGCGGCCACCTACACGACGGCCGGGCGCGGCGCTTCGCTCACGCCGGACGAATTCTACGGCATCATGGCCGCGCGCTACCGCGACGTCGCCGGCCGCATGTTCGCCCGCGCCGACGCCGACCGCGACGGCAAGCTGACCCTGGCGGAATTCGCCGCGCGCGAGGAGAAATACTTCGCCCGCCTCGACAGGAACGGCGACGGCGTCATCACCGCCGACGAACTCTCATCCCGCCGCGGCGCACCGAGAGGACGGCGGACGTATTGAGGATTTGGCGGTTCGGGCGAGGCCCGGCGAACGAACCCGTCATGTCCGCCCTTGCCCCGGCCATGACGGATGGAAGCAGTTAATGCCAGGTGATCTTATGGCGCCGCGCGTGGGGTGCCGCGGCCCGTGCGGAGGACCTGGGTGATCTCGGCGAGGATGGCGACGGCGATTTCGGCTGGGGATTTGGCGCCGATATCGAGGCCGATGGGGCCGTGGATGCGGGCGATGGCCTCGTCGGACCAGCCGGACTGCTTCAGGCGGGCAAGGCGGCCGGCGTGGGTCTTCTTCGAGCCGAGCGCGCCGATATAGAAGCAGTTAGAGCGCAGCGCCGCGCCGAGTGCCGGGTCGTCCAGCTTGGGATCGTGCGTCAGCGCCACCACCGCGCTACGCGGGCCGGGCGGCGCGTCCCGCAAGGCCTCGTCCGCCCAGGCATGCACCAGCGTGATGCCGGGAAAGCGTTCCTGCGTGGCGAAAGCGGTGCGCGGGTCCAGCACCCGCACGCCGTAGCCCGCCAGGATTGCCATGCGGGACAGCGGCTGGGCGATGTGGACGGCGCCCACGATCACGAGGTCGAGCGGGGGATTGTAGACGGTGAGGAACCAGGTGTGGCCGCCGATCTCGGCGGGACCGCTCCTGTCGTCGCGCGCGGCCTGCCGCGCGAAAGCCGCCAGCCCGCTATCGTCCGTGTACGGATCGATGAGCGTTTCCTCGCCGGTCTCCAGCTCGACGGCGCGCACCACGGCGCGGCCCTCGCGGCGGGCGGCGTTGAGCGCGTCGAGGGTTTCGCGCTTCACGACACCGGCTCGACGAGGATCTCGATATGGCCGCCGCAGGCGAGCCCGGCGGACCACGCCTGCTCGTCGCTGACGCCGAACTCCAGCCGGCGCGCCCTGCCGTCCGCCATCGCCTCGCGCGCGCTCTCGATCACCGCGCCCTCGACGCAGCCGCCGGAAACCGAGCCGACGAAGGCGCCGTCGGCGCGCACGGCGATCTGGCTGCCGGCCTGGCGCGGCGCCGAGCCCCAGGTCTTCACGACCGTGCCCAGCGCCACCCTGTGGCCGCCCGCGAGCCACGCCTGCGCGGTTTCGAGGACGTCGTCTTCGTTCATTCGAGCGCCGCTTCCACCGCGCGTTTCGCCATCACCGTCACCAGGTGCGCGCGATACCCGGCCGAGCCGTGGATGTCGCCGTTGAGGCCGTCCGCGGGCACCGCGATCTTCGCGACGGCATCGGGCGCGAATTTCGCGCCGAGCGCGGCTTCCATCTCCGGCACGCGGAACACGCAAGGCCCCGCGCCGGTCACGGCCACGCGCGCGCCATCGGCGAACTGCGCCACGAACACGCCCACCATGGCGTAGCGCGAGGCGGGGTTGGGGAACTTGGCGTAGCCCGCGCGCGCGGGAACCGGGAAGGAGGCCTCGGTGACGATCTCGCCCTCCTCGAGCGCGGTGGAGAACATGCCGGTGAAGAATTCGTCCGCCGCGATGCTGTTGCGGCTGGTCCTGATCGTGGCGCCGAGCGCGAGCGCGGCGGCGGTGTAGTCCGCGGCGGGATCGTTGTTGGCGAGCGAGCCGCCCAGCGTGCCCATGTGGCGCACGGCGGGATCGCCGATGCTCCCGGCCAGCGCGGCGAGCGCGGGAATGGCGGCGGCGACATCCGCCGATCCGGCCACGTCGGCATGCCGCGTGCCGGCGCCGATGACGAGCGCGTTGCCGCTGCGCCGGACGAACGACAGCTCCGCGATGCCGGAGATGTCCACGAGGTCCGAGGGCTGCGCCAGGCGCATCTTCATGGCGGCGATCAGGGTCTGGCCGCCGGCCAGGAGCTTGCCGTCCGCCGCGCCCGCCAGCAGCGCCTCCGCCTCGGCGACGGATTTCGCGCGGTGATAGCTGAAAGGATAGGTGATCATCGCGCCGCCATCTTCTTCGCCGCGTCCTCGATGGCGGAGACGATGTTGTGGTAGCCGGTGCAGCGGCAGATATTGCCTTCGAGCTCCTCGCGGATGGTCCGGCGGTCGAGCACGGGCTTGCGCCTTATCATGTCGACGGCGGTCATGATCATGCCCGGCGTGCAGAAGCCGCATTGCAGGCCGTGGTTCTCGCGAAACGCCTCCTGCACCGGATGCAGCGCGCCGTCCCTGGCCAGGCCCTCGATGGTGGTGACGTCCGCGCCGTCGCACTGCACGGCGAACACCGAGCAGGCCTTCACGGCGCGGCCGTTCAGGTGCACCACGCAGGCGCCGCACTGGCTCGTGTCGCAGCCGATATGCGTGCCGGTGAGGCGCAGATCCTCGCGCAGGAAATGCACCAGCAGGGTGCGGTCTTCCACGTCTTTCGAAACAGTCTTGCCGTTCACCGTCAGGGAGAGGACGGTCATGAAGCACTCCGGTGAATGATGATGGTTGCGGGAAGTTTCTGCGGCGGCTCCGCGCCGGTCAAGGGGTGGAGCGGGCCGGCGGCGCGGCGTAGAATCTCCACGCGAATGGCAGGGAGACGTCCATGGCGGTGGTCACGGTGCGGATGCTGCGGGGCGCGGGCAGCGAGATCAAGCGCAAGCTCGCGCGCGCGGTGACCATGGCGGTGTCGGATACGCTCGCCGCGCCCCACACCTCCGTCGTGGTCCTCATCGAGGAATACGCGCCGGAGAACTGGGCGGAAGGCGGCGAGCTGCAGGGCGACCGCGGCAAGACCGAGACCATGGCCTACGACCTCGAAGCGCTGTTCCGCAAGCCGCCGGAGCGGCCCGCTGCGAAGCCGGCCGCCGCGAAGCCCGCGGCCAACCCCAGTTCCGGCGCTAAAGCGTCACCCCGAAAAGCAGCAGCAAGATCACGATCACGCCGATGAGGCCGATCACCCAGATTTCGGGCGCCACGCCCTCGCGCCGGCCCTCCGCGACGGGCGTATCCGAAACGGGCATGGCGGGCTCGCTCTGGATCGCCATTTGGGGCGCCGCCGCAATGCGCTCGGCCTCGCTGGCCTCGATCGCCACCTGCGGCGAGAGCCGGGCGGCAAATTTGGAGAAGAACTCGTCCGCGATCTGCCTGGCCGCGCCGTCGATCAGGCGCTGGCCGATCTGGGCGAGCCTGCCGCCGACGGTGGCCTTGGCGGTGTAGACGAGCACCGTGCCGTCGCCATCCGGCGCGAGCAGCACCTCGGCCTCGCCGCGCGCGAAGCCCGCGACGCCGCCCTGGCCTTCGCCCTTCAGCACGCAGCGGCGCGGCGGGTCCATCTCCGACAGCACGATGCCGGCCTTGAACGTGGCTTTCACCGGCCCGATCCTGAGCGTAGCGGTCGCGTCGAAACGGTCTTCGCCCGATTTGGCGAGGGACTGGCAGCCCGGCACGCAGGCGCGCAGGACCTCCGGATCGTTCAGCGCGGTCCAGACGGCGTCGGGCGGGGCAGGAATGGTATAGCGGCCGGAGAAATCCATGATTCGCGCAGTTTGCACGTTTCAAAGCCAAAACAAAGACTTAACGAATCTGTTGGTGCCCGGTGCAACCTGAGATATATTCTTCCGCAGTTCCACTTTTCTCTGTGCGACAATTATGTTAACCATACGTTTACCATAATCTGAGTATCGGGGTTGAGGGGATGGAAACCAGTGTGATGGCGGCGCCGGTGCCCGGCGAAGCGGCGTTCGAAGTATCTGGTCTTGTGAAGTGGTTCGATCTTTCCAAGGGCTACGGGTTCATCAAGCCGTCCCAGGGCCCGCAAGGCGACATTCTCCTGCATCAGACCTGCGTGCGTCAGTCCGGCTTCAAGGCCGCCTATGAAGGCGCGCGCGTGGTGTGCGAGGCGGTGCAGGGCCCCAAGGGCCTCCAAGCCCGCCGGCTGCTCTCGCTGGACAATTCCACGGCGTCCCCGCAGGCCGCCGCGCTTCGCTCCGCCCGCTTCACCGCCGAGCCCAAGGGCCCGCCCTTCGACGCGACGGTGAAGTGGTTCAACCGCGGCAAGGGCTACGGCTTCGTGTCGCGCGGCCCCAACACGCCGGACGTGTTCATCCACATGGAGACGCTGCGCCGCTTCGGCATCCGCGAGCTCAGGCAGGGCCAGCGCGTGCGCGTGCGCACCGGAGACGGGCCCAAGGGCGAGCTCGCCGCCGAGATCGACGTGCTGGAGCCCTGAGGTCATTTCGGCCTTGTAAGGCGGGCGGGGCTGGCGCGCGGCGGCGCGGCGCGCAATAAACATCGCCGCCTGCATCTCTCGTTGGGGATCGCCATGCGCCTGCATGTGTTCGTTGCCGCGCTTGCCGTGTTCGCCGCGGCGGGATGCTCGCGGCCGTCCGCCGAGACCTCGCCCATCGGCCTGCCGATGGAGACCATCTCCATCGACACCGAGAAGGGCCCGCAGAGCTTCCAGGTCGAGATCGCCGCCGACGACAAGTCGCGCGAGAACGGGCTGATGTACCGCAAGGCCATGGAGCCCGATCACGGCATGCTGTTCGACTTCCACCAGGACGTGGGCGTGGCGTTCTGGATGAAGAACACGATCCTGCCGCTGGACATGATCTTCATCCGCGGCGACGGCACGATCTCCTCCATCGCGCCCAATGCCACGCCCTTTTCGACGCAGGAAATCCCCTCCGCCGAGCCGGTGCGCGCGGTGCTGGAGCTGAACGGTGGCCGCGCCGAGGCGCTGGGCATCGTGCCCGGCGACATCGTGCACGCCAGGGAGTTCGGCAATGCCGCCAAACCGTGATGCGGCCATGGCCGGGGGCCCGGCGTTGAACGGCGAATGGGCTTACTGTAAGGGAGCACGGCCGGATTCCGGGGCGTAGCTCAGCCTGGTAGAGCACTAGCTTTGGGAGCTAGGGGCCGCGTGTTCGAATCACGCCGCCCCGACCATCCGGCCGACAGGAGCAGCGATGCGCGCGAGGATCTATCAGCCGGCCAAGAACGCCATGCAGTCGGGCAGGGCGCAGACCAGGCGCTGGCTCCTGGAATACGAGCCGGAGCGGGCGCGCGAGCCCGATCCACTGATGGGCTGGACCAGCTCGTCGGACATGCGCCAGCAGCTGGCCATCGAGTTCGACACCGCCGGGGAAGCCGTGGCCTATGCCGAGAAGAACGGCATCCCTTTCCAGGTGTTCGAGGCGCACAGACCCCGGCCCCGTCCCAAATCCTACGCCGACAATTTCCGCTTCGACCGCAAGGTCCCCTGGAGCCATTGACGCAGGACGGAATACGGAGAACAGGTGTCGGACGGCATTTGCAATCCGGTCCCTGTACGCTGCATTCCGTCTTCTGGCTCCGGCCCCGTAGCTCAATGGATAGAGCACCAGCCTTCTAAGCTGCGATATGCAGGTTCGATTCCTGCCGGGGCCGCTCCCGCGCGGCGCGAGCGGCAAAGGGAGCTCCCGAAGCTGGCGGGGCGTGCCGGGAGATTGCGGGATTCCGCGCAGCTTCGCCCGGCGGGCCGCCACGCATGACGAAAGGGCCGCGATGGCTCGCGGCCCCTGGGCTGGTCGTCTGAAAACGGTTCCTCAATATCCCGGAGGCGGCGGTGGCGGGGGGCCGTCGTTGGCGCCGGGCGGCGGGCCGTAGCCCGGTGGAGGCCCGTAGCCGGGAGGCGGGCCGTAGCCGGGCGGCGGGCCTTCGGGCGGGACCTGGTTGCCGCGCGAGGACATGCATTGCGCGTAGGCGATGTCGTACTGCCGCTGGATGCCCGCCTGGCGGTAGCCGGGGCCCGTCGCGGAATTGCCGATGGCGGCGCCGGCGATGCCGCCCACGATGGCGCCCTTGGTGTTGCCGGCGGCGGCGCCGAGCGCGGTCCCGAGCGCGGCGCCCAGCACCGTGCCCTGCGCTTCCTTGTCGTTGGAGCGCTGCACGCGGCCGGCCACGCGGTCGCCCGCATATTGCTCGCAGGCCGCCTCGTCGGACTGGAATTCGGCGAAGGATTTGTGGGCGCCGGGCATGACCGGCACCGTGGGGCCCATGGGCTGCTCCGCGCAGCCGGAGAGCAGCGCGGCCATCGAGACCGCAAGGACTGACGCTGTCACTCGTTTCATCTTGGCTTCCTTGAATTGCACGGTTCGCGGGCCGGACATGCGCAGGGAACGCGCGGGAACCCTCCAGTGATCCGTCCTTGCGATCCGTTGTGGGCGCGATTGTGGCGCGCGCGGCTGAACCGCAAATGAACGGATCGATTCCGAAATTAATGCAATATGGCGGAAACATTCCTCCCACCGCCCGTTATCGCGACGGGGACATCCGAAGCGGCTGGATGGGGAACGGTCATGAAGGCTCACTGGCGGCGCGCGCTCACGCAATTCGCGATCTCCGCTTTCGTCGCCGCCGTCACGCCGGCCGTGGCGGCGGGCGTCGTGGCCGGCGTGTCGGTGGCCGCGCGGACCGTCGGCAACGCGGCGGCGGAAGGCAGGATGTCCGATCTGGATGACGGCGCCGGCGCGGTTCCCGCCAACGCCCCCATCGCAACCGCGGCTCCCCGGCGCCTGACGGCGCTTTCCGGCGACGACAGCATCGCCTGGGAGGACGCGCACGCCGCCGCCCGGCATGCGCGACTTGCGCGTCCGCGGTAGCGCGGCCGCTTACCCCTCCAGCACCGCGCGGACCTCCGCATACGGATCGTCGACCGTGCCGCTCTTGACGTCGAACATCATGGTGGCGCGCCTGGCCGTGTCGTAGGCGGGCCAGTCCGGGATATGGGCGTTGTTCGGATTGCCGGTGTGGGCAAACGCGATCCAGGCGGACGACATCTGGTCGGCCACCGCCTGCGGCTGCGGACCGGGACCGACCAGCGGGCGCGAGTTCTCGACATTGTCGAACACCAGCGGAATCTCCAGCGTGTGCGGCGTCTTGAACACGCCGTTGCCGACGGGCGTCTCCCATTGGAGCATGTACATGTAGACCGGCGCCTTCTGCGCGGCCTTGCGCGAGGCCAGCGTGATGGAGTCGCCCCACATGAAGGTGGTGGTCATCAGTTCCGCCATCAGGTAGCTCGGCGAATAATCCGGATGCGCCTTCTTCAGGGCGGCGATCAGGGCGGGCGCTTTCGGGCCCGCCATCGCGCCGGCCTGCGCGGCGAGCTGGTCGTCGGTCAGCTTGCCGAACCAGGGCTGGCCGGCGACGAACAACGTCATCTCGTCCTTGTTGGTGCCGATGATGAGCGGGATGCCGGCGGATTGCGCGGGCGCGGCGGGATCGAAGGGGTTGGACGGCAGCACCGTTCCGTCCACCACCGGGCCGAGGAAGCGGATCTCGCTGCCGGGCCCGCGGCGCGCGGCGACGGCGAAGCACGCCTTCACGATATCGGCAGCGGGCGCGGCCTGGAGCGCCTTGACGCCGGTGATCTTGAGTTCGGCGAGAATGTCCTTCGCATCCTGCGTGGCATTGGCCCTGGGAACGCCGCGCAGGCCCGGGCCGCTCTCGACGATGGCCTTGTGGAAGAGCCCGTTGGCCGACGGCATGGCCATGAGGGTCGAGACCTTCGCGCCGCCGCCCGACTCGCCGAAAATGGTGACGTTGCCGGCATCGCCCCCGAAATTCGCGATGTTGTCGCGCACCCACTCCAGCGCGGCGACGATGTCGAGCATTCCCGCGTTGCCGGACTGCGCGTAGGCGGGGCCGAACACCTCGGCGAGTTCGAGATAGCCGAAGGCGTTGAGGCGGTGATTGAGCGTGACGACCACGACATCGCCGCGCCTGGCGAGATTGGCGCCGTCGTACATCGGCCAGGAGCCGGAGCCGTAGGCGAAGCCGCCGCCGTGCAGCCACACCATGACGGGGCGCTTGCTGTCCCTGGAAGGCGCGGGCGTCCAGACATTGAGGAACAGGCAGTCTTCGCTGTTGTCCTTCCACTCCTCGAGCGTCGGATAGACGGCCTGGAGCGCCTTCGCGAGATCGGTCCTGGGTTCCTGCCCCGCGGTGCCCATGGGCATCTGCATCGCGGGCGCGCCGAACGCGGTGGCGGGCATGGGCTTGCGCCAGCGCTTCGGCTTGCGCGGCGGCAGGAAGCGCAGCGCGCCGGTCGGCGGGGCGCCGTAACGGATTCCCTTGAACGCCGTCGCGCCGTCGCCGGCCACGCCGGTGACCGGGCCGTTGGTGGTGCCGACCGCCGGGCCCGGCGCCGTCGCGGCAGGCGCAGGCACGGTCGTGGACAAGGCCAGGGCCGCGCTCGTGCCGAGCAGTGTGCGGCGTGTCCAGTGCAATTCGGTCATGGTCGTCCTCCCGGCAAATGGCCCGGGGGAGTTTCGTATTGCGGGTATGGTGGCGTCAACGGCCTTTGAATTCGGGCTTCCGTTTCTCGAAGAACGCCGTCACGCCCTCGCGCGCATCCGCGCTGGGATTGGCGATCATCACGGCCATGGCGGCATCGTTGAGCGCGCGCTCGAGCGTGGAGTCGAGGCCGTGGCGCATCATGCCCTTGGCCAGCCGCACGGCCAGCGGCGCCTTCTCCGCGATGGCGCGCGCGAACGCAAAGCTGTGTTCCCGCAGCGCGGCGGCCGGCACCACTTCCGTCACGAGGCCGAGCTTGTGCGCCTCGGCGGCGGAATAGACTTCGGCGAGCAGCGTCATCTTCAGCGCGCGGTCGAGCCCCATGACGCGCGGGAAGAACCACGCGCCGCCTTCATCCGGCAAAAGGCCGAATTTGCCGGAGGTGTCGCCAAGCTTTGCCGTGTCCGCCGCGATGCGGAAATCGCAGGCCAGCGCGAGCGTCAGCCCACCCGCCACCGCGGCGCCGTTGATCATCGCGATCACGGGCTTGTCGATGCGATGCAGCGCCGTCACCACGCGGTGCATTCCCACGCGCATCTCATGGCCGTAGCCGAGCTGCTTGGTCCTGTAGTCCGGCCGGTCGGGATCGGAGCCGCTCACGTCCCCGCCGGAGCAGAAGCCGCGCCCGGCGCCCGTGACGACCAGGCAGCGCAGGCCGTCGTCTTCCTCGTAGCGATGGAGCGCGTCCACCAGGTCGTCGCACATGGCGCCGGTATAGGCGTTCATCTTGTCCGGCCGGTTCAGCGTGACGAGCGCGATCGTGGGTTCCGGAACGTCAAACAGGATGTCGCGATAGGCCATGGGGTCTCCGCTTGGCGGGCGTGGACGGACATGGGATCATGCGCCCGGCAGCATCGCAAGGACGGGACCCATGAGCGACGACGTTCTCTATGGCGTGAAGGACCGCGTGGCGACCATCACGCTCAACCGGCCGGACCGGCTCAATGCCTATACCGGCCACATGGCCGCGGGCATCAAGGCCGCCATGGCGAAGGCGGCGAGCGACCCTGAGGTGCGCGTCATCGTGCTCACCGGCGCGGGCCGCGGCTTCTGCGCGGGCGCCGACATGGACGTGCTTTCGGGCGTCTCCGCCGCGGGCGGCGCGGGCCGCGCGGCGGCGGAAAGCACCGGCGACGATTTCAACTCCCCGCTCGGCCCCGATCTCGGCCACGAGTTCGCGGATGCGGAGCGCTTCGGCTATTTCGCGAAGACGAAGAAGCCCATCATCGCCGCGATCAACGGCCCCGTCGCGGGCATCGGTCTTGTGATGACGCTTTATGCCGACATGCGCTTCGCGGCGGACAATGCGGTGTTCACCACCTCGTTCGCCCAGCGCGGGCTGATCGCGGAGCATGGAATCTCCTGGCTGCTCCCGCGGCTGGTGGGGCAGGCGAACGCGCTCGACCTGCTCCTGTCGGCGCGCAAGATCCGGGCGGATGAGGCCCTGCGGCTCGGCCTGGTCAACAAGGTGTTCGCGGCGGATGCGTTCATGGACAACGTCATGGCCTATGCGCGCACGCTGGCCGAGACCGTGTCGCCTCGCTCGATGGCGGTGATGAAGGCGCAGGTGTGGAAAGCGAACTTCCAGGACTTCAACCAGGCGCTCGCCACCGCCGACGCCGAGATGAAGACGAGCCTCGCCGGGCCCGAATTCAAGGAGGGCGTGGCCCACTTCCTGGAAAAGCGTCCGCCGCGCTTCGCGGACATCTGAGCGCAGACCTTCAATTGGCCTGTCGTCCCGGCTCTCGCCGCGCTCGGCCGGGATGACAGGTTGGGGTGCGGGCGTCGAGCTTGTTCTTGCGGAGCATATTTCCTAGTGAACCACACGCGTCCGCCCGACTCGGCGGGCGCCTGAGGGAACACGCGGAGCCAGCATGAAGATCGTGGGCGGCAAGTGGTCGAACTGGTCGGGGGGCGTGACGTCGTCGCCGCGCGAGATCGTGGCGCCGAAGGACGAGGTGGAACTCGCCTCCGCCGTGCGCAAATCCTCAGGCCCCGTGCGCGTGCCGGGAACGGGCCACTCCTTCACACCCGTGGCGGCGACGGACGGAACGCTGATCGACCTCTCGGCCTTCACCGGTTTCCGCGGCATGGATCCCGGGCGCGAGGTGGCGACGCTGGCGGCCGCGACGCCGCTCTGGGAGGTGGGGCCGCTCCTCTGCCGCGCCGGCTTCGGCCTCAAGAACATGGGCGACATCGACCGGCAGACGCTGGCCGGCGTCGTCGGCACCGGCACGCACGGCACGGGACCCACGCTCAAATCGTTCTCCGCCGAGGTCGCGGGATTCCGGCTGGTGACGGCGGACGGCAGCGTGATCGACTGCACGGCCACGGAGAACGCGGACGTCTTCGCCGCCGGCCGCTGCTCGCTCGGCATGATGGGCGTGATGACGGAAATCTCCATGTTCGTGCGCCCCGCCTACAAGCTGATCGAAAAGAACTTCCTGATGCCGCCGGACGAGCTGTTCGCCCAGCTCGACATGCTGGTGAATTCCAACCGGCATTTCGAGTTCTTCTGGTTTCCCTACGCCGACGTCTGCGTCTGCAAATCCCTGAACGAGACGGACGGGCCCGCGCCCGATCCGCGCGACGCCGAGGCGATGCGCCAGCGCGGCGAGAAGGGCGGCTCCGGCGCCATCGCCTTCGCCGCGATCAACGAGGTGCTGCCCTACGCGCCGTTCCTGCTCGGGCCAGCGCACCGGCTGTTCTCCCAATTGATGCCGGGGCAGGGCAAGGTGCGCTGGAGCCACGAGATCTTCCCGAGCCCGCGCACCACGCGCTTCAACGAGATGGAATACGCGGTGCCTTACGCGAAGGGCCCGGACTGCGTGCGCGGGATCGTGGCGAAGATCCGCGGCGACCGGATCAACACCGGGTTCCCCATCGAATACCGCAGCGTGGCGGCGGACGATGTCTGGCTCAGCCCCTTCTACCAGCGCCCCAGCGCCACCATTGCCGTGCACCAGTACCACCGCGTGGACACGGCCCGGCTGTTCTCGGCCTGCGAGGCGATTTTCCGCCGCTACGACGGCCGCCCGCACTGGGGCAAGCGGCACACGCGGACGGCCACGGAGGTGGAGTCGCTCTACCCGCAATATGGCGCTTTCAGGGCCGTGCGGCGCAAAATCGACCCCGCGGGGAAGTTCTTGAATCCGCATCTGGCGGCTATATTTGAGTGAGACTTGGTCTCACCAGGGGAGACGGGCCATGCGGCGGCGCCTATGGATGCTGAGCTTTGCCGCGCTTTCGGGCGCGTTCGCGAGTTTCTTCATCGTGGACGAGAACTATCTCCTCGGCGCGGCGATGGGCGCGCTCGCGGGCGTGTTCGTGCTGGTGTTCCTGCGCGCCTGGCCGCACGATCTCGACCCGCGCGAGCGCAACGGCAAGCTCGTCATCAACGTGAATGTCGACGGAAGAAGCATACCGGAGAGCCGGTATGACAGGCGGGCCCGGTCTGGTCGACGCTGACCAGGATCGCGTCGCCGTCGCAATCGAGCCAGGCTTCGACAAGCTTCTGCGTGTGCCCGGAGGTTTCGCCCTTGCGCCAGACCCGGTTGCGCGCGCGCGACCAGTAGGTGACGTCGCCGGTCTTGAGCGTGGTCTCCAGCGTGTCGCGGTTCATCCACGCCAGCATCAGCACGGCGCCGGATTTGCGGTCCTGCGCCACGACGGGCACCAGCCCGTCCGCGTTGAAGACGACGGCGGAGAGGAAGTCCGCGTGGGTGAGTGTCTCGCTCATGTGCAGACGATAGGCAGCGCCCGCGTCTATTTCAAATGCGCCAGGCCCTGTTCGAGGTCGGCGATCAGGTCGTCCGCGTCTTCCAGCCCGGCATGGATGCGGACGAGCGGACCCGCCGCCTCGAACGGCCTGACGGTGCGGGTGATCCGGGCGGGGACGATGAGGCTCTCGTAGCCGCCCCAGGAATAGCCCATGCCGAAGAGTGTCAGGCTGTCCATGAAGGCTGCGAATTTCCCGTGCGCGACGGGCTTTAGTTCCACGCCGAACAGGCCGCTCGCGCCGGTGAAATCCCGCTTCCAGATCGCGTGCGCCGGATCGGTCTCCAGGCCGGGATGCAGCACGCGCGCGACTTCGGGCCGGGTGGCGAGCCAGCGGGCGAGCCTCAACCCCGTCTCCTGGTGCCGCGCCAGCCTGACCGGCATGGTGCGCAGGCCGCGCAGCGCGAGGAAGCAGTCGTCGCCGCTGGCATAGAGGCCGAGATCGGCATGCGCCTGGGCGAGGCGGGCCTTCCAGGCTTCGTTGGCCGTGACGTAGCCGATCATCACGTCCGCATGGCCGCCGACATATTTCGTGGCCGCCTGGATCGACAGGTCGGCGCCGTGGGCGAAAGCATCGAAGAACAGCGGCGTCGCCCAGGTGTTGTCCAGAAGCACTGCGGCGCCGCGCGCATGCGCCTCGCGCGCGATGGCCGGCACGTCCTGGACCTCGAAGGTGAGCGAGCCGGGAGACTCGCAGAACACGGCGCGGGTGTTGGGCCGGAAGAGCTTCGCGATGTCCGCGCCGGCCAGGGGATCGTAGTACGTCGTCTCGATCCCGTAGCGCGCGAGCGTGCGGTCGCAGAGCAGGCGCGTGGGGTGATAGCAGCTGTCCACCATCAGCAGGTGATCGCCCGCGCCCAGCACAGCCTCGAGCGCAAATGCGATGGCGCCGAGCCCCGACGGGCAGACGAAAGTCCGCGCGCCGCCCTCCAGCGCCGTGACCGCCTCCTCGAAGCTCGCCGAGCTCGGCGTGCCGCGGCGTCCGTAGAAGTAGGGCACGTCGCCCGCTTCCAGCGACGCGAGATCGCGGTAGAGGATCGTGGAGGCGCGATAGACCGGCGTGTTGACCACGCCATAGTGCTCCAGGCTCATCCGCCCGGCATGGGTGGCGATGGTATCCTTGCTGCGCGGCTTCTTCTCGTCGCTCACGGTTCTGTCAGGGCTCGCCCACCACCGGCTTCGGCACCGGCGCTTTTTCGAGGATCGGCTTGAGCGGAAAATTGAACAACCAGGTCAGCACGCCCGCGGCCGCGCCGATCGCCGCGCAGAGCAGGAAGAAGTGCACCTTGTCCATCTGGCTGAAGAAGCTGCCGATGAAGCCCTGCAGCGCGTTGCCGGTGAAGCTGGTGATGAACCACAACCCCATCATCGCGGACAGGATCTGCGGCGGCGCGACGCGCGCCACCAGCGCGAGCCCGATGGGCGACAGATAAAGCTCGCCCATCGTGATCACGGCGAAGAAGGCGAACAGCCACAGCCAGCTCGATCCGCCGGCCGGTGCGGCATAGGCCGCCACTGCCATGATCACATAGGACAGCGCCAGCATGAACAGACCCAGCGCCATCTTGGTGACGGTGGACGGCTCCTTGCCGCGCTGCGCCTGCCAGGACCAGAAACCCACGACCAGCGGCGTGAAGGCGAAGATCATGAACGGGTTGAAGGCCTGGAACCAGGTGACGGGAATTTCAATACCGGAGCCCGGGAACAGGTGGCGGTCCGTGAAGTTCTGGGCCCACAGGTTGATCGTGTTGCCCTGCTGCTCATAGGTCGCCCAGAAGAACGTCACCGGGATGCACAACAGGATGATCGCGATGACCGCCTTCCAGTCCTGCCCGGTGAGCGGCTTCTTGGCCTCGGTCTGCTTCTTGACGCGGGCCACGCGATCGGGCGGCAGCGTGCGCAGCGCGATCATGTAGATGATCTGGCCGACAACCATGCCGATGCCGGCAGCGAAGAAGCCCCATTGATAGCCGATGGATTCGCCCAGCGTGCCGCAGATCAGCGGCGAGAAGAATGCGCCCACGTTGATCCCGACGTAGAAGATCGAATAGGCGCGGTCGATGCGCGCGTCGCCCGGCTGGTAGAGGTTGCCGACCTGGGTGGAGATGTTCGGCTTGAAGAAGCCGTTGCCTACGATCAGCAGCAAGAGCCCGACGAACAGCATCTGCGGCAGCATCAGCGTGAACTCGCCGATGGCCATGATCACGCCGCCGATGATCACGCTGTAGCGCTGGCCGATCCAGTTGTCTGCGACGATGCCGCCGAAGAACGGGGTGAGATAGACCAGCGCCGTGTAGGATCCATAGATGTCCGACGAAAGCGGCTGGGTGTCGAGCGGGCGGCCCGCATTGAAGATCAGCTCGAGGGCATGCTTGACCGCGCCGTAACCGACGACATGGTCGACGGCCGGATGCAGCAGCAGATAGTCCGTCAGGTAGAGCACCAGGATCGCGCGCATCCCGTAATACGAGAAGCGCTCGGCCATCTCCGTGGTGAACAGGTAACTCAGCCCCAGCGGGTGGCCGAAAAGTTCCGGTCCGCGCCTGGCGGGCATCCCTGCAGTAGCCATCCCCTTGTTGCCCCAGCGATTCTTGTGTTTGCGGCCGGAGTGTGCCCGTGCCGCCCGGCGAAGGGAAGGGGCCGGTTCTCCGGCGCCGTCAGGGCATCTCGATGTAACGGTCTTCGCGACTGTATGGGCTGAAGCCGATGCGCTGGTAGAGGGGCAGGGCGCGCGGGTGGTCGAGCGTGCACGTGTTGACCAGCAGCTTGGAGATGGGCCGCGACCAGGCGTTCATGCAGGCATGGTAGAGGAAGAAGTAGCCCAAATGCCGGCCGACGTAGTCCGGCATCAGTCCGAAATAGGCGAGCTGGGCGACCGCGGCGTCGCGCATGTCGAGTTCGGCCATGCCGGCGGGGCAGCCTTCGACATAGAGCACATAGAGTTCGTTGCGCGGATCCTGGACGATGGGGCCGAGCTCCGCATCGCTCTTCTTGCGCCGGTCGACCCATTTATAGGCGTCGCCGATGGTGTTGTAGAGGTAGCGGTAGAAATGGAGCGGAGGCTTCTCCGCCTTCAGGATCGCGACCTTGCCGCGCGGCTGCGGCGGCGGAAGCGCGGACGGCCTGGACGTCATCTCCAGGAACGTGACCACCATGGGCACCCGCTTGCCGCCGCTGACGATCCTCATGTCTCGACTGCGCCGCGCGCGCCCCATTCGGCCCAGGAACCATCATACAGCGCGGCGTCCTTCGCGCCCAGCACCGTCAGCGCCAGGAGCGCGATGGCCGCGGTCACGCCGGAGCCGCAGGTGGTCACGGCGGGCCTGGCCGGGTCGATGCCGCGGGCGGCAAAGAGCGCTGCGAGGTCGTCGCGGGGCCTGAGCGTGCCGTCCGCCGCGACGAGCTCCGTATACGGAACGTTGGCACTCCCCGGCATGTGACCGCTCTTCACGCCGGGCCGCGGCTCGGGCTCCCGGCCCAGGAAGCGCGCGGCGCCGCGCGCGTCGACCACCTGCTCGGCCTTTGCCGACAGGTTGGCGGTCATCTGCTCGAAGCCGCGCACCAGCGCATTGTTCGGCCGCGGCGTGAAATGGCGGGGATAGGGGTGGGGGACCATGTCCTCGACGGGGCGGCCTTCCGCGCGCCATTTCGGCAGGCCGCCATCGAGCACGCTGACTTCCTCATGCCCCATCGCGCGCAGCATCCACCAGGCGCGCGGCGCGGAATAGATCCCGGCGCCGTCGTAAACGACGATCAGGTTGCCGTCGCCCAGGCCGAGCCTGCGCATGCGGCTGGCGAATTTCGGTGCCGGCGCGAGCATGTGGGGAAGCGCGGAGCGCTCGTCCGACAGATCGTCGATGTCGAAGAACACCGCGCCCGGGATGTGGGCCGACGCATATTCGGCCTTCGCGTCCCGCCCCGCCTGCGGCAGGTACCAGGACGCATCGGCGATTCGCACGTCCGGCGCGGCCAGGTGCGCGGCCAGCCATTCGGTGGAGACGAGCGGCGAAGGCGGTTTCATGTCTCGTACGGAACCTCGAGCGGGGCCGGCCGTTTCGCGAGCCACGGCGGCAGCGGCAGGTTTTTGGCTCGCAGGAATTGCGGATTGAAGAGCTTGCTCTGGTAGCGGTTGCCGTAGTCGCACAGCACGGTGACGATGGTGTGTCCCGGACCCATGTCCTTCGCCATGCGGATGGCGCCGGCGATGTTGATGCCGCTCGATCCGCCGAGGCAGAGCCCTTCATGCTCCAGCAGGTCGAACAGGATGGGCAGGGCCTCCTCGTCCGGTATCCGGTAGGCGTCGTCGATAGGAGCGCCTTCGAGGTTGGCGGTGACGCGGCCCTGGCCGATGCCCTCGGTGATCGAGGAGCCTTCCATCTCCAGCGTGCCATGCTTGATCCAGGCGTAGATGGCCGCGCCCATCGGATCGGCGGCGGCGATGCGGATCCTCGCGTCGTGCTCCTTCAGCCCGATGGCTGCGCCGCCGAGGGTGCCGCCGCTGCCGACGGCGCAGACGAAGCCGTCGAGCCTGCCGTCGGTCTGCCGCCAGATTTCCTGCGCCGTGCCTTCGATGTGGGCTTTGCGGTTGGCGACGTTGTCGAATTGGTTGGCCCAGACCGCGCCATTCTTCTCGCTGCGCGCCAATTGCTCGGCCAGGCGGCCCGAAAGCTTCACGTAATTGTTCGGGTTCTTGTAGGGAACGGCGGGCACCTCGATCAGCTCCGCGCCCAAAAGGCGCAGCGCATCCTTCTTCTCCTCGCTCTGGGTCTCCGGGATGACGATGACGGTGCGGAAGCCCATGGCGTTGCCGACAACGGCCAGACCGATCCCGGTGTTCCCCGCCGTGCCCTCCACGATCACGCCGCCGGGCTTGAGCTGCCCCCGCGCGACGGCGTCGCGCACGATGAAGAGCGCGGCGCGGTCCTTCACCGACTGGCCGGGGTTGAGGAATTCCGCCTTGCCCAGGATCTCGCAGCCGGTCAGCGCGGAGGCGCGCCCGAGCCGGATGAGCGGCGTGTTGCCGATCGCGGCGAGGGCATCGTGCTTGATGTCCATGGACAGCTGGAATGGCTTGCCCGGTGAACCTAGTGGCGCGGGGTTGGCCCTTCAAGCGCTGTGGAACATCGGATTCCACTCAAAGTGTTCTGGCCAAACAGATCTTGAAACCACGTTGACCCAGGCCGGAGCGATCCAAAAATTCTTGTGGGTCTCGTTCACAACGCGCGATTCACGTTTCGGGCGTGCCTGCGCGGGCTCGGAACGCGGTTTGTTCGCTTTTTCGGGAGAGCTGGCTCCGCGGGTAGGATTCGAACCTACGACCAGCCGGTTAACAGCCGGCTGCTCTACCACTGAGCTACCGCGGATCAGGGGCGGGCTGTCTAGCGCAGCAAATACGGCCGCGCCATAGGCAAGTCGCCCCGCCGTGAAAAAAGGGCCGGGTGTGAGCCCGGCCCCAAGGCGTTGGGTAATGGTGGGGTGTCTTCAAGGGAAGACGCTGGGGAGGATGCCAGCACAAGGTTAATAAAACCTTAACGCCGGGTACAAAGATTAGGGGTAACCCGAATCAACCATGCCAGATGTGGCGCTATCCGACGGTCCCCTCGACCCGGACGGTGTAGTCGCTGCACGACCTTGGCCCGACGGGCGAATTGAGACTCTTCGCGGTGTCGGTCTTCGCTCCCGTGGGCGGGAAATCGATAACCATGGTCCCGACGGGCGTGGTGTCGAAATCGGCATGGACGTCGATTTCGACCTTGCCGAGATCGCGCGCGCTGAAATTGTTCAATTGGGCATTGGCCAGGATACAGCCGGAATCGGTATCTTCCAGCCAGAGATCCACGGAATATTCCGGGAATTCAAAGTGCTGAAGCGGGTCGCCGGCCAACGCCGGAACCGGCGCCGGCCAACAGATCAGGCCCGCCGCGACGGCTGCCGCTCCAATCAAGAAACGCATGACTGCCACTCGCCCAGACCACCGATAATAACATCGCGGCCGGGCCAGCTCAGCAGGCCGGGCGGGAAAATCGCGCGGTGAGGCCGGAAGGCCACGCAGTCCGCGGAACGGCGCCGGTCTTCGCGGGCTGCCCAGGGCGGCCGAGCGGCGTCTGGCTTCCGAAGTGCTCGAGCTTCGCCATCGAGGTTCCGCCACCGACTGAAGCGGCGTCCATATCGGTCCCGGCGCGACGCCGTTCACGCGGATGCCTGCCCGGCCAGCTCCTTGGCGAGCGACTTCACGAAATTCATCGTCGCTGCTTTCGTCTGCGCGTAGTCGTAAAGGTCGGGCGAGGGACCGCAGGCCTGTTCGGACGCCGTCGCGATGATCGGCGATCGACGCGCAATTCTGCTGGCGCGCCGCATTGCGCGTTCGGGCAATTCGCAGGCTTGAGGCCAGGCCGGAAGATCCGGCGTTAAACATTTGACATTTCTGTGAAAACTGGAGGCCACGCCCGGAATTGAACCGGGGTACGCGGATTTGCAGTCCGCTGCGTCACCACTCCGCCACGTGGCCCAGGGGCGGCGGCTATAACAGACAGGCGCCGCCAGCGGCAACCGGGCTGCCGGGTTTCCCCTTTTCGGCGCCCGGCCCGATGTGCACAGTCGGGGGGCCGCGAGGCGCGGCATTCGTGGGTGCGAGGAGGATCGTATGAGCATGCGTTATTGGGCCGTTGGGCTCTTGGCCGCCGCCGCCGCCGTCGCGGGACCGGCATTGGCCGGCCACGGCAAGGCCGGCCTGTGGGACGTCACCGTGCGGATGAGCATGCCGAACATGCCGCAGATCCCCCCGGACCAGCTCGCCAAGATGAAGGCCATGGGCGTGAGCGTGCCCAACGGCAACACCATGACCGTGCAGCACTGCATGACCGAAGCCGAGGTGATGGCCGACAAGCCGCCCCAGATGCAGCAGAACCAGGACTGCTCCATGCAGGACATGAAGCAGAGCGGCAATTCGTTCAGCGCCGAGATGGTGTGCAAGGGCCCCGAGATGCAGGGCAACGGGCACTTCCAGGTGACCTACGACAGCGACTCGCACTATGCGGGCTCGATGGCATTCTCCGGCATGTCGCACGGCCATCCCACCACCATGACCAACAATTTCGAGGGCCGCTGGGTTTCGGCCAGCTGCGGAAACGTTGGCCATTGAGCCGCCGGCCGGTGGGGCGGGCGCGCTGGCCGCGCTGCTGCGCGACGCGCGCCGCGCCGTCGTCTTCACCGGCGCAGGGATCTCGACGGAATCCGGCATCCCGGATTTCCGTTCGCCCGGCGGCATCTGGACCAAGATGGCGCCGATCGACTTCCAGAACTTCGTCGCGTCCGCCGCCATGCGCAAGGAAGCCTGGCGGCGGCGCTTCGCCATGGAAGAGACGTTCGCCAGGGTGAGGCCGAACGAAGGCCACAAGGCCGTGGCCGAACTCGTGGGCCGCGGCACCGTCGGCCACGTCGTCACCCAGAACATCGACAACCTGCATCAGGATTCCGGCGTGCCCGGCGAGCGGGTGATCGAGTTGCACGGCAACACACGCTACGCCAAATGCCTGGATTGCGGCGCACGCCATGAACTCGCGCCGATCCGTGCCCATTTCGAGGCACAAGGCGAGCCGCCGGATTGCGGGGCCTGCGGCGGCATCCTCAAGACCGCCACGATTTCGTTCGGCCAGGCCATGCCGGAACCGGAGATGATCCGGGCGGAAAAGGCCACGCGCGAATGCGACCTCTTCGTCGTCCTCGGCTCCTCGCTGGTCGTCTACCCGGCGGCCGGCTTTCCGCTGATGGCCAAGCGGGGCGGGGCGCGGCTTGTCATCGTCAACCGCGAGCCCACCGAGCAGGACGACTACGCCGACCTCGTCCTGCATGATGAAATTGGCCCCACCATGCGTGAGGCTGTTAACGCCTTATAATTCGATTGTCGCCATGCTCGGCATGGCTAGTATCGGCCCGATTCGACCGCACGCCAGGAGTCCCCCGTGTTCCGCCTCGACGAGGAAAAAGACGACGAAAAAGGCAATGACAGCGCCGCGCCGGAGCTCGCGCAATCCCCGGTCGCCAAGGCCCTGTTCAAATCCCGCACGGTGCTGATTTTCGGCGACATCGACATGAAGCTCGCCGAGCGCGTCACCGCGCAGCTGCTCGCGCACGCGGCGGAAGGCGATAGCGACATCCGCGTGATCATCAATTCGCCCGGCGGCCACGTGGAGTCCGGCGACACCATCCACGACGTGATGCGCTTCGTCGGCCCGCGGGTGAAGATGATCGGCACCGGCTGGGTGGCGAGCGCCGGCGCGCACATCTACCTGGGCGCCGAGAAGGAAAACCGCTACTGCCTGCCCAACACCCGCTTCCTGCTGCACCAGCCGCTCGGCGGCGTGCGCGGCCAGGCCTCGGACATCTCCATCGAGGCCGAGGAGATCATCAAGATGCGCGAGCGCATCAACCGCGTCATCGCGCGCGAGACCGGCCAGCCCTACGAGAAGATCGTCAAGGACACCGAGCGCAATTTCTGGATGGGCGCCGAGGCCGCGAAAGCCTATGGCATCGTCTCCAGGATCGTGAACCGCGCGGACGAGGTGTGAGGGACGGAGCACGGAATACAGGCATCGGATCGACGATTGTTCCTGATCCCCGTATTCCGTGGCCTGTCTTCCGGGGCGCATGGCGAACTCCCAGCTTGCGACGCACTCGGCTGGCGCCCCCTGGTGGCGCGGCGCCGTCATCTATCAGATTTATGTCCGCAGCTTCGCGGACGGGAACGGCGACGGGCAGGGCGATTTCGCGGGGCTCATCGGAAAGCTCGACTATCTCGCATCGCTGGGCATCGACGCGATCTGGCTGTCGCCGATTCATCCTTCGCCCAACCGGGACTGGGGCTACGACGTCTCCGACTACGATGGCGTCCATCCGGACTACGGCACGGACGCCGATTTCGACCGGCTGCTCGCGGAGGCGCACCGGCGCGGGCTGAAGGTGATGACCGACGAGGTGCTGGCGCACACCTCCGACGAGCACGCCTGGTTCCTCGACAGCCTGAAGTGCGGAGCGAAGTCGGACTGGTATGTGTGGCGCGATCCCAGGATCGACGGCACGGCGCCGAACAACTGGCTGTCCGCATTCGCGGGGCCGGCCTGGGCCTATCAGCCGATGCGCCGGCAATACTATCACCACAAATTCCTGCGCCAGCAGCCGAAGCTGAATTGGCGCAACGCGGAGGCCAGGGCCGCCGCGCTTGCCGTGCTCGAGCGCTGGCTCAAGCGCGGGGTGGACGGCTTCCGCCTCGACGTCGCCAACGCCTATCTCCATGACGACGCGCTGACGGACAATCCGTCCGTGCCCGAAAGCGAGCGCACCGCGCACAGCTGGATGCATGCGCCGAACCTCCAGCGTCACTGGCACGACTCCAACCTCGTCGAGGAGATCGAGGCGCTGGACGAGATCCGCCGCACGGTGGACCGCCATCCGGGCCGCTTCGTGATGGGCGAGTTCTCCGAGGAGCCGGAGCGCTGCGGCTGTTTCGCGCCGTCCGACAAGGGGCTGCACTCCGGCTACTCGTTTCCGCTGCTGGACGCGCGCAGGCTCGGCCCGGATTTCATCCGCAGGCATTTCGCCATGCTGGCGCGGCATCCGGGGCATTGGCCAGCCATCGCGTTCTGCAACCACGATGTCATGCGCACGCTGACGCGTTTCGGCGGCCCGGACGCGCCACCCGCGCTGGCGAAATTGATGCTGACGCTGCTGCTTTCGCTCAAAGGCACGGCGCTGATCTATCAGGGCGAAGAGCTCGGCCTGCCGCAGGCGAGCCTCGCGCGCGATCAGCTGAGGGACCCCGTCGGCGACCTCTACTATCCCTACACCGGCGGGCGCGACGGCTGCCGCACGCCGATGCCATGGGATGCGGATGCGCCCCATCTCGGCTTCTCGGCGGGCGCGCCGTGGCTTCCGGTTTCGCCGCTGCATCGTCCGCTTGCCGTCTCGTGCCAGGAGAAAGAAGCGGGTTCGACGCTTGGGTTCGCGCGCGCGCTTCTCCGCGCGCGGCGCGAGAGCATGGCGCTGCGGCTCGGCGAGATCGAATTCCTCGACGTGCCCGCGCCCGCGCTGGCTTTTACGCGCACCCACGAGGCCGCGCGCACGCTCTGTCTCTTCAACATGAGCGCGGGCGTGGCGACCACGGATGCACCGGGCGGGACCGAAACGATTTCCTGCGGCGAAGCGCGACGGTCAGGCGGCGCGTGGCATCTGGGGCCCTACGCCGCCTGGATCGGCCGGCTTTAGGGCGATTTGGCGGCGGGACAGGTGGAGACCGGGTGCCACCTGATCGCGGTGAGATGTGTCGAACCCGCGGGGCAACTGCTCGAGTCGCCCGGGGTGCCGGTGCCTTCGATCATCTGCCCCAGCATCGGCTTCGGCTGCGCCTTGGAGACCTCGTAGGTCGTATCGCCCGCATTCGCCGGTTTCACGACGATGCATTCCGAGGCGTGGACCTTCACGACCGTGCCGCAAAAGCTCGCGGTCGCGTCCTGGGCATTCGCGGTGGAAAGACCCAGCAATGAAACGCACGCAGCCGCGCCAAGCAGAAACTTTTTCAAGGCATCCTCCTCTTTGTCGAATCGAGCTTAGGTCGAAAGACGAGAGGCTGGCAAAGGCGCCATCATGTTGCGTTCGCGAACGCGGCCAGCACCGCCTCGATGGGCAAGAGCACGCAGCGGTGGCGGTTGCGATGCTGTGTCGCGCCTTCGAACACGGCGTAGGCGTCGAACGGCGGGGCAGGCGCCGCCGCTTTTTCGATCAGCATGGATGCGATCTCGTTCGCCAGCGCCGCGACCTGCGCTTCGCTGGCGCCGGTCAGCGCCTGGCCCAGGATCGACGCGGAGGCCTGGGCCAGCACGCAGGCCCTTGTGTCATGCGCGATGCCGGCGATGCGGCCGCCCTGCAGCTTCAATTCGACGTGGACCTTGTCGCCGCAGGCGGGGTTGAAGGCGTCGCCCGCGGCATCGGGCGCGTCGAGGCGGCCCGCACCGTGCGCGTCCGCGGCCAGCCGGAGCAGTTCCTTCCTGTAGAGCGGGTCGCTCATGCGAAGCGCAGCGTGGCGACGGCCTGCGCGGCGAGGCCCTCGCGGCGTCCCGTGAAGCCCATGCCTTCGGTCGTGGTCGCCTTGACGCTGACGCGGCCGACCTCGATCTCCAATATCTCCGCGATGCGCGCGCGCATGGCTTCGCGATGCGGCGATACTCTGGGCCGCTCGCAGATCAGCGTGACGTCGCAATGGGCGATGGTGGCGCCCGCCTCCTTTGCGAGCTTCAACGCGTGGGCGAGGAAGCGGCCGGAGGGCGCATCTTTCCATTCGGGACCGGATGGCGGGAAGTGCTGGCCGATGTCGCCCGCGCCGATGGCGCCGAGGATGGCGTCGGTCAGCGCGTGCAGGCCTGCGTCGGCGTCCGAATGGCCCTCGAGGCCGCGGTCGTGCGCTATCTTCACGCCGCACAGCCAGAGGTGATCGCCCGGCGCGAAGCGGTGCGCGTCGAAGCCCATGCCGGTGCGGAACTCCGCGCCGCTGCCGAGCAGGCGTTCGGCGGCGGCGAAATCGGCGCGCGTGGTGATCTTCATGTTCGTATCTTCGCCCGTCACCGCGGCGATCTTCAATCCCGCGATTTCCGCCAGCGCCATGTCGTCGGTCAGGCCGCGCCCGGCGAAGGCGCGATGCGCCTCCAGGATCGCGGCGAAGCGGAATCCCTGCGGCGTCTGGGCGCGCATCAGCCCGTCGCGCGGAACGGTCGTCCATGTGCCCTCGGTTTCGCGCTTCAGGGTGTCGGCCACCGGCAGCATCGGGATCGCGGCGTCGGCGCCCTCGAGCGCGGCGATCACCCGGTCGATCAGCGCCGGCGAGGCGAGGGGGCGCGCCGCGTCGTGGATCAGCACCAGGTCGGGCGACTGCGCGGACAGCGCCGTCAGCCCGTGCAGCACCGAATGCTGGCGCGTGCTCGCGCCGGCGACCGGGGGGAGCAGGTCGATGCCCGCGGTCGCGGCGACGTAACGTTCGTGATCGCCGGCGCCGATCACCACCTGGGTCGCCGCGACGGCGGGATGGCGCGCGAACGCCTCCACGGCCTGGCGCAGGACCGGCCGGCCGGCCAGCGGCCGGTATTGCTTGGGCACGCCGGCGCCCGCGCGCGCGCCGCGGCCGGCGGCGACGATCAGGGCGGCAATTCGGAGTTTGCGCGTCATGCTGGCGCCTTATGGCATTTGCGGGCTTATGCTGCACCGCAAAAAGATCGTTGCCATCGCCTATGCCTAGGGTATGATCATTTATCGGGAGTGCACAACTTATAGGCAACAGGTGGGCGCGGAGAACTTCGACAAGACGCCTTCGCAGATCGTGTCGGCTCTGCCGACGCCGATGCTGCTGATCGGCGCGGACCGGCACATCCTTTATGTGAACCCCGCCGCGGAGCAGTTCTTCGAGACGGGCGCCGGCCACCTCATGCGCCAGAGCCTGGCGGACATCGTGCCGTTCGGCAGCCCCATCGTGCAGGCGCTGGACCAGGCGCGGGGGCGCGGTTCCTCGGTGGGCGAGCGCGACGTCGATCTCTCCATGCCGCGCCACGGCGAGCGCATCGCCGACGTGACCGCGACGCCGGTGAGCGAGCCGGAAGGCGCGGTGCTCATCGTGCTGCACGAACGCGGCTTCGCCCAGCGGCTGGACCGCCAGCTCCACCACCGCAGCGCCGTGCGCTCGCTGAACGGCATGGCGGCGGTGCTGGCGCACGAGATCAAGAACCCGCTCGCCGGGATCCGCGGCGCGGCGCAGCTGCTCGAGGACAGCGTGCCCGAAGGCGAGCGCGGGCTCACCCAGCTCATCTGCCAGGAAAGCGACCGCATCTCCGCCCTCATCGACCGCATGGAGGTGTTCGGCGACACCCGCGCCAGGCCGCGCGGCGCGGTGAACATCCACGAGGTGCTCGACCGGGTGCGCAAGGTGGCGGACACGAGCTTCGCCCGCGACATCGCCATCGTCGAGGCGTTCGATCCCTCTCTGCCGGAGGTGCTGGGCGACCGCGATCAGCTGGTGCAGGTGTTCCTCAACCTCGTGCGCAACGCCGCCGACGCCGTGCCCGAACGGGGCGGGGAGATCGTGCTGGCCACGGCGTACCGTCCCGGCATGAAGGTGAGCGCCGGCGCCTCCGGCGCGCGCACCGGCCTGCCGCTGGAAGTGACGGTGCGCGACAACGGACCGGGCATCCCCGCCGACCTCAGGCCCAGCATCTTCGATCCGTTCGTGACCACCAAGCCGCGCGGCAGCGGGCTGGGCCTGGCGCTCGTCGCCAAGATCGTGGGCGATCACGGCGGCGTGGTGGAGTGCGACTCGGTTCCGGGCCGCACGGTCTTCCGCGTGCTGCTTCCGAAGGCCGGGGACTGAGCCATGGTCGCCACCATCCTCATCGCCGACGACGACGCCGCGATCCGCACCGTGCTGACCCAGGCGCTGGGCCGCGCCGGCTACGACGTGCGCACCACCGGCACGGCCGCGGGACTGTGGCGCGCGGTGTCGGGCGGGGAGGGCCAGCTCGTCATCACCGACGTGGTGCTGCCCGACGAGAACGGCTTCGACATCATCCCGCGCATCAAGCATATCCGCCCCGACCTGCCGATCGTGGTGATGAGCGCGCAGAACACTATCCTGACCGCCATCACGGCGGCGGAGCGCGGCGCCTTCGACTACCTGCCCAAGCCCTTCGACCTGAAGGAGCTGATCGCGGTCGTCCAGCGCGCGCTCGCCATGCCGCGCGGCAGGCGCGCGCCCATCCGCGAGCACGGCGAGGACAAGCTGCCGATCATCGGCCGCTCGCCCTCCATGCAGGAGATCTACCGCGTCATCGCGCGGCTCACCCAGAGCGACCTCACCGTGATGATCATGGGCGAGAGCGGCACGGGCAAGGAGCTGGTCGCGCGCGCGCTGCACGATTACGGCAAGCGCCGCCACGGCCCGTTCGTCGCCGTCAACATGGCCGCGATCCCCAAGGAACTCGTCGAGAGCGAGCTCTTCGGGCACGAGCGCGGCGCCTTCACCGGCGCCACCAACCGCGGCATCGGCCGCTTCGAGCAGGCCGAGAGCGGCACGCTGTTCCTCGACGAGATCGGCGACATGCCGATGGAGGCGCAGACGCGGCTGCTGCGCGTGCTGCAGCAGGGCGAATACACCACGGTGGGCGGGCGCACCGCGATCAAGACCGACGTGCGCATCGTCGCCGCCACCAACCGCGACCTGCGCCACCTGATCCAGCACGGCCTGTTCCGCGAGGATCTCTATTACCGCCTGAACGTGGTGCCGCTGCGCCTGCCGCCGCTGCGCGAGCGCAGCGAGGACATCGCGGACCTCGTGCGCCACTTCCTCGCGCGCGCCGAGGAGGAGGGCCTGCCGCACAAGCGCCTCGACGGCGAGGCGATGGATCTGCTGCGGCAATACCGCTGGCCGGGAAACGTGCGCGAGCTGGAGAACCTCATCCGCCGCATGGCGGTGCTGCAGTCGGGCGACGTCATCACGGCCGCCGCCATCCAGGCGGAACTGAAGGAGCCGCCCCGGCCCGCGTCCGCCGGCGCGGAGGACACGCTGTCGGCCGCCATCGAGCGCCATCTCACCCGCGCCTTCGCGGAAGCGGGCGAGGCCCTGCCGCCGCCCGGGCTCTACGACCGGGTGCTGGAGGAGATGGAGCGGCCGCTGCTCTCGCTCTGCCTCGCCGCCACGCGGGGCAACCAGATCCGCGCCGCGCACCTCCTGGGGTTGAACCGGAATACTTTGCGCAAGAAGATCAGGGACTTGGGGCTTGAAGTCTTTCGCGGGCTGAGGACTGGCTGATCCAAGACATACCCCAAGCATCACTCGGCGGTTTCTTTCCGCTTCATTGAACGGACGCGCCCGGCTGCTATGCTGCCCCTGTGACGGGCGGCGGATGGCGCGCAGAACGCGCGGCACGGTCCGCCCGCCGGGGAGGACATCATGACGTTCCGTTTCCGCAGCGCCGCGATCGCCGCGGCCGCCATCGCCGCATCGGGGCTGGTGATTTCGTTCGGCGCGCTCGCCGCGAAATCCAACGAGGGCCCGCAGGTCGAATACGTTCCGGCCAATTCTAGCCCGCCGCCGCCCGCCGGCCTCAAGGTCACCTGCATGAACGGCCCCAACACGCTGCAGTCCGCCAAGACCTGCCCGGTGCTCAAATACCTGGGCGACACGACCTGGGCCTACAGCTACATCGACAACCGCGTTTCGCTCGCCTTCGTGACCTACGATTCCAGGAACAACGTGGTGCTCAACCAGAACAAGGACGGCGCGCGCTACGTCTGGAACATGATCTCCAGCTACAACACCAGGACGGTGCAGGCCTTCGGCCAGGCCAACCAGTACGTCACGCTGAACTGGAGCGACCTGGTGCCGCCGCCCACCGTCGTGGCGGTGGCGTCGAACTCCATCCCGTCGGTGCCGTCCGGTCTCAAGGTCACCTGCATGGTCAACGGCCAGAGCCTGCAACCGGGCTCCACCTGCCCGGTGGCCAAGGTGGGCAACTACACCACCTGGGCGCTGAGCTACATCGACAACCGCGTTTCGCTCGCCTTCGTCACCTTCGACGGCAAGGGCGCGGTGGTGCGCAACGTCGAAGCGCCGGGCACGCGCTATGTCTGGCAGATGACGGTCAACACCGCGAACAAGACCGTCGTCGCCACCGGCCAGGGCAACGCCACCGTCAGCACCCCCTGGTCCAATCTCGGCCCCGCCACACCCGCGCACTGAGCGGAGTTCTCGCCGTTCGTTCCTTCCCCGCGCCGGCGGAGAAGGAGAAGGCAAGACACACCAAAGCCCTGGACCATCGCGATGGCCAGGGCTGGATGTGATCTCCCTTGGGCCGGCGGCGTGACGGAGGCTAGGCCGTCAGCCGCATCGCCCGTGTGGAGTCTCCACGGCTTGCATGCGCGGGAGGGATCTTCGCCCGGACAGTCGTTGGGTCCGGTCGCTGTGATGCCAGGGCCACCCTTGGTGCAACACCCCAGCCTCGCGCCCCGGAGGGACTGCCGCTGGACGGCTCTTTGGAGCCTATCCGGCCTATCGATCCACGACCTGCGCGCGGGCCGCACGCAAGAGTGCGCCCTTGCCTGTCTGGTCTTGCGGTGGCTTCACTTCAACGGTTCAAAACTCCTGCGTGTCCTCGGCGAGGGATATAGTACAGCCCAAAGTAGAACGCAAGAGGGGTGAACAGGAAAATTATGGCGGAAAACCGCCTCTCCCGCGCTTCGGCGGGAGAAAAGGGAGTCAAGGCGGCTGCTTTCGTGGGACTGCCGCCTCGGCTGGCGGCCGTCCCGGCCTTAACTCTGTCTCCATTGTGCAACGCGGCATTCTTGCAACAGGCTGTGGCTTGGCTACACTCCGGGCGCATTCTCGAATGCGCGCCGGGGGTTAGCCCGTGGTTGGGTGGGCGAAAGCGGCGGCGGGTGGTTGGGACGGGTCCAGGGCTGCATGGCAATCGCTGATGCGTTGAAACAGCCCGCCGACGGGCGGCCGAGCGGGCCCGGAGCCGGAGACGCGAAGCGCCCGCCGGCGCGAGGGCTGTTCGGCTTCTTCCGGGCGCGGTCACGAACGTCATTGCTGGCGCTGGCGGTCGGCATCCTGGCGGTAGTGTCGGGCCTGGCGACCTACGGCATCGTCATGGGGTTCATCCCCTACACGCTGACCAAGCCCTCCATCATCGCGCTCCTGCTGATCAATTTCGTCCTGGTGCTGTCGCTGGGCGCGCTCATCGCCTCGCGCCTGGTGCGGCTGTGGAGCAACCGGCGTTCGGCGCGGGCGGGCGCGCGGCTGCATGCGCGGCTGGTCGGCATGTTCGCCGGCATCGCGGTGGTGCCGGTGATCTTCGTGGCGGTGTTCGCGGTGGTCACGCTCAACCTCGGCATCGAGCAGTGGTTCAGCCCGCGGGTGCAGAGCGCCGTCAACAACTCCATCACCATCGCCCAGCGCTACGCCGAGGACCGCCAGCATCTTCTCGCCAACGACGCCGTCGCTATCGTCAAGGGCGTGGGCGACGATCACAGCCTGCTCGACGCCAACGGCCATGTGATGCCGGGGCAGCTCTTCGCCGATATCGGCACCATGACCAAGCAGCGCCAGCTCCAGGCGGCGTTCCTCTACGACGGCAACGGCACGCTCCTCGGCTCCTCCAAGCAGCAGGGCATGGCCGACACCAAGCCGCCCACGCCCGACGCGATCGCGCAGGCCGAGTCCGGCAAGATCGTGGTCGACGCCAATTCGAATCTCGGCGTGGAGCGGGCGCTGATCAAGATGCGCCCGATCGACAACGCCTATCTGCTGGTGGTGCGCAAGGTCGATCCCGGCGTGTTCAAGATGTTCCAGAACTCCACCGCCGTGGCGCTGGAATACAAGGGCATGGAGTACAACCGCGTCGAGGTGCAGCTCATCTTCGCCGCGCTCTACGGCACGGTGTCGCTGCTCATCCTGATGACGGCGATCTGGCTGGGCCTTTCCGCCGCCAACCGGCTGGTCAAGCCGATCTCCGGGCTGATCGACGCCTCCGAGCGCGTCTCCTCCGGCGATTTGTCCGCGCAGGTGCGCGTGGAGCGCGACGACGACGAGATCGGCGTCCTGGGCAACGCCTTCAACCGCATGACGTCGCAGCTCCAGTCCCAGCGCAGCGAGCTGGTCGAGGCGAGCCACCAGATCGACAGCCGCCGCCGCTTCACCGAGGCGGTGCTGGCGGGCGTGTCGGCCGGCGTCATCGGCCTGGACGCCGACGGCACGGTCACCATCGTCAACCGCGCCGCCGCGCGCCTGCTCAACGCGGCGCCGGAGGACGTGGAGGGCCGGCACTACACCGAGGCCGTGCCGGAACTGGCCGGCCTGATCCGCCGGGCGCTGCACGAGCCGGTGGGCCGCGCGAGCGGCGAGGCTTCGGTCAAGCGCGGCGGCAAGGTGCGCAATCTTTCGGTGCAGGTGGACAGCGAGAAGGGCGCGGGCGAGGCCGGCTACATCGTCACCTTCGACGACATCACCGACCTGGTCTCGGCCCAGCGCACCGCCGCCTGGGCCGACGTCGCCCGGCGCATCGCGCACGAGATCAAGAACCCGCTGACGCCGATCCAGCTCTCGGCCGAGCGCCTCAAGCGGAAATACGGCGGCGAGATCTCGTCGGACCCGGAGGTGTTCCAGCAATGCACGGACACCATCATCCGCCAGGTGGGCGACATCGGGCGCATGGTGGACGAGTTCTCCTCCTTCGCCCGCATGCCGACACCGGTGATGCGGCGGGAGAACGCCCAGGAGCTTCTCTACCAGGCCGTGTTCCTGCAGCGGCAGGGCAACGACCAGGTGACCTGGGAGATCAGCGCGCCGCGGGAGACGCTGCATTTCGAGTGCGACGGAAGGCTGGTGAGCCAGGCGCTGACCAATGTGCTCAAGAACGCGGGCGAGTCGGTGGGCGCGCGCGCCGCGGCGGGCGGCGTGGACAAGGGCCACGTGACCGCGGCCATCGAAGTGCTGGACGGCGAGCGCTTCGCCTTCCGCGTCACCGACAACGGCATCGGCCTTCCAGCCGAGGAGCGCCACCGGCTGACGGAACCCTATGTGACGACGCGCGCGAAGGGCACGGGGCTGGGGCTCGCCATCGTGCGCAAGATTGCCGAAGACCATGGCGGCGAAATCACGCTGGCCGACCGTGGCGACGGCGAGAGCGGGGCGGTCGTGTCGCTGATCTTCCCGCTCCGGCAGAAGCAGACGCGTGAGGTGAGTAGGGACAAAAAAGGTGCAGGGGATGAGCAAGAACGGATTGTTGATCGCGCCTGAGATCCTGGTCGTCGACGACGAGGACGACATCCGGGACCTGGTTTCGGGCATCATGCGCGACGAAGGCTTCGAGGCGCGCACCGCGCCCGACGGGGAGGGCTGCCTGGCCTCCATCCGCCAGCGGCGGCCGTCCCTGGTGGTGCTGGACATCTGGCTGCAGGGCAGCCGGCTGGACGGCATCCAGGTGCTGGACCAGATCAAGCGCGAGCATCCCGAGCTTCCTGTGGTGATGATCTCCGGCCACGGCACGATCGAGACCGCGGTGTCCTCCATCAAGAAGGGGGCCTACGACTTCATCGAGAAGCCGTTCAAGGCCGACCGGCTGATCCACGTGGTGGGCCGGGCGCTGGAGGCCTCGCGGCTGAAGCGCGAGGTGGCCGAGCTCAGGATGCGCGCGGGCGACGAGGCGGAGATGATCGGCTCGTCCTCGGCGATCTCGCAATTGCGCCAGCTCGTCGAGAAGATCGCCCCCACCAACAGCCGCGTGCTGATCACGGGCCCGGCCGGCTCCGGCAAGGAGGTCGCCGCGCGCCTCATCCATGCCCGCTCGCGCCGCGCCGGCAATACCTTCGTCGCCATCAACTGCGCCACCATGGAGCCGGACCGCATCGAGGCCGAGCTCTTCGGCGAGGAGACGGCGGAAGGCCCGCGCAAGGTGGGCCTGTTCGAGATGGCGCATAACGGCACGCTGTTCCTCGACGAGGTGGCGGACATGCCGCCGGAGACGCAGGGCAAGATCCTGCGCGTGCTGGTGGAGCAGACCTTCACGCGGGTGGGCGGCACCTCGCGCATCCATGTCGACGCGCGGGTGATCTCGGCCACCACCGCGGATCTGCGGCTGGAGATCGGCGACGGCAAGTTCCGCGAGGACCTCTATCACCGCCTCAACGTCGTGCCGGTGCGCGTGCCCGCGCTGTCGGAGCGGCGGGACGACATCCCCGCGCTGGTGGCGCATTTCATGAAGCGGCTGTCGGCGACCAGCGGGCTTCCCATGCGCGAGATCGGCGACGACGCCATGGCGGTGCTCCAGTCCAACAACTGGCCCGGCAACGTGCGCCAGCTGCGCAACATCGTGGAGCGGCTGCTGATCCTGGCCACCGACGACGCGGCGCAGGCGATCTCGGCGGACCTGCTGCCCTCGGACATCTCCGGCAACCAGCCCTGGGCGGCGGGCGGCAAGAGCGATCTCGTCATCTCGCTGCCGCTGCGCGAGGCACGCGAGATTTTCGAGCGCGAATACCTGCTCGCCCAGATCAACCGCTTCGGCGGCAACATCTCCCGCACCGCGGCGTTCATCGGCATGGAACGCTCCGCGCTGCACCGCAAGCTCAAGTCGCTGGGCGTGGGCCCGGCAGGCGGGCGCGAGCAGCAGATGTTCAACGCGTGATGGAGGTCAGGAACCGAGAACTTTTCTCGTCAAAATTGCGATGAGGAGCCCCCCCATCACGTAGCCAATTACAACTTCGATAACTGCAAGTACCTTCCCAAATACGGACACCGGCAACACATCCCCATAGCCCAACGTCGTGAAAGTCACGACAGAGAAGTACATGTTGTCGGCTAAACCAGTATGGTTGGTTGCGCCTGAAACGTTAGCGAACAAAATTCCAAAGAAAAGTAGCACGGCAACAACCCAAGCGCTCCAAAGTCCGAGCGACCTTCCGTAGTCGCAGGTCCAATGCAGGAAAAAAGCCAGCAAAGGATATCGCTGCTCCAAATGAGCGATGCGCTGCTGTGTCAATGCTTGCTCTTGTAACAATGCGGCCAAATTAAAATTCACGGCGTTCAGATTTACGCCTAGAAACTTGGTAGTTCCATCGTAATTTGCGTTGTCAAGCAGAGCTGAATTCATTCTTGCCCACGAAAAGTCCGCGCCACGTATATCTGCCTCCGAAAGAAACGAACCGGTCAGGTTGGTACCTACAAATTTTGCTCGTTGGCAATCCGCGGCAAACATGTCAATGGCTGACAAATTCGCACCGGATGCATCTTCGTCGGAAAGTGGCGCACCGCGTCCGTCCAAATTTTCGTACAATTGGCCAACAACAGCCGCCAACGCGTCCCTGTTGAATCCACCTTCTTTCCAAACTTTATATATTTCTTGTCCCTCTGGTTCGAGCCATCGTTGCCGCAATTGTTCAGGCGTCAGAGTGATGTAGTACTTTATATCTGGATGGGATGCGTTTACGACTGTTCCAGCAGGAATGAACGGTGTGGGACTTTTCGAGACCATTGTCGCCGAATCGATCTGCAACCGGAGCGCGCGGACTTATTATAAACCATGACATCTTCTCTTGAAGAGCGGGACTATCGCTGGCCCGCGCGTTCCCCCGTCGGTCGCATCGCGTACGTCAATGGCCGCTACCTTCCGCACGCGCATGCGACAGTCCACATCGAAGATCGGGCGCTGCAGTTCGCGGACGGGATCTACGAGGTCGTGGGGCTGTTCGGCGGGCGCCTCTTCGACGAGGAGGAGCATCTCGACCGGCTGGAGCGCTCCGTCCGCGAGACCGGCATGGCGATGCCGATGGGGCGGGCGGCGCTGAGGCAGGTGATCCGCGAGGTCGCGCGGCGCAACGGCGTCACCGACGGGCTCGTCTACATGCAGGTGACGCGGGGCGCGCATCGCCGCGACCACCCGGTGCCGGAGAGGGCAGGCCGCCCGACGCTGATCGTCACGGCCAGATCGCTCGACCCCACCGCGCTGGCGCGGCGCCGGCAGGACGGCGTCGCGGTCGTGACGCGGCCCGACGAGCGCTGGGCGCGATGCGACATAAAATCCACCGCGCTGCTCCCCAACATTCTCGCCAAGACCGCCGCCCGCAAGGCCGGCGCCCATGAGGCGTGGCTGGTGGATCGCGACGGCTTCGTGACCGAAGGTTCCTCCACCTCCGCCTGGATCGTGGACAAGGACGGACACATCGTGACCCGCGACCTGTCCCACGCCATCCTGCCCGGCGTCACCCGCCGGGTGATCCTGGAAGCGGCGAAAGAAGGCCAGATTTCCGTGACGGAACGAAAGTTCCGGCCCGAGGAAGCCGCCCGGGCGCGCGAGGCTTTCCTGACCGCCGCCTCGGCCGGGATCGTGCCGGTCGTCGCCATCGACGGCCGGCCGGTGGGCACCGGCACGCCCGGCCCCGTCACGGCCCGCATCCGCGAGCTCTACGAGCGCCGCGCGGCCGCCCGCGCGGGCTGAGCCCTTCGCGAACGCAGCAATTCGTCCTATGCTGGGATTCGCTCCGGATGGGCTGGGGCGGCATAATAATAAGCGTGTCTGCCATGAGCGAAAAACAACAAAACCTGCAGGACACTTTTCTGAATGCGGTTCGCAAGAGCAAATCGGCGGTGACGATCTTTCTCGTCAACGGCGTGAAGCTTCAAGGGAATATCACGTGGTTCGACAATTTCTGCGTTCTTCTGCGGCGCGACGGGCAGGCCCAGCTCGTCTACAAGCACGCGATCTCGACGGTGATGCCGCTCGGGCCGATCCAGCTCATGGAAGCCGAGACCGCGCCGCCGGCGTTGGAAACCGCCTGACGCAATCCCGCTCGCGCACCATGGACACGCGCGCCGCCCGCCGCGCCGCGTTCGTGGTGCATATCGAGCGCAAGGGCGCGGCCGACACGCTGCGCGACGCGGAGGCGCGTCTCGCCGAAGCGGTGGGGCTGACCGCGGCCATCGGGCTCGAGGTGATCTCGCGGCGCATCGTGCCGCTGGCGCGGCCGGCGCCCGCCACGCTGATCGGCTCGGGCAAGGTGGACGAGATCGCGACGCAGGCGAGGGGGCTCGAGCCCGAGGTCATCGTCGTCAACGCCCAGCTCTCGCCGGTGCAGCAGCGCAATCTCGAGAAGGCGTGGAACGCCAAGGTGCTCGACCGCACCGCGCTGATCCTGGAGATCTTCGGCGCGCGCGCGCAGACGCGCGAGGGCCGGCTGCAGGTGGAATTCGCGCATCTCACCTATCAGCGCTCGCGGCTGGTGCGGTCGTGGACGCATCTGGAGCGGCAGCGCGGCGGCTTCGGCTTCCTCGGCGGCCCCGGCGAGACGCAGATCGAGACCGACCGCCGCCTGATCGGGGAGCGGCTGGCGAAGATCCGCCGCGAGATCGAGGAGGTGAAGCGCACCCGCGGACTGCACCGCTCCGCCCGCCGCAAGGTGCCGTATCCCATCGTGGCGCTGGTCGGCTACACCAATGCCGGCAAGTCCACGCTGTTCAATGCGCTGACCAGGTCGGACGTGCTGGCCAAGGACCTGCTGTTCGCCACGCTCGATCCCACCATGCGCGGCCTCAGGCTGCCGGACGGGCGCAACATCATCCTTTCCGATACGGTGGGCTTCATCGCCGACCTGCCGCACGAGCTGGTGGCCGCCTTCCGCGCCACGCTGGAAGAGGTGCTGGAGGCCGACGTCATCGTCCATGTCCGCGACGCGGCGCATGGCGAGAGCGAGGCCCAGAAGGCCGACGTGGAGAAGGTGATGGCCGAGCTCGGCATCGAGACCGACGGCGAGCGCGCGATCCTGGAGGTCCTCAATAAGATCGACCTGCTGGAACCGGCGGCCCGCAAGGGCCTGCTGGCGCGGAACGGGCGGCGGGGAGCCGTCGCGGTGTCGGCGCGCAGCGGCGCGGGGCTTCCCGATCTTCTGGCCCGGCTCGAGGACGCGCTGGGCGCGGGCGAGGCGGTCATCCGCCTCAAGCTGGACCTGGCCGACGGGGCCGGGCTCGCCTGGGCCTATGCCCATGGCCGGGTGCAGGACCGCCGCGACCGGGCGGATGCGCTCTACCTGACGGTGGCCGTCGATCCACAATCCGTCGACAGATTCACCAATCGCTTCAGGGACAAAATCGTGACGGAAAAAAGCCTTAGGCAGGCTTCCTGATGTGAATTCGCAGGTCTGGGGATTTGTGGACAAGTGCTGACGCGCCGCACATTCGCCGCCTCTCTCACGCTTCTGCCGCTCGCCGCGCGGGCGGGCGACGATCCGGAAGGGCTGATCGCGCAAACCGAGAAGCGGGCGGGCGGCCGGCTGGGCCTGGCGGCGCTGGACACCGGCAGCGGCCGGCGCATCGGCTGGCGGGCGGATGAGCGTTTCCCCATGTGCTCCACCTTCAAGCTCATCGCCGTGTCGGCGCTGCTGAAGCGGGTGGACGAGGGCCGCGAGACGCTGTCCCGCCGCATCTCCTATGGCGAAGCGGACCTGCTGGACTACGCGCCCATCACGCGGGCGCATGTGAAGGAGGGCGGCATGGCGCTGGACGATCTCTGCGCCGCCGCCATCCAGTGGAGCGACAACACGGCGGCGAACCTGGTGCTGGCCCGGATCGGCGGGCCGGCGGGCGCCACCGCCTATGCGCGCGCGCTCGGCGACAACATCACCCGGATCGACCGCAATGAGCCCGATGCCAACACCTGCATCCCCGGCGATCCGCGCGACACGACCTCGCCCAACGCCATGCTCGACGACCTGAACGCGCTGGCGTTCGGCCGTGCGCTGTCCGCGGCCTCGCGCGCAAAGCTGCTGACCTGGCTCGCCAACTGGCAGACCCGCCTGCCGCGCCTCGAAGCCGGGCTGCCCGCCGGCTGGAAGAGCGCGCACAAGATGGGCACGGGACGCCACGGGACATCCAACGACGTCGCCATCCTGTGGCCGCCGGGCAGGGCGCCGATCCTGGTCGCGGCGTACTACACGGGCTCGACGGCGTCCTTGGAGAAGCGCGACGCCGTGCTGGCGGACGTGGGCAGGATCGTGAGCGGCACACTGTGAAGAGTAGCCCGCCCCTGGTGGGCGGGTCGAAAAATGCGCGGCATTCTTCGGGGCGGCGGAGTGGTGCCGTGATCTCGCCGCCGCGCCCCCCACCCGAAAAATGCGTTCCGCATTTTTCGACCTCCCCACAAGGGGGAGGTTTTGGTTCTGAGCGGCGCCCCGCTTGAAGTGCGCCCGTGGAACACCACGTTCTGGCGGCGTCGCCCTCAACCTCCCGACAAGGGGGAGGTTAGGCTTCCGTCTTCGCGCGCTGCCAGAGGGCTTCCATTTCGTCGAGGGACGCGTCGGCGGGCGTGCGGCCATGGGCGGCCAGCGATTTCTCGATGAACTTGAAGCGGCGGACGACCTTGGCGTTGGTGCCGCGCAGCGCGGTTTCGGGATCGATCTTCAGGTGGCGGGCGAGGTTGACGATCACGAACAGCAGGTCGCCGATCTCGTCCTGGATCTTCCCGGGCGGCGCGCCGGCCTGCTGCGCCTCCACGATCTCGCCGGCTTCCTCGATAACTTTCTCCAGCACCCTGGGCGCGGAGTCCCAGTCGAAGCCCACGGTTGCGGCGCGCTTCTGGAGCTTCACCGCGCGCAGCAGCGCGGGCAGGGCGAGGGGGACGCCGTCCATGACGCTCCCGCCGGCCCTGCGTTCCTTCTTCTTGTGGTCCTCCCAGGCGGCGGCCTGGGCCTCGGCGCCGGCGACGGCGCCGCCTTCGCCGAAAACATGCGGATGCCGTCGGATCATCTTGTCCGAAATCGCCGCCACCACGTCGCCGAAATCGAACAGCCCGCGCTCCTCGGCCATGCGGGCGTGATAGACGACCTGGAGCAGGAGGTCGCCCAGCTCGTCCTTCAGCGCCGCCCAGTCCTCATCCTCGATGGCGCCGCAGACCTCATAGGCCTCCTCGATGGTGTAGGGCGCGATGGTGGCGAAGCTCTGCGCGATATCCCACGGGCAGCCCGTCCCGGGATCGCGCAGGCGCCGCATGATGGCGAGCAGGGCGGTGATGTCGTGGGCCATGCGAACAGCGAGTAGCGAATGACGAAGGGCCGAACAAGTCCAGCCGCATTCCGCCGGTCGTTCGCGCGCCGCCGTTCGCCCGGCGCCTTCCCGTCGTTCCGCGGCCGTTCCGGCCCGGGGCCCTACTGCGAACCCACGGCCGACGCGAAGGCCGATTTGCTCCCGAAATAGCACTCGATCGACTCGATCCGCCCGTCGCGCACGCGGTGATATTCGAGATTGCGGAAGGATTTGCCGTTGGTGGTGTGACAGAGATATTTCACGACGACATCGCCGCCTTTCGCCATCAAAAGCTCGATGTCGAACTTTTCGACGAAGGCCTTCTGGCTCTCCCAGCAGTTGGCCTTGTAGGCGGCCTTGCTGATGTGGTCGTCGCCGTTCGGGCTGGTGAAGGTGAAATCGTCCGCCAGTATGGCGTCGAACGGCCCCCAGTCCTTCTGTTCCCAGGCCTTGAAGAATTTTCGCACGGCCGTCTCGCTCGCGGATTCCTCACTGGCCAGGGCGCCCGGAGCTTGCGCCAGCAGAGCCGTTCCAGCCACGACGGCACCGCCGGCTTCGAACATCTTGCGGCGCGACATTGCAGAGGTTGACACGATGTATTCTCCTCCCGGGAAGACCGACGGTTGACGCCTTCGCAAGGCGCTTCGCCGAACGATGAAATGTCCGTCGTGCCGTTGTCCATGGTTCGGGGCATGACGTTCCCGTGAGCAGATTCGCGCGATCATTCGCCCGCTTCGACGTCCCTATTCGCCCATCTCCTTCAGCTTCGCCTGCGCCTTGCCCATGAAGGCGAAGATTTCCGGGTCGAGCGGGAGCCTGGGCGCGGTCCTGGTATCGGCCATGGCGTCGTTCCATACCGCCTGGACCTTGGCCGTCACCCGCGGGTCGCCGCGGGTGAATCGCTCCACCTGCGTCTTCCAGCGCCGGGCGAGGTCGAGCACGGCGGGCGAGGCGGGGTCGCCTTTCGCCATCAGCACTCTGGCCTCGGCGATCAGGGCATCCCATTCCCGGTTGACCTGCTCCTGGTCGAAATCGCGTCCGGCCAGCACCGCGATCTCGGCGCGGGAAAAATGTTTCTCCACGAAGGGATCGAAGAGCGCCTTCATCTCGGCCTGGGTGGGTTTTGCGGTCATGGTGGTCTCCCGGGTCAGGGTCGCGAGGTCGTCGATGGAGAGCGCGCCGCCCGAGGCCAGCCTGGCGCGGGCCGCGCGCACCAGCCCCAGCGCCTTGCCGACCCGCGCGCCTTCCTCGGCCAGCGCCTGCTCCTGCAGTGCCAGCACCGAGGCCAGGGTGGCGGCGCGCCCGCCCAGGAGCTCGCCGATGCGGGCGAGCGAAAGCCCGAGCCGTTTCAGCGCCAGGATCTGGTGCAGTCGCGCGACCTCCGCCGGCCCGTAGGCGCGATAGCCGTTGGCCGCGCGCCGCGGCGCCACCAGGCCGCGGTCCTCGTAGAGCCGCAGCGCCTTGGCGCTGACGCCGAGGCGGCGGGCGGTTTCCGCCGGGCTCAAATTCGCGCCGGATTTGCTCATGGCGGCGAGCCTAGGCCTTGGCGGCGCGCCCGGCGACGGCGCCGATGGTGAGGTTGGGGTCGAGCGGGCCCTTGGTGAAGGTGAGGCGGAAGCCGTCCGGGTCGGCGAGGGTGAAGTCGCGCGCGTTCCAGGGCCGGTCGCCGGGCTCCTGCACGAAGACGGCGCCGGCGGCGCAGGCGCGTTCGGCGATGGCATCCACCGTCCCGTCCGTGACCGCGAAGGTGAGTGTGATGCCCAGGCCGGCCGGACCGCCCGGCGGCGCCGCGGCCGCGCGCAGCAGCAGGTCGGCGTAGCGCGCCCAGCGCAGATGCACGAGGCCGGGCCTGCCGCCCGGGCCGGGCATCGTGAAGACATGCTGGAAGCCCAGCGCCTCCTGGTACCAGCGGCTCGACGCCTCGAGATCGCGAACCGAGAGCGTGGGGAAGGCGGGCATGGGGTAGAATTCGGGGGGCGTGGTCATCCGGTGCGCCGGCTGTGGTGGCGCGCGGGTTGTGAAGGTTGCCCCTGGGGACGGGTCAAGCGCGATCTTGCCGTCCGCCCCCGACGAGTCACGGCCGGCAGGGAAACGCCTGGCGCAGCGCGGCGGCAATCAGCACCTTGGCGTCCTCGTTGAGCGCTTCGGGGTGGTTTCGCATGTAGGCCTGGACGACCATGATGAGCTGGCCGATCGTGACGCCCTGGCCGGGACAGATCGCGTGGCTGGCCTCCAGCGCGTCGGCGGCGTCGTTGACATAGGTCCGGCATGCGCCGCGATTGAGGAAGCCAGCCCGGAAGGCCGTCCCGCAGGTCTTGTAGAGGTCGTTGCCGGTCGCCGCGCCGGCGGCCGTGGCCCAGGCCAGCGAGATCGCCGCGCAGCCGGCGGCAAAAGCTGCCATCCTCATCGTCAAAATCCCCCCGCTTCCGCAATGCCCCCAATGCTATCACGCGCCCGCGCGCCGGGGGAGCAACGGGCGCAGGGACCGGGCGATTCCCGGTTTTTTTGGTGGCTGGGGAAATCAAGGGCAGGGAAAAGCGGCGGAGAGGGCGCGTCCGACCGCTGCTTCGCGGCGCGCCTCCACCTTGTGGGAGCGGGTTGTCCGGGCACCCCTCCGCAAAATATTTTTGTCGGACGGCGATGCCAATACTCGAAAGCGGCGGGATTTGGGCTCATCTGTGGCTGGACTTGTGCGTATAAGATATATTATGGGAAATTTATACCCGACGTTACGCTTGGCATACCCGGGCACAAGGGGTATTGTGAATGAGCCTCGGACAATTCGGGGCTGCATTCGCAGCGCGGCACCTCATGCCGCGTTCATGGCCTCGTGGAGAACTTGTCGTGCTCGGCGGCTACATTGACGGTAGCAATCTGCACGCCGGGGCCCCTGTCGTGGTCGTCGGTGGTTGCGCCGCCAATACCGACGCTTGGCTGCGCTGGGAAGTCGAATGGCAGCATCTCTTGACCTTCTGCAAGGTCGAAAAATGGCACCACACCGAATTCGTGAACCGGATCGGTCGCTACATCCACATGAACCATGCAGAATGGTTGGTCGCACGGCGAATGCTATGCGACTCGTTTGCGAGTCTGAAGCCCATTTGCTTCGGCACCACGGTCTGGCGCGAAGAGTATGACGCCCTTCGTGGTGAGCATCCTTCGATCCCGGAAGACCCGTATTTCTTCCTGTTAGACCGATGCCTGCATCGGCTAATTCAAGGTCTGTTCGAAAATCCCAATGACGAGGGAATACTTGTCTACTGCGACCGGGATAAGAATAAGGACCTCGTACTCAATCTTGCAAGGTGGCACGAGGCGTTTCTCCGTTCGGACCCGCACGCACGCCCGGGCGACAAGATACGCAAGGTCGTTACTTCGTATGGGTCGGGCTTGGAGTTCATGCCACTTCAAGCAGCGGACGTGGTGGCGCACGAACTCATGCAATACGCCCGCAAGAACCGTGGGATTCCGGTAGTCGCCACTAACCTACCTTCCGGGAGTTGGATTCTGGACCGGCTCAAGTCCGCATTTCCCTGGCTCGTGATGAACTACCGCAAGGATTTCCTAAAAATGGAGTTAGATGGGCGCGCCTTCGTCCCCGGGCATTGGCCCGGCTATCACTTCGTACCTGCGGCACGGCTTTGAGGCTTTCGCGCGGTGACACTTCCGAACGCCTTCTCGAAGTCCTTCGGGTCTTCGGAAGCTTCGGCCTTATGCGCTTCTTCCACAAAGCGCGCGTGGCGCTCTGCATCGGTGAACTTTGGCTTTGGCGCAGAGCGTTTCTGGCCTTGGGGTTCTTTAGGCATGGGGATAGTATCGCACGCTCTAGCCACGGTGGGGAATACCTTATGCCAATTACTCTATCCTACGACTTAGGAAACGTGACGAATAACCAGCGGAACTACGTCCGCAGCATGTTCGAGCGATTCGGATGGAAGAGGCTTGGTGGAAGCGTCTTTAGATATAACGGAAGAAGCATAAACCACATTGTACAAGAGGATTGGTTCAACGACGTAGCGCCAGCGATCATGTTTCTACGTGCATATGCGCTCAAAAACAGCATAGAAATCAGGTCATTCACACTGGATTCAATGAGTATCGCCCGTATCGAGCCGGGATTCGGGCGTCGCCCAAAGACCGGCCCCAATCTCGTTCTGAAAGAACCGACGAACTATCAGTCCTCGGCCCAAGCCTTGCGGGATTTTGTTGATGCAGCGACCAGCGCAGCCCCGTGACCTCAAACTGTAACAGTGCCTGCAGCCGACATCGCTTGCGGCGCGCTACAGTTTGTGAGATTTTGAGGTGATCCGCGCGGAGGTGCGAACTCCGCGCTCTAGGATCAATTTGCGATGCACCACTGCGCCGCGCGAAATTTATACGCGCGAGGCGATTCCGTGTCCAGAGCCAGCCCCACCGAACAACACGAAGAACCGTCGCCAGAATTCTGGGCGTGGTTCAACGCAAAGACAGCGGCCTTCCGCGCGAAGCCATGGCCTAGGTTTGCCGCTTCTGTAGCGATGGCCCGTAACCAGCATCGACAAGGAGTTTGCACAACGTCCGCGCGACAAGTGGGTTCAGCGCCAGCGGGCCATATGCCTGTTTCTCGGAAGCAAGCGCCACTAGAAACAGGTCTGGCGTCCCCGGACGTCCGTTCACGCTGACCATCTCGCCGTGCTGTTCAAAGAACTTGGTGGCCTGCGCCTCCGTGAATTCAGGAAATCGCGTTTGGAAAAGCGTTTCACGCGTGCCCATGATCTATCTCCTTGGTCTGTCGCAAGTCCAAGGATAGCTGGACCGGGAAGGCGGAGTCACTCTGCCTTCCCGTCCAGTGCTTCCAGAATTGCCCTCAGGGTGGCGCGGCCAGAGAGAAACTTACTGTGCCGCACAAGTCGTTTCGTAGGTGAGCCGCTTACCCTTGAAGCCCTGAAGGGCAGTCTCGGCGCGGCCCACGTCGTCAAAGCCCCGGCGCTCGCGGGTGTTCTGGCGGAAATCGAATTCGGCGACATAACGGTGAAGATGACGCTCGCTGACCTTCTGGTAGGTGCCGATCATGCCGCGCTTGAACACACTGAAATAGCCTTCAAGGGTGTTCACATGCACGTCGCCGCGCACATATTCGCCAATCGAGTGATTGACGCTTTCGTGCTTGGCGACGGCGGACTTGTAGTATTGCGCGCCATCGGTAACGAGGCGGCTGTTTTCGTCCATGTGCTGCCACAGGGCCATCTTCACATCGTAGGCATTGGGCGAGCGCGGCAGGACGATGGAGCGGGTGTTTCCGTCGCGCTCCACAAGGCTCATGATCGCGACCTTGTGCTGGTAGCCCGGGCGCTTCTTGGTGCGCTTGGAATTGGTGAGGAAAGTTTCGTCGGCCTCCACGGTCTTGCCCTCGCCTCCGATCCGGCCCGCGTCTTTGGCCGGGGCCATGGCTTCCCGGATGCGATGGGTAAGGAACCAAGCGGTTTTCATGGAGCAGTCCAGCATCCGCTGAATTTGGCGGGTCGAAATGCCCTTCTTACTGGCGCACATCAGGTGGATGACCTGAAGCCAGAGGTGAAGCGCGAGGTGACTGGACTCGAAAATGGTCCCCATGCGCACGGTAAAGGGCTTCTTGCAGGCGTAGCACTTGCACAGGCCGGGACGGGTGGTCTTGCCCTTCAGCCGCCCCACGCGCGCCGCTTCGCCGCAAAACGGGCATACCGGACCGTTCGGCCAAAGCCGGGCCTCGACGTAGGCAAACGCCGCTTCCTCGGTCTGGAAGTGCGGGGCATTGAGAACGGAAGCGGCCATGGCGGTATCTCCTATGGCCGTAAATCTAGGGATTGTGGGCGAGTATGTCAAGTGTAACGTCGCCAATTTATAGGCGATTGCCCGGCACCTGGCGCGGGGGCAACATTGCGCATGCGTTACGTTCCGGATGATATCGAGGCGGCAAAGCTGGCCAATGAGATTGCACGGCGCGGCATCGGCCCGCGTCAGAGGCTCCGCGTGACGCTCGAAACGCTGGACGACCTGCCGATGGCGAGGATCGCCGAGGAAGGCCGCGCCTTTGCGTTTCCGGCGGACGAGCCCGACCTGTACACCGAGGCCGACCTCAGGCACCGGAATGCATGACTTCGGCAGCGTTGTCGTGACGCGATTTCCCTTTACGGACCTTTCCGGCAGCAAACTGAGGCCAGCACTCGTCGTGTCGCGGGAAGGCTCGGCGATGCCGAGCCCGCATTGCCTCAAGCGGCAGCACCGGTCTTTTTCGAGGTGTTCGGTTTTTCAACGCCTTAACCTCACCCCCTCGGATACAGGATGATCTGCGTGCAGCGGAAGGCTGCCAGCAGCCTGGCGGTCTGCTCGTCGGCCAGGGTGGCGTCCCAGACCTGGGTCTGGCGGCCGCCGTGCAGGAGCCTGGCCTCCCCGGCCACGGCGCCTTCGCGCAGCGTGCCCATGAAGTTGCACTTGAGCTCGACCGTGGTGAAGCCGCTGGCGCCGTCCGGCCATTTGGTCGAGACGCCGTAGGCGCACAGCGTGTCGGCCAGCGCCACGATGGCCGGCGCCCAGAGCGCGCCGTTGCCGGCGATCAGCTCGCGCTTGACCGGCAGCCGTCCCGCCACGCGGCCGGGCTCGCAGGCCGTGATCGCGATGCCCAGCAGGTGCGGCAGGCCGCCCGGGTTCCAGCCGTTCATGATCTCGGGAGTCAGTTCTTCGGCCATGGTCTTACCGGTGCTCGTTCAGCGCGATCGTCGGAAGCATCCGTCAGATCGGCAAGGTGACGGTCAGCCCATCATAGGCGGGTTCGACGCCCGCGGGCAGCTCGCGCCGGAGTGTCTCATAGTCGAGGTCGATATGCATGTTGGTGAGCACGCCGCGCCGGGGCTTCACGCGCGCGAGCCAGGAGAGCGTGCGCGCCACGTTGGCGTGCGTGGGATGTTCGGCGTGGCGCAGCGCGTCCACGATCCAGCACTCCACGCCCGCGAGCGCGGCGAACGACTCCTCCGGCAGCCCGGCCACGTCGCTGGAATAGGCCACCGGCCCCAGCCGGAAGCCCAGCGAGCGCATCTCGCCGTGCTCCTGCGCGAAGGCCTCGGCCGTGAGCGGCCCGCCGGGGCCCGCGATCTGGAACGGAACGAACGGCTCGGCGATCTCGCGCGCGGTGACGATGGGCGGATAGCCACTGCCTTCGGGCGTCCGGAAGCAGTAGCCGAAGCTGCGCATCAGGCCGTCCAGCCCGGCGCGGTCGCTGTAGAGATCGAGGCGGCGGCGCATGGCGTAGACCAGGGGGCGCAGATCGTCGATGCCATGGGTCTGGTCGGCGTGGTTGTGCGTGATGAGCACGGCATCGAGCCGCGCGCAGCGCGCCGCGAGAAGCTGCTCGCGCAGGTCGGGCGAGGTGTCGATCAAGACCGCGGTCTCGCCCCCGGCGGATCTGCGCCGCGCCAGGATCGAGCAGCGGCGGCGCCGGTTCCTCGGGTTCGCCGGGTCGCAGGCGCCCCAGTCGCCCGCGCCGTCCGGCCCGCCGACGCGCGGCACGCCGCTGGAGGAACCGCAGCCCAGGATGGTGACTTCGAGCGTGTCCGTCATCGCGGCCGTTGCGCCTTCGAAAACAGGCGGAAGAAATTGTCCGTGGTGGCGCGCGCGAGCTCCTCGCGCGTGACGCCCTTGAGACCGGCCAGCATGGCGGCGGTGTCGACCACGAAGGCGGGCTCGTTGCGCTTGCCCCGGTGCGGCGTGGGCGCAAGGTACGGCGCGTCGGTCTCCACCAGCAGCCGTTCGAGCGGCACCTCGCGGATGACGGCGCGCAGCGCGTCCGATTTCCGGAACGTGGCGATGCCGGAAACCGAAATGCAGAAGCCCCATTCGAGCGCGGCCCGGGCGAGGCGCGCGGTGCCGGTGAAGCAGTGGATCACGCCCGCGAAGGCGCCCTTCCCCATCTCGTCGTCCAGCACCGCGACGGTGTCGTCGTCCGCGTCTCGGGTATGCACGATGAGCGGCAGCCCGAGCGCGCGCGCGGCGCCGATGTGGGCGCGGAAATTGGCGATCTGCGGCGCCCGCGGGCTGTGGTTGTAGTGGAAGTCGAGCCCGGTCTCGCCGATGCCCACCACGCGCGGATGCGCGGCGCGCGCGATCAGCGGCCCGGCGTCCGCGAGCGTCTCGTCCTTTGCCTCGTGCGGATGCACGCCCACGGAGCACCACACGTCCTCGAAGCGCTCGGCGATGGCGCGCACGGCGGGGAATTTCTCCAGCGTGGTGCCGATGCTGACGCAGGTGCGCACGCCGGCCTCGCGCGCGCGCGCGACCACCGCGTCCAGCTCCGGCGCGAATTCGGGGAAATCCAGGTGGCAGTGGCTGTCGACGAGCATGGGACTCACGGAAGGCTCAAAGGGCGCGGCCCCGCGCGGCGGCGGCGGCGGCGCGGGCGGCGGAGAGGATCGTCTGGCGCGGCTCCAGATGCAATGCGCCGGTGCGCGCGAAGGAGCGCGCCAGGGTTTCCACGAGCGCTGCCCAGCGGTCGAGCCCCGGCGCGCCGGCGCGCGCGCGCGCGTGGATGCGGTCCGTCAGCGCCTGGACGAGGAACCGGCCGAAGCGGTCCACGCCCTCGCTCATGCGCGCGAGCTTTTCGGCCAGCGCCAGCGTGGCGGCGATGTCGGGCGCCGCGGCGCGGCCGATGAGGCGCTCGGCCTCGGCGGCAAGCGCGAGCCCGTCCTCGCCCGAGAGCGCCAGCGCCGCGCCCAGCGAGCCGCCGGCCAGCCGCGCCAGCGCCTTGCGGTCTTCGGGTTGGAGATCGGGCGCGCGCGCCGCCAGTTCGCGCGCCAGTTCGTCCTCGCCGAGCGGCCTCAGCTCGAAGCGCTGGCAGCGCGAGCGGATGGTGGGCAGAAGCCGCCCGGGCGCGTTGGCGAGCAGGATCAGCATGGCGCGGCCCGGCGGCTCCTCCAGCGCCTTGAGCTGCGCGTTGGCCGCGGCGTCGTTCATGTCGTCCGCCGTGTCGACGATGACGACGCGCCAGCCCCCCGCGCCCGAGGTCATGCCGAAGAAGCCGGCGAGCTTGCGCACCTCGTGCACGCTCAGCACCGTCATCAGCCGGCCGGTGTCCGGATTGAGGCCGCGCTTGAGCAGCAGCAGGCCCGGATGCGCGCCCGCCGCCACCTGGAGCGCCACGGGATCGTCCGGCGGCACCGCGAGATCGGCCGGGCCCTCCGCCGTCGCGCCGTAGCGCAGGAGGTAGCGGGCGATGCGGTAGGCGAGCGTGGCCTTGCCGATGCCGGGCGGGCCGGTGAGCAGAAGGCCTTGCGGCACCCTGCCCGACCGGATGGCGCGCGCGACGCGGGCGAGCGTGACGTCCTGGCCGATCAGCGCGAAGGTCTCGCGCGGATGCGGCTGGCCCTCCTGCCGGTCGGTCTCAGGGATGTCTTCGGTCTTCGCGCGCCTGGCCATGTTGCCCGTTGTCGAATATTTGGCGCCTAAAGCAGGCGATTTTCCACGGTCTTCCAGATCGCCGCCGCGACGGCGTCCGCATCGCCCGACGCGTCGATCAGCACGCAGCGGCCGCGGTTGCGGCCGGCGATGTCGCGGAAGGCCTTGCGCAGCGCGTCGTGGAACGCCGCGTCGAACTTCTCGAAGCGGTTTTCGGCGTGGGTGCGCGCGCCGGCGCGCTCGAGGCCGATGGCGGGATCGAGGTCGAGCACCAGCGTGAGATCGGGCGCGAAATCGTCCAGCGCGGCGGACTCGATGCGCCGGATGGTCTCCCGCTCCAGCCCGCGTCCCGCGCCCTGGTAGGCATAGGTCGAATCCGTGAAGCGGTCGCCAACGACCCATTTGCCGCCGGCGAGCGCGGGCTTGATGGTGCGCGCGACATGATCGGCGCGGGCGGCGAAGATGAGCAGCGTCTCCGCCATCACGTCCCAGCGCCCCGGCTCGCCTTCGACCAGGAGCTTGCGGATCTCCTCCGCCCCCGGCGAGCCGCCGGGCTCGCGCGTGACGATGGCAGCAATGCCGCGCGCCTCCAGCATGGCGGCGAGGCGGCGGGCCTGCGTCGACTTGCCGGTCCCCTCCCCGCCTTCGAGCGTGATGAAGCGCGCCTGCGTCATCGTCGTGCCGTCATCTGTCCGGCGAGACGAGCGAACGCAGGCCGAGGAAGATGCGCCCGAACAGTCCGGCGGAGTCCACGCTGTTGGCGGCATAGACCGGCACGTCCTGGGCCGGGAAATCGGGCGCGGTGATGCGCAGCGTGCCGACCTGCTGGTTCGCCGCCACCGGCGCACGGACCGGGCCGTCGTAGCGCAGCGTCATCTTGAGGCCGTCATGCGCCTCGACGGGCATGGTGAGCGCCAGCGGACCGGCGAGCTTCAGCGGCACGGTGTCGGCGGTGCCGCGCCAGACCTTCGCGCTGCCCACCACCTGCCCGTCGGCGAACAGCCGGTAGTGGCGGAATTCGCGGAAGGCGATGCCCAGGATGCGCGCGGCCTCGTCGCTGCGGCGCTGCTCGGCGAACCAGTCCTGCCGCTGCGGGCTGTCCCTGGCGAGATCGGGATAGCGCAGGCCGTTGATGACGAGGATCAGGCGCTGGTTGCCGCGCCTGGCCGACGCGGTGATGCCGTAGCCCGCGGCGTCGGTGTGGCCGGTCTTGAGGCCGTCGGCGCCGGGGAATTTCTCCAGCACCAGGTCGCGGTTGGGCTGGGTGATGGCCTTGCCCTGATCGTAGGTCGTGTAACTGCGCACGCCGAAATAATGATAGTACTCCGGATAGGTGTTGATGATGTGGCGCGCGAGCTTGGCCAGGTCGAAGGCCGACATCGCCTGGCCCGGAGGATCGGGGAGCCCGTTGGGATTGACGAAGTGGGACTGCGTCAGCCCCAGCTCCTTCGCCCGCTGGTTCATCATCCTGACGAAATTGTCCGTCGTGCCGCCCAGCGCCTCGGCCACGACCACGCAGGCGTCGTTGCCGGAGACCACGACGATGCGCTGGATGAGGTCGTCGACCGTCAGCTTGTCGCCCACCCGCGTGAAGCCCGTCGAGCCGCCGGTCTTCCACGCGGCCTCGGAGACGGGAAAGGTGTCGGTGAGCTTGACGCGGCCGTCCTTCAGCTCGCGGAAGAGCAGCTCCACCGTCATCAGCTTGCTCATGGAGGCCGGCGGCATGGGCGTGTAGGCGTCCTTGGCCCACAGCACCTGGCCGGTGTCGCCGTCCATCAGCATGGCGTGCTCCGCGCTCGTGGCGATCACCGCGGCGCGGGCGGGAAGCGCGGCCAGCGCCGCGAACGCGAACAGCAAGGCGATCAGTCGCCGCATGATGTCTCCTTCAGGAGCGCACCCCGGTCATTGATCGACGACGATCTGGGCGTCGTTGCTGCCGAGCCCGTTCAGGCGGGCCAGCGCCGCGTCGGCCGATTCGACGTCGTCATAGGGGCCGCAACGCACCCTATAGAGCCGCTGCCCGTTCCTGTCGATTGCAGAAATCACGACATCGCCGGCTGCGGCAAGACGCGCCCGGAGCCTCTCGGCGTTGGACAGGGTCGAGAAGGCGCCGGCCTGCACGTAAAGATGCGTCACCGCGGGCACCGGAACCTCCGTCACCTGCCCGGTCGGCTCGGTGTCGACCGGCGGGATCGGCGCGCTCGGCGCGGGCGCGGGCAGCGGCGCCGAGCGCACCGCGGAGGCGACCGGCGCGCCGGGCACGATGTCCAGCGCCTGCGAATCGATCCTGGTCGTGGGCGCGGCCCGGGCGGCGACGACGATGTCGGGCGGCGTCTCCGGCGCGGGCGGCGCGCCGCCGTCCAGATCCGCGCGGCCGAGATAGGTCACCCGCACCCGCGCGGTGCCCCGGCCCTTGAAGCCGAGCAACTCGGCGGCGTGCTCGGACACGTCGATGATGCGGCCCTTGGCATAGGGCCCGCGGTCGTTGACGCGCACCACCAGCGAGCGGCCATTGTCGAGATTGGTCACGCGCACGTTCACCGGCATGGGCAGCGTGCGGTGCGCGGCGGTGAGCGCGCCGGCGTCGTAGAGCTCGCCATTGGCGGTGCGCCGGCCGTAGAAGTCTGGACCGTACCACGACGCGATGCCGGTCTCGTCGTAGCCGGGCTGCTCGCGCGGGTAATACCAGGTGCCGTCGATCTGGTAGGGATTGCCGACCTTGTACTGGCCGCCGCCGGGCGGGATGTGGATGTTCGGCGCGGGCGCCGTCGCGCAGGCCGCCAGGACTGCAACCAGTGCGCCCACAACGGCCGCCCGTGACGCGACGAATTTCATTCGGGTGACACCCGGCCCCGGATTCGGGCGGATTCTGACACTCTTTGGGCGGCTCCGGAAGCATTGAGGACAGTCAAGGCGCTACGATATGCTGCGCGCCGCCGAGGGGGAAAATTGCGATGACCGTTCCGCAGGACAAGTGGATCAGCACGACCGGCGAGCACGACTGGACCGATGCCGGGAGCTGGAGCGCCGGCGTCGTTCCCGATGCCACCTACAACGTCTTCATGACGCTGAACGCGGCCCCATTCCAGGCCGACGTCACCACCGCCGTCGCGATGCACGATTTCCAGTTCAGCTCGCCCAAGGCCACGCTGAACGAAACCGACGCCGGCTCGATGACGGCGCGCAACGTGACGTTCCTGCGCGGCAATGTCATTCTTGCCGGCGCCAACACCTTCCACTCCACGGACATTGTGGTCGCAACCGTCGAGGCGCTGAACGCGAGCGCATTCGGATCCGGCGCGATTTCCATGACCAATGCCGGCGGCGTGCTGCTCGCGGGCGGCGACATCACCCTCAAGAACTCCTTTACCGTCAGCGGCGGGGAGTTCGCCGCGCTGCCCAGCCACACGCTCATCCTCGATGGCACGATGGAAGTCGACGCGACGCCGGCCGGCGCGTTCGTAACGTTCGGCGATTCGGGCGACGGCGACACCGGCACGGTCGAAGTCGCGGGCAAGGGCTTCACCCTGAGCGGCGGCGGCGAGCTGGGCATCACCGTTTCCGCGGGCACCGTCACCTCCGGCACGGGCGCGCGCGACATCGCGGCCACCGATATGTTCGGCGACGCGACGTTCGTGGCGGTCGACAGCGGCGCGACGCTGGACCTCACCCATTTCGGTACCAGCCTGACGCTCGACGGCCTGACCGGCCAGGGCACGGTGGAAACGACGGGCGGCTTGCGCACCGTCGGTCTCAGCGACGCCGATTTCTCCGGCACGTTCGCCGGGCGGATGAACTTCCTGGTGACCGGCGACAGCACGCTGACCGGCGCCGGCATCGGCTCGCATACCATCACCTTCGGCAGCGGCACCGACACGCTCGACCTGTCGGGCGCGCATGGCGAATTCATCGTCTCCGCGCCGGCCGGCGCCGATGCCGAGATCAAGGTCGGCCATGGCGACATCCAGACCATGAAGTTCACCGACTTCCAGCTTGGCCACCTGACGATCGACACGCTCGATCCATCGAGCTCGGTGGTGACGTTCCACGACCACGCCACCTCGGTGACGGCGTCGATCAATCCCAAGGACGGCACGCCGATCTACACGCTCACCTTCGCCGGCGTGAGCTCGCACGACGGCTTCGTGACCGGCACCGACGGCCACGGGCATCTCGAGATCACCTACTCGACGGCGGAGGCCCACGCCGCGCTGCACGACGCCGCGGTGGAGAGCGCGGCGGCGTCGGCGAGCTACGTGCCGGTGCATGACGGGTTCTGAAGCCGGCCGCATCCGGTCGCAGATGGAGACGATGCGATGTCAAACGGCAGGTATTGGCGGGCGTATAACGGCGAGAACGACTGGAACGTCGCGGCCAATTGGAGCCCACACGGGGTTCCCGGCCCAAAGAACCACGCCAATATCGTGGCCGGCGATCCGGTCGCCTTCCAGGTCGACGTGACGACCGCCGACGTTGCAAGCAGCCTGCGCTTCGACGCTCCGGCTGCCACGCTGTTCGAATCGGCCGGCGGCTCGCTGACGATCAGCGATGCGGTGTTCACCGCGGGCACGGTCGTTTTCAATGGTGACAACAATTTCAAGTCCCTCATGATCGGAAACGTCGCGCTGATGTTTTCGTCGGCAAGCGCCTTCGGTACCGCCGCGATCGACATCGATCCGAGCCTCGGCGAATATGGCCCGCCCACGGGCTCTGTCTTCGAAGCGACCGCGGACGTCGTCCTGGACAACGCGATAAACGCCAAATACGGGACGATCATCGCGGCGGCCTCCGGCCACACCCTCGAGCTCGATGGCAACGTGACCGTCGCCGATAATGCGTTCATCGCCTTGAACGGGCGGGGTGCCGCCGGCACCGTCGAGATCGCCGATTCGTGGTTTGGGGGCTCGCTGGTTTCGGTCACCGTCAATGGTGGGTTTGTGACATCGGGCGCCGGTTCAAAAGGCGACGGCGCCAACGAATTGTTCAGCGACGCCGTGCGCGTCAGCCTCTTCGGCACCCTGGACGTCACGAATTTCGCAGGCATCTCCACCACGCTCCACGATCTGGAAAAGACCGGCACCGTGCTCAACACCGGCCCGTCGCGCACGCTTACGCTTCAGGACGCGAACTATGCCGGCACGTTCACGGGCGATTTCAAGCTGCTTGTCGGCGGCACCAGCGCATTCTCCGGCTCGGGGCTGGACGGTCGAAAATTGTTCATGGCGCCGGGAACAGACCATCTCGACCTCACCCATGCGACCGGAACGTTCGAGATCGTCGCGACGGCGGAATCGACGGCGACGGCCGTCGTCGCTCCCGGCGCCGGCCAGATCGACCATTTCTTCAATTTCCAGCAGGGCCGTCTCACGATCGACGCGGACGTGACCGCCAGGGCCAAGGTCACCTACGCGGACCACCCCACCTTCGTCACGCTGACGATCCATCCGGGCGGCGGCCAGCCGCTGGAGCATCTCTACTTCAACGGCATCAGCTCCCATGACAATTTTGCCATCGGCAACGACGGCGCCGGCCACATGCAGATCGCCTGGTCGCCATCGGAGGAACATGCCGCCGCGGTGGAGAGCGCGGCGGCCGCGGCGGGCTGCGTGCCGGCGGTGCATGACGGGTTCTGAGGGGCGGCGAGCTGGCCATATTCCGCGGTTTTCTCCGGCGGGCCGGACGGCGCCTTGCCGCTCCGTTTGCATAGGCGCGGGCGGCTGAGTATTTCCTGACCCACGGATGGGTGGCCGAGCGGTTTAAGGCACCGGTCTTGAAAACCGGCGGGCCTGCGAGGGTCCCGTGAGTTCGAATCTCACCCCATCCGCCAGCCGGCACGGCGGATCGCCCGGCCGCCCGGCGCGCTCGCCGCGGCAGTGGACATCGCTATGCCAGCTCGACCTGCACGTGACGTCCCGCGGCCGTTGCCAGGCGCCGGTCGCGGGTCAGCAGCGGGGCGTCGAGCACCCGGGCCAACGCGACATAGGCGGCGTCATAGGCCGTCAGCTTGTTCCGCAAATCCCAAATGCGCGGCAAAAGGAAATCATGTGCGATAAACGCCAATAGGGACCACCATCCGCTCAATCCCATACGGCGGAGAATAGATATGAGCGGCAGAAAAAGTAGAAAGATGTCGGCGATAAACAGAAACGCCATCATCTGAAAATCTTCCGCCGTCAGTATTTCGCCGCCCCGTGCCGCCTATTTCGAAGTCTGTTCCGCCAATTCCTCTAGCGACCACATCCTATCAGAAACCCCCGCCGCCATGGCAGGGGTGACGCGAAGGCTTTTGTGCTGCCTCACGAAATCATAGTGGGCAAAATGCAGGGCAACCGCCCAACGGCGCACCCGCTTGATCCACGCCGGCTGCCGGTAGAGGCTGCGGGCTCGCTCGCGAAGGGGGCCGCCGTGCTCATGCATTTCTCTCGCCGTACGACATTGGCGTTGCTCGGCGCGTCCGCGTTGACCCCGGCGTGGAGCGCCGCCGCGCCGGTGTCGCCCGCCGACGCCGCCTTCGAGGACCTCGGCAGGCGCTGGCTCGAAGGCTCGCTGAGGCTCAGCCCGGTTTCGTCCACCCAGATCGGCGATCACAGCCACGATCGCGAGATCGACGACGTGAGCCCGGCCGGCCGCAAGGCGCAGACGGATTTCCAGCGCGCGAGCCTGGCGGAATTGTCCGCCGTGGACCGTTCCAGGCTCTCCCGCGCCAACCAGGTGGACGCGGCGATCCTCGCCAACCGGCTCAAATTCGAGATCTGGAGGGACGAAGTGTTCCAGGAATGGGCGTGGGACCCGAACGCCTACGGCGGCCTCGCCGGCAACGCGCTCTACCTCCTCATGGCGCGGGATTTCGCCCCGCTGGCGGACCGGCTGCGCTCGGCCACGGCGCGCATGCAGAAGCTCCCGGCCGTGTTCGAACAGGCGCGCGCCCAGCTCGATCCCGCGCGCGTCTCCCCGATCGCCGCCCGGACCGTCGCCCGGCAGAACAAGGGCCTGCACACCATCGTCGACGACCAGATCCTGGCCCAGGCGTCCGCCCTGCCCGCCAGCGAGCAGAAGGCGCTGCAGGACGCCGCCGCCGCGCTGAAGGCCGCGGTGGACACCCACCAGGACTGGCTGGACAACACGCTGGTCCCCAACGCCAGGGGCGATTTCCGCATCGGCGCAAAGCTCTATGACGAGAAGCTCGCCTTCGCCCTGAACTCGCCCATGACGCGGGCGGAGATCCGCAGCGCCGCCGAGGCCGCGCTCGCCGCGACACGGGTGAAGATGTACGGCATCGCCCAGGGCGTGCTCGCGGGCCGCAAGGGCGCGCCGCCTGCCCCTGCCAGCCCGACGGACGACCAGCAGCAGGCCGTGATCGCCGCCGCGCTCGACATCGCCTATGCCGACCGGCCGCAGCGCGACGCGTTCGTGCCGGCCTGCCGGCGCGCGGTGAGCGTGGCCACGGCCTTCGTGCGCAACAGGGACCTGATCACCCTGCCCTCATCGCCGGTGAAGGTGATCGAGACGCCCAAGTTCCGCCGCGGGGTGTCCGGCGCCTACTGCTCCTCGCCCGGCCCGCTGGACAAGGGGCAGGACACCTTCGTGGCCGTCGATCCGATCCCGGAGGAGTGGACGCAGAGCCAGGCGGATTCCTATCTGCGCGAATACAACGCCCGCAGCATCGACGAACTGATCGTGCACGAGGCCATGCCGGGCCATTATGTGCAGCTCTGGCATGCCAACCAGTATCCGTCGGTGCTGCGCGCCGTATTGGGCTCGGGCTCGTTCATCGAGGGCTGGGCCTGCTATGCCGAGGACATGATGGCCGACGAAGGCTTCCTCGACCGCGATCCGCTCTACCTGCTGGTGCATCTGAAGCTCGATCTGCGCTCCATCCTCAATGCCATCCTCGACAAGGGCATCCACGTGGACGGCATGACCCGCGAGGAGGCGATGGAGCTGATGACGGTGAAGGCCTTCCAGGAGGAGAGCGAGGCCGAGGGCAAATGGGTGCGGGCGCAACTGTCGTCCTGCCAGCTGCCCACCTACTTCGTCGGCCTCACCGAGCATCATGCGTTACGTGCCGAGACCGAAAAGCGCTGGGGCAACGATTTTGCGCTCAAGCGCTACCACGACACCGTGACGTCCTACGGCTCCCCGCCGGTCCGCTACGTCCGCGCGCTGATGTTCGACGAGCCGGTGGACTGATCGGCCGAAATTGACCGGCGCGCCGCGACGTCAGCCCGCGATTTCGGGGCCCGGCGCGGGCTCGGGGCCGGCCGAGAGCGGGGAGAAGTGGAAATGGGTGCGCACCCTGGTGAGCTCGGACAGCACGTGCGCGATGTGCTCCGCGCCCAGTTCCGGGCTGCCGGGCGCGACCAGGCGCATGGACTGGACGTGGACGAGGATCGGCGCGGCGTCGTTCAGCTTGTTCGCGAGGAGCCCGTCGGCGACATCGCACAGGCTCTTCGCCACCTCGGCGAGGTTCCCCAGGTCGAAGGTCTCCGCCATGGTGACGGCCTGGTCGGACAGTTTCAGGATCTCGCGCAGATCGGCCTCGGCAATGCGGCCGCCCCTGGAGGAATAGGCCAGCGCCTCGACGGCGCGGATCGCGTTCTCGACGGTCTCGAGCGCCAGGTCGCGCAGGTCCTCGATGCTCTTCTTGGCCTCCTCGACCGCCTGGTCGCGCGCGACGCCACCGGGCCGCGCGGCCAGCTTGGCCAGGCGCGTCGTCGGGAAATGCACTTTCTTGACCACGCGCGTCATCCGGTTGCCGCCTCCTTGAGCGGGTTCTCGCCGTCCTCCGCGGAGGACGCGGTTTCGGTTCCGTCGTCGATTTCGGTGTAGTCGGACTCGCGCTTCTTCTCGCCGTCGGGCGGCGGGATCTCGCGGAAGCGGCGGTCCGGGCCGACATAGGCGCCCGCCTCGATGAACGGGCGCGGGACCTTCGCGACCCAGGCGATGTGATCGAACAGCACCTGCGGCGAGACCGGCTTCCTCAGCACCACGTTGGCGCCGGCGTCCCGCGCGGCGGTCACCTGCCGGTGCTGCGTGTAGCTCGTCAGCACGATGATCGGCACGAAGCGGATCGGGCTCTTCTCCTGGCGGCGGATCCAGCGGATAAGATCGGCGCCGCTCATGTCCGGGAACGTCGCCTCCAGGATGCACAGGTCGGCCATGTTGTGCGTGAGATGGGCCTTGGCGGCGCGGCCGCTGTCGTAGATCGCCGGGGTCTCCACGCCGAAGCCGCGCAGCATCTGCGCGATCAGACCTCGTGTGAAGTTGTCGCTGTCTACAAGAAGAGTGGTGACGCCCTTCAGATTAAGGCGCACGGTGCTCATCGGCTTCGCCTGCCCCGGCTGACACGCGAAGATAGCAGGCTCTGTTTTAGCAACGGTTAAATTGCACCGCGCAAAGATTAACGCAACGACGAGTAGAGCGCGTCGATCAGGGCCCTGTTCCGCGGGTTTTGCCAGCGCGGCCCCATCCCGCTGGTAACGTATCCGAAGGCGATGCCGGCATCCGGATCGCAGAAGCCGAGCGAGCCGCCGGCGCCGAAATGCCCGAAGGCGCGGGGGTTCGGGCCGAGCGGGCGCTCCGCTTGCGTGAGCTGGAAGCCGAGCCCGAAGCGGCTGGGCCGCTGGCTGATGAGGTCGATTCCATTCGCGTGCTCGCGCGTGGCCTCGTCCAGCATGGCGCGCGAAAGGATGCGCACGCCGTCGATCTCGCCCCCGTTTGCCAGCGCCGCGTAGACGCGGGCCACGCCGCGCGCGGTGCCGTGGCCGTTGGTGGAGGGGATTTCGGCGCGGCGCCATTGCGGCGTGTTGACATGGCCGCCGCCGGAGATGCCGGGCGGATTCCAGTAGGCGTTGAAACGCATCGCGTCTTCGGCGGACGGCATGCCCTGCGCCGGCGACGGCGAAGAAGCCGCGGGCCAGAGGAATTCGGCCGCGCGCGCATGCTCGGAATCCGGCAGCCCGATATGCACGTCGGCGCCGAGCGGCCCGGCGACCTCGTCCCGCAGCACGGCGCCGATGCTGCGCCCGTCCACCCGGCGCACGATCTCTCCAAGCAGGAAGCCGAAGGTGTTGACGTGGTAGCCATGCGCCGTGCCCGGCGTCCACCACGGTTCGGCGCGGGCGAGCGCCCCGGTCATCGCCGCCCAGTCGAGCATCGCGCCTGCCAGCATCGGCTCGCGCAGCGACGGCAGGCCCGACTGGTGGCAGAGGATTTGCCGCAGCGTGATCGCCGCCTTCCCGCCGGCGGCGAATTCCGGCCAGACGCGCGCGACCGGCGCGTCCAGCTCCAGCCTGCCCTGCTCCACCTGCCGGAGCGCGCAGATCGTGCACAGCGCCTTCGACACGGAGAAGAAATTGACCAGGGTGTGGCGCTGCCAGGCGCGCTCGCGCGCGGCATCCGCGAAGCCGCCCCACAGATCCACGACCACGCTGCCGCCGCGGGCGACGGACACCGCCGCGCCGGGATCGCCGCGCGCGGCCAGGTTTTCGCGGAACGCCTCCCGCACCGCGACGAAGCGCGGGTCGCAATGACCGTCCAGCCCGGGTGTAACGTCCATGCCCTCTCCGGCGAAGGGACCTGCGAGGATAGCGCCGGGCCCGCGCCCGGCAAACCGTGTATGATCGGCGCGTCGCCGAATCCAGGTGGGGCATGTCGGAGCAAGACAAGCGGGCCGCGACGTATCTTTCCGGGGCCGCGAACCGGGTCCGGGAAACGTTCGACGCCTGGCGCGCGAGGCGGCGGGCGGCGGCGGCGCAGCGCACGTTCTTCTATCGCCACACGCTGCCCGTCCGGGCGATGCACTGGACCAACGCCATCGTGCTGGCGATCATGCTGATGAGCGGGCTGCAGATCTTCAACGCCACGCCCGCGCTCTACTGGGGCAAGGCTTCGGACTTCGCGCACCCGCTCGTCTCCTTCGGCGCCACGCAGAACAACGACGGCTCGCTCAATGGCTTCACCCAGGTGGGGCCGTGGACCTTCAACACCACGGGCGTGCTCGGCGCCTCGAAGGTCGACGGGCAGGACACCTACCGCGCCTTCCCGTCCTGGGCGACGCTGCCCGGCCCGCAATGGCTCGCCATGGGGCGGCTGTGGCACTTCTTCTTCGCGTGGTTCTTCGTGCTCAACGGCGCGATCTTCGCGCTCTACGCCTGGCGCAGCCGGCACCTGCAGAACGAGCTGCTGCCGCGCAAGGCGGACATCAGGCACCTGCCGCAGGAGATCGCCGATCACGCGCGCCTGCGCTTCCCCAGGGGGGACGCCGCGAAGCACTACAACGCGCTGCAGAAGCTGACCTACTTCCTCGTCATCTTCGGGCTCGGGCCCCTGATCGTGCTGACGGGGCTCACCATGTCGCCCACGGTGGACAGCGTGTTTCCGCTGGCCACCCTGTTCGGCGGGCGGCAGACCGCGCGCACGATCCATTTCATCTGCGCGTTCTCGTTCCTCGGATTCTTCGTCGTCCACATGATCATGGTGGTGCTGTCGGGGACATGGAACAACGTCCGCTCGATGATCACCGGGCGCTATGCGATCGAGCCGGAAACGACGGAGGCGGGCCATGGCTGACCGCAGGCAATTTCTCACCCGGCTGGCGGCGACGGCGAGCACGCTGTTCCTGTCCGGCTGCTACGACCTTTCGCAGACCTCGTGGTGGCCCAGGGTGCTGGCGAGCGCGGAGAACCTGAACAAGGGGGCGCAGCGGCTGCTGGCGGGGCGCTGGGCGCTGGCGCAGGAATTCACCAGGGCCGACCTGTCGCCCGTGTTCAAGGCGAACGGCACCACACGGATCTTCGCGCAGGACTACAACGCCATGGTCGCCGGCCGCTTCCGGGACTGGAAGCTGGCGGTGGATGGCCTGGTCGAAAATCCGCTGTCGCTCTCGCTCGACGATCTCAAGCGCATGCCCCAGCGCACGCAGATCACGCGGCACGATTGCGTCGAGGGCTGGAGCTGCATCGGCGAATGGACGGGCGTGCCGCTGCGCCACGTGCTGGCGCTGGCGCGGCCGAAGGACTCCGCGCGCTATGCGGTGTTCCACTGCGCCGATACCGACAACGACCTCAACGGCGGCAACGGCAATCCCGACCTGCACTATTACGAGAGCCTCGACCTCATCGAGGCGACGCATCCCCAGACCATCCTGGCCCATGCCATGAACGGCGCTCCGCTCGCCGTGCCCCATGGCGCGCCCATCCGCCTGCGCGCCGAACGCCAGCTCGGCTACAAGATGGCGAAATACGTGATGCGCATCGAGCTGGTCGAGAATTTCGACCGCATCAACGGCGGCAAAGGCGGCTACTGGGAAGACCAGGGCTACGCCTGGTGGGGCGGGATTTAGGGCGCGTTGGATTCACCCCCCAAGTGTCATGGCCCGCGAATGCGGGCCACCCAGGTGACGTGCGCTCGTTCTTGCCAATAGATATCGGAGTGAATTTTCGCGGATCGACACAGCCCAACTGGGTGGCCCGCATTCGCGGGCCATGACACGATAGGGAAATGATTACCCGCCGATTTAGCCCCTACCGCGCGATCGCGGTCGAGCCGCCATACGCGACCACCGGCGCGGAATTGGGCTGCGGGGTCTCATACTGCTTGTACTCCGGCACCTGGTCGAGGCGTACGAAGGTGTAGCCCTCTTCCACCAACGCCGGCACGATGTCCGCGGCCAATTCGCCCGACTTGCTGAAGATGCAATGCAGCAGCACGACGCCGCCGTTCTTGCGGCGGATCTCGCGCATATAGCCCTTGGCACAGGTGTCGGCATCCCAGTGTCGGTGCCAGCAATCCCAGTCGGCCGCGCTGAGGACATAGCCGTCGGAGCTCATCGTGATGTCGCCGCCTTCGTCCCAGTAGATCGGGCCGACATAGGTCTTCAGGACCGGGTCGGCGTTCAGCACCGCGGCATGGGCCGTGCGCCACGAGCCGTAGGGCGCGCGGAAATAGAACGTCGTGCCCGCCGGCATCAGCGGGCGGATCAAGTCGTCCACGTCGCGGATCTGCGCGATCAGCAACTCGGGATGGGCGATGTATTTCTTGCCCAGCAGCGGATGGGTGGCGCTGTGGTTGCCAAGCAGGTGGCCTTCGGCGGCGATGCGCGCCAGTATGTCGGGATAGGCTTTCGCCATGCGGCCGACGATGAAGAACGTCGCCTTGACGTTGTTGGCCTTGAGCGCGTCGAGCACCGCGGGGGTGTTGTAGTTCGGGCCGTCGTCGAAAGTGAGCGCGACGGTGTGGGTGTCGCGGAGGCCGGAATGGAAGATGTTCTTTTCCTGGAAGTAGGCGACGTTGGGATCGCCCGCGCGCGCGGCCCCGCAGGCGAACACCATGCCCATCAGGAGTCCGGCGGCCCAGTTCCGCGCCTTCATGATTTCCCCTCGCCCAGCCGATACGCTCACCAGTGTACGGGCGGCGGCCCGCCCCCGGCAAGGCAAAGGCGGCCCCGGAATTAACCATTCCGGGAGGGAATCGCCGTCCTTCGGCTCAGGGCGCGGCCAAATCCGCCTGTTTCCCCCCGACGCCCTCCTGCGCGGCGATCCAGGAATCCACGTTGCGCTGCAGGAGCCAGAGCGGCATGGCGCCGTTCTCCAGCACCACCTTGTGGAACTGGCGGATGTCGAATTTCGCGCCCAGGTCCGCCCTCGCCTGCTGGCGCAGGTCGAGGATGGTTTTCATCCCGATCTTGTAGGCGCAGGCCTGGCCGGGCCAGACGACGTAGCGCTCGACCTCGGCGGTGACGTCGGAGTTCGCCATGCCGGTCGTCGCCTGCATATAGCCGATGGCCTGCTCGCGCGACCAGCGCTGCGCGTGCATCCCGGTATCGACCACCAGCCGCACGGCGCGGAAGAGCTCCGCCTGGAGCCGGCCGAGGTCGCCATAGGGATCGTCCCTGTAGAGGCCCATGTCGCCGGCGAGATGCTCGGCATAGAGCGCCCAGCCTTCGGTGTAGGCGGGAAGGAAGTTGAAGCGGCGCTCGTAAGGCAGGTCGCGGATTTCCGCCGCCGTGGCGATCTGCAGATGATGGCCGGGAATGCCTTCGTGATAGGCGAGCGTGGGCATCGCCCAGGAAGGCGTCTCCTCCACGTTGCGCAGGTTCACGAAGAAGGTGCCGGGGCGCGAGCCGTCCAATGAGCCGGGCTCGTAATAGGCGCCGGCCGAGCCCGCCTGCGCGTAGGGCGGCACGCGCGCCACGGCCAGCGCCGCCTTGGGGATGTCGGCGAAATATTCCGGCAGCAGCGTCTTCACATGGCCGAGCAGCGCGCCGTAGCGCGCCACGATCCTCGCCCGGTCGGCGTCGGTGTTGTGGAATTCGAAGCGCGGGTCGTGCGCCAGCGCCGTCATGCGCGCGCCCACCGTCCCATCGATCAGGCCCAGGGCGCGCAGACGGGAATCCATCTCCGCGGTGATGCGCGCCACCTCCGAGAGGCCGTATTGGTGGATCTGCTGCGGCGTCATGTCGGTGGAGGTGAGCGCGCGCAGCTGGTCGGCGTAGTAGGCGTCGCCGCCCTTGATGTGCCACAGCCCCGCGTCGTGCGTGGCGAGCGGGCGGATGGCGCCCATCCGACCGATCAGGCGGCGATAGGCGGGATAGACGTCGTCCTTCACCGCCGCTGCCGCGTCCGCGATCAGCGCGTCGCGCTCCGCCGGCGAAAGATCGCCCAGGCCCGCGGATTTCCAGGCGAGGTTCTGGACCAGCACGTTCCGCGCGGGATCGCCGGCGATCAGCGCCTGCATCTGGACGATGCTGTCGTCGATGATGAAGTCCGGCGGGATGACGCCCAGCTTGGCCTGCCGCGCCACGTCCGCGTCGACCGCATCCAGCACCCGCGCCATCGCGCGCAGCCGCGCGACGTAGTTGCGCGCCAGCTTGGCGTTGGTGATCCTGTGCTGCGAGAGCAGGAAGTTCGGCAGGTTCTTCTGGATGCCGAAGGCCTGGTTGACGGGATAGACCGCCCCGTCCGCGCCCAGCCAGGGATATTTCCGATCGGCCAGCCGGCGCTCGTCGTTCCAGACGGCGATCTCCCAGGACAGGCGCTCCTGCGGATCGAGCTTCGACTTGTCCCAGGCGCGGACCTCCGCCTCGTCCGCGCGCGTCCGGTCGTATTCCCGCTGCCGCGCGCCGAGGCCGTAGTCGTCGAGACGTCCGGAATGGAAATCGAGGATCGTGCCGTCCAGCACGCCGACCGAGCTCAGGGTCTGCGGCTGGTCGAGCAGCTGCCCGATCGCCTGGGTGTTCAGCATCGCGTTGAAGCTGAACGGCTGGCCGATGCCCACCCAGTAGAGCCACAGCGCTCCGCCCGCCAGCAGGAGGACGAACGCCAGCACGCCACGCCACACCCAACGCATCACATCCCCCAACCCTGACCGGCCGTCCCGCTACCCGCGCGCCTGCTGCCTGCCGGCGACGGCGAGCGGCGTGTCGCGGACCGGAAGATTGCGGATGCGCACGCCCGTGGCCGCGAAGATGGCGTTGGTCACGGCAGGCGCGGCGGGCGGGACGCCCGGCTCGCCCGCGCCGCCGAGCGGCGCGTCGCTCTCCACGATGTGCACCTCGATGTCCGGGCAGGTGGCGAGCCGCACCATCTCGTAATCGGGGAAGTTCGCCTGCTCGACCGCGCCCTTGTCGATGGTGATGGCGCCGTTGAGCGCGGCGGAAAGGCCGAACACGATGGCGCCCTCGATCTGGGCCTTGAACCCGTCCGGATTGACGGCGCTTCCGCAATCCGCCGCCGAGACCACGCGGTCGACCTTCACGGTGCCGTCCGGCGCCACGGTCACTTCGGCGACGTGCGCGACGATGGTCTGGAAGGACTCCACCATGGCGATGCCGCGGCCGCGGCCCGGCCCCATCGGCGCGCCCCACCCCGCCTTCTCCGCCGCCGTCTTCACCACGTTGTAGTGGCGCGGCGAATCCTTCAGCAGCGCCAGGCGGTAGGCGACGGGATCCTTGCCCGCCTCGTGCGCCAGCTCGTCGATGAAGGACTCGATGAAGAAGCCATGCCAGGACGCCTCCACGCTGCGCCACGGGCCGGTGGGGACGTGCGTCTTCACCTGCACCGAGCTGATCTGCTGGTTGGGCACGCCGTAGTGGATATGCGCCTCGTCGCTGGGATTGTCGTCGGTGGTGTAGTCGTTCACCCAGGCGACGGGATTGCCCCGGGTGTCGAGCGCCGCGCGGAAGCGGCTGGTGACGTTGGGGCGGTAGAAATCGTGCTGCATGTCCTGCTCGCGGGTGAAGATGAGCTTCACCGGCACGCCGGGCATGGCCATCGCCGTCTTCACCGCGTAGTCGAGATAATTCCACTGCCCCGGCAGGCGGCGGCCGAACGCGCCGCCCATCTGCAACAGGTGGAAGGTCACCTTGTCCATGCCGAGCCCGGCGGACCTGGCGCAGTAGTTCCGCGCGCCCAGGCCGTCCTGCACGCCCGCCCAGACTTCCAGCGTTCCGTCCTGCCAGAGCGCGGTGGCATTCATCGGCTCCATCGGCGCGTGCGAGAGATAAGGCACGTTGTAGATCGCCTCGTGCACGCGGCCGGTCGCCAGCGCATCGGCGCCCGCGCCGGTCTTCAGGTCGGCCTTGAGGTCCTTGCCGTGCAGCGCCTGCGCGCGGCGCGCGTTCAAGGAGGCGGTGGTGACGGCGCCGTTGCCGTTGGCGTCGAACGCCGGATCGAGCGCGTCGGCGGCGTCGCGCGCGCGCCAGAAGCGGTCGGCCACGACCACCACGGCATCGTCCAGCTTCACGACCTTCCTGACGCCGCGCCGCTTCTCGACCTCGCCGGTGGCGACGGATTTGAGCTTGCCGCCGAAGACCGGCGAGATCCTGATCGCCGCGTAGAGCATCCCGGGCTGCTTCACATCGAGGCCGTACATGGTCGTGCCGTCGACCTTGGCCGGAATGTCGAAGCGCGGCCTGGAGGTGCCGACGATGGTGTACTTCGCCTTCGGCTTGAGCGGCGGGTTGGACGACGGCGAATAGCCCGCGGCGTCCGCAACCAGCGCGCCGAAGCCAAGGCTCCTGCCGCTGGCCGCATGGACCACGCGGCTCATCTTCGTGGAGCATTCATCGGCGGAAACGTTCCAGCGCGCCGCGGCGGCCCTGATCAGCATCTGCCGCGCCGAGGCGGCGGCGACCCGCATGCCGATGACGCCCGTGGCGCGCACCGCCGAGGAGCCGCCCGTGATCTGCGGCACGTAGCCCGCGCCCGGGATGGACACGTTCGCCGCCATGAAGCGGAAGGTGTTGGCCGCGATGCCGCGCAGCCATTCGGGCGGCAGCTTTCCGTTGAGCGCGAAGCCCTCGATGATCGCGCCGTTGGCGAAGACCGGATCGGCGGGCGCGGCCTGCGCGCGCATCCTGCTCCAGTCGGCGTCGAGCTCCTCCGCCACCATCTGGGAAAGCGAGGTGTAGATGCCCGTGCCCATGTCGCAATGGGGCACGATGAGGGTGACGGTGTCGTCCTTGCCGATCTTGATCCAGTTGTCGACGAACTTCTCGCCCGGCCCCGCCGCGATCCTGTCGGCGTATTCCACGCGCCCGTTCGGCCACAGCGCGTAGCCCACGATGAGCGCGCCGGTGGCGCCGAGCCCGCCCAGGATCACCATTCTGCGTGTCGTGGCCATGGCTCAGCCCTCCGCCAGCTGGCGCACGGCGGCGCGGATGCGCGGATAGGTCCCGCAGCGGCAGATGTTGGTGATCGAGGCCTTCAGCTCGTCGTCGGTCGGGTGCGGGTTCTTCTGCAGGAGCGAGGAGACCGCCATGATCATGCCGGACTGGCAGTAGCCGCATTGCGGCACCTGCTGGTCGATCCACGCCTGCTGCACGGGCGTGAGGCCATTGGCGCTCAGGCCCTCGATGGTGGTGATCTCGGCGCCCTCGACCGCGCTCACCGGCGTCACGCAGCTGCGCTGCGCAACCCCGTTCACATGCACCGTGCAGGCGCCGCATTGCGCGATGCCGCATCCGAATTTGGTGCCGGTGAGGCCGATCTCATCCCGAATCACCCAGAGGAGCGGCGCGTCCGGCTCGACGTCGAGGACGTGGGCCACCCCGTTTACCTTCAACTGAACTGTCATGAACTGCCCCCAAATGCCTGCCGGAACCCTGCATATCACAGTGCGGGCCGTGGCGCATGGCGGTAGTTCAAGACCCCGCCCTGGCGCGCGGATGGCCATCGCAAATCTGCATATCTTTTCATGTTGTCTCACAGCGTTGTGACGCCACATTTTTTGGCAATTCCGGCCACTCTCACGCGCGGCGGCCGGCACGGCCGAATATCGGGGAGGAGCGGATGCGGGCGCTGACGCGGGCCAGCATCAGGAGCCCGGCTGCAGTGGCAGTGGGCGTATCGGTGGCGATCCTGTTCGGCGTGTTCGCGCTGAATGCGCTGCCCATTCAGCTTTTCCCGGACATCGAGCGGCCGCAGATCGGCGTCGCCACCAGCTGGCGCGCGGAGACGCCCCGCGAACTCGAATCCCAGATCGTCGAGCCCGAGGAGGACGTGCTGCAGGGCATCCCCGGGCTGCAGGAGATGGATGGTTTCGCCGGCAACGGCCAGGGCTACATCAACCTCACCTTCGCGCTCGGCACCGACATGCAGTCGACGCTGGTGGACCTCGTCGGCCGGCTGAACCGGCTGCCGCCCCTGCCCCAGGACGCGCAGAAGCCGACCATCCAGCTCGCCAATACCCAGGATTCCAACGCCACCCTGCTTTACGTCTTCATGCAGAAGCTGCCGGGCAACACGCGCGACGTGAACAGCTATGAGCGCTTCCTCAAGGAGAGCGTGATCCCGCGGCTGCAGGCCATCCCCGGCGTGGGCTCGGCGCAGGTCAACGGCAACGGCGGGACCGACGAGATCGACATCGTTTTCGATCCCATGCGCGCGGCCCAGCTCGGCATCCAGATCCCGAAGATGGCGCAGCAGATCTCCGGCGCCGAGGACGTGTCGGGCGGCACCATCGATATCGGGCGGCGGCAGTTCGGTCTCGAATTCCGCGGGCGCTACTCGGTCGACGACCTGAAGAACCTCGTGCTGGAATGGCGCGACGGCAAGCCCGTGCACCTGGGCGACATCGCCGACGTCCATATCGGGCGCAGCAAGGCGCAGGGCTTCGCCTACCAGGACGGCAACCCCGCGCTCGGCCTGCAGATATTCCGCGCCAACGGCGCCAACGTGCTCGCGACCGTAAACGCGGTGAAGGCGGAGCTGGTCAAGATCAACGAGGGCCCGGCCAGGGAACAGGGCGTCACGCTGCAATATTCCTTCGACCCGTCGCACTTCATCAACCAGGCGGTCGGAATGGTGACGTCCGACCTGCTGCTCGGCGTGATCCTGGCGGTGGGCGTGCTGTGGTTCTTCATGCGGGAGTGGCGCGGCACGCTGATCATCTCCACCGCCATCCCCATCTGCCTGTTCGCGACGGTGATCCTGCTCAACCTCGCCGGCCGCTCGCTGAACGTGATCTCGCTGGCGGGGCTGGCCTTCGCCACGGGCATGGTGCTCGACGCGGCCATCGTCTGCTTCGAGAACATATTGCGCCTGCGCGAGCGCGGCATGCCGGGCGTCGAGGCCTCGCAGGCCGGCACCGACCAGGTGTGGGGCGCGCTTCTCGCCTCCACGGCCACCAATGTGGCGATCTTCCTGCCGATCATCTTCCTCAAGGACGTCGAGGGCCAGCTCTTCGCCGATCTCGCGCTCACCATCGCGTTCGCGGTGTTCGTGTCGCTGATCGTGGCGATCACGGTGGTGCCCGTCGCCTCGATGCTGTTCCTCAGGACCCATCCCAGGATCTCCGAGCTCAGCAATGTGTGGCGACGCATCACCGACACCGTGATGAACCTCACCGACACGCCGAGGAAGCGGAATGTCTGGATCGCGTCCCTGATCGGCGGCTCAGCGCTGGCGACGTGGCTCCTGATGCCGCCGCTGCACTACCTGCCGCAGGTCAAGCGCGCCGCCATCGACGGGTTCATCGGATTCCCCTCCGGCACGACCGTCGATTTCGCGGACAAATATTACGGCAAGACCATCGTGGCGCGGCTGGCGCCCTACATGAGCGGCAGGAAGCAGCCCCAGCTCCTCAACTACTACGTCAAGATGAACGGGCCGGGGAACATGGACATGGGCGTGCGGGTGCCCAACGATTCCGATTTCCCCGCGCTCGAGAAGATCGTGCGCGACGAGGTGATCAAGGACCTGCCCGACGCCCAGGCCTTCGCGCAGATGGGCAGCCTGTTCGGCGGCTTCGACGCGGGCGGCGGCATCTCGATCAACATCCAGTCCGCCGACCCGGAAGCGATGCGCGCGGCCGCCAGGAAGGGCTTCGACCTCCTCAACAAGATGTACCCGGACGGCGTGCTCTTTACCAACCCGTCGCTGGACTACGACCAGCCGCAGCTGAAGCTCAGGCCCGACGACCGCTCGATCGCCGAGGTGGGCTGGACGCGGCCCGACGTGGGCACGGTGGTGCAGGCGCTGGGCGAAGGCGCCTATGTCGGCCAGCGCTACGACGGCGAGCGGCAGCTCTACCTGATCCTGAAATCGAGTCCGCTGACCACGCCGGATGCCGTGGCCGACACGCCGGTGGCGACGCCGGGCGGCAGCGTGGTGCCGTTCAGCCACCTGGTCTCGATGCAGGAGACGCTGGCGCCCTCGGGCACCTACCGCCTCGACCGCCGGCCGACCTACGCCATCAACTTCCAGCCGCCGCGCGGGCTGGCGCTGTCCGACGTCATGGCGCGCATCAGGCGCGAGGTGGAGCCGCAGATCCGCAAGCTCCTGCCCGCCGACGGCACGGTCAATTACGGCGCCGCCGCCAACCACCTCGACAACGCCCTGTGGAACATGGGCAAGAATTTCGGGCTGGCGATCCTGCTGCTGTTCCTGATCATGGCGGCGCTGTTCAAGTCGGTATGGGACTCGCTCATCGCCACCATCGCGCTGCCGCTGGGCATGGTGGGCGGCATGGCGGCGCTGCGCATCCTCGGCCTCTTCGTCTTCCAGCCGCTGGACCTGATCACCATGATCGGATTCATCATCGTGCTGGGCTTGGTGGTGAACAACACGATCCTGCTGGTGGCCCGCACGCGCCAGGCCGAAGCCGAGGGCATGACGCGCGTGGATGCCGTGCGCTCGAGCCTGGAGACCCGGCTCAGGCCCATCTTCTCCTCCACGCTCACGGGCATCTTCGGGATGCTGCCGCTGGTCCTGGTGCCGGGCCCGGGCGCGGAAATCTATCGCGGGCTGGGCGCGGTCATTGTCGGCGGCCTCCTGATCAGCCATGTATTCACCCTGGTGCTGATCCCGGCCCTGCTGCGCATCGGCGAGAAGGAAGCCGTCCGGCGCGAGGCGCCGGTGACGACATCGCCCTTCAGGAGAGCCGCATGAGACTGAGCCTGTCCCTGCTCGCCTTGCTCGCGAGCGCCTCCGTCGCGCTGGCGCAGCAGGTCCCGGCGCCGGCCGCCCCGTCGGTCGGCGTGGTCGTGGCCAAGAGCATGCGCATGGCGCCCAAGATGGCGCTGCCCGGCACGGTGGTGGCGCGCAACGATTCCCACCTCGCCTCCGAGGTCACCGGCCGCGTCGCCTGGGTGGCCGAGGTGGGCACGGTGGTGAAGGCCGGCGACGTCGTGGCCCGCGTCGATCCCACCAACGCCAGGCTGGAGCTCGACGCCAATCGCGCCAACGTCGCCAAGCTCGGCGCCCAGCTGCGCTACGACCGCAGCCAGGCGCAGCGGATGGAGACGCTCTACAGGCAGAGCGCCATCGCCAGGGCGACGCGCGACCAGGCCGCCTCCACCCGCGACCAGGATGCCGCGGCGCTGGCGCAGGCGCAGGCCGTGCTCGCCCAGAGCCAATACGCCGCCGACCACGGCGAGATCCGCGCGCCCTTCCCCGGCCGCGTGGTGCAGCGCCTGATCAACACCGGCGAGTACGCCACGCCCGGCAAGGAGATCGTCCGCCTCGTCGACACCGGCAACATCGAAGTCAGCACGCAGGCCCCGATCGATTCCGTGCGCTTCCTGCAGGAAGGCATGCAGGTCACCGCGATGATCGAGGACAAGCCGGTGGCGACGACCGTGCGCGCCATCGTGCCGGTGGGCGACATCGCCAGCCGCACCATCGAAGTGCGGCTCACGCTTCCCTCCGGCGCGGGGCTGGTGGGCGACGCGGCCAGGGTGCTGATCCCCTCCGCCCAGCCCCGCCAGGTCGTCGCCGTGCCGCGCGACGCGCTCGTGCTGCGCGAGGACAACACCTATGTGTTCAAGGTGGACAAGAAGGATCAGGCCCAGCGCGTGGCCGTGGAGACCGGCGCCGAGGACGGCGCCATGGTCGAGGTCCGCGGCCAGGTGATCGCGGGCGACCGCGTGATCGTGCGCGGCGCCGAGCGGCTGGAGACCGGGCAGAAGGTCAGGGCCGTGCTGGCGTCGTAGCCCATTCGCGGAAGAGCGAAAGGACCCGTGGCAGATCGCGCGGTCCGCATGCGCCTGTCCATATGCCGTCGCGGATGGAGCAATGCCACCAGGACGCATCGCCGTCCTGCGAGACGATGGCAAAGGCCCGATCCGTCAGGGCCGTTTCCGCGAGATCGATCCGGATGCTCCAGCCCGGATTGTCCAGCGTTTCGATCGCGACGCCGTATTGGTGCTCCCAGTCGCCATTGCACTCCGAGGCGTACCAGTCCATCAGCCAAGCCAACTCATCCATGATGATCGCCGCGCATTTTCCTGCTCAGAATAGCCGGGTAGGCTCCCCCGCCGCCACCCGGAGACGCGCCATGATCAAGCTCACCTTCTGCCTTCACCGCCTGCCCGCGCTCAGCCGCGAGGCGTTCCAGCGCTACTGGTTCGAGCGGCACGCGCCGCTGGTGGCGCGGCATAGCCAGGCGCTGCGCATCCGCCGCTACGTACAGATGCATGCGGCGACCACGCCGTTCAACGACGCCATCCGCGAGGGCCGCGGCGCGCCCGAAATGTACGACGGCGTGGCGGAACTGTGGTGGGACAGCCTCGACGACGTCGCCGCCGCCACGGCCACGCCGGAGGGACAGGCCGCCGGGCAGGCGCTGCTCGAGGACGAGCGCAAGTTCATCGACCTGCCCCGCTCACCGCTGTTCTTCGGCGAGGAGCGGGTGATCGTGGGGTGACGCGGGCCGGCGGGTCCCCCGGATATTCAACGGATCTTCATTGTCATCCCGGGCGAGCGCGGCGAGACCCGGGACCCATTGGGCGGCATGGCGGCGGGTCCCGGCTCCGCGCGATGCTTGTGCATGGCTCCGGCCGGGACGACAGCGTAAGGACGGACAGGGACGAGCCGTGCTCAGTCCTCACCGGCTCGCATACCGGTGCCAGTGGCCGTGGCGGTCGTAGTAGCCGTGGCGATAGTGGCGGCGGTGCGGCGCGCAATTGTCCGCCGCGATCGAGTGGCCGGCAAGCCCTCCGACCACCGCGCCGCCGATCACGCCCACGGCGCTGCCATGGGTGATGGCGCTGCCGAGCACGCCGCCCGTGGCGCCGCCGACCACGGTTCCGGTCGTCTTGCGGCCTTCGCAGCCGGCCTGGGCGGCGGTGGCCACGGTGCTGAACGCCAGAATGGCGAGCGCAAATGCCTTTGCGGAGCTGTGCATCGCAGTGTTCCTCGCTTCCGCCCCTCATGGGTGAGAACGCAAGGGGGCCACGAGATGTTCCGCTAGCTGAGCTGGGCAACGGCCTCCTTGAGACGCGCCGCCAGTGCCGCCGCGTCCGCGCGCTTCTCCCGCTGCTCGGCGAGGACCTCTTCCGGCGCGCGGGAGACGAACTGCTCGTTCGACAGCTTTGAGTCGAAGCGGGCGATTTCGTCCTGGGCTTTCCTGAGTTCCTTCTCCAGGCGCGCGCGCTCCCTGGCGAAATCGATGACATCGCCGAGCGGAAGAGCCACCGTCGCTTCCCCCAGCACGAATTGCGCCGAGCCCTGCGGCAGCGTGTCGGCGGTGCCGGCGGATGCAAGGCGGGCAAGCGTCAGGATCACGCCGCGGTTGCGCTCCAGCCTTGCCCTGCTTTCGGCATTGGCGTCCTTCAGGACCAGCGCGATCTTCGCCGCCGCCGGCACGTTCATCTCCGAGCGCACGGAGCGCACGCCGGTGACGAGATCGACGATCCACTGCATCTCGGCTTCCGCGGCGGCGTCGTGCGGCAGCGTGCCGGGCGCCGGCCACTCGGACTCGATCAGCATCTTCGGGCGCGACGCCGTCCGCCCCCACAGTTCCTCGGTGATGAAAGGCATGAAAGGATGCAGCAGCGAGACGATGCGGTCGCGCACCCATGCCGCGGTGGCGCGGGTCTCGGCCTTGGCGCCTTCGTCGCTCCCCGCAAACACGGGCTTGGCGAATTCGAGATACCAGTCGCAAAACACGTCCCAGACGAAGTGGTAGGCCGCCGCTGCCGCTTCGTTGAAGCGCAACGCCTCGATGGCGGCCGTCACCTCGCCCGCGGCCTTCGCGGTTTCGCCCACGATCCATTTGTTGACGGTGAGCGCGACTTTCGCGGGATCGAAATCGGCGCGCGTCTCGCAGCCGTTCAGCTCGCAGAAGCGCGCCGCGTTCCAAAGCTTGGTGCAGAAATTGCGGTTGACCTCCACGCGGCCGGGCCCGATACGCATGTCGCGCCCCGTGCCGGCCGCGAGCGCCAATGTGAAACGCAGCGCATCGGTGCCGTATTTGTCGATGAGGGTGAGCGGGTCGACGACGTTGCCGTTGGTCTTCGACATCTTCACGCCCTTCTCGTCCAGGACGCGGGTGTGGATGAAGACGCGGTGGAACGGCACCTCGTCCCTGAACCACAGCCCCATCATCATCATGCGGGCCACCCAGAAGAAGATGATGTCGAAGCCGGTGACAAGAACCGACGTCGGATAGAAACGCTTCAATTCCGGCGTCTCGTCCGGCCACCCCAGCGTCGAGAACGGCCACAGCGCGGAGGAGAACCAGGTGTCGAGCACGTCAGTGTCGCGGGTGAGCGGCTTGCCGCCGGCCTGCGCGCGCGCCTCGTGCTCGGTTTCGGCGCAATACATCCTGCCGTCCGCGTCATACCAAACCGGAATCTGGTGCCCCCACCAGAGCTGGCGCGAGATGCACCAGGGGTGGATGTTGCGCATCCAGTTGAAATAGATGTTGGTCCAGTTCTCGGGGACGAATTTGGTGCGCCCGTCCTCCACCGCCCTGATCGCCTTGTCGGCCAGGGGCTGGACGTTCAGGTACCACTGCTCGGTCATCATCGGCTCGAGCACGACGGTCCTGGTCTTCTCGTCGTGCGGCACCGCATGGGTGATGGGCTCGATCTTCTCGATCAGGTCGAGCGCCCCGAGATCCGCCAGAATCGTCTTGCGCGCGGCAAAGCGGTCGAGGCCGCGATAGGCGGGCGGGACGGAGTCGTTGAGCGTGCCGTCCTTGTTGAGGATGTTGATCAGCGGCAGGTTGTGGCGCTTGCCGACCTCGAAATCGTTGAAATCGTGGCCCGGCGTGATCTTGACCGCGCCCGTCCCCTTCTCCGGATCGGAATGCTCGTCGGCGATCACAGGGATGAGCCTGTCGGCTAGCGGCAGGCGCACCATTTTGCCGATGAGGGCCTTGTAGCGTTCGTCATCGGGATGGACGGCGACGGCGGTGTCGCCCAGCATCGTCTCCGGCCGCGTGGTGGCGACGGTGATGAAATGCCCCGCCTGCCCCTCGATGGGATATTTCAGGTACCAGAGATGGCCCTTCATCTCGATGCTCTCGACCTCGAGATCGGAGACCGCCGTCTGCAGCCGCGGGTCCCAGTTCACCAGCCGCTTGTCCTTGTAGATCAGGCCCTGGCGGTAGAGCTCCACGAACACCTTGAGCACCGCGCGCGAAAGCCCCTCGTCCATGGTGAAGCGCTCGCGCGACCAGTCGGCCGAGGCGCCGAGCCGCCGCTGCTGGTCGACGATGGCGCTGCCGCTTTCGTCCCGCCATTTCCAGACGGCCTCGAGAAACTTCTCGCGCCCCAGCGCCACGCGGCTGATCTGCCGCTCCGCCAGGTCGCGCTCCACGACGAGTTGCGTGGAGATGCCGGCGTGATCGGTGCCCGGCTGCCACAGCACGTCCTTGCCCCGCATGCGCTCAAAGCGGGCGAGCAGGTCCTGGAGGGTATTGTTGAGGGCATGGCCGATGTGCAGCCGCCCGGTCACGTTCGGCGGGGGGATGACGATGGCGAAGGGCTCGGCATCCGGGCGGCGGCCGGGCTTGAAAGCGCCGGACGATTCCCAACGGGCGTAAATTCGCCCCTCCGCCTCCTTGGGATCGAAAGTCTTTTCGAGCATGAACGTCCTCTTTCTCGGGTTCTGGGAGAAGTTCCCGGGAGCCGTCAAGAGGATCGTCCCGGGACTGGAGCCCCGGTTCGCCGTTCGGCTGGTCGAAGCTCAGCGCTTGCCGCGCGCCTTTACGACGCGGGCTACCTCTTCCCGTACGGCGCCTTCCAGGAGCGCGGGGAAGTGCTCGTCCATCCAGTCGCGGATGAGCGGCTTCATGGCGGACAGCAACTGGTCCTTCTGCCCGGCCATCCACTGGTCGATATGCGGGCCGACCGCGTCGCGTACCGCGCGCTCGAAGACGGCCTCTACCGAATTGCCGTCCGGCGCCGGGCCGGGAACGTATACCGGCGCGCCGCGCTGGGGCGGTACCTCTTCCGGTACGTCGAGCCCGGCGAAGGCATCGTCGATGGCCCGGCGGGTCTTGTCGGAGAAGATTTCGTTCTGGCCGCCGGGCGCGGGCCTGGTTTCCTCGATGGTCTGGAAGACGACCTCTTCCACCGGCGCGGGCTTGGGCGGCTCGGGGGCCCGGGGCGCGGCGGCCACGGCGGCGGGCATCGGCGCGGGCGCCGGTTCCTCTTCGACCTCCTGGGTCAGCTCCAGCACGTCGGGCTCGGGCGCCTTGGCGACAGGCGCAGCCGCCGTGGCAGGAGCCGATGCAGGGGCAGGAGCCGATGCAGGGGCAGGAGCCGCGGATGGCGCCGCCTCATTGGAATCCTCGGAGATGATCTTGCGGATGGAGGCCAGGATTTCCTCCATCGTGGGCTCATGCTGCGGGTTCGACGCCATGGGGTGCTCCGGGGGCGGATGTCGGACGGACGGTAGGACAGTCGGGGAAAGAAGGAAAGACTGCGTTAACGCATGCGGTCATTTTCCGAAGCCGAACCAGCGGTCCGAATCCTCGTCGTAATGCTGTTGCGGATCGTACATGCGCACGGGCAGGGATTGATCCTTGGCATTCAGCCTGCCGATGGCCGACAGCAGCTGATAGGCCGCCACCGTCGCGTTGCGCTCGGCATCGACCTCGGCGACCTGCGCATTGAGCAGCTCCTGCTCGGCGTTGAGCACGTCGAGCACCGTGCGCGTGCCGACCTGCTGTTCCTGGCGCACGCCATCGAGCGCGGTCTGGTCGGCGGCGACGGCGGCGCGCTCCGACGCGATGGAGCCGACGGCCGCGCGCCAGCTTTCCCAGGCGCTGCGCGTGGCGTCCAGCACCTGGCGCTCGGCATCCGCGATCGCGAGTTGCGCCTGCGAGCGCTGCTCCTTGGCCTGGCGCACCTGCGCCTCGTCCTGCCCGCCCTGGTAGATCGGCACGGTCACCTGGCCGATCACGGCGGCCACGCGCGGATTGATGGTCGCGGTGAGCCCGAAGGACTGGCTCTGGGCGTATTGGTATTCGCCCTGCACGGTCACCTGCGGCTGCAGCGCGCCGACCGCGTCGTCGACGGCATAGTCCGCGGCCCGGGCCGTCTCGCGCGCCTGGTTGAGGAAGGGGTTGGCCTTCATGGCGGCGTCGATCGCTTCGGCCAGCGTGGCCGGCATCCTGGGCATGGGCGGACGCTCCTCCAGCGTCTCCGCCGGGCGGCCGATCGTGTGCTCGAAGCTGGAGCGGCTGACCTGGAGCTGCCCGCGGGCGTTGATGAGGTCGGCCTCGGCGCTGGACAGCCGCGCCTGCGACTGCGCGAGGTCGGTGTTCGTCAGCTCCTTCACCCGCACCTGCTCCTGCGTGGCTTCGAACTGCTTTTGCAGGTCCGCCACGTTGTGCTGCTTGAGCTGGAGCGATTTGGCGTCGCGCACCACGTCCATGTAGGCCGTGACCGCATCGAGCAGCACGTTCTGCTCGACATTGGTGAGTTGGGCGCGGCCGGCGCGGACCTGCGCCTTGGCGCGGCTGACTTCCGCCACCGTGCGGCCGCCGCGGTACAGCGGCTGCGAGATCACGACCTGGGTGGTCAGCGGGTTGGTGTTCTGGCGGACATTCGTCGCCGGGCCGCCGAACGCGCCCGGCTCCTCGGCATGCTCGCTCTGCGCCCCGAACGTGCCCTGGGCGTTGATCGTGGGCCGCCAGCCCGCATTCGCGCCGGCGACATTCTCGTCCGTCGCGCGCAACGCGGCGCGCTGCGCGTCGAGCTGCGGGTTGGTCTCGTAGGTGGTGGCGAGCGCCTCGCGCAACGTGAAGACCTGGGCAGCGCCGGCCGTCGCCGGCAGGCAGGCAGCCGCCAGCGCCATGGCGCAAACCTTTACGCGGGCAGGCTTCACGGGGCGGTATCCCTTCTCGGGGACCCTAATGTCCTATTTTAGAAAACAAATCCAGCGGGTTGACGGAACCCGGCCAGCACGGGGGCGGCGGCGTCGAAGGCCTGCCAGTAGCCGACATGGCCGTCTTCCTTGCGCCAGATGACGGCCCGGCCCTGCGTTCCCTCGCGCAAAACCGCCACGAGCCGCCCGCCATCAGCCAATTGCGACAGGAGCGCGTCCGGCACCCGCTCGATCGCCCCGTTTATGAAGATCACGCCATACGGCGCGCCGGCCCGGTGACCCTCCGCCAGCGCGCCCTGCACGATGGTGATGCCGCCGCCGCCCAGCGAAGGCGCCATGTCGGACGCCGCGCGAACCAGGTCGGCGTCCTCCTCCAGGCCCACGACCCTGGCCGCCACCCGCGCCAGGACGGCGGACGAATAGCCCGTCGCGCAACCGACATCGAGCACGCTGTCCGACGGCCGGATCTCCGCGAGCTGGAGCATCTTGGCGAAGACCCGCGGCTCCAGCAGGAAGCGGCCCGTCACCAGCTCCAGCGGCGCGTCCATGTACGCCACCGCCCGCTTCGACGCGGGCACGAAGCGCTCCCGCGGCACGGCCATCAGCGCCTCCTGCACCCGCACATCCGTCACGTCATTGGTGCGGACCTGGGACTCGACCATGTTGAAGCGCTGGGCGGCGGCGTTGGACATCGTGGTGGACCGGAAGACGAAGCAGCACGCGCTTATACTCAACGCGCGGGCCGCGTGCCAACCGGTCGCACGGCCTGCGTCGCGAAGTGGATGCCGCGGTCCTTCGCGGGCAAAAGGTGGCGCGCGCCCAGGGGAGACACCCGGTTCGCCGCGCCCGCGCCGAGGCCGACGTCGCCGCCGGGGAAATCCTGCGCAAGCCGGTGACGCTTGACGCCGCACTTCGCGCGCGATCGGGCGAGACCGTCTCCGGGACGATCTCGGTCGCGTTTGAAACCGATGCCGCCGGCAACCTGCGCCGCCGAACCAAAGTGACAAAGCTGGAAATCAAAGGTCCAGGCGGCGGGTCGGAGACGGAGACCGTCACAGAGACGCTGGAACGGCGGCTCATTTCACGACGCGACTGACTTTCGCGCGAGCCCCGCACGCGACTCCGGAATTCGGCCGGCCGGCCGTTGCACCGATTTTCCGCGCAAAACCAAAGGGAGAGACAGGAGCTTGGCGCGCCCTAGGGGAGTCGAACCCCTCTTGCAAGATTGAAAATCTTGAGTCCTAACCGATAGACGAAGGGCGCGTGGGAGGCGGGCTATAGCGGCCCGTCCGGGCCTTGGCAAGCAAGGCGGGCGGGCCAGGCGTCAGGCGCCCGCAGGCGCGGCGTCCTCGACCACGAATTGCAGGCGGACGCGGCCGTTCCATTCGTCGATGCGCAGCCGCCCCGCGGCGTGGATGCGCCCGCCGCGCGCCTGGAAGAGGCCGTTGCCGAGAGGTTGCCCGACACTGCGGAAGGCGATGGCGTCGAGCCGCGCGCCGTCCCCGCCCACCAGCCGCATGCGGACATGGTCCCTTCCGACGGTGTCGGCGTAGGCGAGCCGCACATCCGCGGCGACGAGCAGCGGCTCCGGGTTGCCCGCGCCGAACGGGCCGAGGCGGGCGACCTCCTCCACGAAAGCCGGTGTCGCGCCAGAGGGCGAGATCGCCAGATCGAGCTCGAGTTCGCCGGCCAGGTCGAGCGCCTCGCCATGCGATGCGAATTGCTCCAGCAGGAACGAACGGAATGCCCCGATCTTCGCGGCGTCGAGCGAGAAGCCGGCCGCCATCGCGTGGCCGCCGCCGGAATGCAGCAGGCCCGCCGCGTGCGCGCCCCGCACCAATGCGCCGATGTCCACGCCGGCGACGGAGCGCGCCGAGCCGCGGCCCATGCCGCCCTCGAAGCCGGCCACCAGCGCGGGCTTGTTGAAGCGATCCTTGAGCCGCCCCGCCACGATGCCGACCACGCCGGAATGCCAGCCTTCGCCATGCACTAGCACGAACGGCGCATCGGCTTGCGCCTGCGCGAGCGCCGTCGCCTCCTCCAGGATCAGCTTCTCCAGCGCCTGGCGCTCCCTGTTGTGAAGATCGAGCAGCGCGGCCATCTCGTCCGCGCGCGCGGCGTCGCGCTCGGTCAGCAGCTCGACGCCCAGGCTGCATTTGCCGACGCGCCCGCCGGCGTTGATGCGCGGCCCCAGCACGTAGCCCAGGTGATACGTGGTGAACGGCGGCGCGATGGCCCCGGCGGACGACAGCGCCCGCATTGCCGGGCGGCCCAGCGCGGAAAGCTTCGCGAGCCCTGCCCGCACGAACGCGCGGTTGACGCCCACCAGCGGAACCACGTCGCACACGGTGGCCAGTGCCACGAGATCGAGACTGTCCCGCAGGTCGGGCTCGGCCACGCCGCTTGCGGCGTACCATCCCGCGTCGCGCAGCGCCCGGTTGAGCGCCACGAGGAACAGAAACGTCACGCCCGCGGCCGAGAGATGGCCCAGGCCGGAGGTGTCGCCCGGCTGGTTGGGGTTGACCTGCGCATAGGCCGGCGGCACAGCCTCGATGGCGTGGTGATCGAGGACGATCACGTCCACCCCCGCGCCGCGCGCCGCCTCGAGCGCGGCCGTGGCGGCAGCGCCGCAATCCACCGTGACGATGACCCGCGCGCCCTCCTCTTTCAGCTTCAGGAATGCCGCAACGTTGGGGCCGTAGCCTTCCGTCATGCGGTCGGGGATGTAGATGCGCGGCTTGCGGCCGATGGCGGCGAGGAAGTCGCTCATCAGCGCGGCGGAAGCGGAACCGTCGACATCGTAATCGCCGAACACGGCGATCGGCTCGTCCTGGACGATGGCGCGCCGCACGCGCTCGACGGCCCTGTTCATGTCCTTCAGCGACAGCGGCTCGGGCAGGAGCGCCCTGAGCGTGGGGTTGAGCAGCGTCTCGACACCGTCCGGCGCGATGCCGCGCGCGGCCAGCAGGCGGGCCAGCAGCGGCGGCAATCCCCCGCGCGCGCAAAGCGCGCGGATCGCGTCGTCCGTGGCCGCGCGCAGCACCCAGCGCCGCCCCGTGAAGGAGCGCGCGACGCCGAATGCCGCGTTGTCGTGTCCCGATGCCCCGGCTTCAGCCAATGCGCTCACGGCGGGTCCGTGCCCTCACCGTGCGGACGGTGCCCGTGGCCGAGCGCATCACGATGCTCTCGGTATGGATGAACTCGCGGTCCATATGCACTCCGGAGAGCATCGAGCCGTCCGTCACGCCGGTGGCCGCGAAGATCACGTCGCCCGAGGCGAGGTCCATCAGCTTGTATTTGCGGTTGAAGTCCGTGATGCCGAGCTTGGCGGCGCGCGCCTTCTCGTCTTCCTTCTTGAAGACGAGGCGGGTCTGGATCTGGCCGCCGACGCAGCGCAGCGCCGCCGCGGCCAGCACGCCTTCGGGCGCGCCGCCCTGTCCCATGTAGATGTCGATGCCCGTGGTGGGATCGGTGGTGGCGATGACGCCGGCCACGTCGCCGTCGGTGATCAGCCGCACCGCCGCCCCGGTCTTGCGCACGCCCTCGATGATGTGCGCGTGGCGCGGGCGGTCGAGGATCAGCGCGGTGATCTCGTGCGGCGGGACGCCCTTGGCCTTTGCGAGGCTGCGGATATTTTCTTCCGGCGTCGCGTCGAGGTCGATGACGCCCTCGGCATAGCCGCCACCGATGGCGATCTTGTCCATGTAGGTGTCGGGCGCGTTGAGCAGCGTGCCCGGCTCGGCGATGGCCATGACGGCGAGCGCGTTGGGCAGCGCCTTGGCGGTGAGCGTGGTGCCTTCCAGGGGATCGAGCGCGATGTCGACCCGCACGCCGCCGGAGCCCACCTTCTCGCCGATATAGAGCATCGGCGCCTCGTCGCGCTCGCCCTCGCCGATCACCACGGTGCCGTCGATGGGAAGCTGGTTGAAGGCCGTGCGCATGGCCTCGACGGCGGCGTGGTCCGCCTGGTGCTCGTCGCCGCGGCCGATCTGGCGGGAGGCGCCGATGGCGGCGGCCTCCGTGACGCGGACGGCCTCGATGGCGAAGACGCGATCCAGATATTGAGACATGTCCTACCCCGTTCGGATGTCGCCGGTCTTCAGCCGGCTTCCATGGGAATCATGGAGGGTGTGCCCAGCACCTTGTCGGAGGCTTCTATCGCCTTCAAGGCGCGGGCGACCGAAGGCTGTGCGCATTCATGCGTGATCATGACGATGGCCACCGGCTCGCCCGGCGCCCGGCCGCGCTGGAGCATGCTCTCGATGGAGACGCCGGCGTCGGAAAGGCCGCGCGCGATGTCGGCCAGCACGCCCGGCTCGTCCAGCACCCGGAAGCGCAGGTAGAACGGCGACACGCGCGCCTCGGGCGGCGCGGGGCTCACGGTGCGGAGCTTGTGCGCCGGCCGGCCGAAGGCGGGACCGGCGGAACCGCGCGCGATGTCGACCAGATCGGAGATCACGGCGGACGCCGTCGGCGCCTCGCCCGCGCCGCGGCCCTCGAAGGTGAAAGGGCCCGCCTCGCCGGCATGCGCCACGACCGCATTGAAGGACGAATCCACGTCGGCCAGCGGCGTGCCCAGCTTCACCATCGCGGGCTGGACGCGCTGGTCGATGCCCTTGGGCGTGAGCTTGGCGATGCCCAGAAGCTTGATGCGGTAGCCGAACTCCCGCGCGAAGCGGATGTCCTCCGGCGCGATGTCCGAGATGCCCTCGACGGAGATGTTCGAAAGCTCCGGCTTGATGCCGAAGGCGAGGCTCGACAGCAGCGCGAGCTTGTGCGCGGTGTCGCCGCCGCCGATATCGAGCGTGGGGTCGGCCTCCGCGTAGCCCAGGTGCTGCGCATCGGCGAGCACGTCCGCGAACGGGCGGCCCGACGATTCCATCTGGGTGAGGATGTAGTTGCAGGTGCCGTTGAGGATGCCGCGCACCGCCGTGATGCCATGCGCGATGAGGCTCTCGCGCAGCGCCTTGACGATGGGGATGCCGCCGGCGGCCGCGGCTTCGAACTTGAGGGCGGCGCCATGCTCCTCGGCGAGCGCCGCAAGCGCCGCGCCGTGCACCGCCAGCAGCGCCTTGTTGGCGGTGACGACGTGCTTGCCGTTCCGCAGCGCGGCCCCGACGAGCGCGTGGGCCGGGCCGTCCTCGCCGCCGATCAGTTCCACGACGACGTCCGCGCCGCCGCCCGCGAGCGCCACCGGATCGTCCGACCATTCGACGGCGGAGATGTCCGCGGCGCGGCGCTTCCTGCGGTCCCGCGCGGAGACGGCCACGAGCTCCAGGGGGCGCCCCGCGCGCTCCGCAAGCTCCGACGCGCGCAGCGTCAGGAGCCGCGCGACACCGCCGCCGACGGTGCCGAGGCCCGCGATGGCTATGCGCAAGGGCTTCGTCATGCGCCCGTCTTAAGCGACGAATGCGACAGCTTCAACTTTGCAGGAAAATCTCGGCCCGGCGGTTGCCTTCTTCGCCTTCGGGCATGGACTCGTAATAGACCGGCTGGGAATCCCCCACCGCCTCCACGAGCACTTTCGCGGCCGGAACGCCTTCGGCGATCAGCTCGCGGGCGACCGCGTCGGCGCGCGCCTGGCTGCGCTCGAAATTGTAGACGAGGTGGCGGGCCAGCGACATGTTGCCGGTGCGGCTGGAGGAGTGGCCCACGACGCGGATGAACCCCTGCCCGCCCGCGGCCTGGAATGCCTGCACCGCCGCGCGCACCTGCGCCCTGGCGGACGCGGTCAGGATCGTGGTGTCGTGCGGGAAAAGCACGACGGCGACGGGCGGCACGCCGTTGGAGGCGTAGATGCCGGCCGGCGCCACCGTTCCGCCCTGCAGCGCGTCGAAATTCGCGACCACGGCGCCCGACATCTGCTCCGGCCCGCCCATGGCCTTGCCGGAGGCCGGCACGGCCGGTCCGCCCGAATAGCCGGGGACCGCGGCTCCGGCCGGCGCGACGGCGGCGGTCTGCCGGTAGCGCGCGATGATCGAGGGCGGCACGAACTGCGCGACGGAGGCATCGAGCGGCGGCGCGGTGGACGGCTTGAAGCCGAGCTCTGCGTCCGACACCTGCGGATGCGCGCCGGGCACCGGCCCGGGCGTCATCGCCGGAACCGCGGGCATGCCGGAACCGGCCATCGGCGTGACGGCGGGCGCTTCCGCCATCGCGACCTGCGTGGTCGGCGCGGCGGCCGGCACGGCGGGCGCGCCCGATGACGGCGCGGCGGCGGAGGCCACGGCGGCCGGATTGGCGGGCTGGGAGGCGGCGCCGGAAGCGCCGGTCGCGTCGATGGCATTGTCGGCGCCATTGTCGGCCGGCGCTTCGGTGCTCGCGGTCTGCTGTTGCGGGGCGGGCGCCTGCGTCGCGGGCGGCGCGGTGCTGGCGACGGCGTCGCCGGAGGGCGGCGGCGGCGCGCCGGGCGGGGCGGCCGCGGCTTCCGTGCCGCCGCGAAGCGCGTCGGCGCTGTACTGGTTGTGCGCGCGGTCGGCCTGGAGCGTGTCGGCGACCTGCTTCTGCTGGTCGGCGTCCGACGGCGCGGCGGGCTTGTCCGGGATGTCGGCCAGGTCCGGGGTCTTGCCGTTGTCCTGCGCGACGACGGCCTGCTGGTCCATCAACTGGGTGTCGGTCGAGTCGCTGTCCCCGCCCATCCAGTCCGGAAGCATCGAACAGCCGCTCAAAAGGCCCGCGAACGCGGCCAGCGCCGCGGCGCGCGCGATGAGCTTCGGCAACCGACTGACGACCATGCCTTGCCTCCGTGTGAGCGCCCCATATACCCGCAAGGGGCGGGTGTTCCAAGGGAAATTGTGAACAAAATCAATGAGCGTTCGGTCATCTCGTGGAGAACGCCTTGCGGCGTTCGTCCTGCGCAAGCTATCACGTCCCGATTTCTTTGCAGGTGCGAAATGAGCGAGACCGGCGGCCAGGACGACGCCTACAAGATCGGCGATCCGGGAATGTTTGCGCGCAACATGGTGCGGGTGGGCATGCAATCGCAGCGGTTGCTGGGCGATTTCATCAAGCGGCAATCCTCCAAGGCCGGCGGCAACCAGCCGCTGGACCCGCTGAACCTCGGCGGCACTTTCATGGACCTTCTCAAGGGGATGGCGGCCGATCCTGCCGCGATGTGGGAAGCGCAGTTCCAGCTCTGGCGCGACTATATGAGCCTGTGGGAGCGCACGGCGCGGCGCATGATGGGCGGCGACGCCGAGCCCGTGGTGGCGCCCGCGCCGGGCGACAAGCGCTTCCGGGACAAGGACTGGCAGGACAACCAGGTCTTCGACTTCATCAAGCAGAGCTACCTGCTGACCGCCAACTGGATGCAGGAGACGGCGGAGCGCGCCAGCGGCAAGCTCGATGCCCGCTCGAAGAAGCGCATCGAATTCTACACCAAGCAGTTCGCCGACGCGATCGCGCCCACCAATTTCGTGCTCACCAATCCCGAGGTGTTGCGCACGACCATGCGGAGCAACGGCGAGAACCTGGTGAAGGGCCTCGACAACCTGCTCGAGGATCTCGACCGCGGCCAGGGCCAGCTCAACATCCGCCAGTCCGCCGACGCCTTCCGGATCGGCGAGAACATCGCCACCGCCCCGGGCAAGGTGGTGTTCCGCAACGCCCTGATCGAGCTCCTGCAGTTCGACCCCACCACCGAGAAGGTCTACGAGCGGCCCCTTCTCATCTTCCCGCCCTGGATCAACAAGTTCTACATCCTCGACCTCCGGCCGGAGAATTCCTTCATCCGCTGGGCGGTGAACGAGGGCTACACGGTGTTCGTCGCCTCCTGGGTGAACCCCGACCGCAAGCTCGCGCAGAAGACCTTCGAGGATTACATGCGCGAGGGCATTTTCGCGGCGCTGGACGCCGTGGAGCAGGCCACCGGCGCCGGGAAGATCAACACCATCGGCTACTGCATCGGCGGCACGCTTCTCTCCGCCACCCTCGCCTTCATGGCGGCCAAGGGCGACGACCGCATCGCCTCGGCCACCTTCTTCGCCGCGCAGGCGGATTTCAGCGAGGCGGGCGACCTGCAGGTCTTCATCGACGACGAGCAGCTGGAATCCCTCAAGCAGCAGATGGAAGCCTCCGGCGGCGTCCTCGAGGGCAGCAAGATGGGCACGACCTTCAACATGCTGCGCGCCAACGACCTGATCTGGTCGTTCGTGGTGAGCAACTACCTCCTGGGCAAGGACCCCGCGCCCTTCGACCTGCTCTACTGGAATTCCGACACCACGCGCATGCCGGAAGCGACGCACCTGTTCTACCTGCGGGAGTTCTACAAGAACAACGCGCTCAGCCAGGGCAGGATGAGCTTCGACAACGTCAAGCTCGACCTGCACGAGGTGAAGGTCCCGGTCTACCTGCAGAGCGCGAAGGAAGACCACATCGCCCCGTTCCGCTCGGTCTACAAGTCGACGCACCTGTTCGGCGGACCGGTGCGCTTCATCATCGCGGGCTCCGGCCACATCGCTGGCGTGATCAATCCGCCGTCCGCGAAGAAGTACCAGTACTGGACCAACGACCGGTTCGGCGGCGAAACCGGCAAGCCCTATCCCGCCACGGTCGAGGAGTGGCAGGCCGGCACGACCGAGCACCCCGGCTCGTGGTGGCCGGACTGGGACGCGTGGCTGTCCAAGCTCTCCGGCAGGAAAATCCCGGCCCGCAAGCCCGGCGACGGCAAGCTCAAGGTGCTGGGCGACGCGCCGGGGACGTATGTGAAGATCAAGGCGGGGTAAAATCGACCAACGAGGGCTATGTTGGACTACGATATTTATCTGGAAGGAGGCTGCCCGCTCGGCGATTGCAATCCGGGAGCGCTGGATCGCGCGGAGAGAGCTACGTGAAGATCAAGGTGGCATGAGCGATGCCCGGCTTCGAAATTTTGGGCGAAATTTTGCTAATCGAAACGATCGCCGCGGGATCGGGAATACGAGAACGCGCCCGTCTGCGAAGGATCTACGGGCCCGGCCGCTGGCGAAAGCGCAAGGGCGTCGCACGGATCAGGCTTGCGGATGGCGTTTTGCATCTCGCCGAGTTACACTGGTACGAAGCGACCGGAATTGGCCGCAAGGAATTCAAGATCAAGGAAATTCTCTGAATGCAAGCGGCGCTCCGAAAATCTTCGCAACTGGTCGTTTGCGTCCGGAATGACGGATACCCGGCGTCCCTGGAGTTGCGGAAGATTTATGTGGCGCCCCGCGACGCCGCTGCCGAAAAGCGGGGCCTTTTGCGGGTGGTGGATGAATCGGGGGAAGGTTACCTCTATCCCAGGACGTTCTTCCGCCCGATCGCATTGCCGCAACCCGTAAGACGGGCTGTCCTCGCGGCTGCCTAGTCGCACCGTTCACAGAACTCCGTCGCGTGCGTCATGTCACCAGTGGCATGACCCTCCGGAGCCGAGATGCGTTCACAACCGTTTCTCCAATGGCTTAGCCAGAACTACAATCCGGCCGTCGCGCAGGCGATCGCGGGGCAGCCTGTGTTCCGGGGCGGCTGGGAGGGCTGGCTGCAGGTCGAGATCGCGCGCACCTTCCTGGCCAATGCCAACACGATCTGCGAGCGCGAGATGCGCTATCCGGACGGCAACGGCGCCTACATCTCCTATGCCGGCGGCGTGGCCAATGGCGGGGTCGGCGCGGGCGCCGCGGCGCGGGCGGATTTCTTCCTGCAGCGCAACGCCGGCATGCTCGACCAGACCTATCTCGAGCTCAAATGCAGCAATTCGCTCGCGGGCAATCCGGTACAGGATGCGTGGGCGCGGTTCGACAACGACATCGCCAAGATCACCGCCATCGCGGGCGTCAACCCGGCGCTGAACTGCATCGCGCTGCTCGCCTATTGGGGCCAGCTCGATCCGAACAACGCCGCCAACCAGGGCGGGCCGAACGGCCATCCGGTGAACTGGTACTGGGGCGGGAACCGCTCGGCCTATATGTGGGACACCTCGATCAACCCCGTCCAGGTGACGACGCTCCAGACCGCCCAGCAGAACCAGCAGGGCGTGCTCCAGGCCAACCGCCTGCTGATCATCGCAGTGTCGCCGTAAACGCCGCCTCCAGCTTCGGCGTCCCGGCATGGCCTGCCGCTCAGCCGCCCGTCCTTCCGGCGGGCGCGAGCTTCGCGAACGCCTTCAATTCCGCGATGAAGGGCTGGTACCCTTCGATGTCGTTGACGATTTCCCAGGCGCGCTTGTAGCCGGGGTCGGAAGCGTCGCGATAGCCGCGGTCGATTGCTTTCAATTCATCGGGACGACCGAGCTCGAGCAGAACCATCTTCTCGATCGCCATGACGTGCAGATGGTACTTCGTCGTGGGCGGTTCGTTGCGGTACTTCTCCATAAGCGCGGAGTGGGCCAGAGCCGGGCTGACATAGGTGTGCATGAGTTCGTGGAAGAGGATCTCGGAGAATTCCCATGCCGGCGCCTGCGTCTTTGCGGTCGGCAGGAATTCCCGCACCTCCAGGATCAGTGGAACGCTGGTCGACTCCCTGAGGCAGACGGTCAGCGTCGCCTGCACTTCGGCGTAAGGAAACGGAATCCCGATCTCGCTCAGCGCGGCGTTCATATAGGCGGGACCTTGCGCGTTCCATTCGTCCTGGAACGCCTGGCGCTTCTCGACCGCGGCCTGGACATCCTCGCTGTCGACCGGAACGTGAAACTCGTTCACGCATACGCGGTCGAGGAGGGAGCCGCCGTGAGGGTAAAGTATCTCCACCCGCGGGACCGCCGGCGCCGCCGCTGACGAGGACGGACAAGCCGGAAGCAACACCAGTGCTGCGGCTGCTGGGATTGTTCGGATGAATTGCGGTGTCACGCGTGCCTCCCCCGACGATTTGCGCGATGCTGGTGCCTCTCGGCTGAACCGCCGCTGAACGGGTCGTTCATCTCCAGTCGCATGCCGTCGGGCGGCGTTTCGCCGTAACGGGCGCGCACATCGAAGAACCGAGCCGATCACAATGTCGGGATGCCGGTGCGGAGCGCTTGACGGCTCTCACGTGCCCGTCGTGAAGTTCCGTGGCCGTCTTGAGGGGTGCGTTCGTGCGGGGCAACGGACCGGCGGTTTTGCGCGCGTTGTGGATCGCATTGATTTTGCCGGTCGCGGTCCACTTGGCGGCCGCCGGAGCGCAAGCAAATCCGGTCGGCATCGCTCTTGGTCGTGCGATGGCTACGCTGAACGGCCCCTGGCTGTTTCGCGTCGGCGACGACCCCCGCTGGGCGCAGCCTGATTTCGATGACATGTCCTGGGAGCGTGTCGATCTCACGCCGACGCCCGGCGCCACGGATGGCGACGTCGGGTTGCCCGGTTACGTTCCCGGCTGGACCGCGAAGGGGCATCCCGGATATCACGGATTTGCCTGGTATCGCATCCATCTGAACGTCGAACCGCCCGCAGGCGAAAGCTTGGCGGTGCTTGGTCCTTGGGCGGTCGACAGCGCGTATCAGGTCTATGCGAATGGAACGCTGGTTGGCGGGGTCGGCGGGTTCGCGGATCCCATCCCCACGGCCTACGGTGATCACTACCCGCGGATGTTTCTGCTTCGGCCGCGCGTCGCCGGCGGCCCGATCGTGATCGCCATTCGTGTCTGGATGGGCGCATGGGGGGCAAATGAGCCGGGCGCGGGCGGCATCCACATCGCTCCCGCGATCGGCGGGCGGAATGCGATTGCCGCGCAATACCGGCTCGAGCAGCTCAAGATATTCGAGGGTTATGCGGTGGACGCCGTTCCGTCGCTGCTCTTCTTCCTTGCGGCGGCGGCGGCGCTGTGCCTGATTCCCTTCGATCCTGGCGACAGGGCGTATCCTTGGCTTGCGATTGCATTGACGCTGAGCGGCATACAGCGCGGCAATCAGGCTTTCTTCTTCTGGTGGCAGATCGAGACGGTCCAGAATTTTGTGATCTTCATCGTCGCGCTGACCGGCTCGCTCGCTTTCGCCGCGTGGATGATGGCGTGGCGAAGCTGGTTCAAGCTGGATCGACCGAAGTGGCTCGTCTGGGCGATCGCAGGAGTCACGCCTGCCCTCATGCTCGCGCAATTGCTGGCGAGGCCCTGGCTTTTCGACGCCGCGTTTCCACATGCCGTGCTGGCCGGATTGGGATATCTGATCAGCGGCCTTCGCCTGGCGTTCTTGCTGATGCTGGCGCTGATCGCTTTTTTTGGGACGCGCCGTCACGGGCGCGAGGCGTGGCTCGGCCTTCCAGCGGTGCTCGCCCTGGTGGCCGTGCTGTTCACGGCCGAGCTTGTAAAGATCGGCGTGCCGGGCATCTGGTTTCCATGGGGAGTGGGGCTATCGCTGAGCGAATGCGCTTCCGTCGTCCTTGTCGCGATGCTGGCTTTCCTGCTCTTGCGCCGCCTGTGGTCGCATGCGCCGCGCGCCGCTGCAGTTTCGTCCGTCGCATGACGATGTCCGGCTGAACGCGTTCATTTATCGATGGAACTCTCCAACAGCTTCACGAACTCCGCCTTCTGGCCGTCGTCGATCCAGCGCACGACGGCGACCATGTCGTGCTCGTAGTCGATGAACACGATGTTGTCGCCGTTGCCGATGAACATGACCGCGTCCTCGCGCGCGGCCGGCGCGAGCTTGCGGTCCGTGTTGAGGAACCAGTTCATGTAGCCGTAGCCGGGATTGGGGCCGGTCGGCGTGCGCGCCATCTTCACCCATTGCGCGGAGAGCACCTGCCGGTCGCCCCAACGGCCGTCGTTGAGGCCGAGCAGGCCCATGCGGCCAAGGTCGCGGGCGGAGATGAACATGCCCCCGCCCCAATGCCCGCCGCCCGGCGGCACGGCGATGCGCCTGCCGCCGATGGTGACGAAGGCGTTGCGGTAATGCTCCCAGTGCCAGGTGCGCGACGCGCCGATGGGATCCATGACGTATTGCTTCAGCACGTCCGGCAGCGGGCGTTTCCACAGACAGGTCAGCGCCAGCGCCAGCGCGTTCACCCGCACGTCGGAGTATTTCCACTCCTTGCCCACGGGCGGAGGGCCCGCGGCGAGCTCCGTCCACGCATCCTTGCCGGGGCGGTCGGCCCACCAGGGCTTGCCCCACATGGTGCCCACCCAGCCGGAGGTCTGCCGCAGCATCTCGTCCCAGGTGATGGGCTGGTTGTGCGCCAGCGCGAAATCCGGCGACGGATGGACGTAGTCGATCACCCGGTCGTCGACGCTGCGGATGAGATGGCGGTCGAAGGCGACGCCGGCGACCGACGACAGGAACGTCTTGGTCGCGGAATGCGCCATGTCGACCTTCCGCGTGTCGCCCCATTCGGCGACGATGTAGCCGTGACGGATGACCATGCCGTTGGCGGGCGCATGCACCGTCAGCGGCCCGATGGGATCGGAGAACGGCTCGCGCGCGAACTGGAGCGGGATGGTGATGCGCTGGTCGCGCAGATCGACCACGCCTTCCAGATCCGGGGTGAGCCTGGTCTCGTGCGAGACCGCGAAGTCGATGGCCGCCTGGAGCTTCGCCGCGTCGAAGCCTTCCTGCTGCGGCGTGTGGGTGGCCCAGGCATCGCCCGGCGGCGGCACATAATCCTGCGCCTGGGCCACGGTCCCGGCACAAAACGCGAGCGCGATCGCCCAGCGCGTGAGGCCGGCAGCCTGTCCCCGCTCAGGCTTGGCGACGCGCCGAAAGAACCCGTTGCTGTCGTCCATGCCCATCGTTCCGCTCCCGTCCGCGCGACCCGCCGGTCCGGCGCGTATTCGCCAAACAACCGGGGTCAAAACTCAATAAACCGAATTCCTCGCAGGGCAATACCTTCCGAGCCCGTGCGTTCCGGCGCGTGCACGTTGCACCGCCTCAATTCCTGACAAGCACCAGAATGCTGCCGCGCTTGTGACCTGCCTCTGCGTGGCGATGCGCGGCGGCGATCTCGGCGAGCGGGTATGCGCGGTCGATGACGGGGCGCAACGCGCCTTCCTCGACCAGCTGCCGCAGATAATCGAGATCGCCGGGGCGCGTCCGCGCGATGCCCCCGTGCACGCGCAAGCGTCCGGTGAGCTTGGCGAGGAGCACGAGGCCAAGATAGGATGCAAAGCCCGTCGCCGCGAAAGCGTATGAGCCGCCGCGTTTCACGGCGCGGAGCCACCGCCAGGGCCGGCTCTTGCCGACGGTATCGAAGATCAGATCGAAAGAATCGCCCGGACGCGGAACCTCGTCTTTGGCATAATCGCGCAAATCGTCGGCGCCGAGCCCTCTGACGAAATCGAAATTCCGCGCGCTGCACGTCGCGGTGACGTGCGCGCCCATCCGCTTCGCAAGCTGCACGGCAAAAGTGCCGACATTCCCCGTCGCGCCCCAGATGAGCACGCGCGAGCCGGCACCGACGCCGGCAGCCCTCAGGAAATGCATCGCGGACACGCCGCCGTAGCTCAGGGCCGCGCATTCGCTGAGCGGCAGATTTCGAGGCGCATGGGCGAGAAGCGGCACAGCCGGCACGCAGGCGCGTTCGGCATAAGCGCCGAACTTCAACCCCGTGGAGCCGAACACCTCGTCGCCGACCGCAAACCCTTCCACGCTTTTGCCGCACTTTTCCACGCGGCCGGACAATTCCATTCCGAGGACGGGGATGCGATCCGGCCGTCGCCAGCCGCTATAGGCGCGCATGAAAAACGGCTGGGCGCGGCGCAGGCGGAGATCGCCCGAGCAGGCCGTCGTGGCGCATACCTCAATCAGGACTTCCCCGTTGCCCGGTTCAGGACGCGGCACGTCGGCCCGCTCGAGAACGTCAGGGCCGCCATAACGGCGAAACACGATCGCTTTCATGTCGAAATGATCCCCGATTCCGCGCAAGCCAAACGATCGGGAGCACACGTCCCGAATTCAAAAACGCCGCCGACCGGATTCACTCCCCTTAAGGCGCGAAGGATGTCCGGCGCATTGCCCGGGCAACGGCAAGGCTGGCCGGATCACCGCGCGCCTCCAGCCCGCCGATCACGCCTCGCAGGTCGCCGGACGTCTTGTCCTGCGAAAGCTTGAACTTGCCTTCCAGCCTGTCCAGCGTCAGGGAGAACCCCACGATGCCATTCAGCAGCGCCGTCTGGCGCGCCTCCGGCACCTTGCCGATCAGCCAGGGCGGCTTGGGCGCGAGCTTGTCTTCCTCCTGCGCGGACAGGGCGATCACGAACGCGCGCAGATCCTCCGCCGCAAGCCGGCGAAGCGCGCCCTCGCCTTCGAGGGCGATGTAGTTCCAGGTGGGCACGGTGACGGTGTCGCGATACCAGTCCGGCGACACGTAGCAATCCGCCGCCAGCATGCTGAGCGCGACGCGCGCGCCGTCCGGCAAACCGGCAAGCGGATTGCCGCGCGCCAAATGGAAACGGACCGTGCCGTCCACGCCCGGCATCACCGGCGCATAGGCGAAGCGCACCCGGCCGCCGGCGGCCGCCGCGATTGTGGCGAACACGCGGCTGCGCATGACCTCGTGCAGCACCGCCGCGTCGTCGATGGCGTAGGCGGAAGGACGATACATCATTCCGGCCGCGCCATCACAGCAGGCCGGTGGTTTCGGCGAGGCCCAGCATGATGTTGAGGTTCTGCACCGCAGCCCCGCCGGCGCCCTTGCCGAGATTGTCGAGCACCGCGATCAGCCGCGCCTGCCGGGTCTTGTCGTTGCCGAAGACGAAGAGCTTCATGCCGTTGGTGAGCTTGAGCATCTCGGCATCGAGATTGGCGATGGCCACGCCCTCGGGGAAGCTCGCGACCTCCACGAGCTTCTCGCCGGCATACGCGCGCGCCAGCGCGGCGTGGAGATCGGCGACGCAGGGCCTGCCAGGCAGCGCCCACAATTGAAGCGGCACTTCCACGATCATGCCGCGATAGTAGCGGCCCACGCTGGGCGCGAAGACGGGCGGATGGGCCAGACCGGCATGCGCCTGCATCTCCGGCACGTGCTTGTGCGCCAGCGCGAGCGCGTAGGTCCGCACGACGGTGTCGACATGGCGGGGCGACGTTTTCGCCTCGAATTCCTCGATCATCGCCTTGCCGCCGCCGGAGTAGCCCGACACGGCGTTCACGGTAAGCGGAAACTCCGCCGGCACGATGCCCTCGCGCACCAGCGGGCGCACCAGCGCGAGGAATCCGGTGGGATAGCAGCCGGGGTTGGAGACCCTGCGCGACTCCGCGATGCGGCGGCGCTGGGCCAGGTCCATCTCGGGAAATCCGTATGTCCAGCCCGGCGCCGTGCGGTGGGCGGTGGAGGCGTCGATCACCCGCACGCCATCGGCCTCGATGAGTTCCACGGCCTCGCGCGCCGCCTCATCCGGGAGGCACAGAATCACCATGTCGCTGCCGTTCAGCGCCCCGCGCCGGGCCCGCAGGTCCTTGCGCTCGGAATCGGAGAGCTGGACGAGTTCCAGATCGGAACGCCCGGCCAGGCGCTCGCGGATCTCGAGCCCGGTGGTGCCCGCCGCACCGTCGATGAACACTTTCGCAACCATGCCGGCTATTTACGCCCCTTCGCCGAGGCCCGCCATCATTGACAGGATTTCATCCCGGTTCTTAGCTGAATTCAGGCGGCAATTCCGAGTCGCTTTGGAATCGGCGGATTTCGGGGATCCGGCCACGGCCGCATCGGGCACGCCCGCCAGCAAGGAGGGGACGATGGACGTCAACAAGCTCTGGCAGAACTTCATGGACACGATCCAGAACCATTACATGGACTTCTCGGGCCGCGTGGGCCGGGCGCAGTTCTGGTATTTCATTCTCGTCTGCGTCCTGGTGTCCATCGCCGCGGCGATCGTGGATGCCATCATCGCCATGCGCCTGCTGGGCGCGATCGTGGGCCTTGCGCTGCTGCTCCCCATCGGCGGCATGTCCGCGCGCCGCATGCAGGACACCGGCCGGAGCGGGCAGCTGGTCTGGGCCTGGGTCATCATGGCGGCCATCTACAATGTCATCGGCCTGCTGATGGCGCTGTCGGGGCCGGTCGGCGCGCTGGCGTTCCTCTACTTCTTCTTCACCATCGGCTGGCTGATCAGCCTGGTCTATGTCGTGATCACGATCGTGATCATCTATTTCTGCGCCCAGCCCGGCGCGACCGGCGACAACGCCTACGGCCCCGCGCCGGCGCCGTTCAATCCGGCTTAGCCGGCAGAGCGCCGCCAGCGGGGCATCGGCCGGGGGGACGCCCGCACGGGTGTTCCCCCTCGTGCTTTTCGGCTATCCCTAGCCGATGTCTGACGCGGACCTTCGCGCGGCGCTGGACGCCGCAAGGCTGGAGCTGGCCGCGAACCCGCGTTCGGCACCGGCGCATGCGCGCGTGGGATATCTGCTCGGGCGCCAGGAGCGCTTCGACGAGGCGCTGGCCGAACTGCGCGCCGCGCTCGCCATCGCGCCGGCGGACTGGCAGACGCTTTCGCATCTCTCCGCCATCCTGCTCTGGCTCGACCGGCCGGAGGAGATGCTCGCGCCACTCGAGGCCGCCGTGCGGGCGAACCCGGGACTCGCGCCGGCACACCAGCAGCTCGGCTCGTTGCTGAACGGAATGGGCCGAAGCGACGAGGCTCGGCGCGCGCTCGAACGGGCGGTCACGCTGGAGCCGCGCAACGGTTCCGCCCACCTCGCCTGCGCACAAGCGAAAACCTATGCGGGCAGGGAGGATGCGCATCTGGCGCTGATGGAACAGATGCTCAAGGCCGGCCTGCCGGAGGCCGAGCAGATCGGCCTGCAATTCGCGCTGGCCAAGGCGCGCGGCGATCTGGGCGAGCACGATCGCGCCTTTCAGCACGCGGTGTCGGCCAACCGCATGGCGCGGCGGCGCTTCCGCTATGACGAGGCGCACACGCTGGCCTCGCTCGCCCACACGGCCGAGGTGTTCACCGCCGGATTCCTTGGCAGCCGCGCGGGCGGAGGAAATCCTTCGCCGGCGCCGGTCTTCGTCGTCGGCATGCCGCGCTCGGGGTCGTCGCTGATGGAGCAGATGCTGGCGAGCCATCCCGGCGTCCGCGGAATGGGCGAGACGCGCGCCTTTCTCAAGGCGATGGCCCCGTTCGTGCGCGGCTTTCCGGACGATGCCGTCCGCCTCGATCCGGCGGCCATGGCACAAATCGGCGCGAGCTATCTCGCCGGGACGGCGACCGGCGCCTTGCGCACGACGGACAAGATGCTGTCGAATTTCGTGTTCGCCGGGCTCATCCACCTGGCGCTGCCGAACGCGCGCATCATCCACGCCGTGCGCGATCCGGTGGACACCTGCCTGTCCTGCCATGCGACGCATTTCCACGAGGCCCAGCCCTATGCCTACGATCTGGGCGAGCTCGGGCGTTATTATGCCGCGTACCGGCGGCTGATGGATCACTGGCGCGCGGTGCTGCCCGCGGAGGTGATGCTGGATGTCGCCTATGAAGACCTCGTGCGCGATCCCGAGGACCAGGCGCGCCGGATGGTGATGCATTGCGGGCTGGAATGGAGCGATGCCTGCCTCGAATTCGTTACGGCACGGCGTCCGGTCTGGACCGCGAGCGCGTCCCAGGTCCGCAGGCCGGTCTACACCACGTCCGTCGGCCGCTGGCGCCCGCCGCCGCACCTGTTGCGGCCGTTGCTCGAGGGGCTAGGCGGCTGAACGAAGCGGAGGAGATGCCATGCCGGACCCGATGCCGACCCGCGTGAGGCCGATGCTGGCGACGCTTGTGGCGGAGCCCTTCAGGGCGCTCGGCTGGATCTTCGAGGAGAAATACGATGGCGACCGCGTGCTGGCCTACAAGGACGGCCGCCGCGTGCGCATGCTCTCGCGCAACGGCATCGACCGGACGGACTCCTTTTCCGCGATCGCGGACGCGATCGGCGCGCTTGCCGCCCGCCAGCTGATCCTGGATGGGGAAGTCATCGTGCGCGACCGGCACGGAGTCTCCCAGTTCCAGCTCCTGCAGCAGCGCAAGGGCAAGACCGGCTATGCGGTGTTCGACTGCCTGTTCCGGAACGGCCGCGATCTCCGCCGCGAGCCCCTGTCGCTGCGCCGCGAGGAACTGCGCGCGGCGCTGAAGCCCGGCCGGGCCGTGTTCGTCTCGCGGCGGCTGTCCGCGGACGGGATCAAGGCGTTTCGCGAGGCGAAAAAACGCGGCTTCGAGGGCATCGTCGCCAAGAACCTCGCCTCGGCCTATGTGGGAAAGCGCTCGCGCGACTGGCTCAAGGTCAAGGTGCACCAGGAGGACGAGTTCGTGATCGTGGGCTTCACCAGACCCGCCGGCGCCCGCAAGCACTTCGGCGCGCTCCTCCTGGCCGCGCGCGACAAGGGCGAGCTGCGCTTCGCCGGAAAGGTGGGCACCGGCTTCGACGCCCGCAGCCTCGCCGAGCTCCACGCCAGGCTCGCGCCCCTGGCCGTGGCGTCGCTGAAGCTCGCAAACGCGCCGCGCGAGCGCGGCGTCACGTTCGTGAAGCCGCGCCTCGTCGCGCAGATCCATTACCGCGAGCTCACGGCCGACAAAAAGCTGCGCCAGCCCGTCTATCTCGGCCTGCGCAGCGACAAGCGCGCGAGCGAGGTGGAGATGCCGGTTGCCGCGAAGGTCCAGGACAAGCAGGGTATTGCGGGCCGCTGAAGGGTGCCGGCCAAAGGTCCGCGCCCGCTTTGTCAATAAATTTACAGACTCCACCGCGCTACACGTCGCCTAATGCTTCGGCGGCATTTGAATCGTGGAGGAGGATTTCATGCCAAAGCTCGGTTATATCGCGCTGTCTTCGATTTTGGCGGCCGCGATCGGCCTGCCGGTTTTCCTCGGCGGCGCGGGGGGAAGGACCGCCGGCGCGGCGGAGGACACGCCCGCCATCTGCGACCCCGGCCACGACGCCACCACCGTCGCGAAGGACGACGGCACGCCCGAGGTCTGCGGCACGGACATCACGCTCGACAGCGGAAATCACGTCTACTCCTATGTCGGCATCCATTACGCCGGCGCGCCGCGCTGGCAGGCGCCCGTCCCCGACGTGGACTGGAACAAGGTCGCCTACAAGCGCGACAAGGCCGGCCCCGCCTGTCCGCAAACCGACAATCCGGGCATCGCGCCGGAGGTGCCGCGGGCCGAAGACTGCCTGTCCCTGAACGTCTGGACGCCGGCCAATGCCATCAATCCGAAGAGCGGGACCGCGGGCCTTCCCGTGATGGTTTTCATCTATGGCGGCGCGTTCATCTACGGCACCGCGTCCCCTTATGACGGCACGCCTTACATCGGCACGGATTTCGCCTCCAAGGGCGTCGTGCTCGTCACGTTCAACTACCGGCTCGGCGCGCTGGGTTTCCTCTACCGGAACGCGGCCGGCATCGATGGCAATTTCGGCCTTCTCGACCAGCGCGCGGCGCTGCAATGGGTGAAGGACAACATCGCGCGCTTCGGCGGCGACCCGTCGCGCGTGACCATCTTCGGCGAAAGCGCGGGCGCGATGTCCGTGGGGCTTCACACCTTCTCGATGCCGGGCAGCCAGGGGCTGTTTTCGGCCGCGATCATGGAGAGCAACCCGCTCGGTCTGCGCTACCGCTCGCCGGAGCGGGCCGAGGCGGACGAGAAGCCCTATTTCGACATGCTGTGCGCCGAGCTTCGCGGAGCCGAGCCGGCCAGCGATTGCGCCACGGATGCCTCGGGCGCCTGGCTTCATGACCCGAAAATCACGCTGGACATGATCGAAGCCGCCCAGAACGGCGCCCCGACCCAAGGCGCAAGGCCGGCCGCAAGCCCGACGGGGATCGTGGCGTTGTTCATCCGGCTTTTTCACGACCTGTGCGAAAAGGGGCTCAGCGCATTCAGCACGCCAAAATTGACGCTCGCCTGGGGACCCGTGATCGACGGCCCCGGCGGCGTGGTCGTGGCCGCGCCCATCGATGGCTACGCCAGCGGCTCCCAGAAGCGCATACCGGTGATGCTGGGCGTCAACGACGCCGAGGCGACGTTTTTCGCGCATGGCCTGCTCAAATCGATTCCGGAAAAGGACATGAAATACGTGAACGGGGTGACGTTGGCGACGATCCAGACGCTCGGCTTCTCGTACCCGGCGAATGCCCTCATCGCGTCCGATGCGCGTTACAAGCCCCGCAATCAAAAGCTCGACAGCACGGGCAAGGTCTTCTATGGGCCGCAGAACCGTGCCGGCGAATCGATCGGCACGATGCTGACCGACGCCATCTTCGGCTGCGGCAACGTCAAGCTCGCGGACACGCTGCTTGACGATCCCGGCAACAGGGAGATTCCGGTCTACGCCTACAGGTTCGCGCAGAAATCCTACTTCGACGTCTTCAACCCGCGGGGGGACAAGGGCCAGGGCGTGGACGAGGGCACCTGCGAGCCCGACGGCGGCAACGGTTATGTCTGCCACAGCAACGAGCTGCCTTACGTCTTCAACCAGCTATACCTGAAGACAAAGCAGGGCTTCAGGCCTCAGCCCGATGACATCGCGCTCGCGAAGCAGATGAACAATAGCTGGGTGGCGTTCGCCAAGAACCCCATGCAGGGCGATCCGTCCCAGGGTCTCGTCCGCTACCGCAAGGACGCCGAGGCCGGCGTGCCGGCGCGCAGCGCGATGCTCTGGGACGGCGTTCCCTCGATGACGGATCCCACCATGGTTCCATTCGATCCGGTGGACGGCACGGCGATGCGCGGCAAGCCCAGGGTGGCGCTGAAGATCGACGGCATCTGCAAGAAAGCGTGGATGAATACGTGGGTCTACGATTCATCGAAGCAATAGAAGGCAACGGATTTGAGATGCTTGCCGGCGGCGTGGCACACCCACGCCGCCGGCTATTCCGTCGCCGCCCCCGCGGATCAGCAATTCGAGAATTGGAAATTCGTAAGTCTCTATATTTAAAAAACTATTTTAGGCCGTTTATTTTAGTGCATGATTAGTGAAGAGCGCTGGAAGCTGAGTAGCAATGCGCTTTCATGCTTTGAAGTCACCTGTCGTAAGCCAGTCTGCGCCGTGACGTTCGGGCTTGCATCCGATCTTCTCTAAGCGATTTACGAAATCGGTTCGCTTCGCTGCATCGTTAGTCAGGCGCACCATGTGGCGCCCGCCCACGTCCGAAAACTCCTTTTGTCGACCAATTTGGACGAGCACGGTTTTCAGTGGATAGCGGCCGATGGCCCACCCAGCCTCAAACAGAACATTTGGTCGAGCTTGTCCCTGCAATTTGCCCTCGCTCCGCTTTTCAAAGGGTTTACAAAATTCGTCTTTGAGCTTCGCATCATCGTCAGGGGAAAGCAGGACAACGATTGCCTGCACCTGTTCCATGGCGGCACTCAGAATGTCGCCAACGTACGGGTTTGCTCCCTTCGCCTTTAGAACTGCTTTCTCCCATTCGAGAGGGTTCAATCCCACAGAACGAAGGAAATCGAACATGGAACGGCGTAGGGCGTCGTTCCTTCCATGGACTACGAAAACTGAGTTGTCCTTGGCCGTGCGGGAACGTTGCTTCCGAATTGCACTTCCAATCGGTCGCTGAGATCGCGTGGGCCTAGCCCCTGCAGCCGGAGGAGCAGCGACTGGAGTGCCAACGTGAGCGCCCCGAATCTCAGCACGTTCTTCTGCCGACGAGTAGCGGTGCACGCCAATTCCATTTTCTGAGGCCAGCACCAGCGCTGCCAAGTGACGATCTAACATGCGCGTATTCGCGATCTGCTGAATACGCGCATAGACTTGTGTTCGGGTAACGTCTAGGGCCTGTTCAAGCCTACTTAGTAGCTGCTGATTGATCCGAGTCATTGCTAACGCTTTGGCATTTTCTTGCGGCGCCTATGGAGCGTAACGCTGACGTTGTTTTCCCGAATGCCGAGAAGTTCGGCTATTTCGTTGCGCTCAAAGCCAGCTGCATCGAGCGTTGCGATCTGCTCGGCCTTGTCTTCAATCGAGCGGACAAGATGCAATGCAAGGAGACGTGCGATCTTCTCCTCACTGCCTACCGATTCGGTGCGGTCGCTATTTCCTTTTCTTGCGGGCACGGGCCGTACTTCCCCCCTTCTTTTTCTTGGCCTGACGAAGAAGCTCGGTAACGGACGCGGAAGACGTTCCAAGAATTTCGGCAACCTCGCGCCGGCTAAGCCCCAGCCCTTCCAAGAGCTTCGCCTTCTCGGCGATCGTCGCTCGGACGTCTTGCGCCAAGCACATCCGTGCAAGCGATTTCCCGATTACGGCGAGCCAGTCAGTCCCTTCTTCGACCACTCTATGCCCCTTGGCGAATCACTACGAAGCCGCGAGAATACGCTTTCTCGCCCAGGTCAACAAATTTATGATGAATGCATGGGGGCGCGGCAATCGGCCTACACGCTATTGGGCATATAAAAAGGGAAGCCTCTACAGATCCTAGCGTTACGGCGTTCGTCGCAGTGACGATACAAAATTATATAACGGCTCGGGCGCTAAGCGCCCGGCTCGGCGTCCCTCCAATCATCAGCTTCAGATAGATGCGGTAGTTCGGGAGGTTTAGGATGTCCTCCATGTCGAACGTCGGCTGAAACTCCTTCGCCAATATCGCCGCGTCCTCCGGCCCGACCCGGAAGGAGATGATGGTGCCGGCATTGCCGAGGACCGCGTGCCGAATGTCGGACTCCAATTGGTGCAGGTACTGGTGCGCGAGCGTAAGGCCGACGCCGTACTTGCGAAGCTCCGACATCATGTTCGCCAGCATGAGGGTCGTGAAGGTTCGGGACTTGTCCACGTAGAGAAACACGGGGTGGCGCGATCTGGCTGGGTTCTCCGCCCAAGCGTCGGGTCGGCGAGAAGGGCTTCGAGCTTGTTTTGGATGGGCGTGATCGCATCCGCTTTCTGGCGTCGCTAACGGGACGTGCGGCCAAAACAATGGCTTGTACAGAATTTGTGAATAGCAAAACAGCGGCCTCATTTTCATTAAGCCGCTGTTCTGTACAGATAATTCGAAGCGATAGGATCAGCGCTTCGAGAACTGGAAGCTGCGGCGGGCCTTGGGGTGGCCGTACTTCTTGCGCTCGACCACGCGCGGGTCGCGGGTGAGGAAGCCGCCGGGCTTGAGCACGGCGCGCAGGCCGGGCTCGTAGGCGATGAGGGCGCGGCTGATGCCATGGCGCACCGCGCCGGCCTGGCCGGAGAGGCCGCCCCCCGTCACCTTGACGACGATGTCGAACTGGCCGTCGCGGTTGGCGGCGATCAGCGGCTGGCGCAGGATCATGCGCAGCACCGGACGCGCGAAATAGACCTTCTCGTCGCGGTCGTTGACCGTGACCTGCCCGCGGCCGGGCTTGATCCACACGCGGGCGACCGCGTTCTTCCGCCGCCCCGTGGCATAGGCGCGGCCCCGGGAGTCGCGGTTGGGCTTGCTCGCTTCCGCCGCCTCGGCGCCCTGCGCCGGCTTGGCCTTGATGAGCGTGGATTTGAGATCGCCGAAGCTCTTGACGTCTTCCGCCATGGTCAGGCCGCCTTCGTCTTCTTGAAGTTGGAGTTCTTGGGGTTCATCGCCGCGATGTCGACCGCCTCGGGCTTCTGGGCATCGTGGGGATGCTCGGCGCCGGGATAGACGCGCAGGTTCGCGAGCTGGCGCTTGCCCAGCGGGCCGCGCGGCAGCATGCGCTCGACAGCCTTCTCGACCACACGCTCCGGATGCTTGCCGGAGATGATCGCCTGGGCCGAGCGGTACTTGATGCCGCCGATATAGCCGGTGTGCCAGTTGTAGACCTTGTCCTTGAGCTTGTTGCCCGTGAACACGGCCTTGGCGGCGTTGACGACGATCACGTTGTCGCCGCAATCCATGTGCGGCGTGTAGGTCGCCTTGTGCTTGCCGCGCAGGCGCAGGGCCACGAGCGAGGCAAGCCGGCCGACCACGAGCCCGTCGGCATCGATCACGACCCACTTCTTCTCGATCTCGGACGCCTTGGCCGAGTAGGTTTTCATGGCAGAATGTCTCCGTGGGAGGCGCGCCGTGTACGGGATCGCCGCGGGCGGGTCAAGCAGAAAGCACGATTTTCCTGCGTTTTCCGGATACGGTATCTGAATACCTCATAGGAAGGGCCGCAATGCTCACCATCACGAATTTCCCCAGGGGCGTGCGGGGCCTGCGGCCGGCCTGGCTGTGCGAGGAGATGGGCGTCCCCTATCGCGTGACGCCGATCCCCTACCCCGTCCCGGCCGGCTACCGCGCCCGCAACCTGCTGGGCCAGGTGCCGTTCCTGGAGGACGGCGAAATCGCGATCACCGAATCCGTCGCCATGCTCCTCCACATCGCGCAGGCCCATGGGCCGACGCCGCTGCTTCCGGCGCCCGGCGATCCGACCGGCGCCAGAGTCCTTCAGATGGCGATCTTCGGCGAAGCCACGCTCGGCGCGCCGGTCAACGCGTTGCTGGTGGACAGGTTCGCCGTCCCGGAAGCGGACAGGAACCGGGCGCTTTCGCGGATGCTGCGCGACCGCGTCGAGCAGGCGATCGCATTCGCCGCCCACATCCTCGGCGACCGCCATTATTTCGCGGGCGAGCAGATCACCGTCGCGGACATTTCGGTGGTGACGTCCTTCGGCATGTGGTGCGGCCCGCTCGGCGGCGCGCTGCCGCCTTCGCTCGAAGCCTACCGGGCGCGCGCGGCCTGCCGCCCCGCCTACGCCCGGGCCAGCAAGGCGATCGGCAATGGCTGACACCAAAGGCACGATCCGCGCGGGCATCGGCGGCTGGACGTTCGAGCCGTGGCGCGGCGGCGTGTTCTACCCCAAGGGCCATCCCAGGAGCCGCGAGCTCGAATATGCCAGTCGCGCCGTCACCACCATCGAGATCAACGGCACGTTCTACTCCACCCAGAAGCCGTCCAGCTTCCGCAAATGGGCGGACGAAACGCCGGACGATTTCGTCTTCGCCGTCAAGGCGCACCGGCTCGCCACCAATCGCAAGGTGCTGGCCGAAGCCAGGCCTTCGATCGAGCATTTCATCGGCAGCGGGCTTTCGGAGCTCGGCCACAAGCTCGGCCCGATCCTCTGGCAGTTCGCGCACACCAAGAGGTTCGATCCCGAGGATTTCGAGGCATTCCTGTCGCTGCTCCCCGGATCGCTCGGCGGGCGCAAACTCCGCCACGCCGTGGAGCCGCGGCATGAAAGCTTCGCCAATGCCGCCTTCGTCGCGCTCGCCCGGAAATACGGCGTGGCCATCGTCTTCGCCGATCACGAGACCTACCCGGCCATCGCCGACGTCACGGCCGGCTTCGTCTATGCGCGCCTGCAACGGGCGGTGGCGAAGCACGAGACCGGCTACAGCGCCGTGGACCTGAAGAAGTGGGCCGCCGCGGCCGCCGAATGGTCCGCGGGCAAGGTGGCCAGGGGCCTTCCGGCGTTCGGCAAGGCATCCAGGCCGGCGAAGACGGACGTCTTCGTGTACTTCATCGCCGGGGCCAAGGAACGCAATCCGGCGGCCGCGTGCGCGTTCCTGTCGGCCGCCGCCGAATAGCCCGCCGGCCTGCGTTCGAGGGCAGGAAGAGGCCTTCCGGGCGGGGCGCCCGCGATTCGCGTTTCCGTCGTTCCACGATATGTAATAAAGTACCACCGGGCGCTTCTTGACGGTCACCGAGAGGGAGGAAATCACCATGGGAGGATTGTTCGCGCTGCTTTACGGCGTCGTTGCCTATGTCGCGTTTCTCGCCACGTTTCTCTATGCGATCGCGTTCATCGGCGACCTGCCGGTGCCCAAGACCATCGACAGCGGCCCCGCCGGTGCGCTCTGGCCGAGCGTCGTCATCGACGCGATCCTGCTCGGCATCTTCGCCGTCCAGCACAGCGTGATGGCCCGCCAGGGCTTCAAGCGGGTGTGGACGCGGCTGGTCCCGCCTGCGGTCGAGCGCACCACCTACGTCCTGGCGTCCACGCTGGCGCTGGCGCTGATCCTCTGGAAATGGCAACCGCTGCCGCAAGACGTGTGGCTGGTGACGAATCCCGTCGCGGCGCAGATCCTGATGGCGCTCTTCTGGGCGGGCTGGGCGATCCTGTTCATCAGCACCTTCCTGATCAACCATTTCGACCTCTTCGGCCTGCAGCAGGTCTATGCCCGCTTCCGGGGCAGCGAGGTCAGGCCGCCGGAGTTCCGCACGCCGCTTTTCTACCGCGTGGTGCGCCACCCGCTCTATCTGGGCTTCCTCATCTCGTTCTGGGCCACGCCGCGGATGACGCTCGGCCACCTGCTCTTCTCCGTGGCGACGACGGGCTACATCTTCATCGGCATGCTGCTGGAGGAGCGCGACCTGGAAGCGCATTTCGGGGAGCGCTACGTCACCTACAAGCGGAGCGTGTCGATGATCCTGCCGCTGCCCCGCCGGCGCTGAACGGGCGGCATTGGCGGTTTCGCGGGCGGGCGCGGGGCGCTATACAGGCGCCATGAACGCGCCCGTGTCCGAACCGCTGGTGCTGTCGGCGAAGGACGGCCAGGTCCTCAGGCTGACGCTGAACCGCGCCGGCGCGCGCAACGCGCTGAGCGGGGCGCTGATGGCCGCGCTGCAATCGGCGCTCGATGCCGCGGCCGCCGACGCGGAGGTCGGCGCGGCCGTCATTTGCGCCAACGGCCCGGCCTTCTCGTCCGGCCACGACCTCAAGGAGATGACGGCCCATCGCACGGGCGCCGACGGCGGCAAGGCCGCGTTCGCGGCGCTGTTCGCGCAATGCTCCAGGCTGATGCAGACCATCGTCCGCCTGCCCGTCCCCGTGATCGCACAGGTACAGGGCATCGCCACGGCCGCCGGCTGCCAGCTGGTGGGGAGCTGCGACCTGGCCGTCGCCTCCACCGCGGCCGCCTTCGCCACGCCCGGGGTGAACATCGGCCTGTTCTGCTCCACGCCCATGGTCGCCCTGTCCCGCAACGTCGCGCGCAAGCATGCGATGGAGATGCTGCTGACGGGCGAACCCATCTCCGCGGAGCGTGCCCGCGAGATCGGCCTCGTCAACCGCGTCGTCGCGGCGGAGGCGCTGGAAGCCGAGACCGCCGCGCTCGCCCGCCTGGTCGCCTCCAAGCCGCGCCGGACCGTCAAGATCGGCAAGGCGGCGTTCTACGAGCAGATCGGGATGGGGCTGTCCGCCGCCTATGACTACGCCAGCCAGGTCATGACCATGAACATGCTCGAAGGCGAAGCCTGCGAAGGCATCGGCGCCTTCATCGACAAGCGCGAACCGAAATGGCCGGATTGATGCCGCACTACGCCGACGACTACATCAAATCCATCCTCCGCGCGACCGGGACGATCGCCATGGTGGGCGCGAGCGGCAACGACATGCGGCCGAGCTACTTTGCGATGAAGTACCTGCTCGACAAAGGGTTCAAGGTCGTCCCGATCAATCCGGGGATGGCGGGCAAGGCGATATTGGGGCAGAGGGTTTACGGCTCGCTCGGGGACGTGCCCGCGCCGGTCGACATGGTCGATATCTTCCGCGCCGCCGACGCGGCGCCGGGCATCGTGCGCGAGGCGCTGGCGGAGAAGGACCGGCTCGGGATCAAGACCATCTGGATGCAGCTCGGCATCGTCAGCGAGGAGGCCGCGGCGCTCGCCCGCGAGGCCGGGCTGAACGTCGTCATGGACCGCTGCCCCAAGATCGAATACGGCAGGCTCTCCGGCGAGATCTCGTGGATGGGCGTCAACCGCCGCACCATCGACAACCGCAAGCCGCTCCTCTTCAACAAGGGCGGCGCGCTCAGGCGCGGCTGACAGGCGATACACGGTCATGCTCAGGATCTGGGGCCGCAGGAACTCCATCAACGTCCAGAAGGTGCTATGGGCCGCGGCCGAGATGGGGCTCGAGCACGAGCACATCCCGGCCGGCGGAAGCTTCGGCGGGCTCGATACCGAGGCGTTCGAGGCGCTCAACCCCAACCGTCGGGTGCCGGTGATCGACGACGGCGGCACGATCGTGTGGGAGAGCCACGCCATCGTGCGCTACCTTGCGGCGAAGTACGGCTCGGGCTCGCTGTGGTCCGAGGACCCCGGGGTCCGCGCCCGCGCGGACATGTGGATGGACTGGGTGGCCAACGACCTGCAGCCCGCCTTCATCGGCGGGGTGTTCTGGAATTTCTACCGCACGCCCGAAGCGCAGCGGAACTGGAACCTGATCCGCCAGGGCATCGCCCGCAGCGCCATCCTGTTCCGGATGCTGGACCGGCATCTGGAGGACAAGCCGTTCATCGCCGGCGACGCGCTCACCATGGGCGACATCCCCGCCGGCGCGCAGCTCTACCGCTATTACGAGCTGGAAATCGACCGGCCGTCGCTGCCGAACGTCGAGGCCTGGTACGCGCGGCTGAAGGACCGCGAGCCCTACCGCGCCCACGTCATGGTGCCGTTCGAGGATCTCCACGGCCGCCTCGCCTTCTGAGCGCTGGCCCCTTCCATTCCCCGGCGCGCTTCCTATGTCTTTCCCGGAAAGGGAGGTGTGCATGCGCATGGCGTTGGCCGCCGCGCTGGTCGCGGTGGCATTGGGTTCGGCTCCGGCCGCCGAAGCGGCGGGCTGCATCAAGGGCGCCGTGGTCGGCGGCGTGGTGGGGCACATCGCCCATCGCCACACGCTGCTCGGCGCCGCTGTCGGCTGCGCCGTCGGCCATCACGAAGCGGTCAAGAAGGAAAAGGAACAGAAGGCCGCGGCCGCGCAGAAAACACAAACGCAGACCGGACATTAATGGCTGGCACGCGCGGCAAAAGCCGCTAGAACTACGCGCTCCGAAATCCCTGGAGCGTCCCGCCATGAACGAATTCGGTTTCAACACGCTGGCCGTCCATGCCGGCGCGCAGCCCGATCCGGCCACCGGCGCGCGCGCGACGCCGATCTACCAGACGACCGCCTTCGCCTTCGAAAGCGCGGACCACGCGGCGGCGCTGTTCAACCTCCAGGTCTTCGGCAACATCTATTCGCGGATCATGAATCCCACCAACGCGGTGCTGGAGGAGCGCATCGCGGCGCTGGAGAACGGCCGCACCGGGCTCGCCGTCGCCTCCGGCCATGCCGCGCAGCTGATCGCGCTGCACACGCTGATGGGACCGGGCGACCAGATCGTGGCGGCGCGCCAGCTCTATGGCGGCTCGATCAACCAGTTCAGCCAGGGCTTCGCCAAGTTCGACTGGCATGTCGGCTGGGCGGACGCGCGCGAGCCGGATTCCTTCAAGCGCGCCATCACCGACAGGACCCGGGCGGTGTTCATCGAATCCATCGCCAACCCCGGCGGCATCGTCACCGATATCGAGGCCATCGCGGCGATCGCGCACGACGCGGGCGTGCCGCTGATCGTCGACAACACCCTCGCCTCGCCCTACCTGATCCGCCCGATCGAATGGGGGGCGGATATCGTCGTCCATTCCGGCACGAAATTCCTCGGCGGCCACGGCAATTCGATGTGCGGGCTGATCGTGGATTCGGGCAAGTTCGACTGGGGCAGCGGCAAATATCCTACGCTGTCGGAGCCCTGCCCCTCCTATCACGGCATCCGGCTGTGGGAGACCTTCGGCGACCTCGCCTACGCCACCGCCTGCCGCGTGCTGGGCCTGCGCGACCTCGGCCCCGCGCTGTCGCCGTTCAACGCCTTCCTGGTGCTCACCGGCATCGAGACCCTGCCGCTCAGGATGCAGAAGCATTGCGACAACGCGCTCGCCGTCGCGCGCTGGCTCGAGGGCCATCCCAGGGTCGAATGGGTGAGCTATGCCGGGCTGGAGGGCGATCCCTGCCACAACCTCCATCGCGTCTATTGCCCGAAGGGCGCCGGCAGCGTCTTCACCTTCGGCGTGAAAGGCGGCTACGAGACCGGCGTGGCGCTGGTCAACAACGTCAGGATCATCTCCCACCTCGCCAATGTGGGCGACACGCGGAGCCTGATCATCCACCCGGCATCCACCACGCACCGCCAGCTCAACGAGGAGCAGCGCAAGGCCGCCGGCGCGGGCTCCGACGTCGTGCGCCTCTCCATCGGCATCGAGAACGCCGAAGACATCATCGCCGACCTCGACCAGGCGCTGGCGGCGTAGCCGCCACGTCATCCCGCCGTGCCTTGCCATGGCGCGGCATCGCCCACGTCCGTGGGAGAGAGGGCGCCGGTGCCCCTCAGCTCATACGCCTGCCACAGCGCCGTTCCGAACAGGATCACGGCCATGGCCTGATGGGCGGCGGCGAGCGGGATGGGGACCTGGTTGATGAGGGTGAAGATGCCGAGCATGACCTGCGCCGCGGCGGCGAGCAGCATCATGTCGGCGCTGGCGCGGACCATGCCCGACAGGCGCGCGCGGCGCCCGGCAAGCCAGAGCGCGCAGGCGCCGATCAGCACGGCATAGGCCACCATGCGGTGGTCGAACTGCGCCAGCGCGGCGTTGTCGAAGAAATTGACGTACCACGGCGTGAAGAACATCGCGCCTTCGGGGAAGAACATCCCGTCCATGTCGGGCCAGGTGTTGTAGACGAGGCCGGCATGCAGCCCGGCGACCAGCGAGCCCAGCAGCATCTGCGCATAGATGAGCCCGCAGAGCGCCAGCGCCCAATTCGCCAGCCGCGGCGGTTTCGCGGCGCGAGCCGGCCTGGGGCGGAGGTATTCGAACGCCGTCCACAGGATCGCGGCGAACAGGATCAGCGCCACGCCGAGATGGATGGCGAGGCGGTATTGCGAGACGGAGTCGCGGTTCTCGAACCCGCTCTCCACCATCCACCAGCCGACGAAGCCCTGGAGCCCGCCCAGCACGAAGAGGATCACCATGCGCGGGATGGCCGCGCGGCCGATGGCGCCGCGCCACGCGAACCAGAGGAACGGCACGAAGAACGCCACGCCGATCAGCCGCCCGAGCAGCCGGTGCGCCCATTCCCACCAGAAGATCCCCTTGAAGGCGGCAAGCGTCATGCCGGCGTGCTCGTGGGCGTATTGCGGGATCTGCCGGTAGAGGTGGAACACGCGCTGCCACTCCGCGCCGCTGAGCGGCGGAAGCGCGCCCACGATCGGGTCCCACACCATGATGGACAGTCCCGAGCCGGTGAGCCGCGTGAGCCCGCCCACCACCACCATGAGCAGGATCATCCCCGCCACGGCCAGCAGCCAGAGTCCGACGGCGCGGGGGCCGGGGTGGAGGAGCTCGTGTGTCTTCAACTTGTCTTCCCGGATGCAAACGGCGCGGGAAATCCCGAAACCCTTGTCACGCGTAACAACAGGTCCCGTCCCGCGCGCTGCTATCGCATCGCCCGGCCGGGATGACAATGTGGCGCTCATGCTTCCTCCCCCGCGAGAGCGGGGGAGGTGGCGCGCGCGACGGCAGTCGCGCGTGACGGAAGGGGGGGTGTCCACTGGTGAGGAATCAATCTCACCTTCTCCAGCGGACACACCCCCTCCACCGCCTTCGGCGGTCCCCCTCCCCCGCTCTCGCGGGGGAGGAAGAATCTGCGCTATGCTTCGATGCCTTTTTCGGGGAGGCCTTTATGACAATTCGGGCGACAATTCTCGCGGCGGCGCTGATGCTCGTGGCCGCGCCGGCCCTCGCCGCCGATGGCGGCACGATGACCGGCATGGGCGCGCCGCAGAGCGGCGCCACGCCGGGCATGGCGCCCGCAATGACCATGGCGCCGATGCGGCTGCCGCCGATGCCGGCGATCTACATGGGCGATGCCGACAAGCCCGGCGCGCCGGTGTTCGAGGGGCTGGGCAACCTGCATCACGCGATCTCGACCGCGAATCCCCAGACGCAGAAATTCTTCGACCAGGGCCTCGAGCTCCTGATCGGATTCAACCATGCCGAGGCGATCCGCTCGTTCCGCGAGGCGGCGCGGCTCGATCCCGATTGCGCCATGTGCTGGTGGGGCGTGGCCTTCGCGCTCGGCCCCAACATCAACCTGCCCATGAGCCCCGATGCGGCGGCGCCCGCCTGGGCGGCGCTCAAGGTGGCGCAGTCGCTGGAGGCGCACGCCTCGCCCGAAGAGCGCGCCTGGATCGAGGCGCTCGCCACGCGTTACGCCGAGGCGCCGCCGGACAATCGCGCGCCGCTGGACGAAGCCTTCGCCCAGGCCATGGGCAAGGTGTGGCACGACTATCCGGACGACCTGGAAGCCGGGCAGTTCTATGCCGAAGCCATGATGGACACCCAGCCCTGGGACTACTGGCAGGCGGACGGCAGGACGCCCAAGGGTCATGGCGGGGAGATCGTGTCCACGCTGGAGGGCATCCTCAGGCGCGCGCCCAACCATCCGGGCGCGCTGCATCTCTACATCCACGCGGTCGAGGCCTCGACCACGCCCGAGCGCGCGGAAGCCGCGGCCGACCGGCTCGAGCCGCTGATGCCCGGCGCCGGGCACATCGTGCACATGCCCTCGCACATCTATTTCCGCGTCGGGCGCTATCGCGACGCGGCGCATGTCAACGAGCTGGCGGCTTCGAAGGACGAGGAATACATCGCCGCCTGCAAGGCGCAGGGCTTCTATCCGCTCGCGTACTATTCCCACAACATCCATTTCCTGTGGACGTCGTCGTCCATGATGGGCCAGTACAAGGTGGCGGAAGGCGCGGTGCGGCGGCTGATGAAGGCCACTGCCGCCGGCGCGCCCGGCGCCGCGAACCTGCCGCCGGTGCAGCTCTATCTTTTCGTGCCCTACGTGACCGACATCCGCTTCGGCAAATGGAAGCAGGCGCTGGCGGAGAAGCGGCCGCCCGCGGACGCCAGGCTCGACGTCGCCATGTCGCTGTTCGCGCGCGGCTTCGCCTACGCCAATCTGCGCGACTTCAGGCACGCCGCCGAGGACCGCAAGGCGCTTCAGGCGATGATCGACGGCAAGGAGCTGGCGGCGATCGACGCGTATGGCTTGCCCGGCACGCAGATGGCGCTGCTTGGGCTGGCGCTGCTCGACGGCGAGATGGCGCGCAAGCAGGGCCATCTCGACAGGGCGCTGGCGCGCTTCGAGGCCGCCAACGATCTCTACGACGCCCTGCCCTACACCGAGCCGGATTACTGGTACGCGCCCGTGAGCCACATCTACGGCGCCGCGCTGCTTCAGGCGCACAAGCCGGCGCAGGCCGAAGCCGTCTATCGCGAAAGCCTGACGACGCACCGGCTGGACGGCTGGGCGCTGTTCGGCCTCGCGCAGGCGCTTCGGGCCCAGGGCAAAAAGGCCGAGGCCGCGGCGGCGCGGAAGCAATTCGAGGCCGCCTGGCAGCTCGCCGACGTGAAGCTGACGCAGTCGCGGTTCTGAGCGGGCCTGCCATCCCGGCGCGCATCGTCGGCATTCCATTCAATTGCCCGCCGTCCCCCGTTGTGCCGGCCCGCGGTTGCGCTATCCTGCGCCCGTCGAGGGGCGTTTGCATCCGGAGGTTTCCGCATGCCGCGCTTCGGCTTCGACCACGACGCACTGCCGCTCGCCCCCGACCCCGCGATCTTCCTGCCGCCGCCCGTCACCGAGGCGAATTTCACCGGCACGGCCGGCAACGACACCTTCACCGGCACCAACGGCATCGACACCTTCGATCTCAGCCAGGGCGGCAACGACACCGCGAGCGGGCTGGGCGGCGCCGACACCTTCGACATGGGCGCGGCACTGAACACCGCCGACAAGATCGACGGCGGCGGCGGCCTCGACACGATGAATCTCGCCGGCGACTATTCCTCCGGCGTCACCTTCAACGCCACCACGATGGTCGGCGTCGAGACGCTCTCGCTGGCGGGCGGCTTCAGCTACAAGCTGACCACCAACGACGCCACCGTCGCCTCCGGCGCCAGGCTCACCGTCGACGCCTCGGCGCTGGCTTCGGGCGACGTGCTCACCTTCAACGGCGGCGCGGAGACGGACGGGCGCTTTTCCATCACCGGCGGCGCGGGCAACGACGTCATCACCGCGGGCGCCGGCGACGACGTGGTCGCGGGCGGCGACGGCAACGACAAGATCAGCCTGGCGGCCGGCGGCAACGACACCGCCAATGGCGGCAACGGCAACGACTCGTTCCTGATGGGCGGCGCGGCGACGCAGGACGACCGGATCAACGGCGGCGCGGGCAACGACACCATCGTGCTCAACGGCGACTATCTGAGCTACTACAGCCTCCAGAACGTGACCAATGTCGAGAAACTCGCGCTGACCGGCGGGCATCACTATTTTGTCAGCCTCGCCGACTCCACGGTCGCCGCCGGCAGGACCCTGACGGTCGATGCCACGGCGCTGGGGAACGGCGATGGATCGGTGTTCGACGCCGGGCAGGAAACCGACGGCTACCTCCACTACGAAGGCGGCCAGGGCGCCGACATCCTGTTCTACGGCGGGAATTTCGTGGCCGCGGACCACATCGACGGCGGCGGCGGCAGCCAGGACAATCTGGTGCTCAGCGGCGACTATTCGGGCACGCACGCGCTGGCCCTGAATGCCGACAGCATCGTCAACATCGAAAATCTCGATCTCGAGAACCCCTACAATTTCAACATCCGGAGCGACGACGGCACCGTCGCGGCGGGGCAGACGCTGTATGTCGAGGTCTCCCAGTCCGACGCCGCGCACTACGTCATCTTCAACGGCGCGGCGGAAACCGACGGCATGTTCGATTTCATCCCCGGCTCGGGCAACGACAAGCTGACCGGCGGCGCGCAAGCCGACACCTTCACCATGACCAACGGGGGCGACGACACGGTCTCGGGCGGCGGCGGCAACGACAATTTCTATTTCGACAAGACTTTCACAGCGGCGGACTCCGTGGACGGCGGCAGCGGCAACGACACGCTGGTGCTCCAGGGCGAATATACCGGCAGCCATGCCGTCGTGATGGGCGCGGACACGCTGACCAACGTCGAGACCATCGAGCTCAGCGCCGGGTTCAACTACGACCTCACCACCAACGACGCCACCGTGGCCTCGGGGCAGAGGCTGGTGGTCGATGGGACGGCGCTGAAGTACGGCAACACGCTCATCTTCGACGGCTCGGCGGAGACCGACGGCACGTTCCTGCTGCGCGGCGGCGCGGGCAACGATTTCCTCGTCGGCGGCGCGGGCGCGGACAATCTCGAGGGCCGCGGGGGCGCGGACATGCTCGAGGGCGGCGCCGGCGCGAACGTGTTCTTCTACGGCACGGTGGCGGACTCGACGGGGCCCTTCTACGACACCATCGTGGATTTCGACGCCGGCAAGGACGTGTTCGCCGTGCCGAGCGTGCCGGTCACCGGTGTGGTTTCCACCATCACCAGCGGCACGCTGTCCCAGGCGACGTTCGATTCCGATCTCGCCGCGGCGGTGAATTCCACCTTCCTGCAGCCGCACCAGTGCGCCCTGTTCACGCCCGACAGCGGCGACCTCTCGGGCGAGACCTTCCTGGTGATCGACGAGAACGGCGACCCCGGCTACCAGTCCGGCGGGGACCTCGTGTTCCACCTCATGAATGCATCCAACGTGGGCACGATCACCACGGCGAACTTCCAGAGCATCGTGGGCTGAGGCCCGCGAGCCTCACCCCTGCACCAGCCGGAACGCGACCGATGCCTGGGTGGACGACGGCACGGCCGCGCCATTCTTCGTCGCCGGCTTATAGCGCCAATGCGCCTTCACCCAGTCGATGGCGGCCTGGTCGAGGCCGGGGAATCCGCTGGAGCGGGCCACCGTCGCCTGGCTGACATTGCCATCCACGCCGATCCAGATCGCCAGCAGCACCGTGCCCTCGTGGCCGAGGCGGCGGTCGAGCGCGGGATAGGACGGGATGGTGTGCGTGGCGGCGATGGCGCTGGCCGTCACGAAATTGTCGGCCTGGGTGTTGCCCGGCGTGTAAGGGATGCCGCCGCCACCCGTTCCATGGTCGATGTCGATGTCCGGCTTGACGGCGGTCGGCGCATCCGGCTTCACGAACGTGCCGCCGCTGTGAATGACCTGCACGGGCGGGTGATCGACGACGATGTTCGGCGGAATCACCCTGAACCTGGTTTCGTGGTCGGGCAGCGGTGACGGCACGATGTTGAGCGCCACCATGATGGTGTAGATCACCGCGACGTGAAGGGCGGCGACGGCGGCGATGGTGAAGGTCCGCCGCTCGGAGGCGGGCGCGACCGTGTTGGCCTGGACGAGTGTCGACATTTCATCCTCCCCGATGAAAGCCCGCGCGCTTCGCGGGCGCCGCCATGGGGCGCGCCAATCCGGGCCGATTGATGGAGAAACTGTGGCCGGGCTATCCTTGCGGCCGGCGATCTGCCAGGCCTCGGGCCGGGGCCCTGAATCGGGGAGTGGCGATGTCTCCGCGCGTCAAGAAGCTGATCGGGATGCTGCTGATGCTGGCGTGGATCGCGCTTTACGCCGTCGTCGCCGCGGGCTTCGGCGCGCTTTTCCTGCCGCGCGCGAGCTGGTACGGCCAGCTGATCTATTACGCGCTGGCTGGGACGCTGTGGATCGTCCCCGTGGGCCTGATGCTGCCCTGGATGTACCGGGAGCCGAAAAAGCCATAGCGTCATGGGCGGGGGATGGACCCGCCCATGACGGCGTGTTGACGGCGGGTTCAGTGTCCCATCGAGCCGCCGCTCGTGGACGTGGAGCTCTTGGGCTTGCAGTCGGCCATCTTGTTGCCGCCCGACATGTTGTTTCCGCCGGACATGGTGTTTCCGCCCGACATGGTGTTTCCGCCCGACATGGTGTTGCCGCCGGACATCGAGCTGCCGCCGGACATGGTGTTGCCCGACATGTGGTTGCCGGACATGGCGTTGCCCTTGCAGCCGGTGGTCTGGTGCTGGCCGCTCATGGTGTTGCCGCCCGACATGGTGTTGCCGCCGGACATGGTGTTCTGCGCCAGAGCGGGCGCGGCCAGAAGAATGGCCGCCGCGGCAGCCGCTATCGAAATGCGAATCATCGTTTTCCTCCAGAAGGTTGTCGCCCGGCCTTGTACCGGGCCGGCAAGCGGAAGCTGCCGACACAGGGCCTTCGCCCCTGCTGCAACATTTGTTACGCGGGCGCGGCGATTTTGGTTCAGCGGCCCCAGCCTGGATATGGGCGATGGCAGGCGCCTCACGCCTTCTCGAGGATATGCACCGCACACGCGCTGCCGGCGCCGACGACGTGGGTGAGGCCGATGCGGGCGCCCGCGACCTGGCGGTTGCCGGCCTCGCCCCGCAGGTGCGTCGTCACCTCGTAGATGTTGGCGATGCCGGTGGCGCCCAGGGGATGGCCCTTGGAGAGCAGGCCGCCGGAGACGTTCACCGGGATGCGCCCGCCCAGCGCGGTCTCGCCGCTGTCGATCATGCGGCCCGCCTCGCCCTCCTGGCACAGGCCGAGATTCTCGTAATGCACGATCTCGGCCGTGGCGAAACAGTCGTGCAGCTCGATGAGGTCGACGTCGCCGGGGCCGACGCCCGCCATGTCGTAGGCGGTCTTGGCCGCCAGCCGCGTGACGGCGTTGAAGTCCATCATCGCCATGTTGTGCTCCGTATACGGATCGCTGGCGAGTGCCGAGGCGCGCACCTTCACGGCGCGGCCCATCAGGCCCAGCTCCCTGGCCTTCTTCTCCGAGCACAGCACCGCCGCGGCCGAGCCGTCCACATTCACCGAGCACATCAGCTTGGTGTTGGGCCAGGAGATCATCTCCGCGCCCATCACCTCCTCGAGCGGCGTCTCCTTCTGGTACATGGCCTTGGGATTGAGCGTGGAGTGGTGGTGGTTCTTCACCGAGACCTTGGCGAACTGCTCGAAGCTCGTGCCGTATTTGCGGGTGTGCTCCAGGCCGACATGGGCGAAGACGCTGGGCATGGTGCCCGAGCCGAGCAGGCCCTCGGTCGGGATGCCGCCCTTGCCGCCGCCCGCGCCGCCCAGCAGGCCCGTGCCCATCTGCTCCACGCCCACCGCCAGCACGATGTCGTAGATGCCGGCCTTGATCGCCATCCAGCCTTCGCGGAAGGCGGTGGCGCCGGTGGCGCAGGCATTGGCGACGTTGACGACGGGGATGCCCGTCTGCCCGATCTCGCGCAGCACGCGCTGGCCGACCGCGCCGGAGGCCTCGAAGAGATTGCCGCAATAGAGTGCCTGCATGTCGGCGATGGAAAGGCCGCAATCGTCCAGCGCCATCAGCGCCGCCTGGCCGCCCATCTCGGCCACGTTCCGCTCGGGGAAGCGGCCGAATTTGATCATGTCGGTTCCGACGACATAGACATCGTTGCTCATGGCGCGCGTCCTTCTAGTTCGCGGGTTCGAAGAAATAGGCAAGGTAGGAATTGCCTTCCTTGTCCTTGCTGCCGGCGTCGCGGTAGACGACCTTCACCGGCATGTCGAACTTGATCTTTTCGGAATCGGGCTCGATGCCGACGAGATTGCCCTTGAGCACCCCGCCGCCGTCGAGGTCGACGATGGCCGACACGAACGGCACCGGCACGCCGGGAAAATTCCGATGCACGACGGTGAAATTGTAGAGCCTGCCGGTGTCGGCGAGCTTCACGTCCTTCATCTGGCCGCGCGCGAAGCACTTCGCGCAGGTGTCGCGCTCGCCCACGAACACGGTTCCGCACTTGCCGCATTTGGAGCCCGCAAGCCAGGCATGCTCGCCCTCGATCTTGAGGAACGGCACGACGGGTTTGGGTGCGGCGGTTCCGGCTGCGCTCATGGCGGCTCCTGACGATCCTGTGCCGCCGGACACTAGCGACAATCTCGCGCGCGCCGCAAGCTGCCGCGAGGTCAACCGGATGAGGCGGATTCGGGCTTTTCCGCACGGCGCAGTGTGCGCGGACCCCAGATCGCGACGATGCAGGCGACGACAGCGACGAGGATCAGTGCGTGGATGCGCGGATCGAAGAACGAGCCGTTCACGGGCGTGAGCTGCCACGACAGATTGTCCGTTGCGTGCATCACCGCGGCAGGCAGGATGCCGGGGCCGGTATTGTCGAACAGCCAGACGAGCAGGACACGCGTCGCCACGGTGCCGATCGCCCACCACGCGATCCAGTTCGCGCTGCGATGCACCTCGATCAGCGGCGGGACGTGCCAGGCGGCCCAGATGATCCCGAGCACGACGCCCGCCGCGAGCGCACTCCATCGCCGCTGCAGCGGACCCAGCGCATAGGCCGACCAGCCGAGCTCTTCGCACAAAGCACCGGCGAGAAAGACTGCGAACAGGGCACCGGCGTAGCCGGGCGCGATGCCGGGCGCGATGCCGGGCAGCGCGGCCTGCGGACCGCGCACGATCAGATACGACAGGACGGCGACGAGAGGCATCAGCAGAAATGCGGGCAGCCACCAGATCGCCCGAGCGCCCGGCCGGAGCGCGCGCGCGAGGAAATCGCGCAGGCCCTTCGCGCCGCCGCCGCGGGCGATCAGGATCACGGCGGCGGCGCCGGGACAGACGGCCTGAAGCGCGGCGAAGGGAAGCCCGGGAAGAAGCTGGGTGCCCAGTCCCGCGCCGGCCAGCCAGAACGGGACGGACAGCAGAACCAGCAGCCCCAGGAATGCCGGCAGAGATCGTTCGCCCCGCATCGCCGCGCCCTTTTCGACCGCGCGATACTACTTGGATTCGCGCCAGCCCTGCCCGACACTTGCCCGCCAGCCGAGGAGCCGCAACCGATGCAAGCCAACAAGCAATGGATCTACGCCGCCAAGCCCACGGGCCAGGTGGGGCCGGAGCATTTCCGGCCGAACGATGCGCCGATGCCCGAGCCCGGCGCCGGCGAGGTGCTGGTGAAGACGACGCTGCTGTCGCTCGATCCGGCGAGCCGCGCCTGGATGATGGGCCCGACCTACCGCTCCCAGCTCATGCCCGGCGAGGTGATGGCGGGCTGGGGCATCGGCGAGGTCGTGAAATCCAACAGCGAGAAGTTCGCGCCCGGCGATCTGGTCAGCGGCGAGTATGGCTGGCAGCAATATGCGGCCCTGCCCGCACGCGCGCTCACGAAGCACGACAAGGCGCACAAGCCGGAGCACATATTGGGCGTGCTCGGCATCACCGGCCTGACAGCCTATTTTGGCATGATCGATGTCGGCCGCCCGCGACCCGGCGAAACGGTGCTGGTCTCGGGCGCGGCGGGCGCCGTCGGCTCCATCGCCGGGCAGATCGGCAAGCTCAACGGCTGCCGCGTCGTGGGCTCCGCCGGCGGCAAGGAGAAATGCGACTGGATCGTAAACGAGCTCGGCTTCGACGCGGCCGTCGATTACAAGGCCGGCGGCGTCTACAAGCAGGTCAAGGCCGCCTGCCCCGCCGGCGTCGACGTCTATTTCGACAACACCGGCGGCGACGTGCTGGCGGCGGCGCTGGCGCGGATGAACCTGTTCGGCCGCATCGCCTGCTGCGGCAACATCTCCCAATACGACACCGGCACGCCCGGCCCGGGCCCGGCAGGCATCCCCGGCCTCCTCGTCACCAAGCGCATCCGCATGGAAGGCTTCGTGGTGATGGATTTCTACAACCGCAAATCCCAGGCCGAGACTGCGCTCGCCAACTGGGTCGCCGAAGGCAGGATCAAGGCGCCGGTCGATGTCGTCGAGGGCTTCGACAAGATGCCCGAGGCGCTGACCGGCCTCTTCGCCGGAAGGAACTTCGGCAAGCTGATGGTGCGGGTGTGACGTCACGGGAATTCGTCGGCCTCGCCTCGCCTACGTCCACGCGCGCGGGCGCCGGCGGGCATCCGTGTCAGGGATTGTATTGGACGGCGGGCGGTGCGCGGCCGAAGACGGCGATCATCGCCACCCATTACAACGTCGACTTCGCGGAGCATTACATCGCGCCCTATTTCGCGGAGCGCGGCTTCGGATTCCTGGGCTGGAACACGCGCTACCGGGGCGCCGAGGATCTGTTCCAGCTCGAGCATGCGCTGATCGATATCGGCGCGGGCCTCCGCTGGCTGCGCGAGGTGGCGGGCGCGGAGCGCATCGTGCTCCTGGGCAATTCCGGCGGCGGCTCGCTGATGGCGGCCTACCAGGCGGAGGCTGCGGCGCCGTCATTGGCCGCGGCGGCCAAGGGCGCCATGGCCGAGGCGCTCGCGGCGCTGCCCAGGGCCGACCTCTACATCTCGCTTAATGCCCACCCGGGCCGGCCGGAAGTTCTCACCAATTGGATGGACGCCTCGGTGACGGACGAGACCGATCCCGCCGCCACCGATCCGGCGCTCGATCCCTTCGAACCCGGTCCGCCGTATACGGAGGAATTCGTCGCCCGTTACCGTGCCGCCCAGCGGGCGCGCAACCGGCGCATCACCGGCTGGGCGAAGGCGGAGCTCGCGCGGCTGATCGCGGCGCGCATCCCCGACCGCGTCTTCCCGCTGTTCCGCACCTGGGCGGATCTGCGCTTCATGGATCCGGCGCTGGATCCCTCCGACCGGCCCTGCCCCGGCTGCTATGCCGGGCCGCCGCAATTCGCCAATCGCGGCCCCTTCGGCATCGGGCGCGCCTGCACGCTCAGGGCCTGGCTTTCGATGTGGAGCCTGGAAACGTCCAAATGCAGCGGCGCCGGGCAGCTCGCGAAACTCGCCGTGCCGTCGCTGGTGGTGCAGAGCATGGCCGACATGGGGGTGTTCCCGTCCGACGCGCGCGCCATCCATGCCGCGCTGGCGGCGACGGACAAGACGCTCGAATTCCTGCCCGGCGCGCACTATTTCGAGGACTCCGAAACGAACCGCACCCGCGCGGCCGACCTCATGGCGGGATGGATCGGGGATCATGCCTGACGTCGTCGACAATGCGCGGCTCAGCCGCTTCGAGCTGACGGAGGAAGGCCAGACCGCCTTCGCCACCTACCGCCGCCATGACGGCCGGGTCACCATCCCCCATGTCGAGGCGCCCGTCCCGCTGCGCGGCAAGGGGACGGCGGCGCGGCTGATGGAGGGCATCGCCGCGCTCGCCCGCGCCCGGGGCGTGCGGATCGTGCCGACCTGCCCCTATGCCATCGCCTGGTTCCGGCGCCACCCGGAGGCCCGGGACGTGCTCGACGCCGGGTGAAAAGATATTCACGGCGTGCGGCGCGCCCGCGTCCTGCGCTAGACTGGGTCCGCCGGGGGGCCCGGCCGCAAATCCATCGGGGATGGGAAAAGTGAAACGCTTGCTGACATCGCTCGTGCTGCTGCTCGCGGCCACGCCCGCGCTCGCGGGCACCGTCAACTACAATCCGCCCTTCGGCTACTGGCGCATGCCGGTGGACAAGATCGGCGTGGAATCGCCCAATGTCGACGGGCTCGCCTTCGACCCGAGCGTCGACAAGGCATCCGACGTGCTCGCCGCGCTCGACAAGGCGCGCGCGGCGCATGTGAAGCTCTTCATCCAGCTGGTGCAGTTCGCCGACCTGAAGGAGAACCCGCCCGGCAACTTCCAGCTTTCGCAATGGCAGGCGCGCTACGACGCCTGGTGCCCGCAAGGCCAGTGCATCGCTCTCAAGCCCTATGTGGATGACGGCACGTTGATGGGCATCCACATCTTCGAATATTCCAAGCCGCCCATCCCGCAGCGCCTGACGCCAGACCTCGGCCAGATTGCGCAGGTCGCGGCCTATGTGAGGTCGAAATGGCCGGGCGTGCCCATCATCATGGACACCTCCAAGCCCTGCCTGTTCCTCGACCCGAAGCGGCAGATGGCGGGCAAGCTCGACATCCTCATCTACACCTTCTTCACAAATGAGCTGACCGACACCCGCCGCGGCGAAGGCATGGTCAACAACGGCGTGGCCTGCGCGAAGCAGGCGGGCGTCAAGTTCATGCTCGATCCCAACCCCTTCGGCGGCACGCAGGGCGGCCTGGCGCCGGGCGCCCTGGACCGCTACGTCCACTTCACGGAGTTCTCCATCCGCTATCCCGGCAGCATGGCCACGGCAATCTGGCGCTGGTGGCCCGGGGATTCGCCGTCAAAGGGCAACGGATTCCAGCACTTCGCGAATTTCTACTCGGAGCAGAGCAATCCCGGCGTGACCAAGGCGATGAGCGAAATCGCGGCCTGCGCCGCGAATCCGGCTACCGCCTGTCCCCACGGCTAGAGCGCAATCGGGCGAAGTGTGCAGCGGTTCGCCCGAAAAGTTGCGCGTCAGTCAAATACCTGGAGCGGGATCGCGATTCGAAGAAGAGCGATCCTGCGCTAGGAGTTATCCACAGCCGGCGCCCGAAGCGGACGAGTTTACTCCGCATGCCGGAATACGGCGCATGGGTTGCGGTTGCGCGCCGCCCGGAATCGGATAGCTTCGATCCCGGTTGGGGCCGCCTTCATGACATCTTTCGAAATCTCGCAAAGCCGGCACGCCGGCTTTGTATTCCACCAGGGCGACAGCGTCACGGTCGACGCCAACGTCTTCGTCATCGATCCGTCCGTGTCGCAGACAGACCATGACGACGACGATGTATTCGCCGGACTGGAAGACAAAAAAGGCGGCCTCAACACGGTCACGCTGTGGGGCGTCGCGGAGGGGTTCGTCGGCACATGGTTCGGCGGCTCCGGCAACGTCATGCATGTCGGGCCGCAGGGGATTTCCTACGGCTACAATTGCGGCATCGAATTCCACACCGGCCACAGCGCCCTGACGGTCGACGGCGGCGGCGAGGTCTCGGGCAACGCCTATGCGATCTGGACCGGCGCGCTTCCCCACGAAGACTATCTGAGCCTCGACGCCGGCGGCATGAACGTCGCCAATGCCGGGCTGATCGAGGGCATCCACCGCGATGCCGTCCATTTCGTGATGGGCGGCAACACCATCGTGAATTCGGGCGTGATCCGGTCCGACGCGCATGTCGCCCTGCACCTGTTCTCCGAAGCCGGCGAAAGCCCGAACCGCATCGTCAATTCGGGCAAGATCGTGGGCGGCGGCGGCGACGCCGTCATCTCGGGCGACGCGGCGATGCATGTGACGAACAACGGCACCATCTCGGGCAACATCGAATTCGGTTCCGGAAACGACCAGTACGACGGCCGCGGAACCGTGAACGGCGTCATCTATGGCGGCGCGGGCAACGACATCCTCTACGGCGGCAACGGCGCCGACAGGCTCTGCGGCGGTCCAGGCGCGGACGACCTGAGCGGCGGTGGCGGCGGCGCCGACGTCTTCATCTACAATTCGCCCGACGAGTCCAATGCCGCGAACATGGATACGATCGCGGGCTTCGACCAGGCCCGGGATTCGCTGTATGTCAGCGGGCACGCGATCGCGCATTTCTCCCATATCAATTCCGCCTCCGCGCTGGCGGCGCACGGCGCGGCGATCTACCAGGCGGGGCCGGGGCAGTATTTCCTGCTGATCGACGCCAACGGCATCGCCGGCTACCAGTCCGGCCACGACTACATCATCGCGCTCGATCACCCGCAGCTGTGAGCCGCGGAGTCCGCGCGCCTCACGGCTGCTTTTCGAAATCCGAGAAGAAATCGTTCAGGCTGAGCTTGCCGATCTGCTCGATGAAGCGGTTCTTGATGTCGGCCTCGATGGCGGAGAGGTCGGCGCCGCTGTCGAGGCGGGTGAGCGGCGCGCGGAAGCGGGCGTCCGACAGCAGCCGCGAGGTCAGTGACCGCAGCACGTCCGCTCCGTTCGGCGGCTGGAAGAAGATGCCCAGGTGCAGCGAGCGGCTGGACTGGTTCTCGCAGCGGTGCCAGTTGCCCGCCGGCAGGAACAGGAAATCGCCCGGCTCCAGGATCTCGTCGAAGAGCAGCGTGTCTTCGGGCGGCGGCGGCGGCTTGATGCCGGGAACCGGATTGACGACCGGCGGCCCGAAGACCTTCCAGCGCTTGCGGCCTTCCACCTGCAGGATGATGAGGTCTTCCGGGTCGTAATGCAGCGTGAAGGCGCCGCCCTGCCCGGTCGTCACGATCACGCCCACCTTGATCTGTTCGCGGACGGTGGCACGGACGCTGTCGCAGAGCAGGCTGAGGTGCGGCGCATAGGCGTCCACCCGCGTCATGGCGAGGCTGAAGCCGCCGGCCATGTAGGCGAGGAAATTGGGCAGGTCGACGACATTGCCGGCGCCGGACGGGTTCGGCTTCAGCCAGCGGTCCGGCGGCGCCAGCATCGAATCCTTCACCAGGTGGAATTCGGAAAGATCGGCGGGGTGGCGCCCTTCGCGGATCATCCGCAGCAGCGTGCGCCAGTCCATGAGCGCGGCATAGCGATCCGCGCCGGCGCCGCGCAGCAGGGTCAGCTTCCGCTCCCGCAGGAGCGCCAGGAATGCCTCTTCCGAAAGCGGCGCGACCAATTCCGCCAGCGTGGAGGGGACTTTCTGCACGGACGACAAACTCCGGACGCGCACCGCGCCGAACGCCCGGCCGCGCCGCCTCCATCACATCTCCAGATTTAGGCAGCTATCGCGCCGATGCAACGTGCTTAACTGGCGCAGCGGATCGTTGACGCTAGGGCAAGGAAAACCGTCGCGTGTCCGGATGCGACATTTCGCCGGCCGGTCCTGCGTACCATTGCTTCGATCCACGCCGGACGATTCCGGTGCCGGCACTTCAACTCCCATTGCCGGGCAGTTGAAGGCGCAAGGTTTTTCTCCAACGGCAATCGCGCGCAAATGCCTGGAGGAACGGCGGCAACCGAAGACCGGTCCTTCGGACGCGATGCCGTGCCGCGCCCGCGACACACACGGCCTCCCTACAAAAATTTAAGGCAAAAATTTAAGGCAGCCCCGGCCGGGCGCGTGGCGCGCCACGGCGCGGGGAATTCACCATGGACAGAAAATGGATTTCGCGCCCGCCCGACGCTTTTCAATCGAGCGCGCAGGCGACGGTGCTGAGGAGCGCGATGCTCGGGTTCCGCGAGTCCAGGCGCGTATGCTGGACTACGATCGGCACCGAGGACTCGATCAGCGACGCGTAGGACGTATCGCGCGGGATGACTTCCGGGTCCTTCAGATCGTTGAAGCGCAGATGCTTGGTGCGCCGCGCGCCCAGGCACAGCCGGTAGGGACCGGCCGGCGCGCGATCCTCGAAGAAAATCGTGATCGCGATGTCGGCATCCTCGCCCGAGAGATTGAGCAGGCAGGCCGCCTCGTGGCTCACCAGCGCGGGATCGCCGGGATCGACGCTGCGCCCCGGGATGTAGCCCTCGGGGATCGCCCACAGCGTGCTGCCGTGATTTCCGGACATGAGCAGCCAACGGGCACGGACGTGCGCGGTTCCCAATCGGCGGCCGGGCCGGAACGACGCGGAATTTGGCGGGTTATCCCTTCGTCCCGCCGGCGCGCGGGTCGACGCGAAAGGCTTGCGCATGTCTTTGAAGACGGCGGGCGACGTGCTCGTCAATACGCTGGTGAACTGGGGCGTGGACACCGTTTTCGGAATTCCCGGCGACGGCATCAACGGCCTCATCGAGTCGCTGCGGCGGCGCAGGGACGACATACGGTTCATCCAGGTTCGCCACGAGGAGGCCGCCGCGTTCGCGGCCTGCGCCTATGCCAAATGGACCGGCAGGCTCGGCGTCTGCATCGCCACCTCCGGTCCCGGCGGCATCCATCTCCTGAATGGGCTCTACGACGCCAAGCTCGACCAGGTGCCGGTGCTCGCCATCACCGGCCTTCAGTTCCACGACCTGCTGCACACCTACACCCAGCAGGATGTGGAGCTCGACAAGCTCTACATGGACGTGGCGGTCTACAACACCCGCGTCATGGGCGCGGCGCACACCGAGAACGTCGTGGCGCTGGCCTGCCGCACGGCGCTGGCCTATCGCGGCGTGGCGCATGTCACCATGCCGGTGGACGTCCAGGACGAACCGGTCTCCGACGACCTGCGCAATCCGCGCAACATACCGAGCCATGTGTCCGACATGCGCGCACGCCAACACGCCCTGCCCGCGCGGGAAAGCCTCGACCTCGCGGCCGAGATCCTGAACCGCGCGAAAAAGCCCGCGATCCTGGCCGGGCAAGGCGCGCTCGGCGCCGGGCCGCAGCTTGCCGCGGTCGCGCAGCGCCTCGGCGCGCCCGTGGCGAAGGCGCTGCTGGGCAAGGGCGCGCTGCCCGACGACAGCCCCTACGCCACCGGCGGCATCGGGCTTCTCGGCACCAGGCCGTCGCAGGACGCCATGGAGGAATGCGATGCGCTCCTCATCGCCGGCAGCTCGTTTCCCTATATCGAGTTCTACCCCAGGCCCGGGCAGGCCCGCGTCGTCCAGATCGACCACGATCCCAAGCGCGTCGGCCTGCGCGCGCCCGTCGAATGTCCGCTGGTGGGCGACTGCGCCGCGGTGCTCGACGCGCTTCTCGCCAGGCTCGACGACCGCCAGGACCGCGGCTTCCTCGACAGGGCGCAGGCGGGCGTGAAGGCGTGGAATGCGCTGCTCGAGGAGCGCGGCACGCGCGCGGATTCGCCGCTGAAGCCCCAGGTCGTCGCATACGAGCTCAACCGGCTGCTCAAGGACGATGCGATCGTCGCCACCGATTCCGGAACGATCACCACCTGGGCGGCCCGCTATCTCAAGATGCGCGGCAGCATGAAGTTCTCCTGTTCCGGCAATCTCGCCACCATGGCCTGCGGCCTGCCTTACGCGGTGGCCGCGGCGGTCGCCTATCCCGGCCGTCAGGTGGTCTGCTTCGTGGGCGACGGCGGGCTCACCATGCTGATGGGCGAGATGGCCACGCTGGTCAAATACAAGCTCGACGTGAAGATCGTCGTGATCAAGAACAACGTGCTCGGCCAGATCAAATGGGAACAGATGGTGTTCCTGGGCCATCCCGAATATGTCTGCGAGCTGCAGCCGATCGACTTCGCCGCGGTCGCGAAGGGCTTTGGGCTTTCCGCGTTCCACATCGACGATGCCGCGCATTGCGCCGAGACCCTGCGCACCGCGCTTGCCACGCCGGGGCCCGTGCTGGTCGAGGCCGCCGTCGATCCCAACGAGCCGCCGCTGCCGCCGAGGATCGAGGCCAGGCAGGCCCTGCATTTCGCCGAAGCGCTCGCCAGGGGCACGCCGGAGGGCGGCAAGATCGCGCTCACCGTGCTGTCCGACAAAGTCCGCGAGCTGGTCTGACCGTGATGGGCAGCGGGCAAACGCCGATCACCCGCGTCACCGCGGGCGCCTGGACGATCCCCACCGACGCGCCCGAATCCGACGGCACCATCTCATGGGACAGCACGACGATGGTGACCGTGGAGATCGCGGCCGGCGGCACGACCGGCTTCGGCTACACCTATTGCGACAAGTGCGCGCGCGACCTCGTGGGAAGCGTGCTCGCGGAAACGCTCGCGGGCCGCGATGCGCTCGCCATCCCGGCGCTGTGGGATGCGATGAACGCCGCCGTGCGCAATATCGGCCGCCCGGGCATCGCCTCCTGCGCCATTTCGGCGGCGGACATCGCGCTGTGGGACCTGAAGGCGAAGCTTCTCGGCGTGCCGCTCGCGACGCTCCTGGGACCGGCGCACGAACACGTCCCCGTCTACGGCAGCGGCGGCTTCACCTCCTACGACGACGCGCGGCTCGCCGATCAGCTCTCGGGATGGGCCGGCGAAGGCTGCGCGTTCGTGAAGATGAAGATCGGCCGCGCGCCTCGCCGCGATCTCGCCCGCGTCGAAGTGGCCGCGCGCGCCGCCGGCGCGGCGATGCTCTTCGTCGACGCCAATGGAGCCTATGACCGCAAGCAGGCACTGGGCTTCGCCGAGGCCCTGGCCGCGCTGGACGTCGCCTGGTTCGAGGAGCCGGTCTCCAGCGACGACCTGGAGGGCCTGCGCCTGCTGCGCGACCGCGCGCCGGGCGGCATGAACATCGCGGCCGGCGAGTACGGCTACACGCCGTGGTACTTCCGCCGGATGCTGGAAGCCGGCGCCGTCGACGTGCTCCAGGCCGATGCCACGCGCTGCGGCGGAGTCACCGGATTCCTCCGCGCCGCGGCGCTGTGCGACGGCTTCGGGATCCCGCTGTCCAGCCATTGCGCGCCGGCCATCCATCTCGCGCCGGCCTGCGCCGCGCCGCGGCTCGTCCACATGGAATGGTTTCACGACCACGTCCGCATCGAGCGGCTCTTGCTGGACGGCGCCCCTGGGCTGCGCGGCGGATCGGTCGCACCCGACCTGGCGAGACCGGGAAACGGTCTCGTCTTCAAGGCCGCCGACGCAGGAAGATTCGAGGCGTAGATGTCCACCGCGGCCAAGCGCACCCGGCTTGCCGGCCCTGCTTCGCCCGCGGGCGGCAGGGTGCGCGAGGTCGGCATCGCCGTGCCCGCCGGGCAGGTCGAGGCGGCGCGGCGGGCGCTGGAGGCCGCGCTCGAAGGCGAGGTGCGTTTCTCGATCGGCGACCGGGCGCTTTATGCCACCGATGCGTCGAACTACCGCCAGCTGCCTTACGGCGTCGTGCTTCCGAAGTCCGCCGGCGACGTGGTCGCCGCGGTGCGCATCTGCAACGCCCACGACATCCCGGTCACCCCGCGCGGCGGCGGCACCAGCCTCGCCGGGCAGACCTGCAACACCGCGGTGATTATCGACTTCTCGAAATACATGCATCGCGTTCTCGAGATCGACGCCGCAAGGCGCCTGGCGGTGGTGGAGCCCGGCTGCGTGCTGGACGATCTGCGCGCGCAGGCGGGGAAGTTCGGGCTCACCTTCGGGCCCGACCCCGCCACGCACGATCACAACACGCTGGGCGGCATGGTCGGCAACGATTCCTGCGGCGTGCATTCGGTGATGGCCGGACGGACGGCGGACAATGTCCGCGCCCTCGACATCCTCACCTATGACGGCCTGCGCATGACGGTGGGGCCGACCGCGCCGGACGCGCTCAATGCCATCCTCGCGGCCGGCGGCCGGCGCGCGGAGATCTACCGCCGGCTGCGCGATTTCTGGCGCGAGCATGGCGCCCAATTCGAGCGTGTCTATCCGCGGATCCCGCGCCGCGTCTCCGGCTACGAGAACCTCGACCAGCTCGCGCCGGAGAAAGGCATGAACGTCGCCCGCGCGCTGGTCGGCACCGAGGCCAATTGCGCCATCGTGCTTTCGGCGACGCTGGAGCTGGTTCCCGATCCGCCCTGCCGGGTGCTCGCCATCGTGGGATTTCCGGACGTCTTCGCGGCGGCGGACGCCGTGCCCGAAGTCCTCGAAGCCGGGCCCATCGCGCTGGAGGGCATCGACCATCTGCTCACCGAATACATGAAAAAGAAGCGCTTCAAGATTGGCGATCTGGAGGTGCTGCCGGAGGGGCGCGCCTGGCTCGTCGCCGAGTTCGGCGCGGACACGGCCGGCGAGGCCGCCGCGCGGGCCCGCCCTCTCATCGCCCGGATGACATCGCGCGGCCACGCCTGCAACCTCGTGCGCGACAGGGCCAGGCAGCAGGAAGTGTGGGACGTGCGGGAAGCCGCGCTCGCGGTCACCGCGCACGTGCCCGGCGAAGGCCAGACCTGGCCGGGCTGGGAAGACAGCGCCGTGCGTCCCGGCGACCTCGGCCGCTATCTGCGCGAGCTGAAGGCGCTGTTCCACGAGCACGGCTACGACGCCTCCGTGTACGGACATTTCGGCGACGGCCTGGTGCATTGCCGCGTGAATTTCGATCTCTCGACCGATGCGGGCCTCGACAACTGGCAGGCCTTTCTCGAGGAAGCCGCCGACCTGGTGGTGAAGTATGGCGGCTCGCTGTCCGGCGAGCATGGCGACGGCGAGGCGCGCGGCGCGCTGCTCGAGCGGATGTACGGGCCCGAGCTGATGCAGGCGCAGCGCCGCTTCCGCGACATCTGGGACCCGCGCCGGCGGATGAATCCGGGCAAGCTCATCGAGCCCTATCCGATCACCGCGAATTTGCGCGCCGGTCCGACCTACAGGCCGCCGGAGGTGGCGGGCCTGTTCGCCTATCCGGAGGACGGCGGGAGCTTCACCAAGGCGACGCTGCGCTGCGTCGGCGTCGGCAAATGCCGCCGGCGGGACGTCAAGGACGGCGTGATGTGCCCCAGCTACCTCGGCACCGGCGAAGAGAAGCATTCGACACGCGGCCGCGCCCGGCTCCTCTTCGAGATGCTGCGCGGCGATGCGCTGCGCGGCGGGTTCGCGGACGAGGCGGTCGAGGAGGCGCTCGATCTCTGCCTCGCCTGCAAGGGCTGCAAGCACGACTGCCCCGTCGAGGTGGACATGGCGAGCTACAAGTCCGATTTCCGTGCCCGTCACTACGCGCGCAAATGGCGCCCGCGCGCGGCCTATTCGATGGGGCAGATCGAGCGCTGGGCGCGCCTCGCCGCCAACGCGCCGTGGCTGGCGAATTTCGCGACCCGCGCGCCCGGCCTCTCGGCGCTCACGAAATGGACGGGCGGCATCGCGCAGGGCCGCGCCCTGCCGCGCTTCGCCGCGCGGACCTACCGCCGCCTGCACGCCGCCCGCGCCCAACCGGCCGCCGGCGAGCGCGTGATCCTGTGGCCGGACACATTCAATAACTACTTCCGGCCGGAAACGGCGATGGCCGCGACGCGGCTGCTGGAAAGCCTGGGCTTTCGGGTCGATGTCCCGCCCGTCCCGCTATGCTGCGGGCGGCCGCTCTACGACTGGGGGTGGGTCGAGCAGGCAAAGGCGTTGTGGCGGCGCACGCTCGCCGCGCTGCGGGACGACATCCGCGATGGCGTGCCGATCATCGGGCTGGAGCCTGCCTGCGTGTCCGCCTTCCGCGACGAATTGCCGGCGCTATTTCCCCACGATCCGCAGGCGCAGGCCCTGTCGAAACAGACGCGCCTGCTGAGCGAATTCCTCAAGGACCGAAACCTGGCGCCCGGCGCCGGTGGCGCGCGCGCGCCCATTCTCGTCCAATTCCATTGCCACCATCACGCCGTGCTCGACAAGAAGGCGGAGAGCGAGCTGCTGGCGGCGGCCTCGCCGAAAATGGACGTCCTGGAAACCGGCTGCTGCGGCATGGCCGGCGCGTTCGGGTTCGAAGCGGCGAAGTTCGGGCTGTCGCGCACCATCGCCGAGAGGGGCATGCTGGCGAAGATCCGCGAATGCCCGCCCGGCACCGTCATCCTGGCCGACGGGTTCAGCTGCCGAGAACAGATCGAACAACTGAGCGGACGCGCCACGCTGCATTTCGCGCAATACCTGATGCCGGACGGCGCACCGTAAGCGCGAACGCCGCGCCCAGCAGGACGAAGGCCAGGGAGCCGCATGCAAGGACGAGCACGCGGGCCCAGTCGCCGGACAGGATCGTGGCGGACGGCTTCGACCTGGAATCGAAGGAACCGTGGGTGCGGTGCAGGCCGGTCACCGGCGCCACCAGATTGTCGCGCCGGTCCGGCGGGACGGGTTTTCCGGTCTGCTGGCCCTGGATGGCGCTGCCCGCCAGGTACCGGTCCATGAACGCCGGCGCGACCATGTTGCCGACGATGGTCACGAAGGTGGGCCATCCCACCCAGTATTCGCGCGCGCCCGTGCGCGCCGCGCGGATGACGGCTCGTGCCGCCGCCTCGGGCTGGTAGATCGTGCCCATCGGCCGCGGCTGCCTGGGCATATGCGTGCGCGCCCAGTCGAATTGCGGGGTGTTCATCGCGGGGAGCTCGACGATGGAGACCGAGATGCGGGAGCGCTGATGCCTCAGCTCGGTGCGCAGCGCCGCGGTGAATCCGCGGATGGCATGCTTGGCGCCGCAATAGGCGGACTGAAGCGGAATGCCCCGGTAGGCCAGCGCCGATCCGATATTGACGATGCGGCCCCGGCCGCGCATCTGCCGAAGCGCCGCCATCGTGCCATGCACCACGCCGAGATAGGTCACATCCGTCACGCGGCGGAATTCCTCCGGCGCGATGCGGGCGACGGGCGCGAACACGGTCAGCATCGCGTCGTTCACCCAGATGTCGAGCGGGCCCAATTCCTTCGTGAAACGCTCCGCCGTGGTGAACACGGCGCCGGCGTCGCTCACGTCGATCGCCGCCGGAACCGCCACGCCGCCCGCGGCGCGGATTTCGCCGGCGAGCGCTTCCAGCGCCGTGCCGTCGCGCGAGATCAGCCCCAGCCGGGCGCCGGCGCGCGCAAATTGCATCGCCACCGCGCGGCCCACGCCCGCGGCGGCGCCGGTGACGACGACGACGCGACCGGCGAATTCTCCGCTTCGGGACATGCTGGTCCTTTCCAATCGTGCTGCGAAACATCGCCGCACGGTACGGAGCGGCGGCGTCTTGAGAACCAGCGGGCCGCGCGAAGGTTTCGCCGCTTTCGCCCATGCCGCAGGCCCCATGCCGCAGCGGGAACGCGCGCGCCGCGGCGGCGTTTTCCAGCGGAGGGGAGAAACGTGACACCTCGCCGATCAGCCTGGGCGCTCGTGACCGCCATGGCCCTGCTCTGGCATCCGGGCGCCGGCGCCGCGGCGGACGCCACGCGGGGGAAATATCTCGCCACCGCCGGCGATTGCGCGGCCTGCCACACGCGCGCGCACGGTCCGGCCTTCGCCGGAGGCGAGGCGCTGCGCTCCGGCCCCAACATCATCTATTCCATGAACATCACGCCCGACCGGGCGACGGGGATCGGCGGATGGAGCGCGGACGCATTCTACCGCGCGCTGCACGACGGCATCTCGCCCACCCACGGCCATCTCTACCCGGCCTTCCCCTATCCGCACTTCCGGCTGGTGTCGCGCGCCGACAGCGACGACATCCTGGCCTATCTGCGGACGCTGAAGCCCGTCCACGCTTCGCCGCCGCCCGATCGCGTGATGTTTCCCCTGAGCATCCGCGCCGGCATGATCGCCTGGAACGCGCTGTATCTCGGCCGGATCGCCTACCGGCCGGACCCCACGCGCTCCGCGCAATGGAACCGCGGCGCGCTGCTGGTGCGCGGGCTGGAGCATTGCGGCGACTGCCACACGCCCAGGAACCTGCTCTTCGCGGAAGAGACCGGCCGGCAGCTCCACGGCGCGACGGTGGAAGGCTGGTTCGCGCCGGACCTTACGCCGGTGCCGAGAAGCGGCCTCGGGGACTGGTCGGCCGCCGACATCGTCCAGTTCCTGAAGACCGGCCGCAACAGCCACGAATGGGCCGTGGGCACCATGCGCGAGGTGATCGCGGACTCCACGTCGAGGCTTTCCGATGCGGACGTTGCGGCGATCGCGGCCTATCTCAAATCGATGCGCCGGAAGGCGAGCGTCATGCCGGCCGGGCCGCCGGCCCGGACGATGCAGGAAGGCAAGATCGTCTACGCGCTGCGCTGCTCGGCATGCCACGGCGACGACGGGCGCGCGCGGCTCTATCCTTCGCTCGCGGGCAACACGCTGGTGCAGGCGAGCAATCCCGCCACGGTGCTGCGCGTCATCCGCCACGGCTCGCAGTCGCTCCAACCGCCGCAGGGCAGTCCGGGCTTTTCCATGCCGGGATTTTCGACCCTGAGCAACCGCGACATCGCCGCGGTCGCGACCTATATCCGCAACGCCTGGGGCAATCGCGGCTCCACGGTGCGCCCATCGGACGTTTCGTCCGCTCCCTGAAACCGCCGCGCGGAACGCATGGAGTGATGGTGCGTTCCCTGATCTTCGCGGCCAGCAGGAAATTCCAGGCGAGTGGGGTGCGTGCGAGACCGGTGCCGGATTCAAGGATGGACATTCCGGATTGCGCTGTCCGTGGCGGGATGCGCGCCGCTCGCGGCGGCGGCGGCGGCGCCGCTCAGCTATCTCAAGGGACACGGCACGCGCGCCTATCCGGTGGTCGCGCTGACCTGGGGCGTGCTGATCGTCTCGCTGCTGGTCCTGATCGTCATCAGCGCGCTCGTCGCCGCCGCCATCTGGCGCAGGCCGGGCCTTGCCATGCCCCCGGCCGGCGCCACGATCGCCGTCAGCGATCCCGAAAGCGGCCCCGGCTGGCTCTGGACCGGCGTGGGCCTCTCCTCGCTGGTGCTCCTGGGCGTGGTGGTGTGGACCATGGCCGTGCTGGCGCGGGTCACCTCGCCCGGCGCCGCCGCTCCGCTCACCATCGAAGTGACGGGCCATCAATGGTGGTGGCAGGTGCGTTACCTGAGCGCCGACCCCGCGCGGATATTCACCACCGCCGACGAGATCCGCATCCCGACCGGCGTTCCGGTGAAAATCCGGCTGATCGGCGGTGACGTGATCCATTCCTTCTGGGTGCCCGCGCTGACCGGCAAGACCGATCTCATCCCCGGCCAGACCAACGAAACGTGGATGGAGGCGTCGCGGCCCGGCATCTATCGGGGGCAGTGCACGGAATATTGCGGCATCGAGCACGCGCATATGGGCTTCGTGGTCGTCGCCCAGAAGCCCGCCGAGTTCGAGGCCTGGCGCGCGCGCCAGCTCCAGTCCCCCGCGCCGCCCGCGACACCGGCCGCGCAAGCCGGGCTTCAATCCTTCGTCATGCATTGCGGCGCCTGCCATGCGGTGCGCGGCACCGATGCCGGCGGCGCGCTGGGGCCGGATCTCAGCCACATCGCCACGCGCGTCACGCTCGCGGCCGGCGTGCTCGCGAACACGCCGGGCAACCGCGCGCGCTGGATCGCCGACCCGCAGTCCGTCAAGCCCGGCGCGCTGATGCAGAAGCCCGAGCTGACGAAAGCCGAGCTTGGCCGCATCGACGCCTATCTCGCCACCCTCAACTAGCTGGAACGCATGAGCACGGCCAATTACGAGCGCGTTCCGACCGTCGGCCCCGAAGCCAGCGGCCTGGCCGGCAGGCTGGACCGGCTGTGGGAGACGGCGCCGGGCTTCGCCGGCTGGATCTCCTCCGTCGATCACAAGGAGATCGGGCTGCGCTACATCGTCACCGCCTTCGCGTTCCTCGTCGCGGGCGGCGTGGAGGCGCTGATCTTCCGCCTGCAGCTCGCCGGGCCCAACGAACACCTGCTCACGCCGGAGCAATACGACCAGCTCTTCACCGTCCATGGCATGACGATGATCTTCCTCTATGCCGGGCCCGTCCTGTCGGGGTTCTCCAACTATCTCTGGCCGCTGCTGCTGGGCGCGCGCGACATGGCGCTGCCGCGGCTGAACGCGCTGTCCTACTGGATCTACCTCTGCGCCGGACTCTTCCTCTACACCGCATTCGCGTTCGGCTTCGGGCCCAACGACGGCTGGTTCGACTACGTCCCCTATGCCGCGCGCGCCTACAACGCCGGCCCGAACATCGATTTCTATGCCCTGGGCATGATCCTGCTCGGCATCTCCACCACCGTCGGCGCCATCAATTTCATCGTGACGTTCCTCAGGCTGCGCTGCCCGGGCATGTCGATCAACCGCGTGCCGATCCTGGTCTGGGGCACGCTGACCGCTTCGGCGGCGAACGTCTTCGCCATCCCGGCGGTGAGCCTCGCCTTCTTCCTGCTCTGGATGGACCGTAACGCGGGCACGCATTTCTTCGACGTCGCGGCGGGCGGCCAGCCGCTCCTGTGGCAGCACCTGTTCTGGATGTTCGGCCATCCCTGGGTCTACGCCATCGTGCTGCCGGCGATGGGCATGGTGTCGGACGGCCTGCCCGTGTTCTGCCGCCGCCCGCTCGCCGGTTACGCCGCCGTGGCGCTCGCCACCGTCGCCACCATGGTGCTGGGCTTCGGCGTGTGGGTCCACCACATGTTCGCGACGGGGCTGCCCAGCGTATCGCTTTCCTTCTTCAGCGCCGCCTCGATCATCATCGCCGTGCCGAGCGCGGTGGGCGTCTTCGCCTGGATCGCGACCATCTGGACGGGGCGGCCGGTCTTCACCACGGCGTTCCTGTTCTTCGCGAGCTTCATCGTGCTCTTCACCATCGGCGGGCTTTCCGGATTCATGACCGGCTCGGTGCCGGTGGACTGGCAGCTGACCGACACCTATTTCGTGGTCGCGCACATCCATTACGTGCTGATCGGCATCAACGTCTTCCCCGTGGTCGGCGCCACCTATTTCTGGTTCCCGAAATTCACCGGCCGGCTGATGGACGAGCGGCTCGGCCGCTGGAACTTCTGGACCATGTTCGCCGGATTCAATCTCGGCTTCTTCCCCATGCACATCTCCGGCCTGCTCGGCATGCCGCGCCGCGTCTACACCTATGCGGACGGGATGGGATGGGACTGGCTGAACCTCATCACCACCGCCGGCGCCTTCGTGTTCGCCGCGGGCGTGCTGCTCTTCGTCGTCAACGTGGTGAGGAGCTATCGCCGCGGCGCGCCGGCCGGTGCCAATCCGTGGGACGCGCCCACGCTCGAATGGTCGGTCCCCTCGCCGCCTCCGCCCTACAATTTCGTCGTCATCCCGACGGTCGCCAGCCGGCACCCGCTGTGGGAAGACCGCCTGGGCCGGCCGAAGCACCGCTCGAGCCCGCACAGCGGCCTCGAGCTCGACCACGGCCGCGAAACCCTCGCCACCACCGCGCTCGACGCCGAGCCCAACCTGATCCTGAAGATGCCGGGCGATTCCTGGGCGCCGGTCATCCTGGCGCTGTCCACCACCGCGTTCTTCGCCGGGCTCGGCTTCCATCTGTGGTGGCTCGCGATCGCGGCCGCGCTGTGCGTGGGCGCCGACATCGCCGGCTGGCTCTGGCCGGAGCGCGCGCTGGGGGAAACCGCGGAGCCCGCCGATGTCTGACCGCGCCGACCTTCACCGCCCGCTGCCCATCGGCGCGCTCGACACCAGGTCGCTCGGCTGGTGGGCGATGATCTTCGTCGTCTTCACCGAAGCCTCGCTCTTCGCCTATCTGCTGTTCAGCTATTTCTACATCGCCGTGCAGCCGCATCAGCCGGGCACGTTCCCGGAGGGCGGGCTGCCGTCGCTCAAGCTCGCCCTGCCCAACACCGTCATCCTGCTCGCCTCCAGCGCCGCGGTGGCCTGGGCCCAGTTCAACATCGAGCATGCCAACCGCAACCGGCTGACGCTCGGGCTCGGCATCGGCGCGGTGCTGGGCGCGATCTTCGTGACTGTCCAGACCTTCGAATGGGCCGGCAAGCCGTTCACCCTCGCCTCGTCCACCTACAGCTCGCTGTTCTTCACCGTCACGGGATTCCACATGGCCCATGTCGCGGTGGGCACGGTCATGCTCTGCCTGCTCTGCCTGTGGTCGTCGATGGGGTATTTCAACCGCGTGCGCTATGCGCATGTCCATATCGGCGCGCTCTATTGGCACTTCGTCGATGCCGTGTGGATCGCCGTCTTCTTCACCTTCTACATCACCCCCTACCTGGGACTGAAAGGATGACCCACACCCAGCCATCGCAGCATCGCGCCGGCGCCTTCGCGCTCCTGTTCGGCACTTCCGCGGCGCCGCTGTTCTGGCTGGGCCAGATGATGCTCGGCTACACCGTGTCGGCGCTCGCCTGCTATGGCTCGGACCATCCCACCACGATCGCGGCGCCCGGCATGTTGCGCGCCACGCTGATCGCCTTCGACGTCGTGGCCTTCGCGGCGGCCTTCGCGGGCGCCGCGATTTCCTACGCCAACTGGCGGCGCGGCGGCGATCCCGCGGCGGCGGACACGCCGGAGCGCGTGGCCGGCGACAGTCGCGTCCATTTCCTGGCGTTGTGGGGCCTGTTGTCGAGCCTGTGGTTCTTCGCCGCGATCCTGTTCAACGCCATCGCCTCGATTACGGTGCCGCTGTGCGTCCGCTAGGCCGGCACATCTGCCTCGGCTTCGGCCTCGCGGCGCTCGCGGTGACGGTGCTGCCGCCCCTGAGCACGGCATCGCGCGTGCTGTTCTCGGCCCACATGCTCCAGCACCTGGCGGTCATCGTGATCGCGGCGCCGCTTCTGGTGCTGAGCCGCGCACCCGCCAGGGCGCTCGCATGGCCGGGCCTGCGGCTTCTCGCGCGCCCCGCGCCGGCCTGGATCGCATTCGTGGCCGTGTTCCTCCTGTGGCACTGGCCGCTCGCGTTCCGCTGGGCGGCGCGCGGCGAAGCCACCCGGCTCCTGGAGCACGCCAGCATCCTGTTCACGGCGATCCTGTTCTGGAACGTGGCGCTGGCGGCCGGCGGGAGGCTGTCGCAGGGCGCGCGGGCGCTGTTCGTGATGACCGCGGCGGTGGCGACCGACCTGCCGGGCGTCCTCATGGTCTTCGCGCCGCAGCCCTACAGCACCATGCCGCACGAGAACGCGGCCGCCTGGGGCATCACCGCGATGCAGGACCAGCAGATCGCGGGCCTCCTGATGTGGGTGCCCGCCAACATCGTCTTCTTCTCCTTCGCCACGTGGCTGTTCGCGCAATGGATCGCGGACGACCGCGATCCCTCCACGCAACAACGCCGGCTGGTGACGTCATGAAGCGGATATCCGTGCTCCTCGCCCTTTCTCTCGCGCTGGCGCTGCCCGCCGCGGCCGACGACATCGCGCAGATGTCGCAGGACGACGCGCAGTGGATCATGCCGGCGAAGAACTACGCCCAGACCCGCTTCAGCGGCCTCAAGCAGATCAACAACGCCAACGCCAACGCGCTGCGGGTCGCCTGGACCTTCTCGGTGGGCTCGGCGCACGGCCAGGAGGCGGCGCCGATCGTCGTCGGCGACACGATGTACGTCGTCGGCGCCTACCCCAACGAGCTGTTCGCGCTCGACGCCACCACCGGCGATCTCAAGTGGAAATATTCGCCGCGCGTCGATCCCTCGTCGCAGGGCGTGGCCTGCTGCGACGTGGTCAACCGCGGCGAGGTCTATGACGGCGGCAAGATCTTCTACAACACGCTCGACGACCACACCGTCGCCGTGGACGCCAGGACAGGCAAGGAGGTCTGGGCGGTCAAGCTCGGCGAAATCACCAAGGGCATGACGCTCACGATGGCGCCGCTCGCCGCCGACGGGAAGATCTTCGTCGGCAATTCGGGCGGCGAGATGGGCGTGCGGGGCTGGGTGACGGCGCTGGACGAGAACACCGGCAAGATCGTCTGGCGCGCCTATTCGGTGGGTCCGGACAAGGACGTGCTGATCGGGCCGCGCTTTCATCCCTACTACGCCTCCGGCAAGGGCAAGGATCTCGGCGTCACCACCTGGCCGCCGGGGCGCTGGCAGGCCGGCGGCGGCCCGGTCTGGGGCTGGATCAGCTACGACCCCAAGACCAACCTCATCTTCTACGGCACCGGCAATCCCGGGCCATGGAATTCCAACCAGCGCGAGGGCGACAACAAGTGGACCACCACCATCTTCGCGCGCGACGCCGATACCGGCGAGGCGGTGTGGGCGGACCAGCTCAATCCGCACGACCTCTACGATTACGACGAGATCAACGAGAACCTGCTGCTCGACCTGCCGATCGGCGGCAAGCCCACGCCCGTGCTGGTGCATCCGGGCCGCGACGGATTCATGTTCGTGATCGACCGCCGCACCGGGCAGATCTATTCCGCCGACAAGTACGACACCCAGACCTCCATCGCGCGCTTCGACCTCAGGACGGGGCGGCCTGTGATGAACCCGGCGCTGACGCCGGCGCTCGGCAAGACCGTCACGGACGTGTGCCCGGCCTCGCCGGGCGCCAAGGACTGGCAGCCCACGGCGTGGTCGCCGGTCACGCACCTGCTCTACATCCCGCACCAGCACCTGTGCATGGACTTCAGGACCAACCAGGCCGCCTACATTCCCGGAACGCCCTATGTCGGCGCGACGGTGGACATGTACGCGGGCCCGGGCCGCTATCGCGGCGCCTTCGACGCGTGGGATCCGGTGAAGCGCAGGACGGTCTGGTCGATCCACGAGAAATTCCCGGTATGGACCGGCACGATGGTGACCGCGGGCAACATCGCCGTCTATGGAACCCTGGACCGCTGGTTCAAGGTGGTGGACGCGACCGACGGCAAGCTGCTCTACGAATTCCACGCACCCTCCGGATTCGTCGGCCAGCCCATCACCTACCGGGGCAGCGACGGCAACCAGTACATCGCCATGCTGAGCGGCGTGGGCGGCTGGGTGGGCGCGCTCGCCAACGCCGCCATAGATCCGCAGGTGCGCAACGGGGCGCTCGGCTACACCGGCGCGGTCTCGGACCTGCCGGCGTACACCAGCGGCGGCAGCACCCTGCTCGTGTTCTCGCTGCCCCATCCGCAACCCATTCCCAACGCGCGGCCCAAGGGCTGAAGCACGGAGGTTCCGATGAACAAGCTAGGCTGGATCGCCATCGGCGTCGCCGTCCTGATCGTGGGCTTCGTCGCCGCCGCCCTGATCTCGATCGTCACGCCCGGCAGCCAGCCGCGGACCGATTCCGAAGCCGCCAACGGCTATGCCGGCGCGATTCCCGCTTCGACGCTTCTGCGCGTGCCGGTGACCGGCATCTATCCGGGCGGCAACGCCAACGGCCTCTATCCCGATCTCGGGAACCCGCTCGCGAACGATCCCGACGCCGTGGCGCGAGGCATGAAGGACTTCAACGACTTCAACTGCTCGGGCTGCCACATGGCCAATGGCGGCGGCGGGATGGGCCCGGCGCTCTCCGACGACAAATGGATCTACCGATCCTCGCCCGCCAACATCTATCTCGACATCGTGCAGGGCCGCGCCGCGGGCATGCCGGCCTTCGGCGCCATGCTGCCGGACCGCACCGTGTGGGAACTCGTGGCCTATGTGCAAAGCATCAGCAGGAAGCCCGCGCCGACATTCGGCACGACCACGTCGGCCGACCCGCGCTCGCCGGACACCGAGCAGGTCTCCGCGGTTCGGGTCCAATCGGCGACGCCGTGGCAATACACCGAGGCGATGCCGCCCGACGGCGAAAAGCCCGGCTCGCGGAAATAGCCGGATTGCCGGGTCGTGCCTGGCGCCCCGGCGCCCACCAAGTCGGGCGCTGCCGCTTCCGGATCGAAACCGGACTCTCGCGCGTGCGCCCGGCGCCCGCCGTCGCCATGGGCGCCACGCTGCCTGTCCGGGCGCAACCTCGTCGTCTCCGGGACGCGCGGCAAGATCCTCGATCTGCCGCTTGTGGCGCGCGGAACGCAAGGGCATCGGGGCCGTTCTTTCTCGGGTACGGATGGCTACGCGAAAACGAAAACAGGAAGGCGGCCGGCGCTGGTCCGGCCGCGTCACGCGCGAAAGCAACGCCCTCGATCTCGAGGGTGGGGTGTTCACGCTGCGCAGCCCGCGCGCCATCGCCGCCTCGCTCAAGCGCTCCGCCGAGCACAGCCGGCGCCGCAAGGCCGGCCCCTACCGCTCGGCCCTGTCGATGCTGACCTTCTACATCAACCGCGCCGGCAAGAACCTCTCCGCCGCGCGCAGGCACAGGCTCGAACGCGCCAAGGGCGAATTGAAGACGCTCTTTCACCGGGGCTGACGATGGCCGCACGGCGCGCGAAACGCAGGACCAGGCCCCGGCGCAAGCGCGCCGCGCGCGGCGGCCCTGTCGCGCACGCCAACGACGACGCGCCGCAGCTTTCGCGAAGGCCGGTGTGGGAGGGGCACCTGAAGCTGTCGCTGGTGAGTTGCGCGGTGGCGCTCTTCAACGCCACCACCCGCGCCAACGACATCTCCTTCCATCTGCTCAATCCCAGGACCAACAACCGCATCCGCATGATACCCACCGATCCCGAGGAGGGACCGGTCGAGCGCTCCGGCCTGGTCAAGGGCTACGAGATCGAGCGCAACCGCTACGTCGTCATCGAGCCGGAGGAGCTGGACGCCGTGAAGCTCGAGACCACGCACACCCTCGACATCGAGCGTTTCGTGGATGCCGGGGAGATCGACCGCCTCTACTGGAACGATCCCTTCTACCTGCTTCCCGGCGACGACGACGCGGCGGAAGCCTACAGCGTGATCCGCGACGCGATGGCGAAGGCCGGCGCCGTCGCGCTCGGCCGGGTGACGATGCACGCCCGCGAGCGGCTCATGGCGGTCGAGGCGCGCGGCAGGGGGCTCATCGCCTTCTCCCTGCGGACCCATGGCGAGGTCGTCGATCCCGGCGAGGCCTTCGGCCGCATCCCGCCGGAAAAGCCGCAGGCCCGCATGATCCAGATCGCCGAGAAGATCATCGCGCAGCTGAGCGGCCCCTTCGAGCCGGAGGATTTCGAGGACCGCTACAAAAAGGCGTTGCGGGACCTCATCCGCCGCAAGGAGCGCGGCCGGAAGCCCGTGACCGTCGAGCCGCCGCAGGACACCAACGTCGTCGACCTGATGGAGGCGCTCAAGCACAGCCTGCGCCATCGCGGCGGCCGGCGGCGCGGCGCGCGCTGAAGTGGCGTCATTCCTCCATCTTCTCGGAATTCACGAGCTGCCAGTCGACGCGGACGATGCCGGACCGCTCCGCGAGGCGCTGGACGATCCCGGGCGGCCGCGCCGGCGCGTCGCGGTCCCGCCAGGCCACGCTGAACCGGAGAATGCGCGTAGGTCCGCGGGCGCTGGCGAAGGCGCTGGCGCTCATGCCGGCGTCGCGGATCGCAGCCTCGAGTTCCGCATCCGTGGGGCCGCCCTCGGCGATCTCGAGCGTCAGCCGGCCCCGGTGCTCGCGCTTCACCTTCAGCTCCAGTTCGCGGAACAGCGAAAGCACCACGAAGGCCACCGCGGTGATCGATCCGCCCAGGAAGAAATATCCCGCGCCGAGCACGAGACCGACCACGGTCATCAGCCACATCGTCGCCGCCGTGGTCACGCCGGTGACAAGGCTGCCGCGCCGCACGATGGCGCCCGCGCCGATGAAGCCGATGCCGGACAGGATGCCGAGCGGGAAGCGCAGGACGTCCATGACCGAGAAGGATGCCTGCGTCTTGCCCACCACGGCGAGCATCATGTTGCCTTCGATCATGGCGCCGGCGGCGGCCAGCGAGATCAGGATCGTGGTGCGCAGGCCCGCGATGCGGCCGCGCGCGGTGCGGTCGTAGCCGACGATGGCGCCGGCCAGGAGCGCGGCGCCGAGGCGCAACACGATGTCCGGCCAGCCGACGGCCGCGCTCATCGGGGCGCGATCCGCGCCGGGGGGAATCCTTCCACCGGCCCGCTACCCGGCCGCGGCCTCGCGGCCGTGGCGGCCTTCGCGGATCTCTTCGACGATCTTCGCCGTGAAGGCCTCCAGGTCGCCGGGATTGCGGCTGGTGATGATGCCGTTGTCCGTCACCACCGCCTCGTCGACCCAGTTCGCGCCCGCGTTCTCGACGTCGGTGCGGATGGACTTGTAGGACGTGGCGCTGCGCCCGCGCAGCGCATCGGCCTCCACCAGCAGCCACGGCCCGTGACAGATCGCGGCCACCACCTTCCCGCCGGAGACGAAGTCGCGCACCACGGCCATCGCGGCTTCGTCGGTGCGCAGCTTGTCGGGATTGAGCGCGCCGCCGGGGATCACCAGCGCGTCGTAGTCGCCGGCCCGGGCGTCCGCGATCTTCATGTCGGCTTCGGCCTCGCGGCCCCAATCGGTCTTGTCCCAGCCGCGGATGCCGGTGCCCCGGGGCGTTGCCACGTCGACCCTGGCGCCGGCCTCGCGCAACCGGTCGCGGGGAACCTCCAGCTCGGATTGCTCGAAACCGTCGGTCGCAATGATGAGGATTTTCGCGTCGGAAATCTCCGGCATCGCCGTTGCTCCGTGTTCATGTCGGCTGCGCTGGAAAAACGTGGGGAAACGCAGGCCGTTCCGCGGGCCGGCGCTCAAATCGCTCGCCGGAGCCTCGCCGCGCGGCGTCCGTCGCGGGACGCGCGGCGTTCACGATGCCGCTCGCCCTGCTCTGCGGCGTCCTGGCCGGCTATCCCACGAATCGCCGGCTCCCGCGCCTGAAGCAGCCTATGTGGCGGGCCGGCCGGGCCGGGCATCCCGTTCCGGGGCAAGGCAAATCCCGGCGCATCCGGCGGGAACTTATTCGCACCGGGCGCGTTTAGCCCCGGTGGCCTGAGGGGTACCGCATGCGAGGGGTCGGAATTGCCGCCTTGGCGGGCGCGGCCGTCTGCGTCGCCGGCTTCGGCGCGCGGGCCCAGAACATCGCCGACCTGCGGCAGATGTCCATCGAGCAGCTCCAGAATGTCGACGTCTCGACGGTGACCAAGTCGGCGGAGCCGCTGAGCGAGACGCCCGCCTCCGCCTATGTCATCACCCATGACGAGATCGTGCGCAGCGGGGCGCGCACGATTCCCGAGATCCTGCGGCTCGCGCCGAACCTTCTGGTCGTCCAGATCAGCGCCAGCCGTTATGTCATCACCGCGCGCGGCCTGAGCGGCAACCTCGCCGACCAGAACTTCACCAACAAGCTCCTGGTGATGATCGACGGCCGCAGCGTCTACACGCCCCTGTTCTCCGGCGTCTATTGGGACATGCAGGACCTGCTCCCGGACGATATCGATCACATCGAGGTGGTGAGCGGGCCCGGCGCGACGCTGTGGGGGGCCAATGCCGTCAACGGCGTGATCAACATCGTCACCCGCGGCGCGCGCCAGACGCAGGGCGGCCTGGTGCAAGCGACGGCCGGAAACCTCGATCAGTCCCTCGGCCTGCAATATGGCGGCACGCTCGGCAACGACGCGGCCTACCGCGTCTATTTCCGCGACTATTTCGGCGCCGATACCGAGACCGCCGGCGGAGCGTCCGCGCACGATTACTGGTCGAAGCCGCAGGGCGGCGCGCGCATCGACTGGACACCCGGCGAATTCGACACCCTCACCCTGCAAGGCGACCTCTTCAGCGGCGCGGAGGCCCAGCCGGGCGCGCCGGACGAGGATATCTCCGGCTACAACCTGCTGGGCCGCTGGAACCACGCCTTCGCGGATGGCGACCTGCTGCAGGTGCAGACCTATGCCGACCGCAACACCCGCCTCACCCGCGACGGCGGCGGAAGCTTCTGGGTGGACACCTACGACCTCGACGTCCAGCACAGTTTCGAACTGGGAGACTGGAACCAGGTCGTTTGGGGCGGCGGCGACCGCCTCAGCGCCTACCGCATCCACGGCTCCACGACGGGGCTCGATTTCGTGCCGTCGGCCCGGCACCTGGAGCTCGCCAACGTCTTCATGCAGGACAGCATCTCCCTGAGCGACGAGCTGACGGCGATCGTGGGGCTGAAGCTGGAGAAGGACCCGTTCTCGAGCTGGACGCCGCTGCCCAGCGTCAGGCTGTCCTGGAAGCCGCGGGACGGGATGCTGTTCTGGGCGGCGGCGTCCCGCGCCATCCGCTCCGCCACGCCGTTCGAGAAGGACGTCCGGGAATCGTCCGGCACGCTGCTGGTGCTGGAGGGCGGGCAGAACTTCGCGTCGGAGAAGCTCGACGCTTACGAGCTCGGCACCCGCATGCAGCCGCTCGACGACCTGTCGTTCTCCGTTTCGGCTTTCTACAACACCTATGACGACCTGCGGTCGATCGAGATAACACCCGTCACGACGCTACCGTTCTATTGGGGCAACGGCATCGCCGGCCACAGCTACGGCTTCGAGGCGTGGTCCGACTACCAGATGCTGCCGTGGTGGCGCTGGACGGTCTCGCTCACCGAGCTGACGGAGAAATTCCACTTCAAGCCGGGCTCGCCGGGATTGCTCGGCGTGGCGCAGCTGGGCGACGACCCGCGCTTCACCGCCAGCCTGCGCGCGGCGGTCAACCCCGTCGCGGACGTCAGCCTGGCCGCCGATCTTCGCTATGTGGACGCCCTGCCCGACCCGCATCTGCCCTCCTATGTGGAGCTGGACGCGAGCATCACCTGGTCGCTGACGGACGACATGAGCCTGTCCCTGACGGGCGACAACCTGCTTCACCCGCGCCATCTGGAGTTCCCGGCGAGCGAGGCCGATGCGGTGCCGCGCAGCGTGTCCGCCGGAATCCTCTGGCATCTATGACCTCATGCGCCGCTTCGCCCGACTGAAACCTGGACGATCGCGGACAGCGCGACGCGGCGGCGCCTTGTCCCTGTGCGTCCTGTTGGCCGCTGGCGATGCCGCCGGCGCGGCGCGCGAGCAGGCCTCGCTGGTCGCCGCCATCAAGGCGACCTATCTCTACAAGGTCGCGCCTTTCGTGACGTGGCCGGCGCCGCCGCAGGGATCGTTCACGATCTGCACGACCGGCGACGACGACGTCACCGCGCTGGCGCCGCAGGTGGTGGCGAACCAGCAGGTCAACGGCGTCCCGATCTCCCTGCGCAACATCGCCGACTCCAAGAGCGCCGACGGCTGCCAGATCCTCTACATCGCCGACAACGCGCCCGACCCCGCGGGGGCGCTCGCGGGCAAGCCCATCCTGACCGTTGCCGGCCGGCCGGACGCCAACGGCGAGATCGTGCGCTTCGTGGTCGTCGGCGACCACGTGCGCTTCGACATCGACAACCGGCAGGCGGAAGACAGCGGGCTCAAGATCAGCTCCAAGCTGCTCAGCCTCGCCCATCGGACGACCGGCGGGGCGCCATGACGCGGGAGCGCTTCACCGCGACGACGATCGTGCCGGCCGCCGCCGTGATCGCGGCGGGGATCCTGGTCGCCGTCGGTCTCGCCACGGCGTATTACGAGGACCAGTCCCTGCACGCCCAGCAGCTGGCGCGGATCGCGGCGCAGGCGGAGGTCCTCGCCTCCGGCGTCGAGGCCTCGCTGGTGTTCAACGATCCCTCGGCGTCGCGCGAATACGTCAACGCCATGCGGGCGGACGCGGAATTGTCCTCCGTCGGCGTCTACAACGCCTCCGGCTCGCTCGTCGCCGGCTTCACGCGCAATGGCGCGCCGCCGCTTCCGGGCGTCGTGCTGCCGCACGTGCCCTATGGCGCCCCAGGCCTGACGGTCTACACCGGGCCCGTCGTCGAGAACCGTCAGACAGTGGGCACGGTGTACCTCGCCGCCCGCGCGGAGGCGCTGCAGCAGCGCGTGTGGCGCTACGTGCCGATCCTGCTGCTGGTGTTCATGGCGGGCGTCATGCTGGTGATGAGCGCCGCGGTGCAGCGCGCGCTTTCGCGCAGCAACCGCGAGCTGCGCCTGCGCGCGCACGCGCTGGACGAGGTCAACGGCAAGCTTCGCGACGAGATGGCGCAGCGTGCCCGGGCGGAAGAAGAGCTCCGCCAGAGCCAGAAGATGGAAGCCATCGGCAAGCTTTCCGGCGGCATCGCGCACGACTTCAACAACCTGCTCACCGTCATCGGCGGCAACATGACCCTGCTCGAGCGCCGGCTGGCGGCCGGGCGCACCGACGTGGCCCGCTATATCGACGCCGCCAACGAGGGCATCAGGCGCGCCACGAGCCTCACGCAACGCGTCCTCGCCTTCTCGCGCCGCCAGCCGCTGACCGCCCAGCGCGTGGAGATCGACGCGCTGATCTCCAACATGAAGGACCTGCTGCGCCATTCGGTGGGCGAGCAGGTGAGCTTCCAGCTCGCGCTCGCCAGCCGGCACGCCATCTTCTGCGACGCCAACCAGATGGAGAACGTCCTGCTCAATCTCGCCATCAACGCGCGCGATGCCATGCCCCGGGGCGGCACGCTCACGATCTCGACCGCCGACGTGCGGCTCGCGCCCGGCACGAGCCCCGGGGGCGTCTGCGGGGATTTCGTGCGCATCGCGGTGACCGACACCGGATCGGGCATGACCGAAGACGTGCGGGCGCGGGCCATCGACCCGTTCTTCACCACCAAGCCGCTCGGCCAGGGCACCGGCCTCGGGCTGAGCATGAGCTACGGCTATGTGCGCCAATCCGGCGGCGACATGCAGATCGAGAGCGCCCCGGGCGCCGGCACCTCGATCATCCTTCTGATGCCCCGGCACGATGGAGACAGGACATGAGCGGCGAAACCATCCTTCTGGCGGAAGACGAAACGCTCGTGCGCATGGTGGCGGCGGAGTTCCTGCGCGATGCCGGATTCAACGTCGTGGAGGCGCCGGACAGCGACGCGGCGCTGGAGCTCCTGAAGTCGGACCCCGCGATCGCGCTCCTCATCACCGACATCAACATGCCCGGGATGAACGGCTACCAGCTCGCCGAGGCCGGCATCGCCCTCAGGCCCGGCCTGCACCTCCTGATGATGACCGGCTACGCCGAGGAACCGCCGCCGCGCATCCGCGCGCTGGCCCGGTTCGACATCATCCGCAAGCCGTTCGACTTCGACCTGCTGGTCAAGCTGGTGCAATCGACGCTGGCGTGAGGGGCGGGAAGGCGCACGCCACGTTTCTTGCCATCAAGGCTTTGACTGCGCCTTGCCGGATGGCCACATAGCCTCTGTTGTGATATTGAAAGTTTCGATTGGCTTCGCGCACTTTTATATTTGGAGGGTACTGTGAAATTGTTCACGATGGGCGTCGCAGCAATAGGCGCGTTGGGGTTCTTGATTTCTAGCCAACTGGCATTTGCCGATGGCATCGTGTTGGACAATCAAATAGAGATTGGCCGACTGCCCCCTGGCTCGGGCACGGACTTTTCCGTCAGTTCCGGCTCTGGAAGAGCCATCGTGGCCTGCGTATACACGTTAAACGACACCGCTAGCGCCCCCACCTTCCACGGCATGCTCTTTACATTGGTTGGTAAGACAACCTACCCAGGCGTCGCCCGATCGGGGGTCGCCGCGTACCTTTTACTGAATCCACCAATCGGCACACATAGACTGACATTGAACGGTTCTGATTCCTTGTGGGCAATGATTGTCTCATTCGATGGGGTGTTGAATCTCGACGCAACAAGCACGGCTCAAGCAGCCTTCGAAGACGATATCACGGACACGGTCACAACCAGTCACAGGAACGACCTGCTCCTAATGTGCGAATCCGACTCCGGAGCAGGTAACGATGCTTGGGCGTACAAATCGTCGAGACCTCCCGTCTACCTCGTCGGATCTGGGCGTTCCTTGGCCGGAAACGTCGCAAAACCTCGGGGAGTGAACGGCCTCACTATCACCGCCGGAAATGGAAAAACGCCTCCGGCGAGTCTCATTTCCGATGTGTTGCTCGCTTTGGCGCCACTGTAGTCCGCTCGCGGCCGCAGCGTTTGCGCGATACGATATGAGTTGGAGCACGGACACGACTGAACGGCCGTTTGTCGTCCATGCCGTTCGTATTCGAATCCCACTATGAATTGATGGTCGGAGCGGCGGGATTTGAACCCACGACCCCCAGTCCCCCAGACTGGTGCGCTAACCAGGCTGCGCCACGCTCCGATTTGTGCGGAATACGGCGCCGCATTGCACCGCCTCCGCGAGGGGCGCGGACTATAGGCGGCGGCCCCTGCCCGGGCAAGCCGCGGATTTGCCTTCGAAAACACGACGTTCGCACGGCCGGGCGCGCGACAGTCGCGCGCTCAGGCGCCGATGCGCGCCCTGGCGGCGGTCACCCGCTCCTTGAGCATCAGCAGCTCCGCCAGGAGGATCTCCAGCTTCACGCGGCGCCGCTCGTCGAGCCGTTCGGGCCGGGCCGCGGCGGCGCCCGTCGCGGCGGCGGGCTCCGCGTCTTCGGCCACGTCGTCGGCCTGCGCGAGATGGGCTTCCTCCAGCCTTGCGAGCGCGGCGCGGGCGTGGGTGGGGCGGTCGCCGGGCAGCGCGTAGATCTGGCCCGATGCTTCGCCGCGGCCGAGCGCGGCCACGTGGCGCACGCCGCGCTCGCGCAGCACCTTCTGCACGCCCTTGATGGTGTAGCCGTCGCCATAGAGCAGGCCGCGGATGCCGCGCAGGAGATCGACGTCCTCCGGCCGGTAGTAGCGGCGGCCGCCGGCGCGCTTCACGGGCTTGACCTGCGCGAAGCGCGTTTCCCAGAACCGCAGCACGTGCTGCGGCACGTCGAGCTCGGCGGCGACTTCGCTGATGGTGCGGAAAGCCTGCGCCGACTTCTCGCGCAGCGGGACGACGGGAGCGAGCGAGGGCTGGGGACCGGCTGTCATTCGCGCTCGACTTCCACTTCCGGCACGGCCTCGCCGTTGATCATCGCCTTGAGCACGTGGCTGGGGCGGAACACCAGCACGCGGCGCGGCGCGATGGGAACCTCGTCGCCCGTCTTGGGATTGCGGCCCATGCGCTGCGATTTCTGGCGCACCGCGAACGTCCCGAAGGAGGAAAGCTTCACCGTTTCGCCGCGGGCGAGCGCGGTGCAGATCTCCTCGAGCATGTCCTCGACCATCTGCGCGGATTCGTTGCGCGACAGGCCGACGGACTGGAACACGGCCTCGCTGAGATCGGCGCGGGTCAGTGTATTGGTGGTCATGAAGCGGGCGACTCCCCTGGCTCGGCCAAAACCCTAAGGGCGGGGGGATTTGCCGTCAACGTCAAAGGGATAGGGGCTTGCCTTCAAGTTACCAGCGAACCAGGGCGGCGCCCCAGGTGAAGCCCCCGCCCATGGCCTCCAGGAGCAGCAGGTCGCCCCGCTTGACGCGCCCGTCGCGCACCGCGGTCTCCAGCGCCAGCGGCACCGAGGCTGCGGAGGTGTTGCCGTGTTCGGCGATGGTGGAGATCACCCGCTCTTTCGGCAGGCCGAGCTTCCAGGCCGTGGTGTCCAGGATCCGCTGATTCGCCTGGTGGGGGACGATCCAGTCCACCTCGTCGATCCCGGCGCCGGCGGCGGCCACCGCCTCCTGCATGGCGGCGACGGTGTTGATCACCGCATGCTTGAAGACCTCCTTGCCCGCCATGCGCAGGTGGCCGGTGGTGCCGGTGGTCGAGGGGCCGCCGTCGACATAGAGGAAATCGTGCTGGCGGCCGTCGGAGAACAGGCGGGTGGAGAGCACGCCGCGGTCGCTCGCGTCGCCGCTGCCTTTCGCCGCGCGCAGCACCATCGCGCCGGCGCCGTCGCCGAACAGCACGCAGGTGGTGCGGTCGTTCCAGTCCATGAGGCGGGACATGGTCTCCGCCCCGATCAGCAGCACGGTGCGGGCCTGGCCGCAGCGGATGAAATTGTCGGCCACCGCCAGCGCGTAGACGAACCCGGAGCACACGGCCTGCACGTCGAACGCCGCACCCCGCGTCATGCCCAGCCGCGCCTGGATCGCGGTGGCGACGGAGGGGAAGGTCTCGTCCGGCGTGGTGGTGGCCACGACGACCAGGTCGATATCCCCGGGGCCGGCCTTCGCGTCCGCCAGCGCGGCCTGGGCGGCCTTGAGCGCGAGGTGGGAGGTCGCCTCGCCTTCGGCGGCGATGTGGCGGCGGCGGATGCCGGTGCGGGCCACGATCCATTCGTCGGAGGTGTCGACGCGGCGGGCCAGCTCGGCGTTGGTCAGCACCCGCTCGGGCAGGTAGGCGCCCAAGCCTATGACTTCGGATCTGACGATGCTCACGAACCCACGGCTCCGCTGGCTGCCATCGGCGCCTGAGCCGACACGATGGCGGCGCGGTCCGCAACGATCTTCGCGATCACATCCGCGCGTGCCATGTCGATGGCCATGTCCAGCGCGCTGGCGAAGCCCAGCGCGTCGGTGCCGCCGTGGCTCTTCACCACCACGCCGTCGAGCCCCAGGAAGATGCCGCCGTTGGAGGCGCGGGGGTCGAGCTTGCGGCGCAACACGTCGAGCGCGCCCGCCGCGAACACCGCCCCGATCCGGCCGAACAGCGAGCGGCGCAGCGCCGTGCGCAGGAAATGCACCACCAGCTTGGCGGTGCCCTCCGCGGTCTTGAGCGCGACATTGCCGGTGAACCCGTCCGTCACCACCACGTCGACCGTGCCTTCGGCGATGTCGTCGCCTTCCACGAAGCCGCAGAATTCGATGGGGAGCTTGGCCTCGCGCAGGATCTGGGCGGCGCCCTTGACCTCGTCGTGGCCCTTCTGGTCTTCGGTCCCGACGTTGAGGAGCCCCACCAGCGGACGCTCGAGGCCCAGGATGGCGCGGGCGAAGGCCTCGCCCATCACGGCGAAATCGACGAGCTGGCCGGCGTCGCATTCCACGTTGGCGCCCACGTCCAGCACCACGGTCTGGCCGCGCTTGGTGGGCCAGATGGCCGCGATGGCCGGCCGGTCGATGCCCTCCAGCACGCCGAGCTGGAACATCGACATGGCCATGAGCGCGCCCGTGTTGCCGGCCGAGACGGCGACCTGGGCTTCCTTCTTCTTCACGGAGTCGATGGCGCGCCACATGGAGGTGTTGCGGCCGCGGCGCAGCGCCTGGCTCGGCTTCTCCTCCATGCGCACCCGCTCGGCCGCGTGCCGGATCTCGACCCTGTCGAGCAGCTTCGCGCGCCTGGCGAAGAGCGGCTTCAGCTCGGCCTCGTCGCCGTGCAGCAGGAAGCGCACCTGGGGATGGCGCACCACCGCGCGCTGCAGCGCGGTCACGACGATGCCCGGGCCGGTATCGCCGCCCATGGCATCGATCGAGACCGTCAGCTGAGCGGTCACTTGCGCCTCGCGCGCCGGTTCAGGCTTTCGCCTTGGTCACTTCGCGGCCGTCGTAATGGCCGCAGGCCGGGCAGACATGGTGCGGCCGGGCCGGCTCGCCGCAATTGGAGCACTCCACGGAGGCCTGCGGCACCAGGCGATGGTGCGAACGGCGCATGTTCCGCCGCGACGGCGACTTCTTTCTTTTCGGGACCGCCATGGCGGTTGAACTCCTCGAGGAAACCCCGAGCGCGCGCAGGCAACAGCCAGCGCACGCATGACAGGGGCCGGGAAAACAAGGCGCGGAGTTAAATCGAAACCGCCTTGGGATTCAAGGGCCTGAAACCGCGTATTTGGTGGGCGTCAGGGGCCCTTCTTCAACTGCTTGAGGACCGCGAAAGGGCTGCCCTCGGCCTCGTCGTCCCCGCCCGGCGGCTCGAAAGCCACGCCGGCCGCGCGGGGATAGGGATCGATCTCCAGCGCCAGCTCCTCGATCAGGGGCGCGGCCAGATCGTAGCGCGGGCTCGCGATCTCCTCCGGCGATTCGTCGTCGCCGGGCGAGACCAGCACGGGTTCGCGCGCCGCCGCCGGGCCCTGGCCGAGATGCAGCGTGCGGGAGAAGTGCCTGGCGATCCGCGAGCGCACCGGATCGAGCGTCACCACGCAGGCCTGCACGACCTCCGCCGAAAGCTCCGCATCGTAGGAAAAGCGGGTCTGCGAGAGCTTGCGCAGCGACACGCGGCCCTCGAATGCGGCGACGTCGTCCACCCCCACCCATCGCGCGAGCGCGGCGCGTTCGTCCGCCTTCGGACGTATCGCGACCTCCGCGCCGGCCGCGGAAAGATCGGCGAGATCGTAGACATGCTGGAACGGCGGTTTCATCGTTCAATCGTTGGGCAGCGGCCCGAAATCGAGCTCACCCGACGCCACGTCGGCACGGCAGAGATGGATGCGCGCCAGCCGCGCGTAAAGGGCGAGCATGCGGGCGGTGTCGTTGCCGCCGGTTCCGCGGAACACGTTGCGGTCGATGGCCGAGGCGAGTTCCGCCTCGTCGCTGGCCGCGCTGTAGGCCTTCATCCGGCCATAGAACGCCGATCCCAGCTTCTTCATCCGCCGGCCCATGCCGATGTCGCCCGCGCCCAGCCCGCGCAGGCCCTCGTCGAAATCCGCGAACAGCCGGTCGGTGACGGCCTGGGCAAGATCGCGCCGCCCGGCGAGTTCCAGCTTCTCCAGCACCAGCCAGGCATGCAGCACCAGGAGGTCGAAGCGGCCGTCGACGGTGTCCGGGACGCCCACGGAACGGAAGAACACCGGCGCGCGCGCCCGGGCGGTGAGCGCGGCGCAGATCCGCCCGGCGAGATCCCTGCGCTCGGTGCGCCTGCGCCAGGCATTCAGCATATTCGCGCCTTTCCGGACTGTAATGCTTGCAACCGCCTCCCGGCGAGGCTAGCACATCGGCCGGGGGAAACACGTGTTAGCGCGTCCGGAGCCATGAGAACAGCAGCCCTCGCCCTTCTGAGCCTCACCCTGATCGGTTGCACGCCGGTGATCAGCCAGCGCGGCTATCTCGGCGATCCCGTCGCGGAAGCCTCGATCAAGGTCGGGACCGACACCAAGACCACGATCCAGCAGCGGCTGGGCGATCCCTCCACCTCGTCGACCTTCGTGCAGCCCAGCGAGACGGAGGTCTGGTACTACATCTCCAGCGTCGAGCGGCGCATCGCCTTCTTCGATCCCAAGGTGATGACGCGCTCGATCATGGCCGTGAGCTTCGACAAGGACGGCAAGGTCACCGACCTCAGGCATTACGGCCTGAAGGACGGCCACGTGGTTGCCTTCGAGGCCCGCACCACGCCGACGCCGGGCCGCGAGATCACCTTCCTGCAGCAGCTCTTCAACGCCACGCCGGGCGTGCCGCTCGGCGGCTCGGGCGGCGGCGCCAACAGCCCCGGCGGCCAGCCCGTCCCCGGCGGCGGCCACGGCAGCGGCCCCGGCGGCTACTGACCCCTGCGCGTGACGAAACTAAAAGGGCGCGGATCGCTCCGCGCCCTTTTTCGTCGAATGAACGGCGCCGCGATCAGAAGCCGTGCGCCAGCGTGGCGAGCAGGAGCAGCGCCACGATGTTGGTGATCTTGATCATCGGGTTGACGGCGGGGCCGGCGGTGTCCTTGTAGGGATCGCCGACGGTGTCGCCGGTCACGGCGGCCTTGTGGGCGTCGGAGCCCTTGCCGCCGAAATTGCCGTCCTCGATGAACTTCTTGGCGTTGTCCCAGGCGCCGCCGCCCGAGGTCATCGACACCGCGACGAACAGGCCGGTGACGATCACGCCGAGCAGCATGGCGCCCAGCGCGTTGAACGCCTGCGACTTGCCGCTGATCCAGTCGACGACGAAGAAGAGCACGATCGGCGACAGCACCGGCAGGAGCGAAGGCACGACCATCTCCCTGATCGCGGCCCGCGTCAGCAGGTCCACGGCCCTGGCGTAGTCTGGCTTCTGCTTGCCCTCCATGATGCCGGGCATTTCCCGGAACTGGCGGCGCACTTCCTGGACCACCGCGCTCGCCGCGCGGCCGACCGCCGTCATGGCGATGCCGCCGAACAGGTAAGGCAGCAGCCCGCCGAGGAACAGGCCGACCACGACCCACGGATCCGCGAGGCTGAAGGCCGGCATATCGAGGCCCGCGAAGTAGGCGTACGCATCGGAATGCGACACGAAGTAGCGCAGGTCGGAGGTGTAGGCCGCGAACAGCACCAGCGCGCCCAGGCCCGCCGAGCCGATGGCGTAGCCCTTGGTGACGGCCTTGGTGGTGTTGCCCACCGCGTCGAGCGCGTCGGTGGTCTTGCGCACGTCGCCTTCCAGGCCGCTCATCTCGGCGATGCCGCCGGCGTTGTCGGTGACCGGGCCGAAGGCGTCGAGCGCCACGATCATGCCGCACAGCGCGAGCATCGTCGACACCGCGATGGCGATGCCGAACAGACCTGCTTGCCAGTTGGTGAAGACGATGCCGGCGCAGATGACGAGCGCCGGAAGCGCGGTCGATTCCATCGACACCGCCAGGCCCTGGATCACGTTCGTGCCGTGGCCGGTGCGCGAGGCTTCCGCAATCACCCGCACCGGGCGGAAATTCGTGCCGGTGTAGTATTCGGTGATCCAGATGAGCAGGCCGGTGATGACCAGGCCCGCGCAGCCGCATAAGAACAGGCTCATTCCGGTGAATGTCTTGTCGCCGACCGTGATCTCCGTGTCCAATCCGACGATCCACTTGGTCAGCGGATAGAGCCCGATGAGCGACAGCGCGCCGGTGGCGATGACGCCCTTGTAGAGCGCGCCCATGATCGACTTGTTGCCGCCCAGGCGCACGAAGAACGTGCCGATGATCGAGGTGACGATGCACATGGCCGAGATCGCCAGCGGGAAGAGCATCAGGCTCGACTTGAGCTCGCCCTCGAAATAGATCGAAGCCAGGACCATGGTGGCGACCGTGGTCACCGCGAAGGTCTCGAACAGGTCCGCCGCCATGCCGGCGCAGTCGCCCACGTTGTCGCCCACATTGTCGGCGATCGTGGCCGGGTTGCGGGGGTCGTCCTCCGGGATGCCGGCCTCGACCTTGCCCACCATGTCGCCGCCCACGTCGGCGCCCTTGGTGAAGATGCCGCCGCCGAGACGGGCGAAGATGGAGATCAGCGAGGCGCCGAAGCCCAGCGCGACCAGCGCGTCGGTGACGATGCGGCCCTGCGTCTCGTCGGTGATGTCGAGGCCCAGGCCGTAGCGCAGGAACGCGTAATAGCCGGCGACGCCGATCAGCCCGAGGCCAACGACGAGCATGCCGGTCACGGCGCCCGAGCGGAACGCGACGGACAGGCCCTGCGCCAGGCCCTGGCGCGAGGCTTCCGCCGTGCGCACGTTGGCGCGGACCGAGACGTTCATGCCGATATAGCCGGCCAGCCCGGAGAAGATCGCGCCGACCGCGTAGCCCACCGCCACCTGCCAGCCGAAGATCCAGAAGGCCAGCGCGAAGATCACCACGCCGGCGATGGCGATGGTGGTGTACTGGCGGTTGAGATAGGCGCCCGCGCCTTCCTGGATGGCGGCGGCGATTTCCTTCATGCGGTCGTTGCCGGCCGACATGGCCAGGACCGAACGGATGGTCCAGGCGCCGTAGAGGAGCGCGAGCACCCCGCACCCAAGGACGATCCAAAGCTCAGGGCTCATGGGAGGTTCCCTCGTTGTTTGGTTGGACAACCGGCGGCGAACGCGCCGATCCCCATGGCCGGCCGGAATTTGGACCAAACCGCTTCAAGGGCGGCGGCTGTATGCCAAAACCGGCCCCCCGAGGCAACGCCGAATCGGCCCGGTTTTGCGATTCCGGCCGCCCTTCAGGTGGCGGGGATACGGCGGCGAGCGCGGCGTCGAGAGGCCCGGTCAGGAGCGCCGCTCGCGTCTTTGCGCTTGCGCCCTGGCACATGCGCGCATGCCTCCGCGGCCGCATGATCGAGGCGTGCCGCTTGCCGTCCCCGGCGAGCGCCGCGCCTGGGCGCGGGGTCCAGGTGGTGCGAGCCGCGCGAAGCTTCGGCCCTGATCGGCCAAGTGGTTGGTTTTCTGAAGGATTTCGCCGCGAATCTGGACATCCGATGGCTGAGGCATTGCAACAAATATTCCTCTATGACCCTCTTGCGTTCTACTCTGGGCTGTACTATATCCCTCGCCGAGGACACGCAGGAGTTTTGAACCGTTGAAGTGAAGCCACCGCAAGACCAGACAGGCAAGGGCGCACTCTTGCGTGCCGCCCGCGCGCAGGTCGTGGATCGATAGGCCGGATAGGCTCCAAAGAGCCGTCCAGCGGCAGTCCCTCCGGGGCGCGAGGCTGGGGTGTTGCACCACAGGTGGCCCTGGCATCACAGCGACCGGACCCAACGACTGTCCGGGCGAAGATCCCTCCCGCGCATGCAAGCCGTGGAGACTCCACACGGGCGATGCGGCTGACGGCCTAGCCTCCGTCACGCCGCCGGCCCAAGGGAGATCACATCCAGCCCTGGCCATCGCGATGGTCCAGGGCTTTGGTGTTTTGGAGGAGTCTCTCCCGCGCAGGACGATGGAAATCGCGAAGCGATGTCGGCCCACGGGACCAGCCCGGCTTTCACCCCTGCGGATTGGGCCGCATGGGCGAAATCTGGACCTGGATCAGCTTGAGGTCGGCGACTTTGGCCGCGCCCACGATCCGCCGCGCGTCGGCCAGGAGCCGGACCGTGACGGCCTTCTCGTCGACCCTGGTGGGATCGGAGGCCAGCGCGATGGGCGCGCCGTTCACGTCGCGGACGAAGGCGTCCTGGATGAAGGCGAGCTTGAGCCGCACCTCGATGGCGGCCGAGGGCGAGGAGGCGACGATCTTGGAGGAAATGTAGGCGTAGGCGACCAGCCGGCCGTCGACCGTCATGGGCGCGATCAGGTAGGGCATCTCGACGGAGGTGCCCGGTTCCGGCGCCTTCTCTTGCGCCTTCTCCGGCGCCTTCGCCTCCCCCGCCAGCGCGGGCGCGGCGAGAAGAGCGGCAAGGATGAGGACCGCAAGACGCATCCGGGAAGGCTGGCAAACCATGGCTAAGAATTCGTTAGCGCGAGTCGCCACCCGGCGGGACCGGAAGCCCGGATCAGAAATGGGTGTAGCCCTTCCGGCCCAGCCTGATGGGGCGGCCGGCCGTGTCGAGCAGCGCGACGCCATCCCCCCGCGCGACGCGGCCGATCTCGGTGACGCGGGTCCGGGCCCCGCGCGCCGCGCGATGCACGGCATCGCGGTCGCGAGCGGTGAAGGCGATTTCGTAATCGTCGCCCGCGGTGGCGGCGAAGACCGGCTCATGCGCGGTCGGGATGCGCGCGGCATCGATGGCGATGCGGACGCGGGATACATCGGCGATGTGGCCGAGATCGGCGACCAGTCCGTCGGACACGTCGAGCGCGGAGGTCGCGATGCCGCGCAGCGCGAGACCGAGCGCAAGCCGCGGCCGCGGCAGGCGGTACCTGGCGATGAGCGTTCGCGGCGCCGTGCGTTTCCGCATCGCCATCGCTAATCCGATGCCCGCGTCGCCGATCGTTCCGGAGACGAAGACCAGATCGCCCGGGCGCGCGCCCCTGCGGCGGATGAGGCTGCCTTTCGGCGCCGACCCGATGGCGGTGATCGCGATCGTGAGCGGGCCGGGGGTCGCGGTGGTGTCCCCGCCCAGGAGGCTGACGCCGAACGTCTTCTGATCCCGGCCGAGCCCGCGCGCGAATGCCTTCAGCCAGCCGTCACGGACGTTTCGCGGCAGGGACAGGGCCAGGAGATAGCCCATCGGCACGGCGCCCTTGGCGGCAAGATCGGAGAGGTTCACCCGCAGCGCCTTGCGGCCGACGGTGTCCGGCGGGTCGTCCGGCAGGAAATGCACGCCCGCTACCAGGGCGTCTGTGGTGACGACGAGCTCGTGCCCGCGCGGCGGCGCGATGACGGCCGCGTCGTCCGTCAGCCCGAATGCGCCGGGCGATTTCGCCAGCGGCGCGAAATAGCGGGCAATGATCTCGAACTCGCCTCGCCTGGACACAGCGGCCCGCCTTCCTCCTCCGGGAAGGGCCAAGCCTAGCACGGCAGCTCGTCGTCCGGCGTGGGCTCGCCGAATTCGGCGGCGCGCTTGCCGTGCGCGAGGCGGTCCAGCACGGCGTTGACGAAGCTCGGTTCCTCGCCGCCGAAGAAGGCATGGCTGATGCCGACATACTCGTCGATCACCACCCTGGCCGGCACGTCTTTGCGGCCGATCAGCTCGTAGGTCGCCGCGCGCAGGATGGCGCGCAGGATGGAGTCGATGCGCTCCAGCTTCCAGTCCGCGGAGAGCGAGCGCGCCACCGAGCGGTCGATCTCGACCTGGTGCTTCGGCACGCCGCGCAGCAGATCGGCGAAGAAGCCGGCGTCCGGCTCGCCCGGCGAGATTTCCGCCTCGCGCCCCAGGCGGTGCGCAACGAACTCGTCGATCACGGTCTCGGCGTTCTCGCCGGTCTGCTCCATCTGGTAGAGCGCCTGGATCGCGGCAAGCCGCGCGCCGCGCCGGGCCAGCGCGCCGGCCTTGCCGGGCTCGGTCACGAATGCGCCCCGAGCTTGTGGCGAATCCCGATCAGCGACAGGCAGGCGCGCGCGGCGTCGCCGCCCTTGTCCTGGCCGTCGCGGCCGGCGCGCGCCAGCGCCTGCGCCTCGTTCTCCACGGTGAGGATGCCGTTGCCGATGCACAGGCCGTGGTGCAGGCCGAGGTCCATCAGCCCGCGCGCGGATTGTCCCGCCACGATCTCGAAGTGATACGTCTCGCCGCGGATGACGCAGCCGAGCGCGACATAGCCGTCGAAGGTGCGCCCGGCGCCCTCGCCCGCCCTGGCCGCGAACAGGATGGCCGGCGGGATCTCCAGCGCCCCGGGCACCGCGATGCGCTCGAAATGCGCGCCGCCCGCCTCCAGCGCCGCGGTCGCGCCGTCGAGAAGCTGGTCGGAGATGTGGGCGTAGAACCGGGCCTCGACGATGAGGATGTTCGGCGTCATGGCGTGCCCCGAATGGGATGGGTGCCGACGATGTTGAGGCCGTAGCCTTCCAGCGCCACCACCTTCTTCTCCGGCGTATCGGTGAGCAGCATCATGTCCCTGATGCCGAGATCGAGCAGGATCTGCGCGCCCACGCCGAACTCCTTCACGCGCCTGCGGTCGAGGTCCTCCTGCGGGCGGCGCAGCAGGAGATCGGTGACGAAGGTCGGCTTGGTCTGGCGCAGCAGCACCACGACGCCCCGGCCCTTCTCGCCGATGATGCGCATGGAGGCGCCCAGCACGTCGTGCTCGTACTGCGCCCAGTCGAGGATGTCGCTGAACACGTTGATGGCGTGCATGCGCACCATGACCGGCTCGGGCCCGGAGAGGTCGCCCTTCACCAGCGCGATGTGCTCGGCATATTCCAGCGTGTTGACGTAGACCTTCATGCTCCAGTCGCCGCCATTGTGGCTCTGGAACGGGGTCTCGACCGCGCGCTGCACGAAATGGTCGTAGCGGCGGCGATAGGCGATGAGGTCGGCGATGGTGCCGATCTTGAGATTGTGGAGCTGGGCGAAGGCGACGAGGTCGGGCAGCCGCGCCATGGTGCCGTCGTCGTTCATGATCTCGCAGATCACGCCGGCCGGATTGAGGCCGGCCAGCCGCGCGATGTCGACCGAGGCCTCGGTGTGCCCCGCGCGCACCAGCGCGCCGCCGTGCTTGGCCACCAGCGGGAAGACGTGGCCCGGCATGACGATGTCGCCCGGGCCCTTGGTGGGGTCGATGGCGACGGAGATGGTGTGGGCGCGGTCGTGGGCGGAGATGCCGGTGGAGACGCCCTCCTTCGCCTCGATGGAGACGGTGAACGCCGTCTGGTGCGGCGTGCCGTTGAACTGCGTCATCATCGGGATCTGCAGCGCCGCGGCGCGTTCCTGCGTCAGCGCCAGGCAGATGAGGCCGCGGCCGTGTTTGGCCATGAAGTTCACCGCGCCCGGCGTGCACATCTGCGCGGGGATGACGAGATCGCCCTCGTTCTCCCGGTCGTCCGCGTCCATGAGGATGAACATGCGGCCGTTGCGGGCGTCCTCGATGACGTCCTCGATGCTGGCGATGTAGTCGTGATAGACGCTGATGTTCACGGCTTCACCAGCCGCGCCACATAACGCGCCATCAGGTCGACTTCGAGGTTCACCTTCATCCCGGACTTGAGGTTGCCGAAGGTGGTGACCCTGGAGGTGTGCGGGATGATGTTCACGCCGAAGCGCGTTCCGTCCACCTCGTTGACCGTGAGCGATATGCCGTCGAGCGCGATGGAGCCCTTGGGCGCGATGAAGCGGGCAACCTCCTTCGGGGCCTGGAACGTCACACGCAGGGACTCGCCCTCGGGCGCCACCCGCACGATTTCCGCCACGCCGTCGATATGGCCCGTGACGATGTGCCCGCCCAGCTCGTCGCCCACTTTCATCGGGCGTTCGAGATTGACGGGATCGCCCGGTTTCCAGGCACCGAGCGTGGTCTTCGACAGCGTCTCGCCCGAGGCGGTGACGGCGAACCAGCGGTCCTTGCCGTTGCCTTTGTCGACCACGGTCATGCAGACGCCCGAGCAGGCGATGGAGGCGCCGATATCGACGTCCGCGACGTCGTAATGCGTGCCGATGACCACATGGGTGTCGCCGCGCTTCTCCACGTGGCGCACCTGTCCGACATCCGTGACGATTCCGGTGAACATGCAATTCCTTTACGCCCGACGCGCAAAGCTTTCCAGCGTATCGGGACCCAGCGAGCGGCGCCTAACCCGCAGAAAATCTGGGGATTCCGCGAGGTTGGGCACTTCGCCGCCCGCGCCCTCCCCCAGCGTCAAGGGTGCCGTAAAAAGTTCGATGCGGTCGGCATATCCGGCGTCCAGGAACGCGCGGAAGATCGTCGCGCCGCCTTCCACCAGCAGCCGGGTGACGCCGCGTCCGGCAAGCGCATGCAGCACGGCCGGTATGTCGCCGTCGAGCACCAGCGTGTCGGGTGCTGCGAGCCTCGCGGTCTTCGGCATGCGCCCGCTCCGATCGAGCACCACGCGCAGGGGCGAGTATTTCTCCAGTCCCGGCAGGCGCACGGTGAGCGCGGGATCGTCGGCGATCACCGTGTTCACGCCCACCAGAACCGCGTCGTGCCTGGCGCGCAGCAGATGGGCATAGCGCCGCGCCGCTTCGCTTGTGATCCATCGGGACGCGCCCGGCGGCGGCACCGTCTTGCGGTCGGCGCTCTGCGCGATCTTGAGGGTGACAAGAGGGCGGTTTTCGGTCACGCGCAGGAAGAAGCCGCGGTTGAGATCGGCGGCTTGCGTCTCCAGCACGCCGGTCTCGACCGCGATGCCGGCCGCGCGCAATTTCGCGAAGCCCTGTCCCTTCACGCGCGGATCGGGATCCTCCACCGCCGCGACCACGCGCGCGACGCCGGCGGCGATCAGTGCGTCCGAACAGGGCGGCGTCATTCCGAAATGCGCGCAAGGCTCGAGCGTGACATAGGCGGTAGCGCCCCGCGCCAGCGCGCCCGCCTCGGCCAGTGCCATCGTCTCGGCATGGGGCTGCCCGCCGTCCTGGGTCCAGCCGCGCCCCACGACGCGCCCGTCCGGCGCCACGATCACGCATCCCACAGCAGGATTGGGAGCCACGCGCCCCAGCCCCCGCGCCGCAAGACGCAAGGCATGGTGCATGGGGGCGAAATTGAAATTCATTGGCCGCACTTATGCGCGCCCAGTGTATCACGCGATAGCGCTAGCAGGGTGAGCGTGGCGGCACCTATGCCGCTATGGTCCTTAGGACTTCTATAGCATCCTCGCCAAAATGCCGCCCCCGATCACTTACGGCGACAACGGGAAAGGAATACGAATACTCGATGCCTCTTGGCGCTTCGATGACCCTCAACTCGCTGTAACGTGCTCGCACGCGATCAAGGAGAGGCTTCAAGACACTCACGTCGTCCCCACTTCGGATAGTAACAGTGACCTTCACCTACGTCTCCTACGGCTGGGCTCGAATCAGAGCTTCTAGTGATTCGGTGCGCTGTACTAGGGCCTCTGTCGCCCCGAGGCCCATAGAACCGGCCGGCTCGAACTGGGTCGAGACGAAATCACCGGGATCCCAGACGGGATTTTGCCAGTAGAACGAGGAAATGCCCACCGCTGTTGCGGCTTCGAGTTCAGTTTTGACGCCCCGCGTAATTCGATCTTTCTTGGGGTCTTTGGGGCAGAAAATCGCCAGGCTTTGTGCCTGCAGAACAAGCCTACGGTCCCGCCACCCGACATCGGTTTCAACGATTCCGGCAACCACTTCGATCTGTTCGGACGGGACATTTACACTGGCGCCGAGAGGTGGAAGGACAGCGAGGTCATTTCCGCCCCACAGATCGCTCTGAAGCCACCGGTCGCGCAAGTCGCAATATGGAATGCCCGACGGCTTTGCCTTTTCCACCTGCGCATCCTTCCACTTAAACACCAACGGCAACTCATCGATCGCCAAAGGAGTAATGAAGGAACGCTTCGTGTCGCGTTCCATCTCGACCAGAGCAGCATGATGCAGTCGGTTGATCAACTCGGTGAAACTGGAATCGCCGTCCCGCTCCATCCTTCGCGGCGCGCTTATTGGAAATGAAAGGTACGTCACCTTGGAGTCCCATACGATCAGGTTAACGAGCGCGGTCAATGCGTTGGAACTCGCCAACAACACGTGTCGCACATTGGGATCCTGGGAATGAGAAACGAGCATGTCCCCCAAAAGTTGCTCGGCTCGCCTTGCCGTGAGCAGCTGCTCAAAGGATGGACGCCCGCGCGAGTCTCGGCCTCCCGCACGCAGCTCCGTACGCGTCCACATATTCTGGACGTCGTCAATTAGTGTGACGATCAAGGTCGGCCTAAAGTCCGCGCAAATGCCGGGTAAGTTGACTGGACAGCGCAAACCGACAATTCCACTTACGTAGCACGCGTGAAGACCGAGAATGGTAATCTGGTCCTCGAACTTCGGAAGCTTCGACCAGGCCGCTTGCCAGATTATCGCCTGCCGGCCACCATCCTGCGCGAGGAATGTAAACCAGTTGCGGATGCCATTCCGTTCGAGCTCCGGTTTCAGATATTCTTTTTCGAAGTCGACGAATCTGATTTCGTGATTGAACTTGTCCTTGACGCGAGCGGCCAGCCTCTTCGCGGCGGTGGATTTGTCCACCCCTGTCGGACCCAGCATCAAAATTCGCTTGTGCGGTGCCATATCTCATCCGAACTCAAATGAGGCTCAATCCCGCTCCCCGCCCTCCATCTCACCGATGAGGGCTTCGAAGTCCTTGGTCTCGCGGAAGTTCTTGTAGACGGAGGCGAAGCGGACATAGGCGACCTTGTCGAGGCTGGCCAGCGCCTGCATCACCAGCTCGCCGATGGTCGAGGCCTGGACTTCGTTCTCGCCCATGCTTTCCAGCCGGCGCACGATGCCGGTGACCATGCGATCCACCCGCTCGGCTTCGACCGGGCGCTTCCTCAGCGCGTGCGCGATGGAGCGTTCCAGCTTCTCGCGCTCGAACGGCTCGCGGCGGCCGTTCTTCTTGACCACGATCAGCTCGCGCAGCTGCACGCGCTCGAAAGTGGTGAAGCGGCCGCCGCAGGCGGGGCAATGGCGGCGGCGGCGGATGGCGGAATTGTCCTCGGACGGACGGCTATCCTTGACCTGGGTATCGTCGTGTCCGCAAAACGGGCAGCGCATGAAGAATCCTCAATTGTAGATCGGGAAATTCCGGCACAGTTCGGCCACGCGCGCGCGCACCGCGGCCTCGACGGCGGCATCGCCCTCTTCGCCTTTCCGCGCCACGGCGTCGACAACCTCCACGATCAGCTTGCCGACCTCGCGGAACTCGCCGGGACCGAAGCCGCGCGTGGTGCCCGCGGGCGAGCCGAGCCGGATTCCGGAAGTGATCGCGGGCTTCTCGGTATCGAAGGGAATCGCGTTCTTGTTGGTGGTGATGAAGGCGCGGTCGAGCGCGCGCTCGGTGGCGCGGCCCGTCGCCTTCTTGGGGCGCAGATCGACCAGCATCACATGCGTGTCGGTTCCGCCCGACACGATGTCGAGCCCCAGGCTGTGCAGCGTTTCCGCGAGCACCTTGGCATTCTCGACCACGTTCTTCGCGTAGATCTTGAAGTCGGGTTTCAGCGCCTCGCCGAAGGCCACGGCCTTGGCGGCGATGACGTGCATCAGGGGGCCGCCCTGCAGGCCGGGGAACACGGCGGAATTGATCTTCTTCCCGAGGTCGGCGTCTTTCGACAGGATCATCCCGCCGCGCGGCCCGCGCAGGGTCTTGTGCGTGGTGGTGGTGACGACGTGGGCGTATTCCAGCGGATTGGGATGCACGCCGCCGGCCACCAGGCCCGCGAAATGCGCCATGTCGACCATGAAATAGGCGCCGATGGTGTCCGCGATCTCGCGGAAGCGCTTGAAATCGATGAACCGCGAATAGGCCGAGCCGCCGGCGATGATGAGCTTGGGCCTGTGTGCCTTCGCCGTCGCCTCCACCTCGTCCATGTCGATGCGTTGGTCCTGGCGGCGCACGCCGTAGGACACCGGCTTGAACCATTTGCCCGACTGGTTGACCGGCGAGCCGTGGGTGAGATGCCCGCCCGCGGCGAGGTCGAGGCCCATGAACGTGTCGCCCGGCTGCATCAGCGCGAAGAACACCGCCTGGTTGGCCTGGGCGCCGGAATGGGGCTGGACATTGGCGAAATCGCAATGGAACAGGCGCTTGGCGCGGTCGATGGCGAGTTCCTCGGCGACGTCGACATATTCGCAGCCGCCGTAATAGCGCCGGCCCGGATAGCCCTCCGCGTATTTGTTGGTGAGCACCGAGCCCTGGGCCTCGAGCACGGCGCGGCTGACGATGTTCTCCGACGCGATGAGTTCGATCTTCTCCTGCTGGCGGACAAGCTCGTCCCTGATCGCGACCGCCACCTCCGGATCCGCTTCCGCCAGGCCGCGGGAGAAAAAGCCGCCTTTGCGCGGTTCAGCCGCGCTCGAAATCGCCGCCATGTCGTGCCTCACTGCAAATTGCGCGACCGCCGGGGCCCGGGCCAGCCGCCCACCACACCTAATCGCGTCCTGTTCCTAGCGCTTTACCAAATCTTGCGCCAGAGCGGCATCCGCGCGCCCGGGAGCCCGCCGGAATCACGGGTTGCGCGGGCCGGATTTCTGCACAGAGGGATGTTTCGTACCCCGCCCTTATGCACGGACCGCGCAATATTCGTGCTTCCATGCACAGATCGTGTAGGCGCCAAGACACGTTTCAGACCAAACTTGGGGCAACTTATACGTGCCTTTCTGTAATCAAGCATTGAGACAACACCCAATAATTGCTGCAAATGTTGGCTTCCGGCTGTTTTTGCCACTGCGATTCGCTTTCTTGAACTCGGTTGACGAGTCCTTACGAATACTACTTGCAAATGTTTTTTGAACTCGGCAGTACCAACATGTCCGCAACTGCGAAAATGCCATGATAGAGGTGCGTTCGAAAATGAGTGAGATGCAGGCAAGATCGGATGATCTGCTCAAATTGGCCAGCGACATCGTCGCCGCCTATGTGTCCAACAACCCCATCGCCATTTCCGATGTCCCCGGGATGATCAAGAGCGTGCATGCCACGCTCGGCGGTCTTTCCACGGGCGGTCCCGGCGAGGCGCCGACCACGCAGAAGCCCGCCGTCGCCGTGAAGAAGTCGATCACGCCCGAATTCATCGTCTGCCTGGAAGACGGCAAGAAGCTGAAGATGCTGAAGCGCTACCTGCGTTCGCGCTACGGCCTGTCGCCGGAAGAGTACCGCGCGAAGTGGGGCCTGCCGGCGGACTATCCGATGGTGGCGCCGAACTACGCGGCCCAGCGCAGCGAGTTCGCCAAGAAGATCGGCCTGGGCAAGAGCGCGCCCTCGACCAAGAGCCGCCGCCGCGGATAGCGGCGACCGGCGCGAAACGTCCAGAAACGGCGGGGTCAGGCTCCGCCGTTCTGCTTTTTCAGAAGATAGTCGAGCTTGCGCAGCACGGCGGCCCGGAGCGTCGCCTGCGGCGCGCCGGCGGGCGCGACGATGGCGGCCTCCGTGCGCGTCGCCACGTCGATGGCCGTGACTTTGACCACGTTTCCCTGCGGAACGAACTCGATGAGGATTTCGCGGCCGGCCGCCACTCAGGCCGCGCGGCCCAACCGGTGGGCCGTCCACACCTCGTCCAGCGCCGCCACCAGCGCGTCCATCATTGCGTCGGTATGCAGCGGCGACGGGGTGAAGCGCAGCCGCTCCTGCCCGCGCGGGACGGTGGGATAGTTGATCGGCTGGACGTAGATCGCGTGATCGCGCAACAGCGCGTCGGAGACCGCCTTGCAGGTCACCGCATCGCCCACGAACACCGGCACGACATGGCTGGGCGAGTTCATCACCGGCAGCCCGGCCTCGGCGAGCAGGCGCTTGAGGCGCGCGGCGCGTTCCTGCAGCGCCTCGCGCTCGGCGTTGCTCGATTTGAGATGGCGCACGCTCGCCAGCACGCCGGCCGAGATCGCGGGCGGCAACGAAGTGGTGAAGATGAACCCGGGCGCGAAGGAGCGGATGCAGTCCACTATGTCGGCCGTCGCCGCGATGTAGCCGCCCATCACGCCGAACGCCTTGGCCAAAGTACCCTCGACGATGTCGACCCGGTGCATGGCGCCGTCGCGCGCCGCCACGCCGGCGCCGCGCGGCCCATACAGCCCAACGCCGTGCACCTCGTCGAGATAGGTCATCGCGCCGTATTTCGCGGCGAGGTCGCAGATCGCGGCGATCGGCCCGAAATCGCCGTCCATCGAATAGACGGACTCGAAAGCGATCAGCTTGGGCGCGTCGGGGGCAGCGATGCGCAGCTGCGCCTCGAGATCGGCGAGGTCATTGTGCTTGAAGACCCGCTTGTCCGATCCGCCGCGGCGGATGCCCTCGATCATCGACGAATGGTTGAGAGAATCGGAGAACACGATCAGCCCCGGCAGAAGCTTGGCCAGCGTCGCCAGCGTCGTGTCGTTGGAGATGAAGCCGGAGGTGAAGAGCAGCGCCGCTTCCTTGCCGTGGAGGTCGGCAAGCTCGGCCTCCAGCTCGACGTGATAGTGCGTGGTGCCGGAGATGTTGCGCGTGCCGCCCGAGCCCGCGCCCGCCGCGTCGATGGCCTCGTGCATGGCGGCCAGCACCTTGGGGTGCCGGCTCATGCCCAGATAGTCGTTGGAGCACCAGACCGTGATCGGCTTCTTGCCGCCATCCGTATAGAAATCGGCGCGGGGCAACGCGTCGCGGCGGCGCACGATGTCGGCGAACACCCGGTAGCGGCCCTCGCGGCGAAGCCCCGCCAGCGCGTCACGGAAACGGTTGAGGTACGGAAACGCCATGTCCCTGCCCTTCCAAGCGACAGATTACCCTACATAGCCCCCTGAAAACCAAGCGAAATTGTCACATGAGCACCCCGATCCTCGCATTGATCCTGGTCACCGGCAGCGCCAGTACCCTGTGGTTTTTGAGCCTGATCCTGAAGGATGCCGGCATCATCGATATATTCTGGGCGCCGGGCTTTTTCATCGTCGCGACGATCACCGCACTGGCCCAGAACACCCTTTCGTTGCGCTCGGTCATGATTTTGGTTCTCACGGCCCTGTGGGCGGAGCGCCTGGGCGCCCACCTGCTCGCCCGCTGGCGGGCATCCCCCGTAGAGGACCGGCGTTATGCCGCCATGCGGGCTGACGGCGAGTTCTGGTGGAAGAGCCTGTTCCGGGTGTTCTGGCTGCAGGCTGTAATCCTGTGGACGATTTCCTGGCCCCTCCAGGCGGCAATCGCCCGTGGCGGCGTCCCCTTCGGGCCGCTGGACGCGATCGGGGGCGCGGTCGCGCTCGCCGGCATTATGATCGAAGCCGTGGCCGACCGGCAGCTCGCGCGCTTCAAGCAGGATCCCGCGAACCGCGGCGGGGTGATGGACGGGGGTATCTGGGCCTGGTCGCGCCACCCCAATTATTTCGGCAACGCCCTCATGTGGTGGGGGTTCTGGTTCATCGCCGCGTCGGCGGGCGCATGGTGGACGGTGTTCGCGCCCCTTGCCATGACGTTCCTGCTGCTGCGGGTTTCGGGCGTCGCGCTCCTGGAGAAGGATATTGCGGAGCGCAGGCCCGGCTACGCCGCGTACGTCCGCAACACCAGCGCGTTTGTTCCGCTGCCACCGAAGGCGCGCGCCCGGCGTTAGCTGCTCCACCAATATTTCGGCTGCAGCTTTCCAATCTGGCCGTTGAGGTCGGCGATCAGACCTTGCTGCCTGGAGGCGTTCTGCCTGTCTGCCACCAGCGCCGCCTGTTCGCCGTTCAGTGTCTGCGACGTCGAGTCCATGCTCTGTTTTATCTGTTTCGCCTTGATGTCGGCTTGCTCCAGATAGCTGACCACTTCCGTGACTTCCTGCGCATGCGCAAGGGCATAGAGCGCGGCCGCCGCGACCATGATTCCCCCGATCGCGTGCGCGTCCTGCGAGTATTCGTTGTCGGGATCCAAGCTTGCATTGGCGCCGGCCACGCCGGCAGCGATGGCGATCGTGACCATCTTGTGATCGAGCAGATAGGCGTCAACATCGGCCTTGTTCTGCGAGAGCGCGTTGTTTTCGTCCGACAGTTCCTTGGTGAGGCCGTCGATGCGGGACTGGCGGACAAGGATATCGTTGTCGAGAACCGTGAGCGTCTGGTTCGCCTGTTGAACTTGTTGTTCGAGCGCCGAACGCCTGGCTGCGTTTCGATCTTCACAGGACGAAAGGCCGATAGCGGCCAATAACAAGGGAATCGCGAAAATCGCGCGCATCGGCGCCCCCAAAATTCGAACCAAAATCGGGGGCGATGCTACCCGGAATATCGGCAAGGCTCAACTGCCGCATGCGTCGCCGCGAGTACAATTGCGGGCCACAAATGCCGCCGGACTTCAGAGCCTGAAGCGAACCTGGTCGATCCAGAAGCGTTCCATGCGGCGCAGGCTGGTGTTCATGGAGTCGAGGTCGGCGCCGGCGACGTTGCCCACTGCCTCGAGCGAGACCAGGTGCCGGTCGAACAGCTCCCGCAACATGTCGCGCACGTCTTCGCCCTTCGGCGTCAGTCGCACCAGCACCGAGCGGCGGTCGGCTTCGGAACGTTCGTGATGGATGTAGCCGGCCTCGACCAGCTTCTTGAGATTGTAGGAGACGTTGGAGCCGAGATAGTGGCCACGCGTGCGCAGTTCGCCCGCGGTGAGCTCCTGGTCTCCCACGTTGAACAGGAGCAGCGCCTGGACGCTGTTGATCTCCCGCTCGTCGCGGCGGTCCAGTTCGTCCTTGATCACGTCGAGCAGCTGGCGATGCAGCCGCTCGATGAGATTGAGCGCCTCGAGATAGTATTTGCGCAGCGGCTGAACGCCCTCGAGCGCCGCAGCCGCCTGCGGTTTGGCCAACGCCGTCATCGTCATCCCGCCCGGTTTTCCAGGCGCCCACCTGCTTTATTGCAGCAAGGTTAGGCGCGGGGCGTTAAGACACGGTAAATCGTCAGAGATTGCCGCGCAGCATCTTCACGATGCCCGAGAAGTCGACGCCGGAATGTCCCTTCGCGGCAAACAAACCGTAAAGCTGCGCGGCTTGCGCGCCCAGCGGCGTGACGGCGCCGGACGATTGCGCCGCGGCCTGGGCGAGCTTCAGGTCCTTCAGCATCAGGCCGGTGGCGAAACCGCCCGTGTAGTCGCGATTGGCGGGCGACGCGGGCACCGGTCCCGGAACGGGACAATACGCGGTCAGCGACCAGCACTGCCCCGACGAGGTCGAAGCGATGTCGAACAGCTTCTGCGGATCGAGCCCCAGCTTCTCGCCCAGCACGAAGGCTTCGCAGGTGCCGATCATCGAGATCGCGAGCAGCATGTTGTTGCAGATCTTCGCCGCCTGGCCGGCGCCCGCGCCGCCCGCGAGCACGACCTTGCGGCCCATCTTCGCCAGCACCGGCTCGGCGCGGGCGAAGGCCCTGTCGCTGCCGCCGCACATGAAGGTGAGCGTGCCAGCTTCCGCGCCGCCGACGCCGCCGGAGACCGGCGCGTCGAGAAAGTCGAAGCCCGCCTTCTGCGCCGCCGCATGCACCGCGCGCGCCGATTCGATGTCGATGGTCGAGGAATCGACCAGCAGCGCGCCCTTCTTCGCCGAAGCGAGAATGCCGTCGTCCAGATAGACCGAGCGGACATGCTGACCGGCGGGCAGCATCGTCACCACGATGTCCGCCTCCTTCACGGCGTCGTTGGCCGACGCGGCCTTTTTCGCGCCCGCATCGACGACCGGCTTCAGCACGGCATCGCTCAGGTCGAACGCGGTCACCGCATGCCCCGCCTTGACGAGATTGCGCGCCATCGGCCCACCCATGTTGCCGACGCCGATGAATGCGATGGTGGTCATTTTCGTCTCCCTGATCTGCGGCGGAGCGCGGACCGCACGTCCGTCTTGTCGAAGTCGTCCCCGATATACAACAGCGGCGCATTCAACGTCTTGGCGAGCGCGTAGGAAAAACAGTCGCCCAGGTTCAGTTTTGCCGATGCCCGGAACCCGCGGCCATAACGGATGCGGGCGTCGAGCGCGATGCGCGCCTGCCCGGCATCGAAAGGAACAATCTCGATGGCGTATTTCGCCAGCCAGGCCTCAAGTTCGCGGATCGCGCCGAACGGATCGTGGAGAACCCCTCCCGCCACAACCGTTCCGACCTCTATGTAGGTCGCGCTCGACATGCGGCGCTCGTCCAACCCTTCTTCGGAAAGCCGCGTCTCCAACGCGCCGGCCTCGGGCTCGCCTTTCCAAATCGCGACGATGGCGGACGTGTCGACGACGATCACCTTTTCATCGCCGCCATGATCTCGTCTTCACCCCAGAGCGCATCGAAATACGCCTTGTCGGCCGGCAGCCTGCTGAAATCGTATTTCCTCCTGATCCGCGCCATGAATGCATTCATCCGGCTGACTTCTTCCTGGACCTGCTTCTTCGTCCGTTTCTTCGGTCGGGACTTCTTCTCCCGTTCCAGCCGCTGGCGCAACGATTTGGTGACGACCTCCGTCATGCTTTCACCGGTCAGGCGGCTCAGCTCCCGCGCCAGGCGGTCGGCTTCCTCGGTCTTGATGCTCAGGGCCATCGCGGCGGCTTTCTAGAAACGATTTCTAGAATATCAAAGCGGCAGCTCCCGGTCCAGCGGCGCGAAATAGGCGTTGATGGCGGCTTCGCTCACGCCGGCGAGATCGGGCGGCGACCATTTCGGGGTGCCGTCCTTGTCGATGATGGTGGCGCGGACGCCTTCGTAGAAATCGTGACCGGTGACGATACGGTGGACCATGCGGTATTCCATGCGCATGCAGTCGTTGAAATCGCGCTTCGCGCCCTCGCGCAGCTGGCGGAAGGCGACCTTGAGGCTGGTCGGCGACTTGGTGCGGATGATCTTCGCGGTGTCTCGCGCCCAGTCGGTATGCTCGGCATCGAGCGCGTCGAGGATCTGCTCGACGCTGTCCTTCGCGAACACCCGGTCGATGATCGCGCGATGGTCGTGCAGAAAGGTGCTGGGTACGTTTTCGGCGAGCCCCGCCAGCGCCGCGTCCGGCGGCGTTCCGCCCGTCAGGCGCGACACCAGCTCGTCCCATCTGGCGCGCGGAACGAAGTGCGTCGCCACGCCGGCATAGAGCGCATCGGCGGTCTTCAGGCGCGCGCCGGTGAGCGCGAGATACATGCCCGTCTGCCCGGGAAGGCGCGGCAGGAAATACGAGCCGCCGACGTCCGGGAACAAGCCTATGCCCGTCTCCGGCATGGCGAAGACCATGCTCTCGTCAGCCACGCGGTGACTGCCGTTGACCGAGATGCCCACACCCCCGCCCATGTCGATGCCGTGGATCAGCGCGACGTAAGGCTTGGGGAAATGCCTGATCGCCGCGTCGAGGACGTATTCGTCGCGATAGAAATCGAGCGCATAGGGCGTGCCCGCCTTGCCGCTGTCGTAGAGCGCGCGGATGTCGCCGCCGGCGCAGAACGCCCGCTCTCCGGCCCCGCGGACGATCACGGTCCTGACGCTCATGTCGGAAGCCCAGCGGTCCAGCTGCGCCTTCATCGCCCGCGCCATATCCCATGTCAGCGCGTTGAGCGCCTTGGGGCGGTTGAGGGTGATCAGGCCTGTGGCACTGCGGGTCTCGAACAGGACTTCGGCTTCGCTCACTGCCTCGACATCTCCCTTGCGACGATGACGCGCATGATCTCGTTGGTGCCCTCCAGGATCTGGTGAACGCGCAGGTCGCGGACATGGCGTTCGGCCGGGAAGTCCTTGAGGTAGCCGTAGCCGCCATGGAGTTGCAGCGCGTCGTTGGCGATCTTGAAACCCGTGTCGGACGCGAAGCGCTTGGCCATGGCGCAGAGCATGGTGGCGCGCGGCTGCTTCCGGTCGAGCGCGTCCGCCGCCGCGCGGATCATCAGCCGCGCCGCTTCCAGCTCCGTCGCCATGTCGGCAAGCTTGAACTGCGAAGCCTGAAAATCAGCGATGGCCCGGCCAAACTGCTTGCGGTCCTTCGCATAGGCCTTGGCTTCCTCGAGCGCGGCGCGCGCGGTGCCGACCGAGCAGGCGCCGATGTTGATGCGCCCGCCATCGAGCCCCGCCATGGCGATCTTGAAGCCCTCGCCCTCCCCTCCGACGCGGTTGGCCACCGGCACGCGGCAATCCTCGAAGATCACCTGCGCGGTGGGCTGGGAGTTCCAGCCCATCTTGCGTTCCTTCTTGCCGAAGGAGAGGCCCGGCGTGCCTTTCTCGACGACGAGGCAGGAGATGCCTTTGGCGCCCTCTTCGCCCGTGCGCACCATGCAGACATAGACGTCCGACACGCCGGCACCCGAGATGAAGGCCTTGGAGCCGTTCAGCACGTAATGATCGCCGTCGCGCACTGCCCTGGTCTTCAGCGACGCGGCATCGGAGCCGGAGCCGGGCTCGGTCAGGCAATAGCTCGCGATCTTCTCCATGCCGACGAGCTTGGGAAGGAAGCGCCTGCGCAGTTCGTCCGCGCCGAAACGGTCGATCATCCACGACGCCATGTTGTGGATGGAGATGAACGCGGCCGTGGAGGTGCAGCCGGCCGACAGCTCTTCGAAGATGATCGCGGCGTCCAGGCGGCTCATCTCCGAACCGCCCACGTCACCCTTCACATAGATCGACGCGAAGCCGAGCGCGGCAGCCTCCCGCATCACGTCCACGGGGAAGTGCTCGGTTGCGTCCCACTCGGCGGCGTAAGGAGCCAGACGGCCGGTCGCGAAACGGCGGGCAGCGTCCTCGACGGCGCGCTGGTCTTCGCTGAGCTCGAAATCCATCACTGTCCTCCGAACATGAAGCCGCCGATCTGCTTTTTGAGCGCCTTGATCTCCGCAACATGCGGTGCGATCAGCGGCTTGTCGGCCCTTACAGTGGCGTCCTCCTGCTTGCCACGGGCGATCTGCGCGGCGGTCAGCTGCCCGCCGCAATCGTCGCCGGCGCAGCTTCCACCCTCGCCCGTCACCTGGGCATACACCGCCTCGACCTCGTTCTTGATGGCGTCATAACGCGCGGTCACGCCGCGCTGCTCCGCGACCTTCTCGTCGTAGCTGGCGAGATCGGCGGCGCGCGCCATCAGGTTGGCATTGCGCGCCATCTGGCCGGCCGTCATGTGCGACATGTCGGGCGGATGCTTCTGCATCTGGATGGTGAGATCGACGGCGGCCTTGTCGTCCCCGGCGAGATGCTGGTTGTGCGCTGCGGCAGCGCGCATGATGTCCAGGTAGAAATCGACGTCGGCCTTCGTCATCGGAGTGATCGCATAATCGGGCACCGGGCCGGCCGCCCAGGCGGGCGCCGACAGCAGGAAACCGGCCAAAAGCACGGCGGACGGACGCATCGGCGGCATACTCCCGGATGGCCGCGCCTGCTTGCATCCAGGCGGCGCAATTGGCAAGAGACCGGCCATGTCCGCGTCCCAACCTGCCTTTCCCGCCATCCGCATGCGCCGCCTGAGGCGGCACGCCTGGTCGCGGCAACTCGTGGCCGAGCACACGCTCTCGCCGGCGGACTTCATCTGGCCCGTCTTCATCGCGGACGGCACGAAGACCCGAACGCCTATCCCCTCCATGCCGGGCGTGGACCGCCTCACCGTCGATCTTTTGCCGGCGGCAGCGGAAGAGGCCGCAAAGCTCGGTATCCCCGTCATCGCGTTCTTCCCCTATACCGATCCCGCGCTCAAGACGGCGGACGGCAAGGAGGCGCTCAATCCGCAGAACCTGGTCTGCCGCGCGGTGCGCGAGATCAAGAAGGCGGTGCCGGAGATCGGCGTGCTCTGCGACGTGGCGCTCGATCCCTACACGTGCCATGGCCATGACGGCGTCTTCGATGACAACAATCAGAGCATCGCCAACGACGAGACGGTGGACATCCTCGTGCGCCAGGCGCTGGTGCAAGTCGAGGCCGGCTGCGACATCATCGCGCCATCCGACATGATGGACGGCCGCATCGGCGCCATCCGCCAGGCGCTGGAGAAAGCCGGGCACAAGGACACGCTGCTGATGGCCTACGCGGCCAAGTATGCGAGCGCGTTCTACGGCCCGTTCCGCGATGCGGTGGGCTCGGCAAAGGCGCTGGTGGGCGACAAGCGCACCTACCAGATGGATCCCGCCAACGGCGACGAGGCGCTGCGCGAAGTGGCGCTCGACATCGCCGAGGGCGCGGACATGGTGATGGTCAAGCCCGGCATGCCCTATCTCGATCTCGTGCGGCGGGTGAAGGACGCGTTCGGCATGCCGACCTTCGCCTATCAGGTGTCGGGCGAGTATTCGATGCTGATGGGCGCGATCGAGCGCGGCTGGTTCGACCGCGACCGCGTGATCATGGAAAGCCTCATCGCCTTCAAGCGCGCCGGCGCCAGCGGCATCCTCACCTATTTCGCGAAGGACGCGGCGAAACTGCTGCGCGGCTAGCGTTCCAGCCTCGCGAACAGGCTCGACGTGTCCCAGCGCTTGCCGCCCATCTTTTCGACCTCGGCGTAGAACTGGTCGACCAGCGCGGTGACCGGAAGCGACGAACCGTTGCGGCGCGCTTCCTCCAGCACGATGGCCAGGTCCTTGCGCATCCACTCGACCGCGAAACCGTGGTTGAAGTGGCCTTCGAGCATGGTCTTGTGGCGATTTTCCATCTGCCAGCTCTGGGCCGCGCCCTTCGAGATGACCTCGACGACGGCGAGCGGGTCCAGGCCGGCCTTGCGGGCGAAGCTCAACCCTTCCGACAGCGCCTGAACCAGGCCGGCGATGCAGATCTGATTGACCATCTTGGTGAGCTGGCCCGCGCCCGCCTCGCCCAGCCTCCGGCACTGCCGCGCGTAGACCTTCATCACGGGCTCTGCCCTGGCATAGGCGGCCTGGCTTCCGCCGCACATGATCGTGAGCTGGCCGTTTTTCGCGCCCTGCTCGCCGCCGGAGACCGGCGCATCGACGAAGTGGAAGCCGCGATTGGTGGCCGCTTCGGCGAGTTCGCGCGCGAGGCCGGCGGACGCGGTGGTGTGATCGACGAAGACCGCGTCACGATTCATGGCGACGAAGGCGCCGTGCCGCCCGAGGGTGACCTCGTGCACATCCGCGTCTCGGCCGACGCAAGCGAGCACGGCGTCCATGTTGGCGGCGGCTTCGGCGGGCGTGGGCGCAAGCTGGCCGCCATATTCCTTCACCCACGCTTCCGCGCGGGCGCGGGTGCGGTTGTAGACGGTCACCTCGTGACCGGCCTTCGCCAGATGCCCCGCCATGGGATAACCCATGACGCCAAGCCCGATGAAACTCACCCGCATGTCGCTCTCCGATTCGGCCGGAGGCGAGCTTACTCCATCACGTCCATCTCGATCTTCTGCTGCGCCTGCTCGCCCGGTGGGGGCGCCACGATGACCGGCCGCTTCATCAGGAAGATCACGGCCAGCGCCGGCAGGCTGACGAAGAACATGAACAGGAAATCGTTGGCGTAGGCGGTGACGGAGGCGTTGTAGGTCACGATCCTGTCGGCATTCATGGCGCCGAACGGCAATTGCGGGTTCCACATCAGGCTCTGCGCGTTGACCGTCAGGTTCCGGTTGAAAGTCGAGATGTGCGAGGCCATCTGCGCGTGGATCACCTGGGTATTTTCGGCGAGGAACGTGGTGGTGAGCGAAATGCCGATGGCCGAGCCCACGTTGCGGATGAGATTGAGCAGCGCCGAACCGTCGGTACGGAAGAGCGGCGACAACGTCGCGAAGCCCACCAGGTTCATCGGCACGAAGACGAGCCCCATGCCGATGCCCTGGATGAAGGTGGTATAGACCAGCGTCCAGTCGGGGATCGCGGGCGTCCAGGTGGACATCTCCCACATCGACCATTCGAGCACCGCGACGCCGATCCCCATGAGAATGCGCGCGTCGATCTTCAGCGCAAGGCGGCCCGCGAACACCATGGCGAACATGGTGCCAATGCCGCGCGGCGCGAGCAGCAGGCCGGTTTGCGTCACGGTATGGCCGCCCAGGTTCTGCAGATAAGGCGGCAACAGGGCCGTGGAGGCAAGCATCACCATGCCGATCATGAACATCAGCAGAAGGGACGAAAGGAAGTTGCGATCCTTGAACAGATCCCTGGGGATGAAGGAGCGGCTCGTGGTCAGCATGTGTACGAGGAAGACGTAAAGGCCGAGGCCTGCGATCACCGCTTCGGCGACGATCTCCCCCGACGAGAACCAGTCCTTGTCCGTGCCACGGTCCAGCATCAGCTGCAGCGCGCCGAGGCCGGCGCCGAGCGCCGCGAAGCCGAGCCAGTCGAATTTGAGCGTCTCGTCCCGGTGGGTGTCCCTCAGGAACAACCAGATGCCGGTGACGGCGGCAATTCCGAACGGCAGGTTGACGTAGAACACCCAGCGCCAGTCGTAGCTGTCCGTCAGCCAGCCGCCGAGCGTGGGACCCAAGATCGGGCCCACCATCACGCCCATGCCCCAGATCGCCATGATCGAGCCCCGCTTCTGCGGCGGGTAGAGGTCGAGCATGATGGACTGGGAGAGCGGCGACAGTGCCGCGCCGAACGCGCCCTGCAGCAGCCGGAACAGGACCATCTGATCCAGCGTCTGCGCCGCGCCGCACATCATCGAGGTGACAGTGAAGCCCGAGATGCAGACGATGGCGAGGTTCTTGCGGCCGAAACGGGATGCCAGCCAACCCACGGGCGCCGTCATGATGGCGGCGGAGACGATGTAGGAGGTGAGCACCCAGGTGATCTCGTCGCGGCTCGCGGCGAGGTCGCCCATCATGTGGGGCAGCGCGACGTTGGCGATGGTGGAGTCGAGGGCCTGCATCAGCGTGCCGGCCATCGAGCACAGCATCACGATGGTGAGTTCGAACTTGCTTTCATAGGCCTCGTAGGAAAGGCCGAGCGCGCGCGTCATGGCTCAATCGCCGAACAGCATCCGGTACCAGCGGCGGTGATGGGTGTCGATCTCGACCTCCGCGCTCATGCCCGAGCGCAGCACCGGATCGCCGGGATGGCGCACCAGCCTGATCTTGAGCGGGATGCGCTGCTGCACCTTCACCCAGTTGCCGCTCGCGTTCTCGGCCGGCAGCACGGAGAAGGACGATGCCGTCGCCGCGCTGATTGCCTGCACCGTCCCGTGCCAAGTGTGCCCGGGATAGGTATCGATCGCGACATCGACTTCGTCGCCCGGCTTCACATGGGTGAGGTCGGTCTCCTTCATCTGGGCTTCCACCCAGACGTTCTGCGTATCGACCAGGCCGACGGCGCTTGTCGTGGAGAACGCGCTCATGGCGGAAATCACCAGCGTGCCCGGCTGCAGCGAATCCACTTCCGAGACGATGCCCTCGAACGGTGCGCGAACGACGGTGTGGTCGAGCTGGCGCTGGGCTTCGTCCACCGCAGCCAGCGCCTGCTGATATTGCGGCGTCTTCTCCGGCGCGATGTTGGGGTCGCCATTGAGCTTTGCGAGCGAAGCGTCCGCGGTCTGCTGCGCGGCCGCAAGCTGCTCCTGCGCGGCGGCCAGCGTCAGGCGCGACTGGTCGTAGGTCGCCTGCGCGATGGCGTTGTCCTTGAGCAGGCTTGCGTAGCGCCGGAAGTTCCGCGAATCGAGATCGACCTGCGCGCGCTGCGCGGCCACGTCGGCTTCCATCTGCCGGTAGCTGCTCTTGAGCGACTCGATCGACTGCACCGTCTGCGCGAGCTGTGATTTGGCGTTGGCGAGCGCGATACGGAAAGGCTGCGGATCGATGGTGAAGAGCACGTCGCCCTTCCTGACGAACTGCCCCTCCTTGACGTTGACGGTCTTCACCAGGCCGGACACGTCCGTCGACACCATCAGCTTGGCCGATTGCACATAGGCATCGTCGGTCGACACATAACGGTCGCCCATCAGCCACATGGCCAGCCCGACGACGGACACGATGGCGATGCCGCCATAGATCAGGACCTTGCGCAGGTAGGCGCGATCGGCACGCAGGCGGCGGATCGTCTCGGGCAATTGCCACCACGGCGCGCCGGCGGCGGCCTTGAATTGCGCGCTATCCGTTTGCATCGCGTTCACGGTCTTACTCTCCAGCCATGGCCAGCTTGGGCTCGGCCGTCAGGTTGTTCTTGATCGTCAGCAGAGCCTCGACGACACGCGGATAGTCGGCGGCGGAGACGCCTTCAACTATTTCGTCGTGAAGCAGTTCCTTGTAGCGGGTGATCTCTTCGATGATCGGCATCGCCGCCGGCAGCAGGTGCAGACGGCGGACTCGCCGGTCGCTGGGATCGGCGCGGCGCTCGACAAGCCCGCGCGCCTCCAGCCGATCGATGAGCCGCCCCACGGTGATGGGTTCGACTTCGCAGATGGCGGCCATCTCGTTCTGGGAAAGTCCGGGCTGGCGGTTGAGCCGTGCCAGGATCAGCCATTGGGCGCGCGTCATGCCGTAGGCCCGCGCGCGCTGGTCGAACCGCGTGCGCACAAGCCGTGCGACATCGTTCAGCACGATCATCAAATCCCGGTCGAAACTGGCTGCCATGGCTGCTTTTCTCTAAGCCCAGATAATATAAGCAGCGTTATTATAAGCCACAAGATAAATAATTGGTTGAGATCAATTTCCCATAAAGTGCTGAAATAAAAAACATTTTCTGAAATTCCCCTGTCCGCTACTTGCGATTGCGCGCGCGAGGGAGCGACTTGAGCGCCTTGAGCCCCGTACGGTTCGCGCCCCGCTCGGCAGTCCGATAGGCCGTCACGACGCCCTGTCCCAGTTTCGACAGCCGCGCGCCGCCGCCCTGCTTTCCCCCGGTCGTCGCCTCGACAATCGGGACGCCGAAACACGCCTCCAGCGACTGCAGAAGCAGCCAGGCGCGGCGGTAGCTCATCTTCATCGCGGCCGCGGCTTGGCGGATCGACCCGGTCTGCTCAACCAGTTCGAGCAGGCGCACTTTTCCGGGGCCGATTTGCCCGTTCCGGAGGTCGATCCGGATGGTGATCCGGGGCGCGACGTTACGGTCCTGTGACCGACTATTGCTCAAATGAGACTCCCCAAGGCGCGCCGGGCGCCCGTCGCAATAGTGTCATGGACCTTTCACCGACCTGACATGGCGCGCCGATACGACCACGCCAGCCTTTCATGGATGTTTGCGGGGGCTGGACGCCGCATCCGTTGCGGTTTTTCGCGTATCTGAGCGGGGATAACAATGAACCTGAAGACCACACTGTTGGGTACGGTGGCGTGCGCCCTGATGGCCGCACCTGCGTTCGCGCAGTCGACGCCGGCCGACACCACGACCACCAAGCACCACCACCATCATGCGATGGCCGCGGGCTCCACGCCGACGGCTTCGGAGAGCCGCATGGACCGCCTCGAGCGGATGGTGGAGGACCAGGCCGCGGAGATTCGCGACCTCAAGGCCCAGATTAACGGCGGCGGCGCGCCGGCGGCCGACGCGGTAACGCAGGCCCAGTTCGAAGCCCTGCAGAACCAGGTCTACGAGCAGCAGGCCGCCAACACCTCGCTCACCAAGAACAGCTGGTGGGCCAGGACGCAGGTCAGCGGCCGCGCCTACATCGACGTCTCCAACATCAGCGACAAGCGCGATGGCATCGCGCAGTCCGTCAATGGCACCAGCTTCGACATCAAGCGCTTCTACATCGGCATCGACCATCAGTTCGACGACACCTGGTCGGCGAATGTGACCACGGACTTCAACTATGACAGCGGTCCGGCCGGCGCCACGCAGCTCTATCTCAAGAAGGCCTATCTGCAGGGCAAGTTCGCCGACTGGCTGGTGATGCGCCTGGGCTCCTCCGACATGCCGTGGATTCCCTTCGTGGAAGATCTCTACGGCTACCGCTACGTCGAGAACACGCTGATCGACCGCACCAAGTTCGGCACCTCCGCCGACTGGGGCATCAACGCCAACGGCAAGTTCGGCGACGGCATGTTCTCCTACTCGGTCTCGGCGGTGAACGGCCTCGGCTACAAGAAGCCCGGCTTCGTCGGCGGCGTGAACCGCACTGACGGCCTCGACGTCGAAGGGCGCGTGAGCATGAACTGGGACGGCTTCACGCTTGGCGTGGGCGGCTATGAAGGCCATCTCGGCGCCGCGCATGGCGTGGTCACCCACCACGAAGCGGAACGCTTCGATGCGGTTGCCGCCTATCAGATGGACATGTTCCGCGTCGGCGTGGAGTATTTCTCCGCGAAGAACTGGAACGACGTGACGTCCACCAACACCGACAGCGACCACGGCTATTCGGGCTTCGCCACCGTCACGTTCGACCCGCACTGGTCGGTGTTCGGGCGTTACGATTGGGTCAAGCCGGAAATGAAGACCGCCGGCGGCGTCATCATCTCCAACCCGAAGAACACCTACTACAATTTCGGGGTCACCTATTCCCCGACGAAGATCGTCGACCTCTCGCTCGTCTACAAGCACGACGCGGCGACGGACGGCTTCCTCGCCGACCAGAACGGCACCATCGGCGGTCTCGCCCAGGGCCCGGGTCACTCCGGCCACTACAACGAGATCGGCCTGTTCACGCAGCTGCGTTGGTAAGCGCGTAAAGTAGGATCCCCTCTCCTTGGCGCCGCCGGATCACCCTCCGGCGGCGTCCTTGTTTTTGGTCGCGACGGGATCGCGAAGAGTCAGTCCCTGCTGCCGGCCAGCGCCCCGTAGCGGCCCTGGAAGAACACCAGCGGCGCGCCCGCCTCACGCTTGGCAAAGCGCAGCACGCGCTCCAGCAGGATGGCGTGATCGCCACCGTCCTGAACGGCCCGGCGCTCGCATTCGAACACGGCCAAGGCGTCCGCCAGCGCCGGCGGCCCCGTCTCCGTCGCAATCAGGTCGAAGCCCGAGAGCGAGTGGGCACCCTGCTTCGCCAGCCGCGCAGAGACGTGCTCGTGGTCGGCACCGAGCAGGCTGATGGTGTGGTGCCTGGCTTCGGTGAAGGTCGCGTAGCGGTCCGATTTGCGGTCCAGGCACCACAGGACCAGCGGCGGGTCCAAAGAAACCGAGGTGAAGGAGTTAACGGTGATACCCATCGGGTGGCCGTCCGCCGGTGCGGCCGTGATGACCGCGACCCCGGTGGGAAAGCAGCCCAAAGCCTGGCGAAAAGCGCGGCTGTCGAAAGTCATTGCTACCTCAACGCTCGGTTAACGGGGCTCAGGCACACTCGGCCCCTCGAAACTAGGCGAGGCGCGCGACCGGGGAAAGCCCGGCGAGAAGGCGGACGCCGCGGGTAGCAGGGGTTCACGGTGGCGGCGGACGGCCCGGTCATCGTCAAGCGCATCAAAAAGGACGGGCACGGCGGCCATCACGGCGGCGCGTGGAAGGTCGCCTATGCCGACTTCGTGACGGCCATGATGGCCTTCTTCCTGCTGATGTGGCTGATCAACACCACCACGCCCGAGCAGAAGCGCGGCATCGCCGATTACTTCGCCGCCCAGAGCATCTCCCAGACCTCCAGCGGCTCGGGCGGGGTGCTCTCCGGCAAGGTGCTGGGCCAGGACAGCGCGCGCGCCGGCGGCGTCGTGTCGGTTTATGACAAGACCGCGCCGCCAGCCCCGTCCGATCCGAACAAGTCCAAGGATCCGTCCCAGAAACACGGCGGCACCACCGACGCGGCCGGTCAGGCGCCCGCCTCGCAGGTCCAGAGCGACGACCATCTGGAGCGCGCGGTCCCCTCCTCGAAAGACCAGGACTTCGAAAGCGCCGCCGAATCGATTCGCCAGGCAATGCAGGAGTCCCCCGACATCGCCGCCCTCTCCCGCCAGGTCATCGTCGACCAGACGCCTGACGGCCTGCGTATCCAGCTCGTCGACCAGGACGGCAAGCCGATGTTCCAGCCGGGCAGCAGCGAGCCGATGCCTTATACGAAAAAGCTGCTCGAGACCGTGGCCAAGGTGATCGACCGGCTGCCGAATCGCATTTCCATCTCCGGTCATACGTCCGGGAGCGACGGGACCGGCGGCGGGAACTGGGACCTTTCAGCATCTCGGGCGAACGCGGCGCGTGCCATCATCACCGCCAGCGGCGTCGCACAGGATCGCATTTATCAGGTGGCGGGCAAGGCCGGTTCGGAGCCCCTTCTGCCGGAAGATCCGAACGCCTCCGCCAACCGCCGGCTTTCCATCGTGCTCATGCGCGAGGCGCCGCCGGTGCCGCCGGGTAGCAAGCTTTAACGCAGCCGAGCGGACACTCTGGCGCGATGGCCGGTTTTGCCCTCATACTTGCCGCGACCGTGCCAGGCTTATCCGCGTGACCGACCAACGCACCGCAAGACTGCCGCAGTTCTTCCTGACGCCCGGCGGGCCATGCCCGTACCTCCCGGGGAAAGTGGAGCGCAAGGTGTTCGCGCGGCTGAACGGCAGCTTCGCCCAGGGCCTCAACGAGGCGCTGACCCATTCCGGCTTCCGCCGCAGCCAGATGATCGCCTACCGTCCCGCCTGCGAAGGCTGCAGCGCGTGCGTGTCGGTGCGCATCGTCGTCAGCGAGTTCCAACCCTCGCGCAGCCAGCGCCGCATCCAGCGCCGCAATGGCGACCTCTCCCGCGCGCAAGTAACGGCGGAGGCGACGCGCGAGCAGTTCGCACTGCTGCGTGCCTACCTCGATTCCCGCCACGCCGGCGGCGGCATGTCCGACATGGGCCTGTTCGATTATGTCGCCATGGTCGAGGAGACGCCTGTCGAGACCCACATCGTGGAATATCGCGGCCGGCCCGAGAACGGCTCCCCGCTGCTCGGCTGCGCGCTGACCGACGTGCTCCGGGATGGGCTGTCGATGGTCTACAGCTTCTACCATCCGGGCGAGGTGAGCCGCAGCCTGGGCTCGCTGATGATCCTCGACCACATCGAAGCCGCGCGCGCCCGCGGGCTCCAGTACGTCTATCTCGGCTACTGGATCCGCGGCTCCGCGAAGATGGACTACAAGGCCCGCTTCCAGCCCCTCGAGGCGCTGGGCCAGGAGGGCTGGGCACGGCTGGCGGAGTAGGCCCACCGCACGACCGTCCAAACCCTCAAGGCAGGCTTGGACCCAGCCGCCCATCGGGCGCGTCCGCGCGCCGAGGTGCCATGGCATGGCCAAGCTCTTCCCATTTTGGAATTGGCCCCGTTGACCAAATCGATTTTCTGCTACCGCGAGTGTCCTCTCGCGATCCTCAATCGCTCGTGCTCACCGCACGGAACATGATCAGCTCTTCGTAGGTCCTGTCGCCCACGCGAATTGAATTGGGATAGCGGCCTATGGTGCGGAAGCCGTGGCGTTCGTAGAACCTGATCGCCGCGAGGTTCTCGGCATTCACCGTCAGCTTGAGCTGCTCCACGCTTGTCACCGCCTGGTCGATGGCGGCCTCCATCAGCGCGTCCGCCAGCCCGGTGCCGCGCTGCGCGGCGCGCACATACATGGCGCCGATCTCGCCGGTGTGGCCGGTTTTCTTCTTCGGCGGCTTCACGAAAACGATGATGCCCGCGAGCGCGCCACCGACGAATCCGCCGAAGGTGTAACCCGTGGCCATTCGCCCCAGCCACTCCTCGCGCGCAAAGCCTTCCTCATACTCGAGATCGGAGCCGAAATTCTCCGGATGCAGGCGCAAGGCCTCCAGCCTGATCTCGCGCAGCGCCTCATAATCGTCATCGGTGAGGCGGCGGACGATCATGGCGCCTCCGCCGTGCCGCCGAAGCGCACGCGCCACTCGGCCATCTGCTCATCGGTGATCTTAGCGAACAGCACGTCGGGCGGCGCGATCGGCTGGCCGGTCTCGAGTTCGTCCAGCGCCTGGGCCATCGGCACGTCCGGCCAGGGAATGAGATCGCCGCCGCCGGCAATAGGCTGAATGGTCTCGTGGATCTTCCGCGCCATCGCCGGCATTACGGGCCACGAAAGGTGCGCGAACTGGTGGATCAGGTTGAGGCCCATGCGGATGCCGACTGCCGCCTTCGCCCGGTCGGTCTTGAAATGCGTCCAGGGTGCGGCGCGGGTAATGTATTCGTTGGCCGCCACCCAGATCGCCCGCAACTCACCCAGCGCCTTGCGGAACTCGATGGCCTCAAAATGCTCCGTATACGCACGGACGCGCCCTTCGATCTCGGCGATCAGGGCGTGCTCCTCGGGGCCGTAGGCGCCCTCGCCTGGCACCCTGCTCTCGAAGCGCGCGGCGCAGAACTTCTCGACCCGGTTGACGAAATTGCCCAGCACGTCGGCCAGATCCTTGTTCACCACCGACGCGAAGTGCTCCCAGGTGAAATTTGAATCCGAGCCCTCCGGCGCGTTCGCCATCAGGTAATAGCGCCAATAGTCGGCCGGAAGAATCTCCAGCGCCGTGTCCATGAATACGCCGCGATGCTGCGAGGTGGAGAACTTGCCGCCGTCGTAGTTCAGCCAGTTGAAGCCCTTGAGCCGGTCCACCAGCTTCCACGGCTCCCCCGAGCCCATGATCGTGACGGGGAACCCCACCGTGTGGAACGGCACGTTGTCCTTTCCCATGAACTCGACATAGACGACGTCCTTCGCCCTGTCGCCGAGCCACCAGTCGCGCCAGGCCTCGCCCCTGTCGTTGGCGGCGGCCCACTCCTTCGTCGCGCCGATATATTCGATCGGCGCGTCGAACCAGACGTAAAACACCTTGCCCTTGAGCTTGCCGTCCGCAATGTCGTCGGGCACCGGCACGCCCCACTCCACGTCGCGGGTGATGCCGCGGTCTTGCAGGCCCTCGTCCAGCCATTTGCTGGCGATGGAGGTGACGAGCGGCGGCCAGTCGGTCTTGTGCCCCGCGATCCATTCGCGCAGCCGCGGCACGAATTCGGACTGCTTGAGGAAGAGATGCGTGGAATCCCGGATCTCGATGTCGCTGGATCCGGAGATCGCGGAGCGCGGTTCGATCAGATCGACCGGATCGAGCACGCGGGTGCAGTTCTCGCACTGATCTCCGCGCGCCCTGTCGTAGCCGCAATGCGGACACGTGCCGATCACGTAGCGGTCGGACAGAAAGCGCTTTTCGGCATTGGAATAGACCTGTTTGGTCGTGCGCACCTCCAGGTGCCCGTTCTTCCACAATTGGCGCGCGAAATGCTGCGTCAGCTCGTGGTTCGGGAGGTTGGAGGAACGGCCGAAATGGTCCCAGGCGAGCTCGAAGCCCTCACCGGCCTTCTTCTGCAAGCCGTATTGCCGGTCGCAGAATTCCCGCACGCCCATGCCGGCTTCGAGCGCCGCGAGCTCCGTCGTCGAGCCGTGCTCGTCCGTGGCACAGATGGCGAGCGTCTGGTAGCCCTGCGCCCTGCGGAAGCGGGCATAGACGTCGGCGGACAGGAGCGAGCCCACCAGCGTGCCCAGATGCTTCACGCCGTTGATGTAGGGCAATGCGCTGGTGATCAGATACCGGGTCATCGTGGCCGCTTGCGGGATCGGGGTCGGGAGCGGACATTACCGGGCGGAACGATTCCGTCCAACCTCGCCCGGGGAACGCCGATGCCGCAGGACGCGCCGCCGCAAATGCCCATCTCTCCGCAAGTGCGGCGCGCATTCGTGGCGGGGCCTGCGGCTGCCGCGCCGGGCTGAGGCCGTGTGCGGGAAGTTCCTCCAGCCGCGGTTTTCCCAGGCGCAGTCCTGGCGCGACTACCACGACCTGCTCGACATGGTCGGCAGGGAGAACGGCACGGACGAGACCGTGACGCCGATGCGGTTCGCCCGCGTGATCCGGCTGGACGCCAATGGCATGCGCGAAAACGTCGCCATGCGCTGGGGCTTTTCGGCGCTCGGAAGCAAGACCCCGTCCAAGCCCGACCATATCCATGCCCGCTCGGAGACAATCGACAACAAGCCTACCTTCCGCGACGCCTTTCGCGAACGCCGCGGCATCGTGGTGGTCAAGAGCTTCAACGAAAGCCGGGAGGTGCGCTCGCGCACCGTTCAGCATGTCGTGCGGCCCCAGGACGGCAAGCCTCTCGCCATCGCCGTATTGTGGGAGGCATGGGAGCACCCCGCCCGGGACAAGCTTCTCACCTTCGTGATGTGCACCGTGCCCGCCAATGCGCTCATCTCCACCATCACCGACCGCATGCCGGCCGTGCTGGCGCCTGAAGACTGGGCAAAGTGGCTGGGCGAAACCCCCGCCAGCGCCGCGGAATTGAAGGCTCTGCTCCGCACGGTCGAGGGCGACTGGGAAATGACCCCCGAAAAGAAAACCCCGCCTCCGAAGAAGCCCGGCCCGCAGGGGGAGATGTTTTGAAATCTTCCATCCCCGCCAGACCGCGGAAGGCGGATCGCGACGACCGTCACCCGGGACGGAAGGGGCGTGCCCACCGGCGAAGGACGAAACTCGCGTTCACCAGAGGACACCCCCTCGCCGGCCTCGCCGGTCCCCTTCCCCCGCGCACGCGGGGGAGGCGCGGACGCCCTACCGTCCGCGACGAAATCGGAGTATCTCCAGCTTGGTGGCCGGGTTAGCTCAGCCGGTAGAGCAGCGGTTTTGTAAACCGAAGGTCGCGGGTTCGATTCCTGCACCCGGCACCACGGTCATTCGTAGCCGAAAGCCTCGACCCACCTCGCGAGAAGCGGCAATACCGGCGCCAATTCCGCCTCGTAGTTTTTCCACGTTCCCACGCCTTCGCGGTTGATGCCCTTCACGACCTGGATCGAGCTGGGCGTGCGGATGCTGCGGGACTTGGCATGTTCGGCAAAGTCGGTCATCTCGGCGCTCCAGTCCACGCCGATGAAGGCGCAGATCGCGCGGGCTTCCGTCTCGAAATCCGCGATCAGGGATTCGTTGCGCACCTCGCGCCAGGCAAGGCCCAGCCGGGTGCGGCAGACCTGCGCCAGCGACATCGCGGCGTCGTAGAATTTCGCGGCGCGCTCCAGGTCGAGGAATTCGAACATCGAGGAGTTGATGCCGAAGGAGCGGCGGTAGCAGCTCAGCACCACATCGCGCGGGTCGCGCAGGGCGAACAGCACCTTCGCCTTCGGGAACAGCTTGGCGACGATGGGCAGCTTCAGCGTGGAAAGCGGGTATTTGTCCACGAACACCTTGCCCGCCACCGCTACGCCGTGCGCGCGCACCCGCGCCCAATAGCGCGCGCGCCATTCGGCGATCGCAGCCTCGTCGAGCACGGCGAGCCGTTCGCGGTCGGCCTCGTTGGTGAGGAATGCACGCATCGGCTCGTCCAGCATGTCGCGCTCCTCGAGCGTCTCGATGCCGGGGTGCGAGGCCAGCACGTTTTCGAGCAGCGTGGTGCCGGAGCGCGGAAATCCGACCAGGAAGACGTGCCCCGTCGCGCCGTCGCGCGGGTCGTCGGGCGCCGTTTGCGAGGCGGCGGACCAGCGTTCGGGCGATGCGCTCGAAAAATAGTCCGTCAGCCAGCGGCAATAATCCGTGACCGTGACGCCAGGCCGGTCGTATTGCGGCGCGTAGAGCTTGAACTTGGCGCGGTTGCTCTCCGTGTAGGCCTTGAAGGCCTGCGCGTAACGCCCCTGCGCGTGACGCAGATCGCCAAGCACGTTGCGGGCGAAGATGCCGTCCAGCGGCGATGGCGGCTTGGCAGCGACGAGGCGGCGGACGATCTCCTCCGCACGGTCGAAATCGCGGTCGGCGATGGCGACGCTGGCGAGCGTCGTGGACGCCCCATAGCCTCCCGGTTGAAGTTCCAGCGCGCGGTTGGCGAGCGCGCGCGCGCCTTCCCAATCGCCGCGGCGCGTGGCGAGGCTTGAGAGCCGCACCATGGGCTCCGCGAAGTCCGGATCGAGCGCCAGCGCCCGTTCATAGTGGATCCGCGCTTCCGCCAGCTCGCCGGTTGATTCCATCGCCCAGCCGAGGCTCTGCCGCGCAGGGGCCCATTCCGGCGTGATCTCCACGGTGCCCTTGAGGACCGGCATCGCCTCCTCCCAGCGCCCCAGCCGCCCGAGAAGGACCCCATAGGCGTTGCGCACGAAGATGTCCTCCGGCGCGATCCCGATCGCGTGTTTCAGGTCGGCCAGCGCGTCCTCGTCGCGGCCCTGCTGGACCCACCAGTAGGAGCGCAGATTGAGCAGCATGGGATGCACCACACCCTCGTCCAGCGCCCGGCGCGCCATCTCGAGCGCGCGCGGAAGCTGGCCATCCCGCACGGCAGCTTCGACCTGTTCGATAATCGCTTCGGCCATGCTATTGTGATCCCCGGGTCCTATGACCATGTCTCAAGAGGCGGGCGCAAGGGCTTGAGCCTTAACATGGATGGGTTTCTGACGATCGTGTTCATGCTGGGTTCAGCCGGGTGCTTCGATAGTGCAACGAGGTTACAAGTCACAGAGCAGGATCATGCAGCATAAATCCGCAATTTCGGTGCTGGCGCTTGCGGGCGCCTTGGCGCTGGCCGGCCCCGCGCTGGCCGATCACCACGGCAACTGGACACCGTCCGGCGGCGGGAACGTTCCCTCCGGTGGAGGCGGGAACTGGTCCGCGGGCAATTCGCACGGCGGCGGAAACGCCGGGGGAAACTGGTCGGGCAGCTGGCAAGGACCCGCCAACAACAGCGGCAACGGCAACGCCAACAACGCCGGCAACAACAATCAGGGCACCTGGACGGCCGGCGGCGGCCACGGCAATCAGGCGGGCAGCCATGGAAACTGGAACGCCGGAAACCATCTCTTCGGCACGCCCAACCAGCACTGGTCGCAATTCTCGCCGTCCCAGCGCAACACCTGGCGCCATGGCCATTGGTGGCATGGCCGCCATCACGGCCGCGACGGCTGGTGGTGGTTCGCGGGCGGCTCGTGGTTCTTCTACCCGTTCGCCGTTTATCCGTATCCGGACTATGTCTCGCCGACGGCGGATTACGGCGACTACTACTACAACGGCGTCGACACCTGGTGGTACTGCCAAAACCCGCAAGGTTACTACCCCTACGTCCAGCGCTGCATGGTGCCGTGGCAGGCCGTACCCGCGACGCCGCCGGACATCCAGCAGCAGCAGCAGAGCAACTATCAGGATGAATCCGCGCCGCCGCCGGACGATCAGGCTGGCGGCCCCGGCGATCAGGGCGAGCCGCCGCCGGACGGTCTTGCGCAGGACGGCCCGGGCAATGGTCCCTCCCCGGGCGATGCCACGCACGGACATTGACCGTTGACCGGCAAGCCGTTCCACGCCGCGTCCGTCGAACCCGACGGGCGCGGCGTCGTATTTGGGCGGATGCTATTCGGCGGGAAGGTTCGCGGGCGCCGGGAGATTGTTGGCGGCCGGATCCGGCGCGTTGGGCTTGTAGGCGGCCGCCGCGCGCTCGCCTGAGGTGACTTCGTTCGGCCGCAGCTGGGTCTTCAGCGCATCGATGCTCGCCTTGGAGTCCTTGTCGCCCGCGGCGGCGGCAATGGCATACCATTTGTATGCGTTGATCAGGCTCTGCGGCACGCCCTGCCCGCGCTCGTAGAGCACGGCGAGATTGTACTGGGCATCGACATAGCCCTGCATCGCGGCCATCCAGAACCAGTGCGCGGCCTGCTGCGTGTCGGCTTTGGTGCCGTTGCCGCGGGCGTCGGCGTCGGCCAGGTTGTACATCGCCTTGACGTTGCCCTTCTTCGCCGCCGACTGATACCAGCGCCAGGCGGCGGCGGGATCACGCGCCACGCCGCGTCCGCGATCATAGAGCGTGCCGAGCCAGTACTGCGCCATCGCGTTGCCCTGCGCAGCGGATTGCTGCAGGAGTTGCGCTGCTCTGGCGTCGTCCTCAGCCACCTCGTCGCCATCGAGCATGCGCAGGCCGAGCAGGAGTTCGGCGTCGGCATTGCCGGTGCTGGCGAGCGCGGTCAGCCGGTAGACGGCCATGTCCGGATGCGCAGGCTTGGCGGCAGCGGGCTTGGCGGCCGCCAGCTTGACGGTCGGCAAATGCCTCGTGACGGCAGCGTGATGCGCTGGCACGGCCGCTGCCGGACGTGCGGCGGATTTGTGCGACGAACCCGAATAGCTGAGGGTCACGCCCACGATCGCGAGAACGATTGCGAGCGCGACGCAGGCGCCCAGGATCATCGCAGCGCGCTTCCAGCTCATATTGGGCGCGGGAAGCAACGATTTCGGCTTTTCCATTTCCGCCAGTTCGGCAGCCGTCTTGGCGGCGCGGCGGGCGGCGGCGAGATAGGTTTCGGCGGCGGCCGTGAGCGGCTTGTCGGTTTCCGGCGTCGGCGCGTCAGCTTTTTCCGGCGGCGCCGGCTCCGGCGATTCCCAACTGGCATCCAGCGCCGGAGCAGGCGTCACCGCGATGCCCCTGGCGATCTCCAGCGCCTCGAGCCGGCCATAGACGTCGTTCAGCGACGCGCGCATCTCGGCCGCGGTGCCGCGTGCCTTGCGCTCCGCCGCTTCGAGCGATTCCGCCGTGCGGTCGCCCGCTTCACGCTGGCGCTTCTCGAGCGCTTCCGCCCGCTCGGCAAAGCTCTTGAGGTTGTCGCCGACCATACTGACGGCGCGGTTGCTCGCGGCCTCGACTCCGGCCAGGCGCGTCTCGATATCGGCCAGCGATTTTTCGAACACGCGCAGGCGGCGCTCGAGCCAGGCATCGACCTTGCGGCCTTCCAGCCGCGCGATGGCCGCGCGCATCTCCGCCAGCTCTCCGGGGGGTGCAGCGCCGGATTCGTTCCTTTCGGAGAGTCCGGCTTCCATCGGTTCGCTGGAAGCTTCGCTGGTATCGGGCTCCTCTTGCGCAGCGTCTTCCTCCGACACGGCAACCGTGGGCGGTGTCTCAGCCTGCGCGGCAGCGTTCTCCAGCACGGCATCGGCCTGTGCTTCGACTTGTCCGCTCGAAGCTTCGCTTGCGGCCGCTCTTTCGACGTGAGCTTGGTCCGGCTCTGCCGTATCCTTGCCCGCCGCGCCGGCTGCCGCCACGTCTTCGACCAGGGGCTCTTCCGGAGCGTCGTGAATCTCGCCGGCCGCGTCTGAAGCGGGCACTGCCTCCGCCGGCGGGACCTGCCTGGCATCGGTCTCGGGCACGGCAAAAGCCAGCACCGCCCCGGGCCTTTCGTCGCCTTCGAACGGGTAGCTCTCGCGCATGCCCCGCGCGAAAGCGGCGACATCGTCGCACAGAAGGTTCGTCAGCATGTCGGGCTTGCTGGCGAAGTAGGCGTAGATGGTGGCGGGCGCGAAGCCCGCGCCTTCGGCCACGGAATCCAGCGACAGGCCCGGCACGCCATCTCGCGCCACGATATTCCGTGCCGCCGCGAGGATCGCCTCCCGGGTCTCGACGTGCTGCCAGGATGAATCCTGTGCGTTCAGCGCTTCCTTGGCCATGTGCATCGCTGATGGGCCCCGCGCCATTGAACGCCCCGAACTCCTTAAAATCCGTTAGAAATGATGACCGCATTTGAATGCTGGCAGCGCCGGATTCCGTGCTAAAACAGGCCCCGAGAGGGGATCATGGATCGCAGGGCTTTTCTTGGCGGCGCGCTCGGCCTGATGGCGCCCGCCTCCGCGCTGGCGGCGGGAAAGTGCGTCAGCGTGGCCTATGGCGGCGTGTGCACGACGGCGCTCCGCTTCGACGCGGCGCTGCGCAGCTTCGACTTCGACCGCTACGACCGCTGGGGCTGGACCTCCGCCGTTTCCCTGATTTTCGCCTATTACGGCTACCGGGTAGCGCCCGAGACGATCGTGGACAAAGCCTATGACGGCACCTTCGGGCTCACCGGCGACTTCGTGGAGAACGCGCGCCAGCTGAACCGGCCATGGGTGGACGAGACGGGCAAGGCCTTCGAATGCGTCGTGCGCCCGATCTTCGCCATGACACCGTATGCCCAGAACGTGGCCATCGGCGAGATGATCGGCTCCATCGACCGCGGGCAGCCGGTGCTGCTTTGCGACCTGCGCCACGCGATGGTGCTGACATCCGTCACCTATCGGAACGATCCCGTATCGCCGCAGGTCAAGCGTGCCGAGGTCGTGGATGCATGGCAGGACAACGAGCACGTCCATGTGCTGGACGCCGCCGACCTCACCGCGCCGCCCGACGGGCGGCTGCATCTGGCGGCTTCGGTCGCCGTCTATGAGGCGGGTACCCCAGGCCACGCGCTGATCAGGCGGCGCGTTCCGCCGGCGTGAGCGCGCCCCGGGGGTGGCGCGAGCGTTCCCAGCGCATCAGGCAGACCATCGTGGCCACCGTCGCGGCATAGACCAGAAGCTGCGGGCCGTTGGGCGAGTCGTTGTAGCCGACCAGCGTGTGCAGCATCTGACCGATCAGCCCGCGCCAATCGGTGCCGCCCTGCGGCAGCAGCCACGACGTATCCCAGAGCGGCGCGCTCCAGAACTCCAGATAGCCTTCCTGCTGGATGTAGAGAACCGCCTGCGCGGCGAGGCCGGCGGCCACCAGGGTTATCAGCCAGGATGTAACGGAAAACAGCTTGCTCGCCGGGATCGCGACCAGACCGTAATACATCAATGCCGTCAGCCCGACGCCCGCCGCCACGCCCAGTATCCCGCCGAGCAGCATCGCCGATTGCGAGGTGCCGCCGGCGCTGGCGATGCCGTAGAGGAACAGCACCACTTCGGAACCCTCGCGCAGCACCGCGATGCCGACCACGATGGCCAGCGCCGTCAACGGGCGCTCGCCGCGCGTGACCGCGGCACCGACCGTCTTCATCTCGCGCGCCATCTCGCGGCCGTGACCGGCCATCCAGACGTTGTGCCATGTGAGCATGCCGACGGCGACAAGAAGGATCGCGGCGTAGAAGAAATCCTGTCCGGCACCCGCAAAGAGGGAGGCGATTTCTCCGGCGAACGCCGCAACCACGCAGGCGCCGACGACACCGCCCACGATGCCGTAGCCGACCCACAGTCCGCGCCGCGGCACGCCCTGGGTCGCGGCCAGCACGATGCCGACGATCAGGCCGGCCTCGATGACCTCGCGGAAGACGATGAGGAGCGTGGCGAGCATGCTATTGCGCGATCACCACGCCTTCGGCCGTGGCGGAGTGGTATTCGCCCATGAAGGGATAGCGGCCCGGCGCCAGGGGACGGATGTGCACGTCGCCGGCGCTGTGGCCTGTCACCACCTTCTCGACCTTGAGCGAGGTGGAGTCGAATTCTTCTGCCGTGTCGTCGTTGTTGGTCAAATGGATGACGGAAGGTTCGTTGGCCTTCACGTGTATCTCCGACGGTGTGAATTTGTGGTCCTTCAGGCTCACCTCGATGGGGCCGGCGGCAAGAACGGGTGTGGAGAGCGCGACGGCCATCACGGCAATGAGAATACGCATCGGCACCGTCCTGTTTGATCCGGATCAGACGGGGTAGTCTAGTCGCAACTCATTCTCAAATGCAACTGGGGCATTTTGCCTCAAAAGCGGACCCAGACCGCGATCTGGGCGCCCAGCTCGTCCAGCGCATTCTGCCCCGCCGGACAGAAATAGGTGCCGCTCTGAACGGAAACCCCATGCCCGAGATCGCTGACCCAGGACAGCTCGACCTTGTGCGAGCGGTAATAGCTGTATGGCGGCCGCGCATCTCCCCCAGCGATGACATTGAAGCTCTGGAGCAGCAGGGTGTCATCCTTGAAGACGCGAAGCCCAAGGGTGATGTCGATCGGAGTCTCGTTGGGGCGGGCCCCGGCCACCCAGCGCTCACCCGCCTCGAAGTCCGCGAAGCCGTCGCGGTCAAAGAGCGAGAAATTCGTGCCGTAGAGGAGGCGGATTTCGGCCTGCTTGCCGGACTGTCCGTCCATCGACACCGACATGTCGAAGGCACCCGCGGTCTTGGCCGAGACCTGCACCGAGAGCGTCCCGAAGGAATCCGCAATGCGGTAACGCGCTCCGCCGCCCCAGGCGAAATCCCGCGCGCGGACGATCATGCCGTTCGGCTCGCGGGTGCGCGCCCAGGCATATTCGGGCGAGAAGATCAGCGTGAGATTGTCGTTCCAGCCGTATTCCGCCCAGATCGCGCTCCACAGCTTCTGGAACACGGCAGGCGATTTCGCGCGGCTGTCCGCATCGTAGCTCGTCCCGGCGACGCTGTAGGTCGAGCTGAGGATGACCTGCCCGCTTCCTTCCGGTTCCGTCCACGCGCCGGCATGCGCGCCCGTCGCGGCGCACGCTAGGAAGAGCGCGAGCGCCAGAGCGCACCTCATGCGAAACGACTCACGCCATGGCGCGTTTTTTCCCAATGGAACGGCCGGGACACGAGTTGCCCGAGCGCGCGAAGGAAGGCGAGCGAGATCAACATCCAGTAGAGCGGCGCGAGAAGGCCGTACGGCGCCAGCCCGAACCATCGCCGCCGCCACACGCCTAACATCTTGAGCAGCACGAAGAATCCGTTTCCGATCACCAAGCACGCCAGGCAGAGCTGCCCGCTGCCCGCGAGCGCAGGCCCCGAAATCAGGATGGCGGCGAAGATCGTCCAGAGCACCGGCCCCAAGAACGCGGACGCGAACGTGCCGCCGATGAAGAGCTGAAAGCCAAGAAACCCCAGCCAGCCCTCACTGCGCAGCAGCCGCAGCGGATGGCGCATGTGCACCAGCCAGGTCTGCATGTATCCCTTCTGCCAGCGCGAGCGCTGTTTCAGCCAGTTCCTGACATCGTTGGGCGCCTCTTCGAAGGTTGTGGAGTCGAGCGTGCGGACGCGATAGCCATGGCGCGCGAGCCGGATGCCGATGTCCGCATCCTCGGTGACGTTGAACGGGTCCCAGCCATGGATCGCCCGAAGCGCGCCGATGCGGAAATGGTTCGACGTTCCGCCCAGCGGCATGGCAATGCCGAGGCGCTCCAGACCCGGCAGCAGATGATCGAACCAGAGCGCGTAATCGAGGGCGAACAATTTTGTAAGAATGTTTTCGTGCGCATTGAAAAAATTGAGCCTTGCCTGCAGGCAGGCAACGTCGTTTCCGCTCGCGCGGAACAGCGCGGCCGCCTTGCGCAGCTGATCGGGATCGGGGCGGTCCTCCGCGTCGTAGATGACGAGCAACTCGCCCCTGGCCGAAAGCAGCGCGTGATTGCAGGCGCGCGGCTTGGTTCGCGGGTAACCCTCCGGCACGACGACGATCGTGAAATGCGCGTCGAGACCGTGGGCCTGCAGCGCGGCGGCGGTCTGCGCATCGTCGGCTTCGACGATCAGTTTGATGTCGAGGCGGTCGCGCGGATAGTCGAGCGCCGATAGCGCGCGCAGAAGCGACGGCACGACCTCCGCCTCGTGAAAGAGCGGCACGAGGATCGAGTAGACGGGCAGCATGTCATCCGCGAGTGGCGGCACGGGCGGCATCTGAGCGACGCGCGCGCCGGCGGCGAGCAATGCCACGCGAAACGCCGCATTGGCCACGAACCAGGCGCCGAGCGCTCCAGAGACGGCCGCGGATGTCTCGCCCGGCGCAAGAGCGAACGCCAGGGCCGAGCCGAGGAGCACGCCACCCAGCGCGATCGCCTGAGGGCATGTCACCACCCTGCGGGCCGAATATTCCGGCTCGTAGAGCTCCAGATCGCTGGCGGGCATCCCCGTTTTGGGCGATGCCGCATATGCTTGAAACGAACGCTCCAACGAATGTCCCCGACGGCAATGCTCCGCCATCGCCCACGCGCGCGTTTGGCGCACAGGGCCGCTTTTGGGCGGGCATAACGGCCCGCCACGCGCTGCGATGGCTTCAGTTCCTGGGAAACGCCCACGCGCGCCCCGAACGGGCGCTGATATTGTTGTGACCCTACAATGGGTTGCTTCAAATACAGTGGCAAGCAACTACAGGTAGACTCGAAGAAAAAACCGACACCTCTCAAATGGCCGCGGAGGAGATGCCAAGGGACGCAAAGTAACGAACGTTACGATTCCAGGCGCGGGCCCGGCGCGTCACGCTCTCTCTTGTAACGAACGTTACATTCCCCTGCGCGAGTCTTTCGAATGCCGCTTCCGCCAGCGCCTCTGCGCCGGCCGCGCGGCCGATCTCCATGAAGATCTGGTCCGCAACCGGCGCGAGGAACGCCGTGCCGAATGGGGACGGCAGGAAGCCGATGGCCGAGTCCGCGCGCGCGGCGCGGGCGCGGACGGCGCCTTGCATGGCGCGCGCGCCCTTCGCCGAGTCCGGCATGGCGCGATAGACCGGCCGGATCTGCGCGCTGAGCAGAAGCGCGTGCACGTTGGAGACCACGGCCTGCGGATCGGACTTCGCCTCGATCGCCTGCCCCACAAGTTCGCCGAGCGTGCGCGGCCCCTTCTCCAGCAGCGCCACGATCGCGTGCGCGTGCGGATTGTCGAACTGGATTCGGCCGAACGGCATCGCCGCGGCGAAGCGTATCTCCGCGGCCGGACGTTCCAGCGCGAACGCGAGGCCGTTCATCACCATGTCGCGGTTGTCGCCCGCGATGCGCCGGCCGCCGCGCACGAAGACGTCGCGGCGGTACCGCGTATCGAGCAGGAGGTCCTTCGCGAGTTCCCGGCCCGACGGCGCCGGCATCTTCTCCAGGATCGATTTGAACGGCTCGTGGTTCATCAGGACCGTCAACGATTCCGGCATCCCGGCCGAGCCGGTCAGCACGCAATCCACCGCGGAGAAATCGGCCATCACGTCCGTGACGTACATGGGCTCGGCGAACTCGTTGACATAGTCGGCGGCCAGCGCCTCCAGCGGAATCTCGCCCAGCGCTGCGAAGGCGTCCGCCGTCAGCCCGGTGGACGAGATGCCCGGCGCCCTCGCCTCCATGAACCGTGCATAGAGGTCGCGCGCCGCATTGAGCCGCTGCGCCGGTTCGGCCTTCACGCCGCGCGTCGCCTCGCGGAACACGCGGCGGAACGGATCGAGCCGGTTCCAGCCCGGGCGGGCGTTGTAGCTCAGGTAGAGCGCGCCGCCGGGCTTCAGGAACTTGCGCACGAAAGCCAGGATCAGCGCCCGCTCGCGCAACGGCACCCAGGTGTAGATGTTGTTGACGACGATGTAGTCGAAAGCGGGCAGCGTCTTCTCCAGCGCCGCCTCGATGCCGGCATGATGGAAGGTGATGTTGCGCGCGCCGCCATCCTTCGCCAGCGCCCGGCCCTGCTCGAGCATGTCCGCGCGCGCGTCGATGGCGTGGAAATCGCCCAACGGATTGCACGCCGCCAGCAGCGTCTCCGTCACCGCCGCGCCGCAATCGAGCTCGCAATACGCAAAGCCGGCGTCGACGCCTTCACCGAGCGGCGAACCAGGCGGCGGCGCGTAGCCGTTGACCAGGCAGGCATGGTCGATGAACGACGGCGCCATCTCCTTGTTGAAGGCGCGCGCGCCCGGCAGGAGGGGCTCCGCCCGGTCCTTATCGTCAGCCATGATGCCCCGCCGCGCGCATGCGGGCGGAATTGAGCCGAATTCGCGAGACCTTACAAGCGCCTACTCGGCGGCTGGTTTCCGGGCGGGGTCTTCGAGCGGAACCGCATGGGTCTGTGAGAAGCGGCGCGCGGTGGCGGGATCGTCCTGTGGCTGCGCCACCTGGCGGCCGAGCGCCACGACGGTGGGGATCTCGTCATCTGCAAGCTCCTTCATGCGCGTCTTGCGCGCGAAGGCCTGCTCGATGAACGGCGCCAGCGCTTCCATCTTCTTCTTCTGCCGCGCGGATTCCTGCTCCTTGAACTCGGGCATGACCTCGCGGGCGAAGAGGTCGAGTGCTTCGCAGATGTGTTCGTGGCGGTTGCGCCCGCCCTGCTGGATGAACGCGACCTGGTCGACGCCGGAGGCCGCGAATTTGCGCAGATGCTCGCGCATCGTGTCGGGCGTGCCGATGCCGCCGGCGCCGGCATTGTAGGGCAGCGACTCCTTCACTGCCTCGAAGTTCTTCCAGATATCGGTGCGGCCCGGCTTGTGCTCGCCGAAGATGTAGTGATGGCCGAGCGCGTAACCGAAGAACTTGAAGCCGTCGAGCCCGCGGCGGCGCGCCTCCTCGCCGTCCTTGTGCACCGAAAAGCCGGTCACCATGCAGATGTTCGGGTTCACGGCATGACCGATGGGCACGCACTCCTCGCGGAAGATGCGATAATAGTCGTCGACCCATTGCTTTGCTTCCGCCGGATCGACGAAGGCGAATGTGAGCGCGCCGATGCCCAGCCGCGCGGCAAGCTTGATCGTCTCGCGGTTGGAGCACGCCACCCACACGGGAGGATGCGGCTTCTGCACCGGCTTGGGCACGATGTTGCGGCAGGGCATCTCGAAGAATTCGCCCTTGAAGCCCGGATAGGGATTCATGGCCATCATGTTGAGGCACTGCTCGACGGTCTCGCGCCACATCGCGCGCTTCTTCTCCACCGGCACGCGATAGCCGCCGAGCTCCAGCAGCGCCGAGGATTCGCCGGTGCCGAATTCCACCCGTCCATTGGAGACCAGATCGAGCGTGGCGATCCGCTCGGCCACACGGGCGGGATGGTTGTAGCCCGGCGGCATCAGCACGATGCCGTGGCCCAGCCGGATGTGCTTTGTCCGCTGCGAGCAGGCCGCCAGGAACACTTCCGGCGCGGAGGAGTGCGAATACTCCTCCAGGAAATGATGTTCGACTTCCCAGGCGTGATCGATGCTGAGGCGGTCGGCGAGCTCGACCTGGTCGAGCGCGTCCTGGAACAGCTTCAATTCGTCCCCGTCCTTCCAGGGCCGCGGCAATTGGTGCTCATAGAAGATGCCGAATTTCATGGCGATGGATCCTATTGAGGCGCGGTCGTGAGGCGCGGCACGATCGGCGCCCACTCTTTCACCGCCTTCAGCGCCTGGCTCGCGTCCGCCGAATCGAAGCCCGCCATGATCGCGGCAAAGCGCATCTGCACGAACGCGCGCGTGTCGGGGTGGGTGAAGATGTAGAGCTCGTTCGCGGCCACCGCCTCCAGCACGCGGTTGCCGACCACGTCGGGGTCGATGCCGGCGAGCACCATCTGCGCCGCCTCGCTCGCGCCGCCGCCCAGCGCGTCCACCTCCCCGGCGCCGCCATACTTGTCCTGGCGCCCGCGCCCGCTCTCATGGATGCGGGTCCTCACAAAGCCCGGGCACAGCACCGAGACGCCGATATTCAGCGGCGCAAGCTGCTGGTTCCAGCCCTCGCTCATCGCGACAACGGCGAACTTGGTCGCCGTGTAGGGCTCCATGCCGGGCGGCGCGATCATCCCCGCCATGGAGGCGGTGTTGACGATATGCCCGCCCTCGCCGTGGCTGCGGATCAGCGGCACGAAAGTCTCGACGCCGTGGACCACGCCCTTGAGGTTGACGTCGAGAATCCAGTCCCAATCCTTGTCCTTGACCGTGCCGATCGGACCGCCCACTGCCACGCCGGCGTTGTTGCAGACGACATGCACCTTGCCGAAGGCCGCGACCGCGTCGAGCGCCGCGGCCCGCACGTTCGCGCGGTCGGTCACATCGCAGGTCACCGGAACGGCCTTGATCTGCTCCGACGCGAGCCGCTCGGCGGCCTGTCTTGCCGCCTTGTCGTCGATATCGGCCAGCACCACGTTCATGCCCGCGCGCCCGAAGGCGCGGGCCATGGACAAGCCGATGCCGCTCGCGCCGCCGGTGACGAACGCCGTCCTGCCCCTGAAATCCTTCATGTCACGCGGCCTCCTTCTGGCCGAGATTCTCGAACTGGCGCACCAGCGCCGCGCCATCCGGTCGCGCGCGCAGCATGGCCTCGAAGCTCTTGCGCGTCTGCTCGCGGTCGTAGTCGAGGCTGGTCACCGAATGCCAGTGCACCATCCCGCGCCACACCGGATCGATGAACGTTGCGCCCTTTACCGGACCGCCGGCGGCCTTGAAGGCGAAGCTCCGCAGTTCGGAGACCACGGCGGTGAGGTAGCCGACATGCGGCGCCTCGTCCTGCCGGATACGATCCACCAGATCGGCGGCATGATCGGCCACGGCGCGGCGGTCGCGGAAATTGCGCGGGTCGCGCATCACGGCGGTGCAGAAATTGAAGAACTTCTCCGCGCGCACCTCGATCATCAGCACGTTCATCAGGAGCAATATCCAGCGCTCGTGCTCGGGCGACACCTGCGGCATCAGCCGGCCCATCTCCGGCCGCGCCAGCGATTGCGGCACCTCGGCATGCGGATAGGCGTGCTTGCCGAACAGCATGTCGCGCACGGCGAACCACATCGCGTCGTGCCCGCCCTCGCCCTTCGAGGCGTCTCCGCCTTCGTCGAGCCCGTGCGCGCGCAGGAGCCCCTTGTTGAGATGACCGGTCGCGGTGTCGGCGATGTCATCCTCGACGATCGGCTGGAAATCCGGCGCGATGGCCTCTGCGAGCATCTTGCCGCGGGCTTCGATCACGCCGGTCACGCTCAGCGAATTCCATAGCGACTGGCCGAGGCCGAGCTCGAGCAGGAAGCTCTGCTGCTCCACGTTCGGATAGGAACCGCGCGCCATCAATTGCCGCGAGGCATCGACGATTTCGCCGCCCTTGGCGCGGAGCGCATCCGTCCACGCGCGGATGGCCGGCCAGCGGTTCAGCGTGCGCGGCGACAGATAGCTGCCCTGGGCGTCGAAGCCGCCATGAAGCCGGTAGTCCGCCTCCACATGAGGCCGGACATAGGGATGGTCGGCCAATATCTCGGCCGCGGTGTAACTGAGCCTCGCCATCGGGGCGTCTCCCGGTTTTTCTGGTTGGACTGATAGTTTGTCACCTGCCCTTGCAAGTCAATCCGACGATTACCGATCCGCAATCGCAGCGCGACGAATTCTTACACTGTTTCAATACCTTGCGGAGAATTCAGAAGGCTTTGGACGACTCGGGGATTAGGCTGCGCGCCACGCCGCATGACGCGGCGACGAAAGCGAGGACTCATGATCAACCGGACAAGCCTCCTGGCGGGTTGCGCGACGGCGCTGCTTGCCCTCTGCAGCGTTCCGGCCCTTGCCGACGACGGGCTCTATGTGAGCGCGGATGGCGGCGGGTCGTTCTTCCTTCCCAACCTTCATCTCAAGAACGCGCCCGGCACCGCGCGCGAGAATTTCGGCGCGGGCTACGCGATGGGTGGCGCGCTCGGCTACGACAATGGCGACGGCGTACGTATCGAAGTCGACTCCAACTACACGCTCAACGGCCTGGACCGCATCGACAGCGTCGCCGCCCCGGGCCACATCGACTCCAAGAGCCTCATGCTCAACAGCCAGTTCGACCTGGCGCCGCATGCCGTCGTTACCCCTTACATGGGCGCGGGGGCAGGCTATGAGAATGTAGGCATCGACGTGCCGGGCCTCAGCGGCCACGACTGGAAGCCCGCCTACCAGGCCGAGGCAGGGCTGCGCGGCAACCTCTCCCAGGACGTCTCCGTGTTCACCGAGTATCGCCTCACGCAGAGCGCGCCCGAAGAGGTCGACCATGAGCACCAGCACTTCGTCAATCATGGGCTTCTGGCGGGATTGACCTATCGCCTGGGAAGCTGACGCAGCCGCCGCGGCACGCCATCGACGGGTGGGCATGCAGAAGCGCATGCCGGGGCCGATGCCGCGGAAAAAGTCCTCAGGGCTTCAGAGCGCGCACCAGGAAGCGCGTGAGATTGCGCACCACGACTTCGGGATCGCGGCCGGAGCGCTGGCCTTCGCTGGCCGCCTGGTGAATGGCGCCCAGGATCGCCTGGCCCACCACGTCCGCGTCATAGAAATCCACGCTGCGCCCCTGGGCGGCGGACTTGCGGACGACGTTGGCCCAGTCCCGTCCCCAGCGCTGCAGCAACGGCGTCGCCTGCGCGCCCTCCGCGTCGATCACCGCCTCATCCGTCATCGCCGCGCCGAGCACGCCGGGATGGGTCGCGGAATACTCGAAGATGGCATGCAGCGAATGGGCGATCATGTCCTCCAGGCTTTGCTCGGGGCTGATCCGCGCCTGGACGTAGCCGTCGAGCTCCGCCCGCGCGTCCTCCACGAAGGCGAGGAAGCAGGCGCGCTTGTCGGGATAGTGCAGGTAGAACGTGCCGTGGCCCAGGCCCGCTTCGCGCGCGATGTCCTGCGGGCGGGTGGCGTGGTAACCGCGCTCCACGAACAGCTTGCGGGCCGCACGCTTGAGCTTGGTTAGGCTCTCGGGCTTGCGCCGCGGCGGGCGGACGTCTTCTGCGCTGGCGATCTCGGCACTCATGAACGGACTTTCCTGCGCGGAGGCAGGCAAGTCAATGTGCAGCGCGAATTGCGTGGATTAGGCCCGATTTTCCTGCCGATTCCAGCAGCCCATTCATTTTGACTTCAATTGCCGCCCGCGGGTTTCGGATTTACTGTCCAGTCGCAAATCGGTTGGGAGGCGATCGTGCGCAAGGCTTTGCTTGTTCCGGTCATTGCATTGGGACTTTCGGTTCCCGTGTCCGTGCTCGCGATGGGCGGTGCCGGCGGCGGCATGGGCGGCTATGGCGGCGGGCCGGCCATGGGCAACAATTCCGGTTTCGACGACTACGCCATGGCGCTGCGCATGATCCATCGCGAAGAGTATGCCAAGGCCATTCCCTACCTCGATCGCGCGCTAGCGATGCGGCCGTCGAGCGCGGACATCCTCAACTATGAGGGGTTCGCGCATCGCATGGTGGGCGACTATCCCGCCTCGCTCGACTATTACCAGCGCGCGTTGGCCCGCGATCCCGACCACAAGGGCGCGCATGAATATCTGGGCGAGCTCTATCTCAACATGCACCAGGTGGGCAGCGCAAAGGCGCAACTCGCCGAACTGGTCCGGCTGTGCCCGACGGGCTGCGACGAGCTCGACACGCTGACCAAGTCGATCGCGAGCTACGAGGCCGCCTCCGCCGCGCCTGCGCCGGCCGCAGCACCCGCTGCCACGCCCGGTCCGACAACGCCGGCAGGGCAGTAGTCCAATCGAGATTTGTCATGGCTTCGTGGGCCATGACATCTGAGGTGCGCTGCGATCCGGCGCGGACGTTGCGAACGCCCGCTACAGGGCCTTCATCGCCCGCCAGACGCGCTCCGGCGTCGCAGGCATGTCGAGGTGGTCGACGCCGATGGCGTCGGCGATGGCGCTCATGACGCTCGGCAGCGCGCCCACCGTGCCCGCCTCGCCGCAGCCTTTCGCGCCCATCGGGTGTGTCCTGCAGGGGATTTCCTCGTAGGCGAAATCGATGTCGGGCACGTCGTCGGCCCGCGGCATGGCATAGTCGGTGAAGCTCGCGGTGAGGATCTGCGCGGTCTCGGGATCGTAGACGCAATTCTCGAGCACCGCCTGGCCGAGCCCCTGCACCACGCCGCCATGGACCTGGCCCGCGACCAGCATGGGATTGATGACGCGGCCGAAATCGTCCAGCACCTTGTACGACACGACGTCGACTTTGCCCGTGTCGGGATCGACTTCCACTTCGCAGATATGGCAACCGTTCGGGAACGTCGAGGCCGGGCCCTGGAACAGGGCATCGCTGTCGAGCCCCTGCTCGAAGCCGGGCAGCTTTTCGCGCTTCAGCGTCACGGCGAGCTCCGGCACGGTCATCGTGCGCTCGGAATTCGCGACGCGGAACCGGCCCACGCCTTCCACGATGTCGAAGGCGACTTCGGCGCCGCCGGCCTGCAGCACCTGCCCAGCCGCCGTCCTGCCCTTCCTGATCACTTCGTCCGACGCCATCTCGAGCGCGCCGCCGCTCATGTTGAGCGAGCGCGAACCGCCCGTGCCGCCGCCATTGACCCAATCCGTATCGCCCTGCTTCACCGTGATGGACTCGAACGGCACGCCGAGCTTCTCCGCCACGACCTGCGCGAATGCGGTCTCGTGGCCCTGCCCGTTGGACTGCGTGCCGACCAGAAGCTCCACGCCGCCATTGTCCGTGAACTGCACGCGCGCCGGCTCCTGCCCGGCCGCGGCGGTGATCTCGACGTAATATGCGATGCCTATGCCGCGCTTCATTCCGCGCGCCTCGGATTGTTTCCGCCGCGCCGCGAAGCCGTCCACGTCCGCCTTTTTCATGCCCATGGAAAGCAGGCGCGGATAGTCGCCGGAGTCGAACGAGGCGCCCCACCAATTCTTGTAGGGAAGCTCCTGCGGTGTGATCAGGTTGCGGCGGCGGATCTCGGCGCGGTCGAGCCCGATCTTCTTCGCGGCCACGTCCATCAGCCGTTCCATGTAATGCGCGCCTTCCGGGCGGCCTGCGCCGCGGTAGGCGTTGATGGGCGCGGTGTTGGTGAAATAGCCTTTCACGGCCGTATAGAACACCGGCACGCGATAGACGCCGCCGAAGATGCGGCTGCCCGCCAGTGTCGGGATGAACGGCGCGAAGTTCGAGAGATACCCGCCCATCGAAGCCGTGCCGGTGAAGCGCACGGCGAGGATCTTCCCGTCCTTGTCGAACGCGCCCTCGCAGCGCATCCAGGTGTCGCGGCCATGATGATCGGTCAGGAACGCTTCGGTACGGTCGGACGACCAGCGCACGGGGCGTCCACACAGCTTCGCCGCCACCAGCACCGCGCCCTGCTCGGGATAGGCACCGGCCTTCATGCCGAAGCCGCCGCCCACGTCGTAACAGACCACCCGCAGCCTGGAGCGGTCGATGCCCAGCACGCCACGCGAGATCCCGTCGCGCAAGCCGCCCGAACCCTGGTTGCCGGAATAGAGCGTGTAGCTCTCCGTCGCCGGATCGTAGAGGCCAATGGCGTTGCGGGTCTCCATCGAGTTCACGACGACGCGGTTCTGGATCACGTCGACCGAGGCGGCATGCGCCGCCTTCGCGAACGCCGCCGCGCAGTCCGCCTCCTTGCCATCCGCCCAATCGAAGCAGATGTTGCCGGGGACCTCTTTCCAGATCTGCGGGCCGCCGGCCGCGCGGTCGAGCGTGCCGATGGCATCGATGGGATCGTAGTCGACCTCGATAAGCTCGGCGGCGTCGCGCGCCTGCGCCAGCGTTTCCGCGACCACCATGGCGACGGCCTCGCCCGCGAACGTCACCTGGTCTTTGGCCAAAAGCAGCTTGGGCGTGCCTTTGGGGCCGGAACCGTCGCGGCTCTTCAGCGGCGCATGCGCGGGCAGCGGCCTGGCGCCCGCCGCCTCGAAATCGGCGTTGGTGTAGACGGCGATCACGCCGGGCGCCGACTTCGCCATCGTGGTGTCGATGGCATTGATCCGCGCATGGGCATGGGGGCTGCGCGCGAAGGCGGCATGGGCCTCATGGTCGAAGTGCAGATCGTCGGTGTAGCGCCCCTGCCCTGTCACCAGGCGCAGATCTTCCGTGCGCCGAACCGACTGACCGATGCCGAATTTCATGTTCGTTCCTTCGGACAAGATAAAGACCGTCCTGGCCGCCCTCGTGGCGGCCATCCATTTTCCAGAGTTCTGCGCGATCCGGTGGGGACTCTGGAAAATGGGTGGCCGGGACAAGCCCGGCCATGACGATCGGAGCTAGTGCCTATACCCCGGATCCACGCGGTCGAGCTTGCGCAGGAGCGCGGGCCAGGCGAGCGCGCCGATGAGGCCGTTGAACGCCGCCGCGCCCTGGTCGGCGGTTTTCTCCGGCACGCCCTGGTTGGGCCAATTGGGCTTGGCGCCGCCGCCCAGCGCGCGCACCTGCATGGTGCAGGAGCGTTCCAGATAATACATCCGCATGAACGCATCCGCGCAGGACCGTCCGATGGCGAGCGTGCCGTGGTTCCTGAGTATCATCACGTTCTTGCCGCCGATGTCGTGAACCAGCCGGTCGCGCTCGTCGAGGTCGAGCGCCACGCCTTCGTAGTCGTGATAGGCCAGATCGCCGCCGATGAGCATGGCGTGCTGGTCGAGCGGCAAGAGCCCGTCGGCCTGCGCCGATACCGCCACGCCGTCATCGGTGTGCAGGTGGATGATGCAGTGCGCGTCGTCGCGGTTCATGTGCAGCGCGGAGTGGATGGTGAAGCCCGCGGGGTTCACCGGATAGGGGCTCTCCTGCACCTTGTTGCCCTCCACGTCGATCTTCACCAGGCTCGAGGCCGTGATCTCGTCGAACAGGAGGCCATAGGGATTGATCAGGAAGTGATGCTCCGGGCCGGGCACGCGCGCGGAGATGTGGGTGAAGATCATGTCGTCCCAGCCGTGCAGCGCCACCAGCCGGTAGGTGGCCGCGAGATCGACGCGCAGCTGCCACTCCTCGGGCGACACCTTGCCCTCAAGGGAGCCGATGGCCTGCGCGGCCGGAACCTTGATGGCCATCTTCTCGCGCATCGTATCTCCGGCGTTGGTCTTCATCATGGTCGTTCTCCCGATAGCGGACTGCAGCAAGAGTGGCTCCCGGCACATTCCCTGTCAAACCCCGCGCACGCGGTTCACCGCCTTCAGCCAACCATCGTAAAGCCCATCGCGGGCGGCCGCGGCCAGCGCGGGTTCGAAGCGGCGGTCGAGCGCCCAGCCCTTGGCGATGTCGTCGAAGCTTGCGAACACGCCCGATGCCAGGCCGGCGAGATATGCCGCGCCCAGCGCGGTCGTTTCCGTGGTGGTGGGGCGCTCCACCGGAAGGCCGGTGAGATCCGCCAGGCGCTGGCAGAACCAGTCGTTCTTCACCATGCCGCCGTCGACCTTGATCGCGCCGGGCCTGCCGAGGCCGCCCTGCTCCATGTCACGCGCCATGGCGTCGAGCAGGTCGCGGGTCTGGTAGCAGACGGCGTCGAGCGCGGCGCGCGCGATCTCCGCCGCACCCATGTCGCGCGTGAGGCCCAGGATCGCGCCGCGCGCGTCCGGATCCCAGTATGGCGCGCCGAGCCCCGTGAAAGCCGGAACGAAGTAGAGGCCGCCGGCCGCCTTGGCCGTCCTGGCAAGCGCTTCGATCTCCGGCGCGGAATGGATCACGCCGAGCGCGTCGCGCAGCCATTGCACGACGGCGCCCGCGATGAAGATGCTGCCTTCGATGGCGTAGGCCGTCTTTCCCTGAGCGCGGTAGCCGGCGGTCGCGAGCAGGCGGTTTTTCGAGGACGGCACTTTCGACCCCGTGTTCACCAGGGCGAAGCAGCCGGTGCCGTAGGTGGACTTCACGTCGCCGGGCCTGAAGCATGCCTGGCCGAACAGCGCCGCCTGCTGGTCGCCCGCCACGCCGCGGATCGGGATCGCCGCGCCGAGGAGATCGGCGGCGGACTTGCCGAAATCGCCCGCGCTGTCGCACACATCGGGAAGGATCGCGCGCGGGATGTTCAGCCGCTTCAGCATGGTCTCGTCCCAGGCGAGACTCTCCAGATTGAGCAGCAGCGTGCGCGAGGCATTGGTGACGTCGGTCGCATGCACATTGCCACCCGTCAGCTTCCAGATCAGCCAGGTGTCGATCGTGCCGAAGGCGAGCTCGCCCCTTTCGGCGCGCGCACGGGAGCCGGGCACATGATCGAGCAGCCATTCCGCCTTGGTGCCGGAGAAGTAGGAGTCCAGCAGCAGACCCGTGCGCGCCGCCGTGTCGGCCTCGTGGCCCGCGTCGCGGAGCTGACGGCAGCGCCCGGCCGTGCGCCGGTCCTGCCAGACGATGGCGTTGTGCAGCGGCACGCCGGTCTTGCGATCCCACAGCACGGTGGTTTCGCGCTGGTTGGTGATGCCGATGGCCGCGACGTCGGACGGCCTGATGCCCTTCATCGCCACGCGGCAGGCGGCGACGGCGGCCTGCCAGATTTCCTCCGGGTCATGCTCCACCCATCCATTGGCCGGATAGATCTGCCGGAGCTCGATGGCATGGCTCGCCACGGGCCGCGCGCCCGCGTCGAACAGGATGGCGCGCGTCGAGGTTGTGCCCTGGTCGATGGCGAGGAGGAACGGGGCTTCCGGTGTCATGCGGGGAATCGTCATGCTGAACGCCTCGTTACCTTAATACGCTGTTAACGGCCTCTTGCGTACCTTCGTGGCGGCGCGACCGCCCAAAGCGGCTGAGGGGACGAGGGTGAGCTTACCTGCCGAAAATCTGGGCGACATGGGCCGGCTGGCGTTTCTTGCCGCCAACCCCGAGGGCACGCGCCGCGAGGACATCTACCTCGCCGTCGCCTCGTTGTTCCAGGCCCAGGCGCCCGCGCTCAGCGCGCGCGAACGCGCGCTGATGCGGGACATCCTCAAGCGGCTGACCCGCGACGTGGAGATGGCGATCCGCATCGGCCTGGCGGAACGCCTCGCCGACGATCCGGACGCGCCGATCGATCTCATCACGCTGCTGTGCGACGACACCATCGAGGTCGCGCGGCCCGTCATCCTCAGAAGCCGCAGGCTCGGCGACCAGGACATCCTCGCCTTCGTCGGCGAAGCCTCGTCCGCCCACCAGGCCGCTTGCGCCGAACGGCCGGAAATCGGCGAGCCGGTCTGCGACGTGCTGGCAAAGAGCGACAGCGAGTCCGTGCTCGTCGCGCTGGTGCGCAACGCCACCGCGCGCATCGCGCCAGGCACCTTCGCGACGCTGGTCGCCAAGTCCCGGCAGATCGCCACGCTCCAGGAACCGCTGGTGCAGCGCAAGGACCTGCCCACGCCGCTCGCCACCCAGATGTGCGAATGGGTGTCGGACGCGCTGAAGTCGCGCATCGCCGAAACCCATCCCTTCGCATACGAAGCCTTCGCCCACGCCGCCGGGCAGGCGCAGCAATCGGTCCAGGCCGCGGCCGCCGCCCGCTCGCCCGAGGGCCCGCGCAAGCTGGTCGAAAAGCTCGCGGCCGCCGGACAGCTCAAGGCCGGCTTTCTGCTGCGCGTGCTGCATCAGGGCCAGATGGACCTGTTCGAGCTCGCCTTCGCCCGGCTGCTCGACATTTCGATCGAGGACATGCGCCGGGTCCTCTATGAGGCCGGCGCCCGCCCCGTGGCGCTGGCCTGCCGCGCCGTCGGCATAGACCGCTGCGTGTTCGCGACCGTGTTCAACCTGTCGCGCGGCGCGCGGCGGCTGCAGGCGCGCCTGACCGCCGCCGAGAAAGCCGAGGTCGAGCGCGTGTTCGACGGCTTCTCCAGGGCCGAGGCGATCGAGCGCATCCGGAGCATCGAGGTCTTCTTCCCGGCGGCGGCAAACCCGGCGGGATGAAAAACCCCGCCGGTCCTGCTATCTAGGCAGGATGATCGACCCCTTCGGCCGGCACATCTCCTACCTGCGCGTCTCGGTGACGGACCGCTGCGACTTCCGCTGCGTTTACTGCATGGCCGAGCACCAGACCTTCCTGCCCAAGGCCGAGATCCTCACCCTGGAGGAGCTGGAGCGCCTGTGCGCCGCCTTCATCGCGCGCGGCATCGAGCGCATCCGCATCACCGGCGGCGAGCCGCTGGTCCGCCGCGAGGTGATGAAGCTGTTCGAGGGTCTCGGCCGGCGCCTCGGCCCGGCGGATTCGGGCGGGCTCAGGGAGCTCACGCTCACCACCAACGGCAGCCAGCTCGCCCGCTTCGCGCGCCCGCTGCGCGACGCCGGCGTCGGGCGTGTCAACGTTTCGCTCGACACGCGCGATGCGGACAAGTTCCACGCCATCACCCGCTGGGGCGATCTCGCCAAGGTGCTGGCCGGCATCGACGCGGCGCGGGACGCGGGGCTCGGCGTCAAGATCAACATGGTGGCGCTCAAGGGCGTCAACGAGGACGAGATCGCGGACATGCTCGAATGGGCGCATGGCGGCGGCATGGACATGACGCTGATCGAGGTCATGCCCATGGGCGAGATCGACGGCGACCGCGTGGAGCAGTACCTGCCCCTGTCACTGGCGCGCGCCCGGCTGGCCGAGCGTTTCACGCTCGAGGAGTCCGATCACAGGACAGGCGGGCCCGCGCGCTACGTGCGCGTGCGCGAGACCGGCGGGCGGCTCGGCTTCATCACCCCGCTCACCCACAATTTCTGCGAAAGCTGCAACCGCGTGCGGGTGACCTGCACCGGGCGGCTCTACATGTGCCTCGGCCAGAACGACGACGCGGACCTGCGCAAGCCGCTGCGCGCTTCCGCCGACGATGCGCCGCTGCTCGCGGCGATCGACGACGCCATCGCGCGCAAGCCCAGGGGGCACGATTTCATCATCGACCGCCGGCACGGCCGCCCCGCCGTCGGCCGCACCATGTCGCTCACCGGCGGATGACGATGAAGATCCATTTCACCGCCGCGAGGAACGCCGAGGACGCGCTGAAGAGCCTGCGCGCGCGCTATCCCGATGCCGGCGCCGGCGGCGCGGACGTCATCGTGGCGCTGGGCGGCGACGGCTTCATGCTGTCCACGCTCCACGAATTCCTGGACGCCGGCAAGCCGATCTACGGCATGAACCTCGGCTCCGTCGGCTTCCTGATGAACGGCTACAGCGAGGACGGGCTGATCGAGCGGCTGGAGGCGGCCGAGCGCGCGGTGGTGCATCCGCTGCGCATGACCGCGGTCGCGCGCGACGGCAGGGCCTGCGAGGCGCTCGCCTTCAACGAGGTGTCGCTGCTGCGCGAGACGCGGCAGACGGCGAAGATCCGCATCCTGATCGACGGCAAGGTGCGCATCTCCGAGCTAATCTGCGACGGCGTGCTGATCTCCACGCCCGCGGGCTCGACGGCCTACAACCTTTCCGCCCACGGCCCCATCCTGCCCATCGACGCCGCGCTGCTGGCGCTGACGCCGATCAGCGCCTTCCGCCCGCGCCGCTGGCACGGCGCGCTGCTTTCCCATCGCGCGCGCACCCGCTTCGAGATCCTCGAGCCGGATAAGCGCCCGGTGAGCGCGGTGGCCGACGACAGGGAGGTGCGCAACGTCTTGAGCGTGGATGTGGCCGAGGATCGCTCGGTCTCCATGACCATGCTCTTCGACAAGGGCCACAGCCTGGACGAGCGCATCCTGGCCGAGCAGTTCACCGATTGACCCGTCCTTTCCCGCCTCGCGGGAGGGAGGATAACGGGGCGTTAACGTCCGTTAGCTAATCTTTGCCGGGGAGAGAACGCGCCGCACGCACGGCGCGGCGTCACGCGCATGAACGGCTACCGTTTCGACAGGCTGCGGCTTCTGGTGGTGGACGACAACCCCCACATGCGCAAGCTCGTCGTCACGGTGCTGCAGGCCTTCGGCGCCATCCAGATCTTCGAGGCGGCGGACGCTGAGCGCGCCTGGACGCTGATGCGCGACATCAACCCTGACGTGATCTTCCTCGACTGGATGATGGAAGGCATGACGGGCCTGGAGCTGGCGCGCTTGATCCGGACTTCGGCGGCCACGCCCAATCCCTTCGTGCCGATCGTCATGCTGACCGGCTACACCCAGGTCGATCACGTGCGCGCCGCGCGCGACGCGGGCGTCAACGAATTCCTCGCCAAGCCGGTCTCGGCGCGCGCGATCCTGACGCGGCTGACGGCGGTGATCGAGAACCCGCGGCCCTTTGTGCGCACCAAGGCCTATTTCGGGCCGTGCCGCCGGCGGCGCGGGGCCGACGAATACCGCGGACCCGAACGGCGCGCCGAACAGGCCGGCACGCCCGTCGACGACGCGCCGGCTATGACCGCCTGAACCGAACGGAGCGCACCATGGGCAAGCAGCAACCCATCGAGATCTTCATGCCGCCGAACATGCTCAAGGCGAAAGTCGGCGGCAGCGCCGGCGGCCTCGACATGTCGGCCATCAAGCGCGCCGAGAAGGCGATCGAGACGCTGAGGGTCGAATTCACCGACTGGATCAACGCCGACGTGGAACGCCTCGCCGCCGCGCGCGAGGCCTTCGCGAAAGCCCCGGACGCCGAGCGCCAGGACGACCTTTTCCGCGCCGGCCACGACCTCAAGGGCCAGGCGCTGACCTTCGGCTTCCCCATGGCCGCGCGCGTGGCGGCGTCGCTGTGCAAGCTGCTCGACGGCAACGGGCGCGCGCCGCTCCCCCTCATCGACGCCCATGTCGACGCCATCCGCGTCATCGTCCGCAACAACGTCAAGGACGAGAGCGACCGCGTCGCCAACATCCTCGCCAGCGAACTCGAAGGCCGCGTGGCGGAGTCGCTGAAGGCAAACGCAGCGTAGATCCTGTTCACGCGGGACCGCGCGGACGCGGGGATAAAGGAACCGGAACGGGGAGGCGCGGTCCGGCGTCGGCCGGATCACCTCGCCCCAAAACGACGCAAGGCCCGTATCGTCGTCACGTTACGGGCCTTGGATCGGGTTTCCTCGCTCTGTGCAGCCGGCGGCATGCACCGGTGAGGGTGCTGCTCGCGCGCTCGGTTCAACCTCCACGGCCCTAGACTCCGGGGCCCGGAAACAGCGCCGGATGCCTCCTGCGCTCCACCCGCGACCTCCAGAGAGACGGATGCGCGCAAGCTCGCACCCTTGCCTGTCTGTGCCTGCGACAACCCTACGATGCCATCGTTTTCTTCCTCCGCGACCATAAGTAGAACATGCGGAGAAGGAAATCAAGCACAAAATGAGAGATTTATTGACAGGCTGGAGGAACATTCAGATTACTAAAGATATCCCTGTCCAATCAGGAACTTACCGCCGCGCCTCACATCGCCTCCCGCAGATTCGCGCTGGTCTGCTCGTAGCCGGCGTCGTCGCGGATGCGCAGGACCTGGCCGTTGGGGCCCGATTCGACCCAGGGCTCGACGGTGAGCGGAACGGACGCCGCCGCCGCCGCGATGGCGTCCGCCGCGGTGGCGGATTTCGCCAGCTTCATCAGGTTGAGCTTGGTGGGGAAGATCACGTTCCAGCGCTTGCGGTCCTCGATGGCGTCGTTGGGGCGGATCCAGACGGAATCGACGGACTCCCGCCCATCATGGCTGCCCGCATGGCCGTCGGGCACGGCGGCCAGGAAGAAGTGCGTGTCGAAACGCCGGGGCATGTTCTTGGGCGTCACCCAATGGGCGAAATGCGCGAGCCGGTCGCAGGCGAGCCGGAGCTTCTCCGCGCGCAGCATGTCGCTGAGCGCGATCGCGCCCTTCTCGAGCTTCTCGCGGTAGTGCGAAAGCGTGTCGAGGCGGGTGGCGCTGACGAAGGCGCCGCCCTGGTCGCGCGCGAACAGGATTCCGGATTCCTCGAACGCCTCGCGGATGGCGCAGGCGCCGAGCGCGCGCATCTCCGCGCTCCAGGCCGGCGGGCTGTCCATCCATGCGCCAAGCCCGGGATCGAAATCGCCCTTCGCCGCCTTGCCGCCGGGAAACACCAGCGCGCCGGCCACGAAGTCGATCTGGTGATGGCGCTTGACCATGAAGACCTCGATCCCGCCTTCCGGCCCGGCCGGCCGGTCGCGCAGGATCAGGATCGTCGCCGCGGGAACCGGAACGGCCGCGGGCTTGGACTCACTGGACATGGATGCCTCGGGGATAGCGTGCCGGGCGCAAGCGTAGCGCCCTTCTTCCTCCCCCGCGAGAGAAAGGTTCGCACGCTGCGCAACCTCCCCCATGTGGGGAGGTTGATTGGCGCAGCTAGCGCGTTGTCACCGCGGCGATCAGGCTTGCCCCCATCACCGCCGCCAGAACGCCGTAGTAGCCGGTGGGGCCGAGCGACTGCATGGCGCCGCCGATGGCGAGCGGGCCGAGGATGGAGCCGAGGCCGAAGAGGAGCACCAGCCCGGCGGCGGCGGGCACGCGCAACTGCGTGTCGATGCGGTCGTTGGTGTGGGCGACGGCGAGGCTGTAGAGCGGGAAGACCAGCCCGCCGATGAGCGCGGAGGCGGCGTACTTCGTCCACAGCGCGCCGCTCTCCGCCCACAGGCCGAAGACCGCGGACAAGGCCGCCGCCGCGCACATCAGCGCGAGCGTGGGCTTGCGGCCGATGGCGTCCGACAGCCAGCCCAGCGGGAACTGCAGCACCGCGCCCGTCGCCATCGCCACCCCCATGAACCATGCGACCTGCGGCAGCGAGAGGTGCTCGCGCTGCGCATAGACCGGGCCGAAGGTGAACACCGCGGCCCACGACACGCCGGAGAGGAACGTCTCGATGGCGCCGAGCGGCGAGATGCGGAACAGGCGCACGAGCCCGAACGGCTCGGGCGGGACCTGGCGCGGCTCGCTCCCGCGCGCCGCGAAGACGGGCGCCGCGCCGAGGGCGAACAACGCCGCGGCGAGGAGGAACAGCGCCAGCGTCCTCGGATCGGCGGTCGTGAGCAGGGCCTGCGAGCCCGTCATGCCGATCATCTGCGAGACCATGTAGAGGCTGAACACGCGGCCGCGCACGCGGTTCGCGCTGCGCTCGTGGATCCAGCTCTCGAACGAGACATAGACGCAGGACAGCGCCACGCCGGCGACCGCGCGCAGCAGCGTCCAGGCGGCGGGCGCCACGACGAGGCCGTGCAGCACGATCACGCCGGCGGCGACAAACAGCCCCGCCGCGACGGTGTTCACATGGCCGATGCGCCGGATGATGGGCGGGCACAGGATCGGCCCGGAGGAATAGCCGGCGTAATAGCCGGCCATGATCACCCCGATGCTCCAGGGCGGGAACGCCTCGAGCCCCGCGCGCAGGCCGAGCAGGTCGGTCTGCAGGCCGTTCGCGGCCTGCACGATGCCCGTCGCCAGGATGACGGCCCAGACGGCCGCGAGCGCGTTGCGCATGATGGGGTCCCTCGGGGAGGGAATAGGGAATGTGGAATGGCGGCGCAATCGCGTCACGGGCCGCCAACCTCCCCCTTGCGGGGAGGTCGAAAAATCTGGAGCGCAGCGACGGATTTTTCGGGTAGGGGGCGGTGGCGAAAGCGCGGCGAGCCCCCACCCGAAATCGCTTTGCGATTTCGACCTCCCCGCAAGGGGAGGTTGGTCGCCTAGTTCTTGCGGCTGTCGGTGTCGGGCCCGGTCAGCGAGGACAGGATGTGGATCACGCCGGGCGTGAGGGAGACGGGCGTGAGCGGAAGCAGGCCGAGCGAGCCGTTGGAGGGCTCGGTGGCTTCGTACATCTGGCCGGCGAGCCAGTCCGTCGAGGAGGAGGTGTTGTCGATATAGGCCTTGCCCTGCCCCCTGGCGGACGATGTGGCCAGCGCCCCGGCGCCCGAGGGCTGCTTCATCGCCCAGTTGTAGACTTCGCGCACGGTCTTGGCGCTGCCGTCGGCGTGGTAGAAGACGCCGCGGTTCGCGTCCGCCGCGGCGGGGAACGCGGACGCCGCGCAAGCGTCCGGCGTGGCGCTGCTCATCCGGATCAGCTTGCACGCCGCACCCGGCCCCAGGAAGTGCGCCGCGTAGAGCTCGCCGCTGCGGACGTTGCGGCCCAGCGTGTTCTCCAGGGCGGCCCTGGACTGGTTGGCGTACTCGCCCTCCATGAGGGCGGCGATGCGCGGATCGTTGCGCAGGGCAAGAATTGCCTGGCGGTCGCCGGCGTTGCCGACCCGGTAGCGGCCGTCGGAGTCCTGGGTGATGGCGGCGGCGTCCGAAGCCAGGCCGTATTTCGCGCCGTACTGCTTGATCATGCCGAGCCAGGTCTGGCCGACGAACTGGTAGAGCCCGCAGGCCGAGGAGGTCTCGGATTTGGCTTGCGGCTTCAGGCTCGACTCCCGCATGGCGGTGTCGAGCAGGTAATTGAAATCCGAGCCCGTGGCGGCGCTCGCCTGCCGGATGGCGGCGATGACGTCGCTTCGGTTCGTCGTTGCGTTGGCGGCTTCTGCCAGCATGGCGCAGGTTCTCCCGCGCCGATGACTGGCAAGGGCCGTGCCAGAAAAATTTACCGCCCGTTTACGCTCGCGGCCCCGTCGCGGAACGGCGCTCAGTGCCCGCGCCGGTGCGTGTCGTTCCAGTCCTCCACCGCCTGCATCGTCAGCGCCACATGGGCGTCCGGATCGAGGTTGGTGTAGGCGAAGACGATTTTGCCGTCGGGCGCGATCACATAGGAGGTGCGGTCGGCGTATTGCGGCGCCTTCCTGAGCACCGCGTCGTAGGCCTTGATCACCGCCTGGCCGGGATCGGCGGCCACGGCGAACTTGCTGCGGCACTCGCTGAGGGAGAACTTGTCCAGCGTGGCGATGTCGTCATGGCTGACGCCGATGACGGTGGCGCCCAGCGCCCTGAAGCGGTCCGTCGCCTCGGCGAAGTCGTGGGCCTCGATGGTGCAGCCCTTGGTGAAGGCCGCCGGGTAGAAATAGAGCACGACCGGGCCCTTCTTCAGCGCGTCCTTCAGCGAGAAGGTGAACTCCTTGCCGCCGAGCGAGGCCTGCGCCGTGAAGTCCGGCGCCTTCATGCCGACGGACAGCGACGCGTCGGCCCCCGTCGCGAATACCGTCGCGAGCATCGCCGCGAGCACGACACCGCCGGCCAATATCGCCTTCATGATCGACCTCCCTCGAAAGCGGCGGCATCATGCGCCGTTCGCGCGCCATTGCAATCGCGGATGAATCCGCAATTCCATGACTGTGGTTCGCGGGGCGGCGCTATTTCGTCTGCTCGCGGATCTGGGCGCGCAGCGGCGCCAGCGCGTCGCTCCATTTGAGGAGCTCGTTGAGCGTCATCGCGGCGCCCTGTTCGTTGAGGTTGTTGGCCTCGAACCGGCCGTCCTTGAGCTGGGCGAAGACGCTGGGCAGCGCCACCCCTTCGGGGATCGGCATCATCTTGAGCGTCGAAGCCTGCAGCCGCGCGGCCTGCGCCGAACGCAACCCGCCCGACACGCCGCCATAGGAGACGACCGCCATCGGCTTGTACTGCCATTCCCAGAACAGGTAATCGAGCGCGTTCACGAAGCTCGGCGGCGGGGAGAAGTTGTATTCCGGCAGCACGAACACCAGCGCGTCGGCCGCGTTGACGCTGGCGCTCCACGCCCTGGTGTGGGCCTGGGTGTATTCCCGGCGCATGGGATGATGCGGCTCGTCCAGCACCGGAAGCGCGAACGCGGCCAGGTCGACCAGCTCGGCGTCGAACTTGCCGTGGGCCCGGGCGAATTCGTGGAACCAGTTCGCGATGGCGGGGCCGACGCGGCCGGGGCGGGTGGAGGCGATGACGGTCTGCAGGCGCGGGGCCATGGCTGTCTCCCTGAGGCTGGTTACGGACGGTAATCCGCACTACATTTGTTACCGACAACAGACTGGTGACCGGCCGGCGCCGGCGCAAGAAGGCACGCCGATGAAACAGGGTAACATCCATGACACCGCGGACTGCCGGGCGGTCTCCGGCGTGCTGGCCCGGATCGGGGACAAATGGTCGGTCCTCATCGTAACGCGGCTGGGGCGCCAGCCGATGCGCTTCAACGCGCTCAAGCGCGAGATCGGCGGCATCTCCCAGCGCATGCTCACGCTGACGCTGCGCGGGCTGGAGCGCGACGGCCTCATCACCCGCACCGTGTTCCCGACGATTCCGCCCCGGGTCGACTACGCGCTCACGCCGCTCGGCCGCTCGCTGCTCGCGCCGGTCACGGCGCTGGGCGACTGGGCGCTGAAGAACATCGCGCGCATCGAGGCCGCGCGCGCGGCGTTCGACGGCGCCTGCGAACAGGCGGGGAAATCCGGGCCGCCGCGACCGGCGGTCAGGTCGCCCAGCTTGTCTCGAAGCGCGACGTCAGCGGGATAGACGGCGCCCCGGCCGCCGCGCGCTGTTCGGCGGCGACGATCTCGTCCAGCAGTTCGGCCAGGCAATGCCTGTCGCGGCCGCCGAGATTGCCGCTCGCGGACAGATGCGGCCACACGATGCGGCCGATGAAGTCGGCAAGCTCGCCGGCCCAGCGCTCGTCCTGCAGCGCCTGGACCATGCGCGTCCGCTTGTGGACCAGCACCGCCATGTGCGGGGCGGCGAGCTCGCGGATCTCGTCATGCAGGGCCGGCGCCCAGCTGGCGGGCATGTCGATGCCCTGCTTGAGCAGGCGCCAGACTTCCCGGATGGCCTCGCGGGCCGGCCGGCCCGCCCGCTCTATGCCCTCGATGCGCCCCATCTTCATGTGCGGCCCCTTCATCCCCACCGCAAAGCATGCGCGCCAGCCGTTAATTCGGGGCTGAGGAGCGTGGTTACGGGACCGTTGCCGCGGCCTTCGACCGGAGGTTGCAAAGTGCAGGCATTTTGCCTATATTCTGAGGGCACTGGAGTCCGGAATGCCCGTCAACCTCTCCATCCGCGACGTCCCCGACGCCATCGCCGATCGCCTGCGTGCCCGCGCCAAGCGCAACCACCGCTCGCTGCAGGGCGAGCTGATGGCGCTATTGGAGCAGTCCGTCGCGGGCGGGAGCGGCCTGCAGGACGAAGCGCGCGAATTCCGTTCGCCCGAAGCCAGGCCCGGAGCCTTCACCAAGGAGCTTCTCGAGGAGATTTCCAGGCGGGCGCGCGAGCGCGGGCTCTATCGGCCCGGCGATGTCCGAAGCGTGGACATCATTCGCCGCATGCGCGACGAGCGATACGGTTTGCCGAAGAAATGAAGGTCATCGACGCTTCCGCACTCGTCGCGGTCTTGCTCGAAGAGCCCGAAGGCCCGGCGATCGCAGCGGTCATTTCCGGCGAAATCCTGGCGGCGCCGCGGCTGCTCGCCTTCGAATTCGCGAAACAATGGCGCCCCGCCACAATCTAACGGCTTACGACGCGAGCTATCTGTGGCTCGCCCGCGACCGGGATCTGGAACTCGTGACGCTCGACACGGCCCTGCTCGCGGCCATTTCGGCGTCGCGACACGGCCGCGACACCGCACCCCGGCTAACATTATTGCGCTGCACCCTCCCCCATGCTAAGTGCTCCGCGCGCCGGTGTTAAGATTCGCCGTCGCGAGTGAATTTCTTCGCTCAATCAACAGCTTATAGCTCGCCGGCCCTCGCGGAAACGTGGCTCGTAGCCCCCCGCGACGGTGCCCGACGGACGAGGGGTGCGAGTGGCGGATCAGGCTCACAATTCCGGATTGGCGGGGCGCTACGCGACCGCGATTTTCGAGCTCGCCCAGGAAGAGCGCGCCGTCGAGGCCGTCGAGCGGGATTTCGCCACGCTCAGGTCGCTGATCGCCGGCAGCGCCGACCTGGCCCGGCTGGTCCGGGCCCCGGTCTTCACCCGCGAAGAACAGAAGAAAGGCATCGACGCGGTGCTTCGCGCCGTCGAGGCCGCGCCGCTCACGGTGCGCTTCGTGCTGCTGCTCGCCGCCAAGCGCCGGCTGTTCGCGCTGACCGACATCATCGGCGCCTTCCATGGCCTGGTCGCCCGGCAGCGCGGCGAAGTGGATGCCACCGTCACCAGCGCCCGCCCGCTCGCGGACGGCGAGATCGCCGAGCTCAAGCGCGTGCTCAAGTCCAGGCTCGGCCGCGACGCGCGGCTGGAAGAGAAAGTCGATCCCACCCTTCTCGGCGGCCTCGTCGTGAAGGTGGGCTCGCGCATGATCGATTCGTCGTTGCGCACGAAGCTCTCGGGAATGCGCGCCGCGATGCGAGGCTCATAGTGCTTTGGGGCCGCTGACGCGGCCCCTCGGCATGACGAGAGACGACAGGCGTCATCCTGAGGTGCGAGCGAAGCGAGCCCCGAAGGACGAATGAACGGACCAAAGGAACAGGAACAGAGCCATGAAGATCCAACCGGCCGAAATCTCCGCCATCCTGAAGCGCGAGATCCAGAACTTCGGCGCCGAGGCGCAGGTCAGCGAAGTCGGCCAGGTGCTGAGCGTGGGCGACGGCATCGCCCGCGTCTACGGCCTCGACAACGTGCAGGCCGGCGAGATGGTCGAGTTCCCCGGCGCCATCAAGGGCATGGCGCTGAACCTGGAGAACGACAATGTCGGCGTCGTGATCTTCGGCTCGGACTCCACGATCAAGGAAGGCGACACGGTCAAGCGCACCGGCGCCATCGTGGAAGTGCCCGTCGGCAAGGGCGTGCTCGGCCGCGTGCTCGACGCGCTGGGCAACCCGATCGACGGCAAGGGCCCGCTCACCAACATCGCCGAGCGCCGCCGCGTCGACGTCAAGGCGCCGGGCATCATCCCGCGCAAATCGGTGAGCGAGCCGATGCAGACCGGCCTCAAGTCGGTCGACGCGCTGATCCCCATCGGCCGCGGCCAGCGCGAGCTGATCATCGGCGACCGCCAGACCGGCAAGACCGCCATCGCCATCGACACCATCATCAACCAGAAATTCACCAACGCCAGCGGCGACGAGAAGCAGAAGCTCTATTGCATCTACGTCGCCATCGGCCAGAAGCGCTCGACCGTCGCCCAGATCGTCAAGACGCTCGAGGACGCCGGCGCGATGGAATACACCACCGTCGTCGCCGCCACCGCGTCCGAGCCTGCGCCTCTCCAGTACCTCGCGCCGTTCTCCGGCTGCGCCATGGGCGAATGGTTCCGCGACAACGGCATGCACGCGCTGATCATCTACGACGATCTTTCCAAGCAGGCCGTGGCCTACCGACAGATGTCGCTCTTGCTGCGCCGCCCGCCGGGCCGCGAAGCCTATCCGGGCGACGTGTTCTACCTGCACTCCCGCCTGCTCGAGCGCGCGGCCAAGCTGAACGACGCCAATGGCGGCGGCTCGCTCACCGCGCTGCCGGTCATCGAGACCCAGGCCAACGACGTGTCGGCCTACATCCCGACCAACGTCATCTCGATCACCGACGGCCAGATCTTCCTCGAGACCGATTTGTTCTTCCAGGGCATCCGCCCGGCGGTGAACGTCGGCATCTCGGTGTCGCGCGTGGGCTCCTCGGCGCAGATCAAGGCGATGAAGCAGGTGGCGGGCTCGATCAAGCTGGAGCTGGCGCAGTACCGCGAAATGGCGGCCTTCGCGCAGTTCGGCTCCGACCTCGACGCCTCGACGCAACGCCTGCTCAACCGCGGCGCGCGCCTCACCGAGCTTCTCAAGCAGCCGCAATTCTCGCCGCTGCCGGTCGAGGAGGAAGTGGTGTCGATCTATGCCGGCGTGAAGGGCTATCTCGACAAGCTCGCGCTCAACGACGTGCGCCGCTTCGAGACCGAGCTGCTGCGCTCGGTGCGCGCCAGGAACAAGGACGTGCTCGACGGCATCCGCACCCAGAAGCAGCTCACGCCGGAGCTGGAAGGCAAGCTCAAGTCGGCGCTCGACGCCTTCGCGGCGAGCTTCGCGTAGGGAGCGACACGTTGCCAGGCCTCGCGGACAGAGTGGTCCATCACCTGAAGCGGCGCTTCGTGCCGCCGACGACGCCGCTTGCGGCGCTGCCGGCGCTCGACATGGCGCGGGTGATCGACCGCGGCTGCTGCCCCTACGACGGCTACCAGCGCGGCACCGGGCTGGCGCACGGCACGCTGGCGGAGGGGGTGTGGAACGATCCCCTGTTCCGCAAGGCCCTCGCCTTGGCGCGGCTCGGCCCCGTGCGGACGATGTGCACCGAAGAGCGGCTGATGAACCTCTTCCTGCTCATCAAGTTCTTCCTCAGGGACCTGCCGTCGCAGACCGTCGTGGAATACGGCACGTTCCGCGGCGGCTCGGCGCTGTTCATGGCCGCGCTGCTGAAGGAACTCTACCCCCGGGCGAAGGTCTTCGCGCTCGACACCTTCGAGGGCATGCCGGACGGCCGCGAGGGCCTCGACCTGCCGCCGCCGGACGACTTCGCCGACACCAGCCTCGACGTCATCCGCTTCACCGCCGAGCAGCACGGCCTCGACAATGTGGAGTTCGTGAAGGGCCTGATCCAGGACACGGTGCCCGGCGTCCACGAGAAGGCCGGCGCCTTCGCGCTCGCCCATATCGACGTCGTGCTCCATTCCGCCGTGCAATTCGCGCAGGACACCGCCTGGGACGCGATGACCCCCGGCGGCTACATCGTCTACGACGACGCCACCGAACCCACCTGCCCCGGCGCCACCCGCGCGGTCGAGGAGATGATCTCCAGGCACGCGATCTCGCTGGAGCAGGTTTATCCCCACATGGTCCTGCGCGCGCGCCTCGCCGCGCCGGCAGCAAACGCATGAGCCGCCGATGCCCAGCCTGAAATCCTTCCGCACCCGCATCGCCAGCGTCAAGTCGATCCGCAAGATCACCAAGGCGATGCAGATGACCGCCGCCTCCAAGCTGCGCCGCGCGCAGGAAGCCGCCGAGGCCGCGCGCCCCTATGCGGAGAAGATGAGCGCGGTGATCTCCAATCTCGCGGGCGGCTCCTCGCAGGCATCGGGCGCCGCCCAGGGCGGACCGAAGCTTCTGACCGGCACGGGCAGCGACCAGAACCAGCTCGTGGTCGTCTGCACCGCCGACCGCGGGCTCTGCGGCGGCTTCAACACCAACATCGTCCGGCTGGCCAAGCGCCATATCGAGGCGCTGAAGAGCGAGGGCAAGGCGTTCAAGATCCTCTGCGTCGGCCGCAAGGGGCGCGACCAGCTCAAGCGGCTATATGGCGCCCAGATCGTCGATACCGTCGATTTCGTGGGCCAGAAGAGCATCGGGTTCGCCGACGCGCTGAAGATCTCCGGCCGCGTACTCGCCATGTTCGACAAGGGCGAGTTCGACGTGGCGACGATCGTCTATTCGAAGTTCCGCTCCGTCATCAGCCAGCAGCCGACGCAGCAGCAGCTCATTCCGGCGCCGGTGACCGAGAACGCGAACGCCAGCTATTACAATTACGAGCCCGGCGAGAGCGAGATCCTCGAGGACCTGCTGCCGCGCAACGTGGCCATCCAGATCCTGCACGCGTTGCTGGAGAACGCGGCCGGCGAGATGGGCGCCAAGATGAGCGCCATGGATTCCGCCACGCGCAACGCGGGCGACGTCATCGACCGGCTGACGCTGCAGTACAACCGCACGCGCCAGGCCATGATCACCAAGGAACTGATCGAAATCATCTCGGGCGCGGAGGCGCTCTAGGTGGTAGTGGAGTAAGCACTTCAACTTTGGAGGGAAATGGGCTAGACTAGGGTCACAATGACCGAAGCGACCGAAAACCTGGTGCTGGAAATCTTGCGCGCAATCCGCGCGGATATCGCCGACCTGAAGCGGGACAACCTGGATTTTAAATCTAGGCACACCGCGACAGAGAGCACCTTGGGCTCCCTGCATGGAGCAATCGGCCACCTGCAGGTCCAGATCGCCAGCCAGACCGGCCGGCTCGATCACGTGGAGCAGCAGTTGGAGCACATCAATCGCCGCCTTGGTCTGGTCGACGCCTAGCAGCCATTTCGCTTCAACGAACCGTCACTGCACCGCCCTAGCCTCGCCGAGGCTGGCGGGAGGGGGTGATGGGTTGGAGGGAACGGATTGGAAGGATCGCGAGGTTCTTCCGCGAATTGTTCGGTGGGCGCACGAAGCCAGGAGAGCTTCCGCCACGCGAGCCGATGACGATTGAAGCGGCCTATGCCGTGGTGCGTGAACAAGAGATGCTAACGCCGGCACCCATGGTGGCGGCTCTGGACGTGAAGGAAACGACAATGAACGCGATGACGAGCAGCAACAAGCTGGGCCGCGTGACCCAGGTGATGGGAGCGGTGGTCGACGTGCAGTTCGACGGCCACCTGCCCGAGATCATGAACGCGCTCGAAACGCAGAACCACGGCCAGCGCCTGATCCTGGAAGTGGCGCAGCACCTGGGCGAGTCGACGGTGCGCACCGTGGCGATGGATGCGACCGAGGGCCTCGTCCGCGGCCAGGACGTGAGCGACACCGGCGCGCCGATCTCCGTGCCCGTCGGCGACGGCACGCTGGGCCGCATCATCAACGTCATCGGCGAGCCGGTGGACGAAGCGGGCCCGGTCAAGTTCACCACGCGCCGCGCCATCCACCAGGAGGCGCCCGCCTTCGTCGAGCAGTCGACGGAAGCGCAGGTGCTCGTCACCGGCATCAAGGTCATCGACCTCTTGGCGCCCTACGCGCGTGGCGGCAAGATCGGCCTGTTCGGCGGTGCCGGCGTGGGCAAGACCGTGCTCATCCAGGAGCTGATCAATGCGGTGGCGAAGAACCACGGCGGCTATTCGGTGTTCGCCGGCGTCGGCGAGCGCACCCGCGAGGGCAACGACCTCTATCACGAGATGATCGAGTCCGGCGTGAACAAGGATCCCAAGAAGGGCTCGACGGAAGGCAGCAAGTGCGCGCTGGTCTACGGCCAGATGAACGAGCCGCCGGGCGCCCGCGCGCGCGTCGGCCTCACGGGCCTGACGGTCGCCGAGCATTTCCGCGACCAGGGCCAGGACGTGCTGTTCTTCGTGGACAACATCTTCCGCTTCACCCAGGCGGGCTCCGAGGTGTCGGCGCTTCTCGGCCGCATCCCGTCGGCCGTGGGCTACCAGCCGACGCTGGCCACCGACATGGGCGCGCTGCAGGAACGCATCACCACCACCACCAAGGGCTCGATCACCTCGGTGCAGGCCATCTACGTGCCGGCCGACGACCTGACCGACCCCGCGCCCGCCACCTCGTTCGCGCATCTGGACGCGCAGACAGTCCTGTCGCGCCAGGTGTTCGAGAAGGCGATCTTCCCGGCGGTGGATCCGCTCGACTCCAACTCGCGCCTGCTCGATCCGCGCGTCGTCGGCCAGGAGCATTACGACACCGCCCGCGCCGTGCAGCAGATGCTGCAGCGCTACAAGTCGCTGCAGGACATCATCGCCATCCTGGGCATGGACGAGCTCTCGGAAGACGACAAGATCACGGTGGCCCGCGCCCGCAAGGTCGAGCGCTTCCTGTCGCAGCCGTTCTTCGCCGCCGAAGTGTTCACCGGCATGAAAGGCATCTCGGTGAAGCTGGAAGACACCATCAAGAGCTTCAAGGAGCTGGTCGAGGGCAAGTACGACCACCTCCCCGAGGCGGCGTTCTACATGGTCGGCACCATCGAGGACGCCGTCGCCAAGGCCCAGAAGATGGCGGCGGAAGCGGCGTAAGGTATTCGTGCTTCGGGGCGCGCCAGGGCGCGCGCCTCAGCATGACGAGAGCAATACAAGCGTCATCCTGAGGTGCGAGCGCAGCGAGCCCCGAAGGAGGATAGGAACAGTATAATGACCGACAAGATCGCCTTCGACCTCGTTTCCCCCGAGCGGCTGCTCATCTCCGAGCGCGCCGACATGGTCACCGTGCCGGGCACGGACGGCTACATGGGCGTGATCCGGGGGCACATGCCGCTGGTCTCGACCCTGCGCGCCGGGATGATCGACGTCACCGGCAGCGACAGGGCCGACGGCAAGTACTTCATCCGCGGCGGCTTCGCCGAGGTGAACCCGGACAAGATCACCGTGCTGGCCGACGAGGCCATCCCGATGACGGAACTCGACATCGCCGTCATCGACCAGCGGATCAAGGACACCGAGGAAGACCTGATCGCCGCCAGGACCGACGCCGAGCGGGCCCGGGTCAACGACCGGCTGCACGACCTCAGGCTGGTCCGCGCGGCGTTCTGACGCCCCGGCCCGGCCATCTGTGGCCGCCGCGCCGCGCCGGGCGGCGAATCCGCCTCCCCTGACGAATTCTTAAGGCTCCCGGCGGGTTCCATCGCGGCAACCACGCTTGGTATAATGCGTTGCCGCTTCGATTGGGCAAGGAGATGGCCGAAGGAACCGTCTATAGCGAGGGTTGGACGCTGGAGGACATCCGGTGGGCGCGTTTCGACGCGTCCCGGGTCGATCCCGGGCTTTTGCGGGCGGTCAAGGCCGCCTCGCTGGTCGAATACGCGGCGCCCGACTACGTGGTCTACCTCAAGCGCGTCTTCGCCGGCGACGGGCCTGAGACCATGGCCGCGCTGGAGAAGTGGGGCCGCGAGGAGATCCAGCACGGCGAGGCGCTGGGCCGCTGGGCCCGGCTCGCCGATCCGGCGTTCGATTTCGACGCCGCCTTCGCCCGCTTCCAGGCCGGCTACAGGCCCGACCATTTCAGGAGCGACAAGACGGTGTCCGTGCGCGGCAGCCGCCGCGGCGAGATGATCGCCCGCTGCGTGGTGGAATGCGGCACCTCCTCCTACTACTCCGCATTGCGCGACGCCACGGACGAGCCGGTGCTGAAGGAAATCTGCGGCCGCATCGCCGCCGACGAGTTCCGGCACTACAAGCTGTTCTACGACACGCTGCAGGCGCAGCCGGAGCCCGACCTTTCGCTGTGGAAGAAGCTGTCCGTCGCCATCGCCCGCGCGGTGGAGTCCGACGACGACGAACTGGCCTATGCCTACTACGCCGCCAACGTTCCGCCGGGCGCGCCTTACGACCGCGTGAAATGCGCCAGCGCCTATACCGGCGCGGCGATGATCCATTACCGGCCGCACCATGTGAGGAAGCTGGTGCAGATGGCGGCGAAGGCGTGCGGCGCCAATCCCCAGGGCCGCGTCACCCGCGCGGCGAGCTCGGTCGCGTACCATGTGATGCACCGCAGGGCGGTGCGCTCGCTGGCGCGCGCGGCGGCATGAGCGTCGCCCTGCCCTCCCACATTCCCAGCGTCGAGTCCGGCTCCTATCCCGTCCGCGGCGGCAACCGCCTGCGCGCGCTGGTCGACGGGGAGGCCGCGTTTGGGCGCATCTGCGAGGCCGTGGAGGGCGCGAAGAAGAGCGTGTGGGCGACGATCGCGTTCCACGACATGGATTTCCGCATGCCGGGCGGCCACGGCAGCCTGTTCGACGTCCTGGACAGGGCACGGGCGCGCGGGATCGACGTGCGGGCGATCTTCTGGCGCACCGAGCACGTGCCGGAGGACGAGCACTTCTTCGGAACCGCCGAGCAGCACGCGTGGCTGGAAAGCCGCGGATCGAAATTTCTCGCGCGCTGGGACCGCGGGCAGAAGACCTATTGCCAGCACCAGAAAAGCTGGCTGGTGGACGCGGGCGAGCCGGGCGAGACCGCATTCGTGGGCGGGATCAATCTCATGCCGTCCTCCGTCTGCGCGCCGGGCCACGCGAACCGCGACGGCCGCCACACCCACGACGTCTATCTCGAGATCCGGGGGCCCAGCGCCACCGACGTGCACCACAATTTCGTCCAACGCTGGAACGAGGCCAGCGAGCGCCATCTCGAGCGCGGCGCGTGGCCGAATTCCGGCCCCGGCGGCGACCTGCCCTTCCCCACCACCGCCTCGCCCGCGCGCGGGAACGCCATCGTCCAGATGCAGCGCACCGTGCGCGCCGGGCATTACAGCGACGAGACCGCGACGCCGGGCGGCAGGCCGCTTCCCATCGCCAAGGGCGAATTCTCGATCTTCGACCAGTACGTGAAGGCGATCGACGCAGCCAGGTCCGCGATCTATGTCGAGGACCAGTACGTCCTCTCCGCCGACATCGTCGAGCGGCTGAAGGCGGCGCTGGCGCGCGGCGTGGACGTCGTGTTCCTCTGCCCCGCGACGCCGGAGGCGCAGGTGGTCGAAGGCATGCGGCATGCGCGCGCGGCGCCGCTTCGCGCGCTCGTCGCTTCCCTGGGCGAGCATCCGAATTTCGCGCTGGTGGGCATCGCCAGCCCGCGCACGGGCGCGCATGTCTACATCCACGACAAGATCATGCTGGTGGACGATTGCTGGGCGACCATCGGCTCCTGCAACATCGCCTCCCGCTCGTTCTTCGGCGACACCGAGCTGAACGCGGCGATCTGGGACGAGGATTTCGTCCGCGCGCTCAGGGTGGAGCTGCTTCAGGAGCACCTCGGTATCGACACCGGCCGGATGGAGGCGCGCGATGCGCTCGCGCTCTACCGCGAGGCCGCGCGCGCCAACGCCCAGGCGCGCCACCGCGGCGAGCCGATGCGCGGCCTCGCCTTCGCGCTCGATCCGGCGAGCTACGCGGCCTAGACCCCGCGCTTGACCATCATCTGCTTGATCTCGCCGATGGCCCTGGCGGGGTTGAGGCCCTTCGGGCAGGTCTGGGCGCAGTTCATGATGGTGTGGCAGCGGTAGAGGCGGAACGGGTCTTCGAGATTGTCCAGCCGCTCGCCCGTCATCTCGTCGCGGCTGTCGGCCAGCCAGCGGTAGGATTGCAGCAGCGCCGCCGGGCCGAGGTAACGCTCGGAGTTCCACCAGTAGCTCGGGCACGCGGTCGAGCAGCAGGCGCACAGGATGCACTCGTAGAGGCCGTCGAGCCTGGCGCGGTCCTCGGGCGTTTGCTTCCACTCCGTCTCCGGCGCGGGGGACTTGGTCTGCAGGAAGGGCTGGATCGAGGAATATTGCGCGTAGAAATTGTTCATGTCCGGCACCAGGTCCTTCACCACCGGCATGTGCGGCAGGGGATAGACCGGCACGGAGCCCGAGATGTCGCAGATCGCCTTGGTGCAGGCCAGCGTGTTGCCGCCGCCGATGTTCATGGCGCAGGAGCCGCACACGCCTTCGCGGCAGGAGCGGCGGAAGGTCAGTGTGGGATCGATCTCGTTCTTGATCTTGATGAGCGCGTCCAGGACCATGGGGCCGCAGGCGTCGAGGTCGACGCGATAAACGTCCAGCCGCGGGTTCGCGTCCTTGTCCGGGTCGTAGCGGTAGACGCGGAAATCCTTGGTGTGCCTGGGCTTCTTGCCGTTGGCGGTGGTGGGCTGCGGCCACACCTTGCCCTTCGTGACGCGGCTGTTCTTGGGCAGGCGGAACTGGGCCATGGAATCCCCGGGTTTCGAGCCGTTGCGTGCTTAGCAGGGCGCTCAGGGGGTGGCAACGCGACGCTACGCCTGGGGCGGCGGGACGATGTGGACGTCGCGCTGCGGGAAGGGCAGCACGATCCCCGCCTTGTGGAAGCGCGCCCAGACGCCGAGCAGGATGTCGCTCCTGACGTTGCCGGTCCCGTTGCGCGGGTCCTCGATCCAGGCGCGGATCTCGAGATTGACCGAGCTGTCGCCGAAGCCGGTGAGCAGGCACACCGGCTCCGGCCGCTCCAGCACGCGCGGCGCGGCCCTGGCGGCCTCGACGCAGAGCTTGCGCGCCAGGTCGAGGTCGCTCTCATAGGCGATGCCGACGGGAACGCGCAGCCGAAGCTTGGGATCGCTGTGCGACCAGTTCTCCACCCCATGCTCGAGGAAATAGTCGTTGGGCACCAGGTACTCGATGCCGTCGCGCGTGCGCAGGCCGACATAGCGCGCGCTCATCGAGGTCACCCAGCCGTAGCTGCCTTGGTACTCGATGATGTCGCCGGGCCGGATGGATTCGCTCAGGATCAGCGACAGTCCCGCCACGAAATTGGCCACCGTGCGCTGCAGGCCGAGGCCCACGCCGATGCCCAGCGCGCCGGAGAGCACGGTCAGCGCCGTCAGGTCCACGCCGACGGAGGCCAGCGCGACGACGATCGCGAGCGCCGGCAGGACGATGCGGACGCACTGGACCAGAAGGGCCTGAATCGAGGGCGTGAGCGTCGCGGTGCGCACGATGCGCCGCTCCAGGAACGCGCGCAGGACGGCGGTGCCCCACAGCAGCGCCGCCAGCAGGAACACCGCGCGCACCAGCACCAGGCCGGAAATGCGCAGATTGCCCAGATGGATCGCCGAGGCATCCAGCTCCGCGCTCACCGGGCCGAGCAGGCCCAGGATGCTGAGCGCGGCGATGCTCCACGCCACCACGGAGATCGTGCCCGACCACAACGGGCTCCTCACCGTGTGGGACAGGATGCGGATGCTCACCCAGGCGGCGAGCAGCGCCACGGCCGCGTTGACCAGCCCGAAGGGCCAGCCCATGGCCTCGGCCGCGAGCTCGGCCAGGAACAGCACCGCCAGCCAGAACAGCGGCGCGGCCACCGAGCCGAAGGCGCGCGCGAGCGGCGGCCCCCAGGCTTTGGGGAAGACGAGATAGACGAACTGCGTCAGCCGGTGGCGGACGGGCGCGCGCAGCAGGATCCCCAGGATCGCCACCGCCACGACCAGGATCGCCTGGAAGGCAAAGGGCGGCGACAGGATGCGCGCCAGCGCCGCGCGGCCCGCCTGCTCGAGCATCGGGATGGTGTCGCCGAAGAGATTCGCGTCTGCCATGCCAGTGCCGGAATACAGTTTGAGGCCGCCCGCCTCAAGACGGCGGCAGGCGCGACCCGGCCGCCCGGATCGCGTCCCCGCCCGGAGGGCCGCCTACCCCGCCGGCTCGGGGGCGATGCGCGACCAGTCGAGCCGGCGCGTGGTGTACATGGTCGCGCCCAGCGCGAAGAACAGCACCAGCGCGCCGATCAGGAGCGCGTAGTCCTCCTGCACCAGGAGCACGTAGAGCAGCCCGTACAGCGCGGCCAGCACCGCGAACAGGATCGCCGCCCGCGCGCGGCCGGCGAACAGGCTGATGGCGTAGAGCGCCGTCAGCGTGACGGTGGCTGCGGCCGCCACGGCGTAGGCCCAGGCGAAGCCGATATGCTCGGCGAAGGAGAGCAAAAGCAGGTAGAACAGGACCTGCGCGGCGCCCATCAGCGCGTACTGCGCGCCGTGCAGCCTTCGGCCCATGATCGTCTCGCACACGAAGAACACCAGGAACGCCAGCCCCACGAACAGGATCGCGTATTTCAGCGAGCGCTGGACCAGTTGGTAGAAATCCACCGGCTGGTAGAACTTCACCCCGAAGGTCGCGCTCGCCGCGGTGTTGAGCGCGGTCTCCGGCGCCCCGAAGCTCTGGCCGTAGCCGCGCGCCAGGTAGGGAACGTTCCACACGGCGTCGAAGCCCTTGGCCGTCACGGTGCGGGTGTTGGGCAGGAAGACGCCGGAGAAGCTCGGATCCGGCCAGGCGGAAACCAGCCGCGCCGTGGTCTGGCGCCCGAGCGCGGCGAAGTTCAGCTCGCGCGAGCCGCGCAGCGTGATGTCCGAGACCAGCGAGAGCCCGTCCGGCGGCGCGTCGAGATCGAGCGGCGCGTGGATGCCCGGAGCGGCCGAGCCGTCCACGCCCACGCCGGGCTGGAAGGCGGCGGACTTGCCGTTGACCTGCATGGTGACGTTGCCGGTGAGGCCGCGCACGTCGCTGACCATCACCGCGACATAGGCGTCCTTCCACAGCACGCTCGCGCCCTGCGGCGTGAGCGCCGCCAGCGAGTCCCTGTCGAAGAACGCCTTCATGCGCACGGCGGCGCGGTAGACCGGCACCTCGAAGATGCCGCGCGCCCGCGTGCTGGTCGGCGCGCCGGTGTCGAGATCGAGCGTCGAAGGCAGGAGCGCGGCGGTGTAGGCCTGCGTGCTCTCGACCGTGCGGCCGTCCACGATGCTGGTGGTGGTGAGTTCGTAGGGCACGAACAGGATCGGGCCCGCCACGGTCTGCGCGCCGCCATAGCCCTGGGCGATGTCCTGCGCCGCCTCGCTGGCGCGCTCCTCGCGGTCGTTCAGCGCCAGCTCGATGAAGAGCAGCGGCACCGCCATCAGCACGGTCAGCAGCCCGATGATGAAAAGCTTGAAGCCCGGCGAGCGCAGCCTCGACGGCGCCGGCGCGGTGTTCTCGTTCGCGGTCATGCGATCCCCTCCCCGGGACGGCGCGAACGCTCGCCCCCCATCAAGGCGCAATCGCGGCGGGGTTGGGGCGGCCGCGCGACATTTTGCGGTGATGGCATGGCCGGGGCCGTTCCCGCCCGCCCTGCGCCGGCGACGGAGGACGGGAAGCGCTTATGCCGCCGCGGACGCGACGACAGCGCTACATCTGCTCGAACACCCACCCCACTTCCGCGGGCGCGTCCTTCACCGTTCCCGTCACGACGAGCTGTTCCCCGCGGCGCACCGGCTCGGCGCCGAGATAGATGCTTTCTTCGATCTGCGGCGCGCCCTGGCAGCGGAAGCGCCAGCCGTCGCCGTTGGCGAGCTTGAGCAGGACGCCCGCGCCCTGCGAGGGCGAGACGCGGATGTCGGGGTGGATGTGGAAGCGCAAAGCGAAGCTCAGCGCGCGCTTGGCTTTGCCCTGCCCCTTCGGCACCAGGCGGTCGAGGCCCACGAGCATCTCGCCGCGGCTGCCCAGCACGACGCGGCGCTCGTGCACGATGCCGAACTCGCGCAGGTAGCCGTCGTGGCTGGCATCCACGGCCCAGCCCTGCGGCGTCTCCAGCCGCGAGGTGACGATGGCTTGCGGCCCGCCGATGAGCCGGGCGCCCAGCAGGTCGCGGGCGCGGCCGGGCGGCAGCACCCAGGCCGACGAAGTGTCTTCCAGCGTGAGGGTGGAATGCGCGGCAGTGGCCCGCAGCGCGCTGTCCCAGCCCGACTGCGCGTCCGCCGGCGAGCCGCAATTGGTGACGATCCGCTGCGCGCCCGAGCTGAATTCGAACGACAGGCACCCGGCATGCGCGTCCGCCGCGAAGGCGCCTTCCGGCGGCTTGCCGCAATCGAGGATGGCGACGGCGCGCGAGGCCGCGAGCCGCTGGTAGCCCGAGTACGGCGCATAGGCGAAGGGCTGGCCGCGCACGTCGTCCCGCGCGAGCAGCCCCGCGATCATGCGGGGGTCGCATTCGCGCCCGCCGTTGAACAGCGCCAGCGCCCCGTCGCCATGGCGGAAGAAGCGCAGCATGGGCGCCATGCGGTCGTGCGCGCTGCGCAGCCATTGCGGCGCGCCGATCTCGGTGGCGGTGAGCGCGTCCATCACCATGACGACGTGGCGATAGGCGGTGGCGAGCGCCTCGGGCGAGCGGCTCACATGGCCGCCGTCGGCCAGGATCTGGCGCCCGACTTCTTCCTCCAGCCGCTCGAGGCCCGAGTGCAGGCGCCGGTTGCTGTCGTCCAGGCAGGCGCCGGAGAGCGCCAGCGCCGCCGCGGCTTCGAAACGCGGCAGCCCGTCCGGCGCCTCCCCGGCGACGCGGGCGAGCAGGCGCGACTGCTCGCGCAGGAAGACCAGCAGCCTGGAGCGCCACAGCACGTCGGAGTTCGCCAGCACGAAGCGGCCATGGGCGAACACGTGCACCAGCCGCGCCGCCACCACATGCGGCAGCCAGGCCGGCTCGGAATAGCGCGGGTTGTGCGCCATCCAGTCGGTGATCAGCATGGCGGCCAGATCGCGCGCCGGCTCGCCGCCCGCGGCCGCCAGCGGGGGAAGCCACTCGAAGCCGTTGAGCGCGTCCGCCCAGTTGCGGGTGGGCGGGCGCGCGTCGAAGATCGAGCCGCGGGATTTGTCGACGGTCTGGCCCGCGAAACGGTAGCGCCCGCGCAGCATCATGTCCGCGTCGTCGAGACGGCGCGGAAGCGCGTCATGCGGGTGGAAACGCACGCCGTCCGGCATGCGGCCCTTCAGCAGGCGGCGGTAGAACCAGTTGCGCCGCCACAGCACGCGCAGGGGCGTGGCAGCGCGGCGCAGCGCTTCGCGGAGCATTTCCGGCCACAGCCGGACCGGGGGACGGCGCCGCTTCGCGCCGCTCATCCGAGTGACGGCGCTTGCGGGCGCGCGCCGCGCAAGGCGGCGATGTTCGCGGCGTAGGCGCCCGGCCCGCCCCTGAACACGGCGGTTCCCGCGACGAGCACGTTCGCGCCGGCGCCGATGCAGCGCCCGGCCGTCTCCGGCGTGACGCCGCCATCCACTTCCAGCGCGATCTCGTGGCCGGATCTGGCAATGCGTTCCGCGGCCTGCTCGATCTTCCTCAACTGGCTTTCGATGAAGCTCTGGCCGCCGAAGCCGGGATTGACGCTCATGATGAGCACCAGGTCCACCAGGTCGAGCACGTTGTCGATGGCGTCGATCGGCGTGCCGGGATTGAGGACGACGCCCGGCCTCCTGCCCAGCGCGCGGATGAGCTGGAGCGTGCGGTGGATGTGCGGCCCGGCCTCGGGATGCACGGTGATGCCATCGGCGCCCGCCTCCGCGAACGCCTCGATATAGGGATCGACGGGCGAGATCATCAAATGCACGTCGAACGGCTTTTTGGCATGCGGCCTCAGCGCCTTCACCACGGCCGGGCCGATGGTGATGTTGGGCACGAAATGGCCGTCCATGACGTCGACATGGATGAGGTCGGCGCCCGCCTTCTCCACCGCTTCGATCTCCGCGCCCAGCCGCGCGAAATCGGCGGAGAGGATCGACGGCGCGATGCGGATTTTGGGGCTCATCGGGGCCTTAAGTGCCGGATTCGAGAGGCCGCCGCAAGCGCGCCGCCGACAGCGCCAGCGCGAAGGGCGCGATCCACACCACGCGCGACTGGTAGCGGTCGTGCGGATTCGACAATGCCCCGCACACCGCGGCGTTCCCGAGCAGCGCGACCAGCACGAAACCCAGGAACACCGTCTGCCGGTGGCGCCCCGTCGCCAGGGCCCAGGCGAGCAGGGCCGCGAGCAGGACGAGCGAGGCCCAGCCCACCGGCACATGGATGTCGTTCCAGACGTCGAAATCGAACGCGCCGCGCTGCTGGCGGGCGGACATGTAGGCCTCGACCTGGCGGGGCACGAAATCCTCGAACATGGGATAGAGCGCCCATTCCTGCGGCTCGAGCTGGTCGCCGGTCCGGAACAGCGAAAATTGCCGCCAGGTGTCCGCCAGCGCGGTCCGCAGGTGCATCAGCGGGTAGCGCCGGAGCGAATCGAAGATGATGCGTTCGGATTCCTGGGTGGTGCCGGCGAAGCCCTTGAGCTCCTTGAAGGGGGTGTACTTGTCCCACAGCCACTGGTCCGCGGTGCGCGGCAGCTCGTCCTTGTAGGCGCAGAGGCGGTAGTGCGATTGCGGGCAGGTGTCTTCCAGAAGGCGCATGACGATACCGTCCTGCACCAGCCGCGCGAAGACGAAGACGGGCCCCGCCCGGCTGAGGAACACCTCGCGCGTGTAGCCGAAATTCGCCGTCACGATCGTGACGAGGCCGAGGACGAGGCTCAGCACCGGCAGCGCCGGATGCGCCACCGGCCAGCCCGCGCCCGCGCGGCGCACGACCAGCCGGTAGATCGCGGCCGCCAGGATCAGGCCCGCGGCGATCACCATGTGCGAGGGATGGCACGCGATGGCGAGCGCGGCGACGAGGAACAGCGCGATCCGCCGCCCGCGCGACAGCGCGCGCGAATGGAACAGCAGGAGGTAGAAGGAGAGGATCAGGATCGCCGTGAACGCATCCGGCTCGATCTGCGCCACGTACCACGGCAACCCGGTGACGACCGTAAGCGCCGCCACGACGGCGAGGAACGAAAGAAGCTTCAGCCCCGGCGCCAGCACGCGCGCGGTCTCCGCCATCACGAACGCCGTCATGGCCGCCTGCGCGCCCACCGTCAGCCACAGGCTCACGGGCGCCAGCGTCAGCGGCAGGAACAGCGAATAGACCGGCGAGCGCTCCTCGATGAATACGCCACCGAGGCCCTGAAGCAGGTAGGCGCCGCTGTCGTAGAAGACGATGGGGAATCCGTTCCAGATCGCGATGGAGAGAAGGATCGGGATCGCGAGCAGGACCGCGGCCGATTCCGTTTCGGAAACAGTCCCTTGCCAGGGCTTTATCCCCCCGCCGCCCGCCATCGAAACTTGTCCCGCCAGCCCGGCCAACCCTAGCATCGCCGATCCGGGCCCGGAACGTCATCGGTCGCAACCGCGCCGCGGGCCACCAGCCGGGATTCGATCTCGTGATTCGGCTCGTGGACGCACCAACCTCGCCCATCTGTCCTGTCGGATTTCATCTGAGCGCGGCGAAATCGGGCTCTCGGGCGCGGCAAAACCGCGAGTTGACTGGCGCGGGCACCCTCCTAAACTTGCGCCCGATTTCCCCATCCCCCGCAAGGATATCATGGCGGACAACCCGCATCGCCCGCGAGCCACCAACCGCCCGCTTTCGCCCTTCGTCTCCATCTACCGCTGGCAGGTCACCATGGCCGCCTCGATCACGCACCGGGTCACCGGCATGGCGCTGGCGGCCGGCACGCTGCTGCTCGCCTGGTGGCTGATCGCGGCCGCGAGCGGGCCGGACGCCTATGCGGTGTTCCAGCATGCCGCCGCCACGCCGCTGGGCTGGCTGGTGCTGTTCGGATTCGTGTGGGCGCTGACGTTCCACCTGCTCAACGGCATCCGCCACCTGGCGTGGGACCTCGGCTACGGCTTCTCGCTCCCCGCCGCCAACACCACGGGCGTGCTGGTCTACGTGCTCTCGATCCTGATCGCGGTGGCGGTGTTCGCCTACGCCTTCCACCTTTCGGGGGCGCGGGTATGAGCCTGGAAACGCCCCTTCACCGCGTGCAGGGCCTGGGCGCCGCGCATTCCGGCACCACGCATTTCTGGCGCCAGCGCATCACGGCGGTGGCGCTGATCCCGCTGGCGATCTGGTTCGCGGTCTCGGCGCTCCGTTTCGTCGGCGCGCAGAGCTTCGATGTCACCACCTTCTTCCAGCACCCGATCGATGCTGCGCTGATGGGCGTGTTCATCGTGATCCTGCTCTACCACATGCAGATCGGGCTGCAGTCGGTGATCGACGACTATATCCATCACACCGGCCTCAAGATCGCCGCCATCATCTTCAACCGCGGCTTCGCCATCCTGGTCGGCGTGGTCAGCGTCGTCGCGCTTCTGAGGATCGTCGTATGACCGCCTACCCGATCACCGATCACACCTTCGACGTCGTCGTGGTGGGCGCGGGCGGCGCCGGGCTGCGCGCGACGCTGGAATGCGCCAATTCCGGCCTCAAGACGGCCTGCGTGACGAAGGTGTTCCCGACGCGCTCCCACACCGTCGCGGCGCAGGGCGGCATCTCGGCCGCGCTCGGCAACATGGGCGAGGACGACTGGCGCTGGCACATGTACGACACCGTCAAGGGCTCGGACTGGCTGGGCGACCAGGACGCGATCGAATATCTCTGCAAGAACGCGCCCGCCGCCGTCTACGAGCTCGAGCATTTCGGCGTGCCGTTCTCCCGCACCGAGGAAGGCAAGATCTACCAGCGCGCCTTCGGGGGGATGACCTCCCATTTCGGCGAAGGCATCGCCCAGCGCACCGCCGCCGCCGCCGACCGCACGGGGCACGCCATCCTGCACACGCTCTACGGCCAGTGCGTGAAACAGGAGGTGACCTTCTTCATCGAGTATTTCGCGCTCGACCTGATCGTGGAGGACGGGGCGGTGCGCGGGCTCATGGCCTGGTGCCTCGACGACGGCACGATCCACCGCTTCCGCGCCCACAAGGTGATCCTGGCCACCGGCGGCTATGGCCGCATCTACGCCTCCTGCACCGGCGCGCATACCCAGACCGGGGACGGCAACGCCATGGTGCTGCGCGCGGGGCTTCCGCTGCAGGACATGGAGTTCGTCCAGTTCCACCCCACCGGCATCTACGGCGCCGGCGTGCTCATCACCGAGGGCGTGCGCGGCGAAGGCGGCTATCTCACCAATTCCGAGGGCGAGCGCTTCATGGAGCGCTATGCCCCGCACGCCAAGGACCTCGCCTCGCGCGACGTGGTCAGCCGCGCCATGATGATCGAGATCCGCGAAGGGCGCGGGGTGGGGCCCAAGAAGGACCACATCCACCTGCACCTTTCCCATCTCGACCCCAGGATCATCCACGAGCGGCTGCCCGGCATCACCGAAAGCGCGCGCATCTTCGCGGGCGTGGACGTGACCAAGGAGCCGATCCCCGTGCTGCCGACCGTCCACTACAACATGGGCGGCATCCCCACGAACTATCACGGCGAAGCGCTGACGCTGAAGGACGGCAATCCGGACACCGTGATCCCCGGCCTGATGGCCGTGGGCGAAGCAGCCTGCGTGTCGGTGCATGGCGCCAACCGGCTGGGCTCAAATTCGCTGATCGACCTGGTGGTGTTCGGCAAGGCGGCCGGCATGCAGGCCGCGAAGGCGATCACGCCCGGCGAAGGCCATGCCGACCTGCCCAGGGGCGCGGGCGATGCGGCGCTCGCCCGCCTCGACCGCCTGCGCAACGCCAGCGGCGGCACGCCCACCGCCATGCTCCGCCGCGACATGCAATTCGCCATGCAGGAGGACGCCGCCGTATTCCGCACCGGCGACACGCTCAGGAAGGGCCGCAAGCGGATCGACGACATCTACAGGCAGGCCTCCGACATCGCCGTCAGCGACCGCTCGATGATCTGGAATTCCGACCTGGTGGAGACGCTGGAGTTCGACAACCTCATCCGCCAGGCCATCGTCACCATCGAAGGCGCGGTGACCCGCGAGGAAAGCCGCGGGGCGCACGCCCGCGAGGACTTCCCCAGGCGCGACGACGCGCACTGGATGAAGCACACGCTCGCCTGGCTGGACGACAAGGGCTGGGCGACGCTCGATTACCGCCCGGTGCACACCTACACGCTGTCGAACGAAGTGGAATACATCCCGCCGAAGGCGAGGACGTACTGATTTTTGCCAGCGGCAACCCGATCAAAGCTAACCGGCAAACCTCTTCGCGGCCGCGTCGAAGCTCAGCACCGGGGCGTGGATGAGGCCGTCGCTCTGCGGTTTCGGCGTGGGATCGACGTAGATCATCGAGTATTGGTTGGCGGCGATCGCGTAGGTCCGCGTCTCGCTGATGTTCACCACGCCGATGTCGAAGGTCATGCTGGGCGAGCGTTGCGCCACCAGCCAGTGTGAATTGTCGCGGTCGTCGGACATGGTGACGATCTCGCCCGGGCCGATCAGCCGGTCGATGGACGGGCGCAGGACCAGCGCCCCCGACCCGTTCGAATCCGGCCCGTCCGGATCCGGCTCGTCGCGGATGCGGTCGAAGGTGCGGGCATGGAAATTGCCGCGCACGACCAGATGCGCGGACACCATGTTGTTGTGGGCGTGCGGGATCACGGCCCCGCCCTCGCGCATCGCGAACACGCGCATGAACCACGGCCGCGCGATGCCGCCGGTCTCCACACGCCTGGGGAAATGCACCTCCGCGGTGTCGGCGAGCCTGGTCTTGTAGCCGAAATGCGCGGTCAGCCTGTCGATGTCGAGATAGCGCAGCACTTCGCCCACCGGCACCGAAGCGTTGAGCGCGGCGATGGAGTCCTGCCAGTAGGAAAGCCCCATCTCGCCGCCGGCGAGCCCGCGGTTGAGCGCCACGACCTTGCGCGCCCAGCCATCCAGCGCCGCCCGGCCCGTGGCCGCGAGCGCGCCCGTCCGCCACGCCGCCAGCAGCGGCACGGCAATCGCCAGGTCCCGGAGCACACCCCGCCGTGTCGTCATGCGCCGATCCTAGCAGGGGAATTGCGGCAAAAGTGAAGCGGCGTTCACACGCCCGCCCGCGCGCGCGTCCCAGACCGGGCAAGAACATGGGGCCAGGCGCGGACGGACCGGACATGGCGAAACTTTCCAAGGAGCAGCTCGAGGTCATGGCGAGCTATCCGCTGACCGCCAAGCGGCCGCCGAGCCATATCGTGCCCGGCACCGACTCCGGGAACTTTCCCGACGTGGCCTGCTGGAACTGGGCGCTGACGGGCGGGGTGGACAACAACCTCGGCAAGACCACGCCCGACGCGATCTACCAGCGGGTGATAAAGGCCCGCTACAGCCAGGTGAAAGATCTGACGTGGCCGTGGGCGTTGGGCCGCAGCCTCACCAAGGAGGACAAGAAGCATACCGGCCTTCTCAAAATCATCACGGACAATTTCAAATCGGCCTGCGCCTTCCTGTCCGGCAGCGAGCGGGACGGCATCGATCTCCGAAACGAAAAAATCGCGCGGGCGCGAGGCAAGATCGTGCGCGCGCTCGCCGCCCTCGCCGCGCTCGAAAACGGCCTGGTCCCCTCGAAATCCGAAACCATCTACACGCTCTGGGTCCGCACCGATCTGGAGGACTGGTGGAGCTGGCACCATTGGGCAATTGGGATCGAGGTGGGCGACGGCGCCATCTCCTACGTCCAGACCATTCCGGGAAAGAAGGAAGAGGGCGCGCTGTACCAGGGCTGCAAGGCCATGTGGGATGAGGGCCTGGATGCCACCGAATTCCTCTACCTCGAAGAGCTGCACGAGGCACACGTCGCCCTGCTGGACAAGATCAAGCCCTACAAGGCGGAGTAGCGGGATGTGGGCCTGACGCGGCCGGGCTCGTGGCCGGGCTCGCGGCCGCGCGGGCCATGAGCGCGGGCAGGACCGGGGCGCAGGAGGGCCCGATCGGCGTTACTTCGCCGCCTTCAGCGCCGCGTCGATTTCGGCGCCTTTGGCGGCCTTGAAGGCGATGCAGCGGTCGATCCGGTCGTCGTTCTGCCTCAGGCTCTGCGCCAGTCCCTGCAGATCGCCGGTCTTCGGGCCGAAATATCCGTCCATCTCGTCCTTCGAGGCCGCATCGCAGGCGTAGGCGAAGATACCCGGCGCGAACGCCATGCCCTCGGCGGAGACGCGGTTCTCGATGGCGTCGAAATTGGCCTTGAACCACGTCCACAGCGCCTTGCGGCCCGCATCCTCGCGCTGGAGATCGCGGATCACGTAGCGCAGGTCGCCGATGCGGATCGCGTCCGTCAGCGAGAGCGCGAGCAGCTTGTCCAGCGAGGCCTCGTCGTCGGCTCCGGCGACGGCATAGATCACCGACTTGGCGAAATACTCGTCGCCGGACGTCTTGAGCGCGGCGAGAAGCTGGTCGACGAAGGGGGCGCCCAGGGCGTAGACGCCCGCACGCATCGCCTCCTCGCGCAGCTCGGGCGGAAGCCCACCCATGTCCGCGCCGCCGGAGGCGATATAGGCCTGCGCCGCCTTCGCCAGCGGCGCGATCACGGCCGGGTCGCGGCCCTCTTCCACCAGAAGCCGCACGAGATTGCCGCGCAGGAGCGAATCCGCCACCGGCTCGTTCGGCCTGGCCGCGAGGCCGAGCTTCTTCAGCCGCGGGCCGAAATTCCTCCGGATGAAGCCGCGATAGGCGTTCAAGGCGCCCGGATCGATCACGCCGCTCACGCGCATCTCGTGCAGCGAGTCCTGGGTGCTGAAGCTCCTGTTCTGGTCGCTGGCGATCTGGTCCCACGATCCGGCGGGCGCCAAGGCGCGGATCAGCGCAAAATAGCCGGCCGCGCTCGCCTGCCCCGCGCGCAGGGCGGCGTCGAGGTCGTAGACCAGCGTGAGCTGGTCGGCGGCATCGAGCTTCGGCGCGTCCTTGATCAGCGCGGCCCAGCGCTGTTCGTTCTCCGTGAAGCGGTAGTAACCGGCGCCTTCCGCGTTCGGGAAAACCGCCCTGGGGCATTTGTCGCCCAGCATGAGCTCGGTCGAGGGCGGCGCGATCATCTGGCAGGTCCTGGCCCCGTCCGCGGCCGCGCACATCGGCACGTTCCAGGTATGAAGCACCGGGGCGATGCCGACCGAGGCATAGGGCGCCTGGGTGACGTTCAGCGCCGCGCCCGCGGGGCCGCACGACAGCTCGCTCGTCAGCACCGGCACCCCCGGCTGGTCGATGAAATTGTCGAAGGCCTGCACGATCTCCGGGTGGCCGGTCTCCGTGGCGATGGTGCCGATGAAGTCCTGCGCCGTGGCGTTCCTGTAGGCGAACTTCACCAGATAGGCGTGGATGCCCTTCTGCCACGCCTCGGGCCCGACATAGCTCTCGAACATCGAGAGCACGGCATCGCCCTTGGAATAGGTGATGTCGCCGAAGGCGTTCTCGAGATCGTCGGGGGTGCGGATCGCGTTGTGAATCTCGCGGGCGCTCGGCAGCTCGTCCAGCCGCATCACGTTGAGCGCATTGCGCAGGCCCTCGCGGCCGAACTCGCCGTCGGGCCGCACGATGTTGGAGATCTTGCCCGACATCCAGGTGGCAAAGCTCTCGTTGAGCCAGATGTCGTCCCACCAGGCGGGCGTCACGTAATCGCCGAACCACTGGTGCGCGAGCTCGTGGGCCTGCACGTCGAGGCTGGTGAGCTTCTGGTCGAGCGGCGCGTCCGCGTCCATGAGCAGGAGCTGCTCGCGGAAAGTGACGGCGCCGGCGTTCTCCATGGCGCCCGCCCCGAAATCCGGCACGGCCAGGATGTCCAGCTTCTGGAAGGGATAGGGAAGCTCGTAATAGTTCTCCAGCGCCGTCACCACGGCGGGGGTCAGCGACAGCGCATATTGCAGTTTCGGGCCCATGCCCCTGGCGGCGATGCCGCGCAGATGCAGCGGACGGTCGCGCCACTTGTCGGCGGGGATGTCGCCCATGTCGACGATGTCGAGCGGGCCGACGGCCAGCGCGATGAGATAGGTCGGCAGCGGCCTGGTGGTCTCGAAGGTCCAGCGCATCATGCCGTTGCCGGCGCCGGTGTCGCTCACGACGGGCGTGTTGGCGATGACCTTGTCGCCCGCGGGCGCGACGACCGTGATGTCGAAGGTGGACTTGAAGCCGGGCTCGTCGAAGCCGGGGAACATGCGCCGCGCGTCGATCGACTCGAACTGGGTGAAGGCATAGGCATCGCCCCGCGCCACCACCTTGTAGAGCCCGGCCAGCGAGCGGTTGTAGTCCGCGTCATAGACGAAGGAGAGCGTGGCCGCGCCCACCGGCGCGTTCTTCGCGAAGGTGACGAGGGCCACGCCGGACTTGTCGACTTCCTTGTAGGTCGCCGCGATCGTGCCGCCCCTGGGCAGGTTCAGCACCACGCTCTTCACCCTGAGGCCGAGTCCGTGGAGGTAAAGCGTGCGCACCGGGCTGGCGAAGGCCAGATCGATGTCGGCGAGTCCGGAGAAGCCCTGCTTCGTGGGATCGATGGTCAGCGCAAGGCGGTAGTGCGTGGGCGTCGCCACGCGGGGAAGCGGTCCCAGCGGAACCGGGCCGGGATCCGGCGCGGGCTGCGCCGTCACCGCCGCCGGGGCGGATGCGGCCTGCTGCTTTTCCGGCGTCTTGCCGCAGGAGACGAGCACGAGCGCGGCGAGGACGGCCAGGGAAAAGCGCGGCATGGGACGACCTTGGGAGAGACTCGGGGACGCCAGAATACGCACCCGGAGCCGTCTGCAAACCCTCGCGGGCCGGCAAAATGCGGCCATGGCCCCGAAGGCCCCATGACAAGCAAATTCAATGCCTTGCGCGAGCATCCTGCCAAAGCGTGGCGGCGGGGACGAAAAGTTCCATGTCGAAACGTTCAGCTACGGTTCAGGCTGCGAACACAAAACTCCCGGCCACATTTCGAAGAGAGGAGACTCTGCCATGCCGATACGCATCACCCTTGCAGCGGGCGCGCTGGCGCTCACGCTCGGCGCCACCGCCGCCTCGGCGCAAGGTTACGACTATGGCGAGGATTGCCACGACCAGAACGCGCGCGCCGGCACGGTGCTGGGCGCCATCGCGGGCGGGGTCATCGGCAACCAAATCGGCCACGGCGGCGGCAAGACGGCGGCGACGGTGGGCGGCGTGGTGCTGGGCGGCATCGCGGGCAACCAGATCGCCGGCGACATGCCCTGCGAGGACCGCCGCTATGCCTTCGCCGTCTACCAGGAAGGCTTCGACGGCCCCATCGGCCAGCGCTACGAATGGCGCAACCCGCGCGGCAACTACGGCTACTTCACGCCGGTGCGCGAGTACGAGGATTCCGAAGGCTACACCTGCCGCGACTTCGAGGAAGGCGTGTGGCGCCACGGCGAATGGCACATCCGCACCGGCACCGCCTGCCGCGAAGGCGACGGCCGCTGGTATTTCCGCTGAGGCGCGCGGCGGAGGCTACTTCCCCTTCCACCGGGGCGCGCGCTTTTCGGCGAAGGCGCGCGGGCCTTCCACGAAGTCTTCGCTGCGGAACATGGCGGCGACGGCGGGGTAGTCTCGCTGGGCCTTGAGCGCGGCCGCGAGCGAAGGCTCGGCCAGGCCGCGCATCACCGCCTGCTTGGAGGCGCGCACGCTCATCGGCGACAGCTCCAGCATCTGTGCCGCCCAGCTGCGCGCGGCGGCCATCAGCTCCGCGGCCGGAACGACATCGTTGACGAAACCGAGTTCCTTGCCTTCCGCGGCGCTCACGCGGCGGCCGGTCAGGATCATGCCCAGCGCGCGCTTGTCGCCGATGGTGCGCGGCAGGCGGTGAAGCCCGCCCGCCAGCGCCGCCAGACCCACGCGGGGTTCAGGCAGCGCGAATTGCGCGCTGTCCGCCGCCACGATGACGTCGCAGGCCAGCGCGATCTCGAAGCCGCCGCCCATGGCGAGGCCGTTGACCGCCGCGATCAGCGGCTTGTCGCAATCGAAGCGGTTGGACAGGCCGCCGAAGCCCGACGGCGGCGCGCTCATCCTGCCGCCGCCCGCCTGGTATTTGAGATCGTTGCCCGCCGAGAAGGCGCGCGCGCCCGCGCCGGTGACGATGGCGACCCATTGTTCCGGATCGGCGGCGAAATCGTCGAAGATCTGCGCCAGCTCGAAATGCGCCGGCGGATGCAGCGCGTTCATCACCTCCGGGCGGTTGAGGGTGACGACGGTGAGCTTGCCCTCGCGCTCGACCCTGGCGAATTCGTAATGCGGCATGGAGCCTCCGGGAATGGCGGATTTCCCGGCCAGCTTGTCGCCTTTGACGCGCCGCAAGCAAGGCTTGGGTAACCATTTGCGCCTAGTTTTCCGGAGGAATTCGTCCGCGGATGCCGCAATGCCCGACTCCTGGTTCGTCAACGTCCAAGGCCGCGCCTATGGGCCCTACACGGAAGCCCAGATGGAAGGCTTCGTGGCCGAAGGACGGCTGGCGGCCCATTCGCTGATCACGCGCGCGGGCGAGACCGAATTCCGCATGGCGGGCGACGAGGCCTGCTTCGCGCCGCTCTTCCAGCAGCACAAGGCGAAAGCGGAAAGCCTCCAGGCCGCCGCCGCGCCCGCCGCCCAGCCGAATTTCGGCCGCGGCGACGCCGAGACCGGCGAGCCGGAGCGGTCCCACTTCGTCATCGTGGCGGACATGAAGTCGCGTTCGGCGCAAGGGCTGGAGGAGGAGATCTTCAACCTCGGCTCCGCCCACGCGATCCTGCCGCAGACCTGGATCCTGGCCACCGAACAGCCGATCAACGCGGTGCGCAACCTGCTGGTCCAGAAACTGGGCAAGCTCGACGTGCTGTTCGTGGTCGACGCCACCCACAACAAGGCCGCCTGGTTCAATTTCGGCCCCGAGGCCGACAGCCGGATCCGCCGCATCTGGGTCAGGCCGCAGGACGCGGTACGCGCCCAGGCGCAGCAGGCGGGCGGCTAAATCGCCTTCAGGGCGGCGCGGAAGCGCTTGTGGTTCTCGACGTAAACGTTCGCCGAGATCTTCAGCATCGCGAGCTGCGGCTCGGAGAGCTGGCGCACCACGCGGGCGGGCGACCCCACGATCAGGGAGTTGTCGGGGAATTCCTTGCCTTCGGAGACCAGGGAATTGGCGCCGACGATGCAGTTCCTTCCGATGCGCGAGCGGTTGAGCAGCGTGGAGCCCATGCCAATCAGCGAATTGTCGCCCACGGTGGTGGAATGCAGGATCACCTTGTGGCCGACCGTCACGCCGGCGCCGATCTTCACCGGTTGTCCCGGATCGGTGTGGACGACGGAATTGTCCTGGATGTTGGAATTCTCGCCCAATTCGATCCAGTCGTTGTCGCCGCGCAGCACCGCGCCGAACCAGACGCTGGCGTTGCGCGCGAGCCGCACGCGGCCGATGACGGTGGCGTTCGGCGCCACCCACCACTCGCCGCCGGGCGGGAATTCGGGCGCGATGCCCTCGAGCGCATAGATCGTCATTGCGCCAGTGTGGCAGATGCCGCCGCCCGGTTGAAGGCCGGCCGCCCCGCGCAATGCGGAACGGCCGGCCCTGCGTTCATCCGAAATTGGCCGTCGACAGCGAGCCGAGATTCGTGGCCGAGGCGAGCTCGATCACATAGTCCTGGCCGGCCTGGTATCCGGCCACGCCGTTGGCGTCGATGATCAGGTAGGTATGGCCGGCCAGCGGCCCGCTATCGGCGGTGAACACAACCGCATGGCCGGCGGCGAGTTGTCCCGCGCCGATCGCTGCCGCCAGATCGCCGTCAAAATGACCACCCTGCCGCAGCATACCGGAGGTGACTGCCGCATCGACGCCGCTTACGGCGCCCGGAACGCCGATCCTGTCCGCGGCACCGTCGAATCCGACGATCACATCGTGGCCGAGGCTGGTGGAATCCGCGACGGCGGTGAAGACGAACGTGTCCGCTCCGGGGCCGCCGGTGAGACGGTCGGCGCCAAGCCCGCCCTGCAGCAGATCGTTGCCGTTGCCGCCGGTCAGGATGTCGTTGCCGGCGCCGCCGATGAGGTTGAACGTTCCGTCACTCTCGTGCGCGCCGTTGAACTTGGCGGTGCTCGTCGCGGACAGCGCCGATGCGTCCACGGTAAGAGACTGGCCCGCGGCGACATTGCCGTCGTTGGTGGAGAGTTTGTAGGAATAGCCGTCGTCGAGCCTGATTGTCTCGACGCCGGTCATGGTCAGGCCGCCGAGATTGAGCGCGCTGGAATAGTCGCCCTTCAGTTCGAGCGTATCCGACCCGCTGCCGCCGTCGATCCGATCGCCCGCCGTCAGCGCCGCGCCTGCCGCGATCAGGTCGTCGCCGGCATCGCCGGTCACGCGATCGTTGCCGCCATCGCGGATGTCGAGCGTGTCGTTGCCGTCGCCGCCGTGCATCACGTCGTCGCCGTCGCCGCCCGTGAGCACGTCGTCGCCCGCGCCGCCATTGAGCGTATCGCTGCCGTCGTTCACGAGCTTGTTGAAGCCGATCGTGAAGACCTCGACGGAATCCTGGAACAGCTGCCCACCGTATCCGCTCACGACGAGTTCGGTGCCGTCGGCGGAAAACTCGGCGGCCGCGGCCGACGGAGCAATCTCGGTCAGGGCGCCGGTCTGGAGGTCCTTCATGTACAGATAGGCCGCGTGATCGAGATTTCCGGGCATGAAATTGTCGGATTCGCTGGTGAACAGCAGATATCGGCCGTCGGGGGAAAAGACCGGATTGAAGGAGCTGGAGTCGCCCTCGACGCCGTCCGCCGTAGCGGAAACCAGCGTGATCGCGCCGGTGTCGAGATTCTTCAGGTAGATGCTGGACTCCGAAGCGGTCGCGCCGGCGACCAGGTTGGTGGCATTGCTCGTGAAGGCGACATACTTGCCGTCCGGCGAAAAGGTGGCCTGCTTGTCCGGGTCGGCGCCGCTGAACGACGTTCCGAATCCGGAGCTGGCATTGCCCGGCGTGTCGTCGGCCGCGCTGGAGACAAGCGTGACGGCGCCGGTGGACAAATCCTTGACGAAGACATCGGACGCGCCGTTGTTGTCCCCCGCGACGAGATTGTCGGCATAGCTGATGAAGACGACTTTCGTGCCGTCGGCTGAAAGCGCAAAATCCGTGGCTGCGCCGTCGCCCTGCGAACCGTCGGAGGCGGTCGAGACGAGCGTCACGGTGCCGGAAGACAAATCCTTCTCGTAGACGTCGTTCACGCCGTTGGTGTCGCCGCCGGCGAGCGCCGAGGTGCTCAGGAAGAAAACCGACGAGCCGTCCGGCGAGAATACCGGCGCCGTGCCACCCGTGGTGCCCGCAACGAAAGTCGGAGAACCGGAAGCCAGCGTGTCGATGAAGATGCCGCTGTGCGTGCCGTCCGAGCCGGAGAACACGAGCGTCGTGCCGTCCGGCGAAAACGATGGGCCATGGGCCGAGCCCGAAAATGCCGTGCCGCCGGTCTGGGAGACAAGCGTGATTGCGCCGGTGGCCAGATCCTTCAGATAGATCTCCGTTTCGCCGTACGAGGCGCCGCTCGTGAGGTCGTAGGCGCCGCTCGCGAACGCCACCAGCGTTCCGTCCACGGTGATCGACGGCTGCATGCTGTCTCCGGTCTCGGGTACGTTGCCGTCGCTCTCCAGCGCCAGCATGTTCATTTGGCCGGCGGAATAAGGCAGGCCGCCAAAAAGGATGTCGTTGCCGTCGCCGCCGTTCAGCGTGTCGTCGCCGCCCGCGCCGATCAGCGTGTCGTTGCCCGCGCCGCCCGTGAGCTTGTCGCCGAAGCTGGAGCCGAGGAGTGTTTCGATGCTGACGAGCTTGTCCTTGCCGTCGCCGCCGCCGACATCCTGGGCCACGCTGATCGCCAGGCTCACGGTCACCCCGCTTGTCGCATCGGCATAGCTCGCGGTGTCGTTGCCGTCGCCGCCGTCCAATATGTCGTTGCCGGCGCCGCCCATGAGAATGTCGTCGCCCGGCGCGCCCAGGAGCGAGGCCGGGTTTTTGACGACGCCAGTCGGGCCTTCCAATCTGTCGGTATCGACATTCCCGAGATAGGAACGATCGCCATAGAGCGTGTCGTCGCCGCCGCCGCCATCAAGCACGTCGTTTCCGGCCGAACCGTAGAGCACGTTGGCGTTGCCGTCGCCGGTCAGGACGTCGTCGCCGAAGGTGCCCATGACGTTGACGAAATTCGTCGCGGTGACGTTGTCGCGGATCGTGTATTGCTCGCTGCCCTGGAGGGCCAGCGAAAAGCGCGCGCCGAAGGTTCCCGGTTCGACTTCCTGGTCGGTCGCAAGGTCGTAGTCGAACGAAATCGTGTTGGTCCCCGTGCCGCCATCGGCGACATCGGTGCCGATCGTGTCGGAGAGCGTTCCGACCTGGATGAGGTCGTCGCCGCCATTGCCCGCGATCCGGTCGTTTCCGCCCTGACCCCACAGCCAGTTCGCGTTGCCGTCGCCGGTCAGCACGTCGTCGAGGGGCCCGCCGGAGACGTCCTGGATGTTGGACAGCGTGTCCATGCCCTCGCCGGTGTCCTGGGCATGGCCTTGCTGGTTGAGATCGACGGTATCGCCCGAGGCGCCGCTCGCCAGCGACACGCGATTCTTGCCGCCGCCACCGTCGACAATGTCGTCGCCCGTCCTCGGCTGGAAATAGTCGTCGCCGGCGCCGCCGATCAGCGTATCGTCGCCCGAACCGGAGACGATGCTGAAGCTGCCGTCGGTCTCGGCGGAGCCGTCGAAGTGCAGGAATTCGGGCGCGCGCAGCAGTTGCGCCGAAATGGACATCACCTGTCCCGCGGCGACCGTGGAGTCGTCGGTCGTGAGCGAATAGCTGTAGTCATGCCCCTGCGAAAAGCCGCTCAGCAGCCTGAGAAGCGGAATGTCGACCATTGTCGCGGCGCCGAATACGACGCCCGCGGAATAATCGCCCTGGAGCACGACGGTATCGATCACGCCGGTCGACGGATCGGCGCCCATCACGCTGTCCTGGGCCGTGAAGCTGGCGCCGAACGTCACGCCGCCGGTTCCGTTGCCGAGATCGATCGTGTCGACCCCGCCATTGGCCGCATTCACGCTGTTGTTGTCGCCGCCCAGCGTGACGGTCGCATCGCCGGCACCCAGATCCACGACGAAGGAGCCGTGGTGTACCCTGCTGCCGTCGAAGACCAGCGTGTTGCCGGCCTGAAGCGCGGTCGCGTCGACCGTCAGGGAGTCGCCCGGCGCGACATTGGCGTTGTTGAGCGTGATGTTGTAGCTGTGCCCGGCCAGAAATTGCAGCGTTTCGATGCTGGTGAATGTCGTCCCCTTGAGCACCAGGCCCGAATAGTCGCCATCGAGCTGGACGGTGTCCGAACCGTCGCCGCCGTCCAGCCTGTCGTTGGCATTCAGCGCGGCGCCCATTTCGAAGACGTCGTTTCCGCCGAGTGCGCTGACGGTATCGCTGCCGCCCTGGGAAAGATCGAATGTGTCGCTGTTATCCGTTCCGGTGATCGTGTCGTTGCCGCCGGTGCCGGTGAAGCTCGCCAGCGGCCCGATCGGATGGGGAATCAGGCTGTCCATGCCGACCCACGCATCGCCCCACGACGGAATGTCGCCGGTGCCCACGGACATATCGCGCGGTTTCATATCGTTCTCCGCCATTATCGCGGCAACCGTAGTGCGAATCCGTGACACGCTCAACACAACGAAAAAGCCGCTCTTCCCGCGCGAGGAAAAGCGGCTTCTTCAGTTTACGCATAAGCGCTACGCGCCGGGCCGGTTCATCCGAAATTGGCCGTCGACAGCGAGCCGAGGTTCGTGGCCGAGGCGAGCTCGATCACATAGTCCTGGCCGGCCTGGTACCCGGCCACGCCGTTGGCGTCGATGATCAGGTAGGTATGGCCGGCGAAATTGCCGGCGTCCGCCGTGAACAGCACGGCATGGTTCGCGGCGAGCTGGCCGGCGCCGATCGCGGCCGCGAGATCGGGATCGAAATGCGTCGTGCCACGAAGCTGGCCATGGGTGACGGCGGTGTCGATGCCCGTCACCGCGGTGGGCAGGTCGAAGAAATCCTGCGCGCCGTTGAAGGCGGTGATGATGTCGTGCGCCAGGCCGGTCGAGGCCGTCGGGTCGGAATAGGCGAAAGTGTCCAGGCCCGCGCCGCCGTTCAGCTTGTCGGCGCCCCGCCCGCCCGCCAGCCGGTCGTCGCCGCTGCCGCCGGTCAGCACGTCGTTGCCCGCGCCGCCGACGAGGAAGAACGCCCCGTTGGTCTCGTGCACGCCGGAGAAGTTCAGGATGTTGGTGCCCGTGAGCTCGGAGGCATCGACGCGCAGGCTCTGGCCCGCCGCCACGTTGGCGTCGTTGGTGACGAGCTTGTAGCTGTAGCCGTCGCCCAGCATCAGGATCTCGACATTGACCATGGTGGCCGCGCCGAAGGTGAAGCCGCCGGAATAGTCGCCGGTGAGGTTGACGGTGTCGTTGCCGTCGCCGCCGTCGATGCGGTCGGCGGTGCCGAGCGCCGGCGACGCGGGCGTGAAGTCCGGATTGGTGCCGATGTCGATGGTATCGTCGCCCGCGCCGCCGGTGGCGGTGTCGTTGCCGCCGAAGGAGATGTCGAGCGTGTCGTTGCCGTTGCCGCCGTCGAGCTTGTCGTTGCCCGCCCCGCCGGTCAGCACGTCGTTGCCGTCATTGCCCTGGAAATTGTGGTTGGTGGTGCCGGCGGGCACCAGCACCGTGACGGTGTCGGCGCCCGAGCCGCCCACGAAGTTCTCCACGTCGTCGCCGAGCGACCAGCTGGTGTCGAAGGACACGACATGCGCGTCCAGGGTATCGGTTCCGGCGCCGCCGTGGAAGGCCAGCGTGCCCGCGGCGTTGTAGAAGACGGTGTCGTTGCCGTCGTCGCCATAGACCGTGTCGTTGCCGCCGTTGGTGTAGAACTTGTCGTTGCCGGCGCCGCCGTCCAGCGTGTTGTCGGCGGAGCTGCCGGTCAGCGTGTCGTTGAAGTCCGAGCCGACGAGGCTTTCGATGCTGACCAGCGTGTCCTTGCCGTCGCCGCCGCCGACGTTCTGCGCGCTGGCGACCGTCAAATCGACCGTCACGGCGCTGGTGGCGTCGCTGTAGACGGCGGTGTCGTTGCCCTCGCCGCCGTCCAGGGTGTCGTTGCCCGCGCCGCCGGTGAGCACGTCGTCCCCGCCCGTGCCGGGATCGACGTCATAGGCGCCCATGGGCCCGTCGCCGCCCGACACGCTGATGGCGCCGGCATAGCCCTTGTCGCCGTAAAGCGTGTCGTTGCCGGCGCCGCCCGAAAGATTGTCGGCGCCGGAGGAGCCGTAGAGGATGTTGTTGTTCGCGTCGCCGGACAGCGTGTCCTCGCCGTTGGTGCCCATCAGGTTCTCGAAGCCGGTGGCCGTGAGGAAGTCGCGGCCGGTGTCCTGCATCGTGCCCTGGTCGGCGAGCGAATAGGTGGCGCCGTCGTCGGTGGTGGCGAGCAGGCCGTTGTCGTCGAAGGACAGCGTGTCGACGCCGCCGCCGCCATTGGCCACGTCGGTGCCGAGCCCGCCGCCGCTCACGTCGCCGACCTGGATGACGTCGTTGCCGCCATTGCCGTTGATGGTGTCGCTGCCACCCTCGCCCCACAGCCAGTTGGCGTTGCCGTCGCCGGTCAGGGTGTCGTTGCCCACGCCGCCGGAAAGGTCCTGGATGTTGTTGAGGGTGTCGTTGCCGTCGCCGGTGGCCTGCGCGTGCCCCTGCTGGAGCAGGGAGACGGTGACGCCCGAGGCATCGTCGGAATAGGTCACGCGGTTCTTGCCGCCGCCGCCGTCGACGAAGTCGTCGCCGCCCTTGGGCTTGAAGAAGTCGTCGCCCGCGCCGCCGATGAGCGTGTCGTTGCCCGCGCCGCTGGTGATGGAGAAGTCGCCGTCGGTTTCGGCCGATCCGTCGAAATGGAGGAAGTCCGTGGCATGAAGCGAGCTGCCGCCCACCACGAGCGCCTGGCCCGCCGCCACCGTCGCGTCGTTGGTGGTCAGGTAGTAGCTGTGGTTGGGCGACAGGAAGATGTTGCCGACATTGACCAGCGTCGTGGCCGTGAAGGTGACGCCCGCCGAATAGTCGCCGTTCAGCTGGATGAAGGCGTTGCCGGGGTTGGCCGGGTCTCCACCGTCCACCTGATCGGCCGCGGTGAAGGCCGCGCCGAAATAGACGCCGTCGCCGTTGCCGTCGGGATCGTTCTGGTCGCCGCCGAGATTGATGGTGTCGTTGCCGCCCTGCGACGCGTCGACATAGTCGAAGCCGTTGCCGGTCCGGATCGTGTCGTTGCCGGCGCCGCCCAGCACGTAGAAGATGCCGTCGGTCTCCGCCGCGCCGTTGAACACCAGCGTGTCCCCGGCGCCCAGCGCCGAGCCGTCGATCTCGAGCTGCTGGCCCGCGGCCACCGTCGCGTCGTTGGTGGTGATGTTGTAGCTGTGCGCGCCGGCGAGCATGATGTCCTCGATGTTGACGAGGGTGTGGGCGTTGAAGGCGAGCGCGCCGTAATTGCCGTTGAGCTGGACGGTGTCGAAGCCGTTGCCGCCGTCGATCTGATCGGCGGTGTTGAGCTTGCTGCCCATGATGAAGGTGTCGTTGCCGTCCAGGCCCTGCGCGATGTCGTTGCCGCCCTGGCTCAGGTCGAAGGTGTCGTCGCCGCTGGTGCCGACGAGGTTGTCGTTGCCGGTCGTGCCGGGAAAGCTGTCTTCCGGCGCTATCGGATGCGGCAGCGCGAACGGAACCTGGTCGTCGCCGATTTGCGCAAGGAAGGTGTCATCGCCGCCGAAGAGCGGCGTGTGCAGAGATTTCATCGCGGAGGCCCCCAAATAAGATGACAAAACGCTAATTCAAATCGGGGTGCGCCCGCAACAGGTTTTACTGGGGGCGTTGCGTGGAAACGCGCGCGGTCAGATAAAGTCGGCGACGCTCAACTGGCCGAGGTGAGACCCATTTGTCACATCGAACACATAGTCCGCGCCCGCCTGGTAGCCGGCGTGCCCGTTGGCGTCGACAATCAGGAAGGTATGCCCGGATAGATTGCCGGCGCTCGCGGTGAAGAGCACGGCCTTGCCGATACCCATCTTCCCCGGCGTGACGGCGGCCGCCAGATCGGTGTCGAAGTGTCCGCTGCGTAAAGTTCCCGAGGCCAGCGCGGGCGCGATGCCCTTGACGGTAACGTTCAGGTCGAAGCGGTCGCCCGTCGCCGACGCATCGAAATCGGTGATCGTGTCGTGCGTCGGCCCGGTGGACTGCGAGACGCTGGAATAGCGGAAGATGTCCCGTCCCGCGCCGCCGCTCAGCTTGTCCGCGCCCGGGCCGCCCACCAGCACGTCGCTGCCGGCCCCGCCCTGGAGCACGTCGTTGCCCGTCTCGCCGTAGAGCTTGTCCGGCCCGCCGAGCCCGAAGATCTGGTCGTTGAACGACGTGCCGGCCAGCGATTCGCCCAGGCCGGTGCCATTGATAAGATAGAGGTCGTTGGGATCGAGCCGGTAGATGGTGATCGTGTCCGGGATGGTGTCGAGATAATAGTTCACGTCGTGGATGCCGATGATCTCGGTGCCGTGGGAATCATAGTCCGCGTTGTCGAACACCCTGATGCTGCCGTCCCCGTTGACCGCGAGCACGGTGGTGGTGTGCTGGCCGCCGCCCTGCCAGCCCATGCGCACGATGTCGCCGGGATGCACCAGCGTCTGCCAGTCCGTGACCGGGTTGGGATCGGAGCCGCGATAGACCACCCGCCAGAAGCCGTTGGACTGGTTCTCCGCCGGATCGAGGCTGTAGGTCACGTCGTCGTCGAAGGCCGCGCCCACCGCCGCCGACAGCGCGCAGGCGATCTTGTGGCAGTCGTTGTCGTTGGGCACCCCGGTATAGGCCGCGGCGAAGCGCTCGGCGGAATCCACGATGTCCTGCGGCGTGGGCGCGCCATCGTCCGCGTCCGACGACATCATCGAGGGATCGACGGTGATGACGGAGAACTGCTGGTATTCCGTGGGCGAGCCGGTGGACTTGTCGAAGGCCACGGGCACCGTGACATAGGCCAGGTCGCCGATGTCGTTGCCCGCCTTCAGCGACACCATGGGCAGCGACGCAAGATCGATGAAACGCTGGTTGCCGAAATCCGGCCCGATGTCGTTGCCGTTGATGAGCCATTTGGTGACCTGCGGGTTGCCGAGGTCCCAATAGGAGAAATCCCAGCTGCTGAGCGTGGAGGCGCCGTAATAGGCGATCCAGAATTCATTGTAGCCGCCATAGCTCGCATGCGCGCCGAAGGTATCGTCGAGGATGGTCGACAGGTTCACCGTCGAGCCGGCCGCGGCGAACACGGCGGTGGGCAGCGTGTTCGTCAGCCACAGCGGCGAAGCGGATTGCGGCGCCGCCAGCGGCGCGAGCGGCGGCGCCACGATCGACAGCGATCCCGCGGTTTCGATCTGCCCGCCGTCCAATATCGAGAGATTACCGTTGGAACGACCCATGGCACGGCCCCAGTCCCAGGCGCGAAGACGCCACGTTAGGGTTCGCCGCCACAGGTTTCAACTTCGTAAATCGTTCGCAAAAGCCTTGGCGACGAAGCGCGGCAAAGCGGTTAGGCTCGACCTGTGCCCGCTGATTCGCGGACATAAGGGGGCAATAAAGGTGCAGAACTGCACTTTGCCGGTCGCAAGAGTTCCAAGGCGCCATGTCGCCCCGCGACACGCACCCCGCCGCCCTCACCCTCCTCCATCATCCATGCAATTGACCAGGGAGCATCCATGGCCAAGCGTTCCGCGCGTCGCAAGCATCGCGAACAGTTCGTAGAGGAGAACAACGTCCATCCCCTGTTTCCGTCCTCCGGCTGGTCGCCGCTGGACAACGAGACCCGGGACAGAAAATACGTCAAGAACATCCGGGCGATGAGCCCGCTGCAGCAGCGCCTGATCGACGCCATCGACGAGCGCTCCGTGGTGGTGGCGCTGGGCCCCGCCGGAACCGGCAAGACATACCTCGCCATCGCCAAGGCCGTCGAAGCGCTGGAACAGCGCCGCGCCGGCCGCATCGTGCTGTCGCGCCCGGCGGTGGAGGCGGGCGAGAGCCTCGGCTTCCTGCCCGGCGATCTGCAGGACAAGCTCGCGCCCTATCTGCGCCCGCTCTACGATGCGCTGACCGAGCGGCTGGGCACCAAGCGGCTGAAGGCGCTCCTGGCCGAAGGCGCGATCGAGATCGCCCCCGTCGCCTACATGCGCGGGCGCACCCTCAACGACTGCTACATCGTCATCGACGAGGCGCAGAACTGCACCTACGGCCAGCTCAAGATGCTGCTCACCCGGCTGGGCTGGCGCTCGACCATGGTGCTGACCGGCGACCCGGACCAGACGGACCTGCTGCCCGGCATATCCGGCCTCGGCCAGATCGCCGAACGGCTGGACAAGGTTCCGGAGATCGCGGTGATCCGGCTGGGCGAAGCCGACATCGTCCGCCACCCGCTGGTCGCGAGCATGCTGACGGTGCTGTAGGCGAAGCTCAGTGCGGGCGGAGCGACAGCGCGATCTCCAGCACGAACAGGCCGATCGCGAAGCTCCAATAGGACGAGATGGCGGCGGCCAGCCAGAAGGCCGTCGCCGAGCAGGATTTCTTGCGCCAGGAGCGCCCGGCATTGTCGATCAGCACGCTCGGGCCCGCGATCACCATGACCGCGTAATAGCCCAGGCGGGCCGCCACGCCTTCGGCCTTCTTGACCAGCATGCGGTAGAGATTGGCCACGATGCCGGACGCGGTGAACCCCGCGGCCAATGCGAACAGGGCGACCATGAAGTCGTGCAGCACGCCGTGCCTCCCGGAAGCGGACGCAGGGCGCGTTGCAGGGCACGTGCCGAAGATTAAGGCGCGTTAACCGCGGCGCTGTCCCAACTTGGGTCACGGCCGGCTCGCGGACGGGCCAGGCCCCGCCTCCGCCGATGTTTCGCCGCCACGGGCGCGGGGATTTCGCGCAAGGCTGGCACAGCCGTGATCGGGCGCCGCCGCGCCGCATGCTAAACAACCCCCAGGAGCGAATCGCGTGAGCCAGAGGGGCCAGGAGAGCTTTCGCCAACGTTCGGGATGGCTGATCCCGGCGGCGGTGTTCATCGTGACCGCGGCTCTGTCGGCCCTCATCCTGCTCTACTACCTGGCGCCGCCTGCCACCTCCTTCATCGAGGAACACCCCTCGCCCACCAGCCGCACCGATCCGGTGTCGCTGTCGGTGAACAAGCTCGCCTTCGTCATTCCGGCCAACTACATCCGCTATGCCAGCGCCCGCCAGGGCGGCGCGATGAAGGAGGTCGCCCTCCAGGCGCGCCTGCCGGACCTTTCTGGCTATTCGGAGTGGCATTCCGGCGACTTCGACGACCAGTCGGCGGATTCGCCCATCGTCTATCTCCTGATCCGCGAGGACCAGCAGAACATCGACGAGAGCGAGCGCTTCAGGCGCATCTACCTGTCCTACGTCGTGGACGCGCGGGGCAAGCCCGGGCCGTTCGGGCTGACGCAGTACGCTTTCCGGGACGATTCCGGCTATCGCGGCGAAGACCTCTTCGTCGGCCAGACGGCGGACGGGCTGGTCGACCTGCGTTGCGTGCGGCTGAGCGCGCAGGTGGCGAATCCCACCTGCCTGCGCGACCAGCGGCTGGGGCACCATGTGGCGCTGAACTACCGCTTCATGCGCAGCCACCTGGCGCAGTGGCAGGACATCGCCACCGGCGTGGACAAGCTGATCAAAAGCTTCATGCCGAAGGCGAAGTGATCAGCGCACGCGGTAGCGCGCCTCGACCGTCGCGCGCCGCGGCGTCACGCGTTCGATGACGACGCCGAAGGCCGGCACGAACGCCAGCGCCGCGGGGATCGCGAGCACGGCCTCAGCCAGCGACACGGCGTCCGCGCGCGGCGCGAAAGGCACGCACGCCAGCCATGCCGCGGCGGCGGTGGCGAGGATGCCGGCGGCCGCGGCCCCGGAGCCGGCCAGTGCGCGGATGAGCGCCGTGGGCACGTCGTCGCCGCGGCGGACGGCCGTGGCCGCGGCCGACGCGATCAGGAACGCCGCAATGGCGCCCGGACCCAGCGCCGGAAACGCCGCCGCCGGCGCGGGCGCCATGCGCAGGGCGAGAAGCGCCGCCGGCGCCATCGCGAGCACCGCCGCCAAGCCGAAACGCCAATCCCCCAGCCCCGCGATCGCAAGCACGGCGAGCGCGCAAGGCAGGAGCAGCCACAGCTGCCCGGCCCCGATCTGCACGGGCCGGATCTGCAGGCCGAAGAAGCCCAGCGCCGCAAGCACCAGCGCGATGCCGCCCAGGCTCCAGGCCCAGCGGGACTGCGTGGCGAAGTCCAGGAACGCGAGGCGCCGGTTTCTGCGCTCCAGCGCGCGGTTGAAATGGGTGACGAAGCTTTCGCCGGGCCGGGCCAGGGACGCCAGGAGCGGCGTCGCCACGATGGCCGAAAGGCCGCTGCCGGCCGCGGCGAGCAGGGTCGCGCGCAGGGGCGCCGCGGCGATGTCGAACGCCTGCAGGGCGAGCGCGAACAGGAGCGCCGCGAGAAGCGGCACGGTCAGTTCCCGCATCGACGCCGCGGCCGCCTCCCGCGGCGCGCCGCCGGACGCGATCCGGACCGCGATGGCCCACGCGAGCCAGGCCGACAGCGCCAGGCCCGCAAGCCATCCCGCCGCCAGGTCTTGCGCGCCGAACATTTCCGGCCATTGCCAGTCGCCGATGAAGGCCGCGACCGCCAGGCCCGGCAGCGGGCAGAGGAGCGCGACGACCGTGAGGCTCGCGCTGCGCAGCGTGACCGGCAATCCGGCGGCCATGACCGCGAACACCGCCGCCATCACGCCGATGCCGCCGGCGGTGAACGACACGCCCACATTGGCGCAGAGGCCGGCCGCAGCCGTGCCGATAATCGCAAGCGCGGAAAGTACCGCGATCCGCCCGCGCAGCAGCGCGCCCGCCAGGCTCATCCCGCGCGGGACGTCGGCGCCTCGGGCAGATCCATTTCCAGGATCGCCATGTTGAAGGCGTAGGAGATCTCGCCGTCTTCCTCGTCCCTGAAGATCACGCCGATGAACTCGCCGTTGACCTGGACCTCGACGGAATCGTCCTGCTTGGGCCGCTCGACGACCGTGATGGTGTCCAGCCGGAACAGGTTCCGGAGGTATTTCTCGATCCGCCAGATTTCGCTGCGTGTCATGCCTGCGCTCCTCGCGGTGCTGAAGTCGCATGCGGGCCGGATGAGGTCAAGACGGTCCGCGCGCCCGTTGCCGCGCCACCGCCGCGGGACCGTCTGGACCGCGCCCGAAATCCCGCTAAAGTATTCGCCAAATATTCGCCGGGCTGGAGGCGGTCATGCAATACTGGTGGGCATTCACGCACTGGTACCTCGACATCGTGCATTTCCAGGCGGTCGGCAGCGTCCTGCTGCTGGTGGGCTTCCTCATCGCCAGCACCCTGGTGCAGCAGCGCACCGTCAACCGCGTCAGCACCGTCCTCAAGAGCCATAGCGGGCCCATCGCCCGCACCAGGCTCTACCTCGCGGCGCAGGAGTATTACGACCGGCGCAACGTCAATCTCTTCACCAGCCCCTCGCACATCGTGCCGGTGTGGTTCCTCATCGTCACCGTGGCGGCGGGCGCCTGCTTCTCGTTCTTCGGCGCGGAGTATTTCACCGGCACGGTCGCGCCGAGCTACCCGCTGGGCGGCGCCTATGCCGCCTCGGGCGTCACCGGCGAGGCGCTGACGCGCTATGAATCCTCCACCGTGTTCATCGGCGTGATGGCGTTCCTCGGCGCCTATGTCTGGATGATCGCGCGGCTCACCACCCGCATCAACAACAACGACATGAGCGCGACGACGTTCTATTTCCTCTCCATCCGCCTGATCGCCGCCTGCCTCGTCGCCGCCGTCACCCGCCATATCGTCGAGGCCATCCCGGTGCTGCGCACGCTCGTCATGTACGACGGCAAGCCGGTGGGACTTGCGGCGCTGGGCTTCCTGATCGGATGGAACCCGACGCTGTGGATCCGCGAGCTCCTGCTCTTCATCAGCGACTGGGCGAAAACCAAGATCCCCTCGCAGCGCTGGCCCGCAAAAGAGAACATGCCGCAGAACATGATGCTGCCCATGATCCAGGGGCTGGTGGACGACAAGATCGACCGGCTCAACGAGCTCGACATCGACAATTGCCAGGACCTTGCCGAGCGCAACGCCATCCTGATCTGGCTGCGCACGCCCTACACCATCGAGCTGGTGGTGGACTGGATCGCGCAGGCGCAGCTCTGCATCCTGTTCGAGGACGACACGGTCGAGAAGCTGCGCCGCGCCGGCATCCGCACCATCTTCGCCTATCGCGACGCCATCGCGGACGACGCCGGCGCGGCCGCGGTCGAGGAGCTCATCAAGCCCACCGTGCCGCTGGCGCTGCTCGCCACCCACCGCGTGACGATCGACGCGGAGCCGGCCTTCCAGCAGCTGAAGGAGCTCCGCGATGCGAACGAGCAGGGCTCGACGGAGGCCTCGGTGCTGTCGCTCGCGCCGCGCCAGGCGCCGGCCGCGGCGGCGGGCTGACGGTCAGATGTTGAAATCCGGCTCGCGGATCATCTGATCCATTTCCTGGGACGGCCGCTCGGGGCTTTCGCAGCCGATGTTCCGGGCCGGAACGCCCGCGACGGTGCAATGCGCCGGCACCGGTTTGAGCACGACGCTGCCCGCCCCCACCCGCGAATACTCGCCCACCTCGATGTTGCCCAGAACCTTGGCGCCGGCCGAGAGCAGCACGCCTCGGCGGATCTTGGGATGGCGGTCGCCCGTCTCCTTGCCGGTGCCGCCCAGCGTCACGCCGTGGAGCATGGACACGTCGTCGTCCACCACCGCCGTCTCGCCGATGACGATGCCGGTGGCGTGGTCGAAGAAGATGCCGCGGCCGACGCGCGCGGCGGGGTGGATGTCCACCGCGAACAGCTCCGATACCCGGCTCTGGATGAAGTAGGCCAGCGGCCTGCGGCCCTGCCCCCACAGCCAATGGGCGATGCGGTAGCCCTGCAGCGCATGGAAGCCCTTGAAGAACAGGAAGGCCTGCGCATGGGAGTGGCAGGCGGGATCGCGGTCGTACACGGCGGACAGGTCGGCGCGCACGGCCTCCCCGATCGCCGGGTCCGCTCCCATCGCCTCCTCGAAGATCTCGCGCGCCATCATCGGGCTGACGTCGTCGTTCCCGATCTTGGTGGCGAGGTGATAGGACAGCGCGTCCTCGAGCCTGGCGTGCTTGAGGATCGTGGCGTGCACGAAGCTCGCCAGCGTGCGCTCGGTCTGCGCGATCTCCTCGGCCTGGCTGCGCAGGGCCGACCAGATCGGATCGCAGACGGCGACTTTTTCAACCGGTACCGGCATGGGCGTCTCCTGTCCCCATCCTAGCGAAGAACGCGCGAAAACCGAACACCGCCCTTTGCAGGGCGCGCCCGGATGTTACATAGGCACCCGGCCGCATTCTGCAAACGCATAAGGGGAGCCCTTTTCCCGCATGGTTGACGCCTTCAACAAGCCCGCGCCGCAGACCCTGGACCTGCTGCTCTCGCGCCGCTCCGCATCCGCAAAGACCATGACGGAGCCGGGGCCAAATCGTGAGGAATTGGGATCGATTCTCGCCGCGGGCGCGCGCGTGCCCGATCACGGCAAGCTCGCGCCGTGGCGATTCATCGTATTCGAGGGCGAGGGCCGCGCGCGGATGGGCGCCCTGCTCGCCGGGGTGCTGGCCGCCAGCGAGCCGGATGCCAGCGAGGTCCGTCTCGAAATCGAACGCCAGCGCTTCCTGCGCGCGCCCGTGGTGGTGGGCGTGGTCAGCCGCGTGGTCGAGAATTTGAAGGCGCCGGAATGGGAGCAGGTGCTCTCCGCCGGCGCCGCCTGCCAGAACATGCTCATCGCCGCGCACAGCCTGGGCTATGTCGGCAACTGGATCACCGAGTGGTGCGCCTTCGACCGCAAGGTGCTCGACAGGCTGGGATTGGCCGCGAACGAGCGGATCGCGGGGTATCTCTATTTCGGCACATCGAGCGTGGAACTGGAGGAGCGCGCGCGCCCGGTGCTGGAGAGCCTGGTGACGCGCTTCTAGCTTCCTCCGCGTCGCGATGCTCGCAGCATAACTCCGTGGCAAGAGCTTCTGGCTAGTGCGCGACGGCACGCGCGTTTGGGCCGACCATCAACCCCTCGATGCGCGAACCTTCCGCCCGCAGCACGGGCTTGAGCGCGCGATAAAGCCGCGCGTAGTTGTAGAACGGCACGCTCGGCCACAGATGATGCATCAAATGCAGGTTCTGCTGCAGCAACGCGAACGTGCCGCCGAACCACAAGCTGATGCGTGTGTTGAGATAGCGCTCCGTACGGTCGAACGGATGATGCGGCAGCCATTGGAAGAATATGTTGAGGATCAGGATGCCCACCCGCGTCGGCAGAAACCACAGGCACAACCAATCGATAAAATGTCCGGTTGCTATCGCGGCGACCAATAGCGCCAGGGTGAATAGTGCGACGGCTGAAGTCTGCGCGATTTCCCCCGGGCTCAAGATGCTGCCGATCCTCTTGTAGCGCTGCGCACTGATGAACCGTAGGACAAACATCGGCAACAGCGACATGGGCACCATCACGGCCCACTTCGCGAGCAACTGCACGAATGTCCCCTTGACCACGATGTCGGGGTCGTTTTCGGTATTGGTGAAGGAGTGATGCAGGACGTGCGTCCGCCGGAGCGCGGGCCAGCCGGCGCCCATGCCCAACGACCCGGTCCAGCCCACCGCCGTATTGATCCAGGCAAGACTGCGCGGGCTGCTCACGACGTTTCCATGGATGGACTCGTGCACCAGCGTGTAGTGAGCGTAGGACACCAATGCGAGCACCGGCGTACAAACCCATAGAGGCAACAGGCCCCCCAAGCCCAACCAAATGATCCCCAGAAGCGCTGGTGGCAGAGTGACGGCCAGCGCCAGCGTCGGCCACGCAATAGCAGGCGCAAAATCGCGCGCGATCTGTTTTTCCTGCGCATGTGATATCCCGCAGGCTGCCCGTATTGCTTTTGCGTCGGGGGTGGCTTCCGCGGCGATGTGCTCCAACGCCTCCGGGCTGCGCTCGACAACCGCATTCATTCCGGCAATCTCCACTTCCACATTTACATACATTCATGTATGTATGTATGTATGATAGCCAAGACGGATGGCACCCGCAACCCGGCGGTGGCCGGGGAAAGACGGGTCCAGGCGGACCGCAGCGCCGCCATGCGGACGCGCCTGATCGCGGCCGCCAAGCAGTCGTTGATGGAACGCGGCTACGCACGGACCACCGCCGTCGAAGTCTGCTCGCGCGCCGGCGTCACGCGCGGCGCGCTGTTCCATCATTTTGGGGGGCTGTCCGCGCTTTTCGCCACGACACTCGAAGAAGTGTGTGCCGATATCGTCAAGCGCTCGCGCGAAGCCGCTGAGCGTAGCGATCCTCATCACGCGGCTGCGGAGTATGTCGAGACGGCTTGGGCTGGCTTTGGTCACCCCGATTTCAAGATCGTCATTGAAGTGTGGTTCGCGGCGCGCAATGACCCCTCATTGCGCAAGGAACTCGATCCCGTCATCGAACGCTTCCGCCGTGCCGCCACGCCGCAACTGAATGCCGCGCTGGCGGCGAAGGTGGGACGTAGCGCGGAGGATGTCGCATTCTATCGCTTGGCGCTAGAAGCGATGATCGGTATGGCGCTCGGTCGCGCCGTTGCGCCCGGCTCAAAGCCGATGGGCCACGAAGAAGACGTTGTCGCACTGTTGAAACAGCTCGCCCGCAGCCGCGCAAAACGCTAGCGAATCCCGATCAGCTTGTGCGTCTGCAGGCTGAGCCGCCACTGCGGATGGGCGAGGCAGTACGCCGTCGCAGCGGCGGTGTTGGCGTCGCGGGCGGGGTTGTCCATCGGCTGGAGGAAGAAATTGTCGAAGGCGAGCGTAGTGTAGCGTTCGGGCTCGGCGCCGGCCTGCGGATAGATGAGCTTGAGCTCGTTGCCGCGCGTGAGCTTGAGGTCGGCATTGGCCTTGGGGCTGACGCAGATCCAGTCGATGCCCCGCGGTGGAAGAAGCGTGCCGTTGGTTTCCACGCCGATCTCGAAGCCGCGGGCATGAAGGGCGTCGATCGACGGCGCATCGAGTTGCAGGAGCGGCTCGCCGCCCGTGCAGACCACGTAGGGCGCGGCGCCGCCCGGCCACTTCGCCGCGACGGCCGCGGCCAGCGCGTCCGCCGTCTCGAACCTGCCGCCGCCCGGCCCGTCGGTGCCGACGAAATCGGTATCGCAGAACTGGCAGACGGCCTTGCCCCGGTCGCGCTCCAGCCCCGTCCACAGATTGCAGCCGGCGAAGCGCAAAAACACCGCCGCGCGCCCCGTCCGCGCGCCCTCGCCTTGGAGGGTGTAGTACATCTCCTTGACTGAGTAAGTCACGTAAACGAGTCCGTATTCAGAAGGTCCAGCATCGTTGCGTAGCGCCCCTTCCAGCCCGATGGCTCGGGATTGGCATGCATGTAGGCGACACGCCCTTCATCGGTGAGGCCGCGCAGGAACCAGTCCCAAAACCTGAACCAATAGTCCTCGCCACCCCCCATACGCCAGCCGAGTGAGCCGGCTTCGTAAGTTGGAAACTGTTTCCACGGCGGATCGAGCGGTGTCCTCCCGATATAAGTCCGCCAGCCGCGCGCGCGCAGTTGGCAGGCGGGACATATGCCACAACCCCTGCCCCAAGCGTGCGTAGCGATGCCTCCATTGTAACAAGTGACCGTCGACCACAAGATCAGGTTGATGAGGTCTTCGCCGCCAATATCTTCTGCCAATTTCCACGTCGCCGCCTTGTCGAGCCACATCAGCGGCGTGTGCAGCGTGAACCGCGTATCGAGGCCGAGATCGAGCGCGCGGGTCATCGCCTTCAGCGTCTCGTCGCGGCAGTCGGGATAACCGGAGTAGTCCGTCTCGCACATGCCGCCGACGAGGTCGCGAATGCCGCGGCGATAGCCGAGCGCGGCGGCGGCCGTCAGGAAGAGGAGGTTGCGGCCGGGCACGAAGGTCGTCGGCAGGCCATTGGCGCCCATTTCGATCTTCGCGTCGCCTGTCAGCGCGCTGCCGCCGATGGCCTTGAGAATTTCGAGCGGCAGAACATGGTCCGCGCCCAGATTGGGACCCGCAAGGGCTTCAAGAATTCGCGGGCGGGCGGCCAGTTCGGCGGCGTGGCGCTGGCCGTAGTCGAAGCCTACGGTTTCGACATGATCGAACCGCCGTAACGCCCAGGCCAGACAGGTGGTCGAATCCTGTCCGCCGGAGAAAAGCACCAAGGCAGAACTGCCGCTCATGCCAGTCGTCATGGGCGTCCCCATACGCAAGCCTTGCCTTTGCCACAAGCCGGGTCCAGCCTCCCGCTGATTAAAAAAAGGGCATCCCCGTGGCGTCAATGGTCTTGAGCGGAACCGGGCTCTTCACGCCCCCGTTCGCCATCTCCAACGAGGAACTCGTCGAATCCTTCAACGCCTATGCGCGGGCGAGCGGGCTGCAGGAATCCTCCGCGGAGTTCATCGTCAAGGCATCGGGCATCCGCAACCGCTACGTCATGGACAAGGCGGGCATCCTCGATCCGCAGATCATGTGCCCGCGCCTGCCCGAGCGCGGCAACGACCAGATCTCGATCCTGGCCGAGATGGCCGTCAGCGCCGCGCGCGGCGCGCTCAAATCCGCCGACCGGCGCGCGCAGGACATCGACGGCGTGGTCGTCGCATGCTCCAACCTGCAGCGCGCCTATCCCGCCATCGCCATCGAGGTGCAGGAGGCGCTCGGGATCGAGGGCTTCGCGTTCGACATGAACGTGGCCTGTTCGTCCGCCACCTTCGGCCTGCAGGCCGCGGCCGACATGGTGGCGGCCGGCCACGCGCGCGCCATCCTCGTCTGCAATCCGGAGATCTGCTCCGGCCATCTCAATTTCCGCGACCGCGACAGCCACTTCATCTTCGGCGACGTGGCGACGGCCTTCGTGGTCGAGCGGGCCGGCGAGGTGGCGGGCGGCAGCGCCTGGGCGATCGTCTCGACCCGGCTCAGGACGAAGTTCTCCAACAACATCCGCAACAATTTCGGCTTCCTCAACCGCACCGCGCCCGGCTCGGCGGCGGCGGCCGACAAGCTCTTCGTCCAGGAGGGCCGCAAGGTGTTCAAGGAAGTCGTGCCGATGGTGTCCGAGCTTCTGCTCGCCCATCTCGCCGACGAGAGGCTCCCGGCCGCCGGCCTGAAGCGCATCTGGCTGCACCAGGCCAATCAGGGGATGAACGACCTCATCGCCCGCAAGGTGCTGGGCCGCGATCCTTTGCCCGGCGAGGCGCCCAACATCCTGGACGAGTACGCCAACACCTCCTCCGCCGGATCGGTCATCGCGTTCCACAAATACAGCGCCGACCTCGCGCCCGGCGATCTGGGCCTGCTCTGCTCCTTCGGGGCAGGCTATTCCGTGGGCAGCGTCATCCTCAGGAAGCTTAACTGATCGGGCGCTTGCGTTTGCCGTCCGCCTCCGTCAGCCTATGCCCACGGGGGTATCGAAGGACTATCGGGTTTGACGCGCATCGCCATCAGCGGGACGGGGCTCCATACGCCGCCCGAGGTCATCACCAATGCCGAATTGGTGGCGGCCTACAACGACTACGTCCACGCCTTCAACGCCGCCAATGCCGAGGCCATCAAGGCGGGCACCGCGCATGCGCTGCTCAAGTCCAGCGACGAGTTCATCGTCAAGGCTTCCGGCATCCGCCGCCGCCACATGGTGACGCGGGAGGGCGTGCTCGATCCGGAGGTCATGTGCCCGCGCATGCCCGAGCGGACGAACGACCGGATCTCGCTCTCGGCCGAGATGGCGGTGGACGCCGCCAGGCAGGCGCTGGCCGCCGCCCATCGCACGGCGGCGGACGTCGACGGCGTCATCGTCTCCGCCTCGATCATGCAGCGGCCCTACCCCCAGATCGCCATCGAGGTGCAGGAGGCGCTGGGCATCAGGGGCTTCGGCTTCGACATGATGGCCGGCTGCTCGGCGGCGACCTTCGCCATCCAGTCCGCCCACGACATGATCGCCCGCGGCAGCGCCAGGGCCATCCTCTGCATCAATCCCGAGATCTGCACCAGCCATCTCAACCTGAAGGACCGCGAGACGCATTTCATCTTCGGCGACGCCTGCACCGCGGTGCTGATGGAGAAGGCGCAGGGCGCGGACGGCGAGAATGCCTGGGAGATCCAGTCCACCCGGCTCAAGTCGATCTACTCCAACAACATCCGCAACAATTTCGGGCCGATGAACCGCTTCGATCCCTCGACCCAGTTCGCCGCCGACAAGCTCATCACCCAGAAGGGCCGCAAGGTGTTCAAGGAAGTCGTGCCCATGGTGGCGGACTTCATGCAGGAGCACCTGCGCGAGATGAACATCGCGCCCTCGCAGCTGAAGCGGCTGTGGCTGCACCAGGCCAACATCAACATGAACGATTTCATCGCCCGCAAGGTGCTGGGCCGCGATCCCACGCCGGCGGAAGCGCCCAACGTGCTGGAGGAATACGGCAACACCAGCTCGGCGGGCTCGATCATCGCCTTCCATCTGCACAGCCGCGACCTGTCGGGCGGCGACCTCGGGCACCTGTGCTCGTTCGGCGCCGGCTACACGGCGGGAAGCGTGATATTGCGCAAGCTTTGACGAGGGAACTCCTCGTCCATCCGCCCTTGGCGGCCCGCACCCGGCCCTGCTAGGCTCGCCTCACCCCCCAGCATGCGGACCCTTCATGTTCGAACACATCAACTATGTGTACGTGCTCTCCGGCGTGCTCGTCGGCGGCCTGGTCGGGTTCACCGGCGTGGGCGGCGGCTCGCTGATGACGCCGATCCTGATCATCGTGTTCCAGGTCCATCCCGCCACCGCCGTCGGCACCGACCTGATCTATGCCTCGATCACCAAGACCGGCGGCTCCCTCGTCCACGGCTACAACCGGACGATCGACTGGAAGGTCGTGGGCCGGCTCGCCCTGGGCAGCGTGCCCGCCACGGCCCTGACGGTCTTCGTGCTCTACAAGCTCAAGATCGACAGCAAGGCGACGCAGGCCATCATCACCAACGCGCTCGGCTTCGCGCTGCTGTTCACCGCCTTCTCGCTGCTGTTCCGCAAGCCGCTGATGCGCTGGTATTCGGCCAACGTGCCGGCGCTGAACCCCGTCTTCGTCCGCCGCATGACCATCCTGACCGGGGCGGTGCTGGGCGTGCTCGTCACGCTGTCGTCGGTCGGCGCGGGCGCGATCGGCGTCATGGCGCTGGTGCTGCTCTACCCGCAGATGGAAGCCCGCCGCCTGGTGGGCTCCGACATCGCCCACGCCGTGCCGCTGACCCTCATCGCCGGCATGGGCCATTCGTTCCTCGGCTCCATCGACTACAATATCCTGACGTCGCTGCTGGTGGGCTCGATCCCCGCCATCATCGTCGCCAGCATCGCGTCGGCCCGCATGTCCGACACCATCATCCGCGTCATGCTGGCCCTGGTGCTGCTGGCGGTGGTGGCGAGGTTCTGGCTTTACCATTAGGCCTGCGCCGGGCAGCCTTGGAAGCCGGCGCCTCCCTGCAGAAAACGGCTCGCAAAGCGCCCGGCGGAACAGGCTAAAGCGGAACGCGGATCCTCTCATGGCCAAACCCGATACCTCCCGCGCCTGGCAGCGCATGCTCAGCGGCCGCCGCCTCGACCTGCTCGACCCCTCGCCGCTGGACGTGGAGATCGAGGACATCGCCCACGGGCTTGCCCGCGTCGCCCGCTGGAACGGCCAGACCAGGGGCGCGCACGCCTTCTCCGTCGCGCAGCATTGCCTCCTGGTGGAGCGCATCGCGGGCGAATTGAAGCCGGTGCCGTCGCGGGAGGCCCGGCTCGCCGCGCTCCTCCACGATGCGCCGGAATACGTCGTCGGCGACCTCATCAGCCCGTTCAAGGCGGCGGTCGGGATCGACTACAAGGATTTCGAGCTCAGGCTGCTCGCCGCCATCCACATCCGCTTCGGCCTGCCCGCGAAGATGCCGGCCGCTGTCACCGCGCTGATCAAGCGCGCCGACCAGGTCTCGGCCTTCCACGAGGCCACGCAGCTCGCGGGCTTCACGCCCGAGGAAGCCCGGCGCTATTTCGGCGTGCCCCCCAGGGGCGTCCGCTTTCCGCGCCTGGTCCCCATGGCCACCGGCGACGCCCAGGCCGCCTATCTGGAGCGGTTCGCGAAGCTGACACATTGAGTAGCCACCTCCCCGCGGGGCCGGGGTATAAGACCGGACCCATGCCCACGATCCTCGTCACCCCGCTCTCCGGAATCCACGACGCGATCCGCGCGCACCGGCCGTCGCACATGGTCACGCTGTTGTCGCCGGAGCACATGATCGGCACGCCCGAGGGCATCGCGGCGGCGAATCATCTGCGCATCGGCATGAACGACGTGGCGGATGCGGCGGCGAGCGAGGATCCGCCCAGCGAGCGTCACATCGACGAACTCATCGCTTTCGGCCGGGCATGGGATGCTCGGACGCCGATGCTCGTCCATTGCTGGGCCGGCGTCAGCCGCTCGATGGCGGCGGCCTACATCCTGCTGAACCTGAAACTGGGGCCATGGAGCGAAAGCGATATCGCGCAGGCGATGCGCAGGCGCGCGCCGCACGCCTACCCCAATCCACTGATGGTGAAGCTCGCCGACAGGGCGCTGGGGCGCGACGGACGGATGGTCGTGGCAACGCAAGGCATCGGCCGCGGCCGCATCGTCGACGAGGGCGAGTGCGTCGAATTCCCCCTGGCGCCGGGGCAACTATGAGCGCGCCGCGCCACGTCGTCAGCATCGGCCTGTCGGCGGCCATCGTCTCCGTGGCGGAGGAGACACCGCGCGTGCTGGCGGTGCATCACCACGCGGAACCGGACGCCCTGCCCTTCGGCCCCTTCGATCCCACCGGCCATCGCACGCTGGAGAGCGGCCTGCGCTCCTGGGTGAGCGAGCAGACGCATCTGGAGCTCGGCTATGCCGAACAGCTCTACACGTTCGGCGATCGCGGGCGGCATCTGCTCAAGCCCGGCGAGGGTCCGCGGGTGGTCTCGGTGGGCTATCTCGCGCTCACCCGCGCCAACGCGGCGGCCAGGGCCGCGCAGGGCACGCTGTGGCGCAACTGGTACGCCTATTTCCCGTGGGAGGACTGGCGCAATGAGCGGCCGGCGATCGTCGACGCGCTGATCGTGCCGGCGCTGAAGGCGTTCGCCCGCGGCGACGAGCTCAAGCGCGAGCGCATCCGGCTCGCCTTCGGGCTCGAGGGGCCGTCCTGGGACGAGGAGAAGGTGCTGGAGCGCTACGAGCTGCTCTACGAGGCGGGGCTGGTGGAGGAAGCCCGCCGCGACGGCCGCCCGCTGGCGCAGCCGCCGTCCACCTCCCTGGGCGTGGACATGCAGTTCGATCACCGGCGGATCCTGGCGACCGCCATCGCCCGGCTGCGGGGCAAGATGAAGTACCGGCCCGTGGTGTTCGAGCTGATGCCGCCGCAGTTCACCCTGCTGGAGCTGCAGCGCACCGTCGAGGCGATTTCGGGCGTGCGCCTGCACAAGCAGAATTTCCGCCGCCTGGTCGAGGAACAGGGCCTGGTCGAAGGCACCGGCAAGTTCGCCCGCGCCGCTCGCGGCCGTCCTGCCGAACTCTTCCGCTACCGCCGCGAGGTGGTGAGCGAACGCCAGGCGCCCGGGGTGCGGCTGAGCGCGCGGCGGGCATAGCCCCAAAGCAAACGCGGCGCGCCCTTTCGGACGCGCCGCGCCGCAAGCGATGGACCTGCGCTCAGAGCGACAGGGCCAGCGGACGCCAGCTGGTGCCCCAGGTGGCCGCGCCGCTGCGCTGACGGTCTTCCATCGAGCCGGGCATCGGATCGGTGTAGAGCTTGATGCCGACCGTCCAGGTGTCGATGGTCGGGCCGCCGCCGCTGATCTTGGTGTTGGTGTAGCCCGCATACACGGACACCGGCATCGTCTGCGAGAACATCCACTCGCCGGTCACCGACCAGTCGTTCTCGTTTCCGAAGTGGTTGAGGTGCGTGTAGTCGTAGCCGCCGCTGAGCGACAGGTTCGGCATGATGTAGCCGGTCACGGCCGCGCCGACATAGTCGCCGTCGACGCCGTGGTTGGCGTTGAACCAGCCGCCCTTCGCGCCCACGGTGAAGTGCGGAGAGGCGTACCATTCGCCGAACGCGCCATAGTTCGTCGCGTTGATGCTGACGCCGCCACCGCTGGCGTCGTCATAGCCGACCACGAGGCCCGCGCGGCCCTGCATGGTGCGCCACATGACGCTGCCGTCCACGTCCCACAGGTCGACGTTCGTGCCGCTGCCGTTGAGATTGTGGTAGCCGCCGTCGATCTCGCCGGCCCAGTCGCCGCCGAGCCCGAACGCGCCCGAACCCGAGGCGCCCCAGGAATTGGCGCTGCCGCCGCCATTCGCGTCGAGATGCGAATAGTCGCCGCTGAACACGCCGTCGAAGTTCGTGGCGCCGGCCGGCACCGCGAACGCGCCGACTGCGAGAACGCAGGCGGACGCAAGAATCTTAGACCGCAGAGACACGATCACCCTCCAGATTTGTCGGCGGGCTTCCAGCCCCCGCTCCATGAGGACCAACAAATAAACTTTTCGTGGGCTTTTTGAAGGTTAAATGACGTATAAGAAGCCGCCCGGCATCGGGGCGTGGCCGCCGTGCAACAGAGTGAATCGTTAATGCGAATCAGAAGGTTGTGCCCACCAGGGTGGGCGGAGCGCCGTCCCAGTCCGTGGCCCCGTTGCGCTGGTAATCGATCAATCCACCGTTTCTGACACCCCCGAAATAGGCCTTTAGCGCAACCGAAAAGATGTTGGCGTTGCCGCTTTTGCCGCCCGTCAGGTCCTGGAAGCGGGCATAGGTGTAGCCGATGGTGAGCGAAACCGGCACGTCCCGCACCGGCAGGTATTCGATGGCGAGGTTGCCGTCGGTCACCCGCGGGCCGGAATGCTGGAAGCGGGCATAGTCGCCCGTGAGGCTGATGGCGATCTGGTTCAGCGGATAGAGGACGAGGCCCGTGTCGCCGTACCAGCCGTCCTGGTCGCCCTGCACGCGCCCGCCCTTGGCCCGGAGCGTGAGGTCGGAGAGCATGTAGAATTCGCCGAAGAAACCGCCGCTGTAGAAATCGTGGCCGGTCGAGGTCACGAACGTGTTCTGGGTGAAATTGACGCCGAATTCGCCCGCATAATCGCGCCAGTACGCATCGGCGCCGAAGGACCACAGGTCGGTGTCGTTGCCGTTGGATTTGAGGGCGGTGTTGCCGGTGTTGATCTGGATGTCGGCGCCGGGATTGTCGAGCGTCAGCACCGCCGAGCCCGCGGCGTCGAAGGCGTTGACCGGCTTCTGGCCGGTGCCGTTGAGGTCGTAGCGGTCGTACCCGCCGGTGAGGGTGCCGGAGAGCTGCCCCATCCCGTCCGCCCGGGCCGCGCCGGCCGCCAGAACCAGACCCGCCGCCAAGAGGGCGATATTGCGCACAACCATGTTGCTGACCCCAGATTCCAAGCGAGAGCCCTGTATTTACACGAAATATCGCCCCCGGCGAGGGGGCCCGCGCGTTACGGCTGTGTAAGCGTGTCCGGGCGGCGCTTGACGATTTATGCTGAAAGGTAGCATAAATTGTCCCTCCCCGGCCTTTAAGGCCGGTGTTTTCGGCCCATATATATGCTCAAAGGGAGCATAAGGAGGCGAAAATGGACCACTCGCTGCAGGCCCCGGCCTATACGCCGGACGTGGCGCGCGCCACGCGCGGCCTCTACGCCAAGGTCGCCCATGTGGTGCCCGAGATCGAATGGGCGGTGCATGCGCCCTATGTCGACGCCATCAACCGGCTGAAGAAGGAAAAGAACGCCGTCATCCTCGGCCACAACTACATGACGCCGGAGATCTTCCATTGCGTCTCCGACTTCGCCGGCGATTCGCTCCAGCTGGCCCGCGAGGCCGCGCGGACCGACGCGAAGGTGATCGTCCAGGCCGGCGTCCACTTCATGGCCGAAACCTCCAAGATCCTTTCGCCCGGCAAGACGGTGCTGATCCCGGATTTGCGCGCGGGCTGCAGCCTCGCCGCCTCGATCACCGGCGCCGACGTGCGCCTGCTCAAGCAGAGATATCCCGGCCTGCCCGTCGTCACCTACGTCAACACCTCCGCCGACGTGAAGGCGGAGAGCGACGTGTGCTGCACCTCCTCCAATGCCGTGGCGGTGGTGGAAGACATCGCCCGCGAATGGGGCACCGACACGGTGATCATGACCCCGGACGAATACCTCGCCCAGAACGTCGCCAGACAGACGCCGGTGAAGATCGTCTCCTGGAAGGGCCATTGCGAGGTGCATGAGCGCTTCACAGCCGCCGACATCCGCGCCTACCGCCGGGGCAACCCCGGCGTGATCGTGCTCGCCCATCCCGAGTGCCCGCCGGAAGTCGTGGCCGAGGCCGATTTCGCCGGCTCGACCAGCGCCATGATCGGCTATGTCGGCAAGCACCATCCGAGGCGCGTGGTGATGGTCACCGAATGCTCGATGAGCGACAACGTCGCCGCCGAGCATCCGGACGTGGAGTTCGTGCGCCCCTGCAACCTCTGCCCGCACATGAAGCGCATCACGCTGCCGGGGATCCTGAATTCGCTGCAGACCATGACCCACGAGGTCACCGTCGATCCGGCCATCGCCGCGAAGGCCAGGGCCGCCGTCGAGCGCATGCTCGCCGTGGGCAAGCCCGCCAGGGCCTGAGGCCATGACCCGCACCGTCGACAACGTCATCGAAGCGGACGGCGCCCTGATACTGGGCGCGGGTCTCGCCGGCCTGTTCACGGCGCTCAAGCTCGCGCCGTTCCCGGCGCTGGTTCTGGCCGGCGCGCGGCCCGGCACGACGGGCTCGAGCGTGTGGGCGCAGGGCGGCATCGCCGCGGCCGTGGGCGCGGGCGACAGCTGGCAGGCCCATGCCCGCGACACCGTTGCCGCCGGCGCGGGCACCGTCGATCCGCGGATCGCGGAGCTCGTCGCCCGCGAAGCCCCCGCCCGTATCGCCGATCTCGTGGCCTATGGCGCGCCGTTCGACCGCAACCCCGACGGCACGCTGGCCGTGGGCCGCGAAGCCGCGCACGGCGCCGCGCGCATCGTGCACGTGAACGGCGACCGCGCCGGCGCCGCGGTGACCGGCACGCTGGCGGAGCGCGCGCTGGCCGCGCCTTCGATCCGCATCCTGGAAGGCTTCCACGCGCTCGAGCTCGCCATGCAGGACGGCCGCGTCAGCGGGCTCTTCGCCCGCTATGGCAGCGGCGCGGACGCCAAGCTGGTGCTGTTCCGCGCGCGCGCGATCGTCTTCGCCACCGGCGGGCTCGGCGCGCTCTATGCCGTGACGACCAATCCGCCCGAGTCGCGCGGCGAAGGGCTCGGCATGGCGGCGCGCGCGGGCGCGCTCATCGCCGATCCGGAATTCGTGCAGTTCCATCCCACCGCCCTCGACGTGGGCCGCGACCCGGCGCCGCTCGCCACCGAAGCGCTGCGCGGCGAAGGCGCGATCCTGGTCGACGAGACCGGCCGCCGCTTCATGCCCGCCGTCCATGCGGACGCGGAGCTGGCGCCGCGCGACGTGGTCGCCCGCGCCATCCATCGCGAAATCGCGCGCGGACACAGGGTGTTTCTCGATTGCCGCGAAGCGCTGGGCGCGTCCTTCGCCGGCCATTTCCCGACCGTTCATGCCGCGTGCCGGTCCGCCGGCATCGATCCGGCCGCGCAGCCCATCCCCGCCGCCCCCGCCGCGCACTACCACATGGGCGGCATCGCGACGGACGCGCGCGGCCGCGCGTCCCTCGAAGGATTGTGGGCCGTGGGCGAGTGCGCCTCGACGGGCCTGCATGGCGCCAACCGGCTTGCCTCCAACTCGCTGCTCGAAGCGCTGGTGTTCGGCGCGCGCGCGGCCGAGGACGTCAAGGGCCACGTGACCGCGCGGGCGGGCATGCTGCATCCGCCGGCGCCCGCGCGCTTCGCCGCGCCGCCGCCGCCGCGCGCCCTGCGCGAGGCCATGACGCGCCATGCCGGCATGGAGCGCGACGAGGCGGGCCTCAAGGCGGCGCTCGACGCCATCGCCGCCATCGAACGCGCCGGCGCGGGCGAACCCTCGCTCCTGAACATGACCGCGGCGGCGAGCCTCGTCGTTTCCGCCGCGCTCGCCCGCCGCGAAAGCCGCGGCGGCCATTTCCGCAGCGATTATCCGCGCAGCGACGCGGACGGGAAACGCACCTTCATGCGGATGGCGGACGGCGCGGCCGTGCATGACACCCCGCCCCGCCAGGCCGCCGCCGCGAAATGAGCCTCGCCCTTCCCTTCACCCGCCCGCCGCACGCGCTGCTGATCGAGCCTGTCGTGCGGCGCGCGCTGGAGGAAGATCTGGGCCGCGCCGGCGATCTCACCAGCGACCTGATCCTGCCCGCGGACGAAAAGGCCAAGGTGAAGCTCGCCGCGCGCAAGACCGGAACGGTCGCCGGCCTCATCGCGGCGGAATGCGCCTTCCGGCTCGTCGATCCCTCGCTGAAATTCGCCGTGAAGGCGCCCGACGGCACGCGCGCGAAGAAGGGCGAGGTGCTCGCCACCATCGAAGGCCACGTCCGCTCCATCCTCACCGCCGAGCGCGTGGCGCTGAACTTCGCCGGCCGCCTCTCGGGCGTCGCCACGGCCACGCGCGCGCTGGTGGACGCGGCGAAGGGCACCAAGGCCCGCATCGTCTGCACCCGCAAGACCACGCCGGGCCTGCGCGTGCTGGAGAAATATGCCGTGCGCTGCGGCGGCGGGTACAACCACCGCTTCGGCCTCGACGACGCCGTCCTCGTCAAGGACAACCACATCGCCGCCGCCGGCTCGCTGCGCGCCGCGATCGAGCGCGTGCGCGCGGGCGCCGGCCACATGGTCAGGATCGAGATCGAGGCCGACACGCTGGAGCAGCTCGAAGAGGCGCTGGCGCTCGGCGTCGACACCGTCCTGCTGGACAACATGAGCCCGGCAAAGCTGCGCCGCGCGGTGAAGATGACGGCAGGGCGCGCGGTGCTGGAAGCCTCCGGCAACGTGACGCTCGCCACCGTGCGCGGGATCGCGCAGACCGGCGTCGACTACATCTCGTCCGGCGCCATCACCCACTCCGCGCCCAATCTGGACCTCGGTCTGGATTTTTGATGTGATCGCGCGATGAGGAAGCGACTTCGGTTCCGCGCGGCCGCGCCGGCGGCCTTCGTCCTGCTCGCGGCGTGCGGCACGACGCCGCCGGACGACCAGACGCTCGCGGCCAACGCTGCCGCCTATTTCACCGGCGACTTCGCCTGCACGCGCGGCGACGCGGCCAGGGTCCCGTTCGCCGCGCTCGACGCCAATCCGGCGACCTATGACGGCCGCTGCGTCGCGTTCGACGCCTTCAGCGACGGCACGCGCCTCTATGCCGGCGCGACCGAGATGCAGATGGACCGCCGTTCCGCGGCCACGCATTCCCGGCTCGGCGTGACCTGGAAGGCGTCCGACCTCGCGCGCCATCTCCAGCTCGGACCGTCCTTTGTCACTATCGTCGGCCGGGTGCGCGACTGCGCCGGCCATCGCGCGCGCTGGCAGGCCGCCAGGGATCTCGAGGCCAGGGTCGGCCACGCCGTCGCGCCGCCCGCCGAGGGCTGCACCGGCCTGGCCACGGTTTACGCGTCGGAAGCCACGATCGTGCCCACGGCGATGGACTAGCTTCGGCCTCTGTCCCTAAAGTGGCGCGCGGACGCCATCGGGAGAGACACATGGACCTTCACCTCAAGGGCAGGAACGCCGTCGTGCTGGGCGGGACGCGCGGCATCGGGCGGGCGATCGCAGACACGCTCGCCGGCGAAGGCGCCAATGTCGCCGTCTGCGCGCGCAACGCGGACCAGGTCAAGGACGCCGTGGCCGCGCTCAAGGACAAGGGCGTGAAGGCGACAGGCGGCGCGGTGGACATCACCGACGGCGCCGCGCTGAAGGCCTGGGTGGCGAAAGCCGGCGGGGAGCTCGGCGGGATCGACATCCTCGTCTCCAATGCAGGCGCGATGGCGCAGGGGCCCGATCCGGAATCGTGGGAATCCAACTTCAGGCTCGACGTGCTGGGCGCGGTGAACGCGTTCGACGCGGCGCGGCCGTTCCTCGAGAAGGCGGCGGAGAAGAACGGCGACGCGGCGTTCGTGATCATCGCCTCGGTCTCCGCCGCCGAGAGCGACAACGCCAGCTCCTACGGCCCCATCAAGGCGGCGCTGATCCATTACGCCAAGGGGCTCGCGCGCCAGCACGCCAAGCGCAAGATCCGCACCAACGTCGTTTCGCCCGGCATGGTCTATTTCGAGGGCGGCGTCTGGAACATGGTCGAGAAGGGCAATCCGGAATTCTTCAGGCAGGCCATCGCCCGCAACCCGACGGGCCGCGCGGCGACGCCGCAGGAGATCGCCAACGCGGCGGTGTTCCTGGCCAGCCCGGCCTCGAGCTACACCACCGGCATCAACATGCTCGTCGACGGCGCGATCTCGCGCCGGGTGAATTTCTGATGGCGGGCAAGGCGCGGGGACGCAAATCCATATTCATCACCGGCGCCGCGAGCGGCATGGGGCGGGAGACAGCGAAACTGTTCCACGCCAAGGGCTGGTTCGTCGGCGCCTACGACGTGAACCTGGACGGGCTGCGCACGCTCGAGCAGGAGCTGGGCAGCGACAATTGCGTGATCCGCAAGCTCGACGTGACGAGCAAGGCCGAGTTCGACGCCGCCGTCGCCGGCTTCGCCGCCGAGACGGACGGCAGGATGGACATGCTCCATTCAAACGCCGGCATCGGCGAGAGCGGATGGTTCGAGGACGTGCCCTACGAGGCCGCGTTGCGGGTGGTGAACGTCAATCTCGTCGGCGTCATTACCAGCATCTATGCCGCGCTGCCGCTGCTCAAGGCGACGCCGAACGCGTTCGTGTTCATCACCTCGTCGTCGTCGGCGACCTACGGCATCCCGCGCATCGCCGTCTATTCGGCGACCAAGCACGGCGTGAAGGGGCTGACCGAGGCGCTGTCGGTGGAGTTCTCGCGCTTCGGCGTGCGCGTGGCCGACGTGCTGCCCGGCCTGATCGACACCGCCATCCTGCGCGCGACGCCCAACCGCTCCGGCGACCGCGCCAAGCCGACGGAGGACGAGTTCTACAAGAATGCCCCCAGGAAGGGCATGTTCCGGCTGATGCCGGCTTCGTCGGTGGCCGAATGCGCCTGGGCCGCCTATCACTCGGACAAGCTGCACTGGTACGTGCCGCCGGACATCCGCTGGCTGGACGTGCTGAAGGCGCTCGTCCCCAACTTCACCCGCAGGCAGATCAGGAAGCAGGCGCTGGGCGTGTTTGGCGGGGAGTAGCGCCATCGCGCAGTCCCGGCATGGCCGGGCTCGGTCCCCGCAACGGCGAAATCGGAAACGTCGATACCCTGCCTCAGGCGTGGTCGGACTCGACCAGCGTGGGCGCCGGCGCGACGTGGCGGGGGGCGCGGCGGTAGAAGATGTGGTTGCCCACGCGGCCGGTCTCGACCATGCCGTCCCAGCCGGGATCGACATAGTCGGCATGATAGGAGGTCGCCCCGCCCGTCTCGTCGCCCAGGGGGCGGTAGCCGGCCATGATCTCGGCCGCCAGCAGGCGCGAGTCCGCCCAGGCCGCCGCCTCGTGCGTCCGCCGCCTGCCCTGGCAGACATAACTGAACTGACAGCCCTGGTGGACCACCCCGCAGATCGTGCCCGGATAGTTGGGGTCGCGCATGCGGTTGAAGATCACCTCGGCCACGGCTTCCTCGCCGCGCGTGCCCTGGCCGCGGGCCTCGAAATACATCGCCTCGGCGAGGCAGTCCTGCTCCGCCGTCATCTTGACCATGGCGAGCTCGGCGGGCTCGGGCGCGGCGGCCAGCGCCTGCATCGGCTGCGCCGCGGGCGCGAGGTCCTGCGACACCGTCGGGGTCGCGCGCGCCAGGATATCGTCCGCATACGGATTATAGGCCGCGGCGGTGCCGACCGTCGCCATCACGAGGAACACGGCGACGGCCACGGCGCGGTCCGCCCGCGCGAGCGTCTGCTTGGTGATGTTGGACATCAAGGAGGCCTTCGACTTCTTTCGGTTGGCGTTTCGAGTTTTGATGTCTGACGTCGTTCCGAACGGTCCCGCTCCCCTCCGACGGGTCGGGCCTTCTGCCTCACGATTTGTGGAATCGTCAAACGAAAAAATTCACTTTCGTGACACCGCGTCACGTTACGCGCAGAAAATCCGGTGTTTGCCTGCGTTTTCCGCGCGCGGAAAAATGCGTGAGAAAAATTAATCGCGCTCCACCTCGCTGTCGCACGCCGCCTGCGCGGCCGCGAGTCGCGCGATCGGCACGCGGAACGGCGAGCACGACACATAGTCGAGGCCCGCGTCGTGACAGAAGCGGATCGAGTCCGGATCTCCGCCGTGCTCGCCGCAGATTCCGAGTTTCAGATCCGCGCGCGCGCCGCGTCCGCGTTCCTTCGCGATGCGGATGAGTTCGCCCACGCCGTCCTGGTCGATCGACACGAACGGATCGCGCGCGAGCAGGCCCTTGGCGAGATATTCGGTAAGGAACGTGCCCGCGTCGTCGCGGCTGACGCCGAGCGTGGTCTGGGTGAGATCGTTGGTGCCGAAGGAGAAGAACTCCGCGCTGCCGGCGATCTCGCCCGCGCGCAGCGCCGCGCGCGGAAGCTCGATCATGGTGCCGATGAGGTACGCCGGCGCCCCGCCCCGCCCGGCCGCCATGGCGCTCCAGACCGCGGAGATGCGCTCTTTCAGGAAGTCCAGCTCCGACTTGAATCCGACCAGCGGAATCATGATCTCCAGCGCCACCGGCTTGCCGCCGGCGGCTTCCACGGCCAGCGCCGCCTCGAGGATGGCGCGCGCCTGCATCTCGTAGATCTCGGGAAAGGTGATGCCCAGCCGGCAACCGCGATGGCCGAGCATGGGGTTGGCTTCATGCAGCGCGATGGCGCGCGCGCGCAGCCTGGCGGGGGTGGAGCCCGCGGCCCTGGCGACCTCGGCGATCTCCTCGTCGGTCTGCGGCAGGAATTCGTGCAGCGGCGGATCGAGCAGGCGGATGGTGACGGGCAGGCCCTCCATCTCGCGGAAGATCTTCTCGAAGTCGCCGCGCTGCATGGGCAGCAGCTTCGCCAGCGCCGCGTCGCGCGCGGCCCTGTCGTCCGCCAGGATCATCTGGCGCACGGCGAGGATGCGGTCGGGCTCGAAGAACATGTGCTCGGTGCGGCAGAGCCCGATGCCCTCCGCGCCGAAGCGCCGCGCGGTGGCGGCGTCGTGCGCGGTGTCGGCGTTGGCGCGGACCTTCAGTGTACGGATCGTATCCGCCCAGCCCATCAGCGTGCCGAAGTCCCCGGTCAGCTCCGGCTCGACGGTCGGCACCCTGCCCTTGAACACCTGGCCGGTGCCGCCGTCGATGGTGATGACGTCGCCGCGCCCGAGCACCGCGCGCCCCGCCGCCATCTCGCCCTTCGCCGCGTCGATCTTGAGCATGCCGGCGCCGGAGACGCAGGGCCGCCCCATGCCGCGCGCCACCACCGCGGCGTGGCTCGTCATGCCGCCGCGGGCGGTGAGGATGCCCCTGGCCGCGTGCATGCCGTGGATGTCTTCCGGGCTGGTTTCGGCGCGCACCAGGATCACGGATTTTCCGTCCTTGGCCATCTTCTCGGCCTCGTCGGCCGTGAAGGCGATCTCGCCCGTCGCCGCGCCCGGCGAAGCGGCAAGCCCGGCGGCGATCTGCTCCCTGGGCGCCTCGGGATCGAGCGTGGGATGCAGCAGCTGGTCGAGCGCGGAGGGATCGACGCGGCCGATGGCGGCGCGCTTGTCGAGCAGCCCCTCGCTCACCATGTCGACCGCCACCTTCAGCGCCGCCTTCGCGGTGCGCTTGCCGGTGCGGGTCTGCAGCATGAAGAGCTTTCCCTCCTGCACCGTGAACTCGACGTCCTGCATCTCGCGGTAATGCGCCTCGAGCTTCTCGCCGATGGCCTTCAGTTCCGCATAGGTCCTGGGCATGGCCTCTTCCATGGACGGCTTCCTGCCGCCCTGGCGCTCGCGCACGATCCGGGAGATCGGCTGCGGCGTGCGAATGCCCGCGACCACGTCTTCGCCCTGGGCGTTGATGAGGAACTCGCCGTAGAGAAGGTGCTCGCCCGTGGCCGGATCGCGGGTGAAGGCGACGCCGGTGGCCGACGTGTCGCCGCGGTTGCCGAACACCATGGCCTGGACGTTCACCGCCGTGCCCCAGTCCTCGGGGATGTTGTGCAGGCGGCGGTAGGTCTTCGCGCGGTGGCTCTGCCAGGAGCCGAACACCGCCCCGATCGCGCCCCACAGCTGCTCCTCGACGTCGTCCGGAAAGGGCTTGCCGAGCTCCTTCTTTACCCGCGCCTTGTAGGCTTCGGCGATGCGCTTCAGGTCCCCGGCATCGAGATCGGTGTCGAGCTCGACGCCCTTGTCTTCCTTCTCGGTGTCGAGGATTTCCTCGAACGCGCCATGCTCCATGCCGAGCACGACGTTGGAATACATCTGGATGAAGCGCCGGTAGGAATCGTAGGCGAAGCGCGGATTGCCGCTGAGCCTGGCGAGGCCCTCCGTCGTCGCGGGGTTGAGGCCGAGGTTCAGCACCGTGTCCATCATGCCGGGCATGGAGACGCGCGCGCCCGAGCGCACCGACACCAGCAGCGGCCGCGCCGCGTCGCCGAACGCGCCGCCCGCGCTCGCGCTCACCTTCCCGAGCGCCGTGGCGGCTTCGGCCTTCAATCCGTCGGGATATTCCCCGCCATGGGCGTGGATGAAGGTGCAGACTTCGGTGGTGATGGTGAAGCCCGGCGGCACCGGCAGGCCGAGATTGCTCATCTCGGCCAAGTTGGCGCCCTTGCCGCCGAGCAGGTTCTTCATGGCGGCCTCGCCCTCCGCCTTGCCGTCACCGAAGCTGTAAACCCATTTGGCCATCGCAGAATCCACCACTCAGGTGTCATGGCGCGCGAATGCGGGCCACCCAGGGGAACGTAGAACACCAATTTCGCGCGGTGCGCTCAAGCGAAGTTTGAGGCCTGCCCCGGCCTGCGGCGTTTGTCCCCACCCGGACGGCCCGCACCCGCAGGCCATGACACATCGGGCCGGCCATGACATCCTGCGCGGCAGTGCATCTTCGGGGGCGGACATGCCGCAATCGCTGATCTTCTGGCCCATGTGCGCGGTGGTGGCGCTCACTTTCGGCGCGCTGGCGCTGGTCCCCGTCCGGCGCTTCCGGGCGGGGTTCGCGGGCAAGGTGACGGACGCGGATTTCCGCTTCGGCGAATCGGCGCGGGTGCCCGGCGACGTCTCCATTCCCAACCGCAACTACATGAACCTGCTCGAGATGCCGGTGCTGTTCCATCTGGCCTGCGTGGTGCTCTATCTGCGCGGCGCCGCGGACGGGCTGGCCCTGACCCTGGCATGGGTCTACGTCGCGCTGCGCGCGGCGCACAGCGCAATCCACCTCACCTACAACAACGTCTATCACCGGCTCACGGCGTTCGCCGCGAGCAATTTTTTCGTGCTCGGCCTGTGGGCGCTGATCGTGGTTTCCCTCGTGCGCAATCCCTGACATTCTGCCCCCGGCATTGCGGCAGCGGCACGAGGATTCGCCATGGACCAGACCCTGATCTTCCAGCCGATGGGCGCGCTCGCCGCGCTCACCTTCTTCGTGCTGCTGGCGGTGCCGGCGCTGCGCATGAGCCGCAGCGGGCGGCAGGACAGCGCCGCGGGCGACATCCCCGGCGGCCTCGCCAATCCCAATTTCGCCGACCTGCTCGAGATGCCGGTGCTGTTCTACGTGGTGTGCCTCATGCTCTACGGATCGAGCCGGGTGGACACGGATTTTCTCTGGCTGGCGTGGATCTATGTGGGCCTGCGCGCGCTGCACAGCGCGGTGCATCTGACCTACGACAATTTCCGCCACCGCATGCTGCTGTTCGCGCTGTCCAATTTCGCGGTGTTCGCGATGTGGGTGCTGTTCTTCTTCGAGCCGGTCTCGAACGGCTGAATGCGCCGGTTTTCGCGGCGGAATGTGTTTCGCGGCGCGCGCATAATTGCTAGGGTCGGCGCGTGCGTTCCGGGTCCGGCGGGCCCGCCCCCTTTCGACTCTGCAACCCCCAATTCCATGGAGCGATCCACATGCTGCGCAAATTCATCATCGAACGCGACATCCCCGCCGTCGGCTCGTTCGAGCGCGAACAGCTCAAGGGTGCCGCCGCCAAGTCCAACGAGGTGCTGGGCAAGCTCGGGCCCGACATCCAGTGGCAGGAAAGCTTCGTCGCCGCCGACAAGACGTTCTGCGTCTATCTCGCCAGGGACGAGGACATCATCCGCAAGCACGCCGAGATGAGCGGCTTCCCCGCGACCAGGATCACCGAAGTCAAGAAGATGATCGACCCCACGACGGAGAAGACGGGGGCGTAAGCGCCCGCTCGCACGCGTGTCATGGCCCGCGCATGCGGGCCACCCGGGTGACACGCGCACTATCGTGCAGAAACCAACTGGGCGGCCCGCATTCGCGGGCCGTGACACTGTTGGGACGCGCGAGGAGCTACCCTTCGATCTTCGAGAAGTCCGCCACGAGATGCAGCGTGGCGCGCAGGCGGGAGAGCAGCAGGAGGCGGTTCTTCCGCAGATCCGGGTCCTTGTCGTTGACGGTGACCTTGTCGAAAAACGCGTCCACGGGCTTCCTCAGCCGCGCCATCACGCCCATCGCCTCGACGAAACGCTCGCGCGCGACCTCGGCGCGGATGAGCTCGGACGCCGTCGCCAGCTCGACGAACAGCCCCTTCTCCTCCGCTTGCACGAACGCCTCCGGATCGGGCTCGCCGTCGAAGGTGGTCTTGTCCTTCTTCTCCTCCGCCTTGAGGATATTGGCGGCGCGCTTGTACGCGGTGAGAAGATTGGCGCCGTCATCGGTCTTGAGAAACGCCTGCAACGCCTCGACCCGGGCGACCAGGCGCACGAGATCGTCCTCATGGCCCAGCGAGAACACCGCATCGATGAGATCGTGACGCGTGCCTTTCTCGCGGAGCACCACTTTCAGGCGGTCGGCGAAGAAATTCATGGTCTCTTGAAATACTGCACTCAATGGAAGAAACGTTGCCAGAATATTTTTCTTCCAGTCGCCTAGCTGGATTAAGAAATAGTCTACTGCTTTGTCTGGCATTACAAATTCCCGCAAGACATAAATGCTTTCATCGTCCGCAAATTGCCACGCTTCGAAATCCCAGTTGATCTCGCCGTCTTCATTGGTCGATGGATAGCCATCTCCTAACCAGAAATCTGGATAGACATAATGTCCGTCTGCATTTCGCTTACACAGTTGATACCCAAATCTCGCAATTCGATAAAGACGCGGATGCGCAGCATGAACGAGATCCCAGATAGAGATCGCAACTTTCAGCGTAAGCAAAATGCGAATCGTTCCCAGAGCAGCCCGCCTCAATGCGTACGGATCGCCGGAGCCGCTCGGTCTCTCATCCACCGAAAAAAACGCGAAAATGCTGTCGATCTTGTCAGCAAGGGCAATCGCGGCTGACACGAGTGAAGTTGGTACTGTGTCGCCTGGGCCGACTGGCTTGTAGTGTTCACTGATAGCGTTTGCGACTTCAACATCCTCGCCGTCGTGGAGCGCATAGTAGCGCCCCATCGTGCCCTGAAGCTCGGGGAATTCACCGACCACGCCGGTGGTGAGGTCGGCCTTGCAAAGGCGGGCGGCACGTTTGGCCTTGGCGACATCGGCGCCGATCTTCGCGGCGATCTCGCCGGCCAGCGCCTCGATCCTCTCCACGCGCTCGTACTGCGTCCCCAGCTTGGCGTGGAAGACGATGTTCCTGAGGTCGTCCACCCGGCTTTCCAGCGTGCGCTTGCGGTCCTGGTCCCAGAAGAATTTGGCGTCGGAGAGCCGCGCGCGCAGGACGCGTTCGTTGCCGGCGACGATCTCCCTGCCGCCGTCCGTCGCGACCATGTTCGAGACCACGGCGAAGCGCGGCGCCATCTTGCCGGTCTTGGGATCGCGCAGACTGAAATATTTCTGGTGCGTGCGCATCGAGGTCTGGAGGATTTCCGGCGGCACGTCCATGAACTGGTCTTCGATGGTGCCGATGAGCACCACCGGCCATTCGGCCAGACCCGCGACTTCCTCCAGCAGCCCCTCGTCCGCGATGGGCTCCAGCCCCAGCGCGAAGGCCTTCTGCTTCAGATCGTGGAGGATGATCTCCTTGCGCTCCGCCGCATCGAGGATCACATGCGCGTCGCGCAGCTTCGCCTCGTATTCCTCGAAGCGGCGCACCTCGATGGGGCCATGCGACTGGAAGCGATGCCCCATTGTCGCGTTGCCGCTCTTCACGCCCGCGAATTCGAACGGCACGACCTCGCCGTCGAAGGTACACACGATCCCGTGCAGCGGCCGCACCCAGCGCACCGCGCTGCCCGGAAAGCGCATCGATTTCGGCCAGGGCAGCTTCGCGAACGCCTCCGGCAGCACCTCGGCCAGGACCTCCGCCGTCGCGCGGCCCGCGCGCGCGATCACGGCGAGATAGACCTCGCCCTTGGGCGTCTTCTCGATCCGCAGCTGGTCCCTGGCGAGGCCGGACTTGCGCAGGAAGCCGTCGAGCGCGGATTGCGGCGCATCGACCTTCGGGCCCCTGATCTCTTCCGACACGTCCGGCTGTTTCGCGGGCAGCCCCGTGATCGCCAGCGTCAGGCGCCTGGGCCCCGCGAACGCCTTCACGCCCTCGAACATCAGCCCGCGATCCGACAGCGCGCCCACCACGAGCCGCTCGAGCTCCTTCGCCGCCGCGGCTTGCATGCGTGCGGGGATCTCTTCGGAGAAGAGTTCGAGCAGCAAGTCAGGCATCGGCGTCCCCCACCCGTCGCGCTGCGCGCGACGACCTCCCCGCGAGGGGGAGGTTGAAGGAGAGAAAGTGCGTTGACTTCCACCTCCCCCTTGCGGGGAGGTCGAAATGCCGGAGCGCAGCGGAGGCATTTCGGGTGGGGGCGCGCATCAGGCGTACCTCGGCGTGTACGCGCCCTGGGGCGACTGGAGCCAGCTCTCGCAACAGGCCTTCGCCAGCGCGCGCACGCGGGCGATATAGGCGGCGCGCTCGGTGACCGAGATCACGCCGCGCGCGTCCAGCAGGTTGAAGCAGTGGCTCGCCCTGATGCACTGGTCGTAGGCGGGAAGCGGAAATTTGCGGTTGCCTTCGATCAGCGCGCGGCACTGCCTCTCCGCGTCCTCGAAATGGCGCTTGAGGATTTCGGTGTCGGCAAGCTCGAAGTTGAACGCGGACTGCTCGATCTCGTTCTGGTGGAACACTTCGCCATAGCGCACGACCGTGCCGTCCGGCTGCTCGTTGAACGCCAGGTCGTAGACGAACTCGACGTCCTGGACGTACATCGCCAGCCGCTCCAGCCCGTAGGTGATCTCCGCGCTCACCGGGTCGCAGTCGATGCCGCCGACCTGCTGGAAATAGGTGAACTGGGTGATCTCCATGCCGTCGCACCACACTTCCCAGCCGAGGCCCCAGGCGCCCAGCGTCGGGCTCTCCCAGTCGTCCTCGACGAAGCGGATGTCGTGGACCGCCGGATCGAGCCCGATGGCGCGCACGCTGCCGAGATAGAGGTCGAGCACGTCCTTCGGCGCCGGCTTCAGGATCACCTGGAACTGGTAATAGTGCTGCAGCCGGTTGGGGTTCTCGCCATAGCGCCCGTCCTTCGGCCGCCGCGACGGCTGGACATAGGCCGCGCGCCAGGGCCGGGGCCCGAGCGAGCGCAGCGTCGTCGCCGGATGGAACGTGCCCGCGCCCATCTCCACGTCGTAGGGCTGCAGGATCACGCAGCCCTGCTTGGCCCAGTAGTCCTGGAGCGTGAGGATCAGGTTCTGGAAGGTGAGCGGCTTCGCCACGATTCTTCGCGATTCTGGGGTTCCGGAACGAAGGCCGGAACCTATAGGCCGTCCCCGCGAAGGACAAGGCGCGCGCCGGCGCTATAGTGGCCCCGCAAACGGGAGGCTTGTCCATGCGCCTGTACCTTGCCCTGGCATTCACGCTGGCTGCGACGGCGGCCGCCGCCGGACCGGGCGGCTACGCGCTCGTCAAGACGCTCCAGATCGGCGGCGACACGTTCTGGGATTGCCTCACCTTCGACACGGCCGGCCATCGCCTCTTCATCGCCCATGGCAGCCACGTGGTGGCGGTCGACACGGATTCCTATCGCATCGTGGGCGATATCCCCGACACGCCCGGCGTGCACGAGGTGGCGCTGACACCGGACAGGGGCTTCATCACCGCCGGCGGCAGCGACAGCGTCGTGACGTTCGATCCCGCGACCCTGAAGGCGACGGGCACGGTCGCGGTCGGCAAGCGGCCCGACGGCATCCTCTACGACGAAACCAGCGATCGCGTGTTCACCTTCAATGCCGGCAGCAGGGATTCCACCGTCCTCGACGCGCGCAGCGCCGCGGTCGTCGGCACCGTCCCGCTCGGCGGCAAGCCCGAATTCGCGGTCAGCGACGGCAAGGGCCACATCTTCGACAACATCGAGGACACGTCCGAACTGATCGAGATCGACACGCGCGCGATGCGCGTGCTGCACCGCTGGAAACTGGCGCCGTGCGAAAGTCCGAGCGGCCTTGCCTTCGACCCCGTGCATGCCCGTCTCTTCGCCGCGTGCGGGAACGGCATCATGGCGGCCATCGACGCGAAAACCGGCGCGGTCGTGGCGACGGTCCCGACAGGCAAGGGCGCCGATGGCGCGGCATTCGATCCCCGGAGCGGCGACGTGCTCATCCCTTGCGGCGAGGGCCATCTCTCCGTCATCCATGAGGACACGCCGGACCGCTACACGCTCGTCGAAAACGTCCCCACCGCGTTCGGCGCCCGCACCATCGCCTTCGATCCCGCGACGCGGCGCGTCTTCACCGTCACCGCCGACCTCACCCCCGCCCCGGGCCAGCATCCACCCTACAAGATGGGCCCCGGAAGCTTCCGGCTGCTGGTGTACGGACGATAGAAGGGCTACCCATCGAATGGGGCGACGAACCGGGCGTCACCTCCCGCAGCCGCGGGCCGGGGCACGAATTCGGGATTCGCAGACCGGGCGCCGCTCCCGTCATCCGGTCTGCCGGGTCGCCCCCGGATGGCGCCCCGCACGCTGGGGCATGAGCGCGATGAGCGCCAGGATGGCCGCCGCCAGCACGGCGGAGGCGACGGGGCGGCTGAGCGCGAGGCCGCCTTCGCGCAGCGGCTTGTCGAGGAAGTCGCCCACCGTCGCGCCCAGCGGCCGGGTGAGGATGAAGGCGAGCCAGAACAGCACGACGTGCGAGATCCGCGTCCGGTAGTAGAGCACGGCGACCACCGCGAGCGCCGCGCCGAACACCAGCGCGCCGCCACCGAAGCCCACGCCCGCGTCGTCGGCCATCCAGTCGCCCAGGGCGGTGCCCAGCGTCTGCGAGAAGGTGATGGTGGCCCAGTAGAACGCCTCGGGCCGCGGCCGGCTCACGGTATCGACCGACACCGTGCCTTCCGACAGGTACCAGAGCAGCAGCACCCCGATGACGCAGGCCAGCAGCAGCGACGATCCGCCGGCGTAGCCGATGCCGAGCGAGCGGTCGGCGAAGTCGGCCATGGTCGTGCCGGCGGTGGTGGAAGCGACGATCGTGGCCCAGTAGAGGAACGGGCGGAAGGATCGCGCCGCGATCTGCGCGACCACCAGCACCACCAGCAACGACAGGAAGATCGCGGTGCCCGTGAGGTAGCCGAGGTTCATCGTCATGGTGACGGTGTCGCCGCCGGTCTCGCCCAGCGTGGTGGCGAGGATCTTGACGATCCAGAAACCCAGCGTGACGGCGGGAACCTTGCTGGCGACGTCTCGGCCGGTCATGCGGCAATCCTAGAAGGTGAAGAGGATCGCCGCATACCACGAGTCACGACCGGTTTCCCCCGCGTTCTGGATTCCCGGTCCCCAGGATGCCAGGAGATGATAATTGCCCGTCAGGTCCCAGATCGCGCCCGCGCCAAGGCCCGTGGCCGCGCGGCCGCCGCGCGTGACGGCGGTCTGGTGATAGATCTCCGCGCCGAGTTGCAGGTCCGGCAGCACCTGGCGCGCGAGCGCCCAGCCCATCAGGCAGAAATCCTTCGATCCGCCGCCATGGCCGATCTCGCAGCCGCCGCCGCCGAAGGTCGACCAGTCGCCGAAATCCCTGCCGATCCAGACCGGCAGCAGCAGCGACGCGTGCCGCTCGCCCACCCGCGCGGATCCGGCCGGCAGGAAGACGCGGGGAAAGAACGCCACGTCCCAGCCGAAATCGGACTGGTGGAGGAAACGGTACTTCGCGGCCAGCTCGATGTTGCCCAGCGATTGCGCCGGCGCGCCGGTCCGCGGGTCGTCGAACCCCGCCGGCAGCACGGCGGTGAGCTGCAAGTCCGGACCGGCGCCATAGTTGAAGTCGATGCCGGCTTCGCCGCCCGTCCCGTCCCGCGTCGCCGTGCCGGCGTCGAAAGCGTAGATCTCGAAGTGCTGGAAGTCCGTCGTCTCGGGATCGTCCGTGACATAGGGCGGCCCGGCGAGGGCCGGCGCCGCCGACAGGGCCAGCACGATCGGGACGCACCAGGCACGCATCGGCCACACTCCTGCAAATGGAACGCGTCCGCCACCCGTGGGCGCGTCAGATGGAACAGCAACGCCGCCGCGAAGGCCACGCCCACGAGGCCTTCGGCATGGCGGCCCCTGAACAATTCACCGCGCGAACAGCGCTTCGACCGGCCTGCCGTCCACCGGCCGTCCCGGCTGCAGGCCGAGGAGCTTCATCACGGTCGGGTGGATGTCGATCATGTCGAGCCGCTTGATCTCCTGTCCGCGCGCGACGCCCGCGCCCCAGGCGTAGAAGATGCCGTGCATCTGCACGATGGCCGGGTCGCAGCCATGCGTCGCCTTGAGGCCGCCCGTGAAGGGCGTGAACGACACCGGCCAGATGGTGTCGACGCCGATCCACCGCGCCCAGGCGGGCATGACTTCCGGCCCGACAGCGCGACGAGTACCGCACGAAACCGCATCGGATCCCCCTCTTTGCGCAAAACCTATCAGCCCAGATCGAGCGGCGCACCCTGGCGCAGCACGGCGTCGGCGGCGTCACTCCATTCGCCGTCGCCTGCGTGCAGCACCAGGCCCGGCAGAAGGACCAGCCTTGCCCGCGAATCCTTGTGGACCGACAGGATCACGCGCCCCGCGGGCATGCCGGCGCGGGGCCACAGGGGGAAGACCGTCACGCCCGTGCCGGGCAGCGCCGCCAGCGCCTCGTCCATGCGGTCGGCCCGCAGGATGGCCGTGAAGGTGCCGTTGGAGACCGTCCGCTTCAGGGCCGCCTTGAGCCAGTCGCCCAGCCGGCCGCCGTCCTTTAGCGCGCGCGCGCGGGCCGGATCCGGCGAGGTCTCGCCCGCGTCGCCGTGGAACGGGGGATTGCAGAATACATGGCCGAACTCGCGCCTGAGCCCGGCTGGAAGGCCGAACACGTCCGCGCGGACGAATTTCGCGCGCGCCGCGTTGAGGCGTGCATTCGCGTTCGCGGCCTCGGCGAGCGCGGCATCGATCTCCACGCCGGTGACGTCGCAGCCGGGCACGCGCGCGGCGAGGCACAGGCTCGCCACGCCCGCGCCGGCGCCGAGCTCGAGCGCGGTGTCTCCCGCGCGCGCGCTCACCGCCGCGGCGAGCATCACGGCGTCGAGGCCAGAACGGAATCCCCCGACGGGCTGTTGCGCGATCACCCGGCCGCCGAGGAAGCGATCGGCCTGAAGCTGCGCGGGACCGGCCAGGCCCTCGCGCAGGATCGCTTCGGCGCGCGCGAACTGATCGTCGGGAACCATCAGCCGGCGCGGCAAAATGCCCAAGCTGCCGTCCATCACGCTCATGTGCGCATCGAAGATTTCCGCATCGATTCCCGCATCCGCAAGCAACACTTGGGCAAAATCGAGCCGGACGGGATTGTTTGTTTTCAGGACTTCGCGCATAGCCCCTCCGCCGCCCGCATAGCAGGTTCCTGCGCCAGGCGGTATGCTTGACCCCGCTTCGGGCGGGTTCCTAGATTTGGGTCCATGGGGACCAAAAGCCCCCAGGGCAGAAAGCGCGATGAAAACCGCCGAGGCGAAAGTTCTGGTCGTGGAGGAGAAGCTGTCGGCCGTCGACCGGCTGGCGGCGCTCGTCGCGCCCGACATCGCCGCCACGGAGACGCTCATCCACGAGCGCATGGGCTCGTCGGTCGCGCTCATCCCCGATCTCGCCAGGCACCTCGTCGACTCCGGCGGCAAGCGCCTGCGGCCGCTGCTCACGCTCGCCGCCGCGCGGCTGTGCGGCTATCGCGGCGACGGGCATGTGAAGCTCGCCTCCGCCGTGGAGTTCATCCACACCGCCACGCTGCTGCACGACGACGTGGTGGACACGAGCTCCATGCGCCGCGGCAAGCTCGCCGCCAACATCGTGTGGGGCAACAAGCCGTCGATCCTGGTGGGCGACTTCCTGTTCTCCCGCGCCTTCCAGCTCATGGTCGAAACCGGCAACATGACGGTGCTGGACATCCTGGCCGGCGCCTCGGCCGTCATCGCCGAGGGCGAGGTGATGCAGCTTCGCGCGGATTCCAACCTGGCCACGACCGAGAGCGATTATCTGCGGATCATCGCCGCCAAGACGGCCGCCCTGTTCTCGGCCGCCGCGGAGGCGGGCGCGGCGCTGGCGGGCTCGCGGCCCGAGGCCGTAGCGGCGCTGCGCGACTACGGCTCCAACCTCGGCATCGCCTTCCAGCTCATCGACGACGCGCTCGACTATTCGGGCCGCGAGAAGCAGATGGGCAAGACCGTGGGAGACGATTTCCGCGAGCAGAAGGTCACGCTGCCCGTCATCCTCGCCCATCAGCGCGCCGACGAGGAGGCCCGCCGCTTCTGGCACCGTTCCATCGAGAGCGGCCCCCAGCACGAGGGCGATTTGCGCTGGGCCATCACCTATGTGGAAGAGACCGGCGCCATCCAGGAAACCCGCGACCGCGCCGGCCGCTACGCCGGGCAGGCTTGCCGCGCGCTGTCGGTCCTGCCCAAGAGCGAGCTGCGCGCCGCGCTCGAAGCCATCGCGGATTTCTGCGTGGGGCGGGGGTATTAGGGTGTGGACTCATAAAGATCGAGGGATTCCCAGTGGGTTAGGTTTGTGATTCCATATTTGGGCTGATTCTTTGGGGTTGGCCCATGAGCAACCTGTTCTGGCTGAGCGAAGAGCAGTTCGAGAA